>Ga0160502_100040_pt1 | contig 207981 bp, 205 predicted proteins | sample DIDnMG_14_FD_108237 | JGI IMG/M metagenome (GOLD analysis project Ga0160502, IMG submission 108237) | Enriched soil microbial communities from UW Madison campus, WI, USA - DID2933_E24_Xylan MG | ecosystem: Environmental > Terrestrial > Soil > Unclassified | place: USA: Madison, Wisconsin... | reverse complement strand
CAAGGCGGTCAGTGCGGCCGGCGTGGTGACGCAGGACAGCGCCTACGCCAACCGCTCCGACTGGGCCTTCTCCGGCCGGGCCGGCGCGCTCTACCATCTCAGCGATGCGGTGGCGCTGCGCGGGGCGGCCTATAGCGGCTTCCGTCTGCCGACCCTCAATGAACTCTATCGCCCCTTCGTCGTCTTCCCGATCACCACCCAGGCCAATGCTGCCTTGAAGCCGGAAAAGCTCAAGGGTTTGGAGGGTGGCATCGACCTGACCCCGGCATCGGGGGTGCAGCTCTCCGCCACGCTCTTCTACAACCGGCTCGACGATGCGATCGCCAATGTCACCCTCGACAGTGTCACCCGCAAGCGCCAGAATGTGAAGGCGATCGTGGCGAAGGGCGTGGAACTGACCGCCAGCGCGCAACTGCCGGCCGATTTCTCGCTGCTCGCTTCCTATGCCTATAGCCACAGCAAGGTGGATGCGCCGGGCATGGCGTTCGACGGCTTCGCCCCGGCGCAGGTGCCGCGCCACTCGGCCAGCGCGACGCTGGCCTGGGCGCCAAAGGCCGGGCCGGAACTGTCGGCGACGCTGCGCTACACGGCCAGGCAATATGAGGATGATCTGCAGAGCGATGTGTTGCCCGATGCGCTGACGCTCGACGCCCTCGCCCGGCTGCCGATAGGCCATGGCATCAGCCTGGTCGCGCGCGGAGAGAATCTGTTCGACGAGGATGTCGTCACCCGCAATGCCGCCGGATCGATCGACCTGGGCACGCCCAGGACGCTCTGGATCGGTGTGCGGTTCGGCCAATGAAGGGAGCCATCATGTCCGAAGACCTGTTTCCGATACCTGCCGACTGGGCGGCCCATGCCCGCATGAACCAGGCGGCCCGCGCCGCCGATTATCGCCGCTCGCTCGATGACGGCAATGCCTATTGGTTGGAGCAGGCGCAGCGGCTGGACTGGATCACGCCGCCGACCCGCGCATCGGACAGCAGCTTCGACGAAGCGGATTTTGGTATCCAATGGTTCGCCGACGGCACGCTCAACGTGTCGGCCAATTGTCTCGACCGGCATCTGGCCGAGCGGGGCGACGTTACCGCGATCCTCTGGGAACCCGATGATCCGGCGGACGCCCCACGCAGCCTGACCTATCGCGAATTGCATGCCGAGGTCTGCCGCTTCGCCAATGTGCTGAAGGACGCTGGCGCGCGCCGGGGCGACCGCATCACCATCTATATGCCAATGATCCCGGAGGCGGCGGTGGCGCTGCTCGCCTGCGCGCGGATCGGCGCGATCCACAGCGTCGTGTTCGGCGGCTTTTCGCCCGAGGCGTTGGCAGGTCGCATCACCGATTGCGATTCCAGCATCGTAATCACCGCCGACGAGGGGCGACGCGGCGGCAAGCGGGTGCCGCTCAAGGCCAATGTTGATGCGGCGCTGGCGCTCGACCATTGCACCAGCGTGCGCCGGGTATTGGTGGTGCGGGCGACCGGCGGGGCGGTGGTGATGCAGCCGGGCCGGGACAGCTGGTATGACGAAGCGATGGCGGGCGTCGCACCCGACTGCCCGGCCGAGGTGATGAACGCGGAAGACCCGCTGTTCCTGCTCTACACTTCCGGCTCCACCGGCAAGCCCAAGGGCGTGGTCCATTCGAGCGGCGGCTATCTGCTCTGGGCCAGCCTCACCCATGCGCTCTGCTTCGATTATCGGCCCGGCGACGTCTGGTGGTGCGCGGCCGATGTCGGCTGGGTCACGGGGCATAGCTATATCGTCTATGGCCCGCTGGCCAATGGCGCGACGACGCTGATGTATGAAGGCCTGCCGAGCTGGCCGATGCCCAGCCGCATCTGGGAAGTGGTGGACCGGCATCAGGTCCACACGCTCTTCACCGCGCCGACCGTGCTGCGCGCGCTGATGAAGGAGGGCGACCATCATGTCGCGAAGACCAGCCGCGCGTCGCTCAAATTGCTCGGCAGCGTCGGCGAGCCGATCAATCCCGAGGCCTGGCGCTGGTATCATGGCGTCGCGGGCGAGGGGCGTTGCCCGATCATCGACACCTGGTGGCAGACCGAGACCGGTGGCGCGATGATCGCGCCGATGCCGGGCGCCACCGACCTGAAGCCGGGCAGTGCGACCTTCCCCATGCCCGGTGTCGAGGCGCAGATCGTCGATGGCGATGGCGTGGTGCAGGATGGTGCGAGCGAAGGCAATCTGGTGATCGCCCGGTCCTGGCCCGGCCAGATGCGCACCGTCTGGAACGATCATGAGCGCTTCTTCCAGACCTATTTCACCACTTTTCCCGGCAAATATACGACGGGCGATGGCGCGCGGCGCGACGCGGACGGCTATTACTGGATCACGGGGCGGGTCGACGATGTCATCAACGTGTCGGGCCATCGCATGGGCACGGCCGAGGTCGAGAGCGCGCTGGTCCTGCATGCCACCGTGGCGGAGGCGGCGGTGGTCGGCATGCCGCACGATATCAAGGGGCAGGGCATCTATGCCTATGTCACACTGAATGTGGGTGAGGAACCCAGCGAGGATCTGCGCCGCACCCTGACCCAATGGGTGCGCAGCGAGATCGGCCCGATCGCCACCCCTGACGTGATCCAGTTCGCGCCGGGCCTGCCCAAGACACGATCGGGCAAGATCATGCGCCGCATCCTGCGCAAGATCGCCGAGGGGGAGGTATCGGCACAGGCGCTGGGCGATGTCAGCACGCTGGCCGATCCCAGCGTGGTTGCGGATCTGGTGCGCAGTCGCGCCGGCGTTGCCCCCTGATTTTCGCATGCGACCCAAGGTATAATGGAGGCGCTGGCCGGCCCTCCCTAGCGTCCTTTCCATAAACAGAGATGGGAGTGGGATATGCGGGGCAGGGGCTGGCTTTGCGCGGGTCTGGCGAGCGTGGCGCTGATGCCGCTATTGGCGCAGGCCGAGGAACTAGAGGCTGGTCCGGCGCAGACGATCATCGTGACGGCGCCGGGCGGGGCGATCGATGTCGATGATGCGCTGTCCGTTTCCGGCCGGGACATCGGCATCGGCGGCACGCCCGACCTGCTTGGCGCGCTGACGCGCAACATAGCCGGCATCACCCTGCAGGATGCGCAGAATAATCCCTGGCAGCCCAATCTCGTCTATCGCGGCTTCGTCGCCTCGCCGCTGCAAGGACAGGCGCAGGGGCTCGCCGTCTATATGGATGGCGCCCGCTTCAACCAGCCGTTCGGTGATACCGTCCAGTTCGATCTGATTCCCGAGGCGGCGATCCGCAAATTGAGCCTGCTCGATGCCAGTCCGGTCTATGGCCTCAATGCGCTGGGCGGGGCGATCCTGCTGGAAACGAAGGACGGGCGCAGCGATCCGGGGCTGGAGGCGAGCATGACCGGCGGCCGTTTCGGCTATGCCGAGGCGAGCATCGCCGGCGGCTTCGCGCGCGGCAATTTCAGCGCCTTCGGCGCCTTCCAATATAGCCATGACGATGGCTGGCGCGATCATAGCCCGTCGCATCTCTACAATGGCTATGCCGATCTGGGCTTCGATACCGAGAAGGGCGGGCTGCACATGAAGCTGGTCGGGGCAAAGACCGACCTGACCGGCAATGGCGTGTCGCCGTTCGAACTGCTGGCGGTAGACCGGCGGGCCGTCTTCACCTGGCCCGACAATAGCCGCAGCCACTATGGTCGGATCAGCCTGCACCCCTGGGTCGCGCTGTCCGACACCGCCCGGATCGAGGGGACGCTCTATGCCCAGCGGCTGACGCTGCGCACCGTCAATGGCGATGCCGCCGATATCGAGGGGTGCGAGGAGGAGGATGACGCCGGGCTGCTCTGCCTGGAGACGGTCGGCGGCGATGATGATGGGGACGAGACGCAGAGCGTCCTGACCGACGCGAATGGGAATGCCATTGCCGACAGCCTGGGCGGCGAGGGCTATGGCGTGCTCAACCGGGGGCGGACGCGGACCGATGCGATGGGCGCGCTGGTGCAATTGATCGACGATCGCGCGTTGATGGGCGGGACCAATCATTTTGCGATCGGCCTGAGCTACGACACGAGCCGCACCCGGTTCGACACATCGACCGAATTGGGGGCGATGACGGAAGAGCGCAGCGTCGAGGGGCTGGGATCGATCATCGTCCAGCCGGACGGCGCCATCGCGCCGGTCGGGCTGGTCGCGCATAGCGACTATTGGGGCGTGTTCGTGCAGGACCGGTTGCCGCTGGCGCTGGGGCTGACGGCGGAACTGGGGCTGCGCTGGAATCATGCGCGGATCGAGCTGGTCGACCAGATCGGCACGGCGCTGAACGGGCGCCACAATTTCCAGCGGCTGAACCCCGGCGCGGAGCTGGATTATCGGGTTTCGGACGAGCTATCGCTGCGCGTCGGCTATGCCGAGACCAACCGCGCGCCGACCCCGGCCGAACTGTCCTGCGCCGACGAGAATGCGCCGTGCAGCCTTACCAATTTCTTCATCGCCGATCCGCCGCTCAAGCAGGTGGTGGCGAAAAGCTGGGAGGCGGGCGGTTCGGGCCGTTTCGCCGTCGGTGGCTGGACCGCCGACTGGCTGGTTTCCGCCTATCGCACCGGCAATCATGACGACATCCAATATATTGCGTCGGACATTCGCGGCCGGGCCTATTTCCAGAATATCGGCAAGACCCGGCGCCAGGGTGTCGAAGCATCGGTCAAGGCGGTGCGGGGCGGTTTTACCGCTGGCCTCAGCTATGCCTTTACCGACGCCACCTATCGCAGCGCGCTGATACTGAGCAGCCCGGCCAACCCGGAAGCCAATGACGACGGCACGATCGACGTCGGCAAGGGCGATCGCCTGCCCGGCATCCCGCGCCACAGTGCCACGCTGAGTCTGGACTATGCCGGGAAGCTGGGCGGCAAGCGCGGCTGGTCGGTAGGCGGCGACCTGATCGCCCGGTCCGGCCAATATCTGGTCGGCGACGAGGCCAACCGGAATGCCAAGGTGCCCGGCTATCTGATCGCCAATATCCGCGCCGGCATCGACATCCTCCCCGGCGTCACCCTGTTCGGCGAAGTGCGCAACCTGTTCGACCGCCATCATGCGACCTTCGGCACCTTTACCGCGGTGGACGAGATCGAACTGGACGAGGCGCCGGGGGCGAGCGATCCGAGGGCCTATGGCGCGGGAGCGCCGCGCCGCTGGTATGCCGGGGTGAAGGCGAAATTCTGAAGCATGGCGGCGCTCGCGTCGCGGGGCGTGTCTCCAGAAGTCCACGTTGTAAACGGCCCGTTTGGGCCAGCTACTCTTCGGCGGGTTTTTAGCAGGCGAGCACAAGCAGTTTCGGTTGTTGGGCGCTATTCCTCGGTTCTGAACAGCACTGTCTCGCCGAGCAGCAGGAAGAGGAGGAAGGGCGCCCAGGCGGCGAGGATGGGCGGGTAGGCGCCCAGATTGCCCATGGCGAGCGAGAAATTGTCGGCGACGAAATAGGCAAAGCCCAGCGCCATGCCCATCACCGCGCGCAGGAAGAGCTGGCCCGAGCGGGCGAGGCCGAAGGCGGCGACCGACCCCAGGATCGGCATCAATACGGCCGAGAGCGGCCCGGACAGCTTGTGCCACAGGCTGCCTTCCAGTTCGGCGGTCGGCCGCCCGGCATCGTGCAGGTCGCCGATCGCCGCCTGCAACTCGCTGAAGGTCAGCGCGTCGGGATCGACCTTGGCCAGAGTGAACTGGTCGGGACGGATATCGCTGCCGAAGCGGACGGTGCCGACATTCTGGAGCGTGCCGCGGGCGACGTCGAACTGGCGTGCGCCTTCCAGCACCCAGCTTTTGCTGGCGGCGTCATAATGGCCTTTGGGCGCGGTGATGATGGTGGTCAGGCTGTTGTTGATGCGGTTGAAGATCTCGACCTTGCGCAACTGCACGTTGGTGCCATGGCCCGCGACGATCGCCGCGGTGACGAGATTGTTGCCGTCGCGCACCCAGGGATTGGTCTTGATGCCGCTGTCGGCCGGGACCGGGCCGAAATCGACCGCCTGCCATGCGCTGAGCATCGCCGTCGAGCGCGCGACGATCCGTTCGTTGAAGGCGTAGCTGAGCAGCGCGACGCCGAAGGCCGCGGCGACCAGCGGGGCGAGGATCTGCTGGGCGGAAAGGCCCGCCGCCTTCATCGCGATGATCTCGCTATTCTGGTTCAGCGTCGCCAGCATGATGAGCGTGCCGAGCAGCACCGAAAAGGGCAGGAAGCGGGCGACGATCTGGGGCGCGCGCAGGCCGACATAATGCCAGAGCTGGGCGTCGCCATTGCCGGGATAGGCCAGGATGTCGCCCGAATTGCCGAGCAGGTCGAGCATCTGGAGCACGACCACCAACATCGCAAGCACCGCTAGGGTGCGGGTCAGGAACAGGCGGACCATGTACCAGCCGACCTGGCGCGAGGGGAAGAAATCGAACTGCATGGGGTCAGGCTGCTCCCTTGGCGGGCTCGCCGCGTCGCGTCACGAAGCGCAGCAGGCGGCCGATCTGCTTGCCGAGCTTGGCGAAGGCATATTCCAGCGCGGCGATCGGCTGGCCGCCGGGGCGATGGGCGATGACATGATACATCCAGAAGATCAGGCCGGAGGCCAGCAGGAACGGCGCCCACAGCGCGATGATCGGGTCGACCTTGCCCAGCGAGCCGATGCTTTCGCCATATTGGTTGATCTTGTGATAGGTCACGATGAAGACGATCGAGAGGAACACGCCGAGCGCCGAGGTCGAGCGCTTGGGCGGGATCGCGAAGGCGAGCGCCGCCATCGGCAGCAGCATCATCATGACCACTTCGACCATGCGGAAATGGAAGTTGGAGCGGACCTCGTTGCGCAGCTTGGTCGGCGTGGCGGGATCGCGCCCGATCGAGAAGAGTTCGGGCAGGGTCTTTTCCCGATCGACGTCGCGGCCACGGAAATTCTCGATCTGTGGCAGGTCGATCGGCAGGTCGTGGCTGGAGAAGGAGAGGATGCGCGGCGTCTTGTACTTGGGTGCGTCGTTCACCAGAACGCCGTCGCGCAGGCGGAAGATGATGGTGTCGGGATCGTCGGTGGCAAGGAAGGCGCCCTGGGCGGCGGTGACCGCGACCGACTGGCCATCCTTGCCGACGGCGCGCACGAAGATGCCGCGCAGGTTGCGTCCTTCGTCCAGGCTGCGTTCGATGCGCAGCGTCATGCGCTTGCCCAGGTTGGTGAACTCGCCGACCTTGATCGACGCACCGAGCGCGCCCGAGCGCAGTTCGAAGCGCAGCGCTTCATAGGCATGCCGGGAAAGCGGCTGGACCCAGCCGACGATGCCGAGGTTGAGCAGGGCAAGGGCGAAGGCGAACATGTAGGGGACGCGCAGCAGCCGGCCATAGGACAGGCCGACGGCACGCATCACGTCCAGCTCGGACGAGGTCGCGAGCTTGCGAAAGGCGAGCAGGATGCCGAGCATCAGCCCGATCGGGATCCCGAGCGAGAGATATTCGGGTAGCATATTGGCGAGCATGCGCCACACGACGCTGACGGGGCCGCCTTCGGCCGCGACAAAATCGAACAGGCTCAACATCTTGTCGAGCACCAGCAGCATCGCGGCGATCACCAGCGTGCCGAGAAGCGGCAGGGCGATCAGGCGGGCGAGATATCGGTCGATGGCGGTCAGCATTTCTCTATGTCGTCGTCCCATCACCATGTTTTGGCCGCAAACCCCGCCCATATGCGAGTCAGCTAATAAAAGAGTCGCGGGGCGAACAGGGGCTCGCCGCCCGAACATATCGGGCGGCTATAGCTTCCAGGAGTCTGATGGTCATGTTGAAAGTTGCAGTGGGTCTGATGCCGGTGGCGGTCCTGTTGGCCGCAACGCCTGCCATGGCCCATGGTCAGGAAATCACGAACGATCTGTCCCGTTGTGCCGCATCGGCCAAGGGGCCGGCGGTGCTGGTCGATGTGCGCGGCTTTGCCGAGGCGACCGGCCGCGTGCGCCTGCAATCCTATCACGCCACCAGGGCGAGCTGGCTGACCAAGGGTGAGTGGCTCTATCGGATCGACAATGTCGTCCGTCCGTCCGACGGCGCCATGCGGTTCTGCATGCCGGTGCCCGAAGCGGGCAAATATGGCATTGCGGTGCGCCATGATCGGGACGGCAACGGCAAGACCGACATTTCGCGGGACGGCGGCGGCTTTTCCAACAACCCGTCGATCAGCATCTTCAATCTGGGCAAGCCATCGGTCGACAAGGCCGCCTTCTATGCTGGACCGGGTGTGACCCGGATCACCATCAACCTCAAATATATGTAAGGTCGTCATGGTCCGCGTCGCGCTCCTGTCCAATCCCAAGTCCACGGGCAACCGGCAAACTTTGCCGCGCGTGCGCAGCTTTTGTGCCAACAACCCGGACATCTTCCATTATGAGGTCGAGCATGCCGACCAGATCGGCCGCGCTCTGCAGACGATCGCGCGGGTCGATCCGGCGGTCATCGTCATCAATGGCGGCGACGGGACGGTGCAGGCGGCGCTGACCGAACTCTATCAGGGCGAGCATTTTTGCGGTCGGGTGCCGCCGATCGCGGTGCTGCCCAATGGCAAGACCAACCTGATTGCACTGGACCTCGGCATCCATGGCGACCCGATCAAGGCGCTGGAGCGGATCGTCGAGATCGCCAAGTCGGGGCTGGGCGACCATGTCGTGCAGCGCGAGCTGATCGCGCTGACCGACGGGCAGACGACCCGTCCGGTGCTGGGCATGTTCCTCGGCGGTGCGGGCCTGGCCGACTATATCCTCTATTGCCGGGACAAGATCTATCCGCTGGGCCTGTCCAACGGGTTCAGCCATTTCCTGACCGCGCTCGCCGTGCTGGCGTCGCTGGTTTTCGGTATTCGTGCCCGATTCCTGCCACAATCCAGCCACCCGGTCAGCATTTCGCTGATGCGCGAGGGGCAGTTGGCGGGGCGCTTCTCGGTCCTGATCGTGACCACGCTGGAGCGATTGCTGCTGGGCGTCGATCCGGGTGACAGCCGCCGCGGCAACATGAAGCTGATGGCGGTCGACCAGAGCGTGTCGGCGCTGCTGCGCCTGGTGTGGGCCAGCGTCTTCGGGCGCATGGGCAAGCAGCAGATGCAGGGCATCCATCTGGAACAGGGCGACACGATCCGCATCGAAGGCGCGCAGAGCAGCGTGATCCTGGACGGCGAAATCTTCCGCGCGTCGGAAGGCAAGCCGATCCTGCTGCGCTCGACCGAGCCGGTGCCCTTCCTGCGCCTGGCCGCTTGAGATCGGCTGAGCGGCGGGGCACATTCGGCGCCTGCTGAATGGACGGGATGGGTGGTTTCCTACCATGCCCCTCCCGTCTAGGGGGGGGACAGTCTGCAACTGGTCGCTTCCCGACCATCCGGACTGGCCCTCGCCGCCTAGTCGCGCGGGACCGCCACATCGACGGCGCCGGCGGCGATCTTTACCGTGACCGGGGTTTTTGCCAGCACTTCGCCGTCGATCGATATCTTCTGGGGCGGGTGGCAGGCGAGCTTGAACTGGCGGCCGTGAAATTCCTCCGTATGAGCGTCGCGGTCGCGCAGCTTCACGAATTTGGCGTACCAGTCCCAGGCGAGGCGCGGCTTGGAGCGGCCGACGACCGCCTGGATCACGATCTCGCCGGTATCGACGGCGGCATGATCCGATAGCTCGACTCCGCCATGATAGGGGCCGTTGAGAATGCGCACCTCGGTCGACCACATCCGTCTTTCCTTGACCCCGTCGTCGATGGTCAGGCGAAAGGCGCGGAAGCCGACCGAGCATTTCACCGCCCAGAGCAGATAGCCGATGCGGCCGAGGTAGCGCTTGAGCTTGTGGGGCACGGTCTGGCCGATCATCGGCGACAGGCCCAATGAGGCGGCATTCACGAAATAGTCGCGGTCGATCATGCCGAGGTCCACGCGGCGGCGCTGGCCGGTGGCGATGGCCTGGACGGCGCCGTCGAGGTCGAGCGGCAAGCCCAATGTGCGGGCGAAGCTGTTGGCGGTGCCGAGCGGCAGCACACCGAAGACGCAATCCTTGCCGACCAGTTCGTCGACGGTGCCCGACATTGATCCGTCGCCACCGCCGACGATGACCATCGGCGCGCCGCTCTCCACCGCCTGGCGGACGGTGGCGGCCATCTGCTCGGGGTCGTCGACCGCATGGGCGGCGATCAACTCGATGCCGGCCGCTTCCAGTTTTGCCTTTGCCTGATCGAAATTGTCCTGGCCGCGTCGGCTATGGGCGTTGACGACGAGGATCGCCTGCCGGGGGAGCGCTTTCGTTTCCATGCCGCAATAACACCGCGCAACGATTTCGGGTCCATCGGAAACGAACGGCCATGGATTCGTTAGTGGCGCATGGCCCGTATCGCCCATCTGTCCGACATTCATTTCGGCGCGCATGATCCACGCATCGTCGACGCCGCCACCGCATGGCTGGAGGCGCGTCGGCCCGACCTGGTCGTCATCAGCGGCGACCTGACCCAGCGTGCGCGGGTGGAGCAGTTCAGGGCGGCGGCAGCCTGGCTCAATCGCCTGCGCGCGGCGGGGCTGAAGATATTGGTGATCCCCGGCAATCATGACGTGCCGCTGTTCGACCTGGTGCGGCGCTTCGCCCGGCCGCTGGCGCGCTACAAACGCTATATCAGCCGCGATCTCTGTCCCTTCTACGAGGATGATGAGGTCGCGATGCTGGGGCTCAACACCGCCCGGTCGCTGACGATCAAGGACGGGCGGATCAACCATGGCCAGATGGACCGGCTGCGCGAGAGTTTCGCGCGGATCGCGCCGGCCAAGACCCGTATCCTGGTGACCCATCATCCGCTGTTCGCCATGCCGATCGGCCGGGGCGGGGAGTTGGGCGAGGCGGTGGGGCGGCATGAGGATGCGGTGCAGGCGGCGTGCGAGGCCGGGGTGCATGTCGCACTGGCCGGGCATTTTCATCGTACCTATGCGCAGGCCGCGCAGAAGATGGTGGCGCATAGCGGCGGGGCGCTGGTGATCCAGGCGGGGACGGCGACATCGACCCGACTGCGCAATGCCGAGCCGCAAAGCTTCAACTGGCTGCATGTCCGGCGCAACAATGCGATCGAACTGCAGGTGATCGTGTGGGACGGCAATGCCTTTCGCCGGGCGAGCCATGTCGACTATGTGCGGGAAGGCGAGGCATGGACGGGACGGGATGTGATCGACCCGCCGACGGTCGGCAGCGTGGCTATGCTACAAGGCGTGCGCTGAGGCAGAAGCCTTCGATCGGTCGCAATTCCCATAAAAAACAATGATTCATGTTGCATCCGCGTAGCGATTGACCAAAGGCGATGGGCTTGCGGACCCGGGGAGTGTCAGTTGGTCGGATCATTGTCCCATCGGATTGTGGTGCTGTGCGGCATATTGTGCCTGGTGATGGTGCTGCTCGCCGGGCTGCTGCTCGACGGGTCTATGCAGATGCGCAGCAGCCTGGGCTGGGTGACGCATTCGTCGCAGGTGCTCAAGACCGCGAACCGGACGCTGGGCCATTTGCAGCAGGCGGAGTCGGGCCAGCGCGGCTATACGCTGACCCGCAATCCCGAATTTGGCGAGACGGTTGCGGCCGAGATTTCTGCCGCCAAGCATGATGCGGCCGCGCTGGTTAACCTGACCGCCGACAATTCCGCCCAGAATGAGCGGGCGCGGCAGGTGCGCGCGCTGGTGACGGAACGGGCCGCCAGTCTGGAAAAGGCTGCGGCAATGACCCGCGCCGGCGATTTTGCCGGGGCTCAGGCGTCGACCGCAACCGGGCGGGGCCGCTATCTGATGCTGATGGTCGAGGCGCGGGTCGGCGATCTGCTGGCCGAGGAGCGTTCGCTGTCGGTCGATCGCATGGGCGCGGTTGAGCGGCGGCTCAACTATATTCGCTGGCTGGTGCTGCTGGGCACGCCGCTGACGGTGGCGATCATCGTCATCATGGGCGTTGCGCTGATCCGCGGCATCCGCCGTCCGGTGGATGCGATGATGACGGTGATGGGCAAGCTGGGTGCGGGTGACCGTAGCGCGCGTATCGATGTCGCAATGCGGTCGAGCGAGTTCGAACGGCTGGCCGGTGGCTATAACGCGATGGCCGGCGAACTGGAGGCGGCGGTCGCCGACCAGGTAGACAGCGAGGAACGGCTGAAGGTCGCGAACCAGGAATTGAGCAGCAATGCCCAGGTGCTGCGCGAGCGCGGCGAGGTGATCGAACTGCTGGGCGGCATGGCCCATCGGATGCAGGCGGCCCGCACCGACGAGGAACTGGCGGCGATCATCCGGGTGTTCGTGCCGCGCGTGCTGCCCGATATTCCCGGCGCGCTCTATGCCCATAATAATTCCCGCAACCTGCTGGTGCCGATTGCGGCCTGGGGCGGGCTGGAGGTCGAGCAGGCGGGCTTTGCGCCCGACCAGTGCTGGGCCTTGCGCCGTGGGCAGAGCCATTATGTGACCGAAGAGGGATCGGACATCGTCTGTGCCCATGTCGGGGCCGATGCGGACCATTATCATTGCGAGCCGCTACTGGCCGGCGGCGAGGTGATCGGCGTGCTCTATCTGCGCGGCGTGGTGGGGGCGGAGAACCGCTTCCGCCTGACCGTGCTGACCGAGAATATCGCGTCTGCCCTGGTCAACCATCGCCTGCAGCGCGGTCTGCGCGAACAGACGATCCGCGATCCGCTGACCAGCCTGTTCAACCGTCGTTATATGGAAGAGACGCTGGCGCTGGAGATCGCCCGGGCCACGCGCACCGGCAGTCCGCTGAGCCTGGTGATGTGCGACATTGACCATTTCAAACGCTTCAACGACGAGTTCGGCCATGAGGCGGGCGACGCCGTATTGCAGGCGGTCGCATCGGAAATGCGCAGCCGCTTCCGTGACGGCGACGTCGTCTGCCGCTTTGGCGGCGAGGAGTTCACGATCATCGCACCGGGGACGTCGGCGACGGTGCTGGCCGGCCGGGTGGAGATCGTCCGCCAGGCGATCAGCGAACTGATGGTGAGCCAGGGTGGCCGCACGCTGGGGGCGACCAGTATGTCGTTCGGCGTCGCCACCTGGGAAGAGAGCATGGAGCGCGACGGCTCCACCCTGATCAAGTCCGCCGACGCAGCCCTCTATCGCGCCAAGCGCGAGGGACGGAACAGGGTGGTGCTGGACGCGCGGGCGGAAGCGCTTTCAGCCTGAATCGTCTCAGTCCTTGCCCTTGAGCGCGGCGGCCAGCGAGACGGTGGCGCTGCCGCGTCGGGCGGGGGCGGCCTGGCTGGCGTCGGGTTTCCAGCCGGACAGATAGATGAGCGCCATCTGTTCGGCGGTGCGGCCGTCGGGATCGGCAGCGTTGGCGAAATGGGCGGCGGCGCGCATCAGCACGTCGCGCGACAGGGCAGGCGGGCGGGTGGCGAGCGCATTGCCCGCGCCCATTCCACGCAGATCATGCATCAGCCGGACGATGTCGCCATAGCGGATATTAAGCGTCTCGCCGTCGGCGACCGGCATGGCGAAGCCGGCGCGGCTGAGGAGATCGCCGGCCGAGCGGACATCGACCTGGGGATGGACATGCTGTCCGGGTCGGTCGCCCTCGGCCGCGAGCAGGGCGGACTTGAGGCGGGCCAGGCTGCCGGCGCCGGCAAAGGCGGCGAGCATCAGCCCGTCGGGCCGCAGCACGCGGCGCATCAGGATCAGCGCGCCGGGCAGGTCATTGACGCTGTCGAGCGTGCCGCAGGCGATGACCAGATCGAAACTATTGTCGGCAAAGGGCAGGGCATCCTCGTCCGCCTGCACGCCACCGACCCGCTGCGCGGCGAGGAAGCCGGGATCGGCGCAGGCGACCCGCTTGCCCATGGCTTCGAGCGCGGCCTTCGCGCTGCCGTCCGGGCAGCCGACCAGCAACACTTCGGGCAGGTCGCGCTGCACATCGGCGAGCCGTTCGAGCAGTTCGTCCAGCATAGCGCGGTGGAGGAAGTCATGATCAGCAAAGGCGCCGAGCATCCGGTCGCGGTGGCGGGCGCGCAGGGCGCGGTCGAAAATGTCGGGACGGGTTTCGGGGGCAGTCATGGCGGGCCTTGTGCATCGGAGACGAAGCGCGGACAAGGCAGATGATGTCGCTGGTCCCGCTTCTCAAGACCGTGATGCGTCCGGTCATGGATTATGCCCTTCCGCCCCGCTGCCCCGGATGCGGCGCGATCGTCGGCGCGGATCATGGTTTCTGCCTCGATTGCTGGAGCGGGATGCGGTTTCTGGGGCCGCCCTGCTGTGCGCGCTGTGGCCTGCCGTTCGCGCATGAGATGGGGGAGGGGGCGGCTTGTGGCGCCTGCCTGGCGGAGCCGCCACCGTTCGACAGTGCGCGGGCGGTGCTGGCCTATGGCGATGTCGCGCGGACGGTGGCGCTGCGGTTGAAATATGGGCGGCGGATCGGCCTTGCCCGACTGGTGGCGGGACAGATGCTGCGCCATGTGCCGGCGGATAGGGAGGGCGCGCTGATCGTGCCGGTGCCGCTGCATCGCTGGCGGCTGTGGGGGCGCGGCTTCAACCAGTCGGCGCTGATCGCCGATCATCTGGGGCGGCTGACGGGGCTGGCGGTGGACAAGCATGGCCTGCGCCGGGTGAAGCGGACGCAGCCCTTGCGGGGGATGAATCCGAAACAGCGGGCGCAGGCGGTGCGTGGCGCCTTTGCGCTGGCGCAGGGGCATGGGCTGGCCGGGCAGGTGATAGTGCTGGTCGACGATGTTCATACCAGCGGGGCGACGGCGGCAGCCTGTGCCAGGTTGCTCAAGGCCGGCGGTGCGCGCGAGGTGCATTTGCTGTGCTGGGCGCGCGCCCTGCCCAGAACCGCCGACGATTGACAAAGCGCGCATTCCCCCCAATTTCGGGGCAAAGGAGTTTTAACAAGATAATGGCAAAGGTCGAAATCTATACCAAGGACTGGTGCGGCTATTGCGCGCGGGCCAAGGCACTGCTGGAGGGCAAGGGTGTTGCCTTCGAGGAATATGACATCTCGCTGGGCGGTCCAAAGCGCGAGGAAATGCTGGAGCGGGCGCCCGGGCGCAGCACCGTGCCGCAGATCTTCATCGACGGCCAGCATATCGGCGGCAGCGACGACCTCGCCGCGCTGAACCGCGAGGGCAAGCTCGACCCGCTGCTGGGCCTGTAAGCCCGATGCGCGCCGCGATCTTCCAGATGACGACCGGGATCGACCCGGTCGCCAATGCCGCCGCGATTCAAGAGGCGGCGGCGCGCGCCAAGGGGGAGGGGGCGGACATGCTCTTCACCCCGGAAATGGCCGGCTATCTGGACCGCGATCGCAAGCGCGCGGCGGCAACGCTGCGCGGTGAGGCTGACGACATCGTGCTGGCCGCGGTGCGCGAGGCGGCGGCGCGCGAGGGGCTTTGGGTCCATATCGGGTCGCTGCCGCTCAAGGATGCGCGCAGCGACGGGCGCTGGGCCAATCGCAGCTTCATGATCGACGATCAGGGCGAAATACGGGCGCGCTACGACAAGATCCATCTGTTCGACGTCGACCTGGCATCGGGCGAAAGCTGGCGCGAATCCTCGGTCTATGGGCCGGGCGAGAGCGTGGTGGCGGTCGATACGCCCTGGGCGCGGATGGGCTTTTCCATCTGCTACGACATGCGCTTTCCCGATCTCTACTGCGCGCTGACCAATGCGGGGGCGACCGTGCTGCTGGCGCCGGCGGCCTTCACCGTGCCCACGGGGCAGGCGCACTGGCATGTGCTGCTGCGCGCCCGCGCGATCGAGGCGGGCTGTTTCCTGATCGCCGCCGCGCAGGCGGGCGAGCATCAGGACGGGCGCACCACCTATGGCCATAGCCTGGTGGTCGATCCATGGGGCGATGTGCTGCTGGACATGGGCGAGGGCGCGGGGCTGGCCCTTGCCGATCTCGACCTCAGCCGCGTAGAGGCGGTGCGCGGGCGGGTGCCCGCCATCGCCAATCGGCGCGTGATACCACAGGACGTTGAGATCAGGTGATCGTTTTCGACCTTAAGTGCGAAGGCCAGGGCCATGTGTTCGAGGCCTGGTTTGGTTCCAGTGCAGATTTTGCCGACCAGAAGGCGCGCGGCCTGCTCGCCTGTCCGCTGTGTGGTGACACGCGCATCGGCAAGGCGCTGATGGCGCCGGCGGTGGCGGCCAAGGGCAATCAACGGCGCGAGATCATTCCGCAACAGCAGTCGGCGGCTGAAGCGGAGACGGCGCCGGTCGCGGCCGGGCCGGACGAGGCAAAGATGCGCGCGCTGGTCGAGGCGCTGGCGGACGCACAGAAGAAGGTGCTGGAAGGCTCGACCTGGGTCGGCCGCGGCTTTGCCGAGCAGGCCCGCGCCATGCATTATGGCGAGCAGGACAAGGACAGCATCCATGGCGAGGTCGCCCCGGCCGAAGCCAAGGCACTGGCCGAGGAAGGCATTAATGTCGCGCAACTGCCCTTTCCCGTGATTCCGCCCGAAGCGAAGAATTGACCGCGCGGGCCGCGCATAATAGAGCCGGCGCTGCGTGCACCCGTAGCTCAGCAGGATAGAGCATCAGATTCCTAATCTGAGGGCCATGGGTTCGAATCCCGTCGGGTGCACCATTTTTCTCCAATAAAATCAAAGATTTGAAGCTCTGACCTTGTTGCTTCACAGGGGCGGAAACGCCTCGCATCATACGTTTTATCATACGGTTGAGGTAACTGAGGGTAAGCTTGGGTAACGTCCGCGCCCCTCAACCCCGCCAGCGTATGATGATGCGTATGATTCGACAGAGGTCGGATTATGGAACTGAAGTGGAATCATCAGGCGCTGGTCGCACTGAAATTTGAGAGTGCGAGATACATAGACCCCAAAGGTACCAGACTGTTTCGGCGACAGCTTGGTGCCCGCAATGGTCTTGAGGAACTGGCGGTCCTTATCGTTGCACATCCAAATATGGGGCTGGACGCCAACCCGCTTGTCGATGTCAGCCGCGACGGCCTTGAGGAACGCCTTTCCCTGCGTGCCCTTGAATATAGAGCGGCGCGCTTCGTGGGCGTCTTCGGTCTTCGTCAGCGCATATTGGTCTTTCAGCCAGCCCAGTAGCGTCGTGGTTTCCATTTCCATCTGATCCCAGACGCTGATCAGTTCATCGATGACGAGCGACCAGCCCAGCCCCTCAAAGTTGGTAAGATCGGCGGATTTGAGAGCTTCGTGGGTCATGATCACGATGACGTGACCGCGCGTATATGTGTTTGCCAGACCCTCGACCTCGACCCGCACATTCGCCGCTGGTTCGCCAAGGTCTGGATCAAAATCGAAATCGCCACCAGCGCTATAGATGGCCCTGAGTGTCACGATCTTCCCCGCATCGGCGGCCTGCGCACGCAGCTTGCTATAGGCTTCGTTCATCATCTGGCGTTCGCCCACGGCCCAGATGTATAGGCCTTCCTTGGCTACGATTGCCGCACGTTCGTCATAGCTCTTACCCGCACCACAGGCGCGGTCGTCATAATATATTCTCATTCTACTCCCAAAAATCCGTCACCGACGGCGCTACTAGTGAATTGCAATAGTCACCTTTCATTCTCTTATCTTTACGAAATAGGTGGTGACATTTTTACTTATACAAGTGGCTTACGCCATGGCCTTTAAGGCCTTGTTTGAGGAAATTGAGGGATTCGGACATGGCAAGTCAATTTACTTTGCGTAGCCAATGCATCATCCCCATTGAGGCGTCCGCTTGCGGTAAGCAGAAATGGGGCGGGTGCCCGTGATCCCGACCCATGGGTCGGGATTGCGATCGACTAGATATGTCAATGATTCCAGATATATGGACCATACGCGGTAGCGCTATTCGCGCTCCCGGACCTCTCCATCCTTTTGCTCCGTTGACCTACGCAAAAGGACGTCGAGGTAGGAAGGAATGGGGCGAGAGGTGACCTGTTTCCATCACTTCAAGTTCGGACCTGTCGATCATCAACGCGGATAGCGATCCGTCAACAGACGGACTGAAAATCCCGCGATAGCGGCCCCGCAGGGGCCTTAGTAGCGTCGATGGCGACGGCCTGTCCGGAATGTGGATGAGAAATTTGGCCGTTTGATCAGGCAGCGCTAGGTTTCTTCCTTTCGCCGCAACATCCGCCCATCCGGTGTTGGCGGCCAGACCGTCGTTTTTCTGGGCTGATAGCCTAATGAGGCTGGCCCTTCTGGCTATGGCTTGGGGGTTAGGGGCGAGGCGCTATGGATGGAATGGGTGCAGGGGCTGTTGCATATTCATGGCTAAATTCATCGACTCGCATGTAGGGAGTAGCCAATTCTTCGAACTGTTTGACTTGCTCATAAATCGTGTCAGACAATTTTTCTTGACGGTCGAAAAGTTGGTCGTGGCTTGAACGATATGGTCGATCGAGTCGTAGCGACACACTTGAGAATTTGATGATATTTCTGAAAATCTCTTTTAGTAGGACGTGAATTTCATCGTTAAAGAGGAATTTGCTGCTTTCAACAGCTAAAGAAAATGCGCGGGCGGCTTCCACATTCGTGCGAGTTCCATTGTCCCAGAAATTAGCTCCATATGTCATCGCGTCGGTGTATATTTTTAGCCTTCTGTCATACAGTTCGGCGCGCAGCGATATGCGTTCAATGCTGACCTGATGGTTAAGAATTTCGGTTTGCCGGGCCGATATTGCTGCCTGTCTCAAACCGATCCATACCGCACCAACCGCTGCGATTGCGCCAGTCGCTAGCGTGGCGAAATCGCCCCACTCAAACGCCCAGCAGTCGATCCAGCCCAGCTGATGATCGAGAAAATACAAGCAGATGGCGATGATGGCCGCTGCTACCATTCCATTTCCCACCCATCTGACCATTGGGTTGGTTACCGTCTCGTCCTCAATGTTTGTCAAATCTCTTCCCCCCGCAGTGCGACACATTCGCTGCCAGATTTACAGCCCCTAATAAAGCCGCTTTGACCGCTCTGACTTGCCAACGGAATCTGTTCGTTTAGTGCCGCTGCGATGCCTAATTCGTTTAGTCCAAAGCCAAAATTCAGACCCGGCATCGTCGAAAGCCAAATCCGCCGCACGGCTGACGCGCACGATCGCTCCCGCCCCTTGTTGGAAGTCATTTCCACGATGCCCGGCGCACCGATCCGCGACATCGTCAAAGCGCTCAACGCGGCCGGGCATCGTGCGGCGCGCGGCGGTCCAGTCACGCATAATACCGTCGCGCGAGCGCTAGCGCGGATGGGAGAGGAGGCACCTCAGCCGCCACGGGAACGCGCTCATAAGGGCGCTAAGGCGGCCAAAACGATACGCGCACGGGCTGAGCGGTATGAAGTGTTTCGCACCCCAGCCTATGCCTATCTTCCTCTATTGGACTATCGGCCGGAATGGTTCGTCGGTCGAGGCTGCGACCCCTCGGCTGGTGACGGACGGATGCTGCGGGAAATCATTTCGCGGGGAAATATGGGGCCGCATTGGGCCAACGATATCCGCGAGGAGGAGGCGGCCAAACTGGCCGACATTGGGCAGGTCACCGTGGCCGATTATCTCGTCATGGACGATCCGCCGCGAAGTGACTTCCTAATGACCAACCCGCCTTTCACATTGGCGCAGGAGTTCGTCGAGCGGGCGAAAGCGCATATCAGCGGCCCGATTTGCATCCTTCAATCGATCGGCTGGCAGACTACCCAGCGCCGCGCGAAATGGCTTCGGACTGCGGGGTTGGCGCATGTCCTCAACCTGCCGAAGCGGCCGCAATGGGAGGTCGATGACGCCGGTGGTAAACCGATGAAATCGAATGTCTGGGACTATGCGTGGTTCGTCTTCTTGCCCGACTATGAGGGAAAACCGGAGATGGATTGGTTATCCGGTGCTTGCGAATGAAATTCAAATTTGCGCATGGAGAGGGTTATTTAACCCAATCAGTCTAAGGTTAAATCATGAAAATGCTGAAACGAAATATCGCTCTAGCTGGTGCCACATGCGCTCTTTTGGCTGCTACTCCCCTGCGTGCGGAAATCTCGGGTGAGAATGTCCAGCAACTACTGTCATCGAAAAATGAATCTACTCGAACGCTTGGAATGAGTGTCATTTATTCCACGTTCAACGGCCTATTTTGGGCAAATGTGCAGTTGGGTAACGACAGCAACGCACTCTTGTTTTGTCAGCCTGTCAAATTGGCTATGTCTGCTGAGCAGTCGGTGGTCATATTTGAACAAAAAATGAAAGACAATCCAAAAATGGCAAGTTATCCTCTGGGGATGATTATGCTAATCGCATTAAAAGAGACTTTTCCCTGCGAATGAATTTTCTAGTTCGATGATTGATTGAATGGCTGTGAATTATCATATTATGATTACGAGAGGCGTTCTGGATGTGGGACTAGCCGCCGGACATAAATAGCGGAATGAACCTCTAAAAACGTCGGTCGCTTGCCGCGCGCTCATCACCACGTTCGAAGGCGAACGTCTCACTGCCTACCTTTGCCCGGCTAAGGTTCTCACGATCGGTGTCGGCCACACTGGTCCCGATGTTAAGCCCGGCCAGACCATCACGAAGGAGCAGTCGCAGGCGCTGTTATCCGCTGATCTTGTCCGCTTCGAGGGGGCGGTGAACAAGCTGGGCGGGAAGATGACGCAGGGTCAGTTTGACGCGCTTGTGTCGTTCGCTTTCAACCTCGGCATCGGCGCACTGGCGAAATCCACGCTGCTCAAAAAGCATCTGGTGGGCGACTATGCGGGTGCGGCGCGTGAATTCGCGAAGTGGAAGTTTGGCGGCGGAAAGGTTCTGGCTGGACTGGTCAAGCGGCGCGCGGCAGAAGCACGGCTTTACCGTTCCTAAAGTGAATAAAGGAAATAGTGGTGGCGGAAGATGCGGGTTTGAAGATTATTGAGAAGTTCATTTCTCGCCTATCCGTCAAACATCGCACGGATTCCATTTATCGGGGCCATGCAGACAAGGCTTGGGAGGTCGTTCCTTCAGGCCGCCGCGATAAGGCACGCGGGATAACGTCAGTTGAGGAGTTGCAGCGGTGGAAGCAAGTCGCAGGGCGGTTCGCCCAAAGGAATATGAGTGACATTGAATGGCTGGTGTTGGCCCAGCATTATGGTGTTCGCACTATGCTCCTAGATTGGACAACGAACCCGTTGATCGCATTATATTTTGCATGTGTCCCTCACCTTGCGTCCGGCGTAAAATCAGATGCTGAAGGCGCAGTTATTATGCTGAGCGATTCAGACCTGATGCCTGAGGACATAAATCCGAACTACGATCCGTTCAGGGTATGGAAGGGAGACCCGATGTTGATCAAATCCCATGCTATGAATCCCCGAACGCTGGCCCAAGATAGTGTCATGACGCTACATTGTGAAGGCAATCTCAGGTTGCTCGATAATGCCGATCCGATAATTTTCACTATTTCTAGTGAAGAAAAGGATTCTGTCATACTTTCGTTGAAGTCATTTGGCATTAGTAATGAGCGTGTATACGCAGATATAAACACCGCTGCTCGTGATTTTCAAGAGCGTTTGGACCAAGCTGTCGGATAAGGATGGTCGGAGCGCTGAGCTAGCTTGCAAGGTTGAATTATCGGGCGGCAGCGTCGGTATTTTATATTTTAGCTCATTCGATGTTGTCTGGTCCGAAGGGCCAGGACCGTTGGCCCTGACCATTCGTTGCGATCATGCGGCGACCATTGCCTTTTCGATTTTCTGCCGCAGGTCATAGATCATCTCGCCATCCCGTGACGTGATAGCCTGTGCCTCCGACGACGATGTCATCAGGAAAAGCTGATATTCAACGATCTTGGACTTGAGCCAAAATCGGTAAGCGATGAAGCCGAAGATCGCTGCAATTACCAGCGTGGTGATGGCTCCCGAGATGCTTGGGCCAGCCAGCGATCCGAGGCCGGAGATGCCGAAGATAAATGCTAGGAGTCCGAAGATCACGGTCCCTAACGGGCCATGCGGCTTTCGCTCGCGCACTTCTACGGTATTGATTTTGTTGATCGCGTAGCTCTTTGCGCCGAACCGCGCGAAATCCTTGTCGACCGTGACGTTCATCATTTCCCCCAAATTACAACTATGGTTCTGCCCCTGACACAGGATTTGCAAATGTAGGGTTAATAGTAAAGCGCTTTGGAAATGACGTCTTCCGATCATCACCGGATTGAAAGTTCGTTCTCCAGAACGTAATAGACGGTTGCGTCCTGCTCGGCGACTGGTTGTGCGACCGTCGAGTAGGGCGCTTTTTTCTGATAATTTTCGCTTATTAGGCCTGCTGACCGCCGATGAAGTAAATAGTCATATGGATGACTATGACTTCGCAGTTCTCGCGCTTGAGCGCATTCTCGACGCCATCGACAAGCTGATCGATGCGGCTGAAACCATTATCGATGCTATGCCGGAGGGTAGCGGGTGATCCATCTCCGAGACGCCTTCATATTCTCAGCACTGGGCAACCTGCTGATGCTCTGCGGCACCGGGTGCGCCAGTCTGGCCTATGGCAGTTGGGTGCCGATGCAGGTCGGCCTGACCATCGCCGCGACCACTTTCCTGACCGCTGCTGCTGCCGTTGTGCCGCTGGTCTGGCTCAACATCCGGGCAGCGATAGGAGAGGTCAAATGACCAACGAACCCACAACGCACATGGTCGCCGAAGTGATCGTTCGCGAGATGATGACGTGGAATGCGAAGGCCAATGAACGGCAGCGCCGTGATGAACTCTATGGGCTGGCCGACGCCTTGATCCGCTATTTTGCTGTGTTCAAACCTGCGGCCAAGATTTTGCCCGGTCTGCCGGGTGGCGATGCTCTCAACTTCGGCGGCCCGTGGGATGGATCGGCGGTCTGACGCTGCGGCCGAATATCGGCGCTGGTATGGGTGGAAGGCGTGGAAGATAAAGCGTCTGGCCCAGCTTCGGGCAGAACCCCTATGCCGATATTGCGAGGCGATGGGCGTGACCAGCGCCGCGACAGTGGTTGACCATGTCATTCCGCATAAGGGCGACCCAGACCTATTTTGGCATGGTGAGGTCCAGTCGATGTGCAAGACATGCCACGATGCTGCCAAGGCGCGGCAGGAACGGATGGGTTATGATATTGCGTGCGATGCTGATGGTTATCCGATCGATGCAGGGCATCCGAATGGGCCACATGGCTGATGATGACACCTCATGCGCCATTGTCCCGCCTTATGGACTTATCTGCGGAGTTGGGTAGGTTCCGCTGCTCAATCCCAAGGGGGAGGGAGGGCGCGTGCACGAAAAGCGATATCAGGTCTTCATCAGTTCGACATATCAAGACCTTCAGGATGAGCGGCGCGCTGTGCAAGATGTTGTCATCAGTATGGGTGACTTTCCCGTCCAAATGGAGTCATTTCCAGCGGCCGATGAAGATCAGTTTGATTTCATTAAGTCTCTTATTGATAAGTGTGATTACTACGTTCTCATTATTGCGGGGCGTTATGGCAGTGTGGCTGATGATGGGCTAAGTTATACACATAAAGAATTTCGCTATGCCGTTGCGCAAAATGTCCCCGTGCTTGTCATGGTTCACGGTCAGCCCGGCAGCATAACGGCGGATAAACTTGAAGCGACGGATGCGGGGAAAGATAGTCTCAAGGCGTTCATTTCAGAGGCAGAGCATAAGCGGCTTCGGAAAAACTGGTCTACCTTGGGTGACTTGAAACTGGCGGTTCGCGAGGCTTTAGATCACGCAAAGGCTACAAAACCGCGTATCGGCTGGGTTCGGGGCGACAGCATCGCAAGTCTCGATGCTTTGGAGGAGCTTAATAGCGTTCGAAAAGAAAATCAGGAATTCAGAGAAGCTTTGGGCAATATGGTGGTCGATATTCCGTTGCCCATTTTGCCAGCGGCTAGCGATAAGACCGTAATAAATCTCGTGCCACTGGTTTCCGCAAACCAATTTGAAAATAGGGAAGGGAGCGCGGCGGTAATAGAATCGTCGTGGATTTCTTTCTTTCCGGTATTATTTTCCAATTTGGAAGTTTCTTCTAACGATTGGAACGGTGAATACTACTACAATATCGAATTCGAAAAATCGTGTTTTCAAATTGGCTCGGCAATTGCGAGTGAGTTTACCAGTGATGATACGAGGGGATTGTTCAGAATAGATAGGAAATCTCTTGATCGTCTAATAGCATACTATACGGAGGCTGGGCTTATGTTTTCCGATAACGAAGGTCAAAGCCCTTTTACTAAGGAGGCCGAGCGGGTGGCCCGCCGCTTCCATATAGCTGCTGCGTCATCTTCGTTCACAATCGTGAAAGGTGATGTTGTGGTGACCAACGAAGTTCCATTCTAGTACTCTTCGGCGACCTTGCGCATAGCTGCGCTCAACGCAAATACATGCCTGACACGCGATCAGGCGTCCGATGATAAATAAATGCGGCGGGTGATGATCCCGTCCAGCGGGGCTGCGGCTCCGGCTCGATGGGAGGGGGTAGTCTAAGGACTACACCCCTTTTGGCGCTGCACCGCGCCCCAAATGACACGCGAATCTCCGCGAAATTTCATATTATTTTTCAGCTACCGAAAGAGCCGTTTTTCAGGTCTGACCGAAGCTGTTCCTCCGCGCTTTTCATCGCTTTGTAAAAATCGTCCACAAACTCACATACTATAGGGCCGGGTTCGCGCTCAAAACTGTAATCTTCGCCGCTGGTTTCGTCACCAACAGCGAGTGCCCCATCATTGGCTTCCATGATGGCAGTGGAGATGTGTTCTCTCGCCTTGCTGCCCAATGCGACCGAATGACGAGCGTAATAGCTCTGCAATTGATTTTTGTGAATGTGTAGTCGCTCAGCTATATGCATCTGAGCGTGATGCCATTCATCATGGTATGTCCACGTTTTTGGCAGGACACTATCCATGATTTCCATAAATTCTGCCGCAGCCGATAATTCACGTTCGAACATCAGCTCCTCACGCTTGAGTAGCAGTCGGCGTCGATCGGCGAAGTTTTCTAATTCATGCCTGTGATTGTCCATTTCCTTATTGAGTGAGGCTTTATAATCTTCAAGACGTCTGGCTAACCAGCCGTCCGCTCCCCACTTTATCGCGGCTCCTACTATAGCTGCGCCACCGACTATTCCGCCTACAGCCGTCCCAACGAATTCCCAGAATGCCATTGTTCCCCCAGTTGCGGCAGATATCGATGCCGCATTGCCTAAATATCATATGGCACGACCATCAAAACCGACCGAAATCAAGCTACTTAGCGGTAATCCGGGTAACCGACCGTTGAACCTGACCGAGCCGCGTCCGACTGGCGGCCCAGTCCGTCCCACTGTCATGACCCCTGCGGCGAAGAAAATCTGGGCGAAGCTGGTCACCTCAATGCCCGATGGCATCTATACCACCGCCGACAGCCATTTGCTTGCCGCCTATTGCGAAGCGGTTGCCGCGCACCAACGCGCGACACGCAAGATTATGGATGGCGCTGACGAAATCGTTGGTTCGACGGGTCAGACGAAGATCAGCCCATGGTTCAAGGAGCAGGCGGACAGCGCGCGCCTCATCGTGACCATCGGCGCAAAGCTGGGCTTGGACCCAGTCAGCAGACAGCAAATTAATGGAGGCGAGGACAGCGGGCGCAACGTTTACACCGGTGACTTCGACATCAATTGAGCTTTGCGCCTGACGCGCCGGTCATCCTTCGTAATCCGACCCGCGCCGACAAGATCATCGCCTTTCTCAACCGCCTGCCGCTGGTCGACGGCATCGCGGTTGGACAGCGTTTCTCTGTCGATCCTTGGTTGGCCGCGTGGATACGCGCGATATATGAACCTGAATATGATGATGGTCAGCGCGTGGTGCGTAAGGCCGTCCTTTCGGTGGCCCGCAAAAACGCGAAGTCATATGCGGTGGCCGGACTGCTGCTTTGCCACCTAATCGGCCCGGAAAGCGTTCAGAACGGACAGGTTTTCTCATGTGCGGTCGATCGATCACAGGCCCGCGTGATCTTCGACATGTGCGCCAAGATGATCCGAATGGAGCCGCAACTTCAGCATTGGCTCCAGATCACCGATTCCAAGAATACCATCTTCGTCAAACGCACGGATACCAAGGCGCGTGGATCAAAATACCGCGCCCTTTCCGCTGACAGCGCCACCAAGCATGGCCTTGGTCCGACATTCTTCGTCTATGATGAGTTCGGCGAAGCCCGCGACGACGACCTGTGGAACACCATGTATGACGGCCAGCAGGCGGTCGCATCGCCCCTTGCGGTGGTGATCAGCACGCAGAACCACGACCCCGAACATCCGCTCTCCAAGCTGATCGACGATGGTCTCAGCGGGCAATCTGACCAGATAGTTTGTCACCTCTATGCCGCTGATGAGGGATGTGCGCTGGATGACCGCGAACAATGGCTGAAGGCCAACCCGGCGCTTGCAACATGGAAATCATGGAAGCCGATCGAGGAGGCGGCGGCCGAAGCCATCCGCATGCCAGCGAAGGAATCCAATTTTCGTCGCCGATACCTCAGCCGCCGAAGCACGGGAAACATTATAGATCGCAGCCGTCCGGGTGATGAGCGCTGCGGTATCGGCTATGGATGCGGCAGTGCTACGGATCGTGGCCACCGATCCCGCGACGATCGGCTATTACTGAAGGGGCAACATTCAGATCGCCCAATCTTCGAAAAAAGCCCGAAACGGTCGCATATGTGAATTTTATTCACGAGGCGAATTATCCCGATCTCTGCGAAAAGTGCGGTCCCGGATTGGTTCAAGAAGCATACAGCATAATTGATCGCAGGATTTCTGAGCAGCTTGAAGTGATCCAGTCGCGGATCGTCGATTATCCCATGTTTACGATGTCATGGCTTCCGGCATCGATCGACGTCCGGTTCAAGGGGATGATCACTGCGAACGTAACGGTCGGAACCGGGTTTTTCAGTGAATTTAGTCAGGGATTCTCCGATTTTACCGGCGCGGTCAACGTCAAGTCGGGCATGAGCCACAAGGTCAACAAGGGGGAGGCAGCAGCCCGCTCTATCCTTGTGGAAAAAGCGATGAACCTGAGCGCTAACTGCATCATCGGTGTCGACATCGACTACGGCACCACGGCGAACAATGCTGCAACCATCAATATGCAGGGCACTGCTGCGCTTGTCTTAAACCTCGAAGCACTTGTCCATCTTGACGAACTGGCAAAGGCTCGCGAACTGCAACAAGCTTACGATCGCGTGACGGAATTGAGGCGGTGGCGCGCTGGTCAAATATTGGCCACTTTTGCTGCCTGATTGGCGAATAGGCGGAACCTTGCTGTGATCGCAACTGGCGGTTCTGGCTGTGCCTTATCATTACACTCGTCACGATCAGGATATTCCAAAATGGCTACACGCTTGATCAGATTTTTAATTGCAATATCGTAATGATCGCTTGTTAAGAACGGAGGCGGCTAATGAGCGATCAAAAGCGGCGACGATACTCTCTCCAAGATTTTGTCTACGCAGAAGCCGAAGCGATCCTGCGCAGCAGAGAAGAACTGTTTGAAGAGTTTGACGGTATAACTGATTGGGTGAACCTCACGCCTGCGCAGGATGGAGCGATCAGAGAGCTAAAGCGCAGACGGCTAACGCCACCAGAGAGGCACCCTTTAACCGACGGACAAGCCGATGATAGCGGCAGCGATGGCCCCCAAGATGAAGATGGCTAGAATTGCCGTTTCGATGCTTCCCATCAATTCTGGTCCATCATCGCGAGGCGGGCGTTTCATACGATGACGATATCGCGCCAACGAGTAGCGTCAATCTGCATTTTTGAGACGGCGTAGCACTTCATCCGCCTCGGACCTTCCCAGCCAATATTCCCGCTCTTTCTCGATGCAAGCCAGTTCAGCCAGATCATCGGTCAGGCTCGTCTGATCCTCAAGGCCGCGTAGTGCGAACCAACGCACCTTTGCAAAGGTCGATGTGAAACACGGCTGGCCCAGATGTTCTGCCTGATCATCGGTCGTTTGCCACCATGCGGCAGGGTAGGGGTTGCGCGGAAGCCTGAGGCCCAGTTCGGTCAGATCGTCAGGGGAAAGGTCTCTGCGATCGTCGAGGTTGTCATCGGTAGCGTCGACGGTTGTGGCTTCGCATCCGGTGGTCATGGCGAGAATCTCGGATAGGGTGTGGGCGTCCATCACCTATTTAGGAAGTGGCATCCCTATGGCCGTAATCGTTCTTCACTGGTTGCGTTGAAATTGCGACGGACCAATTCGTCCACGATCGCCTGCTGCTCAGCGGTGAGATTTTCAGGGTCGACGATCGTGGAATGAGCGTCAACCAGTTCATCATCGGACATGGTCGAGGCTAGGGCCGCATAGCGGAGGTGGTCTTGCATGCCGTCGTTATATCAGAGCCGCAACGAAACGCATCTTGAAATGAGACTGATATTACAACGGTTATGACGATGGCTTGTTTTGTGGAGGTGTGGTGGCGGCCTCATCAACGGTCATCCCCTTGCGCACTCTGAACGTGAAGGCGCTTATTGAAATGCCGTTATGGCGTGCAACAAACAGCGCGCACCGGCCATCGGCCATCTTCAGTTCTCGTATCTTCTTGACCATTGGTGTGGCGAACTGATCGGGACGAATTTGGGTCCATGTCTGCGGGAACCGCTGTGCGCTCGGATCACCCCGCTGGATTGCAAAAACTGATCCAATCAGCCTGAGAATCTGATGCTCACCGGGGGTGTATGATGCGCTCCACATAATACGCGTAGCATACGCGTGGCATACGCTGTTGCGTGATTGTGCTTAACAACATAAGACAACATGTAACAAGGAATGGCGGAAATCCGCGGTTTTTTGGAGACAGCGTTACAGCATGCGACGTCTGGTAACAGACTAGCTCAGATTCCTAATCTGAGGGCCATGGGTTCGAATCCCGTCGGGTGCACCATTTTCACAAATCGGCATAATTTCGGCGTGGCGCTGCATCCAGCCATGTCGCCGGGCTGGGTATCGTCCTGATCGACCGTGCTTGACCATTGGGTGCATCTGCTCAATCCTGCACCGGTGAGCGAAGCAATCGTCGATCCCGCCCCGTCCCGTTCCGGCCCCTCCGTGGTGCTGCCGGCGCGCCCTGAAGCGATCCGGCTCGATGCCGCGACGACGGCGCTGATCGTCGTCGACATGCAGAACGCCTATGCCAGCAAGGGCGGCTATGTGGACGAGGCCGGCTTCGACGTTGGTCCGGCGGCGGGTGTGGTCCCCCGGATAGCGGAGGTCATAGAGGTGGCGCGGGTCGCGGGCATGCCGGTGATCTTCCTGCAGAATGGCTGGGACAGCGGCTATGTCGAGGCGGGCACGCCGCTGTCGCCCAACTGGCACAAGTCCAATGCGCTCAAGACCATGCGGGCGCGGCCGGACCTGGCGGGCAAATTCCTGGCGCGCGGCGGATGGGATTATGAACTGGTGGAGGCGCTGGCGCCGCAGGAGAGCGACCTGCGCGTCCACAAGCCACGCTATTCCGCCTTCTTCAACTCGCAACTGGATAGCGTGCTGCGCGCGCGCGGTATCCGCACCCTGGTCTTCACGGGTATCGCCACCAATGTCTGTGTGGAATCGACCCTGCGCGACGGGTTCCACCTCGAATATTTCGGCGTGCTGCTGGAGGATGCGGTGCATCATCTGGGGCCGGACTTCATCCGCGAGGCCAGCCTCTACAATGTCGAGAAATTCTTCGGCTGGGTGAGCACTGTCGCCGATTTCCGCACCGCCGTCGGCCAGCTTCCGCCCAAGGAGATCTGATGCCCTTCGAACCGATCAATCCGCCCCAGTTCCCGACGCCGATCGCCCCCTATTCGGCGGGCGCCAAGGCCGGGAATACGGTCTATGTCTCGGGCGTGCTGGCGCTGGGCGAAGGCGGCACGGTGCTGCATGTCGGCAATGCCGCCGCGCAGACCCGCCATGTGCTGGAGGTCATCAGGATCACGGTCGAGGCGGCCGGCGGCACCATGGCGGACATTGCCATGAACCATATCTTCCTCAAGGATCTGGACGACTACGCGGCCTTCAACGCCGTCTATGCCGAATATTTTCCCGGCGACAAGCCGGCGCGCTACTGCATCAAGTGCGAGTTGGTGAAGCCCGATTGCCTGGTCGAGATCGCCTCGGTCGCGCATCTTGGCTGAGGCCGCCGGCCTCTATTATGAAACCCACGGGCGCGCGGACGCCCCGCCGCTGATCCTGTCGAGCGGGCTTGGCGGATCGGCCAGCTATTGGGCGCCGAACATCCCGGCGCTGGCGGAGCATTTCCATGTCATCGCCTATGACCATCGCGGCACCGGCCGCAGCGACCGGAGATTGCCGGAAACCACCTCGGTCGAGGATATGGCGGGCGACGTCATCGCGCTGATGGATGCCCTGGGCATCGAGCGCGCGCATTTCATCGGCCATGCGCTGGGCGGCGCGATCGGCGTCGAAACCGCGATCCGCACCGGACGGATCGACCGGCTGGTCGTCATCAACGGCTGGCGGACCTTGTCACCACATAGCCGCCGCTGCTTTGCCGCCCGGCTCGCGCTGCTGCATGCTGCGGGCGCGCGCGCCTTCCTCGAAGCCCAGCCGCTGTTCCTCTATCCGCCCGACTGGATCGCGGCGCATGATGCCGATCTGACGGCGGACCTCGATCATCATTTGGCCGGCTTTCCTGGTGTGGAAACCACCGCCGGGCGGATTGCCGCCGTGCAGGCCTATGCGCCCGATCCGGGCGGACTGGCTGCGCTCGAAAATATGCTGGTCATCGCCACGCGCGACGATTTCCTGGTGCCCTTCGTCACGGCGCTGGACCTGGCCGCGCCGGTCAGCGGCGCCAGGGTCGCCACGCTGGACTGGGGTGGTCACGCCTGCAACGCGACCGACCCCGATGCTTTTCACCGCCTCGTCCTCCCCTTCCTCAGGAGTTGAAGCCATGCAGGTCGGCGTTTTCGTTCCCATCAACAATAATGGCTGGCTGATCAGCGAGAACGCCCCGCAATATCTGCCGAGCTTCGATCTCAACAAGGAAATCGCCCAGCGGGCCGAGAAGTACGGCCTCGATTTCCTGCTGTCGATGATCAAGCTGCGCGGCTTTGGCGGCAAGACGCAATTCTGGGAATATGGGCTGGAAAGCTTCACGCTGATGGCCGGCCTTGCGGCGGTGACGGAGAAGATCAAGATCTTCGCCACCTGTCCCACGCTCATCATCCCGCCCGCCTTTGCTGCGCGCATGTGCAACACCATCGACAGCATCAGCCATGGACGGTTCGGGCTGAACCTCATCACCGGCTGGCAGCCGCCCGAATATACCCAAATGGGGCTTTGGCCGGGGGACGAGCATTTCCGCAATCGCTATGATGTGCTCGACGAATATGCCCGCGTGCTGCGGGAATTGTGGGAGACCGGTCGGTCGGACTTCAAGGGCCAATATTACCAGATGGACGACTGCCTGGTCCGCCCCCAGCCGCAGGCCGACATGAAGATTATCTGCGCCGGATCGTCCGACGCGGGCCTGGCCTTCTCGGCCAAATGGGCGGACTATGCCTTTTGCCTGGGCAAGGGCGTCAACACGCCGACCGCCTTCGCCTTCAACAATGATCGTCTTGCCAAGTTCACGGCGCAGACGGGCCGCGCCGTGTCGGTGTTCGTGCTGGTCATGGTGATCGCGGCGGAGACGGACGAGGAAGCCATGGCGAAATGGCAAAGCTATAATGACGGGGTCGATATCGAGGCGATCGCCTGGCTGGCCGACCAGGGCGCGAAGGATAAAGTCAACACCGACACCAACGTGCGCCAGCTTGCTGCGCCCGAAGGGGCGGTGAACATAAACATGGGCACTTTGGTCGGCAGCTATGCCAGCGTGGCACGGATGCTGGACGAGATGGCACAGGTGCCCAACACCGGCGGCGTGCTGCTCACCTTCGACGATTTCCTGGAAGGGGTGGAGGCGTTCGGCACGCGCATCCAGCCGCTGATGAAGAGCCGCGCCGGGACGTCATAACGGCCATTGCCTGGGATCGTCATCAGTGGCAGCTTCCCTCTGAAATCGTGGGGGAGGCCAGTCATGCGTCAGCTATATGTTGCGATGTTGTTTGCCGGAGCGTCATCGATCATGTCGCCGGCGCTGGCGCATGATGGGCCGCAAAATACGGCCACGACCGCATCCGGACCGGCGACCAAGGACCAGTTGATGACGCCGCCGTCGGACGCGCGGCATTACACGATCAGTTCGACCGCCGGGAAGCATGGCGATGTCTGGTCATGGCCGATGCCCGACGGCAGTACCGCCTATCGCATGTCGATGTCGCTGCGCGGCTGGGTGACGGAGACGGACGAGGTCATCGCGCTCGGCGCCGACAAGCAGCCCAGCAAGATCGCCATCAGGGGCTATACCGATACGGGCGACGCGACCGAGAATTTCAGCATCGATGCCGCCGGCACGGCGCATTGGAAGACCGCCGTAGATGAGGGCAGCGCTCCCTCCGTGAACAAGCGCTACAACAGCTATGGCGGCCCCTGGCTCGCCGTCGAGAAGGATGTGGATGCGCTGGTGGCCGCCGGCGCGAAGGGCTTCGACATGCTGCCGCGCGGCCATGCGACGCTGACGATCGGCAAGTCGGTGCAGATCGATGGCCCCACGGGGCCGGTGACGGTCAAGCTGGCCTTCATAGAAGGCTATGGTTTCTCGCCCGCTGCGGTCTGGCTCGACGCGCAGGACCGTTATTTCGGGCAGGCCGGGGTGATTTCGCTGCTGCCTGCGGGTTTCGAGGCGGCTGGTCCCAAGCTGAAGGATATTCAGGATGCGGCGACGGCGGCGATGGTCCGCGATGTCGCCCATCGCTTCCTCAGTCCTGCCAATCGCACGCCGACGCTGATCGACCATGTGCTGCTGTTCGATTCCGTCGCCGGCCAATATGTGCCCGACCAAGCCGTGCTGATTGCCGATGGCAAGGTCGCGGCTGTGGGGGCGGGGGGCAGCATCAAGGCGCCGGCCAACGCCACGCAGGTCGATGGCCGTGGCAAGACATTGACGCCCGGCCTGTGGGACGCCCATCGCCATGTCGGCGGCGATGACTGGAACCTGCTCCAGAATCTGGCCACCGGCATGACCAACTATCGCAGCCCCGGTTCGATGATCGATGAGACGCTGAGCATCGAGAAGCGACAGGCAGCCGGTGACCTGCTGGCGCCCGTGGGCAAGGTGTCGGTGATCATCGACCGGAAAGACCCATTGGCGGCGCAGGGCGCGCTGACCGTGTCATCCGCTGATGAGGCGATCGAGGCGGTGCGCAAGATCAAGGTCGCAGGACTTTGGGGCGTCAAATTCTACACTTCGATGAACCCGGCCTGGATCGCGCCGGCTGCGGCCGAGGCGCACAGGCTGGGCCTGCATGTCCATGGCCATGTGCCGGCGGGCATGCGTCCGCTCGATGCGGTTCGCGCCGGCTATGATGAAGTGACCCACATCAACTTCATCATGATGCAGGCGATGCCGCAGGCAGTGGTCGACAAGGCGAACACGGCCGCGCGGCTGGAAGGGCCGGCCAGATATGGCAAGGATGTCGATCTCGACTCCCCGGCGATGACGGCCTTCTACGCGGAACTCGCCAAGCGGGGCACGATCATCGACCCGACACTGACGGTGTGGGAGCCGCTGATGACGTCGGACGGCAGCACGGTGGCGCCGGAATATTCGCCCTTTGTCGACATCGCGCCGCCGGCGGTTGCGCGCAGCTGGAAGATCGCCGGTTATCCGCTGTTCGACGGGCTGACGCGTGACGATTTCCGCAAGAGTTTTGCCAAGATGGTCGGCCTGGTCGGCAAGCTGCACCAGGCCGGCGTCCCGATCGTGGCCGGCACCGACGGCTGGGGACTGGAACTGGTCCGCGAGCTTGAGCTTTACAGGGACGCCGGCCTCAGCAACGCGCAGGCGCTGCAGACCGCCACGATCATTCCCGCGCGGATGACCGGCATGGACGATCGGACCGGATCGATCACGGTCGGCAAGTCGGCCGACATCATCCTGGTGGAAGGCGATGCCTCGCAGGATCTGGGTGCCCTGCGCCATGTGAATATGGTTTTCCTGAACGGCTATCGCCTGGATGGCGCGGCCCTGCGCCAGGCCAGCGGGATGACCGGGATGCCGCGCTAATCCGGCTTTCCACGTCTGTTGGCAACGCCTTGGTTTGCTGTTGTATTTCCTGTGGGCCGGGCGTCCCCCCGTGACCCCCGGCCGTTGCGGTTTTTCCCCGTCGATACGTTTGTCATCAGGGGATGGCGTCTGCTTTTTCAAGGGCAGGTCGCTATCTGCGCATGTTCACCGATCCGGGGCAATTTCTGCATAGCGGGGCTTTCCGATGGCCATCGACGAGATTGATCGAAAGATACTCAGCAAGCTGCAGGTGGATGGTCGCATAACCAATCAGGACCTGGCGAAAGCCTGCAATCTTTCGCCATCGGCCTGTTTCGACCGCACGCGCAAGCTGCGGGACAATGGTTATATCTCGTCCTATGTCGCGCTGCTCGACCCGCATCTGAACCAGCGGCCCTTGCTGATCTTCATCGAAGTGCTGCTCAATCGGACAACCGGCGACATTTTCCGCCAGTTTGCCGAAGCGACGCGGCGGCAGCGGGACATATTGGAATGCCATATGGTGGCCGGCGGGTTCGACTATCTGATCAAGGTGCGGATGAAGGACATGGCCGCCTATCGGAAATTCCTGGCCGAGGAACTGGTCGACATGCCGGGGGTGCGCGAGACGCGGACCTATGCGGTGCTGGAAGAGGTCAAGTCGACGACGGCGCTGCCGCTATGACATGAAAGCGGCGCCCTTTTCCAGAGCGCCGCTTTCGATCCATTACATGGCGTTGGGATTGGCCGGGCTGGCGCCGGCCTGGCCGGTGCGCGCCTTTTCCGCCTTCGCCATCTCGGCCACTTCGGCCAGCAGCTTCTTGGCATCATAAACGATGCCGTCCTTGATCGTGTAGCTGACGCCGCCGACCATTTCCTGCTTGTTGGTTTCCGGGTTCAGGCGTGAATGGCCGGTGCCATAGAGGGTCTTGAGGTTGGCCAGCGGATTTTCCCTGGTGAGGACCATGTCGGCCAGCATGCCGACGCGCAGCACGCCGGTCGGCGGCGCCATGCCCTTGGGCTCATAGAGGGTCTGCGAACCCCACATGGTGGCCGAGCGCATGATCTCGAGCGGCGAGAAGCCGGCTTCGCGCAACAGTTCCAGTTCCTCGATATAGGCGAATCCATAGACCTTGTAGATGAAGCCGGAATCGGTGCCGACCGTCACCCGACCACCGATATTCTTATAGTCGTTCACCAGCTTGAAATAATTGTTGTAGAATTTCTTCCACGCAAACTCGTTCTCGGTGCCCCAGTCGTAGAAATAGGAGCCGTGATTGTCGCGGGTCGACTGGAAATAGGCCCAGAGCTGCGGCGTGGTGTAGAGGTTCTGCCAGTCGGCATTGCGCGCCCGCATCAGGTCGCGGGACGCGGCATAGATGTTCATCGTCGGGTCGAAGGTGACATGCTTCTCCTTCTGATGCTTCAGATAATCCCACCAGCGTTCGGATTCCGGCTCGACCGTCTGGTTCCAGATTTCCGCCACCTCGCCGAAGCGATGCTGTTCATTGTTATAGTCATAGTCGGACGGAAAGCGCTGGATCGTCCCGTCCTTCAGCAGGGATTCGAAATGGCCATAATAATGGGTGACGGTGTCCAGCCCCGCTTCGGCCGCGTCATAGGCGTTGAAATTGGCGACGCCGGTCTGTGACAGATGGGCCGTGGTGCCCATCTTGTTCTTGTGCGCCTCGTCAATGGCGGCGGCGATGATCTGCGGCGTTTCCTCGGGCCGATTGAAGAATTTGATGCCGTCGATATTGTGCGCGGCGGCCCATTTGACCCAGGCGCGCGCCTTGTCCGGGCTGTCGATCGGCCCGCCGTCCCAGCCGGCGCCCAATGTCTGATAGTTGAAGATACGCGGCGCCGCGATCTCGTTGGCGGCGGAGCGGTTCTTCTCCGAACTCGCGACGACCGGATCGGCCAGCGGCACGCCGCGCACCGTGGTCACGCCATGGGCCAGCCACAGCTTGTAGGCATAGCTCATGTCCGGCGCCTTGTCGCTCGCCGGGGTGTGGACATGCATGTCGTTGAAGCCGGGCATCACATACATGCCGGTCGCGTCGATTTCATAATCGGCGTCGGTCGGCGCACGGCCCTTCGCCTGCGGCAGGCCGGGCCAGCCGGCCTGGGTGATGGCGGTGATCTTGTTGCCTTCCACCACGATGTCATAGGGGCCACGCGGCGGCGCGCCGGTGCCGTCGATCAGGGTGGCGCCACGGATCACCAGCTTGCGGAAGGGGCCGACATTGTCAGCGCTGCCGCGCGCCGGCGCGGGCACGAAGGTCGGCTTCTTGCCGTTGACGATGCCAGCCGCGCCGCCGACATACCATTCGTCCGGATCATGCGCCTGGGAAGCGCTGGCGACCGTCATGAGGGCGAGCGCAGCAAGGCCCGACCGGATCAGCATCTTGTTCTTCATTCTTTTCCCGTCCCTGTTGAATTATGATGTCCCGTCCCGTCAGGGATGGGGCAGCCCCTGTTCCGGCATGCCCATGCGCCGCTTTTCCGCAACGACCATGTCCGCGACATCCGCCAGCAATTTCTGCGCGTCATAGACGATGCCGTCCTTGACCGTGTAGCTGACGCCGCCCACCCGTTCGAGCCGCTGGGTCTGTTCGTTGAGGCGCAGCGTGCCGGTGCCGTAGAGCGTCTTGAAATTCTGCAGCGGATTTTCCTTGAGGATGACGAGGTCCGCCAGCTTGCCGACCCGGACCGAGCCGATCGGTGGCACTTCACCCCTGGGATCATAGAGCGTCAGCGCACCGTTCAGCGTCGCCGACTGGATCACCTGCGACGGATTGAAGCCCGCTTCCTGCAGCAATTCCAGTTCCTGGACATAGCCAAAGCCATAGGGCTTGAAGATGAAGCCGGAGTCCGACCCGGTGGTCACGCGCCCGCCGATATTCTTGTAGTCGTTAATCAGGCGCATATATTTGTGGTAGAAATTCCGCCACTTCACCTCGATCGCGGTGGTCCAGTCATAGAAATAGGAGCCGTGGTTCTCGCGCGAGGACATGTAGAAATTCCACAGCTGCGGCATGGTATATTTGTCGTGCCAGTCGGCATTGCGCGCCAGCATCAGATCGCGGCCGGCAGCATAGATGGTCATGGTGGGATCGAACGTGACATGATTGGCCTTCTGATGCTCCAGATAGGCCCACCAGCGGTCAGATCCCGGCTCGACGCTTTCTTCCGCCAGATTGGCGACATTGCCGAACCGGTCCTGCTCGTCGGCATAATTATAGTCGACCGGCCAGTTCTGGACCGGGCCATTCTTCAACAGGGATTCGAAATGGCCGTAGAAATGGGTGACGGTGCCAAGGCCCGCATCGCCCGCTTGCTCGGCATTCATACGCCCCACGCCGATCTGGGACAGATGGGCCGTGGTGCCCAGCTTCAGCTTCTTCGCCTCGTCCATGATGGCGGCCATCACTTCGGGCGGCTGGTCCGGATCGTCCAGCAGCTTGATGCCGTCGATCCCCTGCTTGGCCGCCCATTGCACCCAGGCGCGGGCCTTTTCGGGGGTGTTGGTGCGGCCGCCGCTCCAGCCCTTGCCTTGCCCAGGCCGCTGATAGGCGAAGATGCGCGGCGCGACGATCTCGTTGCGGGCGGAGCGTGCCCGTTCGCTCAGCGACACTTCCATCGGCGCGAGGTCGACGCCGCGCACGGTGGTGACGCCATGGGCGAGCCACAGCTTGTAGGAATAGGACAGGTCCGGCGCCTTGTCGTCGGTGGATCCATGGACATGCATGTCGATGAAGCCGGGCGTAACGAACATGCCGGTCGCGTCCAGTTCATAATCGGCGTCGGTCGGCGCGCGTCCCTGCTTGAACGGCAGGCCGGGCGTCCCCGCCGGCAATATGTCGGCGATGACGTCGTTCTCGATCACGATGTCGACCGGGCCGCGCGGCGGCGCGCCACTGCCATCGATCAGGGTGACGCCGCGTATCACCATCTTGCGGAACGGGCCGGCGCCTTCTCCGACAGCGCGCGCCGGTGCGGGATTGGCGCCGGCGCGGGGCTTGACCGATTCCACGGGCACCTTGGCGGGCTGGGCGATCGCCCCCCCGGCTGCCAGCGCGAACAGCGAAAGGCTGGCGAAACACATGTGTCGCTTGAACATATAATCCCCCTGTAACGATCATGAGGCCATCGCGCGGCCCCCGAAAATGGAGGCGGCCGACAGGGCCGCCTCCGTGCCGGGCGTTCAGAACTTCTTGGTGAGGTTGATGCCGTAGGTGCGCGGCGGCGCCGTGAATACGACCGTCTTGCCGCCGGTGTTGCTGCTGGAGCTGGAGCTGACCACCGCCAGTTCGTTAAACAGATTGTTTACGAAAAGATGTGCGCCCCAGTTGTTGTCGCTGGCCTGCACGCCCAGACGCAGGTTGGTCAGCGTATAGTCGTCCAGCCGGCGCCGATAGGTGTCGGTCGGGCTGATCGTGCTGTAGGAACTGCCATTATAGCTGACGTCGGTGCGGATGACGGCATCCAGCGCGCTGGTCAGCATATGCTTATATTCGGCCGACCCGCCGAAATTCCATTTGGGCACATTGGCGATCCGGTCGCCCTTGCGGCCCGACGCCACGACGATGGTGCTGACCTGATCCTCGGTCAGCTTGGCGTCGGTATAGGAGCCGTTGGCGCTGAAGCTGATGCCCGCGATCTCCGTCGAGAATTCGGCTTCAAGGCCACGGATGCGCGATGCGCCGACGTTGGAGATGAGGCCGAAGACCGAGCCCGTACCCGCCGTGCGGGCCGACACCTGCATGTTGCTCCAGTCGATCTGGTAGGCCGCCATGTTGAGATAGGTGCGCGGCAGGATCTTGCTCTTGAAGCCCAGTTCATAGTTCCACAGGCTGTCGGATGTGTAGGCGGCCAGCGCTGCCGACAGGCCGATCACCTGGTTGACGCCGCCCGGGCGGAAGCCTTGCGCCGCCTGGGCATAGACCATGACATCGGGCGTCGCCTGATAGGAGATGTTGAACTTGGTCAGGACGCCGTCCTCGGACGATTCCGCCTCGGTATAGGGCGTCACGACCGAGGCATAATGTTCCTGGCCCATGTCGATCCGGCCGCCGACGGTCTTCTTGTAATCATAATAGCGCGCGCCGGCGGTCAGCGTCAGCTTGTCGAACAGTTTGTAGGAGATTTCGGCGAAGGCCGCCTTCTGCTTCAGCTTGTCGTTGATGGTGCGATCATAGGCGAGATTGTCGATGTCGTCGGGATCGTAGAGGAAGCCCGTTTCGGGATTGGCTTTGAGCAGCGTGGAGCGCACCACCGTCTTGCGATCCTCGCTGAACAGGCCGACCGTCCAGTTGAGCGCGCCATCACCCGTCGAACTCAGGCGGATTTCGTTGAGCCAGTTCTTGACCGACTGGGGCTGGTACAGGCTGGACGACAGCAAGGCGCGGGTGTCTGCCAGATAGTCCGCCAGCACATCGGCAGAACAGGCCGCGCCATTACCGCGATAGGTCTGACAGCGGGCCGCTGTGTCGCGGCCGTTGAACGTGTCGCTGACATCGCCCACGACGATGCGATCGCGATCGGTATAGGTGCTGATCGCGGTCAGCACTACCGGACCGAAATCATAGTTCAGCGTCCCGTTATAGATGCGGTTGGTGTCGTAATTGCCCGATTCCGCGCGCGCATCCGTGGTCCAGCGCTTGCCGGTTTCGGCATACCAGCGCGGCGACCCGCCCGATGCCTTCTCATAATTGGCGCTGAGGTCGAGCGTCAGTCGTTCGGTCGGCGTGAAGCGCAGCATGATGCGTCCGCCATAGGTGTAGGGATCGTTGATATTCTTGTAGCCATAATAGCTGTTGTCGACATAGCCGGCGACCTGGGTAGCGTTGCCGACGATGCGGATGGCCAGCTTGTCCTCGATCAGCGGGAGGTTCAACATCCCGTCGAAGGACGCGCCCATCGATCCGCCTTCGACCGCAGACATGGTGCTGGCAAAGGCCGCCTCAATCTTGTCGGTCTTGGGCTTGTTGAAGATGATGCGTAGCGTGCCGCCCATCGATCCGGAACCATAGAGCGTGCCCTGAGGGCCGCGCAGCACTTCAGCGCGCTCCACGTCGAAGATGCGGAAGTCGGGCGTGGCGCCGGCGGCGTCGCTGGTGGTGCCGACCGATCCCGATACGGGGGCTTCGTCATAATAGACGCCGACCGTGGGTTCGCCCGCCGCCGTCACGCCGCGCAGGATCACACGGCGATTGCCGGGGCCGCCATCGACGATGCGCAGGCTGGGCGTATCGCGGGTCAGTTCGGTAAAGCTGGTGGTGCCGGCCGCTTCCAGGCTGGCGCCGGTGACCGCGGTGATCGCGATCGGCGTATCCTGCACGCGCGTGTTGCGCTTCAGTGCGGTGACGACGATTTCGCCCTGATCCTGTTCCTGGGCTTGCGCCTGCGGAGTGCCGCAGATAATCGCAACGGCCATGCAGGACATGGCGCTGCCCGCCTTCCATGGATTGAGAACGCGCTTCCTGAAAATGTGCGACATAAAAACCCCCTGTTTTTGTTTGTTTTCCTCACCGTCTCTGCAGTTATTTTCTGCCGGAAACGGTAACAGGGGCGCTGCCGAAGGTGCTTCGTAATATTTGATATATTCGACGCTATACCGAAGGATATTGCGCAAATGGCCATATTTTACGGATAATCTTCGGGGCCATGTCGAGATGGCCTATCATTCTCCTTTGTGGCGAACGCGCCTCGATGAGGGGAAGGCCGCCGCTTTCAGATCGAATGATGCGGCTTTCGCGGGCAGGAGGTCAGCCCTCCCACGCATGGAAGGGGCGGATTTCGATCTCGCTGGGGCCGGGCATGGGATTGGGGCAGCGTTTTACCCAGGCAACCGCTTCGTCCAGATCGGCCACGTCCCAGATCCAGAAGCCGGCGACCAGTTCGCCGACCTGGGGGAAGGGGCCATCGATGACATGGCGGTCGCTGCCGTCGAAGGCGATGCGCTTGGCATGGGATGAGGGCAGGAGGCCATCGGCCATGCGCAGGATACCGGCCGCCGCCAGTTCGTCGTTGAAGCGGCCCATCGCCGCCATCATTTCGGGATCAGGCGGGCCGCCCGCCTCGCTGTCCGGGGTCGCCTTGACCAGCACCATCACGCGCATCGTTCATCTCCTTGCGGGGGCAAGGCGAGATTAGGCGAAAAGAGGACGTCGCGGTAGTCGGGCGACGATGGACTGTCATGTCGCGAAACCTGTCGAAAAGATGAGGTGGCCTGTCTTATGGCTTTGTCATGCGTCGTCAGATTGACATCATGCGCCCGACAAATGACAGGAGGCGGGCCGGTCAGAGAAGAGAGAAGGACTGCATGTCACTCGAAACAACTATCCATGCGGTTCCCGAAAAAGATCATGCCATGGTGATGGCCTGTTTTTCTTTCCGTTACGATCATCACCTCGTTCCGGGGCTGCTCGATAATATCCGACCGATGGTCCATGGCTGGGTTTCCTTCGACGATCGAAGCGCCGGTGCCTGGTATAGTTCCGAACCCCAGCGCCGCCGCGCCCTGCTCAACGCCGCCAGGCAACATGGCGCGGAATGGATATTGGTGGTCGACCCGGACGAGCGGTTCGAGGATGGTCTGGCAACGCGAATGCCGATCTTGACGGGGGCCAGCGACATGCCGGTCTGGCGGGTCGACCTGTTCGAGATGTTCGCGCCGGACGAGTATCGCGTCGATGGCATATGGGGCGGCCGTTCACGCAGCCGGTTGTTCCCGGTCACCGACGATATCCATGTGCCCGACCAGCAACTCCATGCCGATCCCTTCGGCTATCGGCGCCCCCGACGCGCCCGTTCTTCGAACATTGCCTGCTATCATCTGCGCATGATTGCGCCTGAGCGGCGGCAATTGCGGCGCGATCAATATGCGCTGCTCGACCCTGAGCGGAAGATGCAGGATATCGGTTATGACTATCTGGCGATCGAGGCGGGCGCGCAGTTCGCGTCGATCGCGGCCGAGCGGCAATATTCCCCCGCCTATGTAGAGGATGGCGGGCTATGGGCGCCGCCCTTGCCGGCGGGCAGTGCGACGGTCGAGGATCCGCTGCATTGCCGTCTGCGCCTGATCCAGCGCAGCCGCGGGCGCAAGGCGCCGGCCAATGCGGCCGATATCGCGGCACGCGCCGCCACTGCCTTTGCTGCGGATGGGGACGTGGCGCTTCTGTCGGGCGCGCTGGCTCTGGAAGCCGGGCAGACGGAGGCCGCTGAGCAGGGGCTGACGGCGCTTATGGAGCGCATGCCAGCCATGGCTGCTGGCGCAATCCTCTTGGGTCGGGCGCGGCTGGCCCAAGGCGACATTGAGGGCGCGAAGGCCGCCGCCGACCATGCCGTCGCTCTGGCCCCGAGCAGTCGCGCGGTGCGCAAGCTCGCCGCCGATGCGCGGCGTTACGTCGAGGCCGATATCGGCGACCAGGATGCGCTGTGGCGCCGCTGGGTGAAGGGCGGGGCGCATGTGCGGAAGGGGGCTCTGGTCCCGTCTGACGCCGCGATGACCGTGGTGGTGATGGGCTTTCGCGCGCAACCGGACCTGGCCGAGGCGGTCGCATCGATCGTGGAGCAGGCGCCGCTGACCGAAATTATCGTCGTCAATTCGGGCGGTGGCGAGGTTGCTCCCATGCTGGCGCCGTGGCTGGACCAGTTGCATCTGATCGAACTGGAAGAGCCCCATTATGTGGGCGCGGCGCGCAATATCGGCATCGACGCCAGCCGCGCGCCGATCGTCGCTTTCCTGGCCGGCGACTGCCTGGCTGCGCCGGGGTGGGTGGTGGAGCGGTTGAAGGCGCATGATGGCGGGGCGCTTGCTGTGCCCAGCGCCATCGTGCCCGCCTATGTCGACAATCTCGTATCCTGGGTGTCGAGTGCGGCCTTGCGCTCGACCCGCTGGCCCGGTGATGCACCGATGCAGGCGCCGGGCTATGGCATGTCCTATGCCCGGTCCCTGTTCGATCAACTGGGCTATTTCCCGGTCGGTGTCGGCGGTGGCGAGGACAGCTATCTCAACCGGGCCATCGGCGATCGGATCGGCGTGGACCTGTCCACTCGCGTCGTGACGGCCCATCGCGATCCGGTGACGCCGCTGCAAATGGCACGCGATGCCTGGAAGAGGGGCTATTGGCGCGCGCAGTGGGACCCCGAATGGCGCAAGAATCTCGATGTCGCCAAGCGTCGGAATATCGAGGCCGGCTGGAGTCGCACGCTCAAGCGTGCGCGCGGTGCGCTGGGTAATGCGTTGGGGTCGGATTTCCTCAATGATCTTCGTGTCCACAGATTGCTGGCCATCAACGCGCGGGCGCGTCAGCGCGGGATGCAGCAGGGGGTTGGTCGGATGAGTGCGGCGGCCCGGTTGGGCGAGGTGGCGGACGGCCTGATCGCCAGCGATCCGCAGGCGGTCATGCCGATCGCCCAGGAAGCGCTGCGGCTGGACCCCTGTCATGCAGGCCATCATCTCCGTCTGGCGCAATTGCACTACGACCTGCGGCAGTGGCGCGAGGCGGCCCGCATTGCCGAACTGGGGGCGGCGATTGCCCCCCATGAGAAGCTGGTTGCGTTGCTCTGTGCCAGCCTTTGGCAGCTTGGAGAGCAGGCGCACGCGGCGGACATGGCCGAGGAGGCCGCGCTGGCGGCGCCGGTCAACTGGACCATGTGGATGATTGCCGCCGATTATGCGCTGAAGCTCAATCAGCCGGAGCGGGCGCTGGTCTGTGCCCATTTTGCCTTTGTCGCCGCGCCGGCCAGTCGCAAGGCAGCCGAACTTTTGATGAGGGTCTATCGCAAGCTGGGCCTCCTGTCCCAGGCCCGCACCCGCAAAGAGGGCATCGAGCATCTGCAATGAGGCGGGCAGGGGTAGGGGGCTGGCACGGCAACGGCGTGAAGGCGAGCGGATTGGATCAGTCATCCCCTTGTTAACCTTTTGGAAAGGCACGGCCTGCGAAATGACTCCGGGGACTACGGGGCCGTATAAATGCTGAAAAAAATCCGCACCCAGGACGTGAAACTGGGGATGTTCTTGCACAAGCTGGAAGGGTCGTGGTTTTCCCACCCTTTCTGGAAGCGCAAGATGCTGCTCGACGATCCCGAGCAACTGGCGGATTTGCATGCCAGCAAGGTCGAATGGGTAACGATCGACGTGTCGCGCGGCGCAGATGTGACACTGGCTCCGCCGGCGCCATCCCGCGTGGTGCCGATCAGCGAGCCGCGCGAGCGGGTGTTCGGCCGCGCCGGGCCGACGATCGTGCGTCGCGGCGCGCCGCCGCCGGTCGACCGGCCGTTCGATCCCCTGTCAAAGGACAAGCTGCCGATCCGCGCCGAGATGGTCCATGCCCAGCGGCTGGCCCGCAAGTCGGGCCGCACCATGCGCAAGCTCTATGAGGATGTGCGGCTGGGCAAGGCGGTGAAGGCGGCCAAGCTGGAAACCATGGTCGAGGAGATTTCCAGCTCCGTTCAGCGCAATCCGCACGCCTTCATGGCGATCACGCGGATGAAGAATAGCGGCGAATATCTCTATCAGCATGCGCTGTCGGTCTGCGCGCTGATGATAGGCCTGGCCCAGCAGATGCACCTGTCGCCCGACGATATCCGCAAGGCGGGCCTGGCCGGCCTGCTGATGGACATGGGCATGGCCCACGTGCCGCAGGAAGTCTGGGACAAGGATGCACCGCTGACGCCGGAGGAATGGGACGTGGTCAAGAGCCACACCACGTTGGCGCACGAGTTCCTGACCCTGGGCGGCGAAATGCCGGCGGAAGTGCTGGACGTGTGTCTCCACCATCATGAGCGGCTGGACGGCAGCGGTTATCCCAATGGCCTGGCCGGCGAGCAGATCGGCATGTTCGCGCGGATGGCCGCGATTTGCGACAGCTATGACGCCATGACGTCAAATCGTTTGCACCGTAGTGGCGAAGACCCGTCGCGCGCGTTGCTGAAGATCGATGAGGATGGTGGCGCGCTGTTCGACGCGGAAATATTCCAGGCGTTCCAGCGCGCGGTCGGCATCTATCCGATCGGGTCGCTCGTGCGCCTGCGTTCGCACCGGCTGGCGATCGTGGTCGAGCAGAATCCCGACGACCTGACCCTGCCCAAAGTCCGTCCCTTCTATTCGCTGGCCGACCGGGCGTTCGAGAAGAGCGAGGACATCGACCTCGGCAATTGCTTCGGCGCCGATCAGATCATCACGCGTGAGACGCCCGAGGGGTGGGACATGAGCGAATGGCCGGCAATGAGTGCCAAGCTGCTGGCGGTGGCGAGCTGAGGAGGCTCGCTGTCCGGTCAGATACGGATCGCCTGCAGTTCTTCCGCCCATTGGAGGAGGCGGTCCTTCAACCGGCGGTCCCGGCCGGGGCCAAGATCGTCATCCTTGAGCCGTTCGAGAATCTCGAAGCTGAAGGCGTCTTCGCCATGGGCATTCCAGGCGTCCTGCAGGCCTGGATGCCGATCTTTGCCGAGCCGCAGGGTGAACCAGAGTCGGTTGCGGATCGTCGCGAGATTGGGGGCGCTGCCGGCCCAGCGCTGACCCGAAGGCGCGCAATATAGGGCATAGATGCCGATTTCGACTTTCTGCTCCCTATAGGCGGCGATCGCCGCCCGTCTTTCCTCTTCGGTCATGGGGTGTTTCTAATATTACCCGGATATATTTTCAAACGATATTTGCCCGGGGCAAATTTTTACGACCTGATTCGACTGTCACGGGAACAATGGTCCACGCCCGTTTTCCCTGGCGGATCGGGAGTTTTACCTAAGGAAAAACCCATATGGCGCATTATTGGAACAGCCTGCCGGAGGCTTAACCAAATCCCGCAACCGGGGTGAAGACATTGCCTGACTATGCTGGCTAAGGGCCCGCCTCCTTTGGGTCTGACAGGATAGATAATTTCATGAAGAAGATGGGGGGCGGCGTTGCAGCCGCAGTGGTTGCGCTTGCCGCGACGGGTGTTCTTGCGGCCGTGACACTATCAGGGGCAGAGGCGGATACGCCCGAAGCACGGGTGATTACCATCCCGTCATCGGCCAACGCTGCCCTGATTGCCGGCAGCAGTGCGACGGCGCCGACGACGACGGCGGCGCAGGCCTTTACCGCCGCGGTGGCTGCCGCGCCGGCAGCGACAGCGAACAGCACGTCCAAGGTTTTGCCGGGCATCAATATTTCCGGTGGCGAATTTGGCGGCACCGGTGGCAAGCTGGGCAGCAACTATATCTATCCCAGCACGGCGGAAATGCGCAGCTATGCGGCGCAGGGCTTCAAGCTGCTGCGCGTGCCCTTCCGCTGGGAGCGGTTGCAGCCCAATCTCTACGGCCCCTTGTCGGAGGTCGATCGTAAGGCGCTCAAATCCGTCGTGACCCAGGCCAATGCGCTGGGCCTCACGGTGATCCTGGACATGCATAATTATGGCGCGCGCCAGGTGAAGGGTTCGGCGGCTCTGGTCGGCAGCGGCACGCTGGCGACGACGGCGCTGACCAATGCCTGGGTCAAGATCATGGAGGATTATCGATCCAACCCCAAGGTCTGGATCGGCCTGATGAACGAGCCGAACCGACAGAATGTCGCGCAATGGTGGGCGATCGCCGGACAGGTGACCAAGGATATCCGCGCCCAGAAGATCAGCAACAAGCTGCTGATCCCCGGCACCGCCTGGACTGGCGCGCATAATTGGGTGAGTTCGGGCAATGCCGCGCAGGCGGTGAAGTTCGTCGATCCCGGTAAGAATTATGCCTTTGAAGTGCATCAATATCTCGACGCCTGGTCGACCGGCACGACCGACAAGTGCGAGGCCAAGGCAGGCCAGCGCGTGAATGCCGTGCTGACCTGGGCCGAGAAATACAAGGTGAAGCTGTTCTTCGGCGAGATGGCCGCGTCGGGCCAGCCGCAATGCGCAAAGGAATATCCCGACATGCTGCGCCGGCTGAAGACGTCGTCGGCGGTGTTGGGCTGGACCGCCTGGGGTGGCGGCGCCTGGTGGGCCTATGACTATATGTTCCGCCTGCAGTCGCGCACGACCGCGCCGACGGCGCATATGAAGCTGTTGCTCGCCAACATGCCCTGAGGCTGGGGTTATTCCAGCGCCAGCAGGGCGAAGCTGGCCAGCCAATGTTCTCCCATATAGTCGCCGGCTATATGGGGGAGCGCGGCATCGAGATGGGCGATCGCCGCCTGCTCGGCGATCGGCGCGATCGGCGCGTCGGCGCCCAGCGCGGCGGCGATGCCGCGCCAGCACCAGGCACGGCTGAGGTTGAGGCCGTCGAGATGGGCGATCTTGCCGTCGCTGCGGTCGGACACGGTAGCCGGGGTGAACAGGGTGGCCGGCTGGCCGGTCGGAAGGTCGGGCAGGAAGGTGCCGAACCAGTCGGCAAAATCGGCGCGCGACAGCAGCCGGCTCATCAGCAACGCTTCGGTGAGCGCCGAGGAGAGAAACTCGTCGCCACCCGGTTCCCAGGCCTGGCAGGCGCGGTCCTCGCCGAACCAGGCGAGCGCGCGCTCGCGGATCAGCGCCTGGAGTATGGGATCGCGGTTCTTGGCCCAGTCATATGCGTGGATCAGCGCGAAGCTGCTGTTGAAATGGGTGCCGACGCGCAGCGGATAGGTCATTTTCGGCAGGAAGGCGTGAAATCGCGCGGCGAAGTCGAGCGCCAGCGGTTCGATCACGGCGGCCCAGGGACCGTCCTGCCGGGCAAGTTCGGCATGGAGCGCGAGCAGCCAGGCCCAGCCATAGGGCCGCTCGAACCCGCCAGCGGTTGGGCGGGTGAGGAAGGCGCGTTCGCCCGCCACCTTGTCGGGCACCAGCGTCATGTCGGCGCGGTCGCGGATGGCGTCGGCCTGCGCCATGCCTGGATAGAGTCGGCGCAGGCGCATGACTTGCCACCAGCCATGGACGCAACTGTGCCAGTCATAGCTGCCGTGGAAGATCGGGTGATGTTCCGCCGGGATGCGGGCATCTTCCGGCCCCTGATAGGTCAGGTCCATCTTGTAGGGAAACTGGCGCCCCAGATGGGAGAGGGTGAGCGCGGCGAAGCGATCGGCAATATCCTGGGTCAGTCGTGTCATCGGAAGGCCAGCCAATATATCAGGAGGATGTTGACGCAGAGCAGGGGCAGGGCGGTGCCGATCTGGCGGCGGATCACGCCATATTCGTCCTTCAGCTCCAGCAAAGCGGCGGGGAGGAGATTGAAATTGGCGGCCATCGGCGTCAGCAGCGTGCCGCAGAAGCCCGCCAGCATGCCGATCGCGCAGATGATCGCCGGATCGCCATGATATTGGTGGATCAGCAGCGGGATGCCGATCGCCGCGGTCATCACCGGGAAGGCGGCGAAGGCATTGCCCATGACGATGGTGAAGAGCGCCATGCCCACGCCATAGGCGATCACCGCGCCGAGCAGGCTGCCGCCGGGAATGGCGAGGCGGACGATGCCGCCGACGACATCGCCGACGCCGGCGAGCGCGAACACTGCGCCGAGGCTGGCCAGCATCTGCGGCAGGATCGCCACCCAGCCGACCGAGTCCATCAACTGTCGCCCCTGTTGCAGGGCGACGATCGGCCGGGCACGCAGCCAGGTGCAGCCGATGGCGAGCGCGATGAGGACGCCCAGCGCCAGCGAGATGAGGGTGGTCTGCTTGGGGTCGATCCAGGCGGGGAAAGCCTTGAACAGGAAGGTGCCGGCCAGCGCGGTGACGGGAATGACGAGGGCGATGGCGAACAGGCCATTGCCATGGCGGTCTGCCCGCGCCTGGCGCTGCGCCAGCGATACGCCACCGCTGCCGCGCCCCATCCCCCTGAAGCCGGCGATGGCGACGAGGCCGAGGACGAGGACGCCATTGCCGATGTCGCCGATCCGGTCGCCCGCCCACATGCTGAGCGCCAGCAACGCCCAGAAGGCGGCAGTAGTGAACCGGCGCGGGTTGCTGCGGTCGGCGGCGCCGAGCAGGGCATAGCCGGCGAACACCGCACCCATCAGCGCATAGACCCAGTGGAGGGTGATCATGCGGCATCCTCCGCAGTCTCGGGAAGATGGGCCTTGGCACCCTGCGCGTTCAGCCGGCGGTCGAGCCGCCACAGGCGAAAGCCGTGGATCAGCAGCGCGGTGATCGCGGTCGGGATCGCCCAGACCGACAACTGGAGCGGTTCGAGGAGGATGCCATATTGCTCCAGCAGCCCCTTGATCAGCAGGATCGATCCGATGGCGAGGAAGATATCCTCGCCAAAGAAGACGCCGACATTGTCGGTCGCGGCGGCCCAGGCCTTGATCTCGTCGCGCTGCTCCTCATCGAGCGCCCCGGCCTGTTTCTCGGCGGCGGCTTCGGCGATCGGCGCGACCAGCGGGCGCACGGTCTGGGCATGGCCGGCCACCGAGATCAGGCCCATGGCGGCTGAAATCTGCCGGGCGAGGAGGTAGAAGGTCAGGAAACGGCCGGTGGTCGCGCCGCGCATCCGGTCGATGAGGCCGCGTGCCCGTTCCTGCAGCCCATGCGTTTCGAGCAGGCCGATCACCGGCAGCACCACCCAAACGACCGAGACATAGCGTGAATCGTTGAAGGCCTTGCCGAAGGCGGAGAGGATGGTGAACGGATCGAGACCGGCCGCCAGGCCGGTGACGATCGCCGAGGCCAGGATCACCAGCAGCGGATTGAAACGCAGCAGGAAGCCCGCGACGATCAGGGCGATGCCCAGCAACACCCACATCAGTCGATCATGCTCTTGTCCGTCATCGCATCGGGTTAGCGGCAATGCAGGCCGCTGGCCATAGGCGGTTGAAATCAGGTCGGTGGTCGCACCGTCGTACCGGACCGTCGGTCCGCATCTTTTCCGAAAATCCTGATGGCCAATGACATCGGCCTGACATAGTTGGAGAGGACAGGGGCGTATCAGATGTGGACGGCCAGACCCAAAAATGGGGCGGACGTGGAGATATTCGGAGAGAGCCTTTGACCATCATGGCGATCGATTTCGAGGCGTCGTGCCTGCCCCGGCACGGACGGTCTTTCCCGATCGAAGTGGGCATAGCGGGTGGCGGCATCGCCCGAAGCTGGATCATTCGCCCCCATGCCGCCTGGGCGGGTTGGGACTGGACCGCCGAAGCCGAAGCGTTGCACGGCCTGTCGCGCGCGCAAATAGAAACGCAGGGCGAGCCGGCGGATGTGGTGCTGGCGGAGCTTACGGCGGCGGTGGCCGGATGCCGAGTCGTGGCGGACAGCGTGATCGATCAATATTGGCTCCAGACCCTGGCCGATACGGAGGCGGTGATGGCGCCCTTCGCGATCGATCATGTCTCATTGTTGCTGGATGAATGGGGCGCGGACGAACCGCGGATCACCGCTGCGGTGGCCCATGCCGATGCGTTGTACTCGGCGCGGCATCGTGCGGCGGCCGATGCGCAATGGCTTTCCGGGTTGATCGATGTCCTGTCGGGGGTGGTGCGTCCGCTTCCAGCCGCTGCGATGGTCGCAAGGGTCGCTTGACGCGCTGCTGCCATGCAGCAATAATTTGTAACGTTCGGCATATTGGGGAGACATTCTCCCTGCCTAAACCCGTCGGAAGGATCCCGCTTATTGCTGGATATGTCTGTTTCGAAGGGAAGCCACCCATGTTGCCGATCCTTGCCAGTGTCGCGGCGCTCGCCGCTTCCTCCACCCCGATCCACAGCGCCGAACTGACCCACGGTGCCCAGGCCTATACCGCCAGCTATCACACCGCATCCTCGGTGCGCTTCACCCAGGTCGAGCCGCGCTTTGGCAATCGCAACGCGATTCCGGTGTGCCGCTGGCAGGCCGATGTGCGCGTCGATCGCGCCGTCGCGGCGCAGGGCCAGTCCGTGCCGGCATTCGGCAAGGCTGTCCATCGCTTCGCGCCGCTGTCGGGCAGCTATGCGGGCACCTGCGCCGCTGCGCGCAGCCAGGTGGATGCCGAGGTCGCCCGTTATGCGGGCGCCCGCAATGCCGAAGCGGTCTCGGTCGCGCAGCAGGACCGGGCCGTGCTGGTGAATGAACTGGACAGCGTGCGCGCGCTGAACGTGAAGGGCTGATGAGCCCACCGTTGATACTGATCGCCGAGACGCAGCAGGATTTGCGGCACAAGGTCCGCGAATTCCTGGAGCAGAGCGGGTTTCGCGCTCTGCCTGCGGCCTCGTCGAGCGATATTTTCAGTGCCATGGAGCGGATGCCGGTCGGCGCGGTCGTGTTGGATGCAGGGCTGCGCGGGCCGGATGGCATGGATCTGTGCCGTGACGTGCGCGAACGCAGCGACGTACCGATCATCCTGGTCGGCGCCGACAGCAGTGAGGTCGACCGTGTGGTGGGCCTGGAACTGGGCGCCGACGACTATATGGCCAAGCCCTATTCGACCCGCGAATTGGCCGCGCGCCTGCGCGCCGTGCTGCGGCGCGGGCGGAGTGAACGGGTCCTGGGCCTGCGCCGCCAGACCCAGGCGCGGTTCGACGACTGGGTGGTCGATTTCGCCCGGCGCGAAGTGACGGACCCGGCAGGCGCGCTGGTGGAACTGACGGCGGCGGAATTTTCGCTGCTCGCCGTGTTGCTGGATCATGCCCAGGCGGTGATTGCGCGTGCGCGGTTGATGGAACTGGCGGGGGTGCGCGACGCGCCCTCGTCCGACCGCAGCGTCGACGTCCTGGTCAGCCGGTTGCGGCGCAAGCTGTCCCATGAGGGGCGGCCCGCCCCGATCGTGACTGTTCGTGGCGTCGGATACATGTTCAGCGCGGTCGTCGACCGGCGCTGAACCCCCGGAAAGGCGCGCCAATGGCGGTTTTCCGTCGTTCGGCGCGTGCATCGGGCGCTTTGCAACCCAGACATAGTTTTTAACAATTCCGCTGCGCCGCAGCAAAATCGGCTGCCTATTCTGCAAGCTAGGCCGGTCCGCCCCCTGACCGGCGCCGCCATAGCAATAAGAGGATGAAAGCCATGAACGAGCTTCTCGGCCGTGTATTCAGTTTCGAGACCAAGGTCTTTCCGAACGAAAGCACACTCTACAATCAACTGGCCAGCCACGGGCAGAGCCCCAAGGCGCTGATGATCTCCTGCGCCGATTCGCGCATCGTGCCCGAGCACATCATGCAGGCCCAGCCGGGCGACCTGTTCGTCTGCCGCAACGCCGGCAACATCGTGCCGCCGCATGATAGCCAGCTGGGCGGTGTGACCGCCACGGTCGAATATGCCGTCATGGTGCTGGGCGTGCGCGACATCATCGTGTGCGGGCACAGCGACTGCGGCGCGATGAAGGCGCTGGCCACCGACGCGGACCTGAGCACCATGCCCAACGTCGCCGCCTGGCTGCGCCACAGTCATGCCGCGCAGAAGCTGTGCCGCGAATCCTATCCTGCCGACCTGGATGCTGCCGACAAGCTGCGCAACATGGCGCTGGAAAATGTCGTCGTGCAGTTGTCGCACCTGCGCACCCATCCGTCGGTCGCGTCGGGCATCGCCCGTGGCGAGATCGCCCTGCACGGCTGGTATGTCGATATTCATGCCGGTCAGGTCCTGGGCCTGGACGGCGAAACCGGTCGCTTCTCGGTGCTGCGCGAAGGCCAGCCGCTGCCGGTCGCTCTTCCCCATGGGCGCCGCCTGGCCGGTGAATCGCCCATCGCACAAGCTGCGGAGTAAATCATGTTGAAGGCCTTTTCCGGCGGCACGTTCAGCCGCGACTTCACGGCGTCGATCGTCGTGTTCCTGGTGGCCATGCCGCTGTGCATGGGCATCGCCATTGCCTCCGGCGTGCCGCCGGAAAAAGGCCTGATCACCGGCATGATCGGCGGCCTGGTCGTTGGTCTGCTGGCGGGGTCGCCGCTGCAGGTCAGCGGTCCGGCGGCGGGCCTTGCGGTCATCGTCTTCGAAATCGTGCGGGAACAGGGGCTCTCGGCCCTTGGTCCGATCCTGATCCTGGCGGGTGCGATCCAGGTCGTTGCCGGCCTGCTCAAGGTCGGCGGCTGGTTCCGCGCCATTTCGCCGGCGGTCGTGCATGGCATGCTTGCGGGCATCGGCGTGCTGATCGTCGTCGGGCAGTTCCATGTGCTGTTCGATGACAAGCCGCTGTCGAGCGGTCTGCACAATCTGATCGCGATGCCCGGCCAGATACTGGGCCTGACCAATCAGGACGCGGCTACCGCCTTTGCCGTCGGCCTTGTCACCATCGGTGCGATGCTGGGCTGGGAAAAGTTCCGCCCCGCTTCGATGAAGCTGGTGCCGGGCGCGCTGGTCGGCGTGGTCGCCGCGACGCTGGTCGCTTTTGCCCTGGGCCTGCCGGTTGCCCGCGTGGTCGTGCCGGAATCGATCCTGTCGGCGATCAGCCTGCCCGAACAGGGTCTGCTGGCGCAGTTGCTGAACCCGACCGTCATCACCACCGCCATCGCCATCGCCTTCATTGCCAGCGCTGAAACCCTGCTGTCGGCGGCTGCGGTCGACCGCATGCATGACGGCGTGCGCACCAATTATAACCGTGAACTGAGCGCGCAGGGCGTGGGCAACCTGCTCTGCGGCTTTGCCGGCGCGCTGCCGATGACCGGCGTCATCGTCCGCTCCTCCGCCAACGTCCAGGCTGGTGCCAAGACCCGCCTGTCGGCGATCCTGCACGGCGCCTGGATCCTGGGCTTCGTGGCGCTGCTGCCCTGGCTGCTGCGCGAAGTACCGATGGCGGCGCTGGCCGGCATCCTGGTCGTGACCGGCTTCCGCCTGGTCAGCCTGTCGCACGTCAAGCATCTGTTCCATCTCTATGGCCCGCTGCCGGCCATTGTGTGGGCAGCGACCCTGATCTGCGTCGTCGCCACCGACCTGCTGACCGGCGTGCTGGTGGGCATCGGCCTGTCGCTGATCGAACTGATCCCGCATGCCAGCCGCCTACGCTTGGGTGTCGAGGAAGCCAGCCGTGGCGACGCGCATGAAGTCGCACTGCACGGCACCGCAAGCTTCCTGAGTCTGCCAAAGCTGTCGGCCAAGCTGGAGGCCGTGCCCGCCGGCCAGTTGGTCATCCTGAATGTCGAGCGCCTGACCCATATCGACCACACCTGCGCCGAAATGGTACGCGAATGGGCCGATCGCCGCACCGGGGCGGGCGCCAGGGTAGAGCTGTTCGGCGCGACCGGGCGGATGCGCCAACTCGTCGCCTGACATAGACGACATTACGGAAAAGCCGCCGCATCCTCGTGATGCGGCGGCTTTTTCACGAAGTGATGCTATTCAGAAATCAAATAGAAACATATTAGCTATTCTTTGGAAAAGAACCGTGATCCTGATATCACAGCGTCCTTCTTCCTTTGTGCAGGTGCGAAGATAGAGGTTTGCGCCGGCGGGCGGCAAGAATAGGCCAATAGGCATCCGCCGGTACGGAAGACGATTTCGAACAGATCTTCGGGCCGCGGATGCAGGACGGAACATTCTTTCGTTAAGGGGAATGTTCATGAAGTATCAAATCGCCTGTGCCGCCCTGGCTCTGATGTCGAGCGTGCCGGCCTTCGCCCAGGAAGAACCCGCAGGGCCGGTCACCGTAACCGGCAGCGTTGGCCTGGTTTCCGACTATCGCTTCCGTGGTGTTTCGCAGTCCGATCGCGGCATGGCGATCCAGGGTGGCCTTACCGCAACCCATGAAAGCGGCGTCTATGTCGGCACCTGGGGGTCCAACCTGTCGGGCTGGGGCACCTTTGGCGGCGCCAACATGGAATTGGACCTGTTCGCGGGCTATGCCGTTCCGCTGGGCGACAGTGGCGCGACGCTGGACGTCGGCCTGACCTGGTACATGTACCCGTCGGGCGCCGACAAGACCGACTTCGCCGAACCTTATGTGAAGCTGTCGAGCCAGGTCGGCCCGGTCAAGGGCCTGCTGGGCGTGGCCTATGCCCCCAAGCAGGAAGCGCTGGGCAAGTGGTGCAGCGACGCCGATTGCACCATCTACAATCCGGGTGACAAGGAAGATAATTTCTACATCTGGGGTGATGTCAGCGGTGCGATCCCGAACACGCCGGTCAGCCTGAAGGCGCATGTGGGTTGGTCGAACGGCAATAGCGGGCTGGGGCCGAATGGCACGTCGGTCGCACCGACCGGCAAATATCTCGACTGGCTGGTCGGTGCCGACCTGGCCGTGCCGGGTACGCCGCTGACGCTGAGCATCGCCTATGTCGACACTGACATCGCCCGCGTCGAGGAAAATTATCTGCGTCCCAACTTCCAGGTCGCGGACGGCGACAATTTCGGCAAGTCGATCGCGCGCAGCACCGTCGTCTTCTCGATCTCGGCCGCTTTCTGATCGTTGAAGCCGGGCCTGCTTCCGCAGGCCCGGCTCCCTCTTGTCTTGCTGGCGGGGGGAGGGCAACTGTCCCCGGCGTGACAAATTGTTGCTACGCCTCGCGGGAAGTGTTTCGGCAGCAAGCTGCGGTTGACCCTCCACCGGTCGCTGCTTATCTCCCAACATCATGAACAGCCTGATGTTGCTCCGCGCATGACCGCCCCCTCGATCATCCTTGTCGAAGACGATCCGCCGCTCCGCACGTTGACCGCGCGCGCATTGCAGGAACATGGCTATCAGGTCCGCCCGGCTTCGTCCGGTCCGGAAATGTGGGTGGCCTTCGATGCCGGCCCGGTCGACCTGGTCGTGCTGGACGTCATGCTGCCCGGCACCAACGGCATTGATCTCTGCCGGCAGATCCGTCGCAAGAGTGACGTTCCCATCATCTTCATCAGCGCCAAGGGCAGCGAGACCGACCGCATCGTCGGGCTGGAACTGGGCGCGGACGATTATCTGCCCAAGCCGTTCGGCACGCGCGAACTGATCGCCCGCATCCGCGCCATCCTGCGCCGGGTCGGCGTTGAGCGCGGACCGGACGAGCATCGCGAAAATGAAGCGCGCTTCGATGGCTGGATCGTCAATTTTCCGCGCCGCGAATTGCGCTCTCCTACCGGCGCGATCGTCGACCTGACCGGCGCCGAGTTCGACCTGCTCGGCAGTTTTCTCAGCCATCCGCAGCGGGTGATCGCGCGGGAACGGCTGATCGAACTGTCGCGAACGCGCATGGGCGACAGCAGTGATCGCAGCATCGACGTGCTGGTCAGTCGCTTGCGCCGCAAGCTGTCGACGCAGGATCGGCCAGCGCCGATCACCACGGTGCGCGGCGTCGGCTATATGTTCAATGCGGAAGTCGCGCGCGCTTGAGGCGACAGCGGTTCAGCCGGTCGCTTGGGCTGGTCGGCCGCATCTTCGGCATATTGCTGCTGACCGTCCTGCTGGAATTTGTCGTTGGCACGCTGATCTATGAACGCGCCAGCCATTTGTCGCTGCAGGATGACGAGGCGCGCCGCCTGGCCGAGCATCTGGTGATCGCACGCAAGCTGGTGGCCAAGGCGCCGGTCAGCCAGCGTGGTGGGGTTAGCGCGCAACTGACAACCGACCGCTATGATATCCACTGGACGTTGGCTGCGCCGCCGCCGCCGCCGCTGTCACCCGGATTGGCGCGGATGCGCCAGCAGATCGTCGATTGGGAACCGAGCCTGGAGGAATCGCGGCTTTGGCTGCGACTGAACTCGCCTGGGCGATCCTCCCAGATCAATGGCGGGTTGCAACTGGCGGATGGCAGTTGGCTCTATTTCGGCATGCATCACAGCGGGGGCAAATGGGCCTTCACCTTCGGCCGCTTTGGCCTGGCGTTGATCCCGGTGCTGGCGCTGCTGATCGCGGGAGGGGTGCTGATCCGGCGGACATTGGCGCCGTTGCGCGACCTGACCCATGCGACCAAGCGGATCGGCCTGGCGCAGCAGATAGCGGTGGCCGAAGCGGGCACCAACGATGTGCGCAACCTGATCCGCGCGTTCAACGTGATGCAGACCCGCATCCATCGCCTGATCAACGAACGGACTGAAACGCTGGCGGCGGTCGGCCATGACATGCGCACACCGCTCGCCCGGCTGCAATTGCGGCTGGAGGCGGTGGACGATCCCGAAATCCGCGAGGCAATGGGCGAGGATCTGGCCGAGATGGGCGAAATGATCGAATCCGTGCTGGCGTTTCTGGGCGGCGAGAAGAATCCCGAGCCGGCGGTGCGGATCGACGTTGCGGTGACGATCGCGACCGTGGTCGATGCCTTCCAGGATCATGGTGATGACGTGATCTATGAAGGACCGGACCATCTGGAGATGGAGGTCCGTCCGCTGTCGCTGCGTCGTGCGGTGCGTAACCTTATCGAAAATGCGCTTCATTATGGCCAGCGCGCGCGGGTGAGCGTCGCGCGGCACGAGAATGAGGTACTCATCCGCGTGGACGATGATGGGCCTGGCATTCCGCGCGACCGGCTGGAGGAGGTGCTCAGGCCCTTCCATCGGCTCGATACGGCCCGCCAGCGCAATACCCGCGGTATGGGCCTGGGGCTGGCCATCGTCGACAAGGCGGTGGAGCAGGAGGGCGGCCGCCTGACGCTCGCGAACCGGCCTGAAGGCGGTCTGCGCGTCGAAATCTGCTTGTTCATCGACAAGGTGACGGCCAAGGTCTGACCGGCCTTTTGCGGCGTTCGGCAAAGAGAATCTCGCATCCCCCAAGCAAAACTCGTTTATCCTGATGCAGGAACGCGGGTTATTCCGGTTGCCCATCGGACAAGAGGCGCAGGGAATGGCGGACGGCGAAGTGCAGAGTGAAGGCGTAGGCTATTGGGATCTCGACCGGCTGGTCGCGGATCTGGCCGGCGCGCGCAGTCGCTGGCGGCAGGAACAGCAGCATCATGCCGAATATGGAGCAGAGGGCTTTCCCTCGCGCGCCAATCTGCTGAAGATCACCGCCGCGCTGTGCGGCGCGCTCTTCCCGTTACGGTTGGGGCCGAGCTTTGTGCGCTTGCACAATGAGGATGCCTATGTGGCCGAGACGCTACAGACCGTGCTCAGCCGGCTATATGGCCAGATTCGGCTGGAACTCATCTATGCGATGAAGGAAGATCCGATCGCCACCGTGGATGCTGCGGCGTCGCGGATCATCGGCGACTTCGCGCACAGCCTGCCGGCACTGCGCACCCTGCTCGACAGCGATGTCGAGGCGGCCTTCCTGGGCGATCCCGCCGCGCGCAGCGTCGACGAAGTGCTGATCTGCTATCCATCCATGCTGGCGATTATCCATCACCGGCTGGCGCATCGCCTTTATGAACTCGGCGCACCGCTGGTGGCACGGATCATTTCCGAGATCGCCCACTCCCATACCGGCATCGACATCCATCCCGGCGCGCGCATCGGCCACAGCTTCTTCATCGACCATGGCACCGGCGTTGTGATCGGCGAGACGGCGATCGTCGGCGATCGGGTGCGGCTCTATCAGGGCGTGACGCTGGGTGCGCGCAGCTTCCCTTCGGACGAGAAAGGGGCGCTCGAAAAGGCGCAGCCGCGCCATCCGATCATCGAGGATGATGTCGTCATCTATGCCGGCGCGACAGTGCTGGGCCGGATCATCATCGGCAGCCGCTCGGTCATCGGCGGCAATGTCTGGCTGACCGAAAGCGTGCCAGCCGACAGCAATGTGCGCCAGGCCAAGGCGCGGCACGAAGTCACCAGCCGGGTGGAAGTGTCCGCCCCGCACCGCGTCCATGCGCTGCTGGAAAGCACGGACGGGATCGGCGAGAATATCTGAACTCAACGGCCCGAAAATGTCCATTTCGAACCCGGCGCAATATCGGATGTAATTGGTCCATATCGGACCGAACTGGTTGAGCAGGCGGGCAAGGATCCATAGAATTATGGATGACGGTATAGCCGGCATCCAGGGTCGCTGCGCATCGTCGCAATATAATTTGCCGATCATCCGTCACGTCGTCCAATTTCTCGTGGGGAGGTGGGCCGTGACTTGGTTTTTTAAATTGCGGCAGATGGTCAGCAGAATTCTGCTGGGCAATCCGGGCGAGACGTCGGCGCGGCCCTGTCATAATCAGCGCCAGATTATTGATGCTTATGGGCAGTGTATCGCCGTGCTGCTCGCATCGACCAAAACCTATGTCGAGCATAAGTTGAGCCTGTTAGCTGACGCGGATGCACACCGGTCGTCTGTCGAAAAATGCCTGTCCAGGATTAGGGAATTGGACCAGGCATTTGAAGCGACCCGCAGAGCGACGGCGGCGGCCCGGCATAAGGGTGGTGATCCGGAGATTGGCGGCGAGCCGATCCAGGCATTCGAACATTATGTCGAGATCGATGCGCAGATGATCGCGATCATCCCGGATGATTTTCTGGTGGCGCGTCGCTGGGTCTTGCTTGACCGGATGCGGCGGATCGCGCCGCAGAAGGCGCTGATCGAATATGAGGGGTCGCTGCCGCCATCGATGGACAAGGATTTGCGGGAGGATGCCGACAAGATACGGGCGGACCTGTTGAGCCTCTCTACCTATATGCAGCAACTCTATGTCCTCAACAGCCGCCGCGAGGAGACATTGGCATCGGTAAAATGGTGGCTGTTTTCGCGTAGCGTCGCTGTTGTGCTGATGATTGCCGTCATCTTCCTGCTTGCCACGACAACTGGGCCGCGCTTGTCGTGGTGGCGCGAATTGCCCTGGATGCCTACGGCGATGGCCGTGCTTTTCCTGACCGGCATGATCGGCGCAGTGGTCAGCATCAGTCGGAAGTTCCAGGATATAGGTGGGCAGAATATCCTGGTGGCTGATCCCTTCAACGAATTGGTATCGCTCAACTTCAGCCGGGAAAGCGTGGCTTGCTCCATCATGGCGGGTGGGGTCTTCGCCATGGTCCTCTATCTGGTGGTGATATCCGGATCGGCCGCTGCGATGGGGCTGGACCTGCGTTTCTTTCCCAGCCTGACGGCGCAACGCACGATCATTGACCTGCCAGCCGAAGGCGGCGCGGCCGCGACGAACAGGATGCAGGAGACGGAAAGGTCGAAAACCTCTTCGCAGCCCGCGCCTGGCGCGACGAGCGAGCAGGAAGCACCTGCCAGCGGCAGGCTGTCCTATGTCTTGCGCGCGCCAGACCATGTGCCCGGTGGCATCGCCAAATTGTCGAAGGCGCTGGGCTTTTTCTACGATGCCGACATATTGCGGATGATGTTGCTGGCTTTCATCGCGGGCTTTGCCGAGCGGCTGGTGCCGGACTCAATCGATCGGCTGGTACGCAAGGAGAAAGCGGTGAAGGATGCGGCTGTCTGAGCCGGCCGACATATACGGCGAATGACGACGCCTCCCACCATCGAAAGGGGGAGGCGTCGAAGAAGGATCGGGCGAGACGACCTCGCTGGCTGCTGGCTTATTGCCCGGCGCAGCTGTCGCCGTTGCCGGCGACCAGGTCGAGGCAGCGGCCGTCAATCTGGTCCTTGGGTACGGGTAGCTTGATGAGCGCGGCGAGGCTGGGGAGGATGTCCACCGTCTCCACGCCCAGCGGCTGCTCGAAATGCTGCATGCCCTTGCGCCAGAACAGGATCGGCACGCGGCGATCGGTATCCCAGGGCGAACCATGGGTCGCGACCGACCCCATCACCGCCTGTTCCGGGATCGACATGACGCGCGGCTTGAGCAGCAGCAGCAGGTCGCCCGAGCGGCTGGGATAGAAGCTGGCACGCGCTTCCTGGATCAGGCTCCAGCTTTCGGGCGGACCCGAGGGCGAGGGGGTGGCGGCGATTTCCGCCTTGGTGAAGACGGTCTGCACCTGCGGATGGGCGCGCAGATATTTGAGCGCCTCGGCTTCGACCTTCGCGCGCTGCGCGGCGGTCAGGCCCTTGTCATAATAGATGTCGCCCGACGGGCCGTCGCTCCAGATCACCTTCTTGCCGGGCAGGCCGGCCTTCTCGGCGATGGTGGCGTTGAGTGCCTTGGGCGTCAGCGCCATGTCGACGCGCTGTTCCATCGGCATGGCGTTCATGCGGTGGCGTTCGGGCAGGTCATGGCCGCCATGGTCGGCGGTCAGTACCACGACATAGTCGATGCCGTCCTTGTCCAGCCGGTCGAAGAAAGCGCCCAGTTCGGTGTCGAGCCGGTCGACCTGGATGCAGCTTTCGGTGCCTTCGGTGCCGAAGGTGTGGCCGACATAGTCGGTCGCCGACAGGCCGATCGAGATGATGTCGGTCTGCGCCTGCTTGCCCAGCTCCATGCTTTCGATCGCGGCGGCGGCGAAGGCCAGGGTCATCGCGTCCTGTTCAGGCGAGATGCGGAAGCCCTTATAGTCGCCGGCGTCGCGCGCGAAGCGCCCGGTGCCGACGGTGCGGTTGCCGGCCTGGACCGGGAAATCCTTCGACACGCACTGGGCGGGCAGCTCGAAGCCGGGGTTGGGCTGGGCCAGGCGCTGGGCGAACGCCTGGTTGACCTGGGTGACGAGCGGGGTGGGGGCAACGCCCTTGTAGCTGACATAGCCTTGCTGCCCGCCCAGCCACCAGACCTGGTCGGCGGTCGCGCCGCCCATCATGATCGCGGCGCGATCCTTGCCGGCGACCGACACGACGCGGGTGGCGGGATTGGCCGCCTTCATCCGGCCGCCCAGCGTCGGCACCTTGAGGTGCAGCGGCGAGGCTTCATATTTGTCGCTGCTGCTACCCGGCTGGCTTTCATCCTCGGCGCAATAGAGATTCTTGTCCTCGCGTTTGGCGTCGAGGTCGAACCAGTTGTTGGCGATGATGCCGGTGCGCGACGGACGACTACCGGTCAGGATGGTCGAGTGGCCGGGGCAGGTCTCGGTCGCGGCATGGCTCTGATAGCCGCGCGGGAAGACCGCGCCTTCGCTCGTCAGCCGCTTGAGGCCGCCGGTGTAATATTGGCGATATTCGCTGAACAGATCGGCCGAAAACTGGTCGACCGAGATGGCGACGATCAGCTTGGGCGGAGTCGCGGTCATGCTGCTGGCGGCCGGTGCAGGAGCAACGGCAGGCGCGGGGCTCTGCGCCACGACGGGCATGGCGGTGGCAAGCAACAGGGCGGCGGCGACTCTTTTGAACATATGCTAGACCTTCTCATGCCTTGACGGCGGATAGGGAGCGACCTAGCCCCCTTGCATCCACCCGACCAGAGGCCCGATGCGGATTTTTCAAGTCATATTCATGACGCTCGCCATGCTGGCGGGGCTGTCGATCGCATCGCCTGCGGTGCAGGCCCAGGCAGCCTTTGGCGGCGGCCCGGCGCATATCGCCGCGCAGTTGATGGCCGAAAGCACGGCGCCCGCGCCCGGCAAGGGCACGACCATTGCCTTTGCCATGAAGCCGGAAAAGGGCTGGCACGGCTATTGGGAAAATCCGGGCGACGCGGGCCTGGGCATGACCGTGACCTGGACGCTGCCCAAGGGCGTGACGATCGGCGCGCTGCGCTATCCAGTGCCCGAGACGCTGCTGATTTCCGGCCTGATGAACCATGTCTATGAAGGCCCCTATGCGGTGCTCGCCAATCTGGGCGTGGCGCCGGACGTGGCGGCCGGCACGCGTCTGCCGATCCGGGTGAAGGCCGAATGGCTGGCCTGCACCGACAAGATCTGCGTGCCTGAAAGCGGCGAACTGGCGCTGGAACTGGTCGCGGGCGACGGCAGGGTCGTGCCGGCGATGCAGGCGCGTTTCGATGGCTGGCGCGGCCATCTGCCCCGGCCGCTGGGTGCGCAAGCGACCTACCAGATCGTCGACGGCAAGCTGCGCCTGTCGGTGCCGTTCCCGGCCGATGCGCAGGCGCGCGACGTCCATCTCTTCCCGTTGAGCGACGGGCTGGCGCGCTTCGCCGCCGCGCAGAAGATCAGCCGCGAAGGCGACCGGCTGCTGGTCGAGACGCAGGCGGGCGAGGGCTTCAAGGGCGGCGCTGCGCAGGCGGTGCTGCGCACCGGCGACCATGTCGGCTTCCTGCTGAGCGCCAAGCCCGGCGAGGTTGCGGCGATCGCGCCCAAGGGGCTGGCAGGCACGATATTGCTGGCGCTGGGCGGGGCGATATTGGGCGGGCTGTTACTCAATGTCATGCCCTGCGTCTTCCCGATCCTGGGGCTCAAGGCGCTGAGCCTGGCCAAGGCGGGCGGCGACGAGCGCGCGGCGCGGCGTGAGGCGCTGGCCTATGGTGCGGGCGTGATCCTTGCCTGTCTAGCGCTGGGCGGGCTGTTGCTGGGGCTGCGTGCGGCGGGCAGCGCGGTCGGCTGGGCGTTCCAGTTGCAGGATCCGCGCATCATCCTGACGCTGCTGCTGCTGGTCAGCGCGATCGCCTTCAACCTGGCTGGCCTGTTCGACCTGCCGGCCTTTGGCGGGGGTGGCGGATTGGTGGGCAAGGGCGGCATGATCGGCGCCTTCTGGACCGGGGCGCTGGTGGCCTTCGTCGCGACGCCCTGCACCGGGCCGTTCATGGGCGCGGCGATGGGCACGGCGCTGGTGCTGCCCTTGGGCGCGGCGCTGGCGATTTTTGCCGGGCTTGGGCTTGGCCTGGCGCTGCCCTTCCTGCTGCTCGCCTATCTGCCTGCGCTGCGAAATCGCCTGCCGCGTCCCGGCGCATGGATGGGCCGACTGCAGCGCATCCTGTCGATCCCGATGTTCCTGACGGCACTGGGCCTGGCCTGGCTGCTGGGTCAGCAGCGCGGGGTCGGTGGCATGACCATCGGCCTTGGCGCGGCGCTGGCGTTGGTGCTGCTGCTCTGGTGGCTGGGCATGCGCCAGCGGGCCGGGCGCGGCGGCTGGTTGCAGGTCGGCCTCGGCGCGGCGATCCTGCTGGTTGGTGCGGCGATGGCATTGCCTGCCCGCGCGCCGGCGGTTGCGGCGGCGAACGAGGGGGCTGTCGTCGCCTTCGACGCGGAAAAGCTCGACGCGCTGCGCGCGGCGAACAAGCCGGTCTTCCTCTATTTCACCGCCGACTGGTGCCTGACCTGCAAGGCCAATGAGGCCGCCGCGATCGAGCGGGCGGAGGTGCGGATGGCGTTCGAGAAGGCGGGCGTCACCGTTATGGCGGGCGACTGGACCAATGCCGATCCGGCGATTACCCGCTTCCTCGAAGCGCAGGGCCGTTCGGGCGTGCCGCTCTACCTCTGGTACGCACCGGGCAAGGAGGCCCAGACATTGCCGCAGCTATTGACCCCGTCGACCCTTACCGGACTGGTGCGCTGATGGCCAAGATCCGTGCCGACCAGTTGCTCGTCGACAATGGCCTCGCTGAAAGCCGGGCGCGGGCACAGGCGCTGATCCTGGCGGGCTTGGTCTATCTGGGCGACAAGAAGGTGGAGAAGGCGGGGCAGCAGGTGGCGGCCGATGCCGAACTGGACGTGCGCGGGCGCGACCATCCCTGGGTGTCGCGCGGCGGCATCAAGCTTGCCCATGCGATCGACGAATATGGCATCGACGTCACCGGTTTCGTCGCGATCGACGTCGGCAGCTCGACCGGCGGCTTCACCGACGTGCTGCTAAGCAAAGGCGCGGCAAAGGTCTATGCAGTCGACAGCGGCACCAACCAGCTCGCCTGGAAGCTGCGCTCCGACGATCGCGTCATCGTCCATGAACAGACCAGCGCCCGCATCCTGACCGACGCCCATATCCCCGAGCCGGTCGACATCATCGTGTGCGACGCCAGCTTCATCAGCCTGGCCAAGGTGCTGGAAAAGCCGATCACCTTCGCCCGGTCCGGCGCGCAATTGGTCGCCCTCATCAAGCCGCAGTTCGAGGCGGGGCGCGAGGAAGTGGGCAAGGGCGGTGTGGTACGCGAGCCTGCCATCCATCAGCGCGTCTGCGACGAAGTGGCCGCCTGGGTCCGTGAGAAGGGCTGGGAAGTGCTTGGAATCACGACCAGTCCGATCACCGGGCCACAGGGCAATGTCGAATTTCTGATATATGCGCGGCTTGGCGGATAATCGCGCCAGCTTCGTTACCCGCCCTGCGATACATTTTGACACATTCCATGCGGTTGTGTCCGTCACAAAGGCCCGTTAGCCCCTCGCCATGCGCTCAACTCTACCTGTCATCCTGATTGCCCTGTGTCTTGCCGGCTGCGGTGGAGAGAAGGAAAAGAAAGCTCGCGCGCCAGCCCTGGTGGAGGCGGTGGCGATCGCGCCCACGCGCTTTACGGACAATGTCGAGGCGGTCGGCACTGCGCTCGCCAATGAACAGGTGATATTGTCCGCACCGGTGACCGAGCGCATCGACATGCTCAACTTCACCGATGGCGGCTTCGTGTCCAAGGGGCAGGTGATCGCCCGCATGGCCGTGGGCCAGGAAAGGGCCGAACTGGCGGCGGCGGAAGCGACCGCGCTGCAGGCCGACCAGCAGTTGAAGCGCATCCAGGCACTCAAGTCGCGCGGCTTTGCTACCGGCGCCACGGTCGAGCAGCAGATCGCGCTGGCCAGCAGCGCGCGCGCCAATGCTGATTTGGCCCGGGCCGGCATCGGCGACCGCACCATCCGCGCGCCCTTCGGCGGCTGGGTGTCCCTGCGGACGGTATCGCCCGGGGCGGTCATCACCGCCGGCACGCCGATCGCCACGGTCAGCGACATTTCGCGGATCAAGCTGGACTTCACCGTGCCCGAGACGCGCCTGTCGATGCTGCGCGAGGGCATGCCGATCCGTGCCCTGTCCGCCGCCTGGCCCGACCGGCCGTTCAACGGCACGATCGCGACGATCGACCCGGTGATCGATCCTGCCACTCGCGCCGTGCGGGTCCGCGCGATCATGCCCAATCCCGACAAGGCGCTGAAGCCTGGCATGTTGCTGACCGTCAGCGTCTTCTCACGCGAGCGCCAGTCGCTCGGCGTGCCCGAATTGGCCGTGATCGGCGATGGCGACGAACGCTTCGTCTTCGTGCTGGACGGTCGCACCGCCAAGCGGACCAAGGTCGAAACCGGCATCCGCCAGAACGGCCTGGTCGAGATACTGGGCGGCGTGAAGGCCGGGCAGCAGATCGTGACCGAAGGCGTGGTGAAGCTGACCGACGGCGCGCCGGTGCGCCTGGCCGGCGACAAGAAGGGTGAAGACGACAAGGGCGGCAAACCCGCCAAGGCCGCCGGCTAAGCCGATGCAACTCTCCGATCTCTCGGTCCGCCGGCCGGTCTTCGCGGCGGTGGTCGCGGTGCTGATGTGCATCGTCGGCCTGGTCGGCTATTTCAGCCTGTCGGTGCGTGAATATCCCGATACCGATCCGCCGATCGTGTCGGTCGAGACCACCTATACCGGCGCCGCCGCGTCGGTGGTGGAAACCCGCATCACCCAGCAGATCGAGGATGCGGTCGCGGGCGTGCAGGGCATCCAGACGATCACCTCGACCTCGCAGGACGGCACGTCCAACATCAATATCGAGTTCGATCCCTCGCGCGACATCGACAGCGCCGCCAATGACGTGCGCGACCGTGTCGGGTCGGTGACGCAGGATCTGCCCGAGGATGCGCTGGCGCCCGAGATCCGCAAGGTCGATTCCGACGCACGGTCGATCCTGTTCCTCGCCTTCTCGCGCCCCGGCTGGTCGCCGATCCAGATCAGCGACTATCTCGACCGCAACATTGCCGACCGCTTTGCCGCGATCGACGGCGTCGCCCGCGTGACCATAGGCGGTGAGGCGCGCCCTTCGACCCGGATCTGGTTCAATGCGGAAAAGCTGGCCGCCTTCGGCCTGACCCCGGCCGATGTCGAGGCGGCGCTGCGCACCCAGAATGTCGAGCTGCCTGCCGGCCGCTTTGAATCGAAGGATCAGAACCAGACACTGCGCGTCGAGCGGCCCTTCGCCACGCCGGATCAGTTTGCGCAACTGGTCGTGGGCCGGGGCGAGGATGGCTATCAGGTCAAGCTGGGCGATGTCGCCCGGATCGAGGAAGGGGCCGAAAACCCCTATAGCAGCTTCCGTTCCAACCAGGGCACGGCGATCGGCATCGGCATCATCCGCCAGTCGGGCGCCAATACGCTGGAAGTGGCGCAGAAGGCCAAGGCGCTGATCAAGGAGCTGGAGCCGACCCTGCCCAAGGGCATGAAGGTGGCGATCGGCACCGATGAATCCCTGTTCATCGAACGTGCGATCGACAATGTCTATGACACGCTGGTCGAGGCGGCTCTGCTCGTCATCCTCGTCATCTTCCTGTTCCTGGGATCGGTGCGCGCGACGATCGTGCCGGCCGTTACGGTGCCGATCTGCCTGCTTGCCACCTGCGCGGTGATGTGGCTGCTGGGCCTGTCGATCAACCTGCTGACGCTGCTCGCCTTCGTGCTGGCGATCGGCCTGGTGGTCGACGACGCGATCGTGGTGCTGGAAAATGTCTATCACCGCGTCGAACAGGGCGAAGATCCGCTGGTCGCCGCCTATCTCGGCACGCGGCAGGTCGGCTTTGCCATCATCTCGACCACCCTGGTCGTCTGCGCCGTGTTCGTGCCGGTCATGTTCCTGGCCGGCCAGACCGGCCTGCTGTTCCGCGAACTTGCCATCGCGATGATCGCGGCGATCGGCTTCTCGGGCTTCATATCGCTCAGCCTTGCGCCGATGCTCTGCTCCAAGCTGCTCAAGAATGCCGAACGCGGCCGGCTGGCGCGCTGGATCGACGATCGCTTCCAGCGGATCGAGCATGGCTACGGCCGCTGGCTCGACTGGACGCTGAAGAAGCCGCTGATGCCGCTGCTGGGCGTTGCGATCTTTCTGGGCGTTGCCTTCTTCCTCTTCACCCGCCTGCCGGCCGAACTGGCCCCGGCCGAGGATACCGGCGTAGTGGAAGCCAATATCAACGCGCCCGAAGGCACCGGCTTCGACCGGATGATGGCCTATATGCAGAAGATCGAGAATGATCTCGCCTTCCTGCGCAAGGATGGCACACTGCAGAATCTGGTGATCCGCACCCCCGGCGGCTTCGGCACCACCGACGATTATAACAACGGCAATGTCATCGCCTTCCTGCGGCCGTGGGAAGACCGCACCATCACCACGGCGGAAGTCGCGACCATCATCAACAAGGTGATCGCCGACCAGCCCGGCGTGCGCGGCAATGCCGCGCCGAGATCGGGCCTTGGCCGTGGTCGGGGCCTGCCGGTCAATATCGTGCTGGCCGGCTCCACCTATGAGGGGCTGGTGGCGGCGCGCGACCGCATCATGCTGGCGGCGGCGAGCTATCCGGGCCTCATCAACCTCGACAGCGATTACAAGGAAACCAAGCCGCAGATGCGGATCGAGACCGATCTGCAGCGCGCCGGCGACCTGGGCGTATCTGTGAACGATGTCAGCCAGGCGCTGCAAAGCCTGCTCGGTTCGCGCCGTGTCACGACCTATGTCGATCGGGGCGAGGAATATCGCGTGCTGGTGCAGGCGGAGCGGGACGGACGCCAGACGCTGGCCGATCTGGAACGTATCCAGGTGCGCAGCCGCAGCGGCGTGCTGGTGCCGCTGTCGGCGGTCGTGACCGTGCGTGAAGTGGCTGGGCCGCGTCAGCTCAACCGCTATAACAAGCTGCGCGCCATCACCCTGACCGCCGCGCTGGCGCCGGGCACGTCGCTGGGGCAGGGGCTTGCCTTCCTGGAGGATCAGGCGCGCGAGTCGCCCGAGGTGCTGGCGATCGGCTATCGTGGCGAGAGCCAGTCGCTGCGTGAGACCGGCGGGTCGATCTGGGTCGTCTTCGGGCTGACCATCCTGATCGTCTTCCTATTGCTCGCCGCGCAGTTCGAAAGCTTCATTCATCCCGGCATCATCATCGCGACGGTGCCGCTGGCCGTTGCGGGCGGCGCGCTGGGGCTTGCCATCACCGGCGGATCGATCAACCTCTACAGCCAGATCGGCATCGTCATGCTGGTCGGCCTGGCGGCCAAGAACGGCATTTTGATCGTCGAGTTCGCCAACCAGTTGCGCGATGAAGGGATGGAGGTTACCGAGGCGATCCGCGAGGCGGCCAAGCGGCGTCTGCGTCCGATCCTGATGACGTCGATTGCGACCGTCATCGGCGCGGTGCCGCTGGTCCTGCGTGGCGGGGCCGGCGCGGCGGCGCGCCATTCGATCGGCGTGGTGATCGTGTTCGGCGTCAGCCTGGCGACGCTCATCACCCTGTTCCTCATTCCCATTTTCTATTCGCGCGTTGCCAAGCGCACGGTTTCTCCGCAAACCGTTGGTCGCAAACTGGATTCGGCGCTCAAGGATTCGCCCGAAGCCGCCGAATAGCTTGGAGCTGCGTTGCCGATGAACGAGATCGCGTCCCAGGGTCAGTTGCGTCTTGCCTATCTGCGCTGGGCACTGGTGACGGTGCCCGCGATCGTCTTCCTCGGCTTCCTGTCGGGCAAGTTCGCCAATAGCGGTTTTGGCAATCGCTGGTTCGCCTCGCTCAACCTGCCTGCGCTGATGCCGCCGGGCTGGGCTTTCGGCGTCGCCTGGACCATCCTCTACATATTGATGGCACTGGCCTTCGCGATCGTGTTGCATGCCCGCAGCGCGAAAGGGCGAGCAGCGGCGATCGCGCTGTTCCTGGTACAACTGGCGCTCAACCTCCTCTGGTCGCCGCTCTTCTTTCGCGCGCATCAGGTCGGGGCGGCGCTGGGCCTGATCCTGGTGCTCGCGCTGCTGGTGGCGCTCACCATCGCCTTGTTCTGGCGGATCCGTCCCTTTGCCGGTGCGTTGATGTTGCCCTATCTGGTCTGGCTGGTCTTTGCCTCCTACCTCAACTATGAGGTCGGCCGCCTGAATCCGGATGCGCACAGGCTTGTCGCGCCGGCGCTCCAGACCCAGATATGATTTCGGCGCATCCACGCGCCTGATACGAGGATAAACGATCATGCAGAGCGAGAACCGCTTTTTCGACGACCTGGCCAAGCTGGTGAACGGCGCTGCCGGCACGGTCGCGGGCATGACCCGCGAGTTCGAATCCAACGCGCGCGAACGCGCCAAGGAATGGATCGGCGGCGTCGACTTCGTCAGCCGCGAGGAGTTTGATGCGGTGAAGGCGATGGCGGCCGCCGCGCGCGAGGAAGTCGAGCTGCTCAAGGCCCGCCTAGACGCGCTGGAAGGCAAGGCGCCCGAGCCGGTCACCAAGACCGTGCGCGCCGCCAAGACGAAAGCTGTGGATAAGGATGCGGGCGCCGAGTAAGCGCCCTGTCCTTTCGCCGCTTGCGGTGATAAAGGCGCGCCGATGATGGATAGCGACGAATTTGAGAATGGCGGCCATGAGGCCGCGCCGATCGATATGCTGGCAGCCTTTTACGAGGCCCATGGCTGGAGCTATGAGCAGGTCGGCGAGGACGAGATCGTCGCGAGCACCCAGGGGTCGTGGGCGCAATATGAGCTGCGCGGCATCTGGCGCGACGAGGATCAGGTGCTGCAACTGCTGGCGCTGCCCGACATCCGCGTCAATGACGACAAGCGCGCCGTTATCTACGAGACGCTGGGCCTGATCAACGAGCAGCTCTGGCTCGGCCATTTCGAGCTATGGTCGTCGAGCGGCATCATCCTGTTCCGCCATGGCGCCTTGCTGGGGCAGGGCGGCACCTTGACGCTGGATCAGGCGCAGGTGCTGATCGAGACCGCGATCGACGAATGCGAGCGCTTCTATCCGGTGTTCCAGTTCGTCCTGTGGGGCGGCAAGAGCCCGAGCGAGGCGATCAGCGCGAGCCTGATCGAAACCCGCGGCGAAGCCTGATATATCTGCCTGAAAGCCTGACCATGACCATTGCCTGCTGGCCCGATCACCTCTTCCTTGTCGGTTGCGGCAACATGGCCGGGCAGATGCTGACCCGCTGGCTGGCCTGCGGCCTCGATCCCGCCCGCGTCACCGTGCTGCGGCCCAGCGGCAAGCCGGTGGCCGAGGGTGTGACGGTTGTCACCGCCTATCCCGACGCGCTGCCGGCCGGCACCACCGTGCTGCTAGGCATGAAGCCCTATCAGATTGCCGATGTCGCGGCGGGACTCGCGCCGCTGCTGACGGCGGAGACGCGGCTGGTGTCGATCCTGGCCGGCACGCCGATCGCCGACCTGCGCCGGCATTTTCCGGCGCCGCGCGATGTCGTCTGCGCCATGCCCAACCTGCCGGTCGGGCTGGGCGAGGGCGTGGTCGCGCTCTATACCGATGCGACCACCGACGCGGCCGCCAAGGCCGACATTGCCGCGCTGATCGCGCCGCTGGGTCTGGCGGAATGGATGGGTGACGAAGCCCTGTTCAATCAGGTGACGGCCCTGTCGGGCTGTGGCCCGGCCTTCCTGTTCCGCTTCATCGATGCGCTGTCCCGCGCCGGCGAGGCGCTGGGCATTCCCGCCGATCAGGCCGCGCGCATGGCGCTGGCGACGGTGCAGGGATCGGCGAACATGGCGGCGCGCGCCAGCGTCAGTCCGGCGACCCTTGCGGATCAGGTCGCCAGCCCCGGCGGCATGACGCGCCAGGGCCTCAATGTGTTGGACGCCGACAATCGCCTGCTCGACCTTTTGACCGACACGCTGGTCGCCGCCCGCGACCGGGGTGCGGCGATGGCGCGGGGCGAATAGGGACGGTTCCGGTTCGCGCCATTATCCGTTAAGGGGGGCGCGATCGATATACGGAGTCCGTTCATGCTGTCCCCCGAAACCCCCATCCTGCTGCTCACCACCGGTGGCACGATCGACAAGGTCTATTTCGACGCCCTGTCCGACTATCAGGTCGGCGAGACGGTGATGGCCAAGCTGTTGCAGGTGGCACGGGTCAAGCGGCCCTTCCGCATCGAGGAAATCACGCGCAAGGACAGTCTGGAACTGGACGACACGGATCGCGCGCTGATCGCCGCCCGCGTCGTTGCTGCGCGCGAAAAGCATATCGTCATTACGCATGGCACCGACACCATGACCGAGACGGCCAAGCTGCTGAAGGACGTGCCCGGCAAGACGATCGTGCTGGTCGGTGCGCTGGCGCCGGCCCGCTTTGGCGAAAGCGATGCGAGCTTCAACCTCGGCATGGCGTTCGCCACCGCGCAGGTCGCCGAACCGGGCGTCTACATCACCATGAGCGGATCGGTGTTCCGCGCCGACAAGGTGGTCAAGGACCGCGCCAAGGGCGCCTTCGTCCCGACCGGCGAGTAAGCCGCGCCCTGATTTGACGCTGATTGACATGGCCGGGGATGCGGGCATCTTCCGGCCATGTTCCTGTTCGACTTTCTGAAGTCGCTGGACAAGCTGCTCTATGAGCTGATGTCCTGGCTGGTCTTCTATCCCATCACCCTGTGGCGCGCGCTGCGGCATCCGTTGCAACTGATGCGCTATGCTGACCGGGAATTGGGGGATGCGCCGGAGGAGCAATATACCGACACGTTGAGCCCGCCGCTGTTTCTGCTGATATCGCTGCTGCTGTGCCATGGCCTTGAACTGGGCGTGATCGGTCAGAACGCGCTGATAAAGAGCCGCGTGGGGCTGGATGCGCTGATCAGCAGCGATAGCAATCTCATCCTCTTTCGTCTGATCGTCTACAGCCTGTTCCCGCTTTTGATGTCGGTCCGGCTGCTGCGGCGCAAGAAGCAGCGCATCGACCGCGATACGTTGCGTGCCCCCTTCTATGGCCAATGCTATCTGGCGGCGCCGCTGGCGCTGTTCCTGGGGCTGGGCGGAACCATGCTGCTGGCGCCGCACAAGCCGTTGTTGATGGGGGTTGGCGGCGTGCTTTTAATATTGGCGACCATGATCTGGTATGGCGGCATGCAGATGATCTGGTTTGGCAAGCAACTGGGCATCGGGCGGGGGGCGGCCTTCCTGCAGGCTTCTCTGGCGATGATTGAGGCACTGGGAGCTATCATCCTGGTAATCGCCTTGGTCTGAACCGGAAACTTTTGCCCGCTCTTCGGCATTGTTGCCCTCACGGGGTGACAAAGAGGAGAGACTATATGGCAGATTATCAGGAGCGCCCGGCGCCGACGACGACCATCATTGAAAAGCGCAGCGGCGGCGGCACGACCATCGCGATCCTGTTGCTGGTCGTGGTGGTGGCGGTCGCCGCCTTCTTCCTGATCAGCAGCCAGACCCGCAAGGATGATGCCGTGTCGAGCGCGGCGAGTCAGGTCGGTCAGGCCGCGAGCGATGTCGGCGACGCCGCCAAGGATGCCGCCGATACGGTGAAGGGCAATTGATCCAAAGGGCCGGCTTCCACAGCGGAGCTGGCCCTTTTCTCAGACCATGATCTTGTCGAGCGCGGCGCAGAAGGCCTGCATGTCGGCCATCGAGCCGACGGTGACGCGCGACATGGTGGGCCAGGGCGCCCAGTTGCGGCCGATGCCGACCCCCGCCGCCAGAAACTGGGCCTGGACCCCGGCCGCCGGCTTGCCCCAGTCGACCATGAACATGTTGGCATCCGACGGGATGAACTTGACCCCGCGCTTGGTGAGGTGGGCGAAGGTGAAGTCGCGCGCGGCGATCATCTCGGCCCGGCGCTGCTCGATCAGCGCCTTCTGCGTCAGCGCCACGGTGCCACACACGACCGAGGGCAGGGGCAGGTTGGTAGACATGCGCTTGCCGTCATAGCGCATCATCCTGGCATGCAGGTCCGGTCGCGCGATGGTGGCGCCCAGCCGCATGCCGGCCATGCCGAACAGCTTGGAGAAGGTGCGCAGCACGATCACGTCCTTGCCTTGCGCGACCAGCGGCGCGGCCGACTGGCCGTGCGAGAAATGAAGATAGGCCTCGTCCGCCAGAACGATCGAACCGGCCGGCTTGTTGGCGACCAGCCATTCGATGTCGGCGATCGGCGTCAGCGTGCCGGTGGGATTGTTGGGCGAGCAGATATAATAGAGGCCGGCATCGGGATTGGCGGCCAGCATCGCCTTCACGTCATGGCGATAATCCGGCGTCAGCGGGACCTTCGTCACCTTGGCACCGGCCCATTCGGCCGTGCCCCAGGGCTGTTCATAGCTGACATCGGCGGTGACCAGTCCCTTTTGCGGCGAGCAGAAGGCGACGACGATGCGCGAGAGCGGATCGCTGGAGCCGGGCCAGGGCAACACATAATCGACCGGTACGCCCTCGATCGTCGCAAGCGTCTTCTTGAAGTCGGTGACTTCGGTGCCGGGATGGTAGAAATTGGACTGGGAGACGATCTTGGCTGCGGCGGCTTGCGCGACGGGAAAGGGGCCGGTCCAGCATTCGTTGGAGCCGATCCGCACCTTGGGGAAATTGCCTTCGTCCGGGCCGTCATTGCGCTGCGCCCAGACCGGGGTGCCGGCGGTGGCGACCGCCACGCCCGCGCCCAATACGCCGAGGATACGGGCGGCATCGCGGCGTGAATAGCCGCGCTGAATCAGATCCAGCTGGGCGTCGCTCTGGTCCATCATGGCAAATTCCCCTGTGCGTCCTGAAGAACGGTTCGGGGGAGTCAACGGACGAGGGCGGGATTCCCGCAATGCCCTATGCCGTAACGAAGAAGGGCGCCCCTTGGCAGGGCGCCCTTCGTCATGTTCCAGCCTGTTCGGGCGAAGGGATCAGCCTTCGACCTTGGCATATTTCGGCGCGGCCTCATTGAGGATGCGCAGGATCTTCTGCAGCGCGGTGGGCTCGTCCGTCTCTTCCATCGCGGCGAGTTCGCGGGCGAGGCGGCTGGATGCCGCTTCGAAGATCTGGCGCTCGGAATAGCTCTGTTCGGGCTGGTCGTCGGCGCGGAACAGGTCGCGGGTCACTTCGGCGATCGACACCAGGTCGCCCGAATTGATCTTCGCTTCATATTCCTGGGCACGGCGCGACCACATGGTGCGCTTGACCTTGGGCTTGCCCTTCAGGGTTTCCATCGACTCCTCCAGCGTCTTGTTGGAGGACAGCTTGCGCATGCCGACGCCTTCGGCCTTGTTGGTGGGAACGCGCAGCGTCATGCGCTCCTTCTCGAAACGGAGCACATACAGCTCCAGCTCCATGCCCGCGATCTGCTCCTTTTGGAGTTCGATCACACGGCCCACGCCGTGCTTGGGGTAAACGACATAATCACCAACGTCAAAGGACAGCGCCTTGGCAGCCATTTGAAACCTTTCTATTCAACCGGGGAACGGGCCGTCGCGGGGCAGGTGCAGCAGGGGCACGAGTCGGGGAAAGTCCGCGGCGTCACCGTCAAGACATGATGCGAATACTCCAGGACGAACGCGACCATGTTCGTCCGCTGGGCGCTATTTAGCAGATTCGTAACAAAATTGCCACCCCCGGACACAAAGTCTGGGGGTGTGGCGAAAAATGAGCCGCTGTAGCTTGTCCGGGTCGACCGGAAGGATCAGCTGCCCTCGCCGGGTTCGGGCGAGAAGAACTGCTCCAGCTTGTTCTCTACGCCGCTCATCGCGTCGGCGTCGGCCGGGGCCTCGCCCTTGACGGTGATGTTGGGCCATTCGGCCGAATATTTGGTGTTGAGTTCCAGCCACTTTTCAAGGCCGTTCTCGGTGTCGGGCAGGATCGCCTCAGCCGGGCATTCCGGTTCGCACACGCCGCAGTCGATGCACTCATTGGGATTGATGACCAGCATGTTCTCGCCCTCGTAGAAACAGTCCACGGGGCAGACCTCGACGCAATCCATATATTTGCAGCGGATGCAGTTGTCGGTCACGACATAGGTCATTGTCAGGGCACTCTTTGGGTTGCGACAGCGGCGGCCCTGCTATGCTCAGGTGGGCCGAAGGTCAATGAGGATAATGTTGGCCGGGCTTTAGGGGCCGTTTCCAGCTGATGCACCGTGCCTGCCCCATCTCTCGCCGTTGATCGCTCCGTGCGGGCGAGGCACGCGACCGGATCTACGCGCATCGGCTGGAAGATGGCGTGTTGCTCGAATTTGTCACGGATTGGAAATATTATCACGTCTTTACAGTAGGTTTTGTCCCACCTATCCTCGATGCGGAGATGGCGTATGTCCCGTGAGCGGCGCCCTTATGCCTGTTCTTTGGGCATCCAGCATTGACAGGAAAACAGACAATGATTTGGACGATAGCCAGATGGAGCGTCGCGCTTCTCGCCATGGGTGTGAGCGCGCAGATAGCGGTCGAAGCGCAGGATCTCAGCAGTTCGCGCCAGTCGGTGGGGCAGCCGAGCAAGGACCGGATCGTCGTCGGCCTGGGCGCGGCGGTGACGCCGGTCTATCAGGGCGCCGACGATTATCGCGTGCTGCCGTTGCCGGCGATCGATATCGTCCAGGGGCGCATCTTCGCCAATTTTCGCAATGGCATCGGTCTCAACCTGGTCGACGACCGGGCGCTGACCATCGGGGCGGGCGTTACCCCGCTGCCCGGCTATCGGCGGCGCGACGTGCCGACGGGCGTCGATCGGCTATCCTGGGGCGTAGGCGGGCGCATCTTCGCCAACCTGACCGCCGGCGGCGTGGTGGCGACGTTGGGCGCGACCCAGGCAATCACCGGCAGCACCGGCGGCTTCGTTGCTGACGCCAGCCTGTCCTATCCGATCATCCTCAATCCCAAGGTCATCATCACCCCCTCGATCGCCACAAGTTTTGCCGACGGCAAGCATATGGACGGTTATTTCGGGGTGAATGCACGCGAAGCGGCGGCGTCCGGGCTGGATGCATATCGCGGCAAGGCGGGGTTCAAGGATGTCTCGGCACTGCTCAACATCGTCTATCGGCTCGACAGCCGGTGGAGCGTGACCGGATCGGTCGGGGCGACCAGCCTGGTCGGACGGGTCAAGGACAGCCCGCTGGTCGAACATGCGACGCGGCCGACCGGATTTGTGGCGCTCGCCTATCGGTTCTGATTCGGCTCAGCTGCCGACCGTCAGTTCTTCAAAACAGGCCTGCGCTTCGGGCGCAGGGCCGCGCCGGGTGGGCAACTGGACCACGCGGACCACGCGGACACCCGCGCCATGGGGGAAGGTGATCAGGTCGCCAATGCGAACCGGCGCATGGGACCGGTCGATGCGCCGGCCATTGAGGCGGATATGACCGTCCTCGGCCAGCTTCTGCGCGGTCGATCGGCTTTTCGACAGGCGCGCGAACCACAGATATTTGTCGATGCGCAGGGACGGGCCGAGGCCCGTCCCCGGCCCCTTCCCCGGCCCCTTCCCCGGCATTGTCACGGCCCCCCTGGGGTCAGCCATTGCGTCCCAGCAGGTCGGCCAGACCGGCAAAGGCATGGTTGCTGGTCGCGGCCTTGTGACTGGCGGGGGCAGTGCGCGGCGCGCGATTGTCGTCGCGGTCGCCACCCTTGCGCGGGCCGCGATCGCCGCCCTTGCCGCCACGGTTGTCGTCACGACCTTCGCCGCGATTGTCGCTCTTGCCGGCAAACTTGCCTTCGGGGCGCTGCTGCTGGTCGCGACGGGGGCCGCGCGGGCCACGATCACTCTGGGGACGCGCCTTCTGTCGGCCCTTGAACACCCAGTTGGCGCCGGTGGCGACGACCGGGACTTCCGCTGGGATTTCGGCAGGAGCCTCTGCGTCCGCGTCGACGGGGGCTTCGGCAACGACTTCCGCCGTTGCTTCGGTCGGGGCGTCGGTCGCTTCCACGATGGGTGTGGCCTCGGCCGGTGCCTCGGCGACGGGGGCCGGGGTCGGCACCGGATCGATTGGGCGGAAGCCGGCGGCGCGCATCAGTTGCAGGAACGCCTCCTCGCTGAGGCCGAGCGACACGATCGGGGGGCTGAGCGCGCTGAACGGCTCATTCTTGGCGATCGTCTCATGCGCGGTGCGGGCCATGCGCTCGGCCATGTCGATGCGCAGCATCTGCGGGCCGAAGCTGCGGAAGCCGGCGATGCGGGCACCCATTTCCTGCGGCTTGTCGCCGGTCGGGATCAGGGTCAGGCCCGGCTGGGGCAGCGGCAGGCAGGGCTTGCCGATGCGGGCGGCCTGTAGCGCCGCGCGCCAGCGCGCCGCGCCCGGCTTCAGCAGACCGGGATGATAGAGATCGAGCACACCGATATCGATGCCGGCACGCCGCAGCAAATGGCGCTGATCCTTGTCGAGATGGCCGAGCGCCGAATCGAGGTCGAGTCGCGCGGCGACGCCGCCGGCATCGGCCAGCTGGGCAAAGACCGCGCGCACGACGGCGGGCACGGCCGGGTCGGCGGCGCTTTCCCCCATCTTGACCAGCGGCAGCAGATGCTTCTGCTTCTGCGCCTCGACCCAGGCCGCAAGGCGGGTGGAGACCTGCTTCTGCACATCCTGGCCCAGCGCAGCGAGTGCGCGGTCGAGCCGGATTTCAGGCGCGAGCAAGCTCGGCCCGGCCAGCAGGGTGGCGACAGGGGTGTTCTGCCAGGCGATGCCCGGCGTCTGTCCCGCATCGTCCATGAGCGCGAAATCCGTATCCGCAGCGCTCATCAATTCGTCAGCCTTCACTCGTAATACCTTTCCAAGGCGCCTTTCCGCCGCCGCCAGCAACAGCTTTCTGTCCTGGAGTCGCGTAGCGGGATCGACTGAGAAACGAAATCCGTCAAGTCGCCCGATCGTCTCGCCATCGACGCAGACCGTCCCATCCGGGTCGACCGTGACCGGCAGATTGCTCGCATTCTGTCCGATGTCCCTTAGCAGAACTGATGTGCGTCGGTCCACGAAACGCTGCGTCAGGGCCGCATGAAGGGCATCGGACAGTTTTTCTTCAAGGGCGCGCGTGCGCTCCGCCATCTCCACCGGATTGGCAAGCCAGTCGGGGCGATGGGCGATATAGGACCAGGTGCGGGCGGCAGCGATCCGGCCCGACAGCGTATCGATATCGCCCTGGACCGAATCGAGGCGGGCGATCTGCTGGGCAAACCAGTCGCGCGGAATATGGCCGCCAAAGCCCGATCCATTGCCGGCGATGAAGCGCCAGATGCGCGCGACGGTGCGGCCATGATGCTCCGCGCCCAGCTTCTGGAAATCGGGCAGGCCACAGGCGGCCCAGAGCCGTTCGACATCGCGCTTGGTGCGGACACGAGCCTGGATCTCGGGGTCTTCGGCCATGCGGCGCAGCACGGCGAGGTCGACCGCCTGCGGGGCGGCGCGCAGTTCCGGGCGATCGGGCCGCGCCTCCAGATCGATGATGAGATGATCGATGCTGTCGGTGCGCGGCGCGCCGTCGCGCCAGAAAAGCTGGTCGACGGACGGAAAACGATGCGCCTCGATCGCCTCGATCTCTTCCGGCGTGAAGGCGGCGTCGCCGTCTTCCGACCCCAGGCTGCCAAAGGTGCCATCCTTGTGATGGCGCCCGGCGCGGCCGGCGATCTGGGCCATTTCGGCGACCGTCAGCCGGCGCGAGCGGCGGCCATCGAACTTGCGCAGCGATGCGAAGGCGACATGGGCAACGTCGAGGTTCAGGCCCATGCCGATCGCATCGGTGGCGACCAGATAGTCGACCTCGCCGTTCAGGAACATCTGCACCTGGGCGTTGCGGGTGCGGGGCGACAGGGCGCCCATGACGACCGCTGCGCCACCACGGAAACGGCGCAGCATCTCCGCCACGGCATAGACTTCTTCGGCCGAGAAGGCGACGATCGCCGAGCGGCGGGGCAGGCGCGAAAGCTTCTTGGCGCCGGCATAGGACAGGGTGGAAAAGCGGGGGCGGCCGATGATCTCGATATCGGGGACCAGGCTCTTGACCGTGCGGGCGATGCTGGCGGAACCCAGGATCATCGTTTCTTCCCGGCCGCGGGCGCGCAGGATGCGGTCGGTGAAGATATGGCCACGCTCGGGATCGGCGCCCAGTTGCGCCTCGTCCAGCGCGACGAAGGCGAAATCGCTGAGACCGCCGGTCATCGCGGCGGCTTCCTTGCCGCCGCTGATCGGCATGGATTCGGCCGTGCAGAGGAAATAGCGCGCGCTCGGCGGCACGATCTTTTCCTCGCCGGTGATGAGCGCGACCTGCTGCGCGCCCTTGATCGCGACGACGCGGTCATAGACTTCGCGCGCCAGCAGGCGCAGCGGAAAGCCCATCATGCCGCTCGAATGGCCGCACATGCGCTCGACGGCAAGATGGGTCTTGCCGGTATTGGTGGGGCCAAGCACGGCAGTGATGGACGAACGGGCGAACTGGGCCATGATGGGGCCTATGTCGTGCAGGATGATGGGCAGGGCAAGGACTTTGCGTCACCGATCGAATGTTCCGTCGGTTAACGGGCCTCTGCCCGGCGATGGGCACGTTTCGTCGCAGCGGCGTGCGTCACGCCGGCGTCTTAAATTGACTTTAACCCTGCGCGTTCACAAGGGTGCGGTCCGACGCATGGCGCGGGGACCATGGCGTTGGCGATGCGATAAAAGCACCCCGGGGGTTGCGACTTTTGTTCCAGGATAATCAGTCGGGTTTTCAGCAGGGTGGCGCGTCCATGTCGCTATGGCTGGCGGACAGCCTGCAGCGACCGGCGCCGCCGCGCGACTGGCGCACGCGCCTGCGGGACTGGGCAGAGGACGTCAATCTGGTCCCCGACCTGGGGCAGAATGTCGGCAGCCTTACCTGGTTTCGTGGCCTTGCCACCTGTTTCGGTCTGTGCGCCACCGCCCTTTATCTCTCGCCCGGTTTCCAGCCGGTGCCCGGCGCGCCCGAACCCCTGCTGGCGCCCGCCCAATATGACGAGGTGCGCAGCCAGATGATCACGCCGCTGGCGCTGGGCGCGGACAGCGGCCGGCGTATGGGGCCGACCGATGCGGTGCAGCCGCTCAAGGAAACGCCCGAGCGCCCGCAGATCGAACTCAACGCCCAGATCGGCAGCAGCGACACGCTGGCCCGTGCCCTGTCGCGTGCCGGGGTCAGCAGCGGCGATGTCGCGACCGTGACCAGCATGGTCGGCGGCGATATCGGCGCGGGGGTAAAGTCGGGCACCCGGCTCGACATCATCCTGGGCCGGCGCGCCAGCCGCACCTCGCCCCGGCCGCTGGACAAGCTCAATTTCCGCGCGCGCCTCGACCTGGCGGTCGAACTCAACCGGGTCGGCGGCGTGCTGCAGGTGACGCGCGTGCCCATTCGCGTCGACAATACGCCGCTGCGCATCCAGGGCGTGGTCGGCGACAGCATCTATCGCTCGGCCCGTGCCGCCGGCGCGCCGCCCAAGGCGGTGCAGGCCTTCCTGCGGGTGATCACCAAGCAGGTCGATCTGGGATCCATCGGTGCGGGCGACCGCTATGACATCATTACTGAATATCATCGGGCCGAAACCGGCGATGTTGAGGTGGGCGAGCTGCTCTATGCCGGTTTCCGCCGGGCCAGCGGCAAGGCGGTCGACATGCTGAAATGGACCAGCGACGGCCGCACCGAATGGTTCGAGGCATCGGGCGTGGGCGAAAAACGCGGCGTACTGGGCGCGCCGGTCGACGGCGCCCGCATGACATCGGGCTTCGGCATGCGCCGCCATCCGATCCTGGGCTATACCCGCATGCATGCCGGCATCGATTTCGGCGCGCGCTATGGGTCGCCCATCTATGCCGTGACCGACGGCGTGGTCGCCTTTGCCGGCCGACATGGCGGCCATGGCAATTATGTCCGCGTTTCCCATGGCGGGGGCCTGGCCACCGGCTATGCCCATATGAGCCGGATCGCGGCGGTGCCGGGCCAGCGGGTACGGCGCGGCCAGGTGATCGGCTATGTCGGCTCCAGCGGCCTGTCGACCGGCCCGCACCTCCATTATGAGCTGTATCGTAATGGCCAGGTGGTCAATCCATTGTCGGTGAAGTTCACCACCACGGCGCAGCTGACCGGCGGCGATCTGGCCGCCTTCCGGGCGCGACTGGCCCAGCTCAAGGGGCTGAAGGTCGGCACGCATGAGGTGGCGGCGGCCACGCCGACCGCAACCGCCCCGGTCGCCGCAGGGAAATAAGCCGCTTTGCGCCGATGCTGCGCTCGGCTAACGAGCGGGCATGACATCCCCATCTTCCGCCACCGTCACCGCCATCCTGCTGGCAGGAGCGCGGCCGATCGCCGATCCGCTCGCCACCGCCGCAGGGGTGCCGGTCAAACCGTTGGTGCCGGTCGCGGGGGAGCCGATGATCAACCGCCCGGCGCGGGCGTTGCTGGCCCATCCGGCGATCGCGCAGGTCGTGATCCTGACGCAAAATCCCGAATATTTCGCCGATGATCCGGCCACCGCCTGGCTGGCAAGCGATCCGCGTGTGCGGTTCGAGCGCGGCGGCAAGGGCATCGCTTCCTCGCTGCTGGGGTTGATGGAGAAGGCAGATCTGCCTTTCCCCCTGTTGATGACGACGGCGGATCATGTGCTGCTCGACGCGGGGATGCTGGATCAGTTCGTGGCGCAGGCGACCGGGGCCGACATTGCCGTCGCCATGGTCGAGCGGACGACGCTGCTGGCGCGTTATCCGCAGTCGCGCCGCACCTGGCTCAAGTTCCGCGATGGCTGGTGGTCCGGCGCGAACATCTTCTGGTTCGGCAGCACAAGGGCGCGGCCGGTGATCGCACTGTGGCAGGATGTCGAGCAGGATCGCAAGAAGGGGTGGAAGATCCTGTCCGCTTTCGGCCCGCTGGCGCTGGTCGGCGCGCTGCTGCGTATCCTGACCCTGCGGGGGGGGATCGCGCGGGTGGGGCGGCGGTTCGGCCTGACGGCGCGATTGGTGGCGATGGACCAGGCGGAAGCCTGCATCGATGCCGACAAGCCCGACGATATTGTGCTGATCGAATCCATCCTTGCGCGCTAAAGGATAGGGCAGGGCGTTTCCCTATCGGGTTATTCCCGATGCCGCGCGTTGTGGCCCCGTGCTAGAAACAATCGGACCCGGCAGATGGGCCTGATGAAGGGAGCACCCCCATGCGCAAGATTCTGCCCCTGGCGGCATTGTTGCCCGCCACCCTCGTCCTGATGGCACAGGCCACCCCGGAAGCGGCGCCGCCGGCGCCGACTCCGGTCACCCCGGTCAGCGGCGATTCCCGCGACGTGTCGGTTGCCGCCTGCCTGAACGAGGCCAAGGCCCAGGGCGCGAAGAAGGGCGTGATCGACGTCACCCTGCGCGAGGTGGAGGATACCGACAAGAAAAGCGACAGTCGCGGTGCCGTGCGCGCACTGGTCAATGTCGTGATCGAAAAGGACGGCAAGCAGAAGACGGTCAAGAAGACCTTCAAGTGCAGCACCCAGAATGGCGTCGTCACTGCTTTCAAATATTATTGAATTTCCCTAGCCCGGTCTCATCAGGCTGAACCGGGCGCGGCACCAGCGCGTCGTTCCTCTCCCCCCCTCGATCCAGGAACGACGGGCTGGTGCCGTCTCATTCGTTCTGCATGTCCGTCATAACCGGGTCGCGCTGGCGCAGGGCATGGCGCGTGGCCAGGCCCATCATCGTGAAACCGGTGATGGACGCGATGATATTGGCGATGGCGGCCCCGATCGTACCATGCAGCGGCAATAGCAGCGCCTGCGTGCCCAACAGCATCAGGGTCGAGATGAAGGTGATCCGCAAGGATTGGGTGGTGCGGTCCGTCGCCATCAGCAATGGGCGATAGCTGACCCCGACAAGGTCGATGCAGGCCGACACGCCCAGCAGCAGCAGCAGCGGATAGGCGGGCAGGAATTCCTTGCCGGCGATCAGGCCCAGCAGCGGATGGCCGATGGTCAGGATCAGCGCGATGATGATGGCGCCGGCGATCAGCGCCAGCCGGTTGGTGCGGCGGAACAGCGCGCGCAAGGCATGGACGCCATGGCTGGACTGGGTGCGCGACAGTTCGACGAAGATGCTGCGCGAGAGCAAGCTGGAAATCTTGGTCAGCGAATTGGCAAGCTGGTTGGCGAGGCGATAGAGACCCGCGCCGGTCGGACCGACAAAGGCACCGACGATCAATACCGCGACCTGCTGGCCGATGGCGGACAGGCTGGTCTGCAAGTTGGTCGCGGTCAGGAAGCCGACGATGCCGGGATTTTCCCGGCGCGCGTCGAGGGTGCGGCCGGCACGCCAGCTACCGATCCGGTCGCCGCCGACGCGCAGTGCCAGCCACCAATAGCTGATGGCACAGACCAGTTCGGCAAAGGCCCAGGCAGCCAGGAAGCCGCTGATGCTGGGGGTCGTGGCCAGCGCAACTGCGGCACCGATCATGCGCCCCACCGGGATCATGGTTTCGGCGAAGGCTGCCGAATCGAACCGGTCGAACAGGCGCAATATGCCGGTGGGGGAGGATCGGATGGTGATGAGCATCACCATGCAGAAGAGCCATGTCTGAAGACCCGTGCCTGGTCCCAGGTCCAGCGCGTTGCCGAACAGCAGGATGATGACGGCGGCAATAAGCCCGCCCACAAGGGCGGAGGCAAGGTCGATCAGGATGCAGAAACGCAGCACGCGGTTGAGCGCGTCGCTCTTGCCCTCTGCCACGTGCGGCTGGCCATAGCGCACGACAATCTGCCAGCTGTCGAAGGAGACCAGTGCCTTGATGACGTTGGCGGCGCTCAGCACCAGCGCGAAGCGACCGAAATCGGCGACGCCCAGCGTGCGGGTGACGATGGCAAGATAGGCCAGGCTCAGCACCGCACCCACGCCCTTGCCGCCCAGAAGCCAGCCGGTATTGGCCAGGATCCGGGCAAAGCCGTCCTGTGCGCTGCTACCCTTTGCGCGCTTCAACTTCACCGGAACAGGAGCCTTTCGCGTGACACGCCGTTTGTTGCTGGCGGGCGTCTATCTAGGGTGGTGCGGCGCTTAGCGCAAATGCGTCCTTCTCTTCCCTGCGACGTAAAATCGCTCTAAAGCGCGGGGATGACGATCAAGAAAGCCATCATCCTCTCCGCCGGCCAGGGTTCGCGCCTGCTGCCGCTGACCCGCGACGTGCCCAAGTGCATGATCGACTTCAATGGCCGTACCCTCATCAGTTGGCAGATCGCCGCGCTGGTCGCCAATGGCGTGACCGACATCGTCGTCGTCACCGGCTTCCGCACCGAACGGGTCGAGGATCATGCGCTGCAACTTTATCGCGAGACAGGCGCGCGCATCCGCACCCTCTTCAATCCCTTCTTCCAGGTTGCCGACAACCTTGGCAGTTGCTGGATCGCGCGTGAGGAGATGGATCAGGACTTCATCATCCTCAACGGCGACACGATCGTGTCGGACGAGATCGTCGCGAAGCTGGTCGCGGGCGCGAAGGACGCGATCACCGTCACCGTCGATGTGAAGCCCGACGGCGACTATGACGATGACGACATGAAGGTGAACCGGGACGAGAGCGGCCGCCTGCACCATATCGGCAAGCGGCTGCTGCCGCCCGACACCAATGCCGAATCGATCGGCATGCTGGCGTTCGTCGGCGAAGGGCCGGCGATCTTCCGCAACCAGGTCGACCAGATGATGCGCACGCCCGAAGGCGTCGCCCGCTGGTATCTGCGTGCGATCGACATCATCGCCAAGGGCAACCGTGTCGGCACCGTGTCGATCGAAGGGTTGGAATGGCAGGAAGTCGACTTCCCGCAGGATGTCGAGGCCGCGAACGCCCTGACCCTAAAATGGGTGGCGCAGGGACGCTACGGGGCGTGACGGCCTAAAAAGCCTCGCCGATCCCGAAATAGAAAGCGGCGCCGTCCTTGCCCCAGGCAATGTCGGCCCGCAGATTCACATTGGCGTCCTTCGAGGCGAGATAGCGCAGGCCAAAGCCGCCGGCCGGCAGAAGCTTGGTATGTTTCCAGATGTCCTTGCCGCTGCGCGCGATGCCGCCGACGCCGCCGAAGGCGACCATGCCGATCTTGCCGAACAGATGCTGGCGCACCTCGCCCTGCAGCGCCCAACTGGCGCGGTCGCGATAGCGGCCGGTTTCATAACCGCGCAGGTCGCCATTCTGGCCATAGAGGCACAGGTCGTAATAGGGCGCGCCGTCCGACGCTTCGCACAGCGTCTTGCGCACCACCAGCACGGTCTCGCGCGCCAGCGGGAAATAGCCGTTGCCAGCAATTTGCAGCTTGTGATGGGTGAAGTCGCTGCCCAGCCAGTCGGCGCCATAGCCGAGCGCGCCGGTGGTGTAGACGCCCTTGCGCGGATCGACCGGATTGTCGCGGCTGTCGAAGGTGAAGGACGGGCCGATCATCGAAATCTGGCTGTGGCGCTCGATCGCGGGCGGCGTCAGGTTGGGATGATTGGGTAGCGGCAGCGAGGCGCGCGCGTCCATGTTCATGTAGAAAAGGCGCGCACCGAAGAAGAGGTGGCGCAGAAAGCCCCTGTGAAAAATCTGATATTGGGTGTCGGCCATCGCGGCAAAGGCCTTGTCGCGCAGCTTGATCGACAGGTTGGAGGTGCCGGCATGGGCGCCGATGCCGTAGAAGCGCAGATTGGCGACGCCATAGCCGGCCCAGCCCTGAAAGCGCAGCCGATCGTCCGCCAGCGTCATATTATGTGACACGCCCACACCCCAGCTGTCGGTGCTGGTATAGCCGCCGCCAAAGCCGCTGACCCATGGACGCGAAGAACCGTTGGGATTGTAATAGAGTATCGCCGCGCCGGCGAGGCCGGTGCCCATTGCCGGATTGGACAGCGGGATGGGGGCGATCACCAGGTCCGTCTTGGTGCTTGGCGGCGCAGCGGGGAGGGCCGCATCCTGGCTGGGTGTTTCAGCGCTGCCATCACCCTGCGTTTCGCTGGCCTGCACGCTTTGGGCCTGATCCATGATCTCGCGCGAAGGCGTGTTCTGCGCAACGGCGGGGAGGGCCATGCCCAGGCACATCATCAGGCTTGGCCCGGCCAGCGCGTGTCGCACGCCATGTCTCCCTGTCATATCGGACCAGCCTAGAGGAAGGCGGAGGCCTTACCATCGGGGGAAATGGGCAGGCGCAGCGGGGAAATTACCCAGAAGCCAGGAGACGGGCTTTCCCGCATATAGTCTGCTTGGCCTGGAAGAATGGGGCGTTGTGGCCGGGGGGACAGGGGATGATGGCGATGCGAAGACTGACGCTGCTGTCCGTCACGATGCTGGCACCACTGCTTGGCGCGGTCGGTCGTGCGCAGGCCGAGGAATTACCGCCCGTTCCGATCATTACGCAGGTCGCAACCGATGATCGCGCTGTCGATGGCGTCGCTGATCCGGCCGTTCCCGTGACGGTCGCGGAACCGGCCCCCGAAGTGCGGCCCAAGCGCGAGAAATATCCGCTGCTGCCGATCGGCGGCCGCGCGGCGATCGAGCGCGGCTATCATATCCAGCGGGCGCTGGGCGCCAGCGGCATGCTGATCCACAACGTTCAGAACATGAGCAGCCGGAATCTTGCCATCGCCATCGCCAAGGGCGAGGATCCGCCCGAAGGCGGGCCGCTGCTGGAAGTGCCGTTCGTCACCACGACCCAAATGGAAAGCCATAGCAGCAACAGCGAGTTCAAGGCGGATGTCTGGCTGTTCCCCTTCCTCAACCTGTTCGCCGGGATCGGCAAGGTGAAGGGGCATGTCAATGTCGGCGTCGACATCGACCTGGATGCCTTCGTGCCTTTTCCCTTCTGTCGTCCGGCCAAGCCTTGCGGCCATACCCAGCTGCCCTTCAAGGCGGATATCGACAACAGCTCTTTCACCTTCGGCAGTATATTGGGTTATGGCAGCGACAGCTGGTTTGCAGCCCTGTCATTGGCCAAGACGATCAGCGTGGCGAAGAAAGATCGGTCCGACATGCAGATGACCAACATCGCAGCACGGGCAGGCCCGCGCTTCTCGCTGGGCGGCGACACGATCCTGACACCCTATGTGGGTGCCAATTATTTCGACATGGATGTCACTGTATCGGGACTGGTGCGCAGCGGTGCGCTGTTCGAGGACGGCGATAGTGTCGGCTTGCGCTACAAGGTCGATCTTTCGAGCCGGCATCCCTGGGCCGGGATCGCGGGCGCCAATCTGGAACTGTCCAGTCATTGGGCGATGCAGGCCGAATATAATCTCGGCCAGGAATCCAACCGCTTCGTGCTGAGCCTGACCTTCCGGCCCTGAGTCGATCGATCAGGCCACGAAATGGCCTTTCAGCCAATCCCGCAGCGCCGTGTCAGCTTCGCTGTCAATCTTGACCGCGCTGCCAAGGTCGGGCTGGCCCGGCCAGCCGGCATCGACGATGGTCAGGCCCGCCGCGCTGCGTTCCCCTTCATAACGGGGAATGACGTGGAAATGGACATGGGGGTCGACCATCATCAGCATCAGATAGTTGATCTTGGCATAGCCGACCGCGCGGGTCAGCGCGGCCTCGATCGTGGCGGTGACGGTCTTGAGTTCGGCATGCGCCTCGCCTGGCAGGTCGCCGAACGCGGTCGCCTCGCTCTTTGCCGCCAGCACCAGCGATCCCAGCGTCGGCTGGGCCGGGCGCAGCAGCACAACCCAATGGTCGAATTCGGCAACCAGAGTCGCGGGCCAGCCGAATTTCTCGATCGTGGCATTCATGCCGCTGCCTCGGCCTCGTCCATCCAGCTGACGATCGGCTGGCCGGAGCGGTGGACGATATAGGCCTGGGCCAGGCGCACGGCATGGACGACCAGCGAGATGATGGTCCACCAGGCGAGCGCGACCAGGCCGATGTCGGGCCGACCGAACAGCAGTGCCACGAACAGGATCACCATGTTCGGGTTGCGGCGCGCGGTGATCAGGCGGAACTGGCTGTCGAACGGACGCCACACATGGATGTCCATCTTGAAGTCCTTGAGGAACATCCCTTCGATCAGGCGCTGGAGTATATAGCCCGCGATCACGGCGGTCATGATGAAGGTGAAGGTCCCGGCCGACAGGCCAAGCCCCCAATAGGTGAGGCCCACGCCCCAGAAATACCACCAGAAGGGCGGGTGGACCAGGTCGACGCCATGGTCGATCACATTGCCCCATTTGGACGAGGTGATGGTGCAGCGGGCCAGCTTGCCGTCCACCGTGTCGAGCACCATGAAGATGAAACCGCACAGGAAGCCGGTCCAGAACAGCCCCTTGGCGAACAGGAAGGTGGCGACCAGGCACAGCGTTACGCCGATCACCGACACCATATTCGGCGTCATCTTCAGCTGCGCGGCGATGCGCGTCAGGATCAGCGCCAGTTCGGGCCAGAGATATTTGGTCAACAGGTCGGTGACGCCCTTATAGGCACCGAAATAGCTCTGCCGCTCGATCGCCTTGCGGGTCTGGGGCACCAGTTCGCGCACCATCGGCTGCTCCAGCTTGCGCAACTGGCGATTGTAGAGCTTGCGCCCATCCGACAGGTCGACGACGTTGGTGGCCTGCATGGGGTCGCTGCCCGCCGGCACCTGGCCGACGATCGGCTGGCCGGCCCAGGCGAACATCGTGCCGGGCGTTTCCAGCACCAGCCGCAGCAGCAGCGGATCGAAGGCATAGGCGAGGTTGAAGACCAGTTCATGGCCCGGCGCCAGTGTGCTGCCATTCTTGGCTGCGCTTTGCGCCATGCGGCGATTGCGTTCGGCATTGGACATGCCCCAGATCGGGGTCGCATTCTCGCCGAGCAGGCGAACCGGGCCGAGGGTGGTGCTGATCGTCTGCATCATGCCTGTGCCTTCTGCGCAAAATCGAGGATGAGGGCGGCCTGCCGCTGCGAAGCGGGGACCGGGGAAAGATCGATACTATCCTGCATTGCCGCTTCCTGAGCAGCAACGAAGCCCGGTTGCAAGTCTGCTGCCCGATCGAGCGCGCCCTGAAGTGCGTCGGCGCCGTCGATCACTTGGCCCAGCCGCCAATGGGCGAAGGCCTGATCCTCGCGCCAGTCATGATGGTCGAGGTTCAGGAAGATGCAGGGGCGGGGGGTTAGCAGAAACTCATATACCTGGCTCGACACGTCGCCCAGATAGGCGTCGGCGCTGGTCGTGTAGCTCATGTCGATCGAGTGGCGGCTGCCCATGTCGATGCGGATATGCGGATTGGCGCTATGGATCGGCGGGATGCGGCGGGCGAGCTTCACATGCGGCGCGATGATGACGTTCCAGCCCCGTAGCGCTTCGAGCGCGGCCATGATCTTTGGCCCATGATTGACCCAGGAGGAAAGTGCGGGGTCGAAATGGGGATTGTAGAGCAGCACAGGCTTGTCGTCGTCGAACAGCTGTCGGCGCGGGGCGCGTAATTCGAACTTCGCATAGCCGCCGACCAGGCAGTTCGCTTCGCTGCACAAGCCATAGGCGATCAGGCGGCGGCGATCCTTCTCGCCCGCGACGAGTGTCAGGTCGAAATCGGCGTGGCGCTGTTTGTAGCCGCCGGCCCGGTCGCCTGCGCCATGCTTGATCAGGATCAGGCGGGTGGCGAAGCCGGGTATCCGTTTCAGCCAGGCGCTGGTGATCTCCGTCGTCACCAGGGTCGGGAAGCGGGCGATGGCGCGATAGTTGAGCAGCAGCGTCGCCAGCCGCGAGGGCAGGCGGAAGAGGGAATCGGGCTTGGTCGAGGGGCGGCGCAGCTTGATGAGGTCGAGCCGTCCCTCGGGATCATAGCTGGCAACCAGATCGAGAATCAGGCGCGAGGGCGAAAGCACACGGACGCGCACATCCGCCCGCTTTCCCAGCTCAAGCGCGGCCGGCAGCCAGTGGAAGACCTGCTGCGCTTCGGCGATGGCAAGAAAGGCGATGTCGATCGGCAATGAAGGCGGTCCCCACAGATAATCGCCGCCGCAGGGGCATGACCTAAGTTCAGTGTCTGTCTGGCCGCGATCGTTGCGACGATCAGGCCAAGTCGCTCCGCTCTAGCGCGCGTGGCGGAGGAAGCAAGCGCAAGCCCGCTGGAAGAGCTTCTATTTGCAAGCGATTTGCAACAAGGGCACGCCGGGGCAGAAACATGGTCTCAGTGCTGGACCTTTGCAGATTTTTCGCTATGCGGACCCCCATTGATAGACATCGACGAAGAGGCGCGACGAGCGATGGCCGAATTTGCTTTGCCCAAGAACAGCAAGATCAGCGGCAAGGGCGTGACCCACAAGGCGCCCGAGGGCGCGACCAATGTCCGCAGCTTCAAGGTCTATCGCTACGATCCCGACTCCGGCGAGAATCCGCGCTACGACACGTTCGAGATCGATCTCGACAATTGCGGTCCGATGGTTCTCGACGCGCTGCTGAAGATCAAGAACGAGTATGACTCGACCCTGACCTTCCGCCGTTCGTGCCGCGAAGGCATTTGCGGTTCCTGTTCGATGAACATGAACGGCAAGAACGGCCTGGCCTGCACCACCGCGATCGACGAGTGTGCCGGCAAGAATGTCCAGATCACGCCGCTGCCGCACATGGACGTCATCAAGGATCTGGTGCCGGACTTCACCCATTTCTACGCGCAGTATAATTCGATTCAGCCCTGGCTGAAAACCGTGTCGCCGCCGCCGTCGGGCAAGGAGCGTCTGCAGTCACCCGCCGATCGCGAGAAGCTGGACGGCCTCTATGAGTGTATCCTGTGTGCCTGCTGCTCGACCAGCTGCCCCAGCTATTGGTGGAACAGCGACAAGTTCCTTGGCCCGGCGATCCTGCTGCAGGCCTATCGCTGGCTGGCCGACAGCCGCGACGAGTTCACCGGTGATCGCCTCGACGAGCTGGAAGATCCCTTCCGTCTCTATCGCTGCCACACCATCATGAACTGCGCGAATGTCTGCCCCAAGGGCCTGAGCCCGGCCAAGGCGATCGCCGAGACCAAGAAGATGATGGTCGAACGGCAGCTGTAAGTTGACGAGCGACGGCGTTGCAGGCGGGCGACCGCTGGACGAAGGGAAGTGGTCGGGCTGGACCGCCTGGCACGATCCGCATCCCGACACCTTCCTGCAGGCGATCGGTCGCGGTTACATGCGCGGGCTGGGCGAGAAGAAGGCGCATGTCGCGCTGGAAACCCGTACCAGCCACCGTAACCGGCTCGATACGCTGCATGGCGGCTTTCTCGCCGCCTTTGCCGACCATGCCTATTTCGGCGCGCTCTGGGCAATGGGCCATCAGGGTCAGGTCAATGGCGTGACCATCGACCTGTCGATGCAATATCTGGGCGCGGGCAAGGTCGGTCCCGACCTGCTGGCCGAGGTGGAATTGCTGCGCGAAACCGGACGGCTGATGTTCCTGCGCATGCTGATCACCCAGGAGGGTGAGCCGGTCGCGGCGTCCACCGCCACGCTGCGCAAGGCGCCCAAGCTCCCGTGACCAGTGTCATCGCCCGTTACGACGCGCTGGTCGCGGCTGGTGAATTGCGGCCCGACCCGGACCAGCGCGCCGCCGCTTTGCGACTCGATCAGCTTCAGCATGATCTGGAAGCGACGCCGGCGCGCGGATCGACGCTATGGAAGCTGCTGCGCAAGCAGCCCGAGCCGCCGCGGGGCCTCTACATGTGGGGCGGGGTCGGGCGCGGCAAGTCGATGCTGATGGACCTGTTCTTCGACACGGTTCAAGTCCAGCGCAAGAAGCGCGCCCATTTCCATGAATTCATGCTCGACGTGCATGCGCGTCTGGCCGAGGCGCGCAAGTCGGAAACCGGTGATCCGATCCCGCCGGTGGTCGAGTCGCTGGCGGAAGAGGCGCGGCTGCTCTGCTTCGACGAGATGGTCGTCAACAATATGGCCGACGCGGCGATCATGTCGCGGCTGTTCACCGGCCTGCTGGAAAAGCGGGTGACGATCGTCACTACCTCCAACCGCGCGCCGGATGAACTCTACAAGAATGGCCTCAACCGCCAGCTCTTCCTGCCCTTCATCGACCTTATCAAGGCGAAGCTGGACGTGATGACGCTGAATGGTCCGGTCGATTATCGCCGCGACCGTCTGGGCGACTCGAAGCTGTGGCATGTGCCCAATGGGCCGGAGGCAACCAGGGCGCTGTCGGAAGCTTTCTTTCGCCTGACCGACTTTTCGGTCGAGGATCGGGCCAAGGTGCCCTCGGAGGAGATCGTCGTTCAGGGCGGTCGCACCATGCATGTGCCCAAGAGCCTGAAGGGTGTCGCCGTCTTCTCCTTCAAGCGGCTTTGCGCCGAGGCGCGGGGCGCCCCGGACTATCTGGCGATCGCGCGCAAATATCATACGGTCATCATCGTCGGCATTCCGGTGCTGGGACCGGAAAAGCGCAACGAGGCGGCGCGTTTCGTCACGCTGATAGACTCGCTCTACGAATATAAGGTCAAATTGCTCGCTTCGGCCGACGCCGAGCCGATGCGGCTCTATCCCGAAGGGGATGGCGCGTTCGAATTCGAGCGGACCGTGTCGCGGCTGATGGAAATGCAGTCCGACGATTATCTGGCGCTGGGCCACGGCCCCAAATAAGCGCGGCGCAGCCCGTCGCGCGCGCCTTTCGGCCCATCGCCGCTTGCGTCGGCGTTCATCAGGGCGCAACTTTCTTTCGGAAAAACAGGCCGGATGCTTCCACATGGGAAGCATCCGGCAGGATACCGCTGCAGGGAAGGCTCTAGGTCCAGGGTAGGAGACCAGAGCGACAGGGTGTGAAAAAGCCTCTAATGCAACTGCGAATGAATTGCAAAGATAATTTGCCGCAAGGGGCTTTGTTTGGTTGAAACCCCCACAATATGGGCGTAGGCGCACTGGCAATTCCAGAGTTCACATCTTGGAGGATGATTGCATATGGCCCGTAAGAAGATCGCGCTCATCGGCGCTGGCAATATCGGCGGCACGCTCGCGCATCTCGCGGCCCTGAAGGGTCTTGGTGACATTGTATTGTTCGACGTCGTCGAAGGTGTGCCCCAGGGCAAGGCGCTCGACCTGTCGCAGTGCGCTTCGGTCGAGGGTTTCGATGCGAAGGTCACCGGTTCCAACGACTATGCCGACATCGCGGGCGCAGACGTCATCATCGTCACCGCCGGCGTCGCCCGCAAGCCGGGCATGAGCCGCGACGATCTGCTGGGCATCAACCTCAAGGTCATGAAGGCCGTGGGCGAGGGCATCGCTGCCAACGCCCCCGACGCCTTCGTCATCTGCATCACCAACCCGCTCGACGCGATGGTCTGGGCGCTGCGCGAATTTTCGGGCCTGCCCGCGAACAAGGTCGTCGGCATGGCCGGCGTGCTCGACTCGTCGCGCTTCAACCATTTCCTCGCCGAAGAATTCAACGTCTCGGCCAAGGACGTCACCAGCTTCGTGCTCGGCGGCCATGGCGACACGATGGTTCCGGTGATCGAATATTCGACCGTCGCCGGCATCCCGGTTCCCGACCTCATCAAGCAGGGCCGTTCGACCCAGGAGCGCATCGACGCCATCGTCAAGCGCACCCGTTCGGGCGGCGGCGAGATCGTCGCGCTGCTCAAGACCGGTTCGGCCTTCTATGCGCCCGCCACCAGCGCGATCGCCATGGCTGAAGCCTATCTGGGCGACAAGAAGCGCCTGCTGCCCTGCGCCGCGAACCTGACCGGCCAGTATGGCGTCGACAATCTCTATGTCGGCGTGCCGGTCATCATCGGCAAGGATGGCGTCGAGCAGATCATCGAGATCGCGCTGGACGACGAAGCCAAGGCCAATCTCCAGGTGTCGGTCGACGCCGTCAAGGAACTGCTGGAAGCCTGCAAGGGTATCGATCCCTCGCTCGCCTGAGCCTGCCAGCTTGCACCGTCCCGTTCCAGGTAAGTGCGCAGCCTGGGACGGGTCGCTTTAGACCCAAGTGCCACGTCCACAGAGGATAAAGGGACACATATGTCCATTCTGGTGAACAAGAACACCAAGGTCATCACCCAGGGTATGACCGGTGCCACCGGCACCTTCCACACCGAAACCGCTCTTGCCTATGGCACGCAGATGGTTGGCGGCGTGACCCCCGGCAAGGGTGGCACGACCCACATCGGTCTGCCGATGTTCGACACCGTTGCCGAAGCCAAGTCGAAGACCGGCGCCGACGCTTCGGTCATCTATGTTCCGCCGCCGTTCGCGGCCGACTCGATCCTGGAAGCGATCGATGCCGAAATCCCGCTGATCGTCGCGATCACCGAAGGCATTCCGGTTCTGGACATGGTCAAGGTGAAGCGCGCCCTGTCGGGTTCGAAGTCGCGCCTGATCGGCCCGAACTGCCCCGGCCTGCTGACCCCCGGCGAATGCAAGATCGGCATCATGCCTGGCAACATCTTTTCGAAGGGTTCGGTCGGCGTCGTGTCGCGTTCGGGCACCCTCACCTATGAAGCCGTGTTCCAGACCACCAATGCGGGCCTGGGCCAGACCACGGCTGTCGGCATCGGCGGTGACCCGGTCAACGGCACCAACTTCATCGACGTGCTGGAACTGTTCCTGGCCGACGACGCGACCGAGTCGATCATCATGATCGGTGAAATTGGCGGCGACGCGGAAGAGCAGGCTGCCCAGTTCCTGATCGACGAGGCCAAGCGTGGCCGCAAGAAGCCGATGGCCGGCTTCATCGCTGGTCGCACGGCGCCTCCGGGCCGTCGCATGGGCCATGCCGGCGCGATCGTGTCGGGTGGCAAGGGCGACGCGGAAAGCAAGATCGCGGCAATGGAAGCAGCCGGCATCAAGGTCGCTGCCAGCCCGAGCCTGCTGGGCGAGACCCTGCTGGAAGTGCTCAAGGGCTAAAAGCCACTATATATAGGAAACGCGGCCGGGCTGCACCCCGGCCGCACTTTCCCGCTCCGCGACTGCACGCGGCTGTGATGGGACGGAAGACGATGGGTTACGAGAACCAGGATTTCGAGATCGAACAGGGGCCGAGCTGGGCGCGCCCCAACTGGCCGTTGGCAGACACCGACGACCTGACCGGGGCGATGGACCCGACGCAGATGCAGGTGGCCGTGAAGGCCGCTGCCAAGGCGCAGGGTGCCGCTGTTTCCGAGGCCGATATCGCATCGGCCGCCGAGGATGCAATCCGCGCGCAGATGCTGATCCGCACATATCGCGTGCGCGGTCATCTGGCCGCCAACCTCGATCCGCTGGGCCTGGCCAAGCGTGACCTGCCGGCGGACCTTACCCCGGAATATCATGGCCTGACCGATGCGTCGAAGAAGGTCTTCCTGGGCGGTACGCTGGGCCTGCAATATGCGACCGTCGCGGAGATCGTCGCGATCCTGCGCCGCAATTATTGCGGCAATGTCGGCCTTGAGTACATGCACATCGCCGACGTCGAAGAGCGCCGCTTCCTGCAGGAGCGCCTGGAAGGCAAGGACAAGGAAATCCACTTCACGCCCGAGGGCAAGAAGGCGATCCTGGCCAAGGTCATTCAGGGCGAGCAGTATGAGAAGTTCCTGGGCCGCAAATATGTCGGCACCAAGCGCTTCGGCCTCGACGGTGGCGAGTCCATGATCCCCGCGCTCGAAGCGGTCATCAAATATGGTGGCGCCTCGGGCGTGCGCGAGATCGTGTTCGGCATGGCCCACCGCGGCCGCCTGAACGTCCTCGCCAATGTCATGGCCAAGGGCTTCCGCGTCATCTTCCATGAATTCTCGGGCGGCACCGCCAACCCCGAAGACGTGGGTGGCTCGGGCGACGTGAAATATCACCTCGGCACCTCGACCGACCGCGAGTTCGACGGCGTCAAGGTCCACATGTCGCTGGTTCCCAACCCGTCGCACCTGGAAACCGTCGATCCGGTTGTGCTGGGCAAGGTTCGCGCGCAGCAGACCTTCCGCGATGACCTCACCAAGCATGAGCAGGTTCTGCCCGTGCTGATCCACGGCGACGCGGCCTTTGCTGGCCAGGGCATCGTATGGGAATGCCTGGGCTTCTCGGGCGTCAGCGGCTACAACACCGGCGGCTGCGTCCACTTCATCATCAACAACCAGATCGGCTTCACCACCAGCCCGCAATTCTCGCGCGGCTCGCCCTATCCGTCGGACGTGGCGAAGGGTGTTCAGGCGCCGATCCTGCACGTCAATGGCGACGATCCCGAAGCGGTGACCTTCGCGACCAAGCTGGCGATGGAATATCGCCAGACCTTCCACCGCGATGTCGTGGTCGATATGTGGTGCTATCGCCGCTTCGGCCATAACGAAGGCGACGAGCCGGGCTTCACCCAGCCGCTGATGTACAAGGAAATCCGCCAGCATCCGCCGGTCAGCGACATTTATGCCGCGCGCCTGAAGGCGGAAGGCGTGGTGGACGATGCGTTCGTCACCGGTTCGACCGACGAGTTCGTTGCCCATCTGGAAGACGAGTTCGAAGCGGCCAAGAGCTACAAGGCCAACAAGGCCGACTGGTTTGCCGGTCGCTGGTCGGGCCTGCACAAGCCGGCCGATGCCGAAACCGCGCGCCAGAGCGTGGAGTCGGCGATCAACCAGAAGCTGTTCGACGGCCTGGGCCGCACGCTGACCACGGTTCCCGAAGGTCATAACGTCCACAAGACGCTGAAGCGCGTGCTGGATGCCAAGGCCGAGATGTTCAAGTCGGGCGCCAATTTCGACTGGGCGACTGGTGAGGCGCTGGCCTTTGGCTCGCTCCTGTCGGAAGGCTACGGCGTTCGCCTGTCGGGTCAGGACTCGGGGCGCGGCACTTTCAGCCAGCGTCACGCGGTCTGGACCGATCAGGACACCGAAGCGAAGTATATCCCGCTTGCGACCGTGCCGCACGGCCGTTTCGAGGTGCTGGACTCGCCTTTATCCGAATATGGCGTGCTGGGCTTCGAATATGGTTTCGCCCTGGCGGACCCGAAGAGCCTGGTGATCTGGGAAGCGCAGTTCGGCGATTTCGCCAACGGTGCGCAGATCATCTTCGACCAGTATATCGCTTCGTCGGAAACCAAGTGGCTGCGGTCCAACGGCCTCGTCTGCCTGTTGCCGCACGGCTATGAAGGCCAAGGCCCCGAGCATAGCTCGGCGCGTCTGGAACGCTATCTGCAGCTGTGCGCCGAAGGCAATATCCAGGTCGCGAACATCACGACCCCGGCCAACTACTTCCACGCGCTGCGTCGCCAGATGCTGCGGCCTTTCCGCAAGCCGCTCATCATCATGGCGCCCAAGTCGCTGCTGCGTCACAAGGGGGCCGTCAGCAAGGCCGAGGACTTCCTGGGCGAAACGCACTTCAAGCGCATCCTGTCGGACCCCAACGGGTCGGCCGACAAGGACACCAAGCGCCTGGTGCTCTGCTCGGGCAAGGTCTTCTACGACCTGATGGACGCCCGCGACGCCGCCGGCGACGCCAACACCCAGATCGTCCGTATCGAACAGATTTATCCGTTCGCGACCGACGCCCTGGCCACGCGCATCGAGCGCATGACCAATCTGGACGAGGTCGTCTGGTGTCAGGAAGAACCGCGCAACAACGGCGCCTGGTCCTTCGTTGAGCCCTATATCGAGGAAGCGCTGGCCAAGGCCGGCAAGGCGCCCAAGCGCGCCCGCTATGCCGGCCGCAAGGCATCGGCATCGCCTGCCACGGGCCTGGCCTCGCGCCATGTGTCCGAACAGGGCGCCCTCGTCGCCGATGCGCTGGGTCACAGCGTTCGTGAAGAAATCCGTCGCCAGAAGAAAGGCTGAGAAAGCACATGGCAACCGAAGTCAAAGTCCCCACGCTGGGCGAATCCGTTACCGAAGCAACCGTCGGTCAGTGGCTCAAGAAGCCGGGTGAAGCGGTCAAGGCCGACGAGCCCATCGTCAGCCTGGAAACCGACAAGGTCGCGGTCGACGTGCCCTCGCCGGTCGCCGGTGTCATGGGCGACCTCGTCGCCAAGGAAGGCGACACGGTCGAGGTCGGCGCGCTGCTGGCTTATGTGAACGAAGGTGGTGCCGCTGCTGCTGCCCCGGTCGTTGCCGCTGCCCCCGCTGCCAAGGCGGAAGCCGCTGCGCCGGCCCCGGCCGCTTCGGCCCCGGCCGCATCGGACGAGGACGATGGTGGCAACCTGACCCTGTCGCCGGCGGTTCGGCGGCTGGTGCTGGAGCATGGTCTTGACCCGAGCAAGATCAAGGGCACCGGCAAGGACGGCCGTCTGACCAAGGACGACGTCACCGCCGCCGTCGCCGCCGGCACCGCCAAGGCGGCGGCCGCGACCCCGGCTTCGGTGCCTGCCGCCGACGCTCCGGCCGCTGGCCCCAGCCGCAAGCAGGAACGCGTCAAGATGACCCGTCTGCGTCAGACGGTCGCCAAGCGCCTGAAGGAAGCGCAGAACAACGCGGCCCTGCTGACCACGTACAATGACGTCGACATGACCAACGTCATCGAGGCGCGCGCCAAGTACAAGGATCTGTTCGAGAAGAAGCATGGCGTCCGTCTGGGCTTCATGGGCTTCTTCACCAAGGCCGTCTGCATGGCGCTGAAGGACATTCCGGGCGTCAATGCGCAGATCGAAGGCGACGAGATCGTCTATAACGACTTCGCCGACATCTCGGTCGCCGTTTCGGCCCCGACCGGCCTGGTCGTTCCGGTCATCCGCAACGCGGAAAGCCTGAGCGTCGCTGCCATCGAAAAGACCATCGGCGGCTTCGGCAAGAAGGCCAAGGAAGGCAAGCTGACGATGGAAGATATGAAGGGCGGCACCTTCACCATCTCCAACGGCGGCGTGTTCGGCTCGCTGCTGTCCAGCCCGATCATCAACCCGCCCCAGTCGGCGGTTCTGGGCCTGCACCGCATCGAGGACCGCCCGGTCGTCCGTAACGGCCAGATCGTGATCCGCCCGATGATGTATCTGGCGCTCAGCTACGACCATCGTCTGATCGACGGTCGTGAAGCGGTGACCTTCCTTGTCGCGGTCAAGAACGCGATCGAGGATCCGACCCGTCTGCTGATCGACCTGTAATACTCACCGTTCAATATTGCCCCGGCTTCGGCCGGGGCGCCTCTTGCCCTTGATTTCGGGCGGAGGGATGCCAGTTTGGCTGGCATGACTGGAGAAGGGAAAACCCCATGTCCGATTTCGATTATGACGTCCTGGTTATCGGTGCTGGCCCGGGCGGCTATGTCGCCGCGATCCGCGCGGCTCAGCTGGGCCTGAAGACCGCCTGCGCCGAAAGCCGCGAGACGCTGGGCGGCACCTGCCTCAATGTCGGCTGCATTCCCTCGAAGGCGCTGCTGCACGCTTCGGAACTCTATGACGAGGCCGCCAATGGCGCGCTCGCCAAGCTGGGCGTCAAGATCGACAAGATGAGCCTGGACCTGCCCACGCTGCAGGGCCAGCGCGTCGATGCCGTCAAGGGCCTGACCGGCGGCGTCGAATTCCTGTTCAAGAAGAACAAGGTGACCTGGCTCAAGGGCCTGGCCAGCTTCACCGGCGCCAACACCGTCGAAGTGAATGGCGAGAAGGTGACTGCGAAGAACATCGTCATCGCCACCGGCTCTTCGGTCGCCCCGCTGCCGGGCGTGGCCGTGGACAATGAAGGCGGCAAGATCGTCGATTCGACCGGCGCGCTGGAACTGGACAAGGTTCCGGGTCACCTGGTCGTCGTCGGTGGCGGCGTGATCGGTCTGGAACTGGGTTCGGTCTGGAAGCGCCTGGGCGCGAAGGTCACCGTGGTCGAATATCTCGACCAGATCCTGCCCGGCATGGACGGCGAAGTCCGCAAGGAAGCCAACAAGATCTTCAAGAAGCAGGGCTTTGAATATAAGCTCGGCACCAAGGTGACCGGCGCCGAAGTCGGCAAGAAGGGCGTGACCCTGACCGTCGAACCTGCCGCTGGTGGAGAAGCCGAGAAGATCGAGGCGGATGTCGTCCTCGTGTCGATCGGCCGTCGTCCCAACACCGAGGGCCTGGGCCTCGACAAGATCGGCCTGGAGCTGAACGCGCGCGGCCAGATCGAAACTGACCATGAGTTCGGCACCAAGGTTCCGGGCGTCTGGGCGATCGGCGACGTCATCCCCGGCCCGATGCTGGCGCACAAGGCCGAGGACGAAGGCATTGCCGTCGCTGAGAATATCGCGGGCCTGACCGGCATCGTGAATCATGACGTGATCCCGAGCGTGGTCTACACCAAGCCGGAGATCGCGGGCGTGGGCCTGACCGAGGAAGCTGCCAAGGAAAAGGGCGCGATCAAGGTCGGCAAGTTCCCGATGCTGGCCAACAGCCGCGCCAAGACCAATCACGAGCCTGACGGCTTCGTGAAGATCATCGCCGACGCCGAAACCGACAAGGTGCTGGGCGTGTGGATCATCGCCACCGTCGCCGGCACGATGATCGCTCAGGCGGCGCAGGCGATGGAATTCGGCGCGTCGAGCGAAGACATCGCTTACACCTGCCATGCGCATCCGACGCATAGCGAAGCGATCAAGGAAGCGGCCATGGCCGTGCGGGGCAAGCCGATCCACATGTGATCGACCGCGCTATCGCTGTTTAAGGGAAGGGGCCTCCGCCAAGCGGGGGCCTTTTTCTTTTGGGAAAAGCGCGCGCTGCTTTATCCCGCGCGGATGAACGAATTTCCCTCCAGCCAGTCGGTGCCCTCGACCAACCCGGAACGGCTGTTCTTTGCCCTGTGGATCATCTTTTCGGTGCTGACCGCGCTGGCTGACATCATCGCGATCGTCCGCCATCCCGAAATGACACTGCAGATATTGCCGCAGACGGCCTTGGGACTGGCAGTGTGCCTGCCCTTCGGCGCGGTCGCCATCCTGCTGCGACGCCGGCGGCTGAAAAAGCAGGCGGCGCGCAACGCCTTTCTTCAGGCGATGGCGCGGCTAGACTGAGTATCGCCAGCCGGCGCCAGCGCGGGCCGAATGGCGACGCGGTTGCGGCCCTTGTCCTTCGCCTCATAGAGCGCGCTGTCGGCCCGTGCGATGGCGTCATGGATCGACCTGTCGGCGCGGTGCAGGCTGGTGAGGCCGAAGCTGGCGGTGAGCGGGCCGGGCAGGCCAAGCCGGCTTGCCGCCTGTTCGGCGAAACGCAGCCGGATCGCGTCGGCAATGCCGGTCGCCATGGCGGGATCGGCACCGGGCAGGAAGAGGATGAACTCCTCGCCACCGAAGCGGGCAATGACGGCCTCGGCGGGGGCCAGCGCCCGCAGCGTATCGGCCAGCGCGACGATCACCCGGTCGCCCAGCCCATGGCCATGGGCGTCGTTGACCCGCTTGAAATGATCGATGTCGCAGGCGATCAGGCTGCCGCTGGCGTCGAGGCGCGCTACCGCGTCCTCGAACCCGCGCCGGTTGAGCAGGCCCGACAGCGGATCGACATGGGCATCGTGGCGATAGCGGGTGAGCACGTCCTGCATCGCCGCCGCCAGCGCGGCGAGAGCTAGGAACAACCCGAACATGCAGGCCAGCGCCTGCATCAGAAAGGCATATTGGCTGTCGCGGAACGCTACGCCGCCGGGCAGGGTGAAGGACACGCTGCTGCCGCGCAGCAGATTGTCGAGCGCCACCAGGGTGACGGCGGCATAGAGGGCGCGATCGGGCCAGCCGCGGAGTTGGCCACGGCCTGCGATCAGTGGAACGGAAATCAGCAGGAAGCAGCCGAAATCGGACGACACCAGTTCCAGCGGGACGATGTCATGCATCAGGGCGACGCTGCAGATCAGGATCGAGATGGCCCAGATGGCGATGCGCAGCCCCAGCACCCAGTTGGGGCGCCAGCGCGTCAGCAGCGCCTGGCTGAACAGCAGGAAGCCGGTGGCAAAGGCGGTGTCGGCGACGATGCCCCACAGGTCAGTCGGCAGGAAGTCGAAGGCGACCGGCACGGCAAAGCCTGTGGCAACGCTGAAGAAGGCGCCGCTCCACCAGCCTGCTTCCCGCGCGCCCCATCCCCAGACGATGAGGAAGGCGACGCCGAAGCTGGCCATCATGATGGGCAGGAAGAAGGCGAAATTTTCACCCACGCAGCGCGACCGATCCTTTGTGCAGCATGACGGCATGACGTCACGTCATGCAGGAGCGCCATCCTGCATTTTCCGGTAAATGTCGATGGTTAAGAGAGCGTAACGGTTGCGACGGGCCGAGCGGGGAAAGTGCCTAACCTGGATCAGAAGCGCGGCTTGCGCTTCTCGCGGAATGCCGCGACGCCTTCGGCAAAGTCAGGGTAGGTGAAGGCATCGCGGAACATCTCCAGCGTCACCATGTCGTCATCCGCCTGTCCGTCGAGGATGCGGCGGACCATCGCCTTGGACGCGCGCACGCTATGCTGGGCATTGGCGGCAATCTCGCGGGCCAGCGCGTCGGCAGCGGCCAGCGGATCGGCAGCGATCTCGTCGATCAGGCCGATGGCAAGGGCCGCCTCGGCATCGTGCAGCGTGCCGGTGAACAGGATGCGCTTGGCCCGTGCCGGCCCGACCAGATCGACCAGCAGGCGGGTGTCGAACAGCGAATAGACGATACCAAGCTTCGCCGGCGTGATCCCCAGCCGCGCGGCGGGGGCGGCGATGCGCAGGTCGCAGGCGATCGCCAGCCCGCATCCGCCGCCGACGCAATCGCCATCGATTGCCGCGATCATCGGCTTTTCGGCATGGGCCAGCGCATATTGGGTGGAGCGGATCGCGGCCTGGTTGGCGGCGCGCCAGTCGGCATCGCCCGAACAGGCGGCAAATTCGTTGATGTCGGCACCCGCGCAGAACAGGCCGGGCGTCGCCGAAGCGAGGATCAGCACGCGGATATCCGCATCGGCCATGGCGTCGGCGACCAGATGCGGCAGCGCTTCCTACATCGCCTGGGTCATGGCGTTGCGGCGATCGGCCCGGTCGATCAGCAGCCGGGCGACCGCGCCGTCCCGCTCCAGGCGCAAGGTCATGCCGGCCAGGCTTCCAGCATCGGCACCAGTTCGTCGAAATGGTGGATCACCGCGTCGGCCTCCAGATTGTCGACCGGGCCGTCGAGGAAGCCGAAGCTGACGGCGATGCTGGGAATGCCGGCATTGCGGGCGCCGGCAATGTCGTTGATCGTGTCGCCCAGGAAGATGGCGCGGCCGCCGCCGGCCCGCTCGATCATCGCATGGATCGGCGCCGGATCGGGCTTGGCGATGCCGACGGTGTCACCGGCCACGACCGAGGCGAAACGGTCGAACAGGCCCAGTTGGTGCAGCAGGGGAAGCGTGAATCGTTCCGCCTTGTTGGTGCAGATGGCGAGTTTCACGCCACGCTCCGCCAGCGCATCCAGCATCGCCATCATGCCGGGATAGGGCAGGGAGTGGAGCGCCAGATTCTGCTGATAATAATCAAGCAGGATCGGCAGCGTCTGGTCGAGGATGGCCTCGTCATAGCCGCCCGACGCATCGAGCGCGCGCTGCAGCATCACCTTGGCGCCCTTGCCCACGAAAGGCCGGATGGAATCGACCGGGAAGGGCGGGCGGCCGATCGTGCCGATCGCATAATTGACCGCCGCGGCCAGATCGCCGCTGGTGTCGAGCAGGGTGCCGTCGAGGTCGAAGCCGACAATGTCGAAGGATAAGCGTGCCATGGCATCGCCATGCCGCGTCGGCGGTGGCAATGGCAAGGCAAACATGGCAGAGAGCCGTGATATTCCAGACCACTTGAACGAAAAGGACGCGCTTGCCGTGACCGCACCCAGCTCCAATGCCCGGCCCCTGGCAGTCGTCATCCTTGCCGCCGGGCAGGGCACCCGGATGAAGTCCGGCACGCACAAGGTGCTGCACCCGATTGCGGGGCGGCCGATGCTGCTGCACCTGCTTGCCAGCGTCGCGGACCTGCTGCCCGAGCGGCAGGTGGTTGTGGTCGGCGCCGGCCGCGAACAGGTGGAAAAGGCGGTCGAGGGCAGCGGCGTCGCGATCGCCGTGCAGGAACAGCAGCTTGGCACCGGTCATGCCGTCGCGCAGGCGCATGATGCGCTGGCGGGGTTCGCCGGCGATGTGCTGATCCTCTATGGCGACGTGCCATTGGTCAGCGGCGCTACCATGAAGGCGATGCTCGATCGACTGAGCCGGGGCGACGAGCCGCGCGCGGTGGTGCTGGGCTTCCGCCCGGATGATGCCGCCGCCTATGGCCGGATCATCGCCGATGGCCAGGGCATCATCGAGAAGATGGTCGAATATAAGGATGCGAGCGAGGCCGAGCGCGCCGTCACCCTGTGCAACAGCGGCCTGATGGCGGTGCGGGCGAGCGACCTGTTCGTGTTGCTCGACCAGATCGGCAACAACAATGCGGCCGGCGAATATTATCTGCCCGACATCATCATGCTGCCTGGTGCGAACAGCGCCGTGATCGAGACGCAGGCCTGGGAAGTGGCCGGCGTGAACAGCCGCGCCGAACTGGCCGGCGTCGAAGCCGTGTGGCAGGACCGCCGCCGCGCCGAAGCAATGCGCGAGGGCGTGACCCTGGTCGCGCCGCAGACCGTCTTCTTCGCGCACGATACGGTGCTGGGCCGCGACGTGACGGTCGAACCCAATGTCGTCTTCGGTCCGGGTGTCACCATCGCCGACAATGTCGTCATCCACGCCTTCTCCCATCTGGAGGGGGCGACGGTGGCCAGCGGCGCCGACATCGGCCCCTATGCCCGGCTGCGTCCGGGCGCCGACATCGGCCCCAGGGCGAAGATCGGCAATTTCGTCGAGATCAAGAAGGCGCGCCTCGACGAAGGGGCGAAGGTCAATCACCTCTCCTATATCGGCGACGCCAGCGTCGGCGCGGCGGCCAATATCGGCGCAGGCACCATCACCTGCAATTATGACGGCTTCTTCAAGTATAAGACGCAGATCGGCGCGGGCGCCTTCATCGGCTCCAACAGCGCGCTGGTCGCCCCCGTGACGATCGGCGACGGCGCGATCGTCGCGGCGGGCAGCGTCGTGACCAAGCCGGTCCCGGCCGACGCGCTGTGCCTCGTCCGCCCGCAACAGGAAAGCAAGCCGGGTTGGGCGGCCGCCTTCCGCACCCGCATGCGCGAGCGGAAGGCGAAGGCTTGAATTTCATCCGACGCCGGCCGTTTCTGTCCGCCCTGCTGCTCCTGCTGCTGATCGCGGTGGCAGGGCCGCTCTGGCTGTTGATGAATGCGCGCGCCATGCCGGTCGTGCGGCGCGCCGATGTCGTGCTGCCTTTCCCGGCGGGCGCGTCGCAGCAGCCGATCCGGGTTGCGCTGCTGACGGACACCCATCTGTCCGGGCCGGACAACAGCCCGGCGCGAATGGCGCGGATCGTGGCCCAGATCAACGGCCTCAAGCCCGACCTCATTCTGCTGGGCGGCGACTATATCGGCGACAATAAATGGGGCGCGACCTATGATGCACACCGCGCGATCGCGCCCTTTGCCGGGTTGCGCGCGCCGATGGGCGTGGTCGCGGTGCTGGGCAATCATGACAGCCGCAGCAGGAAGAACCGGGTGGCGCTGAGCGCCGACGACTGGCAGCGCGCCTTTGCCGATCTGGGCATCACCCTGGTGCAGGATGGCGCGGTGCGGCGCGGGCCGCTGGCGATCGGCGGCCTCAAGGATATCTATACCCGCAAGCCCGACATACCCGATACGTTGAAAGCGATGCAGGACATCGGCGGCGCGCCGGTGATCCTGTCGCACGGACCCGATGTCTTCCCGCTGTTGCCCGATGCGCCATCGCTGACCCTGGTCGGCCATACCCATTGCGGGCAGGTGGCACTGCCCTTTGCCGGCATCGTCTATGTCCCCTCCCGTTATGGCACCCGCTATGCGTGTGGCCGCTATCAGGATGGGCAGAAGGCGATGATCGTGTCCGGGGGCGTCGGCACCAGCGGCCTGCCCTTCCGCATGCTGGCGTCGCCCGACATCTGGCTGGTCACCATCCGGCCCCGATGACATTCTTTTCATGCCTCAGCCATGGCGCTGTCGCCTGACCGGCATTAATGGCATGGCGACAAAGCTGTCCTATATGGACGATATCTGACTAATCTGGTTCGGCGGGGCTTTCCACCATGTGCGGTATCATCGGAATTATCGGTAACGACCAGGTCGCGGAACGACTGGTCGACGGCCTCAAGCGGCTGGAATATCGCGGCTATGACAGTGCCGGCGTCGCCACCGTGCATGACGGCCGGATCGATCGCCGCCGGGCCGAGGGCAAGCTCAACAATCTGGTCAAGGAACTGGCCGCCTCGCCGCTGGCCGGCACCACGGGCATCGCCCACACCCGCTGGGCCACCCATGGCGCACCGACCACCAGCAACGCGCACCCGCACGCGACCGGCGAAGTGGCGCTGGTCCACAATGGCATCATCGAGAATTTCAAGCCGCTGCGTGACGAGCTGATTGCCCGCGGTCGCACCTTCGACAGCCAGACCGATACCGAAGTGGTCGCCCATCTGGTGAGCGAACTGGTGGAGCAGGGCGTGGCGCCGAAGGATGCCGTGGCCCGGATACTGCCGCGCCTGCACGGCGCCTTCGCACTCGCCATCCTGTTCAAGAGCCATCCCGACATGCTGATCGGCGCGCGCCTCGGCTCGCCGCTGGTCGTGGGCTATGGCGATGGTGAGACCTATCTGGGGTCCGATGCGCTGGCGCTCGCCCCATTGACCCAGCGCATCGCCTATCTGGATGAGGGCGACTGGGTCGTCATCACCAAGGACGGCGCCGAAATTTTCGACAAGGACAACAACCCGGTCGAACGCCCCGTCACCATTTCCGGCGTGTCCGGGGCGATGATCGACAAGGGCAATCATCGCCACTTCATGCAGAAGGAAATTTATGAGCAGCCGGTCGTCGTGGCCCAGACGCTCAAGGCCTATCTGCAGCGGATGGACGATCGCGTGTCGCTGCCGATCCCCGATTTCGACCTGTCGACCATCCGCCGCGTCACCATCGTCGCCTGCGGCACCAGCTTCTATGCCGGCATGGTCGCGCGCTACTGGTTCGAACAATTCGCCCGCGTTCCGGTCGATTTGGATTTCGCCTCCGAGTTCCGCTATCGCGAACCGGTGATGGAGGAGGGGGGCCTCGCCCTCTTCATCAGCCAGTCGGGCGAAACCGCCGACACGCTCGCCGCGCTGCGCTATGCCCGCGCGCAAGGGCAGAAGATCGCCGTCGTCGTCAATGTGCCGACCAGTTCGATGGCGCGCGAGGCCGACCTGCTGCTGCCGACCCATGCCGGGCCGGAAATCGGCGTCGCCTCGACCAAGGCCTTCACCTGCCAGCTCGCCGTGCTGGCCGCCTTCGCCGCCAATCTGGCGCGGGCGAAGGGGCGGCTGACCCCTGCGGAGGAAAAGGAAATCGTCCGGCACCTGGCCGAAGCACCCGCCGCGATCAACGGCGCGCTCGCCTATGACGAGGCGATCGAGGCGATGGCCCACCATATCGTCCCGGCCCGCGACGTTCTCTATCTCGGCCGCGGCACCGATTATCCGCTGGCGCTGGAAGGGGCGCTCAAGCTCAAGGAAATCAGCTATATCCATGCCGAAGGCTATGCCGCCGGCGAGATGAAGCATGGCCCGATCGCGCTGATCGACGAGCTGGTGCCGGTGATCTGCATCGCGCCGTCCGGCCCCTTGTTTGAAAAGACCGTCAGCAACATGCAGGAAGTGCAGGCACGCGGCGGCAAGGTGGTGCTGATTTCCGACTATGACGGGGTGCAGGCGGCGGGCGAGGGGTGTCTGGCCACCATCACCATGCCCAAGGTCCATCCTCTGATCGCGCCGATGGTCTATGCCGTGCCGGTGCAACTGCTCGCCTATCATGTCGCCGTGCTCAAGGGCACGGATGTGGATCAGCCGCGCAATCTGGCAAAAAGCGTCACGGTGGAGTGAGCGGGGGGACTAGCTCCCCCCTTAATCAGCCGCCACCCGGCGAATTATGGCCACCGGCCGGCACCGGGCCGCCGCTCGGCGCATGAGCATGGTCGGGATTGCTGTCCCAGTCGATATGATAAAGGTCGAAGCGGCGGTCGCGCAGGTTGCGGACCGTGCCTTCGGCGCGCGCCCAGCTGAGGTCGGCCAGATTCACGTCCGCCATGGTCAGCGTCTCGACATTCTCGCTCGCCTCGGCCGCGATGCCGTCACGGGCAAAGGGCAGGTCGCACGGCGTCAGGATCGCGCTCTGGGCATATTGAATGTCCATATTGTCGACGTTCGGCAGGTTGCCGACATTGCCCGACATCACGACATAGCATTGATTCTCGATCGCGCGGGCCTGTGCGCAATAGCGCACGCGCATATATCCTAGGCGCGAGTCGGTGCAGAAGGGGACGAAGATGATGCGCGCGCCCTGGTCGACCAGGCGCCGGGCCAGTTCGGGAAATTCGCTGTCATAACAGATCAGCACGCCGATCGGCCCGCAGTCGGTCTGGATCACGTCGAGCGCGTCGCCACCCTTGATGTTCCACCAGAAGGCCTCGTTGGGGGTCGGGTGAATCTTTTCCTGGGTGTGGACCGATCCGTCGCGCAGCGCGACATAGGCGATATTCTGGATGTCGCCATCATCGGCGCGGGTCGGGTGCGATCCGCCGATGATGTTGATATTATATTCCAGCGCCATCCGCGTCAGTTCCTTGGTCAGGCGCGGGGTATAGCCGGTCAGCTTGTCGATCGCCTCGATCGGGTTCAGCTTCTTGGTCTCGAAGGACAGCAGGGGCAGGGTGAACAATTCGGGGAAGACGATGAAGTCCGACCGGTAATCGGCGGCCACATCGACGAAATATTCGATGTTGCGGATGAACTCGTCGAAATCCTTCACCGCGCGCGCCTGGAGCTGGCAGGTGGCGAGGCGGACGCTCTCCACGCCGCGCGGCACCCGCATTTCCGGCGCTTCGTCCGGGTCGACATAGGGGTTGCGCCAGACCAGATGGGCGGCATGTCCGTCGGACTGCTTGTCTTCGGGCAGGTAGTTTTCGAGCACGCCCAGCGGCTCGAACTGGTTCTTCAACTGGAAGCTGATGACCTGGTCGCGCATCTTGCCGCTGACCACCTTTTCCAGATAGTCGGCCGGGCTGCCGGTGCGGCGCTTGGCGCGGGCATAGCCGGGCATGCGGCCGGCAATGACGATGCCGTGCAGGTCCAGTTCCTCGGCCAGTTCCTTGCGCTCGTCATAGAGGCGCTGGCCGATGCGCAGGCCGCGCAGCTTGGGATCGACCGCCATTTCATAGCCATATAGCCATTCGCCCGCCGCGCTGTGGCGGGTGCCGAAACCGTTGGCGGTGATCTCTTCCCAGTCATGGTGGGAAAAGGCCATCGTCTTGCTGACGCGCATCGTGGCGCAATAGCCCACGACCTTGCTGTCATAGAGGGCGACAAAGCAGCCATTGGGGAAATTGTTGATCTGGCCGCGGATGGTGGCCAGCGAATAATTGGGCATGCCGGGATAGGCCCGGGCGATCAGCCGCTGGATGCCGCGCACATCGGCCGGCACCGCCGCCCGGACTTCCAGGCGTTTCTTGGCCGTCGTCGTCATTCTCTGCTCCCGTCGCATCAATCCGAAAAGGAAAAGGCGGCGCCGGGATGCGGCGCCGCCTCGTTCCGTTTCCGTATTGAAAGCTTCAGGAAGCGATCAGTTCCGGCAGAAAGCCTTTATCAGCCCCAGTTCGCCATTTCGGCTTCCAGATTGACGCGGATCGCCTCGAAGAACTGCTCTGTGGTCATCCATGCCTGATCCGGGCCGATCAGCAGCGCCAGATCCTTGGTCATCGCGCCGCCTTCGACGGTCTTGATGCAGACCTGCTCCAGCGTCTCGGCGAACTTGGTGACCTCGGGGGTGCCGTCGAACTTGCCGCGGAAGGCCAGACCCTGGGTCCATGCGAAGATCGACGCGATCGGGTTGGTCGAGGTCGCCTTGCCCTGCTGGTGCTGGCGATAGTGGCGGGTCACGGTGCCGTGCGCGGCTTCGGCTTCCACGGTCTTGCCGTCGGGCGACAGCAGCACCGAGGTCATCAGGCCGAGCGAGCCGAAGCCCTGGGCCACGGTGTCGGACTGGACGTCGCCGTCATAATTTTTGCACGCCCAGACGAACTTGCCGCTCCACTTCAGCGCCGACGCGACCATGTCGTCGATCAGACGGTGTTCGTAGATGATGCCCTTGGCCTTGAACGCCTCGGCGAATTCGGCGTCGAACACTTCCTGGAACAGATCCTTGAAGCGGCCATCATAGGCCTTGAGGATGGTGTTCTTGGTCGACAGGTACAGCGGCCATCCGCGATCGAGCGCATAGTTCATGCTGGCGCGGGCGAAGTCGCGGATCGAATCGTCCAGATTGTACATGCCCATGGCAACGCCGGACGACGGGAAGTCGAACACTTCCTTCTCGATCTTCTCGCCATTTTCGCCGTCCCAGATCATGCGCAGCTTGCCGGCGCTGGGGACGACGAAGTCGGTCGCCTTATACTGGTCGCCGAACGCATGGCGGCCGATGACGATCGGGTCGGTCCAGCCCGGAACCAGGCGGGGCACATTCTTGATGACGATCGGCTCGCGGAACACGACGCCGCCCAGGATATTGCGGATCGTGCCGTTGGGCGAGCGCCACATCGACTTGAGGTTGAATTCCTCGACGCGCGCTTCGTCCGGGGTGATGGTCGCGCACTTCACGCCAACGCCATATTCCTTGATCGCGTTGGCCGCATCGACGGTGATCTGGTCGCTGGTCTCGTCGCGCTTCTCGACCGAAAGGTCATAATATTTCAGGTCGATGTCGAGATAGGGCTTGATCAGACGCTCGCGGATCCATTCCCAAATGATGCGGGTCATTTCGTCGCCGTCGATTTCCACGACGGGGTTTTTCACCTTGATCTTCGCCATAGCGCCTATTCGCCTTCTTCTCTTGGGTGGAATTATGGGGACGCCCTAGGCAAAGCGGCGCCAATGTTCAACCTTCGACCGCCGGTTTTCCGGCCGATCATGCGATGCATGCGCAAGACTGTTGTGCGGCGCGCGTTCATGCAGGGAGCCAAGGGTCGGGATCGTCGTTGTCAGGATCAATGTCTCCCCCTAAAGACGGTGCCCATGGAAAATGACGAGATCACGATTGCCGCCGGCGGCAATGTCAAATGGCGCTTCCCCTCGGTCCATCCCGAAGGGGTGAAGTTCGGCGCGATCGCGGCGGCGATCACCGGCCTGTTCTTTGTGATGGGTTGGGAAATCATCGGCTGGCTGATGCTGATGGTCACCATCTGGGTGCTGGCCTTCTTCCGCGATCCGATCCGCGCCGTGCCGCAGGATGAAGGCGCGATCATCGCCCCGGCGGATGGCCTGGTGACCTTGATCCAGCGCGTACCCCCGCCGCGCGAGATGGCGGGGCCGGATGGCCTGGGCGACCAGCCGCTGATCCGCGTGTCGATCTTCATGAGTGTGTTCGACGTCCATATCAACCGCACCCCGATCGGCGGGACGGTGAAGGCCGTCACCTATATTTCGGGCAAGTTCCTCAATGCCGATCTCGACAAGGCGAGCGAGGATAATGAGCGCCAGCATATCCTGGTCGAGCGTCATGACGGGCTGCGCATCGGCTTTACCCAGATCGCCGGCCTGGTCGCGCGCCGCATCGTGCCTTTCGTGAAGCCGGGTGACATGGTCGCCGCCGGCCAGCGCATCGGCCTCATTCGCTTCGGCAGCCGCGTCGACGTCTATCTGCCCGCCGGCGTCGCGCCGCGCGTGATCCTGGGCCAGCGCACCGTCGCGGGTGAGACGATCCTGGGTCAGATCGGCGACCGCCGCGTGATCGCGGGTATCCAGCAGTGAGGCAGCGTCGCGCCGTTCCGCGCGGGCTGCGGCGCGGCATCACGCTGCGCATGCTGGCGCCCAACGCGGTGACGGCGATGGCGCTCTGCTTTGGTCTCACCGGCGTGCGCTACGGCATTTCGGGCGATTGGGAGCGGGCGGTATTGTCCATCCTGTTCGCCGGCGTGCTCGATGGACTCGATGGCCGGATCGCCCGGCTGCTGCGCGGCGAGAGCCGCTTTGGGGCCGAGCTGGATTCGCTGTCCGATTCGATCGCCTTTGGTGTCGCGCCTGCGCTGATCCTCTATCTCTGGTCGCTGCACGCCATGCCGAAATTCGGCTGGATCTTCGCGTTGGCCCATGCGCTGTCCTGCGCACTGCGCCTCGCGCGCTTCAATGCCAATATCGATGTCGAGGAGCAGCCGCACAAATCGGCCGGCTTCCTGACCGGCGTGCCGGCCCCGGCCGGCGCTGGCCTCACCTTCGTGCCGCTCTATCTGTGGCTGGTAACCGGCGAAGAGATTTTCCGCGCCTGGTATGTGGTCGCGCCCTGGACGGCCTTTATCGCCTTCCTGATGATCTCCAACATCGCCACCTATAGCTGGTCGGCACTGCGGCTGCGCAAGCGCATCCGGCTGGAACTGATCGCGCTCGTCGGCCTGCTGGCGGCGGCGCTGGCAACCCAGCCCTGGTTGACGCTGCTGCTGATCTGCGCCGTCTATGTGTTGCTGATCCCGTTCGGCATCCTGTCCTACGCCAAGGTGCGCAAGCAGCCTGCCGTCTGAGTCCGGCGCCCTGTTCAGGCAGCGAGGGCGCTGCCGGACAGGACGGCGGCGGGTGCAGGCTGGCGGACACGGTTCCGCTGGATTCGGATGTGGTAGACGGGCGGCTCCTGGGGGATCGGTTCGAACAACAGGGCTGCCGCCATCTTCTGATGATAGAGCGCAAACATCCAGGCGATGGTGCCGACCGCCAGCAGGAAGGCGGCGGAGAAAATGGTCGCTGCAACAATGGTGAACATGGCCGCTGACTTTCTATCTTGCCATTTGCACACTTAGGCTCACTATGTCGGTGCAAACGGGCGTTTAGTCTGTTTGTTCCATTTGTTCACTTTATGTTCTCATATCGAGAACGAGTCAACCCCTTGCGCAACGGGGTTTTGGGCGTTAAAGGCGCGCCCATTCCACATGGGAATCGACATATCCGGTGCCGGACGGGCCTTTAAGGTCTTCCAAGGTTCCTGATTCCCAGAGGTAGCAACCGGAAGGAGAAATATTATGGCGACTCCCGTCGTCACCATGCAGCAATTGATCGAGGCTGGCGCCCACTTCGGCCACCAGACCCACCGCTGGAACCCGCGGATGAAGCCGTACATCTTCGGCGACCGCAACGGCATCCACATCCTTGACCTGTCGCAGACCGTGCCGCTCTTCGCGCGCGCCCTCGACTTCGTGTCGGCCACCGTCGCCGGCGGCGGCAAGGTGCTGTTCGTCGGCACCAAGCGCCAGGCCCAGGATCCGATCGCCGAAGCCGCCCGCAAGTCGGGCCAGCACTTCGTCAACCACCGCTGGCTGGGCGGCATGCTCACCAACTGGAAGACCATCTCGGGCTCGATCAAGCGCCTGAAGACCCTTGAGGAAAAGCTGTCGGGCGACACCCACGGCTTCACCAAGAAGGAAGTCCTCCAGATGACCCGCGAGCGCGAGAAGCTGGAACTGTCGCTGGGCGGCATCCGCGACATGAACGGCATCCCCGATGTCATGTTCGTGATCGACGCCAACAAGGAAGAGCTGGCGATCAAGGAAGCCAACACCCTGGGTATCCCGGTTGTCGCCATCCTCGACTCGAACGTCTCGCCCGATGGCATCGCCTTCCCGGTTCCGGCGAACGATGACGCAAGCCGCGCCATCCGCCTCTACTGCGACGCCGTCGCCGCCGCCGCCACCAAGGGCAACCGTGGTGCGCAGCAGGCTTCGGGCATCGACCTGGGTGCTCTGGACGAGCCGCTGGCTGAAGAAGTCGTCGCCGAAGCCTAAGCGCGTCGCACGACTGCAAAGTTGACAGGCTAGGGCGCGCTCCAGAAGGAACGCGCCCTAGTGCTTATCTAAGACCTGCTTATTTAACCCCTTTGAATTTAGGAGCCTTAACATGGCCGAGATTACCGCTGCTGCCGTCAAGGAACTGCGCGACCGTTCGGGCGCGGGCATGATGGACTGCAAGAAGGCCCTCACCGAAGCCAATGGCGACATCGAAGCGGCAACCGACTGGCTGCGCGCCAAGGGTCTGGCTGCTGCCCAGAAGAAGTCGAGCCGCACCGCCGCTGAAGGCCTGGTCGGCGTTGCCGTCGCCGGCACCAAGGGCGTTGCCGTCGAAGTGAACAGCGAAACCGACTTCGTTGCCAAGAACGACCAGTTCCAGGACTTCGTTCGCACCGTGTCGACCGTTGCGCTGGAATCGGGCGCTGCTGACGCTGAAGCCCTGTCGGCCCAGGCGCACCCCGCTGGCGGCACCATCGCTGAAAAGCTGGTCGCCAACATCGCCACCATCGGCGAGAACCAGAATCTGCGTCGCGTCGCCCATGTCGAAGTGACCGAAGGCGTTGTCGTGCCCTACGTCCACAACGCTGCGGCCCCGGGCCTCGGCAAGATCGGCGTGCTCGTCGCGCTCGAAGGCGATGCGCCTGCCGACGTTCTGGAGCCGCTGGGCAAGCAGCTGGCCATGCACATCGCCGCTGCCTTCCCGCTGGCCCTGTCGGCCGCCGACATCGATCCCGCCCTGCTGGAGCGCGAGCGCGCGATCGCCGCTGAAAAGGCTGCCGAATCGGGCAAGCCCGCCGAAATCGTCGCCAAGATGGTCGACGGCGCGGTGGCCAAGTTCGCCAAGGAGCAGGCCCTGCTCTCGCAGCTGTTCGTGATGGACAACAAGACCCCGATCGCCGACGTCGTCGCCAAGGCGGCCAAGGATGCCGGCAAGTCGATCACCCTCAAGAACTATGTCCGCTTCCAGCTGGGCGAAGGCATTGAGAAGGAAGTCAGCGACTTCGCTGCCGAAGTGGCTGCTGCCGCTGGCGTCTGATCGCGGATCAAGTGACAAGCACAGGGAAGGGGCGTCCTGCGGGGCGCCCTTTTTCTGTGAACGCATGGTGTGTTCGGTTGCCGGGGTTGGGCGCCATCGATGTCGCTTTCCCCATGAAGAGGCTGGGGCGCACGACAAACGCCCCTTGGCATCGCGCTTTACCGCCTCTAATGTCCCGGCCGCTTCCCCTGCCAACGATCAAGGATTCTTGCCCCACATGACCCGGCCAGCCTTCAAACGCATCCTGCTGAAATTGTCGGGCGAGGTGCTGATGGGGTCCGGCCAGTTCGGCATCGATCCCGAGACCGTCGATCGCGTCGCCGGCGAGATCGCTGCGGCCAAGGAAGCCGGCTTCGAACTGTGCGTGGTCGTTGGTGGCGGCAATATCTTCCGCGGCCTTGCCGGGGCGGCCAAGGGCTTCGACCGCACCAGCGCCGACTATATGGGCATGCTCGCGACCGTGATGAACGCGCTGGCGGTGCAGAATGCGCTGGAGAAGATCGGCTGCGACACCCGCGTCCAGTCGGCGATCCCGATGGCGTCGGTGTGTGAGCCCTATATCCGCCGCAAGGCCGTGCGCCACATGGAGAAGGGCCGGATCGTCATCTTCGCGGCTGGCACCGGCAATCCCTTCTTTACCACGGACACCACGGCCGCCCTGCGTGCAGCCGAAATGAACTGCGACGCGCTGTTCAAGGGGACCAGTGTCGACGGCATCTACAATGCCGATCCCAAGCAGGTGCCGGACGCGGTCCGCTATGAATCGATCAGTTTCGACCAGGTTCTGACGGACAATCTCAAGGTCATGGATGCCAGCGCGATCGCGCTGTGCCGTGAAAATCATATTCCCATCGTCGTCTTCAACATCCGCGAAGAAGCCAACCTGGCCAAGGTGCTGGCGGGTGAAGGCACCGCGACGATCGTGCAAAATCAGGAGCGCTAATAATGGCCCAGTATAACAAATCCGACCTCGAACGCCGCATGGCCGGCGCGATCGAAGCGCTGAAGGGCGATCTCACCGGCCTGCGCACCGGTCGTGCCAATGTGCAGCTGCTCGATCCCGTCATGGTCACCGTCTACGGCGCCAACATGCCGCTGAACCAGGTCGCCACCGTGTCGGCGCCCGAGCCGCGCATGCTGTCGGTCCAGGTGTGGGACAAGACCAATGTCGGTCCCTGCGACAAGGCGATCCGTTCGGCGGGCCTGGGCCTCAACCCGATCGTCGACGGCCAGACGCTGCGCCTGCCGATCCCGGACCTGACCGAGGAACGCCGCAAGGAACTGGCCAAGCTTGCCAGCAAATATGCCGAAGGCGCACGCGTTGCCGTCCGCAACGTTCGTCGCGACGGCATGGACAGCCTGAAAACCGACGAAAAGAAGGGCGAAATCAGCGAGGACGAGCGCAAGCGCCTGGAAACCGAAGTCCAGAAGCTGACCGACAGCACGATCGCGGATATCGATGCGGCGGCTTCGGCCAAGGAAAAGGAAATCCTCGGCCAGTAAGCCGGGGCTTTCCTTTCGCGGCCAAAGCACGCATTCCTATCTGATGGCCACACAAGCCAAGCCCGATCTTAGCAGCGCCGCGCCTGCCCATGGCGCGCGTCACGTCGCCATCATCATGGACGGCAATGGCCGTTGGGCGAAGAAGCGGCTGTTGCCGCGCATCGCCGGCCATCGCGCCGGGGTGGAAGCGGTGCGCCGCGTCGCCCGCGCAGCGCAGGACATGGGCCTCGAATGCCTGACGCTCTACGCCTTCTCTTCGGAGAACTGGAAGCGTCCGGCGACAGAGGTGTCGGACCTGATGGGCCTGCTGCGCCATTTCATCCAGTCGGATATCGACGAGTTTCATGCCAATGGCGTGCGGCTGCGGGTGATCGGCAACTACAAGGCGCTGGAACCTGCGCTGGTCGACCTGATCGAAAGCGCGATGACGCGCACCGCGGCCAACACTGGCCCGGTGATCGCGATCGCGCTCAACTATGGCGCGCAGGACGAGATGGTGCGCGCGGCGCAGCGTCTGGCCGAGCGGGTGGCCAAAGGCGAATTGTCGGCCGAGAATATCGGTATCGCGGCGATCGATGCCGAACTCTACACCGCCGACCTGCCGCCGCTCGACCTGCTGATCCGTACCTCGGGCGAGCAGCGCCTCAGCAATTTCATGCTGTGGCAGGCGGCTTATGCCGAACTCTATTTTACCGATATGCTCTGGCCCGATTTCGACGGCCGGGCATTGGCGCAGGCGCTCGACGCCTTCCGGATGAGGGACCGCCGTTTCGGCGGACTGTGAGTATCATGTCGAGTGAATTGCGGATCCGCACGATCGTCGGCCTTGGCCTGATCGCCATGGCCGTGGGGGCGCTGGTCTTTGGCGGCTTCGTCTTCTGGATGCTGCTGTCGATCGCCGGCGTGCTGATGATGGGCGAATGGGGCATGCTGACCGGCGCCTCGGCCGATCAGCGCAAGGTGGCGATGTATGCCGTTTCGGTGCCGCTGGCGATCCTCTGTCCGGTAGCGGCGGGCGTGTCCTGGCTCGGCTTCGGCCTGATGATGGCCTCCTTCTTCTTCGTGCTGATCACCAGCCGCGCCATCAAGCTCGCGCTCGGCATTCTCTATATCTGCCTGCCGGTGATGGCGCTGCTGTTCCTGCGCGGACAGGCGCCCGACAGCCATGGCCTGCTGCTCGCCTTCTGGGCGCTCGGTCTGGTCTGGGCGACCGATATCGGCGCCTATTTTGCCGGCCGCTCGATCGGCGGGCCTAAGCTTGCGCCGCGGGTCAGCCCGTCCAAGACCTGGTCGGGGCTGGGCGGCGGCGTGCTGGCGGCCCTGCTCACCGGCTTCCTTCTCTATCGTTTCGCTGACCTGCCGATCCAGCTGGCGGCGGCCAGCGGCCTGCTCGCGGTGGCGGCGCAGCTTGGCGATCTGCTCGAAAGCGCGATGAAGCGCCGCGCCGGCGTCAAGGACAGCAGCAATCTGTTGCCCGGACATGGCGGGGTGATGGACCGCCTGGACGGCGTCGTTACGACGGCGCCGCTGGCGGCTTTGCTCTATCTGATCCTGGCGGGCGCTTGATGCGCCGTATCTCGATCTTCGGCGCCACCGGATCGGTCGGCATGTCGACGCTGGACCTCATCCAGCGCGAACCCGATGCCTATGACGTCGTTGCCCTGACCGCCAATCGCGATGTCGCGGGCTTGGCCACCGCCGCGCGCGCGGTCGGTGCGAAGGTCGCGGTGGTCGCGGACGAAGCTTGTTATGGCGCGCTCAAGGACGCGCTCGCCGGCTCGGGCATCGAGGCGGCGGCGGGCGAGGGCGCACTGGTCGACGCGGCGCAAGCCGGCGCGGAATGGACCATGGCCGCGATCGTCGGCTGTGCGGGCCTCAAGCCCACCATCGCCGCGCTGCAGGCCGGCGGCACGGTGGCGCTCGCCAACAAGGAATCGCTGGTGTCCGCCGGCACGCTGATGATGCAGGCGGCGACCGCATCAGGGGCGACGCTGCTGCCGGTGGACAGCGAGCATAATGCGATCTTTCAATGCCTTGCCGGCAGCAGCCTGGACGATGTCGCCCGCATCATCCTGACCGCCAGCGGCGGACCGTTCCGGACCCTGGGCTATGAGGATATGCGCGCCATCACCCCGGCGCAGGCGGTGGCTCATCCCAACTGGTCGATGGGCGCGAAGATCAGCGTCGACAGCGCGACGATGATGAACAAGGGGCTGGAACTGATCGAGGCGGCCCATCTCTTCCCGGTCGGGCTCGACCGGATCGAGATATTGGTCCACCCGCAATCGGTCATCCATTCGATGGTCGAATATCGCGACCGGTCCACTCTGGCACAGCTCGGCTCGCCCGACATGCGCATCCCGATCGCCCATGCACTGGCCTGGCCGGCGCGGATCGCCACGCCGTGCCAGCCGCTTGATCTCGCGCGGATCGGCCGGCTCGACTTCGAAGCGCCCGACGACCGGCGTTTCCCTGCGCTGCGCCTGGCGCGCGCGGCGGCGCGGGCGGGCGACGCATCGGCCGCCATCCTCAACGCCGCCAACGAGGTCGCCGTGGCTGCCTTTCTGGCCGGCCGCATCGGCTTCCTTGATATCGCCATGATTGTGGAGGATGTTCTCAACCGCTATAGCGCGCCGATGCCTGCCTGCATGGATGATGTCCTGCACGCCGATGCGACGGCGCGGGTTATGGCGGGTGACGTGATGGAAAGATTGACGGTTTGATCCACAATCCCGGTTTCCTGTTGACCATCTTGGCTTTCGTGGCGGTCATCGGGCCGCTCGTCTTCGTGCATGAACTGGGTCATTATCTGGTCGGACGCTGGTGCGGGGTGAAGGCGGAGGCCTTCTCGATCGGCTTCGGCCCGGAAATCGCGGCCTGGGTGGACAAGCGCGGCACGCGCTGGCGGCTCGCGGCGTTGCCGCTGGGCGGCTATGTCCGCTTCAAGGGCGATATGAACGCCGCCAGCCAGACCGATCCCAAATGGCTGGAAATGTCGGCCCAGGACCGCAGCGAGAGCTTCCCCGTCAAGCCTTTGTGGCAGCGCGCGGCGATCGTCGCCGCAGGCCCGGCGATCAATTTCCTCTTCGCCATCCTGATTCTCGCCGCCTTTGCCTTCCTGCATGGCGAAAGCCGGACTCCGGCGGTCGCAGGCATGGTCCAGCCTGGCAGCGCGGCGGCGACGGCGGGCATCCAACCGGGCGATCGCATCGTCTCGCTCAATGGCCGGGCGATGACCACCTTCGACGATATCCGCCTCTATGCCCAGATCCGTCCCGGCGAGCCGGTGACGATCCTGCTCGATCGCAAGGGGCAGGTGATCGAGAAGCAGGGCCATGTCGGCGCGGTCAGCGAAGATGACGGCTTCGGCAACAAATTCCGTATCGGGCGGCTGGGCATCGCGCCGGGCGAACCGGTGATCGAGCCGGTCAGCCTGCTGCGCGCGCCTGTGGTGGCGATCGAGCGGACGGGCCAGATCATCCGCACCATGGTGGAAACGCTGGGGCAAGTGATCGGCGGTGACCGTTCCGTCAAGGAACTGGGCGGCCCGCTCAAGATCGCGCAGGTTTCGGGACAGGCGGCGACGCTGGGGCTGGAGAGCTTCATCTTCTTCATCGCCCTCATCTCGATTAACTTGGGGTTCATCAACCTCTTGCCAATTCCCATGCTGGATGGCGGTCATCTGCTTTTCTATGGGGTAGAGGCAGTGCAGCGGCGGCCGGTGAGCCCGCAGGTGCAGGATTGGGCCTATCGGTCGGGTCTGGCGCTGCTGATGACGGTCATGTTGCTGGTGACCTTCAACGATTTGTCGTCTTTCGGATTGTGGGAGCGGCTGTCCGGCTTGATCGGCTGAGCCGCATCGGGCAGGGAAGGCGCGGTTCGGCGCCGTCTATTTCTGGCGAAACAGTTTTTTACTTTTTTGAGGTGAGCGGGTGACAGCGATGAACAGCAGCAAGGGCCAGCGTCCGATCATCGCGGCCCTGTTGGCCACGACGATGATTGCCGGCCTGTCGGCCGTGCCTGCGATGGCCCAGAGCGCGGCCCCGGCAGCCCCGGCGCCTGCGCCTGTCGTCGCGTCCACGGCCAACACGCCCGAAGGCACGATCCGCAGCATCACCGTGACCGGTACCCAGCGTCTGGAGCAGGACACGGTCATGTCCTACACCAAGCTGCGCGTGGGCCAGGCCTTCAGCCAGGAATCGCTCGATCAGGCGCTGCGCGACCTGTATGAGACCGAACTCTTCGCCGACGTCCAGATCCGCAACGATGGCGGCGCGCTGACCGTCGAGGTGAAGGAAAACCCCGTCATCAACCGTATCGTCCTTGAAGGTAATAAGCGCCTCAAGGAAGACAAGATTCGTCCTGAAATAAAACTGGCTCCGCGCCAGATCTATACCCGCTCCAAGGTCCGCGCCGACGTCGCCCGCATCGTCGAACTATATCGTCGCCAGGGCCGCTTCGCCGCGACGATCGAGCCCAAGATGGTCCAGCTCGACCAGAATCGCGTCGACATCGTGTTCGAAATCTCGGAAGGCCCCAAGTCCAAGGTCCGCCAGATCAACATCATCGGCAACGAGAAGTTCAAGGACGGCGAACTGCGCACCCAGATGGTGACCAAGCAGTCGCGTTGGTTCCGCATCTTCTCGTCGGGCACCAGCTATGACCCGGATCGCCTGGCCTATGACCAGCAGAAGTTGCGCCAATTCTACCTGACCGAAGGCTATGCCGATTTCCGCGTGATCTCGGCCGTCGCGGAACTGACGCCCGACAAGCAGGACTTCATCATCACCTATGTCGTCGAGGAAGGCGATCGCTACAAGTTTGGCGATGTGAAGGTCGAATCCGACATTCGCGACCTGTCGGGCGACGCGCTGACCCGCCGCCTGCCGATGAAGAAGGGCGACTGGTACAACGCCAAGCAGGTCGAGGACACGGTCGATACGCTGAGCGAGACCGCCGGCCTGTTCGGCTATGCCTTCGCCCAGGTCGAACCCGACTTCAACCGGTCGAAGGACGACCTGACGATGGGGATCAACTTCCGCATCGCCAACGCCCCGCGCGTCTATGTCGAGCGCGTCGACATCAACGGCAACACGCTGACCCAGGACAAGGTCGTCCGCCGCGAATTCCGCCTGGCCGAAGGCGACGCCTTCAACAGCTTCCTGGTCAAGCGCTCGAAGGATCGCATCAACTCGCTCGGCTTCTTCCAGGAGAAGCTGGACATCGAGCAGAAGCCCGGCTCCGCGCCCGACCGCATCGTGTTGGAAACCAACGTTCAGGAAAAGTCGACCGGCGAACTGTCGCTCTCGGCCGGCTACTCCTCGCTCGAACGCTTCATCATCTCGGCGTCGATCACCCAGCGCAACTTCCGCGGCAAGGGCCAGGAACTTCGCACCTCGGTCAATTATTCGGCCTATTCCAAGTCGGTCGAAGTGGGCTTTACCGAGCCTTATTTCATGGACAAGAATATCGCGCTGGGCGGCGACATCTATCGCCGCGACCTCAACAGCTTCCGTTATCTCAGCAATAACGACCGCGATACGACCTATGAGCAGACCACGACCGGCTTCCAGCTGCGTGCCGGCGTGCCGATCACCGAATATGTGTCGCTGGCGCTGCGCTACACGCTGAACTTCGACGACGTGACGCTGGACAGGGACACCTATTATACCGACGGCGTCTGCGACCCGCTGCTGGCTGGCCGCTATCTCTGCGACGCGATCGGCAAGCGCACCACCTCGTCGATCGGCTACTCGCTGATCTATGATACCCGCGACAATCGCATCCGCCCGACCCGTGGCCAGACGGTGACGTTGAGCCAGGATTTTGCTGGCTTGGGCGGTAGCGTCAAATATATCCGTACCCGTGCCAATGCGGCCAAATATTGGGGGCTTGGCGGTGGCTTCATCTTCTCGCTGACGGGAGAGGGCGGTTATATTCACAGCCTTCAGGGCACGCGCTACGATTCCAGTGGCGCCGAAGTCGATCCGATCCGCCTGACCGACCGTTTCTTCCTGGGCGAGCCGCAGATGCGCGGCTTTGACATTCGCGGCGTTGGCCCGCGTGTGAAGCGCTATTATCTGGTTTCGCAGACCAATGATGATGGTTCGACCAGCTATGTTCGCCAGACCGGCAATAATAATGTGTCGGACGACGCGCTGGGTGGACGTGTTTACTATATGGCGCGGGCTGAAATGGAGATCCCGCTGGGTTCAGGAGCCCGTGAGATGGGCCTGCGTCCTTCGATCTTTGTCGATGCGGGCGCTGTCGCAGGTCTCAAGAATCCCGGCACCATCAATTTTGCGGGCTATTGCTCCGACTCCACGGGGTCGCTGAGCACTGTCCGTGCGACCGGCTCGGCGAGCAGCCCGGTCTGCCCTGTTGGCTATGACACCAAGAGCGGTATGTTCGAAGAAGATTATCTGGGCGACACGCTGAAACCGCGTCTGTCCGTGGGCTTCGGCGTCAATTGGAACTCGCCCTTCGGGCCGTTCCGGATCGACATCGCCAAGGCCCTGCTCAAGGAACCAGGGGACGACAACAAACTCATCACCTTCAACGTAGGGACTCAATTCTGATGAAGACGTTTATCAAGGCTCTGGCGCTCGGTATTGCGCCTGTTACCGCCATCGCTCTGACCGCCGCACCGGCCGCTGCCCAGTCCAAGCAGGGCATCGCCGTCGTCGATCTGCAGCGCGCGGTTGCCACCAGCACCGCCTATTCCACCGCCCGCACCCAGATCCAGACGACCTACAAGGCGCAGATCGACGGCTTCACTGCGCGCAAGACCGCGATCGATACCGATCTCAAGACCAAGGGCGACGCCCTGCAGGCCGCGCTGAAGGCGGCCGGCGGCAAGCCGACCCCGGCGATCGAGACCCAGTATCAGCAGTTCCAGCAGTCGCAGCAGTCGGCCCAGACCGAATTGCAGACGCTGGGCCAGCCGATCGCGCTCGCCAACGCCTTTGTCGAGGAACAGATCACCGCTAAGCTGTCGGACGCGCTGAAGGCCGCCATGACCAAGGCCAAGGTCGACCTGGTCCTGTCGCCCGACGCGACCGTGTCCTATCAGCCGACCGTCGACATCACCGCTGCTGTCGTGACCGAACTCAACACGCTGGTGCCCAGCGTCGGCATCACCCCGCCGGCCGGCTGGCAGCCGGGCCGTCAGGGTCAGGGCGCACCGGCCGCTGCTGCCCCGGCCAACCCGGCGCAGGCGCCCAAGTCGCGCTGAGACGATGACCGGAGAGGTTGATAACAAGGAAGCCCGTGGCCCGATGGATATCCGTCGGGTCATGGCTGCCCTGCCGCATCGCTACCCGATGCTGCTGGTTGACCGCGTGGCGTCGCTGGTGCCGAGCCAGTCGATCCACGCGATCAAGGCCGTGTCGATGAACGAACCGTTCTTCCAGGGTCATTTCCCCGGCCGGCCGATCATGCCGGGCGTGCTGATCGTCGAGGCCATGGCCCAGGCGGCCGGCGTGCTGGTGGTCGATTCGCTCGGGCTCGCGGATTCGGGCAAGCTCGTCTATTTCATGAGCATCGACGGTGCGAAGTTCCGCACCCCGGTGGAGCCGGGCTGCCTGCTCGACCTACATGTCGAAGTGACGCAGATGCGCGGCGCGGTCTGCAAGTTCGCCGGCCGTGCGCTGATCGACGGCAAGCTGGCGGCAGAGGCCAATTTCGTTGCGATGATCGCCGATCCGCCCAAGGATTGACGCGACCCATCCTTTTCCTTGCTTTGGCGCGCCGAAAACGCTAACGGCGCGCCTTCGCATTTTATCGCATCCATAGCCGGTCGGAACCGGCACACACACGGAGCAAGACGCCATGAAGGCCGATACCCACCCCGATTACCACTTCATCACTGTCCAGATGACCGACGGCAGCACCTTCCAGACCCGCTCGACCTGGGGCAAGGAAGGCGACACGATGGCGCTCGACATCGATCCCAAGTCGCACCCGGCCTGGACCGGTGGCAACCGTCAGCTGGATACCGGTGGTCAGGTTGCGCGCTTCAACAAGCGCTTTGGCGGCCTGACGCTGAAGAAGTAATCGGCCTTACCGGCACGAGATCGAAAGGGCGCCCCATCGGGCGCCCTTTTTTGTGTCCGCGCGAGACAAGCGCAGGGCAAAAAAAGGGCCTCCAGCTAAAAGCTGGAGGCCGAGGTTCAGGGGAGTGCCAGCGGCGACAGAGGGGGATCTGCAAGGGGATGCCGCTGACAAGGAGTGATCTAGCCCGCAAATGCTACGGGCGAATGTCCCGATTATTACCGAGGCCGATCGGCGCTGAAATGTCGGGACAAGCCAAGGCCGTCACCCCAGCGAAAGCTGGGGTCTCAGGCAATGAAGCGTGACAGGGCCACAGATCCCAGCCTTCGCTGGGATGACGAAATGAAAGGCCGATTGGTGCCCGCGCGCCGCCCAGTCAGGCGCCAGCGCGGTCCGCGTCGAGGAACGCCGCCACATCGTCCAGCACGACATCCTTCGACAGGAAGGTCCGGCCGATGCCGCGCGCCAGCAGGAAGGGCAGGGTGCCGGCTGCCATCTTCTTGTCGTGCAGCATATGCGCCACCAGCGCCGCGCCGTCGGCCTTCACATGGGCGCTGGCCAGGTCATGGGGCAGGCCGATCGCTTTCAGATGCGCGGTGACCCGTTCCGCATCCTGCGCGCTGCACAGGCCAAGGCGCGCCGAATAGCGGAAGGCGAGCGCCATGCCGGCGGCCACGCCCTCGCCGTGGAGCAGCGTGTCGGAAAAGCCGGTATCGGCCTCCAGCGCATGGCCGAATGTGTGGCCCAGATTGAGCAGGGCGCGGCGCCCCGTGGTCTCTCGCTCGTCATCGGCGACGATCGCCGCCTTGGCGCGGACGCTGCGTTCGATCGCATGAGTGCGTGCTTCGGCATCGCCTGCGAGCAGCCGGTCGGCATTGGCCTCGCACCAGGCGAAGAAGTCCGGATCGTCGATCAGGCCATATTTGACCACCTCGGCATAGCCCGCGCGGGTTTCGCGCAGCGGCAGGCTGTCGAGCACCGATGGATCGATCAGCACCAGGCTGGGCTGGTAGAAGCTGCCGATCAGATTCTTGCCCGCGCGCGCGTTGATCGCGGTCTTGCCGCCGACCGAGCTGTCGACCTGCGCCAGCAGGGTGGTGGGCAGCTGCACGAAATGGCAGCCGCGCTTCAGGATCGAGGAGGCAAAGCCGACCAGATCGCCGATCACGCCACCACCCAGTGCGATCACATGGTCGCCGCGCTCGATCTCCAGCGCCAGCAGCGCGTCGAGCAGATCTTCCAGATGGCGCCAGCTCTTGGTCTGTTCGCCCGCCGGCAGGATGATCGGTTCGATGACGATGCTGGCGCGACGCAGGGCGGCGTCCAGTCGGGGCAGTTGGGCCGCCGCGACATGGGTGTCGGTTACGACCACCAGCCGCCCGCCACGGGCATAGCGCGCCAGATGGTCGGCCGCACGGTCGAGTGCGCCCTGTTCGATGACGATGTCATAGCTGCGCGCGCCCAGCGCGACGGGGACTAGTGCCATGCGGATAGCTGCTCCAGAATGCGGTCGACGGCGACTTCGTGGGGCGCGGCGATGCTCTTCACATGGATCGGCGCCAGCGCGTAGACGGGATTGCGGACAGCGGCCAGTTCGGTCAGCACGATGCGCGGATCGCGATCCTTGAGCAGCGGGCGGCCCTCGCGGCGCGATACGCGGTCGACCAATATGTCGATATCGGCGTCCAGCCAGATCGCCGTGGCATGATCCAGGATCAGCGCACGCGTGTCGTCCTGCATGAAGGCGCCGCCACCGGTAGCGATCACCTTGGGCACGCCGTCCATCAGCCGGGCGATCACCCGCCGTTCGCCATCGCGGAAATGCGCCTCGCCATAGCGGGCGAAAATCTCGCTGACGCTCATGCCGGCAGCGCGCTCAATCTCTTCGTCAGCGTCGACGAAGACCAGTCCCAGGCGCGCCGCAAGGCGCCGGCCGACGGTGGATTTGCCCACGCCCATCATGCCGATCAGGACGATCGGGCCGCGCTTGGTTTTGCTCTCCGGGAATTTGCTGTTTCGCTGCATGGCGAGGGGGGCTATACAGCCAGCCGTCGCTGAGGCAAATGCAACTTTCCCCTGTCGTCCGGCAGACATGCCGGGCCAGCCGCAGAAGAGACCATGAAGAATAATCGTTCCCTGAGCAGTTTTGAAGGCGGTTCGCGCCGTCGCACCCGTCTGCCGATCCTGCCGATCGCGGCGGCGCTGGTCGTCATCCTGCTGATCGGCGTCCTCTGGTCACGTGGCGGCGAACGGCCACAGCAGCCCGTCGAAAAGGTCATTCCGGCCGAAAAACTGGGCCAGTAAGCCGCATGCGCCGCCTGCGGGGGAATGCGAAATGGGCGTTGGGCAGCTTCGCGCTGGCGCTGGCGCTGCCGGTCGTCGCGCAGCAGGCGCCCGAATCGCTGCTGCCGCCCGGCTTTGGTGATCCGACCCCGGCGCCGACCCCCACGCCCGCGCAGCCCGCCCGCCCGGCATCGCCCGCGCCGGTCGTTTCGACCACGCCCGCCGTGCCGTCGCCCTCGGGCGAGATCGTCCAGCCGCTCGACCTGTCGATCGCCAATGCGGTGGACAATGCCGCCGAGGCGATGAGCGCGGAAGAACTGGCCGCCGAAAAGGCCAAATATGACCTGCCGCAGAGCGCCCGCCGCTCGCTCGACCGCATCGGTCCGCTGACACCGGCCACGCGTGGCATGGAGCCCGACGCCTTCGGCGCCGAATATGGCCCCTATCTCGCGATCCTGATGAAGCAGACCCATGCGCCGATCATGTCGCGCTGGGCCTCCATCCTGCTGCGGCGCGCACTGCTGAGTGCCACCGATACGCCGCGCGGCATCAACGGCGCCGACTGGGCGGCTGAGCGCGCCTGGCTGCTGCTGCGCATGGGGGAGGCGGACAGCGCCCGCCTGCTGGTGCAGAGCGTCGATCCAGACAAATATTCGCCGCGCCTCTATGCGATCGCGATGCAGACCTATCTGGCGACAGCCGACCCGGCGGGCCTGTGCCCATTGTCGGCGGGCGCGCTGCGCACCAGCAAGGAGCCGGGCTGGGACATGACGCGGGCGATCTGCCCGGCGCTGTCGGGCGACCAGGGGTCCGCCAGCGCTGCGCTCAACCAGGCCCAGCGCAAGGGCGTGGTGCGCGGTATCGATTATCGCCTGGCCGAAAAGATGGTCGGCGCCGGCTTCAACGCGCGCCGCTCGGTCAAGATCGAATGGGACGGCGTCGATGGTCTCACCGCCTGGCGCTACGGCCTGGCGACGGCGCTCAACGTGCCGATCCCCGACGACATGTTCGGTAGCGTCGGTCCCCATGTCCGTGCCTGGGAAGCGCGCGCGCCTGCACTGATGGCGGTGCGTCGCCTGCCGGGCAGCGAAGTCGCGGCACGGCTGGGTGTCTTTTCCAGCGAGGCGCTGGTCAATTTCTATGGCGAACTGGGCGGCGAAGGCGATCTCGCGTCCGATCTGGCCGATCGCGTCGATGCGCTGCGCAACGCCTATTCCGGCCCGACTGCGGGTGCCCGCATCCAGGCGATGCAGGCGCTGTGGCGCGACAAGGCTGCGCCCGATTATGTCGGCCTGATCGCCACCGCCCGCGCGGCCGCCGCCCTGCCGGTGTCGCAGGCCGATGGGCACGATGCGGCCAATCTGGTCGCGGCGATGCTGACCGCCGGCTATGATCGCAATGCGGCCCGCTGGGCGCAGGCGATCGGCCAGATCGATGGCGATGGCGCCCAGGATTTCTGGGCCTTGCTCGCGGTCGGTGCCCCCAGCATCGTCGTTGATACAGGCAGCAGCCGCATCTCCAGCTATGTCGGCGATGCCGGGGCTGAAAAGGGGCGGATGCTGATCGCCGCGCTGGCCGGCCTGTCGCGCCTGCCGGCCAATGATGCCGCGTCGCTGGCGCAGGATAATGGCTTCACCCTGGCCGCCAACAGCCGCTGGGCGCGTGCGATCGACGCCGCGTCGCAGCGCGGCGAGAAGGCGACCGTGGCGCTGCTCGCGGCCGTTGGCATGCAGGGGCGCGACTGGCATCGCCTGCCGCCGGGGCATCTCTATCATGTGGTGGCGGCGCTGCACCGTGTCGGACTGGATCCCGAGGCGCGGATGATCGCGGCCGAGGCCCTGACCCGCCTGTCCTGACCCGGCGCTGACCCATGGATGACGATGCCGTCCTGATCGACCGCTTTCTCGAAATGATGGCGGCGGAACGGGGCGCGTCGCGCAACACGCTGCTTGCCTATCGCACCGACCTTCAGGGGGCGGGAGAGATTGTCGGCGGTCTTGCCGCCGCCAGCCAGGATGCGCTCGGCCGCCTTGCCGGCGAATGGGCGCCGCTCGCGGCCTCTACCGTAGCGCGCAAGGCGTCGGCGCTACGCGCCTTCTACGCCTTTCTGGAGGAGGAGGGGCTGCGCGCCGACAATCCCGGCGCGGCGCTGCCCCGGCCGGTCACGCGTCGGCCGCTGCCCAAGATATTGTCGTCGCAGGAAGTCGATTCGCTGTTCGCCCTGATCGCGCAACGGGTGGAGGTGGAGCATCCTGCGCCGCTCGACCTGCGCCTCTCGGCCCTGATCGAACTGCTCTACGGTTCGGGCCTGCGTGCGACAGAACTCATGTCGCTGCCGCGCAAGGCGCTGGCGGTCGATCGGCCTTTCCTCATCATCAAGGGCAAGGGCGCGCGCGAGCGGCTGGTGCCGATCTCTGACCGCGCCCGTGCCGCCGTCGCCACCTGGCTCGCCCATGTGCCGGCCGACAGCGCCTGGCTCTTTCCCTCGGGGAAAAGCCATGTCAGCCGCATCCGCCTCTATCAACTGGTCAAGCAACTGGCCGCGGCAGCGGGTATCGCGCCCGAACGGGTCAGCCCCCATGTGCTGCGCCACGCCTTCGCCACCCATTTGCTGGAAGGCGGGGCAGACCTACGCGCGCTGCAATCGATGCTGGGCCATGCCGATATCGGCACGACCCAAATCTATACCCATGTCGACAGCCGCCGGCTGGTCGAACTGGTCAACAGCCGCCATCCGCTGGCCGGCATGCAAGCCAGGATCGCGCATCCTCGCGTTGACGGCGACGCGTCCGCGCCTTAACGCCATCCGCCATGGTAAGCTTTCTCGAATTTGAAAAGCCGGTCGCAGAGCTGGAAGCCCGTATCATCGAACTGCGCCAGACGGCCTCCGTCGGCGACATCGACATCAGCGGCGAGATCGACACGCTCGAACAGCGTGCCGGCAAGATGCTGTCGGACATCTACGCCAAGCTGACGCCCTGGCAGAAGACTCAGGTGGCCCGCCACCCGGAACGCCCGCACTTCAAGGATTATGTCGCGGGCATGTTTGACAATTTCATGCCGTTGGCCGGCGACCGCGCCTTTGCCGACGATCAGGCGATCATCGGCGGCTTCGCGACGCTGGGCGAGCGCAAGGTCATGGTCATCGGCCATGAAAAGGGCGACGACACCGCCAGCCGCGTCCGTCACAATTTCGGCATGGCCAAGCCCGAGGGCTATCGCAAGGCGATCCGCCTGATGGAACTGGCCGACCGCTTCGGCCTGCCGGTCGTCACGCTGGTCGATACGTCGGGTGCCTTCCCTGGCGTTCAGGCCGAAGAACGCGGCCAGGCCGAAGCCATTGCCCGTTCGACCGAAGCCTGTCTGGCGCTGGGCGTTCCCATGGTTGCGGCCGTGGTGGGTGAGGGCGGCTCGGGCGGCGCGGTTGCGCTGGCGGCTGCCAATCGCGTGCTGATGTTCGAACATGCCGTCTATTCGGTGATCTCGCCGGAAGGTTGCGCCTCGATCCTGTGGCGCACCGCCGACAAGGCGAGCGACGCGGCGACCGCGATGCAGGTCACGGCGCAGCATCTCAAGGGCCTGGGCGTGATCGACCGCATCGTCGCCGAGCCGGTGGGCGGCGCCCATCGCGATCCGGTGCAGGCGATCGCCAATCTGGGCGCGGCCATCGGTGAGGAACTGGACGCGCTGTCGGGCCTCGAACCGCAGGCACTGCGCACCGATCGCGCCGACAAGTTCCTGGCCATCGGCATCTGACGTCAAATTCCCGGAACAGCATCCTGTCCTCGCTCGTTACGGCACGGTAACAGGGGGGCAGGGTGTCAAGGATGGGAATGGAATGAATCGGACATGGTTGTCGGCTGGCCTTGGCGTCGGCCTGATCGTCGCTGGCGTGGCGCCGGTGGTATTGGGACAGCAGCGGGCGATTCGCACGGTGTCGTCGATCAGCGCGCAGGACAAGGCGTCGGGTGCCAAGCAGCATCCTGAACTGCTCAAGGAATTTGGCGGCGCCTATATCGGGCCGCAGGCGCGCTATGTGGAAACGGTCGGACGCCGCATCGCGGTCCAGTCGGGCCTCTCCAACGCGCAGGGCGATTTCACCGTCACCCTGCTCAATTCCGCGGTCAACAACGCCTTCGCGATCCCCGGCGGCTATGTCTATGTCACGCGCCAGTTGATGGCGCTGATGAATGACGAGGCGCAGTTGGCCGGCGTGCTGGGACATGAAGTCGGCCATGTCGCCGCCCAGCATGGCCAGCGGCGCCAGCAGGCAGCGCAGCGCAATGCGATCGGCGGGGCATTGCTTCAGGTGCTGACCGGCGCGCTGTTGGGTGATTCGGCGCTGGGAGGCGTGCTGCAACAGGGCATCGGCACCGGCAGCCAGTTACTTACGCTCAAATTCTCGCGCAGCCAGGAATATGAAGCCGATGATCTCGGCATCCGTTATCTGGCGTCGGCCGGTTATGATCCGCGCGCGCTGTCGGACATGTTGGCCTCGCTGGCGGCGCAGACCAGTCTCGACGGGCGGGCATCGGGCGATGCGCGTTCCATGCCCGAATGGGCCAGCACCCACCCTGATCCGGGCGAGCGCGTCGATCGGGCCGCGCAGATGGCCTCGCGCACCGGCGCGACCAGCACGCTGCGCAACCGCGATGCCTTTCTGGCGGCGCTCAACGGCACGCTCTATGGCGATGATCCCAAGCAGGGAGTCATCGACGGCAGCCGTTTCCGCCATCCCGACCTGCGCCTGTCGTTCACCGCGCCGTCGGGCTTCGGCATGGAAAATGGGGCGGACGCGGTGAGTATCACCGGTTCGGGCGGTCAGGCCCAGTTCGGCGGCATGGCCTATAATGGCAATCTGCCGACCTATATCGATTCGGTGCTCAAGCGACTCGCGGGCAATGCCGGCGCGCCGCCGGCGGGTGAGGCGCAGCGCACGACGATCAACGGCCTGCCCGCGGCCTGGCGCACGGTGCGCGCCAACACCAAGTCGGGTCAGGTCGACGCAACCGTCGTCGCCTATGATTTCGGCGGCGGCAAAGCCTATCATTTCCTGCTGCTGACCCCGGCGGGCAAGGGCATCGGCCCGTTCGACTCGATGGTCCGCTCGGTGCAGCGCCTGTCGGCGCAGGAGGCGGCGGCGATCAAGCCGCGCCGGGTCAATCTGGTCACCGTCAAGGCGGGCGACACCGTCCAGTCGCTTGGCCGCCGCATGGCCTATAGCGATTATCCGCTGGAACGCTTCCTGGTGCTGAACGCCCTCAACGAACGCTCCGTGCTGAAGCCGGGCGATCGGGTGAAGATCGTCACCTGGTAAGATTCGGCACATTCCAGGCAAAGAAAAAGGGCGCCGGAATTGCTTCCGCCGCCCTTTTCTAACATCGGTTTCGAGCTTACTTCAGGTTGCCCGAAACGTTGTTGAAGGTGCTGCCCAGCTTCGAACCCAGGCTGGTCATGGCGCCGATGGCGGCCACGGCGATCAGAGCGGCGATCAGGCCGTATTCGATGGCGGTCGCGCCCTTTTCGTTCTTCAGCATCTTGCGAATGAACTGCATGTGATGTCTCCTTGACAAACGTTACGTTAAACTACCCGGCCGCCCCGCTTTGAATTCTAGGTCAGCGAAGACCTGTCTAGATTGGCTCGGTTGAGAAAAGTTTAATGCGGAATGGTGACTGTCAGAATTTGTTGGTTAATGCTTGGTAACTTCTTCGGCCACATTGTTCCACATGCCGGTAGTGCGGGTGGCGACATTGTTCAGCGCCGCAATCATGGCCAGCACGATCATCGCGATGATAAGGCCATATTCGACAGCCGTCGCGCCCCGGTCGCATCGCGCTAGTGCGGATTTCGTGACGAATTCGATGATCGCGCGCATAAGACCCCTCAGTCGGCTGAAGACACTCCTCAATGCCTGTGTAAAACGGCCACGGTTAACAAAGCCCTCGCAATGGAGCCTTATGCAAAGTTTTACCCCGTTTCTGGTCGTCGCCGTCGCCCTGATCGACGCCGATGGGCGCGTGTTGCTGCAGCAGCGGCCGCCTGGAAAGCCGATGGCGGACCTGTGGGAATTCCCCGGCGGCAAGGTGGAGCCGGGCGAAACGCCCGAGGCGGCGCTGGTGCGCGAATTGGAGGAGGAGTTGGGCATCCGCACCCACGAAAGTTGCCTGGCCCCTGCAACCTTCGCCAGCGCACCGCTGGAGAACAAGCATCTGCTGCTGTTGCTCTATGTCTGCCGTAAATGGGAAGGGGTGCCCGAAGCGCGCCATGCCACCGCGCTGCAATGGGCGCGCCCTGCGCAAATGTATGCGCTCGACATGCCGCCGGCCGACCTGCCGCTGATCGGCATTCTCGACGCGCTGATCTGACGGGAAATCCGGCTCCGCACCGATAGCGCAAGGTTAGGCCATAAAGGGCAGGGGAAGGGCGATGCACACCTTCCCCCGCAGCCTGTAAAGGCGGGGGCGACCGCCGGACAGCCGCCCCCGCGCGTTCATGTCAGTCTTCCTTGGCCTTGCTCTGCAGCTGGACATAATTCTGGATGCCCATGCGCTCGATCATCTCGAACTGGGTTTCCAGCGTGTCGACATGCTCTTCCTCGCTTTCGAGGATGTACTGGAACAGGTCGCGGCTGACGAAGTCCTTGATCGACTCGCAATAGGCGATGGCGTCGCGCAGCACCGGCAGCGCTTCATATTCCAGCTCCAGATCCGCCTTCAGGATTTCCTCGACGGTTTCGCCGATCTTCAGGCGGCCGAGCAGCTGGAAATTGGGCAGGCCGTCAAGGAACAGGATGCGCTCCGCCACCTTGTCGGCGTGCTTCATCTCGTCGATCGATTCCTCATATTCGAACTTGGCGAGCTTCTCGATGCCCCAGTGATTGAGGATGCGATAGTGGAGGAAATATTGGTTGATCGCGGTCAGCTCGTTCTTGAGGACCTCGTTCAGATAATCGATAACCTTCTGGTCGCCCTTCATGGCGTTATGCTCCGGCTGTTATTGGGAATGCCGGACATATAAAGGTTTCGCATCGGGTTGTTAAGCCGGAAAGCCGCAGAAAACCGCCATTTTTCAGGTGGCTATTGCGTCGGGTTCGCGATTGTCAGGGGCCTTTTACTGCGCCTGCTTCGCAATGATATCAGGCCGTCTCGCGCTCCGCTGCGATGATCGTGCGGGCATAGCCGACGCACTGGCCGCACTTGGGGCGGCGGCCGAAACGAGCATAGGCGCTACAGGGGGTATCGGCACCATCACGCGCGGCTTCGCGCAGATCCTTTTCGCGAATGGCATTGCAAACACAGACGACCATTGGATTCTCCTGACCCGTGAAATAGGTCAGATGCTAATGGATCGCAATAGAAGATCATGCGCTCCTGCGAATCTTTTGCACTTTTCCCCGTTGCAGGCTGCGCCACACCCATTCGGCCGGCCCCATCGCGAATCGGCTGAGCCAGGGCTTGGACCACAGCAGCATCACCGCCCAGGCGGCGATAAGGAAGAGCGGAAAGGCCGCTGGGCGAACCTGTGCGAACAGCCCCAGGCCCCAGCCATAGAAGATCGCCGTCATGATGAGGCTGGTGCCCAGATAATTGCTGAGCGCCATGCGCCCGGTCGCGGCGAGGCGGCCGACCAGCCAGTGATCGCGATGCCGCGCCAGCAGCCACAGGATCAGCGCCGCCCATCCGACCGCCAGCGGGATGCGGAAGGGGAAGGACCAGAGCAGCGCGGTCGAAAAGGCGGTCAGCGGCGCAAAGCCGCTCGCCACCACCCAGATGGTCAGGCCGATCATCGGCAGCAGGCCGATCAGGAAGCAATGGCGCGCGGTCTGCCGATATTGATCGGCGGGCCAGCGGCCGATCAGGAAGCCGCCCTTCAGCATCGCCATGCCCAGCAGCATGAAGCCCAGCGTGTCGAGCCCGGTGAAGAGGAAGGTCCACAGCCAGTCGCCGAGGAAGCCGGTCAGGTGATGGCGCATGATCCCGCCGAAGCTGCCGGTATAGATAGCGATATCCTGCCGGATGATTGGGCTGTTGGGGTCGGACAGGCCGGCGAGGAAGCTGTCCAGTCCCTCGCGCGTCGCGGCCGCCGCACCGGGCGCAGCGGCGGCATCGGCCCAGCCATAGAGGCTGGCGATGAAGGCGCCGCAGATCAGGAAATGAATGAGGAAGGCGAGGAACGCCCATTTGATCAGCGCCAGCGGTTCCTTCTGCGCGAAGGCCAGGGCGATGGTGCCGACCACCGCATAGGTCACCAATATGTCGCCCCACCACAGCAATATGTGATGCAGCAGGCCGATCGCCAGCAACCAGCCGCCGCGCACCAGTTGCGCTCGCGTGCCGTCGCGCCCGGCCATTTCCTCCCGGTCGATCAGCAGCAGCATCGACGCGCCGAACAGCAGCGAGAACAGCCCGCGCATCTTGCCGTCGACCAGGATCAGGCTGCTCGCCCAGAAGGCGATGTCGCCGGCCGACATCGGCCCGGCCGCGACCGGATTGAAATAGGCGTTCTGCGGCAAGGCGAAGGCGGTGATGTTCATCCACAATATGCCCATCACCGCGCAGCCGCGCAGCACGTCCATGGCGGGGATACGGGGCGATGCGGCGGTCATGCGGGGCAATCCTTGAAGATGCTGGCCATCGGGGCATTGGTCTGTCATGCGCCTAGCCATGAATGATGGCCGCAAGCAACGGATAAGCGAGTCCTTCGGTGCGGCGGCCGACCGGTATGACGAACATGCCGGGCCGCAGCGGACGGCCGCTGCTCTGGTGGCCGACATCGCCCAGCGACAAAGTCCTGATGGTGTTGCGCGCATCCTGGAAATCGGGTGCGGCACCGGCCTGCTCACGCGCGACATTCAGACCCGCTGGCCCGGCGCGGAGCTGGTCGCGACCGACATCTCTCCGCAGATGCTGGACCGCGCGGCATCGGCCGGGCTGGTCGCCGGCACCTTCCTCGCGATGGACGGGGAGGCGCCGTCGTTCGAGGGCGAATGGTTCGACCTCATCCTCTCCAGCCTCGCCTTCCAATGGTTTGACGACCTGCCTGCCGCGATCGCGCGGCTGGTGGCGCTGCTGCGGCCCGGCGGCAGCCTCATCTTCTCGACCATGGGGCAGGGCAGCTTCGCCCATTGGCGGGCGGCCCATGCGGCCTGCGACCTGACGCCGGGCGTCCCCGCCTATCCCTCGCTCGACGCGCTGCGCGCCATGCTGGCGACCTATGGCGATGCCTTCGCCTTTGACGAGACGGTCCTGCTGGACGGGCAGGGCGCCCGCGCGCTGATCGGCCATCTCAAGGGCATCGGCGCTGTGGTGCCGGAGGAGGGGCGCCGGCCGCTCTCCCCCGCTGCGCTGCGCCGGGTCATGGTCGCCTATGACGAAGCGGGTGGCCGGGATGTCTATCAGTTGCTGATCGGCCGGGTGACACGCGCCGCCCAGGCATAGGGGCCGATCACCGTGCCGACGAAGCCGCCGGCCTGATGGGTGCTGAGGAAGCGGATATCGACGTCACTCGCCAGCACCGCCTCCCGCCCATCGACGCCATAGGCGAAGCGCGCCGTGCCGCCATCCAGGGCGATGGTCAGGCGGATGGGCTTGGTCGGGTCGATCGGCGCGGCAGCAACCAGCCTGTCACGATCGCTGTCCTCGCGCACCATCAGGGCGATCTGCGGTTTGCCGTCCTTCTGCGTCACGCCGAAGAACAGGAAGGATCGGTCGGACTGCACCGCCGCCAGTCCCGCCCGGTCGCCCTCCGCCGCCGGGCGGTAGCTGAGGTCCGTGCTGATCGTCGCGACGTGATGCTGCTGCCGCCGCCCCATAAAGGCGGGCGCACCGCTAAGGTCACCTAGCGCCGCTGCGCCGTCCAGCACCAGTCCGCCCGGCTCCAGTCGATAAAGCGGCGCCTTGGGCGTCCTTAGTCCGATCCAGTCCATGCTAAGGCTCGGTCCGTCGAACCGGTCGCGATAGGCGAAATCACCGCTGGTCGGCGGCGCGTCGGCATCGCGCATGGACAGGGCCGGGCGCTTGGCCGCATAGGGAATGGCCTTGCCGGCATCCAATATGTGCGGCCAGCCATCGCGCCATGCGACCGGCAGCAGGAAGGTTTCGCGCCCGATATTGTAGAGGTCCGGGCCATAGGGGCGGGTGGCCAGGAAGGTCGCCCACCAGTCGCCCGCCTGCGTCTGTACCAGCTTGGCATGGCCGGCCGATGTCACCGGATGGGGGCGGGCCGGGTCCAGACTGCGCTGGCTCAGGATCGGATTGCCAGCATAGGGGGTGAACGGGCCGCGCAGGTCGCGGGCGCGGAACACCACTTCGCTATGCTGGTCGCCGGTGCCGCCCTCGGCCGCGATCAGATAATAAAACCCTTCGCGCTTCAGCAGATGCGGTCCCTCGATCCAGGACGGCTTCTGGCTGATTTCGACGCCGCCATTGACGATCTGCCTCGACTCGCCGGTCATCTTGAGCGTGTGCCAGTCAAATTCCTGCACCCAGATCGCCCGATGCCCCTCATAGCGGGGCGGTTCGGCCGGCGCGCGATTATTGACGATGAAGGCGCGGTCGCCTTCCCAGTAAATCGACGGATCGATCCCCTCGAACGGCAGCCAGTGGGGCTTGGACCATGGCCCGGCCGCACCCTTTGCCGTCATCACGAAATTGCCGCCGCAATCGACGCAGGTGCCGACCAGATAGAAAAGCCCGTCATGGAAGGAGATGTCGGGCGCGAACATGCCGCGCGAACTGCGCAGGCCGTTGAAATCGAACTGGTCGGGCCGGTCGATCGCATTGCCGATCTGGCGCCAATGGACCATGTCGCTCGACCGGAAGACCGGCAAGCCGGGATAATGGGCGAAGGAGGAGTTGACGAGATAATAAGTCTCGCCGACCCGCGTGATCGATGGGTCGGGATAATAGCCCGACAGGATCGGGTTGCGATAGTCGTCCGGGCCGGACGTCACCTGCTCCTGCGTGCGGCCCTCATAGCGGAAATCGCTGAAGCGGGCGGGGCCAGCCAGGGCCGGGCCGGCGATGGCGGCCAGCAACAGCAAGGCGGCACGACGGGTCTTGCGCATATCCTCTCCTCCCATTTTTGCCGAGCATAGGAGAGAGGAATTGATAGCGCTATCAAAAATCCAGTCCTGCGCGCGCAAAGGGGCCTGTATATGTCAACTTCGCTGTCACTATCTATCGTCGGCGTCCGGCAGCGATGAAGGCGATTGGCAGGCCGACCAGGATGCAGTGGGAGAAGAACTGGTTGCCGATATTCCAGGCGATCCGGCCGATCGGCAGCGCGGCATAGGCGGCGGGCAACCACATGGCGGGCCAGCGCCACGGCCGCACGATCCAGTACATGATCGCCCAGAGCAGCAGGCCATAGAGCAGGCCGGCGACGACCGGATGGCGGCGCAGGGCAGGGCGCCGCCGCGCGATCAGCATATAGGCGCCTGCCATGCAGGCCATGATCGCGAAATGGACGGCCAGGCCGGCAATCGCCCATAGCCAGGCGGGATCGCCCCGCGCGCGATCGCCCAACGGGCCGCTCGCGACAAATTGCAGCACCGCATGCGGCGCCGTGCCTGCCATGCCGGCAAAGGCGAAGGCGGAAAATATGTCGAGTGTGCCGGCGACCAAAGTCGCCCGGATGATCCTCTCGCGCATGGTGCGCTCCCCATTTTCTCGGGGCGGATCATGACAGATTGTCATGAATTTGTCCCGCCGGATGCGCTGCACCCGGCGGGACGGAAAGATTTAGAGTTCGCTGTCCATCAGCGCGGGGAAGAAGCCCTCATGCGCGGTGCGCAGCGCGTCGATCGACACGCCCGCCACGCTGTCGCCGCCGACGGTGCCGATCTTGACCGCGCCCGCAATCTCGACGCCGGCCGGTGCCGTGACGACATAGCGGCTCTGGTCTTCGCCGAAGGCTGAGGCGGTGGTGAGTGCGATGTCCAGCGTCGCGCCGATCTTGCCCGCCAGCGCCATTTCCGCGACGGTGACGATCAGGCCGCCATCCGAAATGTCATGCACGGCATTGACCGTGCCCGCCACCACCAGCGCGCGGACGGCGTCGCCATTGGCGCGCTCGACCGCCAGGTCGACCTTGGGCGCGTCACCCGCCTCGCGGCCGGCAATCTCACGCAGCCAGATCGACTGGCCCAGATGCGTGCCTTCTCCGCCGACCAGCCAGATCGCGTCGCCCTCATTCTTGAACGCCACGGTCGCCATCACGTCGATGTCGGCCAGCAAACCGATGCCGCCGATCGCCGGGGTCGGCAGGATCGCCGATCCACCGCCGGTCGCCTTCGATTCATTGTAGAGGCTGACATTGCCCGATACGATCGGGAAATCGAACGCGCGGCAGGCGTCGCCCATGCCCTCCAGGCAGCCGGTCAGCTGCGCCATGATCTCGGGGCGCTGCGGATTGGCGAAGTTGAGGCAGTTGGTGACCGCCAGCGGGGTCGAGCCGACTGCGCTCAGGTTGCGATAGCATTCCGCGATTGCCTGCTTGCCGCCTTCATAGGGGTCGGCATAGCAATAGCGCGGGGTGCAGTCGGTGCTGATGGCAATGCCCTTGCTGCTGCCATGGACGCGCACCACAGCAGCGTCGCCGCCGGGGCGCTGTACCGTGTCGCCGCCGACCATGTGGTCGTACTGCTCCCAGATCCAGCGACGGCTGGCGATGTCGGGGCTGCCCATCAGCGTGACTAGGTCGGCGCCAATGTCTGCGCTCTCGGCGATCTCGCCCAGCGGCTCGACCTTCGACCAGATCTTATACTCGTCCTTCGGCATCGAGGGACGGTCATAGAGCGGCGCATCGTCGGCCAGGGGGGCAAGCGGAATATCGCAGACGATCTCGCCCTTATGCTCCAGCACCATGCGGCCGGTGTCGGTGACATGGCCGATGACGGCGAAGTCCAGTTCCCACTTCCGGAAGATCGCCTCGGCAAAGGCTTCGCGGCCGGGCTTCAAGACCATGAGCATGCGCTCCTGGCTTTCCGACAGCATCATCTCATAGGTGGTCATGCCGGTTTCGCGCTGCGGCACGTCATCCATCTTGAGGTGCAGGCCGACGCCGCCCTTCGACGCCATTTCGACGCTGGAGGAGGTGAGGCCGGCGGCGCCCATGTCCTGAATGGCGACGATCGCGTCCGACGCCATCAATTCCAGGCACGCCTCGATCAGCAGCTTTTCGGTGAAGGGGTCGCCGACCTGGACGGTGGGGCGCTTTTCTTCCGAATCCTCGCCGAAATCGGCCGATGCCATGGTCGCGCCATGGATGCCGTCGCGGCCGGTCTTGGACCCGACATAGACGATCGGATTGCCGACGCCGCTGGCGGCCGAATAGAAGATCTTGTCGGTATCGGCGACACCCACGGTCATCGCATTGACCAGGATATTGCCGTCATAGGCGGGATGGAAATTGACCTCACCGCCCACGGTCGGCACGCCGACGCAATTGCCATAGCCGCCGATGCCATGGACCACGCCGCTGATGAGATGCTTCATCTTGGGATGGTCGGGACGGCCGAAGCGCAGCGCGTTCATATTGGCGACCGGGCGGGCGCCCATGGTGAACACGTCGCGCAGGATGCCGCCGACGCCAGTCGCGGCGCCCTGATAGGGTTCGATGTAGCTGGGGTGATTGTGGCTTTCCATCTTGAAGATGGCGGCCTGGCCATCGCCGATGTCGACCACACCGGCATTTTCGCCGGGGCCACAGATGACCTGCGGGCCCTTGGTGGGCAGCTTCATCAGGTGGATCTTGGAGGATTTATAGGAGCAATGCTCCGACCACATGACCGAGAAGATGCCGAGTTCCGTCAGGTTCGGTTCGCGGCCGATCGCCTTGAGGACGCGATCATATTCTTCGGGGGACAGACCGTGCTCGGCAACGATCTGCGGGGTGATCTGGGGGGCGCTGCTGGACATGAGCGCGCCTTTAGCCGCGTGGCGCAGGATTCACAATGGGGAGGCGGCGGCCATATGATGACCGCCGCCCATTATCCATTTAGCAGCTGCTGTTGCGGTCGATGGCGCGGCCAGCCAAGGCACCGGCGCCAGCGCCGACAACGGTGCCGGTGGCGCGATCGCCCCGCGTGTCGACCGCGCGGCCCAGCAGGGCGCCGGCGACGCCGCCCAGCAGCAGGCCGGTGGTGCCGCCCGACTTGCGGCAGCGATAATCACCGCGATAGCCGCGACGGTCGGAATAGCGACCATGGTCATGATGGCGGTCGCCACGGTGCCAGCCACGGTCATGGCCGCGGGCGAAGGAGGTCGCCGGAACGGCGGTGGCGACGGTTGCGGTCGCCAGGGCCATGGCGATCAGGCTCTTCTTGAAATTCATGGGTCATCTCCTCGACCTGTTTATCTCTGGTACGAGGCTGTTCTGCCACCGGTTGGCTGGCAACATCCTGAACCATCACGTTATCTGTCGTTCAGGAAAGGCGCGCGGCATGAAAAAAGGGCCGGTTCCTAGGGAAGAACCGGCCCCTGTAGAAAAAAAGACTGAAGCGATCCTGCGATCAGACGTGGCAGGCCTGCGCCGACTTGCCGGGGATGGTGATGGTCACATCGTTGCCCGAACCCTTGACTTCATAGCCGCCCTCGGCGGTGAAGGGCTGGCCGGCTTCAGCGGCCTTCAGCATGGTGGGCGAACCCGTCTTCTCGGTGCGCAGGATCGCGCTCTTGTCGTCGCTCATATAGTCGACGAAGATCAGGCTGTTGTCCTTGCAGCGGAACTGCTTGTTGGCCTTGACCGACGGCGGCAGCTCGACCGGGGCGGCATTGGCCAACTGGGCAGCCATCGGATCGGCGGGGCCGCCGACGACTTCGGGTTCGTCATTCTTGTTGCAGGCAGACAGCATGGTCAGGCCGGCAACGGCGATGAGGGGGAGATAATATTTCATAGCGGTCCTTCTATGTGCACTTGCAACATCATGCGTCAACGCAAAACTGCCCGAATTCCGCCACGCCTGTGCAATGGCGTCATGACGTTTGCGTGACAATTGCCCGATTGGGCCGGGTGTGCGTCATCCGCGCTTGACCGCGCGGACAGGCGCGGTCAATGCAGGCGCATGGCTGAGGAAAATACCCCGCAAACGGATCTGTCCCAACTGTCGTTCGAAGATGCGCTGCGCGCGCTCGAATCGATCGTCCGCCGGCTGGAAAGCGGCGATGTCCCGCTCGATGAGTCGATCTCGCTCTATGCTCAGGGCGAGGAATTGCGCAAGCGTTGCACCGAACGGCTGCAGGCGGCCGAAGCGCGGATCAGCAAGTTGACGGTCGATGCCGGCGGCACCGTGACCGGCGCCCAGCCCTTCGGCGCGGATTGACCCACTGCATGGAACGGAGCGCGGCAGGAGCGCTGGTCGCCGCCCGAGCGGCAACGGTCGCGGCCGATATCGACCGGGCGTTCGACGCGCTGCTGGCTGTCCCCGACGATCCGCGTCATCGCCTTTATGAAGCGATGCGCCATGCCGCGATCGGCGGTGGCAAGCGGCTGCGGCCGCTGCTGGTGCAGGTGACCTGCGATCTGTTTAACATTTCCCGCGAATCCGCGCTGCGCGTCGGCCTCGCGATCGAATGCATCCATGTCTATTCGCTGGTGCATGACGATCTGCCGGCGATGGACGATGACGATATGCGGCGCGGTAAGCCGACGGTTCACAAGGCGTTCGACGAAGCGAGCGCGATCCTGGCCGGCGATTGCCTGCATGATCTCGCCTTCGAGATATTGGCCGACGAACAGACCCATCCCGATGCCTTCGTGCGGATCGACCTCGTAAAGGCGCTCGCCGTCGCCAGCGGCCCGGTCGGCATGGCGGGCGGGCAGATGATGGACCTGGAGGCGGAAAAGGCGCGTTTCGATCTCGCCACCGTTACCCGGCTGCAAAATCTCAAGACCGGCGCGCTGATCGGCTTCTGCGTCGATGCCGCCGCCATCATGGCGCGCATCCCGGTGGAGGCGCGCACCGGCCTGCACGGCTATGCCCGCGATATCGGCCTTGCCTTCCAGATTGCCGACGACCTGCTGGATGTAGAGGGCGACGCGGCCCTGGCCGGCAAGGCGCTGGGCAAGGATGCTGCCGCTGGCAAGGAAACCTTCGTCTCGCTCCTGGGGGTAGACCGGGCGCGGGAACAGGGGCGCTTGCTCGTTGAACAGGCCAAGGCGCACCTGCACGGCCATGGCGCGGAGGCGGATCTGCTGCGCGCCATTGCCGACTATATTGTGGAGAGGGACCGCTAGATCATGAGCAAGCCGCGTATCGGTGTCTATCCCGGCACCTTCGATCCCATCACCCTTGGCCATATGGACATCATCCGCCGCGGCGCGAAGCTGGTCGACAAGCTGGTGATTGGCGTCACGACCAACATCAGCAAGTCGCCGATGTTTGCCGATGAGGAGCGGCTCGACATGGTCCGCCGCGAATGCGCGGACATCGACACCGAAATCGTCGTCACCGGCTTCAACTCGCTGCTGATGGACTTTGCCGAATCGCAGGGCGCCAACGTCATCATCCGGGGGCTGCGCGCTGTCGCCGACTTCGAATATGAATATCAGATGGCGGGCATGAACCAGCAGATCAACAGCCGGGTCGAAACCGTCTTCCTGATGGCCGACGTGTCGCTGCAGCCGATCGCGTCGCGTCTGGTCAAGGAAATCGCCCTCTATGGCGGGCCGATCCACAAGTTCGTCAGCCCCGCCGTGCGCGAGGAGGTGGAGGCGCGGGTGGCCGCACTTGGCCGTAAGGGGCAGGGCTAGGAACGGGTTGTCGCCAATGTTGCCGTCTCGTTTCAGCCCGCGTTCAGTTGCCAATCCCGATCAGGGCGCTATCAGGACGGCTTGACCTTCCCGGGCAAGATCTAAGGAAAGCTTATTCGCATGCGTTTCACTTCCGCGCTCAAGACCGTGGCGATCGGTTTCGCCCTCACCGCGTCCAGCGTGGCCTTCGCCCAGGGTGGCGGCGGTGGCGGCGGCGGTGCCGAGGAAATGAAGAAGGCGGAAACCGCTGCGAAGGCGGAGCAGAATGCCAAGTCGCTGGGCGCGCAGCTGACGCCGCAGCTGCCGCCGGCGACCATCCCGGCCGACCCGCAGAATATCTGGGATCTAGATCTGTCGAGCGGCGGCCGCGTGCGCATCCAGCTGCGCCCGGACATCGCCCCCAACCATGTCGAGCGGATCAAGGAACTGACCCGCCAGGGCTTCTACAATGGTCTGAAGTTCCACCGCGTCATCCCGGGCTTCATGGCCCAGGGTGGCGATCCCAAGGGGGACGGCACCGGCGGCTCGACGCTGCCCGACCTCAAGGCCGAGTTCAACCCGATGCCGCATCTGCGCGGCACCCTGTCCATGGCCCGCGCCCAGAGCGAGGACAGCGCCAACAGCCAGTTCTTCATCGTGCTGCTGCCGCGCATGCAGCTCGACAAGAAATATACCGTCTTCGGCCGGGTGATCGAAGGCATGCAATATGTCGATGCGATCCATGAGGGCGAGCCGCCGGCCGACCCGACCGTGATCCTGCAGGCCTCGATCGAGAGCGACGGCAAGCCGCCGGTGCTGGCACCGCCGCCCCCGCCGCCGGCGCCCGAACCCGCAGCGCTGCCTTCGAAGAAGCCGGCTGCCCCGGCCAAGAAGCCGGCCCCCAAGAAGAAGTGAGTTTGCGCCCGGAAGGGCCATCGTCATGCGTGTAGACCTGTTCGATTTCGATCTGCCGGCGGAGAATATCGCGCTCCGTCCGGCCAGCCCGCGCGATTCGGCGCGCCTTCTGCTCGTGCCCGGCGACGGCGCGATGGGGGATCGCATCGTGCGCGACCTGCCGTCATTGTTGCGCGCAGGCGATGTGCTGGTCTTCAATGACACCCGCGTCATTCCCGCCCAGCTGGAAGGGATGCGGGGCGAGGCACGGATCGGCGCGACCCTGCACAAGCGGCTCGGCCTGCGCCAGTGGCAGGCCTTTCTGCGCAATGCCAAGCGGGTGCGGGATGGCGACCGGATCGATTTCGGCGCCGGCGTCACCGCGATCGCCGGCCCGCGCGACGAGGATGGCGGCGTTACTCTCGATTTCGAGGGCGAGGAACCGGTCGAGATTCTGCTGGAGCGGGCCGGGCGCATGCCGCTGCCGCCCTATATCGCCAGCAAGCGCGCCACCGACGAGCGTGACCGCAGCGATTACCAGACCATGTTCGCGCGCGAGGATGGCGCGGTCGCCGCCCCCACCGCCGCGCTGCATTTCACGCCCGACCTCACCGCCGCACTGGCACAGGCCGGTGTGCTGACCGAAACGCTGACCCTGCATGTCGGCGCCGGCACCTTCCTGCCGGTCAAGGCGGACGATACCGACGACCATCGCATGCATGCCGAATGGGGGCGGATCGATCAGGACACGGCCGATCGCCTGAATGCCGCGCGGGCGGCCGGCGGCCGGGTCATCGCGGTCGGCACCACCTCGCTGCGCCTGCTCGAAAGCGCGACCGGGCAGGATGGCGTGATCCGCCCCTTCGCCGGCGAAACCCGCATCTTCATCACGCCCGGCTACCGCTTCCGCGCGATCGACGGGCTGATGACCAATTTCCACCTGCCCAAATCGACCCTGTTCATGCTGGTAAGTGCTTTGATGGGCCGCGATCGGATGCAGCAGGTCTACGCCCATGCGATCGCCAACGGCTATCGTTTCTACAGCTATGGCGACTCCAGCCTGTTGCTGCCGGAGCGATAGGGCAGGCGTCTACCCCTTCGGTTGGTTGCCTATTTGAACGAGGCCAGGCATTCCACTTCGAGCGGGGCGCCGAGTGCCAGGCCGTCGGCGCCGAAGGCGCTGCGGGTGGGCAGGCGCTTGCCCTCGAAATAGCTGACATAGGTGGTGTTGAAGCGCGGCCAGTCGGCCATGTCGTCCAGCATCACCGTGCATTTGACGACGTTGCCGAAGTCGAGGCCATTATCCTTCAATATCTTGCCGATCGAATCCATCGCATTCTTGACCGCCGCATCGAACCCTTCCTTGTGCGGGTCCATGCCGTCGGGCACCTGGCCGATCTGGCCCGACATGTAGAGCATGTCGCCGACCCGGATCGCGGGCGAGAAGGGCAGCTTGGCCGGTAGCGGCTTCTGCGCGGCGGCGGGCGCGGCGATCATGAGGCCGGCCAGAAGGGCGATTGGCAGGGCGGGGGCGAGCAGCTTTTTCATCATGGGGCTCCGAAAAGGATCAGACGCGGGGCAGGGCGGCGATCAGCCGTTCGACATCCCTGTCATCGTTGAACACCGATGGCGAGATGCGGAAATAATTGTCGTGGACGGATAGGCGCACCTGCGCCCGCGCCAGCGGATCGGTGAGCAGGCCCTTCGCATTGGGCAGGACGCAGCTCAGCAGCGGGCTGGTCGCGCCCGGCGGGGTGATGAGGCGATAGCCCTTGCGCGGCAGCTCGTCGCGCAACTGGCCGATCAATTGCTGGGCATGGGCCTGGATCGCCGGGACGGTGAGGGCCGAGATGTAGCTGATCGAATGATCGAGCATGGCGCTGATCGCCTGGGCATAGGTGCCGGTGCCGAAATGGCCGAGCGCGCCGGGGCGGGCGATATAGCTGGTGGGCGCATCGCCGGGCGGATCGAGCGGGAAGACATGGGTTTGCGGCGGGGACAGGCCGATGCCGGGCGGCGCGCCGGGTGCGGCAAAGCCATAATAGCCATATTCGCTGCGGGGCAGCCGCTCCGCGACGCCGCGCCGGACATAGAGGAAGCCCAGGCCAAAATCGCCCATCAGCCATTTATAGGTGGCGCAGGCGGCGAAATCGACGCCGCTGTCGTGCAGGTCGATCGGCACCGCGCCGGCGGCATGGATAATGTCGGCATAGACGAGCGCGCCGACCTTGTGCGCCATCGCGCTGATCGCCTTCAGGTCATGCTGGAAGCCGTTATAGGTGGAGACGGCCGAGAGGCTGACCAGCTTCGTCCCCGGCGTGATGGCGCGGGCCATGTCCTCGGGCGCGATGCGGCCCTCGCGCGCCTGCACCCAGGCGACATCGACGCCCTGTTTGGCCATTTCCTGATACATGGGGAAGGCGGCGTAGAAATGGAGCGTGTCGGTGACGACGCGGCCGCCATCCTTTGGCAAGCCGAGTGCGCGCAGCACCGCCTGTTCGCCCATGGTGGTGGACTGGACCCAGGTGATCTCGTCCACGTCGGCGCCCATCAATGCAGCGAATTTCGCGATCAGCGCGGCGCGATCGACCGGCTTGCGCGCGGCAGCGACGGGATCGAGCGTGCGGCCTGCGAGATAGGCGTCGGCGGCGGCTTTGGCGCCCAGGCTCACCGGATGGGTGGAGGCGCTGTCGAAATAGGCGAGCGGGGTGGCGGCGAAGCTGGCCTTGTCGGGCAGCGATGGCAGCGCGGCGACGGCGCGCGCGGCCTGCGCCGCGACTGGTATCGCGAGCGCCGCGCCCAACGCCTGGCGCCGGCTAAGGCTCATGCCATGATCCGGGCGAGCGCGGTCTTGAACGCCTGCATTTCCGCCGGCGTGCCGAAGGAGACGCGGACCCAGTCGTCCATATGCTTGCGCGGGCCGCCGATGAAGATCTTCTCCTTCGCCAGCGCGGCGGTGACATCGGCGCCGGGGCGGCCGACATGGATCATCGCGAAGCTGGTCTGCGAGGGAAGATATTTGAGGCCGCGCGCATCGAGCCAGGCGAAGAGATCGTCACGCACCGCCTTGTTATAGGCCTTGCGCTGGGGGAGCAGGGTCGGGTCGAGCAGGCTGGCTTCGGCCGCGACGATGGCGGGCATCGGCGTGATGTTGACGCCATAGTCGGCCATGCCGTCGAGCAGATCCTTGCGTCCGGCGATCAGGCCGCAGCGCAGGCCGGCCAGGCCGTAGATCTTCGAGAAGGTGCGGGTCACAAGGATGTCCGCGCCCTTCGCCACCAGGTCGAGGCAGCTCTGCGCGTCGCTATAGTGGATATAGGCCTCGTCTACGAGCAGCACGGAGCCGGCCGGCTTGTTGGCGAGCAGCCATTCGATGTCGGCGCGCGGGATCGGCAGGCCGGTCGGGTTGTTGGGATTGCAGAGATAATAGACGCCAGCGTCGGGCGCGGCGGCCAGCAGCTTGCGGACGTCGGCGGTGAAGTCGCCGGCCAGCGGCAGGGCGACGGCGCGGGTGACCGGCTGGTTGCCCTTGCCCAGGAACCCCTGGTCGAAGGTGGGTTCGAAATGGGCGATCGGGCGGGTTTTCGATGAATAGGTCAGCGCGACCGAGCGCAATGGCATGAACGAGCCAGGATGGACCTGCACCTGGTCGGGCGTCAGGCCGTTCTGGCGGGCGAACAGGCTTTCCAGCTTCGAGGCGAAGGCCATGCCATAGCGGCCCGCGAGCGGATCGAGCCCGGACAGCGCCTGCAGCGCGGCGGGCGCGGGGCCGAGCGGATTTTCGTTGCTGTTGATGAAGATGCCGTCGGTGAGGGTGGCGACCATCGCCTTGGGATCATCACTCATCGCCACCTTGCGGTCGCGCTGGGCGAGGGCGGGCGCCGCACCGGCTATTGCCGCCGCGCCCATGGCGCCGCGCATCAGCATGCGGCGGCTGAGAGTGTCCGGACGGTCGGTCATGCTGTATTTCTCCCCCCGAAGATCACAAAAAAAGGGCCGGTCCTTGGCGGACCGGCCCTTCATTTTTACGCGCTTAGAACTTGAAGTCGATACGCGCGTAATAATAGCCGCCGGCCGTGCTGTAGGGGCCGTGGCCATAGGGGGTGTCATAGGCCCCGGCGCCGTTGATGTAAGGCGACTGGCCGACCGGTACAGTCACACCCTTGAGCAGCTTGGGCACTTCGGGCTTCTGGTTGAACAGATTGTTCGCACCCAGCGAGAAGGTGACGGCATCGGTGAAGTCGTAGCTCACTTCCAGATCGGTGATCGGAGCGGCCTTGACCACGCCCTTGAAGTAGAGCTGGTCTGCACCGCCGGCACCGTCCTGGATCAGGAAGCCGCCTTCGGGGACGATGATCGCGCCGCTGCTGTCGCGTGCGGTGAAGCCCGGCCGGATCAGCATGCTGGTCTTGCCATAATAGGTTTCACGCAGGTTCAGGCTGAACGGGCCGCTCTTGAACAGGGCGCCAAACACGATCTTATAGTCGGGCGTCGAGTCTTCGATGTTGCTTTCCGATGCCGCGTTGAACAGCGGATAGCCGACCTTGTTGTTGGTGATCTTGGTCTTGTTGTAGTTGGCGTTGAGCGAGAGGTTGAGCGAGCCGAAGTCCAGCGCCACCGGATAGGAGGCCGAGAAGTCGATGCCCATCGTCCGGGTGTCGATGCCGTTGGTGAAGCTCTGGACGCCGACGGTCTGGAGCGCGGTGTCAAGGACGATGCCTGCTGCCGCCAGCGCGTCGAAGATCGCGGCCGCGCCCGGCTGGACCACGCCGCCCTGGACCGCGTTACGCGATGCAGTGGCGGTGATGCGGTCCTTGATCTTGATCATATAGGCATCGACCGTGACTGCCAGCTTGGGCACCGGACGCACGACGAAACCGGCCGAGAAATTCTTCGACTTTTCCGCGCCGAGCGGACCGAAGCCGAGCAGTTGGGCGGCCGGCGTACCGGCAGGCAACTGGGCGACGGCGCTGGTCGGGCCGACGTTGATGGTCGAATATTTCTGTTCGGCCAGGGTCGGCGCGCGGAAGCCGGTGCTGGCCGTGCCGCGGATCGCGAAGGCATCGCTGAAGTCGTAGCGGGTGGTGATCTTGCCGATCAGCGTGTCACCGAAATCGCTATAATCTTCATAGCGGCCGGCAAGATCGACGCTCCAGCCTTCGACCGGTTCGGCGATGAAGTTGACATAGCCGGCCTTGGAATTGCGGGTGAAGCGGCCCGCGTCGGTCGCCTTGTAGCCCGGGAAGGACTGAACACCGGTCTTGTAGGTCGAATTCTCGTCGCCCTGGACGATTTCATACATGTCCTTGCGATATTCGCCACCGAACGCAAAGGTCAGCGGACCAGCCATGCCGACGTCGAATTCCTTGCGAATGTCGGCGTTGACCGTGGTCTGGCTCAGGCGGAAGCCGCCGTCATAGGCCTTGTCAGGCGTATTGGCCGTGCCGATGCCTGCGAGCGCTGCGGCATAGCTTTCCTGCCAGCGTTCGCGATGGGCCGACTTCTCGGTCCAGATCTCGTTCTTCTGGTAGCCATAGGTGCCGCTGACGTCATAGGTCCAGTCGCTGCCGAAATCGCCCTTGGCGCCGACGGTGAAGCTATATTCGTCTTCGATCACATGCTGCAGCGGGACCATGCCGTAGGTGCCGGTATCGCCATAGCAGATGTTGGGATCATAAGCGGCTGAGGTGACATTGCCGCCCAGATTGCCGGTTTCGTAGCAGATGCGCTTGGGATGGCGATAGCCCTGCTTCGCCCAGCCTTCGCGACGCGACACGTCACCAAAAGCGTAGAGTTCGACGCCGCCGAAATCATAGCCGGCGTTGAAGAAGGCGACGTTCAGTTCCGACTTGGGCTGGCCGCCATTGATGTTGGCCAATGCGTCGCCGGCGAGGTTCGACCATTGGGCCGGGGCGTTGGGCTGGAGCGTGCCGTCGAGCTGGGTGACCTGAACCTGGCCCTTGCCGAGCGTGGTATAGTCCTGGCGGCGATGGAACAGGGTGAGGTCGAAATAGCCGTCCTCGCCCAGCTTGAAGCCGACATTGCCCGAGGCGGAGAAGAGTTCGCCCTGACTGTTATAATATTGACCGCCGGTCACCTTGAAGGTGCCGCCTTCGGTCTGGTCCTTGAGGATGAAGTTGATGACGCCGGCGATCGCGTCGGTGCCATAGACGGCGGCGGCGCCTTCCTGGAACACTTCGACCTGCTTGATCGCGTCTGGCGGGATGAGGTCGATGCTGGGCGCAGCCGAGCCGGAGAAGGCGCCGAGAACCTGAAGGATGCCGTTGCCGTGGCGGCGCTTGCCATTGACCAGAACCAGCGTGTGGTTCGGCGACAGGCCGCGCAAACGGGCCGACAGCGAGAAGCTGGACATGTCGGTGCCCTGCGTCTGCGCCGTGAAGCTGGGCACGATCTGGGTCAGCACCTGGTTCATGTTGGGCTGGCCGACGCGGCTGATCGCGTCTTCGCTCAGCACCTGGATCGGCGCTGCGGATTCCGCGGCCGACATGCCGATGGCGCGGGTGCCGGTAACGATGATGGCGGCGCCGTCGTCGACCTGCGGTTGCTGCGGTGCTTCCTGTGCAATTGCAGCAGCGGACCAGGACGAAGCGGCGATCAGTGATAGTTTAAGAGCGGATAATCTTGTCATTCTATGCCCCCTGTTATGCATTATCTTGACACAGGGGAGAACGAGGCTTGGTGAAATAACCTCTATTGCAGTGCAAAAATTATGACGCGATATGAAATATTTCTGCTTTGTATCTAGTGGCGGATTCGTCAGCTTATTTGAAATTTTCCGTCATTGCCAAATGGCTAGATGGAATGTGCTTTGATGCATTTTGCAATCAACTGGCATGGCGGATTTTTGATCCTGGTTCGTTTTTGATTTACTTATGCCTTATCCGCCTTTTGCGGCGGCGATGAGCTTGCGGGCCTCTGCGCCGGTCCAGTCCATCGCGCCGACGACGCGGGCGACTTCCTTGCCCTTGGCATCATAGAGGACGGTGGTCGGCAGGACGCCGGTGGCATAGCCCAGGCCGAGCTTGTTCTCCGGATCGGTCCAGCCCTTGAGGTGGGGCAGCTTGTGTTTGGCGAAGAAAGGCTTGATCGCGGCCTGGCCCTGCACGTCCTGCGAGATCGTCAATACCGCCAGGCTCCTGTCACCTTCGCTGTCACTTTGCGCGGCGAGGGCGTCGAGCGTCGGCATCTCCGCGACGCAGGGCGCGCACCAGGTCGCCCAGAGATTGACCAGCAGCGGCCGGCCGGCAAAGTCCTGCAGGGTCGCCGTGCCGCCCTGCGGATTTTCGAACGCGAAGGTCGGCGCGGGCGTGCCCGCCTTGCTGCGGTCGATCGTGTAGTTGAATTCGCCCTTGGCACTGCCGCCGGCAGCGGGTTGCACTTCGTCGCCCGTCACCTCGCCGCTGGCGCTCGCATTGGCTTGCCCCGCGGGCCGGGATTGCCTATCGCATGCCGCCAGCCCAGCCAGCAGGAGCAGTGTCATTACCGAGCGCAAGGACGATATCATGGAAGCAGGCTCCAACAGCATGTGGGGTGGCCGGTTCGCGGCCGGCCCGGCATCGATCATGCGTGAGATAAATGCCTCCATCCCCTTCGACAAGCGCTTGTGGAAACAGGATATCGCCGGGTCCAAGGCGCATGTCGCGATGCTGGCCAAGCAGGGCATCGTCGATGGCGAGGATGCGCAGGCGATCACCGAGGGTCTGAACCGGATCGCGGCGGAATATGAAGCCAATGGCGTTCCGGTCAATCTGGACCTGGAAGATATTCACATGGTCACGGAGTCGCGGCTGGCCGAACTGATCGGCCCGGCCGCCGGGCGCCTGCACACCGCGCGCAGCCGCAACGACCAGGTGGCGACCGATTTCCGCCTGTGGGTCCGCGACGCCATGGATGAAGTGATGGCGGGCCTGGCCGGGTTGCAGCAGGCGCTGCTCGCCCGCGCCGAGGAGCATGTCGATGCGGTGATGCCGGGCTTCACCCATCTCCAGTCGGCGCAGCCGGTGACGCTGGGTCATCATCTGATGGCCTATTATGAAATGGTGCGCCGCGACCGCAGCCGCTTTGCCGATGCGCGCGTGCGGCTGGACGAATGCCCGCTGGGCGCCGCTGCGCTGGCCGGCACCGGATTTCCGATCGATCGCCATGCCACGGCGGCGGCGCTGGGCTTTGCCAAGCCGACCGACAACAGCCTGGACAGCGTGTCCGACCGCGACTTCGCACTCGACTATCTGATGGCCGCGACCCAGGCGTCGCTGCATTTGTCGCGCCTGGCCGAGGAATTCATCATCTGGGCGAGCCAACCCTTCGGCTTCGTCAAGCTGCCCGACGCCTATTCGACCGGCAGCTCGATCATGCCGCAGAAGCGCAATCCGGACGCGGCCGAACTGGTGCGCGGCCATGCCGGCCGGATCATGGGCTGCATGAGTGCGCTGTGCGTGACGATGAAGGGCCTGCCGCTCGCCTATTCCAAGGACATGCAGGACGACAAGCCGCCGGTGTTCGAGGCGCATGACCTGCTGGGCCTGTCGATTGCGGCGATGACCGGCATGATCGAGACGGTGACGTTCCGCACCGACCGGATGCGCGGCCTGGCCGAAAGCGGCTTTGCCACCGCGACCGACCTTGCCGACTGGCTGGTGCGCGAGGGCGACATTCCCTTCCGCGAGGCGCATCATATCACCGGGCGCGCGGTGGCGGCAGCGGAAGAGGCCGGCGTGCAGCTGGCCGACCTGCCGCTCGAAACGCTCAAGGCCATTGATGCGCGTATCGACGATCGCATCTATGCGGTATTGACGGTCGATGCGTCGGTTGCCAGCCGCAAGAGCCATGGCGGCACGGCGCCCGATCAGGTGCGCGCGCGGATCGCCGCGGCGCGCGCGACACAGGAGTGAGGCAGATGGCACGGCATGTCCGCAACGGGCTGATGATCGGGGCAATGGCGCTGGCGCTGGCCTCCTGCGGTGGCCGTGAATCGCTCAAACCCGTGGCGGGCCAGAAATTGCCCGCCGTGCCGGTGGGGGCGGCGACCGCGCCGACCGCCGCCGACATGATGGATCCGGGCACCCAGGCCCGCCCGGAACGTAATGTCGAACTGCTGACCCAGTCGCGCCAGCGCGGCAATGACGAGTTCGACCTGTCGCCGGAAAGCCGGCCGCAACAATAGTCCCTATTCCCGCAAGGATCAGACCTTGGACCATTTCGATTATGTAGACGGCACCATGCATGTGGAGCAGGTGCCGATGACGGAAATTGCGCAGCAGGTCGGCACCCCGGTCTATGTCTATTCGACCGCGACGCTGGAACGCCATGTCGGCGTGTTCCGCGAAGGGCTGTCCCAGCTCGACAATCCGCTGATCGCCTTTGCCGTGAAGGCCAATCCCAATGCCGCCGTGCTGGCGACGCTGGCGAAGCTGGGGCTGGGCGCGGACGTGGTGTCGGGCGGCGAATTGCAGCGCGCCGTGGCCGCCGGCATTCCGGCCGATCGCATCGTCTTTTCCGGCGTCGGCAAGACCGCCGAGGAAATGAAGCTGGCGCTGGAGCTGGGCATTTTCCAGTTCAACCTGGAAAGCGAGCCGGAAGCGGAAATGCTGTCGGAGGTGGCGCTGTCGATGGGGAAGAAGGCGCCGGTCGCCTATCGCATCAACCCCGATGTCGATGCCGGCACCCATGCCAAGATTTCGACCGGCAAGTCGGAAAACAAGTTCGGCATCCCCTATGACCGGGCGCTGGAAAGCTATGCCGCCGCGCGCGACCTGCCGGGCCTCGATGTCCAGGGCGTCGCCGTGCATATCGGCAGCCAGCTGACCGACCTGGCGCCGCTGGAGGCGGCCTTCGTCAAGGTCGGCGCGCTGATCGCGCAGCTGCGCGCGGCGGGCCATGACATCCGCACCGCCGATCTGGGCGGTGGCCTGGGCGTGCCCTACGACCCGTCGCAGCCGCTGCCGCCGAGCCCGGCCGACTATGGCGCTATGGTGACGCGGGTGACGCAGGGCTGGGATGCGCGGCTGATGTTCGAGCCGGGCCGGGTGATCGTGGGCAATGCCGGCGTGCTGCTGTCGAAGGTGATCCGCATCAAGCAGGGCGCGCAGGCGCCGTTCGTGATCGTCGACGCGGCGATGAACGATCTGATGCGCCCCAGCCTCTATGATGCATGGCACGATATCCGGGCGGTGACGCCGGATGGCAACCGGATCGCGTCGAACGTGGTCGGGCCGGTGTGCGAGACCGGCGATACCTTTGCCATGGGCCGCGACATGGATGTGGTGGCGGCCGGCGACCTGCTGACCTTCATGACCGCCGGCGCCTATGGCGCGACCATGGCGGGCACCTATAACAGCCGTTCGCTGACCCCCGAGGTGCTGGTGTCGGGCGACAAATGGGCGGTGGTCCGCGCGCGTCCGCCGATCGAGGCGCTGATCGCGGGCGATCATATTCCCGATTGGGTGGCTGGCTGATGCACAGCCTGCCCGTCTTTCTGCGGCTGGAGGGGCGGGCGGTCATCCTGACCGGAAAAGGCGAGGCGGCCGATGCCAAGCGCCGGCTGCTGGCGCGCGCCGGTGCGCGCATCGTCGGCGAGGATGATGCGGATGCGCGGGTCGCGATCGTGTCGGATGGCGACGCGGCGGTCGTGGCACGGCTGCGCACGCGCGGCGTGCTGGTCAACGCCACCGACAAGCCTGATCTGTGCGACTTCACTCTGCCCGCGATCGTCGATCGCGACCCGGTGCTGATCGCGATCGGCACGGGCGGGGCGTCGGCGGGCCTGGCGGCGGCGCTGCGGCAGCGGATCGAGGCCTTGTTGCCGAGCGGGCTGGGCGATCTGGCGCGGGCGCTGTTCGCGGCGCGAGGGCGCTTGCGCGACCTGTGGCCCGATGCGGGCGCGCGGCGGCAGGCGATCGGCAAGGCGCTGGCGCCGGGCGGGGCGATCGATCCGCTGGGGTTTGATCCGGATGTCGACTTCTGGCTGGCGGAAAATCCGGAGGCGGACAGTAGCGAGCTATATCTTGTCCGGCTGTCCTCCGCCGATCCCGACGAGCTGACCGTGCGCGATGCGCGGATGCTGGCGCTGGCGGACCGGGTCTATCATGATGGGTCGGTGGCGCCGGCGATATTGGACCGGGCGCGGGCGGATGCCGAGCGGATCGCGGCGGATGGTCCGCCCGAACGGCTTGGCGCTGGCCTCAATCTGTGGGTCAGTTCTGCCGCGCGCTGAGGCGGGCGACTTCATCCTGCAAGGCCTGGATCGAGGAGACGAGGCGGGCGCGGTCGAGCTGCATTTCCTGCAGGGCGTCGCGGGTCTCGCCCAGTTCCACCGCGCGTCGGGCGATGCGGGCGTCGAGTTCGGCATTGTGGCGGTTGAGCATGCCGAGCCGTTCGGCGCGGGCGCACAGATGGCGCAGCCGTGCATCGAGCAGGTCGAAATCGAACGGCTTGACGATATGGTCGTCGGCGCCGGCCTCCAGCACTTCGACGGCGGACTGGCTATCCATGCGGCCGGTCAGCATGACGATGCAGGCATGGGGGGCGAGTGCAGCGGCGCGTATGCGCTTCATCGTCGTCACGGCGGGCAGCATCAAAAGGTCCATGTCGATGAGGATCAGGTCGACCGGATGCGTCACCAGCAGGTTGAGCGCGATGAAGCCATTTTCGGCTAGCACCACGTCATAGTTAAGCCGTGACAGGCGGCGGGCGATGACGGTGCGGGCGGTCGCATTCTCGTCGATCAGCAGCACGCGCAGTCGACGCGAGGCGGTGACCCCGTTTTCCGGCTGTTCCGCAACGATCTGATGAAGGGGCTTGCGCTTGAAAAACGGCATTGGATAGCAACTCCTGCGATCGGCAGGATAGAAGCTGGCGGCAAAGAAATGGTTAATGCGTGATACCCTCGGTGCCATAGGCGCGCAGGAAGATGTCGACGGCGAAGGCGGCGTCGCTTTCCATCTGTTGCGGCGTGACCCGTTCGATCTGGCTGAGCAGCAGCAATTCATGGCAACCCGATGTCGTCAGGCGCATCAGCACGCGGGCGGCCTTGTCGGGGTCGTCGCGGCGCAACTGGCCGCGCTCCATCGCGCCTTCGAGGAAGCGGGCGAGCAGCATGCGGGTATGGCTGGGCGCCATTTCATAGAAGATGCGGCTCATTTCCGGGAACCGGCTGCCTTCCGACGCGATCAGCCGGTGCAGGGCGATCGCTTCGGGCGATGTCACCTTTTCGAGCAGGCTGAGCGCGGTGCGGTGCAGCGTCGAGGCGAGGTCGCCGCCAGGGTCCAATATTTCCGAAAGGCGCGCGCGATAGGTGCCGGTCGCATTTTCGAGAACCGCGCGAAACAATTCCTCCTTTGACGGGAAATGATTCCACAGCGTGCCCTTCGACCCGCCCAATATGGCGGCGATGGCCGACATGCTGGTCGCGGCATAGCCATTTTCCAGAAAATGCCGGGCAGCCACCTCCAATATCGTCTGGCGCCGGTCGAGGCGGCGGGCCTCCCGGCGACTGGGGGCCAAAGCTTTTTCCGGGCATGTCATATAAGCGTACCATAGAGTACGCTATTTATATTGACAAGGGTGGTACGGCGGGGCAAAGGCGATTTTCATACTGGATGGTACGGTTTGGATATGTCCGTGAGTCGCATCAGTTTTTCCATTCGCACCGGCGGTATTGCAGCGACAGCGCTGCTTCTGGCCGGCTGTGCTTCAATACCCGATCTGGGCGACAAGCCCGAGATTCGCGCGCCGCAGAGCGTGGAGGCCGGGCGCAGCCTGAGCGCCGACACGGTTGCCTGGCCCAGCGAGAATTGGTGGAGCGCCTATGGCGATCCGCAACTGACATCGTTGATCGAGGAAGGGCTGCGCAATTCGCCCGACATGGCGGTAGCGCTGGCGCGTTTCCGCCAAGCGACGGCGATGGCCCAGCAATCGGGCGCGGCGCTGTTGCCCACGGTCGACGCCACGGCCAATGCCGGCGTCACCAAGCAGAGCTATAATATGGGCATGCCCAAGGATTTCGTGCCGCAGGGCTGGCTGGGCACCGGCAAGGTCGGGCTGGACTTTGGTCTGGACATCGACCTGTGGGGCAAGAACCGGGCGTCGCTGGCGGCTGCCACGTCAGAGGCCCGCGCGGCCGAGATCGACGCGCAGCAGGCGCGCCTGGCGCTGACCACCGCGATCGCCGATGCCTATGCCGACCTGGCCCGCCTCTATGACGAGGCGGAAATCCAGGAGCGCACGCTGGCAATCCGCACGGCCAGCCAGAAGCTGGTCGCCGACCGGCGGAAAAATGGCCTGGAAACGCGCGGCAGCGTGCGCCAGGCCGATGCCACCGTGTCCTCGGCCAAGGCGCAACTGGCGGCCGCCCGCGTGGCAATCGAGCTGCGCCAGCATCAGATCGCCGCGCTGATCGGCGCCGGGCCGGACCGTGGCCTGGCGATGACCCGGCCGCAGATCGGGCAGCTGGCGCCGCTGGGCCTGCCGGCGGACGTCACCACCAATCTGGTGGCGCGTCGCCCCGACGTCGCGGCCGCGCTGGCCCGGACGCAGGCCGCCGCCAGCCGGATCAAGGTGGCGCGGGCATCCTTCTATCCGGCCGTGAGCCTGAGCGCCCTGATCGGCGTCCAGTCGCTGGGTTATGAGACGCTGTTCACCGGCACCGGTGCTTCGGGCGGTTCGACGTCCTTCGCGGACAATCTGTTCAAGAAGGATTCGCTGTTCGGCAGCGCCGGCCCGGCGATCAGCCTGCCGATCTTCCATGGCGGGCAGTTGCGCGGCCAGTATCGCGGCGCGCGCGCGACCTATGACGAGGCGGTCGCCAGCTATGACAAGACCGTGCTGGGCGCCTATCAGGACGTTGCCGACGCGGTGACCAGCCGCCGGACGCTGGACCAGCGGCTGACCGACGCCAAGGCGGCGCTGACCGCGTCGCAGGATGCCTATGGCGTCGCCCAGCAGCGCTACAAGGGCGGGCTTTCCACCTATCTCGACGTGCTGAACGTCGAGGACCAGCTGCTCGCGGCGCGTCAGTCCGTCGCGCAGCTGGAAGCGAGCGCCTTCTCTCTCGATATTGCCCTCATTCGCGCGCTCGGCGGCGGCTTCGCCGCGAGCGACGCTCAGTCCAAGGATCGACCCAATGGCTGATGCCGCCACCGAAACTTCCCCCGAACTGGCCGAGCAGCGCGGCAATGCCCGCAAGACCTGGCTGACCCGTCTGGCGATCGTCGTGTTGGTGATCGGTGTCCTGTGGGCGGCCTGGTATTTCCTGATCGGGCGCAATCATGTCAGCACCGATAATGCCTATGTGAATGCGGAGGTCGCCCAGGTGACACCTTTGCTGTCGGCGCAGGCGATCGAGGTCAACGTCACCGACACCCAGACGGTGAAGCGCGGCGACATTCTGGTGAAGCTGGACCCGACCGATGCGCAGATCGCGCTGCAGCAGGCCGAGGCCGATCTGGCCGATGCCCGTCGCCGCTTCCGCCAGACGAGCGCGACCAGCGGTTCGCTGTCGGCGCAGGTCGAGGCGCGTGGCGCCGACATCGTCCAGGCCCGTGCCCAGCTGGCGACCGCGCAGGCCGATTTCGACAAGGCCCGCATCGACCTGCAGCGCCGCGAGGCACTGGTTTCGGGTGGTGCGGTTTCGGGCGATGAAGTGACTTCTGCGCGCAAATCCTATGCCGGAGCCAAAGCAGCGCTGGACCTGGCCCGTGCCGGTGTCGAGACCGCGCAGGCGACCCGCAATGCCGCCACCGGCCAGCTGGCCGCCAATGATGCGCTGATCCGCGGTTCGACCGAGGAAAGTGATCCTGCGGTGATGGTCGCCAAGGCGAAGCTGGAAGACGCCAAGCTGGACCTGGAACGCACGATCATTCGCGCGCCCGTTGACGGCGTGGTGACCAAGCGCGCGGTCCAGATCGGCCAGCGCGTCGCGCAGGGCAGCCCGATCATGAGCATCGTCCCGCTCTCGCAGGTCTATGTCGACGCCAATTTCAAGGAGCGCCAGCTGCGCCATGTGAAGGTGGGCATGCCCGCCACGGTTGTGGCCGACATCTATGGTGGCGACGTCGTCTATCATGGCAAGGTCGTGGGCTTTTCCGGCGGCACCGGTTCGTCGCTGTCGCTGATCCCGGCGCAGAACGCGACCGGCAACTGGATCAAGGTGGTCCAGCGCCTGCCGGTGCGCATCGCTCTCGACCCCAGGGAACTGGCTGCGCATCCGCTGCGCGTCGGCCTGTCCACCGAAGTAGAGATCGACCTGGCCGGCGAGTGAGCGGAATGGGAGCAATCGATCCGATGCTGTCGGCGCGATCGCTCCGCAAGATTTGGTTTTAGAGCAGTCAATCCGACTGCGTCGGATCGACTGCTCTATATTTTTGATTTGACGCGTTTTCCGAGTCATCAGGTGATTCCACCTGATTGGAAAACGCTCTAGCAAGGGAGCAGAGGCGTGAGCGGCCCCGAAACCTATAATCTGCTCTCGCCACGCACCCGCACGCTTGCCGGGCTGGTGCTGGCGCTGAGCAACTTCATGGTCGTGCTCGACCTGACCATCGCCAACGTCTCGGTGCCGCATATCGCCGGTAACCTCGGCATATCGGGCGACCAGGGCACCTGGATCATTACATCCTATGCCGTAGCAGAGGCGATCTGCGTGCCGCTGACCGGCTGGCTGGCGCTGCGTTTCGGCGTGGTGCGGACCTTCATCTGGGCGATGATCGGCTTCGGCTTCTTCTCGATGATGTGCGGCCTGTCGAGCACGCTGGGCATGCTGGTTGCCGCGCGCCTGGGACAGGGCATTTGCGGCGGGCCGATCATGCCGATGTCGCAGACATTGCTGCTGCGCATCTTCCCCCCGGAATTGCGGCCGCGCGCCATGGGCCTGTGGGCGATGACGACGCTGCTTGGCCCCGCCATGGGGCCGATCGTCGGCGGCTATATCAGCGACAATTGGAGCTGGCACTGGATCTTCTTCATCAACCTGCCGATCGCGGCGCTGTGCGTGTTTGCGGCGATGGCGATGCTGCGGCCGGTGGAGACTGAGACCGCGCACCAGCCGATCGACAAGATGGGCCTGTTCCTGCTGATTTTCTGGATCGGCTGCCTGCAGGTCATGCTGGATATCGGCCGTGACCATGACTGGTTCTCCGATCCGCTGATCCTGACGCTCGCCATCCTGGCCGGCATCGGTTTCATCGTCTTCATCATCTGGGAACTGACCGAGGAGCATCCGATCGTCGATCTGCGGGTGTTCCGGCATATCGGCTTTTCATCGGGCGTCTTTACCCTGGCACTGGCCTTTGGTGCCTATTTCTCCAGTATCGTGGTCATCCCGCAATGGCTGCAGATGTCGATGGGCTATACCGCGACCTGGTCCGGCATCGTCACTGCCTTCACGGCGATGGCGGCAGTGATGAGCGCGCCCTTTGCCGCGCGTTTCACCGGCAAGGTCGATCCGCGCATCATGATCTCGGGCGCGGTCTTCTGGCTGGGCTGCATGACGCTGTGGCGGGCGCACTGGACCAGCGGCATCGATTTCTTTGGGCTGGCGCTGCCGCAGTTCGTGCAGGGCTTTGCCATGCCCTTCTTCATGATCCCGCTGACGACGCTGACCCTGGGGTCGGTGCCGCCGAGCGAGACGGCGTCGGCCGCCGGCCTGCAGAATTTCCTGCGGACCATGGCGATCGCGATCGCGACGTCGCTGGTGCTGACCGGATGGAGCGATAGCCAGCGCGTGTCGCGCAACGAACTGGCCGGTGCCTTGCAGCCCGACGATGCGCAGCGCGCACTGTCGGGCATGGGGATGACGGCCGAGCAGATCCGCCAGACCATCTCCAACCTGGTGGAGCAGGAGGCGATTGCCATTTCGGTCGACTATGTCTTCTTCATCTCCGCGCTGGTGCTGTTCGCGGCGGCGGTGATCGTCTGGCTGGCGCCCAAGCCGAGCGGGCCGGTGGACACGTCCGCGGCTCACTGATCGACGCCCTGTTCGGGGCAAAGAAAAAGCCTCCCGTTGCTGGTGCAGCGGGAGGCTTTTTCGTTTTGGCGAGTTGATGCCTCAACGGGCGGCGGCAGCGCGCTTCTGGCCGTAGAGGAAATAGACGGCGAGGCCGATCGCGTTCCAGATCAGGCAGGCATAGATGGTCTTCATCGGCAGGCTGAGGAACAGATAGGCACAGCCAAGCACCGCGCCCAGGCCGACCAGCGTCGCCGCGGGGGTGCGGAAGGGGCGCTTCATGTCCGGCGCACGGCGACGCAGGATCAGCAGGCAGGCGCCGACGGCGGTGAAGGCGATCAGCGTGCCGGCATTGGCGAGCGCGGCGATCTGATCGATTGGCAGCACGCCGGCGATGACCGCCACCAGTATGGCGGTGACGGCGGTGATACGCGCAGGCGTGCCGCGCTTCGAGATGCGGGCGAGCGATTGCGGCAGGAAGCCGTCGCGCGCCATCACGAGGAAGATGCGGCTCTGGCCGTAGAGGAAGCCCAGCAGCACGGTGGGGAGCGCAATGACGGCGGCGATCGCGACGATCCGGGCGATCGACCCCTGGCCCATTTCGCGCAGGATGAGCGCGAGCGGCTCCGGGCTGTCGGCAAAGCGGGTGAAGGGCATGGCGCCAACCGCTGCGGCAGCGACCAACACATAGATGAGGGTGCAGATGATCAGCGAGCCGACGATGCCGATGGCAAGGTCGCGGTCCGGGTTCTTGGCCTCCTCCGCTGCGGTCGAGATCGCGTCGAAGCCGTAGAAGGCGAAGAAGATGATCGCGGCGGCGGCCATCACGCCGCGCTCGATGCCGTCAGGCCCCATATGCTTGGCAAAGCCGAAGGGCATGAAGGGTTCGAGATGCTGGGCGTCGAAGGCGGGCAGGGCGACCCAGACGAACAGGCTGAGGGTGGCGATCTTGATCAGCACCAGCAGCGTGTTGAGCCGGGCGCTTTCGCGCGTGCCGAACATCAGCAGGGCGGCGACGACGCCGATGATGAAAATGGCGGGGATGTTGATGAAGCCGCCAAGTTCCGGTCCCTTGGTCAGCGCCTCGGGAAAGCCGAGTGGGGTGAGAAGCGGGGCGGCATAGCCCGACCAGCCCACCGCAACGGTCGAGACGACCAGCGAATATTCGAGGATCAGGCTCCACCCCACGATCCAGGCAATGCCTTCGCCCAGCACGACATAGGAGTAGCTGTAGGCGCTGCCCGCCGCCGGCATCATGGTCGACAATTCGGCATAGGCGAGGGCGGCGCAGGCGCAGATCGCGCCGGCAATGGCGAAGGAGACGAGCACGGCCGGGCCGGCGCGATCGGCGCCGACGCCGATCAGGGTGAGGATGCCGGTGCCGACGATCGCGCCGACGCCCAGCGCCAGCAGATGCGGCCAGGACAGGGTGCGCGCCATGCTGTGGCCGCCTCCCTGGGGCGTCATCGCCTCCATCGGCTTGCGACGTGTCCAACTCATAGAAAAGCTCCCCCTGTTATGCGGTCTGTGGCGGGTTTGCTGGCGCAAACGACGGGCGGGCGCAAGCGCCGAGCCGGAACGTGGCGACTTCTTACAATATCGGGTGCCGCCGCTGCGCTAATATTGCGAGACAGCGGGAGGTCGAAGCAATGGCGACGGCAATCGATATCGTTGAATGGCAGGCGCGTGAACGGCGCATCTTCACCGGCATGGCGGCGCTGGTCGCCGTCACCGTGGTTGGCGGCTTCGGCAGCTTTGCCCTGCGTGGCTATGTCGACGTGGCGACCGTGCCCTGGTGGGTGCATGTCCATGCGCTTTCGCTGCTGGCATGGACGCTGCTGTTCCTGGCGCAGGCACTGCTGGTGGCGCAACGGCGGGCCGATCTCCATCGCCAGTTGGGCTGGGTTGCGGCAGGGCTTGCCTGTTTCCTGATCCCCTGGGGCATTGCGACGTCGATCCTGGCGGTGCAGATGGGGCGGGTGCCGCCCTTCTTTCCGCCGGGCATATTCCTGGTGCTGGGGCCGCTCGACATGCTGGCCTTTGGTTCGCTGACGCTGGCGGCGATCCTGCTGCGGCGGCGGAGCGACTGGCACAAGCGGCTGATGCTGTGCGGGACCATCGCGATGATGGAGCCGGCATTCGGCCGGATATTGCCGATGCCGTTGCTGGGGCCATGGGCGGGCGCCTGCGCGACACTGATGCAATTGCTCTATGTCGGGATCGCGATGCGCGCTGACGTCGGTCTGCGCGGCGCGGTTCATCCCGCCTATCGCTGGGGACTGGCTGTGATCGCCGGGCGATTGCTGCTGGTCGAGTTGCTGGGGCGCACGACGATCGTCGTTGGGGCGGCTGCCGCGCTGGCTGCGGGATAGCGGACTTGCGCTTGCGGCCGCTTTGGCTTAAGGGGCACCCTGCATCCGGGACTCTGGTCCTGGAACCCTGACGACTCCAGGATATCCAAGAGGGATATCGAATGGACGCTGGCCGGCGAGTTTTCGCCCGCCGGCGATTTTGTCGTTTTGGGGTGGCGCATGGATTTTCCGGGCCTTGGCCCGAATTGAGGTGATGATGTTCGATTCGCTAAGCGATCGTCTCGGTGGGGTATTCGACAAGCTGCGTGGGCGCGGTGCGCTTACGGAGGACGATGTCCGTGCCGCGATGCGCGAAGTGCGAGTCGCGCTGCTGGAAGCCGACGTGGCGCTGCCCGTGGTCCGCCAGTTCGTCGATCAGGCCACCGAAAAGGCTGTCGGTAGCGATGTGCTGCGTTCGATCACGCCCGGCCAGATGGTCGTCAAGATCGTTTCCGACACGCTGACCGAGACGCTGGGCGCGGAAACAAGCGACCTGATGATCGACGTCACGCCGCCCGCCGTCATCATGATGGTCGGCCTGCAGGGTTCGGGCAAGACGACCTCGACCGCTAAGATCGCCAAGCGCCTGAAGGACAAGGAGCGCAAGAAGGTGCTGATGGCGTCGCTCGACGTCCAGCGCCCGGCCGCGCAGGAGCAGCTTGCCGTCCTCGGCACTCAGATCGATGTCGCGACCCTGCCGATCGTCGCCGGCCAGCAGCCGGTCGACATCGCCAAGCGCGCGCTGCAATCGGCCAAGCTGCAGGGCTTCGACGTGGTCATGCTCGACACCGCCGGTCGACTGCATGTCGATCAGGCGCTGATGGACGAGATGAAGGCGGTCGCCGACGTTGCCAATCCGGCGGAAATCCTGCTGGTGGTCGACTCGCTGACCGGCCAGGACGCCGTGAACGTTGCGACCAGCTTTACCGCACAGGTGCCGCTGACCGGCGTTGTGCTGACCCGCATGGACGGCGATGCTCGTGGCGGCGCCGCGCTGTCGATGCGCGCCGTCACCGGCCGTCCGATCAAGTTTGCCGGCACCGGTGAAAAGCTGGATGCCCTTGAGCCTTTCCATCCGGCCCGTGTTGCCCAGCGCATCCTGGGCATGGGCGACGTCGTCAGCCTGGTCGAGAAGGCCGCCGAGTCGATCGACGCCGAGGAAGCCGACAAGCTGGCCAAGAAGATGGCCAAGGGTCAGTTCGACATGAACGACCTGCGCAGCCAGCTCAACCAGATGCGCCGCATGGGCGGTCTGGGTGCGCTGGCGGGCATGCTGCCGGGCCTCAAGAAGGCGCAGGCGGCGATGGCCAATAGCGGCGCCAACGACAAGACGCTGCTGCATCTGGACGCGATGATCGGGTCGATGACCCCCAAGGAGCGCGAGAAGCCCGCGCTGATCAACGCCAAGCGCAAGATCCGTATCGCCAAGGGCGCCGGCCGCACCGTGCAGGACGTCAACCGTCTCCTGAAAATGCATCAGGAAATGGAATCGGCGATGAAGAAGATCCGCAAGATGGGCGGCCTCAAGGGGCTGGCCAAGATGTTCACCGGCGGTGGCATGGGTGGGTTGGGCGGCCTGGGTGGTCCGGGCGGCGCGGATGGGCAGGGCGGTCCGCCCGACCTGTCGGGTCTGGGTGGCCTTGGTGGCCTGGGCGGCAACATGCCCAAGCTTCCGCCCGGCTTTCAGAATTTCATGAAGAAATAAGCAATTTCCGTAATTTGGTTTGAATAGAAAGGTCTAGTTCCATGGCAACCTCCATCCGTCTGTCGCGCGGCGGCTCCAAGAAGCGCCCCTATTACCGCATCGTCGTGGCCGACAGCCGCGCCCCGCGTGACGGCAAGTTCATCGAGCGCATCGGCAGCTACAACCCCGTCCTGCCCAAGGGCGACGAAAAGCGCGTCATCATCGACGTCGAGCGTGCGAAGCACTGGGTTGCCGCCGGCGCCCAGGCGACCGACCGCGTTGCCCGCTTCCTGGACGCCGCTGGCGTGAAGGAACGCGCTGTGCGCAACAACCCGAAGAAGGCAGAGCCGGGCCAGAAGGCCAAGGATCGCGCTGAAGATCGCGCCGCCAAGGCTGCCGAGGCTGAAGAAGCCCGCATCGCCGCCGAAGAAGCTGCCAAGGCTCCTGTCGAAGCGCCTGCTGAAGAAGCTGCTCCCGCCGAGGAAGCTGCTGCCGAACAGGCCGAGGGCTGATCCTCTTGACCGACAAGCCCGTCACCCTGGCCGCGATCATCGGTGCCCATGGCGTGGCGGGCGAAGTCCGTCTGAAGCTGTTTGGCGAAGGGGCCGAGGCCCTGAAAAGCTACAAGAGCTTCGATGCGGCCGGGCGCGTACTGACGTTGAAGTCGGTACGCCCCGGACCCAATGGCGCGGTGGCCCGCTTTGCCGAGATCGGCGATCGCGGCGCGGCCGAAGCTATGCGGGGCACGGCACTGACCGTTCCGCGTTCCGCCCTGCCGCTTTTGCCGGAGGGCGAATATTATCATGCCGACCTGGTCGGCCTTCCCTGCACCAGCAGCACCGGCGAGACGCTGGGCGAGATCGTTGCGGTCGAGAATTTCGGCGCGGGCGATATTATCGAGGTGCAGCGCCCATCCGTCGAGGGCAAGCCCGGCAAGCGCTTCATGGCGCCGATGCATGCGGTGGTGCTGAGCGAGGATGGCGCCGTGATTGACGCGGCTTTCGCTGAATAGTATATACGCTCCGTATATACGGAGCTTCTCCATGGGCGAAGAATATCGGGCCAAGGTCTTCAGGTCGGGAAACAGCCTGGCCTTGCGGTTGCCTAAAAGCCTGGGTCTGAACGACGGCGAAGAGGTCGTCATGATACCGCATGCCGACGGCAGTTTTTCCTTCTGGAAGCAGGATCAGCAGCGCGACATCCTTTTGTCCCTGTTCGGCAGCATGTCGGCCGGCTTCATGGCGGAGGGGCGTGGGGACATCGACCAGGGTGATCGCGATTGGATCGGGTCAGCACCGGCTGCAACATGACGCAGGTTGCCTATCTGCTCGACACCAATGTTTGCATCGATTTCCTGCTCGGACGGAGCGCTCGTCTGGCCGAGCGGATGGCGGCCGAGTTCGATCGCCTGTCGGTTTCCGCTGTCACCGCTGCCGAATTGCGGGTCGGCAATCGCGGCTCGCGCGATCCGGTCGGCGACCTGCGGCGTGTCGATACATTTCTTGCCCTGCTGAATGTCTTGCCGTTCGATGATGCGGCCGCGCGCACCTATGCCGAGATGGTGCGCATGGTGAGGGTGCGCCGTCGCGGTTTCGACCGATTGATCGGGGCGCAAGCGATGGCGTCGGCCATGGTGCTGGTGACGTGCAACGAAAAGGATTTCGCCGATATTCCTGGCCTGGCAGTGGAGGATTGGACCGCATGATAACCATGGCCGTGCGCATGGTGGCCCTGTTGGGATTTCTGTCCATCCTGTCTGAGCCGGCTGTGGCTGCCGATGCCAGGAAGATCGACGCTGCCACCCCCGAAATCGACCGTCTCTTCGCCGATTTCCAGGTCGATAGTCATGCGCCGGGCCTGGTCTACGGCATCGTCGCCGATGGCAGGCTGGTCCATGTGAAGGGCTTTGGCGCGCAGGATCTGGTGCAGAAGCGGCCGGTGACAGCGGACAGCCTGTTCCGCATCGCGTCCATGACGAAGGCGTTCACGGCGCTGTCGATCCTGAAGCTGCGGGAAGAGGGCAAGCTGTCGCTTGATGATCTGGCCGAGACTTATGTGCCGGAAATGCGCGGCTGGAGCTATGCGACCAAGGATAGTCCACGCATCCGCATCCGCGATTTGCTGACCCACAGTGCTGGTTTTGTCGATGATAACCCCTGGGGCGACCGGCAGACCCCGCTGCCCGACGCGGACTTCACCCGGATGCTGGAGCAGGGCGTGCCGATGAGCAGCGCGCCGGCGACCCATTATGAATATTCCAACTTCGGCTATGCGCTGCTGGGGCGGATCATCGCCAATGTCTCGGGCATGCCCTATCGCCGCTATGTCGAGCAGAGCCTGTTGACGCCGCTGGGCATGGCATCGAGCGGCTATCAGGTGAGCGAATGGCCGACTGCGCGACGGGCGCTCGGCTATCGCTGGGAGGACGGGCGCTGGAAGCGCGAGCCCGACATGGCCGATGGCGCCTTTGGCGCGATGGGTGGATTGCAGACCAGCGCCAATGACTATGCCCGCTGGCTATCCTTCCTGCTGTCGGCCTGGCCGCCGCGCGACGCGGCGGAGAGCGGCCCGGTCGGTCGGGCGTCTGTGCGGATGCTGGCGGAAGGCAGCAATTTCATGAGCATCGCCCAGCGCAACGGCAAGAGCGGGGCGACCGCCTGTCGGCAGGCGGCGGCCTATGGCTTTGCGATGCGGATCGCGCAGGATTGCGACCTGGGGCTGACACTGTCCCATGGCGGAGGCTATCCCGGCTATGGCAGTCATGTGATGCTGATGCCGGATTATGGTGTCGGCATCTTCGTCTTCACCAATCGCACCTATAATGGCGGGGCGGGTGCCGCCTGGGATGCGGCGATGCTGTTGCAGAAGGCGGGCGCGCTGATCGCGCGGGAGGTGCCGGTCAGTCCTCTGCTGGCCCAGGGCTATGCTGCGGCAGGGCGCATCTATGCGTCGGGCGATGTGCTGGCCGCCCGCGACAATCTGGCGATGAATTTCCTGATGGACGTCGATGCGGCACATTGGGGCAAGCGCCTGGCGGCGTTGAAGGGAGAGGTCGGTAGCTGCGCGGTCGATGCGCCGGTGAGCGCGACCGGCAATCTGTCGGGCAAGTTCACCTGGGCCTGCGAGAAGGGGCGGGTGGCGGGCAGCCTGTTGCTGGCACCGACCGCAGACGCGGAAATCCAGGAACTGAAACTGGAAGTCAAGGCGCCCTGAGGCGCGCGCGATCGACAGTTCCCCCTGCGGCGAAAATGCTCTAGGCGCGCAGCCATGGCGCAAATTTTGACCGCAATCTATCTGCTGATGATGCTGACCGGAGGCTGGCGGCTGTTCGGCCTTGGCTGGCCGCTTTGGGTGAAGGCGCTGGTGGCGATCGGGCTGGTTTGCCCTTTGCCGACATGCTGCGGATGATCGGCTTCGTGATGATGGGCTGCGGTGCGCTCTGCCTGATTGGCGGCCTGTCCGCCGCCCGGCTGCGGGCGCGTCGGCGATGAGCTTTGCGGCCCAGATCCTGACCCTCTATCCCGAGATGTTTCCGGGGCCGCTGGGCGTATCGCTCGCCGGGCGCGCGCTGGCCGAGGGAAAATGGTCGTGCGATCCGATCCAGATGCGCAGCTTTGCGACCGACAAGCATCGCACCGTCGACGATACGCCGGCCGGCGGCGGCGCGGGCATGGTGCTGAAGCCCGACATCTTGGCGCGCGGCCTCGACCATGCGCTGGAGCAGCGACCCGACCTGCCGATCCTGGCGATGACGCCGCGGGGCAAGCCGATCACCCAGGCGCGGATCAGGGCACTGGCGGATGGTCCCGGCGTGACGTTGCTGTGCGGGCGGTTCGAGGGCTTTGACGAGCGGATTTTCGACGCGCGGCCGATCGAGCAGGTTTCGATGGGGGACATCATCCTGTCCGGCGGAGAGATGGGGGCGCTGATGCTGCTGGATGCTTGCATCCGCCTGCTTCCCGGTGTAATGGGCGCCGCTTCCAGCGGTGTCGAGGAATCCTTTGAAACGGGGCTTCTCGAATATCCGCATTATACCCGACCGGTTGAATGGGAGGGGCGCAGGATTCCCGAAGTGTTGCGATCGGGGGATCATGCGAAGATCGCCGCCTGGCGGAAACAACAGGCGGAGGCAGATACACGGCTAAGGCGGCCGGACCTTTGGGAACGTCATATCGGCGTTCGGGACCAGTCGCCCTCTGGTGCGCAACGCGAAAATAAGGACTAAGTTACATGAACTTGATCCAGCAGATCGAGGCCGAGAACATTGCCGCCCTGGCCAAGGAAATCCCCGATTTCCGTCCCGGTGACACCCTGCGCGTCGGCGTGAAGGTCATCGAAGGCGAGCGCAGCCGCGTTCAGAACTATGAAGGCGTTTGCATTGCCCGTTCCAACAAGGGCATGGGCAGCAACTTCACCGTTCGCAAGATTTCGTTCGGCGAAGGCGTGGAGCGCGTATTCCCGCTCTATTCGCCCAACCTCGATTCGATCACCGTCGTCCGTCGTGGCGTCGTGCGTCGTGCGAAGCTCTATTATCTGCGCGGCCGCACCGGCAAGCGCGCGCGCATCGCCGAACGTCGCGATCCGCGTACCGAAGGTTAATCCTTCAAAAACTGTTGTTGACAGTTGTAAAAATGAAACAGGCGGCGACCCCCGGGGTTGCCGCCTTTTTCTTTTTGTTACAATGATTTGACATATTGTTTTACGGCACGAGTTATTGCGCTTGCGAACAAATCTTTGCGGTCGTCCAAAGGGCCATTTCGCAGTCGATGCAATTATGCCAGCCTTATATTTCCAGATGTTACTGAGTGAAACGCACTGAAATCGATGATTTCAGGAACGGATAGTCGCGCCCATTCTGATCTCATCCGGCAACAAGAAGAGAGGGGTGTCGAAAGGTCTCTAAAAAAAGAAATAGGGGGCTTTTTGATGAAGTATCAGGGTCTGTTTTCATGCAGTGCGATTGCCATTGCACTGTCCTATTCCATGCCTGTTCTTGCGCAGGATGTTGCGCCCCAGGCGGCCGCAGCGGAAACGCCCGGCCAGACCATCATCGTCACCGGCACGCGTCGTACCGACCGTACCGTCGCTGAATCGCCGACGCCGATCGATGTCTATTCCGGCGAGGAACTGCAGAAGCAGGGCGTCGCGGACATGAATCAGGTGATCCAGAATCTGGTCCCGTCCTTCTCCGTGGCGCGCTATGCCATCGGTGACGGCTCCTCCTTCGTCCGGCCGCCGAACCTGCGCGGGCTGGCACCCGACCAGACGCTGGTGATGGTGAACGGCAAGCGCATGCACCGTTCCGCGCTGGTCCAGATCGGCGCGAACGCCCAGTCCGCTGGCGCCCATTCGGCCGACCTTGCGCAGATTCCGGCGATTGCGGTGCGCAGCGTCGAAGTGTTGCGCGACGGCGCTTCGGCCCAATATGGTTCGGACGCGATCGCGGGCGTCATCAACATGGCGCTGCGTGACGATACCGACGGCATTTCGGGCTATGCCCGCTATGGCCAATATTATCGGGGCGATGGCGAGGATTATCAGGTCGCGCTGAACGGCGGTTTCAAGCTGGGCGACAATGGCTTCATCAACATCAGCGGCGAATATGTGAACGCCGGCAAGACCAGCCGTGGCGTCACCCGGCCCGGCGCACTGGAACTGTCGCAGGAGCAGCCCGACATCGGCGTGCCCAAGCTGGCGCAGCGCTATGGCAATCCGAAGATGGAATCCTATCGCTTCTTCGTGAATGGCGGGTTCGACCTGGGCGATAGCAGCAGCATCTATTATTTTGGCAATTACGGCCACAGTTTCCAGGAAGAAAGCTTCAACTATCGCCAGTCGGTCAATTCGGCCAATTTCGGCCTGAACGGCATCTTCAACGACTATTTCACCGACTTCGACAATACGACGCCTGGCATCCAGACCGGTGCGGCAGGCGGCAATGTCTATGCCCCCAATGGCTATGATCCAACGACGCGCGACTATACGCAGGTGTCGAACTGTTCCGATCCGCTGGTTCAGAACTGGAGCTGCGTCTATTCGGGCGGATTCACGCCGATCTTCTTTGGCAAGATCGACGATATTTCGGGCACCGTCGGCTACAAGGGCACGCTCGGCTTTGGCCTGAACTACGACCTGTCGGGCAGCTATGGCCAGTCTACGCTGAAATATACCATGAACGGCACGATGAACCCGTCGCTGGGCATCACCTCGCCGACCGAATTCTACCTCGGCAAGCTGGAGCAGCGCGAAACGCTGTTCAATGCGGACTTCAGCTATCCCTGGGAAGTCGGGCTGGCGAGCCCGATCACGATCGCCTTTGGCGGGCAGTATTTCCGGGAATCCTATGAACTGGGTCTGGGCGACGCCGCGTCCTATGCGATCGGGCCCTATACCGGGAACCTGGTCTTCCATCAGGATGGCACGCCGGTGCTGAATGCGGACGGCAGCCAGCTTTCGGTCGCACTGCCGGTCGGCGCCAATGGCTTTCCCGGCTATGGTCCGGCGATCGCGGGTGAGAGCAGCCGCAATTCCAAGGGCCTCTATATCGACGTGGAAGGCGACATCACCGAAGCCTTCTCGCTGGGTTTTGCCGGCCGCTACGAGCATCTGTCCGATTTCGGCAATTCGACCACCGGCAAGGTGTCTGCCCGCTACGCCATCGTGCCGGATGTGTTCGCGGTTCGCGGCACGTTGTCGACCGGCTTCCGTGCGCCGACGCCGGGCCAGACCAACACCAGCAGCATCGCGACCACCTTCAATCCGGGCAATCCCAACGCGATCGAGTTCATGACGTTGCCGGTCGCAAGCCCGGTCGCGCAATATCTGGGGGCGGTTCCGCTCAGCCCGGAAGAATCCGTCAGCTTTTCGGGCGGCGCCGTGTTCACGCCGGCACCCGGTGCGTCGCTGACGATCGACTATTACAACATCAAGGTGAAGGACCGTATCGGTACTACCGGCTCGCGGGTCATCACCGATGCGCAGCGTCCCGAATTGCAGGCGCTGGGTCTGGCCAACTATGCCACCGTCAACGAGGTGCAGTTCCTGACCAATGCCTTCGATACCCGGACCCAGGGTGTCGACGTGGTCGGCAGCTATCGTTTCTCGACCGACAGCATGGGGACGTTCAACACCACGCTGGCCTTCAACTACAACAAGACGAAGGTCATCCGCGTCGGGCTGGACCCCGATACCGGATCGCCGATCATCAGCGATACGCGCATCATGCAGTTGCAGAATACGCTGCCCAAGACGCGCGTGATCCTGACCGAGAACTGGACCAGCGGTGCGCTGTCGGTGCTCGGCCGGGCAAACTGGTATGGCAAGTACAAGGTTTATGACGACGGCACCGGTGCGAACGGCGAAAGCTATGTCAATCAGAGCTTTGGCAGCGAGTTCGTGTTCGATCTGGAAGTTAGCTATCAGCTCAACGACAATTTCACGCTGAGTGCCGGCGCGCAGAACCTGTTCAGCAACTATCCCGACAAATATGACAATCGCGCCGGCGGGCTGGGGCCGGTCTATGCGTCGACGGGTGGTCGCTTCACCGGTGACATCTATCCCGACGTATCGCCCTTCGGCTTCAACGGTGGCTTCTGGTATGCGAAGGTCGGATTCAAGTTCTGATCCCGCATCATCATGATCCGATCGGCCGGTCCCTTGCGGGGCCGGCCGATTTCGTTGCAGGAGGGATCATGTCCTTGACCAACCGCCTGGCGACCGCCGCCGACGAACCCGCTTTGTCCGCCCTGATGACGCTGGCCATCGAACAACTGCAATCGGCCTATCTGACCGCGGCGCAGGTACGGGCCAGTCATGGCTTCATGGGGCTGGACCGGCGGCTGATCGGTGACCGGACCTATTTCGTGGTGGAGGCGGACGGCGCGATCGCCGGATGCGGCGGATGGAGCCGCCGGGCGACCGCCTATGGTGGCGATCACACGGCGGGCCGCGATGACCGCATGCTTGATCCCGCGAACGAGGCGGCGAAGGTGCGGGCGATGTACACCCATCCCGATCATGTCCGCAAAGGGGTCGGCACGACCATCCTGGCGCTGTGCGAGGCGGCCGCCCGGCAGGAGGGCTTTGCCGCGCTGGAATTGTCGGCGACGATGGCCGGCGTGCCGCTCTATCGCAGCTTCGGCTTCGTCGATGTCCGCTCGTTCGAGGATAGCGGCGTGCCGATGATCCTGATGCGCAAGTCGATCTGACCTAGCTGCGGCTGGTCCACCACAAGCCGGCGAGGCTGATGAGCGCGGCTGCCGACATGTAGAGGCCGACCCATGCCACGCCCTGCGCGCCGATCAGCCAGGTGGCGACGATCGGCGCCAGCGCGCCGCCCAGGATGCCGCCCAGGTTGAATGCGAAGGACGCCCCGGTATAGCGCAGCTGGATCGGGAAGAGGGCCGGCAGATAGGCGCCGAGCGGGCCGTAGATGAAGCCCATCACGAACAGAGCGAGGCTGAGCGCGACGAAGATTGGCAGCAGCGCGGCGGTGCCGATCAGCGGACCGAAGACGATGCCCATGACCAGCGTGCCGGCACAACCCCAGGCGAGGACGCGGGTAGGGCTGCTCTTGTCCGACCACCAGCCGGCGATCACGATGCTGAGCGCCATGAACATGATGGCGCCAAGCTGGATCGCGAGGAAGATTTCCCGGTCGATCTTGAGCGCGGTGGTGCCATAGCCGAGCGCAAAGGCGGTCGCGATATAATAGACGGCGAAGCAGGCGGCGCAGGCGAAGGTGCCGGCGATGGCCGCACCCAGATGGGTCGATAGCAGGGTGGCAAGCGGCACGGCGGGCGGCGGTGCTTCCTGTTGTGCGGCGGCAAATTCGGGCGTCTCGGTGAGCTTGAGGCGCACCCAGAGGCCGAGGATCACGAGGACCGCACTGCCCAGGAACGGCAGGCGCCAGCCCCAGGCAAAGAATTCCGCATCGGTGAGGAAGGCGCCGAGCAGCAGGAACAGGCCGTTGGCGGCGATGAAGCCGACCGGGGCGCCCAGTTGCGGGAACATGCCGAAGCGGGCGCGCCAGCCTTCGGGCGCATTCTCGACCGCCAGCAGCGCCGCACCGCCCCATTCGCCGCCCAGGCCAAAGCCCTGGCCGAAGCGCAACACGCACAGGATCAGCGGTGCCCAGAAGCCGATCATCAGATAGGTCGGCAGGAAGCCGATCAGCAATGTGCAGCCGCCCATCAGCATCAGCGAGGTGACGAGCGTCGCCTTGCGCCCGATCCGGTCGCCATAATGGCCGAATACGGCGGCGCCGAGCGGGCGGGCGAGGAAGGCGAGGGCGAGGCTGCCATAGGAGGCCATCAACTGCGCCGAGGGCGAGGAGGAGGGGAAGAAGAGCGAGGGGAAGATCAGGCTGGCGGCGGTGGCGTAGATGTAGAAGTCGTAAAATTCGACCGCCGTGCCGATCAGGCTCGCCGCCAGCACCCGCTTGTGCAGCCACATTGCGCCCATGCCGCTCGTCTGTGTCACGTCTTCTCGCCCCTTTTGACGTCATGCCAGCGGAGGCTGGCATCGCTCTTCTTCCATATGTCTGAAGAAAAATGAGATCCCAGCCTTCGCTGGGATGACGATTATGATGTCTTTCGTTTCTGGTTCAGTAGCTCATAGGCCATGACCGCCGTCGCGACCGCGGCGTTGAGGCTGTCGGCCTTGCCCAGCATCGGCATCTTCACCAGCTGGTCGCATTCGGCCTCATAGCTTTCGGGCAGGCCCTGGGCCTCATTGCCGACCAGCAGGAAGCTGGGGCTCTGATAACTTGGTTCCTGATAATCCTGGGTCGCTTTCAGGCTGGTGCCGATCAGCTCGCCCGGCCCCTGGCGCAGCCAGTGCATGAATTCGCCCCAGCGTGCCTGGGTGATCGACTGGGTGAACAGGGCGCCCATGCTGGCGCGCACCGATTCCACCGAGAAGGGGTCGACGCAATCATCGATCAGGATGAGGCCGCCGGCGCCCACCGCGTCGCCGGTGCGCAGGATAGTGCCGAGATTGCCGGGGTCGCGCAGCGACTGGGCGACGATCCAGATGTCGGCCGTGCCGCGATCGAGCTTCTCCAGCGGGGTCAGCCGATCGCGATAGACGCCGACCACGGCCTGAGCATTGTCCTTGCCGCTGATCTTGGAGAGGATGTCGGGCGTGGTTTCGATCACGTCGCCGCCGTCCGCCTCGATCGCGTCGATCAGGTCGAGCGCGAGCGGGTGGGTGGAGCCGGCATGGAAGAGCATTTCGGGTAGCACGCCTTCCTCGCGTGCTTCGGTCAGGATGCGCAGCCCTTCGGCAAGGAACAGCCCTTCGGCCTTGCGATATTTCTTTTCCCGCAGCGAGCGCACGCGCTTGACCAGCGGATTGGAAAAACCGGTGATTTCGCGTGCCACGTTCTGCGTCCTGCCTGCTGGTCCGCGACCAGTGCGGACGAAGCGGCCTCTCTATCGACGGAATCGGGAAAAGGACAGTCCTTCGCTGTCAGTCGGGCTGCGCGGCGTCCGATTTCGCGATGGCGACGCGATTGCGGCCGCCATGCTTGGCGGCATAGAGGGCGATATCGGCCGCTGCGAGCCAGGCGTCACTGCTGATCCGGTCGGGGCCGATCTCGGCAATGCCGAAGCTGGCGGTGACGCGCAGCGGTGGCATGTGAGCGATTTCCAGCGCGGCGATGGCGTCGCAGAAACGCTGGGCAGCGGCACCGGCCTGCGAGGCGTTGCTTTCGGGAAGCAACACGCCGAATTCCTCGCCGCCAAGACGGCCGAGAATATCGTTTGGGCGCTTGGTCCGGTCGCAACAGGCCGCGACTTCGCGGATCGCGACATCGCCGGCGGGGTGGCCGTGGGTGTCGTTGACCCGCTTGAAATGGTCGATGTCGAACAGCAGCAGGCTGGCCGGGCGCTGGTAGCGCCGGAACAGGCCGATATGCTTGTCCATCTCCGCGACGAAGGCACGGCGGGTGAGGGCACCGCTCAGATGATCGCGCTCGGCTATGCGGCGCAGTTCCAGTTGTTCGACCACCAGCGCGCCGAGATTTTCGAGGATGGCGATCTGGCCGGGATCAAATTCGCGCGGCACGGTGTCGATCGCGCAGAGCGTGCCGACATTATAGCCGTCGGGCGTCGCCAGCGGGACGCCGGCATAGCTGCGGATATTGGGATCGCCGGTGACCAGCGGATTGCTGCTGAAACGGGCATCCGAGCAGGCATCAGGGACGACCAGCGGGACACGGTCGCGGATGGTGTGGTTGCAGAAGGCGAGGTCTCGCGGGGTTTCGGTCGTGTCGATGCCGGTACGCGACTTGAACCATTGGCGATCGCTGTCGATCAGTGCCACCACCGACATCGGCACGCCCAGAATCGACCGGACAAGCTGGGTGATGCGGTCAAAGGCGGGCTCAGCCGGTGTATCGAGGATTTCATAGCGCCCAAGTGCGGCCAGACGGGCGGCTTCGTCGTTCAATTTTGTGTCGAGCATGGCGCCTATCCACTTGAACCAGTGGCGAATGCTGCCTCCCGATCAGCGCTCGCCCAGTGCTGCAAGATGGAACGCCAGATCGGAGACGTCAATGTTAGGATGGTTGCCCGTCGCGGCAACCGGCCCCCTGGTCGCGCGTCTATTCCTCGCCGAACTTGTCTTCGACCAGGGTAACGAGCTGGTGCAGGCTGTCATGCGCGTCGGGACCGGCGGCGCTGATGGTGATGCTGTCGCCCATGGCGGCGCCGAGCATCATCAGGCCCATGATCGACGTGCCGGTGACTTCGCTGCCATCCTTGCTGACGGTGATCTGGGCGGGCAGGCCGCTGGCCAGGGTCACGAATTTCGCGCTGGCACGGGCGTGGAGGCCGCGCTTGTTGCTGATCCTGACTTCCCGGCTGATATCATTCATGAGGTGCTGCCCAGCAATTCCGATGCGACGCTGATATATTTCTGGCCTGCTTCGCGGGCGGCGGCGACGGCGGCGCGCACGTCCATCACCTTGCGGGCGCTTTCCAGGCGGATGAGCATGGGCAGGTTGATGCCCGCGATCACCTCGATCTCGCCTGCCTTGAGCAGCGAGATGGCGAGGTTGGAGGGGGTGCCGCCAAACAGGTCGGTCAGCAGGATGACGCCGGCGCCGTCGTTGACGCGTGCGACCGCCGCCGCGATGTCCGCGCGGCGCAGTTCCATGTCATCCTCCGGCCCGATGCAGATCGTTTCGATCTGCTGTTGCGGTCCCACGACATGTTCCATGGCCACGACGAATTCCGTCGCAAGCGACCCATGGGTGACGAGTACGAGTCCGATCATCTGCTTCCGCGGCCCACCTTTGTCATGATATTGCTTTCGGGCCTCCCGGTCTGCGCTTCTCCAGACTATCCTGGGGCGCTGATTCCATATTGCGGTGCGAGACGGTGGGCGAAAAGCCCGCATCTTGCAAGTATCTAGCGACATGTTCGGCGACATGGACCGAGCGATGGCGCCCGCCGGTGCAGCCAAAAGCCACGGTAATATAGGTTTTGCCCGCTTCGGCGTAGCGCGGCAGCAAGGTCGTCAGCAGATCCTGGATCTTGCCCAGGGCCTCCTCATAGGCAGGATCGGCCTGGATATAGGCGGCGACGTCGGCGTCGAGGCCGGTCTTGGGACGCAAATCCTCGTCCCAGAAAGGGTTACGCAGGAAGCGCATGTCGAACATCAGATCGACATTGCGCGGCACGCCGCGCGAATAGCCGAAGGACAGCAGGGTCAGCACCGGATCGGACAGGCGTTCGCGGGAAAAGCGCACGCGCATTTCCTGCTGCAGTGCATTGCTGGTCAGGCTGGTCGTGTCGATCAGCTGTGTGGCCCAGCGGCGCAGCGGTTCGGTCAGTTCGCGTTCGCGGGCGATGCCGTCGGCGGCCGGGCGATCCTGCGCCAGCGGGTGGCGACGGCGGGTTTCGGCATAGCGCCGCTCCAGTTCCGTGCCCGAACATTCCAGAAACAGGGTTTCGACATCATGGCCGTGCCGTTCGCGCAGCGCCTTGATCCGCTGGACGATGGCATTGGCGTCGAAGCCGCGGGTGCGGGCGTCGATACCCAGCGCCAGTGGCCGGTCATCCTCCCCGCCATGGCCGGCGGGCAGGGGGGTGTCGAGCAGGCGATCGAGCAGCACCAGCGGCAGATTGTCCACCACTTCCCAGCCCATATCCTCCAGCGTCTTGAGCGCCGTGGTCTTGCCGGCGCCCGACAGGCCCGAGACGAGCAGGATGGTCTTGGGCGTGGTGGTTGTCATGTCTTGCCCAATGCCTTGAGTGCCAGTTCGACCTTGATCGGCGCTGACGCCTCATGCGCGACGACGGCGACCAAGGGAATATCGACTCCGGCGATGGTGCGGGTGGCAGCCTGCATCGGCATGCGTTCGACCGTTTCGGCCAGATCGACGATCAGGGCGACCGGCGAATCGCCGACATGGGGGACGGGCACGATGCCGATGCCGCGCACTTCCATCTGGCCGCTGATGGTTTCGGGGGCGGTGGCGATCAGCCGGCCGTCGACCCGCTTGAGCAATGTGTAATCGTCGGAAACCAGCGTCGCGCCGCGATCGATCAGGCGTAGCGCGAGGTCGGACTTGCCCATGCCGCTGGCGCCATAGAGCAGCACCGATCGGCCGTCGATCGCTACGGTCGTTGCGTGAAGCGTCTCTGATGAAAGTGCCCGCACCATGTTCCCCTGCCTTCCTGCTTCTAGCCCCAGTTCGCCGCGTTGGAAATCGAATTGCGTCGATTCACGCGGCATCGCGGGCTGGCATTGTGGTGCGGAGGAATGAACAGCTTATTGCTTTCATTCGGACATCATGCCGGGGTCGCGTTCCACCGCCATAGGCAGGCGGACGATGAAACGCGCGCCGCTCTGCATATCCTCGCGGTCGGCGATGCTGATCTTGCCCTGATGCCCCTCGACGATCGAGCGGGCGATGGCTAGGCCCAGGCCGGAATGCTTGCCGAACGCCTCGCCTTCCGGGCGGACGCTGTGGAAGCGGCGGAAGACATGTTCGCGCTCGCCCTCGGGCACGCCGGGGCCTTCATCCTCGACGCTGACCAGCACCTCATTGTCGGCGACGGTGGCGATGATCTGGACCAGCCCGTCGTCGGGCGAGAAGGAGATGGCATTGTCGATCAGATTGTCGAGCACGCGCACGATCCGCTGTTCCTCGCCCAGAACGACGGCGACCTCCTTGCGCGGGCGGGCGAAGGCGAGGCGGATGCCGCGCGGTACGCCGCGCGCCTCGCGGGCGAGCACCATGCGCTCGATCAGCAGGCCAAGGTCTATCGGCTCGAAGCGGGTGCGCGACAATTGGGCGTCGATGCGCGACGCTTCGGCAATGTCGGTGACGAGCCGGTCGAGCCGGCGGACATCATCCTGCGCGATCGCCATCAACTGGTCGCGCAGATCCGGCCGGTCCACCCGTTCGAGCGAATCGAGCGCGGAGCGGAGCGAGGCGATCGGGTTCTTGAGTTCGTGGCTGACGTCGGCGGCGAAGGCGTCGGTCGCATCTATCCGCTGGCGCAGCGCATGGCTCATGTCCGACAGGGCGCGGGCCAGCATACCGATCTCGTCGCGCCGCTCGGGCAGGCGGGGCACGGTGACCTCGCGGGCGCGGCCGAGGCGAACGCGCACGGCGGCACGGGCCAGGCGCTGGAGCGGCTGGACGATGGTGCGGGCCAGGAACAGCGACAGTAGTACCGAGGCGAGGACGGCGGCGGCCAGCACGATGCCCAGGCGCAGCCGTTCGGCGCGGACGATGCGGGTGATGTCGCGCGCATTTTCCGTCGCGAGCAGGCCGGTGCCGTCGCGCCCGGCTACCGCGGCCGAGATCATGAAGGTGCGGTCGGGCGCATAGCGGTTCATCGCCTGGGGCTGGCGCGTCTTGGCGGCCAGCACCAGTTCGGGCCAGGCGCTGGCGCGATCGACAGCCGGCTCCTCGAAATTGGGCGGGCGATCGGCGGATACGATGCGGTCGACCGCCTTGTCGAGGAAGCGGGCGACATGGCGCTGCCATTCCTCTTCCGAGGGCAGGCGCAGCCGGTAGCGCGGCGCATCCATGGCGAAACTGTCGGCCACCAGATTGCCGGCCGCGTCATAGCGGCGCACCCGGTCACCGGTCTGGCGCGCATAGGCGGCGATCAGCGCATTCTGTCGGTCGGGTGGCGCATTGTCGAGACCGATGGCCAGCAGCTTCAGCTCGCGCGCCGACTGTTCCAGCCGATCGTCGACGATCCGCGTGCGATAACTGTCCAGATAGAAGAAGCCACCCGCCAGCAGGGCGAGGGCGAAGACGTTGACCGCCAGGATGCGCGGCGTGAGGCTCAATCGCCCCGACCAGCGCACCGCGAGCGGCGCGTCCTCATTCTTCGGAGAAGCGATATCCGGCGCCATAGAGCGTGTCGATTGCGTTGAAGTCAGGGTCTACCTCACGAAATTTACGGCGCAGCCGCTTGATGTGGCTGTCGATGGTGCGGTCGTCGACATAGACGTCGTCCTGATAGGCGGCGTCCATCAACTGGTTGCGGTTCTTGACCACGCCGGGGCGCGCGGCAAGGGTTTCCAGGATCAGGAATTCGGTGACGGTCAGCGTCACATCCTTGCCGTCCCATTTCACCCGATGGCGGGGCGGGTCCATTTCCAGTCGGCCGCGCACGATCGGATCGGACGGTGGCTCGTCGGCGGCTTCGGGCGTGCGGCTGATCTCCGCACGACGCAGGATGGCGCGGATGCGCGCGATCAGCAGCCGCTGCGAGAAGGGTTTGGAGATATAATCGTCCGCGCCCATGGCCAGGCCCAGCGCCTCGTCCAGCTCATCCGCCTTGGAGGTCAGGAAGATGACCGGCATCTGGCTCTTTTCGCGCAGGCGGCGCAGCAGTTCCAGCCCGTCCATCTGCGGCATCTTGATATCGAACACGCCAAGGTCCGCCGCGTTGTCGGTCAGAGCCTTCAACGCGGTTTCCGGGTCGGTATAGATGCGCGTGACGAACCCTTCGGTCTGCAGCGCGATCGACACCGACGTCAGGATATTCTTGTCATCATCCACCAGCGCGATGGTTGCGGTCATGCTGCGTCCCGGAACGTCATGATAAAATGGGTGAAGGCATCCAGCGTTAGACGATGGCCGCCGGGCCTGCAAGGAAGGGGCGGCGTAATTGTCGCTGCGACCCGCGCGTCGTTTTTCGGGACGGGCTGTGGTTCACCCCTATTTGACGACCGTAGCGCAAAGTCCTATGCCGGTATGGCTTGAAGGGGAGGATGTCCGCGCGACAAGGATCGCGGCGCTCCCGGACGGGCCGGTCGCATAAAAAGACAAGCGACTAAGGGACTTTTTACATCAGGAGCTAAGGCGTGCAGGCCAAATCCTCAATCACCCTGGTCGACCAGGGCATCTCCACCCATGCCACCCAGTTTTGGAACCTCGGCACCGCGCCGCTGGTCGAGGCCGCGCTTGCCAATGGCGAGGGCATATTGGCCAAGGACGGCCCGCTGGTCGTCAAGACCGGCAAGCATACCGGCCGTTCGGCAAGCGACAAGTTCATCGTCCAGGATGCCGAGACGCAGGACACCGTCTGGTGGGGCAAGACCAATGTGCCGATGACGCCGGCGCATTTCGCCGCGCTGAAGGAGGATTTCTTCAAGGCGCTGGGGAGCAAGGACAAGCTCTACGTCGCCGACCTCTATGGCGGGTCGCAGCCCGAATATCGGGTCAATGTGCGCGTCATCAACGAGTTCGCCTGGCATAATCTGTTCATCCGCACGCTGCTGGTGCGGCCCGAGGCGGCGGCGCTGGCCGACTTCGCGCCCGAATATACCATCATCGACCTGCCGACCTTCGTCGCCGATCCGGTGCGCCATGGCTGCCGCAGCGAGACGGTGATCGCGGTCAACTTCACCGAGAAGCTGATCCTGATCGGCGGCACCCGCTATGCCGGCGAAATGAAGAAGTCGGTGTTTGGCATCCTGAACTATCTGCTGCCGACCAAGGGCGTGATGCCGATGCACTGTTCGGCCAATATCGGCGCGAACGGCGACACGGCCGTCTTCTTCGGCCTCAGCGGCACCGGCAAGACGACGCTGTCGGCGGACGCCAGCCGCACCCTGATCGGCGATGACGAGCATGGCTGGTCGGACCAGGCGGTCTTCAATTTCGAGGGCGGCTGCTATGCCAAGATGATCAACCTGTCGGCCGAGGCCGAGCCGGAGATCTTCGCCACCACCAAGCGGTTCGGCACGGTGCTGGAAAATGTCGTGATCGACGAGGAAAGCCGCGAGATCGACCTGGACGACAATAGCCTGGCGGAGAATAGCCGCGGTTCCTACCCGATCGACTTCATCCCCAACACGTCGGAGAAGAATCTGGGGCCGGTGCCCAAGAACATCATCTTCCTGACCGCCGATGCTTATGGCGTGTTGCCGCCGATCGCGCGGCTGACGCCGGAACAGGCGATGTATCACTTCCTGTCCGGTTATACCGCGCGCGTGGCGGGCACCGAGATCGGCGTGACCGAGCCGACCGCGACCTTCTCGACCTGCTTTGGCGCGCCCTTCATGCCGCGCCACCCCAGCGTCTATGGCAATCTGCTGAAGGAGCGGATCAACAAGGGCGGCGTCACCTGCTGGCTGGTCAACACCGGCTGGGCCGGCGGCAAGGCGACGATGCCGGGCATCAAGCGTATGCCGATCAAGGTGACGCGCGCGCTGCTCAACGCCGCGCTCGACGGCAGCCTGAACAGCGCCGAATTCCGCACTGATCCCAATTTCGGGTTCGAGGTGCCGGTGGCGGTCAATGGCGTCGACAGCCAGATCCTCGATCCGCGCGCGATGTGGGCCGACAAGGAGGCCTATGACGCGACGGCGGCGACGCTAGTGAAGGCCTTCGTCGACAATTTCGCCCAGTTCGAGGAACATGTCGACGATGGCGTGCGCAGCGCGGCGCTGACCGCCGCCTGACCGGGCGCATCATCGCAATGAAGGGGCCGGGGCGGCAACGCGCCGGCTCTTTTGCTTTTGGCGCGGTCGCTGCAGTGCTATGCTGCCCGCCTATCATGACAGCGGAGATTAGCATGGGCATGTTCGACAATCTGATGGGCAATCTGGGCGGGCTGGAAGCGATCGCGCAGAAGGTCGGGCTGGAGCCGGAACAGATGCAGGGCCTGCTGAACGAGATCGGCGCCAAGATCGGCAGCGGCGAAACCAGCGTGTCGGCGCTGGCCGAGACTGCGGCCGAGCATGGCGTGTCGGCCGATGCGCTGCAGCAGTTGCTGGGCCAGTTTGGCGGGCCGGAAGCGATATTGGGCCAGTTGGGCGGCTTCCTGGATCGCGACGGCGACGGCAATCCGCTCAATGAACTGAGCAGCCTGGCCAAGGGTCTGTTCGGCTGAACGGCAGCGAGGGGCGGGCCGGCAATGGCGCACGGGGCGGACCGGCAAAGCCCGCCCTTGGCATCCGACAAGTTTTTTTGGCCTTGCCTTCGCGATGCGGTGGGGCCATTTGCGGACTACACCATTATTGCGAATGATCCGCAACTAGCGCTGCCCGATCATGGCGGCGCCGACGAAATGCAAGGATAAGGTCTTGACCGACGTGACGATCGAAAAGCCGGTTCTGGAACCCACCGGCGCGCTTTCCGTGGAAACCGTGCTGTCGGTGAAGCACTGGAACGAGCATCTGTTCAGCTTCCGCATCAGCCGCCCGGCCAGCTTCCGCTTCCGCTCGGGCGAGTTCATCATGATCGGCCTGAAGGGCGACAACGGCAAGCCGCTGCTGCGCGCCTACTCGATCGCCAGCCCGGCCTGGGACGAGGAAATCGAATTCCTGTCGATCAAGGTTCAGGACGGTCCGCTGACCAGCAAGCTGCAGAAGATCGAGCCGGGCGACCAGATTTATCTGGGTCGCAAGCCGACCGGCACGCTGGTGACCGACGCGCTGCTGCCGGGCAAGCGGCTGTTCATGCTGTCGACCGGCACCGGCCTGGCCCCGTTCCTCAGCCTGCCGCGCGACCCGGACGTGTATGAGTTCTACGAGCAGGTCGTGGTGGTGCATTCGGTGCGCCGCGTGAGCGACCTGGCCTTCCGCGATGAGATGGAAGGCAAATGGTCGGAAGATCCGCTGGTGTCGGAACAGGCCCCCAATCAGTTCCATTATGTGCCGACCGTGACCCGCGAGCCGTTCGACGGCCACACCGTGCGCATCGACAAGCTGGTCGAGAGCGGCGCGCTGTTCGAGGGGATTCCGGGCGCGGCCAAGTTCGACCCCGAGACCGACCGGATCATGATGTGCGGCAGCATGGAGATGATCAAGCAGTTCGGCGCCTATTTCGAGGAGCAGGGCTTCACCGAAGGTTCCAACGCGGCGCCGGGGCAGTTCGTGATCGAGCGCGCGTTTGTAGGCTGAAGGCTGGACGCAAAGAGATAGGAAAGGGCCGGGGGAGCGATCCTCCGGCTTTTTTTGTTGCGTCAGGTCCGTTCGTCCTGAGCGAAGTCGAAGGACGTGCCGAGCGGAGCGAGGTGCCTCACTGCGTTCGGCAGAAGGCTTCGACTTCGCTCAGCCCGAACGGTTGTTTTACGCGCCCTTTCGCCCCGCGACATAGGCGTCGACATTTTTCGCCAGCACGGTCATCGGCACGCCGCCGCCCTTGACCACGGCGTCGTTGAACAGGCGGAAGTCGAACTTGTCGCCCAGTGCCTGTTGCGCCTGTGCCCGCAGGCGGACGATTTCGCCATGGCCGACCTTGTAGCCGCAGGCCTGGCCCGGCCAGGCGCAATAACGGTCGACCTCGCCCTGGACATCCTCGACCGTGGAGCCGTTGGTGGTGGCGAACCAGTGGATCGCCTGTTCGCGGGTCCAGTGCTTGGCATGAAGGCCCGTGTCGACCACCAGGCGGCAGCAGCGATAGGCGATCGACTGGAGATAGCCCAGCCGCCCGGCGACATCGCCATCATAGGCGCCCAGTTCGTCGCCCAGTTGCTCGGCATAGAGCGCCCAGCCCTCCGAATAGGCGTTGAAGGCGAGCATGGAACGGATCAGCGGCAGCTTGTAGGTATATTCGCCCTGCCAGATATGGCCCGGAATCCCCTCATGATAGCAAAGGGTCGGCAGCGCATAGCGCGGCCAGATGCTGGTATCGCGCAGGTTGATATAATAATTGCCCGGCACGCTGCCGTCGATCGTTCCCGCGCCGGCATAGGCGCCCGGCGCCCCGGCCTCGATCTCCACCGGCACCCGCTTCACCACCAGCCTGGCCGGCACCAAAGTCGCGAAGGCACGGGGCAGGCGGGTGCGGATGTCGGCGAGGCGCCCGTCGATATAGGAGAGGATCTGCTGGCGACCCTTGTCGTCATTGGGGAAGAGGTAGCGCGGATCCTTGCCCATCGCCGTCATCCGCTCGCCCACGGTTCCCTTCGTCATGCCGAGGGATTTCAAGAGCCGGTCCATTTCCGACTGGAGGGCTTTGAGCTGTTCCTGGCCCAGCGCATGGACCTCGTCGGGCGACATGGTGGTGGTGGTGCCGGCCTGGAGCGCCCAGGCATAATAGGCATCGCCCTGCGGCAGTTTCCACACGCCCGCATCCATGGTGGCGCCAGCGCGCTGGCGGGTGAGTTCGGCGGCCTGGCGGGCGATGGCGGGGGCGATGGCGGTGCGGGTGATCTGCTGCGCCTTGGCGGCATAATCGCCCTGCATGTCTTTGGTGCGGCGCGCGATCGAGGCGACCGGCACCCATTGGTCGATCGGCTGGCCCTGCACCGCCTTCATCTGGCCCAGCGTCTTGTCGAGCAGGAAGGCGGGGGCGACGACGCCGATGCCGGCGTCATGCTTCAGACGCTCGGTTTCGCCGTCGAGATTGGCGGCATATTGGGTCAGGCGGGCGAGATAGGCGTCGGCGTCGGCCGGGGTGGCGATGGTGTGATTGGCGTCGAGGAAATCGGGCGTTTCGATGAAGGCGCCGGTATTCTGGGCAACGGCATAGGGCGCGTTGCGATAGGACCAGTTGCTGTTCATCATCGCCATGTCGCCAAAGGGGAAGGCGAAGCCGGCATCGGCCAGTTCATGGGCGGCGCGCACCACCTCCACATCGGTGCGGGTGGCGGGCGACAGGGCATCAAGATCGATGGCGCGCAGTTGGCTCAGGCGATCCTTCACATGGGCGGCGATCCGGGCCTGGCCGGCCGGGCTCTTGTCGCCAAGGCGCGCTTTGAGCGGGGCGCGGGCGCCGGTGTCGAGGCCAAGGCCGCTCGCCGTTTCGGGGGCATCGACCAGCATCGCCTCGGCCATGCCGGCGAGCAGGGCTTCGGCACGGGCGTCGGCCGGGAGGGGGGCGCTGGTCGCCTGCGCCAGGGTGCGGGCGGGGAGCGCCGAAAGGGCGAGGGCGGAGGAGCCGGCGACGAGGAAATCGCGGCGGGAGGTCGTCATGGGGATTGGGTCTCCGTAGGAAATCGCCCTCTTAACTTCGCATATTTCCCGCACATTTCGACATCTTATTTCCTACCCGCGACAGATCATAATAATCGGGCGAGGCTGCCAAGGTCGATCTCCGGCGCGCTGATCGAGAGTTCCGCGACCAGATCGCGCAGGGCGATGCGCTGGCGATGGGGCATGGCGGCGCGGGCGCCGCTGCGCTCGGCACAGATGGTGCGCATCGCCGCCAGCATCACCCGATTGTCGGGCGCGCGGCGATGACCGACCACCACGCCGCGCCGGACGATGGGGCGGACCTGCGCGCAGCGGGTCAGCGCGATCGCCTGGGCACGGGCGGCGTCCAGCCCCATCTCCAGCGCCCAGTCCCAGGCGGCGGCAAAACTCTCCGCCCCCTGTTTCTGCCGCAACTGATAGGCCGAGCGCGGCGAACAGCCGACGCTGCGCGCCGCCTGCGCCACCACGCCGCAGCGCGCCAGCATGTCGATGAAGGCCCGCTGCGCGGCCGGCGACCAGCCCGACGCGCGCCGGCGCAGCATCGGGACGGAGGTGAAATGGAGAAGGGGCATGTCGGTCATGCCGGCGAGGCTATCATGGGGGAGGAGGTGTAGGACAGGGGTGAAATGAAGTTGTGTTTTGAAGCTGGACAAGAACTTATTCTGTGGAGATGATCTTGAAATCATTATCTGGATAATGCGCTAATAATGATTCGATATGCTGAAGCAGTTCGTTTCGATCGGCTGGCTGAGCAAGGGCGTAATGAGCCTTTGCGCGTTACCGTCGAGCTGGAAGACGGGGAAGAGCTTGACGTTTTTCTGAAGCCATCGGGACGACCGGAGGTCGGCATCGAGGGTATGGCAAACGAACTTTTCGCTGGTTGTATAGCAGGTCATCTTGGATTGCCGATTTGCGAGCCAATTGCTGTCCGGATGTCTCCAGAGTGGATCGGATCGATCCAGAATGCCGGAATTCGGCAAATGCTCAATCAAAGTTCGCCTGTGGCTTTTGCGTCGGTTGCGGCAGGGAACGGATGGCGACGTTGGACTTCCGATGATAAACTGACCGGAGAGCGGCGACAGGCGGCGCTCTCGATTTTTGTTTTTGATGCATTCATCGAGAACAAGGATCGCATCGTAAGCAATCCTAATCTATTGATTAGAGGGGATAGCTTTCGGATTATTGATCATGAGCTTTGCTTTAGAATCCGTCAATGTCTCTTCCCTCGACCTGAACCGTGGCGAGTTGGCTATCTGCATGGCGCGGTTGCGCTTGGAGCCACAGGACATGTGTTTGGTTCATTGTTGAAGGGGGATCGGTATCTTGACTACGGCCAGTTGCAGCCTACTTGGTCCAGGCTGTCTGACGCGATTCTGGATGAGTGCGCGGCTTGCTTGCCGGAAGAGTGGGCAGATGCAACTGACGCTATTGGGGATGCGTTAACTCATTTGAGGACCGTTCGCGATAGGATCGACGAGTGCCTTGATGAGGTGGAACGGGCGCTGACATGAAAAATGATAAAGCTTACACTTATGTTTTGCTTCGCTATCGGCATGATCCGTTAGCGGGCGAGGTCGCTAACGTTGGTGTTTTGCTGCATTGTGCGGCGACAGGTTTTCTGGACTTGAAAGTTCGCCGGACGATTGGTCGCTTGTCGAAAATGTTTCCCGATATTGAGAAATCACACTTGGTTAGTGGGCTTCAAGCTCTTGATCGAGGGGTGGCGCGCTTGCGGGCAAATGATTTGCACGGAATGTTGGTTGCCAGCGCGGATGCCGCAAATTTTGCTCGTGCGGTTCTGCCCGACGATGATTCCAGTTTGATTTGGGGGAGCATGGGTTCCGGAGTAACCCGAGATCCTGCCGCATCACTTGATAAATTATATAATCGTTTTGTTGCGCAATATGATGAAAATGCTCGAAGCGGACGAGATGATGCCGCTGTCTGGCAACCGGTTAGAGAACGGCTGGCAGAGCGCAATTTGGTTGAGCGTTTGCAGCCGAAAATGATTGTGTCGCCGATCGATCAGGTTGAATTTGAGCATGCATGGAAAAATGGTGCATGGCATTGCTATCAGCCGCTGTCATTCGATTTGTCGTCAGGTGACGGTATACGTGAAAAAGCCGCAAGATGGTCGGGCCATATGACCGGGCTTTCGCAAGCGCCAGAAGCTGTCATGCCTTATTTCATAGTGGGTGGTCCATCGAATGGAACTTTGGATGATGACTATCGCCGCGCTATTGACCTTTTAAAAGCGAGCGCCCTCAGTCCAGCGGTTTTTGAAGAAAGCCAAGTTGATGAATTGATCGATATGATCGAAGGCGCATTTGCCGCGCATGATGCGCATTCTGAAATTTCTTCTTGATCTAATTAGCGGGCGCCACCCACAGCACTGCGCCCTCGGCGCCGGTCACGCGCACCCGCGCGCCCGCTTCGCTGTTCGGGCCGCGGGCGGTCCAGACGCTGTCGCCGACCTTGACCCGGCCTTCGCCGCCGCGGATCGGCTCTACGACTGTCACCAGTTCGCCGATCAGGCGGGCGGTGCGGTCGTTGAGATTGGGGTCGGTCGAGGGCACCGGATTGTCCACATACCAGCGCCGCCCGGCCCAGACCGAAGCGACCGAGAGCGCGGCGAAGATCAGCAGCTGGAGCGGGATGCCGATCGGCAGCGCCAGCGCGGCGAGGCCGGTGATGGCGGCGGCGATCGCGATCCAGATCAGGAAGACGCCGGGGATCAGCACCTCCGCAATGGCCAGCAGTGCGGCGAAGACCAGCCAGGCCCAATGATCCTGGAGCATGCTGAGCCAGTCGTTCATGGGGTGGTCCTGTGGTTGGTGGGGTGGGGATGGAAGGCAGAGGGATGCCAGCCTGCGCTGGCATGACGGGCGTGGATGGGGCGAGCCCTCTTCCGTTCGGGCTGAGCTTGTCGAAGCCCTCGCCTGAACGGAGCGAAGGCCTCACTTTGTTCGGCTGAGCCCTTCGACAAGCTCAGGGCAAACGGTTCCAGGAGGATGCGTAGCGCTGCCGGCTTCTCGACTTGGCTCGAAGCGAACGGAAGGTGGAGGACTGGGCCGCTCAAATTGGACCGGTTGCGCAGGGGCGCCATGGTCACCCCCCGTCAGCCCTGGGTCTGGCCGAACGGTCCCCGGCGTGGCGCGGCGGGTGGCGCTGGTGGGGTGGGGGTGTCGCCTAGCGCTTCCTTGGCGAGCTGGCCGATGCCGCCGAGCGTGCCGATGAGCTGGGTCGCCTCGACCGGGAAGAGGATGGTCTTGGCATTGGGCGAGGTGGCGAACTGGCTGACCGCGTCGGTATATTTCTGGGCGATGAAGTAATTGAGCGCCTGCGGATTGCCGGCCGCGATCGCGTCCGACACCATCTGGGTCGCCTTGGCTTCGGCTTCCGCCTCGCGCTCGCGGGCCTCGGCATCGCGGAAGGCGGCTTCGCGGCGGCCTTCGGCTTCCAGGATCTGCGACTGTTTCTGGCCCTCGGCGCGCAGGATCTCGCTGCTTTTCAGGCCCTCGGCCTCCAGGATGTTGGCGCGCTTCTCGCGCTCCGCCTTCATCTGCCGGCCCATGGCGTTGACGATGTCGGCGGGCGGACGGATGTCCTTGAGTTCCACGCGGGTGATCTTGATGCCCCAGGCGTTGGTGGCGTGATCGACCACGGAAAGGAGGCGGGCGTTGATCTCGTCGCGCTTCGACAGGGTTTCGTCGAGGTCCATCGAGCCCATCACGGTGCGCAGGTTGGTGGTGGCGAGCTGCATGATGGCGACATAGAGTTCGGACACTTCATAGGCGGCCTTGGCGGCGTCGAGCACCTGGAAGAAGACCACGCCGTCGACCGACACCATGGCGTTATCCTTGGTGATGATTTCCTGCCCCGGAATGTCGACGACCTGCTCCATCATGTTGATCTTGCGGCCGACGGCGTAGAAGAAGGCGGGGTAGAAATTGAGGCCGGGCTTCGCCACCTCGGTAAAGCGGCCGAAACGCTCGATGGTATATTGATAGCCCTGCCGCACCACCTTGACGCTGACCGCCAGGTAGAAGAGCACCAGAAATGTGACCGTGAGTGCGAAGGTCGTCACCATATGTCCTCCCCAGAGAAGGGGAGCACTATGGCGGTTCTTCGTTAACGGGAAAAGGCAAAGTGATGGAGAGACATAAGATGCAGTTGCGCCACGCCCGATCCCTGCTGTTCCTGCCCGCGTCCAATCCGCGCGCGGTGGCCAAGGCGCGCACGCTGGCGTGCGACATGGTGATACTGGACCTGGAGGATGCGGTGCCCGACGCGGACAAGGCGGCGGCGCTGGATGCGGCGGTCGAGGCCGTGGGCGAGGGCTTTGGCGGGCGGCTGATGGCGGTGCGGATCAATGTCGAGGGGATGCCGTCGCATGGCCCTGAGATGGTGGCCTTGAAGCGCACTGCGGCCGACTATGTGGTGCTGCCCAAGGTCGAGAATGCCAAGCAGGTGAAGGACGTCTATTCCGTCGCGCAGAAGCCGGTGATCGCGATGATCGAGAGCGCGAAGGGCGTGCTGGCGGCGCCGGGAATTGCGGCGGGCGAGGGCTGTGCGGCGCTGTTCGTGGGCACCAATGACCTGCGCAAGGATCTGGCCATTCCGCCATCGGCCGGGCGGGCGGGGCTGGCCCATGTGCTGCAGAGCGTGGTGCTGGCGGCGCGGGCGGCGGGCATCGCGGTGTTCGACGGCGTGTTCAACCGGCTGGACGACGAGGCGGGGCTGGAGGCGGAATGCGCCGAGGGCCATGGCTTCGGCTTTGACGGCAAGACGCTGATCCATCCGGGGCAGGTGCCGGTGGCGAACCAGGCATTCGGCCCGGACGCGCAGGCGGTGGCGGATGCGCGCCGGCTGATCGAGGCGGCGACCGGCGGGGCCGAACGCTTCGAGGGCCGGATGATCGAGGCGATGCATGTCGAGGAGGCGCGGGCGCTGGTGGCGCGGGCAGAGGCGGTCGGGCAATAGGAAAAGGCAGCGGCGATGACCGAAATGGCGCGTAATTGCTATGTTGCTCCGATGTAACAGGCTGCAATAAAAGCGCTACCTGTTGGGCATGTCTGGCGAAGATTCATTGACTTGGCATAGCTGACCGGGATTTTTTTACTCCATAGCGCCCCCTGGGGGCGGAGGGAAGAATTGGGGATCAGCATGTTCATACGCACGAATCTTGCGCGGACGCTTCTAGCGGCAAGCGCGCTGTCGACCATCTTGGCTGCGCCTGTCATGGCGCAGGAAGCGGCCACGACCGATGACAGCGATGCGATCATCGTGACCGGCAGCCGCATCCAGCGCAGCGATTATAATATCGCCAACCCGCTGGTGACGGTGAGCGCGGAGACGCTGGAGCAGGCGGGCAATGTCCAGATCATCGATACGCTGCGTCAGAACCCGGCGCTGATTTCGTCGTTTGGCGGGGCGCAGACGTCCGGCTCCAACGCCAGCTTTGGCGCTGTGGGTGTGCAGTTGCTGAACCTGCGCGGCCTGGGCGAGAACCGCACATTGACATTGGTCAATGGCCGCCGCCATGTGGCGAGCCTGTCGGGTACGGCCGCCGTCGACGTCAACACGATCCCCGAAGACCTGATCGAGGGCGTGGACATCCTGACCGGCGGCGCATCGGCCATCTATGGTGCGGATGGCGTGTCGGGCGTGGTCAATTTCCGCCTAAAGCGGAATTTCGAGGGGCTCAAGGCCAGCGGCCAGATCGGCATTTCCAGCCGCGGGGATTCGGGCCAGCGCTATGGATCGCTGACCTATGGCAAGAATTTCAGCGACGGCCGCGGCAATATTGCCCTGTCCTACGAATTTCGCGAGCAGGACCGGCTGAGCAGCTTTGACCGCAAGCGGACAGGCAATCCGCTCTATACCTATGGCATCGTGCGCAATCCGGCGGATTTCCCGGATGATCCCAATGTGCCCGATCGCCTGCCGTTCAACAATCTGCGCTATGCGGACAGTTCGCTGGGCGGTGCGATCGACGTGGATTTCGACGGCATCCCCGACTTCACGGGCGAGGGCGGCATCTATGATCGCGGCACGTTGCTCCCCTCGTCGGGCGGGCTGACCCAGGGCGGCGACAGCACCCCGCTGGCCGGCTATCAGGGCGACCTGCAGGCCTATAACCGCGTGCATAACATCAACCTGCTGTCGCATTATGATTTCAGTGACGCGGTGAAATTCTTCTTCGAAGCCAAATATGTGAAGAACAAGACCAGCACGGTGTCGCAGCCGTCGTTCGACTTCTTCACCTATTTGTCGCCGGACAATGCCTATCTGCAGGACCGGTTCGGCGGGCTGGCGCCCGATGGCGCGCTGGTGTCGCGCGACAATTTCGACATGGGCGTGCGTGGCGAGAAGAATGACCGCGAAACCATGCGCTTCGTCGGCGGTTTCGAGGGCGCGATTTCCGACCATGCCCATTATGAACTGTCCTACACTTTCGGCCAGACCAAGTCGAAGGTGCTGCTGACCGACTATCGCATCGCGGACCGGTACTGGGCGGCGATCGATGCGGTGCGCGATCCGGTGACGGGCAATATCGTCTGCCGGTCCGATCTGGACCCGACCGGCAACATCAACCCGGACAATTTTGACGGGCCAGCCACCACCTTCACGCCGGGTTCGGGCAGCGGATGCCGGCCGATCAACCTGCTGGGCAATGGTTCGCCCAGCCAGGCGGCGCTCGACTGGGTCAATGCCGACATCATGAACCGCGCCAAGATCCAGCAGCATGTCGTGTCCGGATCGATCGCCGGCGATTTCGGGCAATTTTTCGAACTGCCCGGCGGCCCGATCGGCTTTGCGATCGGCGGCGAATATCGCAAGGAAAAGAGCAGCTTCGTTCCCGACGATCTGTTGCAGCAGGGGGCGCTGGCCGACTTTTCGCTGCAATTGCCGGAATCAGGCAGTTTCGACGTGAAGGAAGTGTTCGGCGAATTGTCGGTACCGGTGCTGAAGGAAGTGCCCTTCGCCTATGCCCTGAACTTCGGCGCGGCGATCCGCCTGTCGGATTATTCGACCATCGGCAAGACCACGACCTGGAAGGTCGATGCCACCTATGCGCCGATCAAGGACATCAGCTTCCGTGGAACATGGTCCGAAGCGGTGCGCGCGCCCAACATCACCGAACTATTCGCGCCCCGCAATGGCAGCTATGACTTCATCAGCGATCCGTGCGACCCGGTCTTCATCAACGAAGGCACGCAATATCGTGCGGCCAATTGCCAGGCGGCACTGACGGCGGCGGGCCTGACGCCTGGACAGATTGCGGCCTTCAATCCGGAAAATGATCCGACGGCGACGGTCAGCCTGCCCGGCTTTACCGGCGGCAATCGCAACCTGAAGGAGGAAACGGCGCGGACCTGGACCGCCGGTGTCGTGCTGCGTCCCAGCTTCATCCCTGGCCTGATCGCATCCTTCGACTGGTATGACATCAAGCTGAAAAATGCGGTCAACACCGCGACCGCCGAGGAAGTGGCCGAACTCTGCGTCGACCAGCCGACGCTGGACAATGTCTTCTGTGGCAATATCACCCGTGCGTCGGGCACCGGTTACATCGACAGCTGGTATGTCCAGCCGCAGAATGTGGCCAATTTCCGTACCGCGGGTGCGGACTTCAAACTGAACTACGGCTTTGACACGGCGAAGGCCGGATCGTTCGCGATCTCGCTGGTCGGTGGTTATCTCGACAAGCTGGAATTCATCCCGACCCCCGGCGCCACGGTCGATGTGGATCGGGAGGAAGCCTATTATCCCAAGTGGAACGCGACCGGGGACATCACCTGGAAGCTGGACAAGCTGACCGTCAACTATGGCATCAGCTGGTTTAGCAAGACCCGCCGCTACACGATCGAGCAGTTGGCGGCGAACCCCGACCTGTCGGAAGACAAGTATAAGTGGTACAAGGAAAAGTGGCAGCACGACATCTATGTCGCTTATGACATTGATGAGAAGTTCCGCCTCTATGTCGGTGCGAACAACCTGTTCGATCAGCAGCCCTCGATCGCATCGGCCAACTATCCGATCAGCTATGTCGGCCGATACATGTATGCAGGCGCCAAGATCACCATGTGATTGGGGCCGAAGCCAGAGAAATGGCTCCATCGATAAGGTAAAAGGAGGGGCGGATTTTTCCGCCCCTTTCCCATGCGCGCCTGTCGGCCGGAGTGAGGGGGAGGGCGCCTTGCCTATTTCTTCTCATATTTCCAGTTGCGGCCCTTGCCTTGCGCGATCCAGTCGACGGCCTGGGCGATGCGCTTGTCGCGGGTGGCGTCGGTCTTGGCTTCATTGATCCATTCGCAATAGTCGCGGATCTTGCCGGGCGGAAAGGCGGCCCAGACGGCGGTAGCGGCCGGGCTGGCGGCGAGGGCGGCCGCAAAGGTCGGATGGACGGGCAGAGGCAGCTTTGGCGACTTGGGGCCGGTGCGCGGGCGGTCGCCGGCGTCGATCAGGGCGATGGCCTGCGCGATCAGCGTGGCGATCTCTTCGTCGGAGGGGAGGTCGGCGCGGGTGGTGATGCGGCCGAACTGGCCCATGGCGTCGTCACTGGCATCGTCCCTGCCAACCTTGTCATGCCAGAAGCCGAAGGCGGCATGGCACTTGAAAGCGGCCATGTTGGCGAGATTCTGGTCCTTGTAGGTGAAGAAGGGCATGCCCCATTTGACCGCTTCGCCCATGTCCGGCGACGCGGCGTGCATCAGCATCCGGATATGGTCGAGGATGGGGCGGGCGAAATCGGCCTGGGCGGCGATATAGGCGTCGATCCTGTCGGGAGCGTCGGTCATGTCCCAATCTCCTGATGGCAGTGGGGTGCCTGATCGTTGCGAAAGCCCGTCCCGTTTCAGTCCTTGTGGCGCGCCGTCAGCAGATAGTTGATCGCTTTGTTGGCCGACAGGGTGAAGCCGCGCGCGGGATCGAAGGCGAGGCCGCTGCTGTCTATCACCTCCAGGCCCGCGTCTTCGAGCAGGGCGGTCAGTTCATCGGGGGTGATGAACTTGGCCCAGTCATGCGTGCCCTTGGGAATGCCGCCGATGCTTTCACCGATGGTGATCATGGCGAGGCGCGACATCGGCGTGCGGTTGGGGGTGGACAGGATCATCAGGCCATCGGGCGCGAGCCTGGCCGCGAGCGCGCGGACGAAGGCGGCGGGATCGGCGACATGTTCGATCACTTCCATCGAGGTGACGAGGTCATAGCCGCTGTCGCCGACCTGCTCGACCGGGGTGGCACGATAGTCGATGGAAAGGCCCTGGCCCTGCGCATGGGCGACAGCGACGGCGATATTTTCCGGCGCGGCGTCGAGGCCGGTGACGCTGGCGCCAAGCCGGGCGAGCGGTTCGGCCAGCAGGCCGGCACCGCAGCCGACATCGAGCGCGCGCTTGCCGCTGAGCGGGCGGAAGCCATGATCGTCGCTGTCCCAGTGCCGGTCGATCGCGGCGCGGATATAGGCGAGGCGGACCGGGTTCAGCTTGTGCAGCATCGCGCTCGACCCCTTGGGATCCCACCAGTCGGCGGCCATGGTGCCGAAATGGGCGGCTTCCTTCGGGTCGATCGTCGCGGTCGTCTCAGTCATCATGCACCTTGGGTCTTGCTGGGTGGCGAAGCACCCGTGCGGCCGTTCTAGCAGCGGGCGGCGGGAAGGCCAATGTGCCATGCTGTCATAGCTATGTCTTTGAAGGCGGGGCATGGTGCGGGAAATGGACCGCTGCTGCGGCGGGCGGTGAGGCAGGATTGCTTGCCATATCCGCCGCGGCTGCTAATAGGAGCGCCGTTTTGGCCCTTTGGGACATTTTGTTTCACAAACTGGAATAGGTTCGACAAGCAAATGGCGCGCATCGTGATGAAATTCGGCGGCACCTCCATGGCGGGGATGGAGCGAATTCGCAACGTGGCGGCACGCGTCAAACATGTCGTGGACCAGGGCCATGAAGTGGCGGTCGTGGTGTCGGCCATGGCGGGCGAGACCGATCGCCTGGTCGGCTTCTGCAAGGAAGCATCGGCCCTTTACGACCCGGCCGAATATGATGTCGTCGTGGCGGCGGGCGAGCAGGTCACCAGCGGCCTGCTGGCGATGACGCTGAAGGCGATCGGCGTGGACGCGCGCAGCTGGCTGGGCTGGCAATTGCCGATCCGCACGATCGAGGCCCATGCCAAGGCGCGCATCAGCACGATCGAGACCGACGCGCTGGTTGCGGCGATGCAGTCCGGGCAGGTCGCCGTCATCCCCGGTTTCCAGGGCATGATGGACGATGGCCGGGTGTCGACGCTGGGCCGTGGCGGTTCGGACACGTCGGCGGTCGCGGTGGCCGCGGCGGTCAAGGCCGATCGCTGCGACATCTATACCGACGTCGACGGCGTCTACACCACCGACCCGCGCATCGTGGCGCGCGCCCGCAAGCTGGACCTCGTCACCTATGAGGAAATGCTGGAGCTGGCCTCGGTCGGCGCCAAGGTGCTGCAGACTCGCTCGGTCGGCCTCGCCATGAAGGAAGGCGTGGTCGTGCAGGTGCTCTCTTCCTTCGATGATCCCACCCAGGACGACCTCCCCGGCACGCTGATCGTGAGCGACGAGGAACTGGAAGCCAAGCTCAAGGAAAGCAAGATGGAACGTCAGCTCATCACCGGCATCGCCCATGACAAGAATGAGGCGAAGATCATCGTCACCCGCGTGCCCGACAAGCCGGGCGCGGTGGCCAGCATCTTCACCCCGCTGGCCGATGCGGCGATCAACGTCGACATGATCATCCAGAATGACAGCAAGGACAATGAGGAGACCGACGTCACCTTCACCGTCCCGCGCGCGGACCTCGCCCGCAGCGTAGACATACTGGAAGCGAACAAGGACGCGATCGGCTTCCGCCGGATCATCACCGACACCGAAGTCGCCAAGATCAGCGTCGTGGGCGTGGGCATGCGCAGCCATGCCGGCGTCGCCGCCACCATGTTCAAGACGCTGGCCGAGCGGGGCATCAACATCGAGGCGATCTCCACCAGCGAGATCAAGGTTTCGGTGCTGATCGACGAGGACGAGACCGAACTGGCGGTGCGCGTGCTGCATACCGCCTATGGCCTCGACGCCCCGGCGGCTTGATCGCTATTTGGCTGAGGCCGGCCTGCAAATGTTGAAACGAGTCACGTGCCTCGTTTCAACTTTCTCCGCTTCCGGTGCTCACGTGCATTAAGCACGCTGCGTCGGGCCGAGGCACGTGACTCGGCCCGAGGTTCTCGAAAGGCACCATTTTCGGCTCGGCCTGAGCCAAATATCGATCAAGCCGAGTTGCTCTTTACTTTCGGTGTTATCCCCGCAAAGGCGGATTGCAGAAAGTCAGGTGACTCTCTTTACCATCCCCGGACATCGCGTTCGGGGATGCTTTTTGATTCTTGAAGGCTGAACTTATGACCACTGCCAAACTCGCTTCCCTGATGGCCCGCGGCACCGACTTTCTCGGTTGCGAGAGCGCGATCCTGTGCGGGGCGATGAGCTGGGTCAGCGAGCGGCACCTGGTATCGGCGATCTCGAACGCCGGCGGTTTCGGCGTGATCGCCTGTGGCGCGATGACGCCCGAATTGCTGGACGCGGAGATTGCGGCGACCAAGGCGCTGACGACCAAGCCGTTCGGCGTGAACCTGATCACCATGCATCCGCAGCTGTTCGACCTGATCGCGGTGTGCGCCAAGCATGAGGTGAGCCATGTCGTGCTGGCCGGTGGCCTGCCGCCCAAGGGCAGCATCGAGGCGATCAAGGCCAATGGCGCCAAGCTGATCTGTTTCGCGCCCGCGCTGGCGCTGGCGAAGAAGCTGGTGCGATCGGGCGTCGACGCGCTGGTGGTCGAGGGCATGGAAGCGGGCGGCCATATCGGTCCGGTCGCGACCAGCGTGCTGGCGCAGGAAATCCTGCCCGAAATGGCGCAGCAGGTTCCGGTGTTCGTCGCCGGCGGCATCGGCCGGGGCGAGGCGATCGCCGCCTATCTGGAAATGGGCGCGGCCGGCGTGCAGCTGGGCACGCGCTTTGCCTGCGCGAGCGAGAGCATCGCCCATCCCGCGTTCAAGAAGGCCTTCTTCCGCGCGTCGGCGCGCGATGCGATCGCCAGCGTGCAAATCGACCCGCGCCTGCCGGTGATCCCGGTGCGCGCGCTCAAAAATGCCGGCACCGAGGCCTTCACCGCCAAGCAGCGCGAAGTCGCCAACCTGCTGGACAGCGGCGCGGTCGACATGGGCGAGGCGCAGTTGCAGATCGAGCATTATTGGGCCGGCGCGCTGCGCAAGGCGGTGATCGACGGCGATGTCGAGGGCGGGTCGCTGATGGCGGGCCAGTCGGTCGGCATGGTGACCAAGGAAGAGCCGGTCGCCGACATCATCGCCGAGCTGATGGCGCAGGCCGCCACGGCGCTGGAGCGCCGCGCGGCCTGATCCCTGCTGCCTGGAAAACAGGCTTTATCGGCTTTTAACCAATATCGGGCATGGTTTCCGGCATCAGATTTGCCGGAGACCGTTCATGCGTGCCTCGATCCGTCACCTGCTCTTGTGCCCGCTGGGCGGGATGGCGCTGTTGTCGGGCTGCGCGGGGCAGCGGGAGGTGGCGGTTGCGCCGCCGCCTGCGCCGGTGCGGGCACAGCCCGTGCCCCAGCCGCTGCCGCCGATGGGCGCGACGGCCAATATGCAGATACCGCCGGTCGGTGCCGATGGCCTGCGCGTCACGCCCAACCGCGATCTGAGCGGGGCGGCGACGCTGTGGCATATGCGCATGGCGCTGAATGTGGCGGCTCTGTCCTGCCAGGGGAATGGCGACGCGGCGCGGCTGCAATATAATGCGCTGCTGGCCCGGCACAGGGCGGCGCTGACGCGGGCCAATGCGCAGGTCGAGGGCGAATATAAGGCACAGTTCGGCGGCGGCGCGATCGCGCAGCGCGAGCGGCTGAATACTATCGTCTATAATTTCTTTGCGCTGCCGCCGGCGCAGGCGGGTTTCTGCGCGGAGGCGGTGCGGGTGGGGGCGACCGTCAACAGCCTGCCCGCGGACCAGTTGCTCGCCTATGCGCCGACCGGCCTCGCCGCGCTGGAAAAGCCCTTCACCGACTTCTTCGATGCCTATGCCCGCTATCAGACCGACCTGGCGGCATGGCGTTCGGGGCGGACGCTGGCGATGGCGCCGGTGGTGCTGGAGGTCCGGCTGAGCCGGGCGGACCTGATCGCGGATGATGGCGTGGCGGTGCCGAAGGGGGCGATGCCGCGCCTGCTGGCGCGCGCCGACTGAGAAAAATCGGCTATTTCCGGCCTTTTTCGCGATGCTCGGCTTGCCGCATTGCAACCAATTGGGATAGCGGGCTTTTAACAGCAACCGGGCGGGGGTTCAGCGGTGAACCACAGGCGGGGCCGTCCTTGGCTGCGCGTTAAGCATATTTCCTCCGGTGGAAATGCCCGGCATGTTGGTCGGGCCAGATCGTCGGAGTAGTTGATGTTCCTGCCACGTTCCCTGTCTTCCCGCCTGTCGCTGCTTGCCCTGACGGCGCTCGCGGCCTGTGCGACGCCGGTGAAGCAAGTGCCGCCCACGCCGCCGCCGGCGGTGGTGCCGACGGTCATGCCGACCCCGCCACGCTATTCCGCGCCCGACATGGTGCCGCCGGACAAGGACGAGGCCGGGAAGTTCATCACCCCCAATCGCGATTCCCAGGGCGACCAGGCGCTGTGGCATGTGCGCATGGGGCTGAACGTCGCGGCACTGGCCTGTCCCGAGACCAATGGCCAGACGCGCATATTGTATAACCAGATGCTGAGCGTGCATGGCGCGTCGCTGAAGCGGGCGAACGACACGCTGGAGGCCAGCTATCAGCAGCGTTACGGCAGCAGCGCGATCCGCATGCGCGAGGTGCTCAATACGCTGGTCTATAATTTCTTCGCCCTGCCGCCGGCGCAGAAGGCCTTTTGCCAGAAGGCGGTGGCGACGATGACGATCATCAACGGGCTGACGCCCGAGGCGCTGGCCGCCTATGCGCCCAAGGCGCTGGATGAACTGGAGCAGCCCTTCCGCGATTTCTGGGCGGAATATGAGGATTATCTGCGGCGGCTGGAGGAGTGGCGCAAGCGCTTCGGCGCGACGGTGAAGCTGGTCGGCCCGGTCGGCGGCGATGATCTGAACGACCATGAACCGCCGGCGCCGACCGCGCCCGCGCCGATGGGGCAGGTGCCGGCCACGCCGATGCAGCGGCCGTCGGACATGATCCTGCCGGATGCGCCGGCCCCAGCCGCGCCGGCAGCGCCGAGCGCGCCGCCGCCGGTGGTGCCGACCCAGCCGCAGGTGCAGGCGCCCAGATTGCCGTTGCAGCCGGTTCCCGCGCCGCCCGAAACCTGATCGCCGGTCAGGCGTCGCGCGCGTCGAAGCGGGCGCGGGCATCCTCGACCGTGGCGAGATTGCGTTCGGCCCAGACCCATACGCCGCAGAAGGCGGCGCTGAGGCTGTTGCCGAGCGGGGTGAGGGCATAGTCGACGCGCGGCGGCACGACCGGATGGACGGTGCGGGTGAGCAGACCGTCGCGCTCCATCTGGCGCAGCGTCTGGGTCAGCATCTTCTGGCTGATCCCCTCGACCGCGCGGCCGATCTCGGTAAAGCGCAGCGTGCTGCGCTCCTCCAGCAATTCCAGGATCAGCATCGTCCATTTGTCGGCGACCCGGCCGATCAGTTCATTGACGAGTCGCTCCACCCGCGGATCGAGTTCGGTCGGCGGATCATGGTCGAGATACTGCTCGGCCGCCGCTATTTCGGCGGTGGCGAAGCGGGATTCCAGAGGATTTGCCATTTCTTACCTTTGGGTGCCTATGGCACTTTTCGGTGCCTTCTTTCCAAAAGAGAGTGTGGGATTAAATTGATCGGCAAGCAACTGGAGCATGCTCCAGTTTTTTGTAACGCATCGCTCAGCGTAAAACCGGTTCCCACTTTTACGCGCGATGCTTCGGTCAAAGGAGCTTTCCCCATGAAAAATTCCGGCAATACCATCCTCATCACCGGCGGCGGTTCGGGCATCGGCGCGGCGCTGGCGCATGAATTCCACGCAGCGGGCAACCAGGTCATCATCGCCGGACGGCGGCAGGCGGCGCTCGACGAGGTGGTCGCGGCGCACCCCGGCATGGCGTCGATGGTGATCGACATGGAAAATCCGGCGGCGATCGCGGCCTTCGCGGAAAAGCTGGTCGCCGATTTCCCGGCGCTCGACGCGGTGCTGCTCAATGCCGGGATCATGGTGGCGGAGGATCAGATCGACCTCGCCATCGCCGAGGCGACGGTCGCCACCAATCTGCTCGGACCTATCCGCCTGACCCATGCACTGCTGCCGCACCTGCTGGCGCAGCCGAGCGCGACGATCCTGACCGTATCGTCGGGCCTGGCCTTCGTCCCGCTGGCGGCGACGCCGACCTACAGCGCGACCAAGGCGGCGATCCATGGCTGGTCGCTGGCGATGCGCGAGCAACTCAAGGGCACCAGCGTCGATGTGGTGGAGATCGTGCCGCCGGGCGTGCAGACCGACCTGATGCCCGGCCATGCCGACAATCCGCAGATGATGCCGCTCGCCGATTTCATCAGCGAGACGATGGGCCTGTTGCGGCAGGAGCCGACCCCGGCCGAAATCCATGTCGAGCGGGTCAAGTTCCTGAGCGAGGCGACCAAGCGCGGCGAATTCGACCAGGTGTTCGGGATGCTGAACGGGGCGCATTGACGCCCGCAAAGCTTGCCTCCTGCATGGGGGAGGACTATCTGGGCTTCGTCAAGCGAGGCCACGTCCTCCCCCGCCATGCGGGTTTCAAGTCCGGGACGGCCCGGCGCCCCTCTTGAAGGAGCGCCATCATGGCCTGGATTGCCCTGTTTTTTGCCGGATTGCTGGAAATCGTCTGGGCCTTTGCGATGAAGCAGTCGCATGGCTTTACCCGGCTGGTGCCGAGCCTCATCACCCTCATCGCGATGATCGCCAGTTTCGGCCTGTTGTCGATGGCGATGCGCAGCCTGCCGCTGGGCACCGCCTATATGATCTGGACCGGGATCGGCGCGCTGGGCGCCTTTGCCGTCGGTGTCGCCTTTTTGGGTGAGGCGATCAGCCCGGCGCGGCTGGCGGCGGCGGCGCTGATCCTGTCGGGCCTTGTCATGATGAAGCTGGCGTCGCCGGGCTGACCGTCGAGGGCGCTTTGGGCGGCAGGGGGAAGAGGCGGACGAACTGTTCCGCCAGTGCCCGGTCGCCCTCCACCTGCAGGGCCGGCGCCATCGCGGCGAAGGACTGGCCGCCATAGACGATGGCAGCGAGCGCATTCTGGTCGCCGGTGAAGATCACATCCGCCCCGGCTGCTTCGCCCCGGCCGATGGTGAAATCGCCATCATGGAGCGTGGCGCGAAATGCCTCCTCGCCGAAGCGGAAGCCGATGGCCGCATCCAGATCGCCGATCGCGGCGCGATCGATCATCGTGCGCATCGACATCACCACCGACACCTGGCTCATCGGCATGCCCGGCTGCATCGTGGGCGATCGGCAGGCCCAGCGGCCCAGCACCATGAACAAGATTTCCGACTCGCGGCCCCATTCGGTCAGCTCATAAATCTGGCTGGCGGCGGGCGGGGGCAGGCGGCGGCGGACAAGGATGCTGGCCGCTTCCAGTTCCTCCAGCCGCTGGGTCAGCACATTGGCGCTGATTCCGGGCAGGCTGGCGCGCAGGTCGGTGAAGCGCTTGGGACCGAGCAGCAATTCCCGCATGATCGGCATCGCCCAGCGATCGCCGATCAGATCGAGCGCATGGGCGGTGGCACAGCCATCCTGATAGGCGCGTTTGCGCGGGTTGGGACTCATTGGTTATCTTTTCTAACTTGTCTGTTGCATAATATAATCTTCGGGCGCACAAAGTTCAAGTCGGCGACTCAAGCCAGGGTGCGAGCCGCCGGGAAAGCATGAGGAGAGAGACGATGGCCGATGCACCCGCGCCGAAGATGATCTTCGTCAACCTGCCCGTCACCGATCTGCCCGCCGCGATCGCCTTTTATGAAGCGGTCGGCGCCGTGCGGAACAATGATTTTGCCGATGACAGCGCGCAGATGATCAGTTTTTCCGAGACGATCCACGCGATGCTGCTGACCCATGCGCGGTTCGCCGGCTTTACCCCGCGCAAGATCCCCAATGCCCATGAAACCGCACAGGTTCTGCTGTGTTTGAGCGAGACGAGTCGGGACGCGGTGGACGCGACGGTGGACAGGGCGCTGGCGGCGGGCGGGACCGAGCCGAACCCCAAGCAGGATCATGGCTTTATGTATGGCCGCAACTTTGCCGATCTGGACGGCCATATCTGGGAAGTGATGTGGATGGATGTCGCCGCCGCGATGGCCGCGAGCCAGGGAGAAACTGCCGACGCCTGATGTCGACGACCTTGCACAAGGAGAGAGACGATGAGCTATATGGACGGGTTCGTGATCCCGGTGCCCAAGGGTAACAGGGAACGATATCGGGAATTGGCGGCCTTTGCCGCGCCGATCTTCATCGAATATGGCGCGCTGCGCGTGGTCGAATGCTGGGGCAACGATATCAAGCCCGGCAAGGTCAATGATTTCCGCACCGCCGTGATTGCGCAGGAGGATGAGGAGGTCGTCTTCTCCTGGATCGAATGGCCCGACAAGGCGACCCGCGATGCCGGCGCCGAAAAGGTGATGAAGGATGAACGCATGCAGCCCAAGGAGGGCGAGGACATGCCCTTCATCGGCGCGCGGCTGATCTATGGCGGGTTCGAGGTGCTGGTCGACGAAAGCGCCTGACCTTTCCCAATATCGCATTCCGGAGAAAGACGATGACCGACTTTAGCGGCAAATTCTTCTGGTATGAACTGATGACCAGCGATCCCGCGGCGGCGCTGGCTTTCTATGGCGATGTCGTCGGCTGGACGGCCCAGCCGTTCGGCCCCGATGGCGATTATAATGTCGTCAGCGGCAGCGCCGGGCCGCTGGGCGGGGTGATGGCGATCCCGGCCGAGGCGAAGGAGTGCGGCATGACGCCCTGGTGGGGCGGCTATGTCGGGTCGGCCGATGTCGATGCGGATGCCGAACGGCTGAGCGCGGCGGGCGGCAGCGTGAAGCGGCCGCCCGAGGATATTCCGGGCGTCGGCCGCTTTGCGGTGATGGCCGATCCGGGCGGCGCGGTGTTCATGCTGCTCAAGGGATCGAGCCCCGAGGGGATGGATGCGCCGCCGCCGATGGCACCGGGTCATGTCGGCTGGCACGAGCTATATGCCGGCGATTTCGACAGGGATCTGGCCTTCTATACCGGGGCGCTGGGTTGGACCAAGGGCGAGGCCATGGATATGGGCGAGATGGGCAGCTATCAGCTTGTCTCGCAGACCGGCGCCACCGATTTCGAGGGGATGACCGGCGGCATCATGCCGGTGCCGCCGATGATGCCGGTGCCGCTATGGCTGTTTTACTTCACCGTCGGTGACATCGACGCGGCGGTCGCGCGGGTGAGCGCGGGTGGCGGCAGCGTGCTGCAGGGGCCGATGGAGGTGCCGGGCGGCGCCTGGATTATCCAGGCGACCGATCCGCAGGGCGCGATGTTCGCGTTGGTCGGCAGCAAGGGAGAGGGGTGATGGACAAGATTTCCCCCTGCCTGTGGTTCGACGGCCAGGCCGAGGAAGCGGCGCATTATTATGTGTCGCTGTTCGGCGGGTCGGTCGACCATGTGAGCTATTATCCCGAGGTCAATCCCTCGCCTTCGCCGCTGCCGGGCGGGAGCGTGCTGCTGGTCGAGTTCAGCCTGTTCGGGCAAAGCTATCAGGCGCTGAACGGCGGGCCGCAATTCAGCTTTGACGAGGCTATATCGCTGTCGGTGGCGTGCGCGGACCAGGCCGAGCTGGACGGCTATTTCGATGCGCTGACCGGTGATGGTGGCAAGGCCGGCCCGTGCGGCTGGGTGACCGACAAATATGGCCTCTCCTGGCAATTGGTGACGCGCCAGATCATGGATAATTATCATACGGGCGACCGGGCCGGCATTGCCCGCATGATGCAGGCGATGATGGTGATGCAGAAGCTGGACACGGCCGCGATGCATGCGGCGTTCCTGGGAGAGGCGGGATGAGCGGGGCGGAGCATGCGCTGTCGGTCACCTGCCTGATCGAGGCACCGCGCGAGATTTGCTGGAAGGTGTGGACCGACCTGAAGGACGAATGGTTCTGTCCCAAGCCCTGGCGCGCCGAGGTGATCGAGGAGGATATGCGCCCCGGCGGCCGCAGCGCGGTGCAGATGTTCGGGCCGAATGGCGAGGAAACCGGGCCGATGGAGGGCATTTTCCTGGAGGTGGTGCCCGGCGTGCGGATCGTCACCACCGATGCCTATGCCGCCGGCTGGATACCGCAGGTGCCGTTCATGACCGCGATCTGGGACTTTGCGGCGGAGGGCGATGGCACCCGCTTCACCGCGACCGCGCGCCACTGGGACGCGGAGGCGAAGGCGCGGCATGAAGAAATGGGCTTCCATCCCGGCTGGGACGAGATGATGGCCCAGTTCAAGGCGCTGTGCGAGACGTCGGCCGCGAGCGCATGAGCGGATCGCCGGCGGGCTGGTCGGGCACCAATATTTCCGCCGGGTCCATTTTCGACATGGCGATGGCGGCGCGCATGAAGAGCAGGGCGGGGCGCAGCGATGTGTCGCCGCTGTCCTGCACCAGTTCCCGCAGCGCGCGGACGAACAGGTCGGGCCAGCGTTCGATATCCACGCCCTGGCCACGCAGGATCAGCGCGGTGGCGCTCCAGTGGCGCTGGAGCAGGCCGATCATGTCGGCATAGTCGCGGGAGTCGCCGACACAGGCATCGGTCATCTCGCGGAAGATCGGTCCGAGCAGCAATTGCGGCTTGCCATCGCCCACGCCCGCCCAGAGCGAGCCGGGATATTCCGCGAGCAGGCCATTCAGGGCATCGCCGAAATAGCGCAGCCGCCCGTCATGGGTCGCGACCTCGATCAACGGGGCGGCAGTGCCCTCCTGCTCGGCGCGATGGCGCAGCAGCATCTGGCAGGCGAAACCGGCCAGGGCGCCCAGCGTCTCTTCGGCCGAGCGGGTGCGCGGCGGACGGACCCGGTCGAGCAGGCGGCGGGCGAGCGCCTCGTCCGGATCGAGCAGGGCGGGGATGCCCTGCTCCCCGCGATCGACGCGGTGCAGGCCGCGCGTGGCGTGGCGGACCCAGAGGAAGAAGGTGATGCTGAACAGCGCGAAGCTGGCCGCCATCGCGCCGAGCAGCGGCAGGGCGTAGGCGTTGCGCAGCGGCGGCAGGAACAGCGCGAACAGGCAGAATATCGGCAGCAGGGCGAGCGGCAGCAGGCGCGCGACGCCGCGACGCAGGCGCTGCGCGGTGGCCATGTCGGGGATGGCATATTGGCCGCCGATCAGGCCGAACGGCATGAACAGCGGGCGGCCGTCCGCGCCATGGCCAAAGGCGCTGTCGAGGAAGCTGGCAGCGAGAAAGCGGGTGATGAGGCGGCGCATGGCAAGGGTCCGGCAGGAAGGAATGCGGGCGCGCCGCGGCGACAGCCTGACGGGGAAGCTGTTACCGAAATATGAGGGAATGGGATGAAGGGGGTGTTTACCCTTCGATGTGACTTCGCGATTTCACCGGTGGCGTGAATCAGGCGCTATTCTTTGGTTCTGCGCCGCTGGGGCAAATTCGGACGGTCTGGAAGCGACCAAGAGCGGCTGGTTCCAATTCCTCCCCAAGCTTGTCTTGGGGAGGTGTCAGGCGCGTAGCGCCTGACGGAGGGGCAATAGCGAAAGCACAGTTCTCTGGCCCCTCCACCGCCTTTGGCGGTCCCCCTCCCCAAGCAAGCTTGGGGAGGATTTCCGGACAGTCCTCTGTGGATGGCTCCCGCGTTGCAAGCATAAAGTGATGATCTGGCCGTTAGTCGGGTGCGGTCGTCTGTCCGGCCTGTTGATGCAGTCGGTATAGACTGCTGGCCCTGATGGT
>Ga0160502_100037_pt1 | contig 211736 bp, 189 predicted proteins | sample DIDnMG_14_FD_108237 | JGI IMG/M metagenome (GOLD analysis project Ga0160502, IMG submission 108237) | Enriched soil microbial communities from UW Madison campus, WI, USA - DID2933_E24_Xylan MG | ecosystem: Environmental > Terrestrial > Soil > Unclassified | place: USA: Madison, Wisconsin... | reverse complement strand
GGCAGGCTCAAGGACTGGCGGCGCATCCATACCCGCTACGATCGATGCGCCCACACATTCATGTCCGCCATTTGCATCGCTGCAACCGTCATCTTCTGGATCAATCAATGAATCCTGAGCTTAGCTCTTCTGATATCTTTGCCGCTCGGCTCGGCAGGGCGATCACACGGAAGGGGCGGGTGGCAGGAAGCGGGCCATTCTTGCCTGCAGCAGGGCGATCAGGTCCGGGTCCATGAAGGTGTCGTCGTCGGGGATGTCGAGGCAGATGATCCTTGTGCCGCCAAGGGCGGCGCGGAAGCGCTGCTGGATCTTGGCGCGATGGGTCTTTTCCATCACGAAGATGGTGTCTGCCCAGCGCAGCATCTCATCGTCCAGCGGCGTTTCCGCATCATGGTTGGTGCCCGCCGACAGGGTTTCGATGCCCGGATGGTCGGCGAAAATCTGTTCGGCGGTGGGGCTGCGCAGCTTGTTCTGGCTGCAGACGAAGAGATAATGCCGGTCCCGCTCCCTCACTTGCCGTAGCCGGTCATGGAAAAGGGGCGGGCCTTCACGCCGGTGGCCCATGTCTTGTTGGGACTGGCCTGCATGGTGAAGCGCAATTCGCCGCCGGCGCGCAGTTCCGCGTCGGTGATATAGCCCCGGTCGAGCGGCTTGCCGTTCAGCGTCACCTTGCCGATGTAGCGGTTGCTGTCCGACAGGCCGTCGGCAATCACGGTGAAGCGCTGCCCGTTCGGCAATGCCATGTCGGCGCGGTCGACGAAGGGGCGGCCGATCACATATTCGTTGCTGCCCGGCGCGACGGGATAGAAGCCCAAGGCGGTGAAGACCAGCCAGGCCGACATCTGGCCCAGATCGTCATTGCCGGCCAGGCCCTCGGCTGTGGGCTTATACTGGCTGTCGACGATCTGCTTCAAGCGCTCCTGTGTGCGCCAGGGCTGGCCGGCATAGCTGTAGAGATAGGCGACATGGTGGCTGGGCTCGTTGCCATGGATATATTGGCCGATCAGGCCGGAAATATCCTCGGCATGGCTATAGTCGATCTTGCTGTTGTCATAGTCGAACATGGCGTCGAGCTTGGCGACGGTCTTCGCGTCGCCGCCCAGCAGGCGGAACAGGCCGCCCTGATCGTGCGGCATGAACCAGCTATATTGCCAGGCATTCCCCTCCGTATAGTCGCTGCCATAGTTGATCGCGGTCGGATCGAAGGGGGTGCGGAAGCTGCCGTCCGCCTTGCGCGCGCGCAGGAAGCCGGTCTTCGTGTCGAAGCTGTTGCGCCAGTTCCGGGCGCGCTGCTCGAAGCGCTCTGCCGTGGCGGTGTCGCCCAACTGGCGGGCGAGGCGGGCAATGGTCCAGTCGTCATAGGCATATTCGACCGTCTTGGAGGCCGCTTCGGGCTCGCGGTCGATGGGGACGTAGCCGAGCTTCATATAGTCGCCGAGGCCGCCATAGGGGGCATAATCGGCGCTGGCGACCATGGCCTTGAGCGCGTCGGCGCAGTCGATGCCCCTGATCCCTTTCAGGCAGGCGTCGGCGATGACCGGGACGGCATGATAGCCGATCATCGTCCAGGTTTCCTTGCCGCCGAACTGCCAGACGGGGAGGATGCCGAACGGGCTGGTCTTTTGCCCCGCGACCAGCGAGTTCACGAAATCGGCATTCTTCGCTTCGGGCTGGATCAGCGTCAGCAGCGGATGTTCGGCGCGGAACGTGTCCCACAGCGAGAAGGTGGAATGCATGGTGAAGCCGGTTCCGGCATGGACCTGATCGTCCGGCCCGCGCCAGCGGCCGTCGGCATCGCTCCAGACGCTGGGCGCCATCAGGCTGTGATAAAGGGCGGTATAGACATTGGTGCGCATCGCTTTGGGCGCGTCGATCTTCACCGCGCCCAGCGCATCGTTCCAGGCGGTGCGGGTCTTGGCCCGGATCGCGTCGAAATCGCCCGGCTCGCTGGCAAGGTTGGCGATGGCGCCATCCTCGTCCACGCCCGACAGGGCGACCTTCGCCTCGAGCGGTTTCGTCAGCGGGCCGAAGTCTAGCTGCGCCACCAGCGCGCGGCCGGACAGGGAATCCAGCGTTTCGGGGCCGCGACCGGGGCCTTTGAAGCCCTTGTAGAGAATATCCTTCTCGGTGCTGACGAACTGGTGGCCGGTCAGCGGCGCGGAAAAGCGGATGGCGAAGAAGATGCGCCGGGGCGTGGCCCAGCCGCGCACCTCGCGTGATCCGGTAATCGTGCCGTCGGGGCGGATGCGGATCGATGACCAGAGGATCTTGCCGGGATAATCATAGATGATCGAGCGCAGGTCGAGCACCAGATGCGCGGCCTTGCCGGTGGGGAAGGCATAGCGGTGGACACCGACGCGGGTGCCGGCCGTCATTTCCGCGCGCACACCCGGATCGGTCAGGGTGACGGCATAATAGCCGGCCGAGGCGACCTCATCGGCCTTGTGCGATCGGAAGCCGGGCGTCTTGTCGTCGCCGGCCTCCAGCGGGACGCTGTCGCCGCTGACCGGCATGACCAGGAAATCGCCCAGGTCGCTATGGCCCGCACCCGAGAAATGGGTGTGGGAGAAGCCGAGGATCACCGGGTCCTCATGGCGATAGCCGGCGGCCCAGGCATAGGTCTGACGCGCCGGGCCGACATGGGAGTCGGGCGAGAGTTGCACCATGCCGAAGGGGGCTACGGCGCCGGGGAAGGTGTGACCTTCGCCCGAGGTGCCGATGAAGGGATCGACCGCATCGGCCGGCGCGGAAGGCGCTTCGCTGGTCTGGGCGGAAAGGGCGGTGCCGGCGAGCAACGTGGCCAGCAGGAAAGGGCGAGCGATGCGGGTCAGGATCATGGGGCGCGGTTAAATCATGCCCCGGCGGCCGGGCCAAGCCGATAGCGGCAATTTTCTGTCCCCAAGAAAGGCTGGGCTGGCGTCGGCGGGTTTGGCTGGCTAGCTATCGCAGGTAATGAAAAGAGCGTTGATCGTCCGACATGTGCCGCGCGAGGGTGCGGCAGGCTATCTCCAGCCGATCGAGGCGGCCGGCTATCAGATCGAGCGGATCGATGTGGCCAGCCCCGATTTCGCCGATATCGACCTGACCGAGCCGGACCTGCTCATCATGATGGGCGGGCCGATGGGCGTCTATGAGCAGGATGTGCATCCCTGGATCCCGGTGCAGATCGGCAAGCTTTCCGCGCGGCTGGCGGCGGACCGGCCGACGCTGGGCGTGTGCCTGGGCAGCCAGATGATCGCGGCGGCGCTGGGCGCGCGGGTCTATCCGGGCGGGCATATGGAACTGGGCTTTGCCCCGGTCAGCGTCAACGCGGCGGGGGCGGGATCACCGCTGCGCCATATCGACGGGGTGCCGGTGCTGCACTGGCATAGCGACACGTTCGACCTGCCCGATCAGGTCGAACTGCTGGGTTCGACCGATCGCTATGCGCATCAGGCGTTCCGGCGCGGGGCCAATCTGCTGGCGCTGCAATTCCACGCCGAAATGGGCGAGGATCCGCGCTTTGCGGATTGGCTGACCCATTTCTGGGCCGATCTGGACGTGGCTGGACAATGCGGCGTCGCGCTGCGCCAGGATCATGACGATCATGGGCCGGGCGCGGTGGCGGCGGGCCGGGCGATGATCGGCGAGTGGCTTGCGGGGATCAGGGCGTAAAGCGCTGACCGCGGTTGCTGCGAGCGTGGGGGGCTGTCTGACTGGAGGGCGTGGACAAGTTCGGACTGTCTGCGAACGACCAGAAGCTGCCCTCACTATCTTCGTCATCCCGGACTTGATCTAGGATCCATTCAGCGCTCCCCAACCGTCGTAGCGCAGAATGGATCCTGACTTTCGTCAGGATGACGCCGGCTGTGACCGACAAGAAACGACCAGAAGCGGACCTGTTCCCCCTCCCGCAGGCGGGAGGGGGTTAGGGGGTGGGCTGGACGTCGCACAAGCCCACCCCGCTGCGACTAACGCGCTGCGCGCGCAAGTCTCGCTGCCCCTCCCGTTTACGGGAGGGGAATGGCAGGAAGCCACCCATTACAGCCGATCAAGCGCCGCCCTTTCTCCTCCGCGTCTTCGCGTCTCCGCGCGAAAAATAATCATGCGGCGGCGCGGAGAGCGCGGAGGAGCGGCAATCCACGTGGCACGCTTCCGCATTCGTCGCGCTCCGCCGCCGCCTATTGTCTTTCAATGTAGGATTTTTGCTGGTCTATCCTCATGGATGGACCAACCTGCCCTCCATCCCCTTTCGCCCCCCGCATGGCATCCGCCAACAGCGATGCAACCGTGACCCAGGTGACGCGCCACCGACGCGCCGGGGGCGCGTCATCATGATCCAACAGGCGCGTGAGGGGCGCGTCGGGCGCGCGTGGCTGTCGCGTTTCCGGTCCGAAAGCCCGGAAATGCGTCGCGATCAACGGTGTGAACTTTGCCGCTGTGACCCTGTCGGTCGAACCCATGGCCCTGAAAGCAGCGCCGACCGCTCAGGCGGTCATCATCTCCAGCGCCTTGCCGACGGCCAAAATCCCCTCCGGCGCGGCGGCGAAGCCCATATGGGTGCAATCGACCTCGATCGCGCGGTCGCGCTCGCCGGCGCGGCCTCTTGCGCATTCGGGCAGGATCACGCCGTCGCGCTGCGACCAGAGCGCCACGGTCGGCACCGGCGGCTTTTCCTCGCGGGTGCAGGGGAAGGGGGGCGTGTCGACCGGGAAGCCCGACACCAGCTGATAAAGGCGCCAGGCATGGTTGGCGCGCGGGTCGCCGGAAAAGGGCGTGCCCATCGTCACCACGCCGCCGACCTTGGATCGCGCGAACTTGGCATATTCGCGCGCATAAAGGCCGCCCAGGCTCCAGCCGACCAGCGTCACCGGCTTGCCGCATGTGCGCCGGATCGCGTCGACGCGGGCGTCGATCTTCTCCAGCGTATCGGCGCGCGGGCCGAAATTGCGGCCCATGTCCCAGCCATGCGCCTGATAACCGGCGGCATTCAGGATCGCGCGCAGCGGCTCCATCCGCTGTTCCGATGCCATCAGCCCCGGCACCAGCAATATATGCCGTCCGTCCCCGAGAATCGCGCGGCTCAGCGTCTCGGCCTGCGCCCTGGTGCGGTTGATGTCGAACGGCACCGACGCATTGCCCAGCAGATGCGACAGCGACGGGCGCGCGGACGCGCGCGGACCGCTCGCGAGGCGGCCCTTCCAGAAGCTGGCAATGGCATCGGCATAGGGTGGCACGAGAGACTCTGTCCTGAACCGGGCGGAAAAGGTGACATTCTCGTGACAAACGCAGGGGGCGTCCATGGGTTTCATCGCAAGCGATGAACGGTATGTCTCAGAAAAGGCGGGTCAGGGGGCTAGGGGCGATGTCTGGGCGACGCTGGCGCCCTCGGTCGTGCGCAGCTGGCGCGGCTCCAATATCGCCGCCGTCTCGATCAGGTCGAGCGCCCGGCGCGCCTCCAGATAGCGGCGGGCATATTGCATCCAGCGATCGGCCGCCGCGCGATCGGGCATGCGCTCCACCTCGGCCAGCGCCGCACCGACGCGGCTGGCGTCGATATAGCGCAGCGCCCGCTGCATCGCCATTTGCGGCCGCGGCGAGGGGGTGGAGGATTTGCGGATGATGATCAGCTCGCGCGCTTCATGCTCGAAACTGTCCCACCAGCTGGCGTCGGCCGGCGGCGCCGTGACCCGGTCGGCGACATCGACCAGACCGGCGCGAAGGTCGGCCAGCGTCACCGGTTCGCGCGCGGCGTTGATGATGGTGGCGACGGCGCGCGGCTGGGCCTGGCCGAAGCGCAGCCGCAATTGCCCCTCGATATAGCCGAGCGGGGCGCCGGTATCGAGTGCGCGGCGCGCGGCAAAGGCGACCAGCAGCCCTTCGGCGCGCGCGGCATTGCCCGACGCGGCCTGCGCCTCGACGGTGATGCGATTGAGCCGCTCCTCCAGCTGGATGACGCGGGCGTCGAGCATCTGCGCGGCGTCCGCCGTCAGCGGACGGCCCGACGGGATGGCGTTGCTGCCCAGCAGCGGCGCGGGCAGGGCGGGCGTCGCCGCCTCGTCACTACCCCAGCGCCGTTCGATCTGCGGCATCGCCCAGATGGTGACGCCGATGCCGATCAGAAACGCGAACAGCAGCAGCACGGGCGTCAGCCAGGATGTGCGGCGGCGCGCGGGCGGCGGCGTTTCCTGCTGAATTTCCACACTCTCCTGCTCGTTCATCAAGTCTCTCTCGTTTGCGACCGGCGTTTCATTCGCATAATCGACGGGCGAGGGCCAGTACCGCCGCATCATTGGGGGCGTCGGCGGCCTGCGCACTGGCCCATCCGCTCCCGCAGGCGGCGAGGGCGGCCGGGCTTATCGCGACGATATCGGTCGTCGCGCGCTGATTTTCCCGGACAATCTCCGCAAGACGGGCGCCGGCGGCCGGAGAATGAACCAGCAGCACGCCACCGCTCAGCTCCGGCGGATCGCAGGGCAGGGGCTTCATCCGATAGACCGGAAGGCGCGTTACCTGCAGCGGCTCGGCGTCCATCGGCGCCACCGCCTCGCCCGCCAGGTGCAGCACGGCCCGGTGCCCGTCGGCCGCGATGCGCGCGGCGATCGCGCTCGCATCGCCATCCCCCACGACCGGATCGGCAAAACCCGCTTCCTGCAGCGCCTCGGCCGTCGCCGCGCCCACGGCATAGGTCGGCAAGGCGCGATAGGCCTGCAGCGCAGCCCCGCCGAATCGCACCGTTTGCGCGCTCGTCACCAGCAGCGCATCGAAATCCCCGGCGCTCGGCGGCGTCCAGGCCAGCGCCTCGGCCGCGAACAGCGGGCACAGCCGCACCGCCAGCCCCATGGCCATCGCCTTGTCCGCCGTTCTGCCGGCGCCGGGCGCGGGCCGCAGGATGATGAGCGGTCTCACCCCTCGAACAGGCTGCGCAGCGCCGGGCTCGCCCGTTCGAGCAGTCCCCGGCCGATCGCCTCGGCCGCCGCCGCATCGCCGCGTGCCAGCCACGCCTCGTCCCCCACCGTCTCGTCGCCTTCGGGGCTGATGATCTCGGCGCGCAGATGAATCTGTGCGCCTTCCAGCACGGCCAGCGCCGCGATCGGCGAATGGCATGTGCCGCCCAGCCCGCGCAGCACGGCGCGCTCGGCCATCACGCAATCGAAAGTGTCGCGATGGTTGATCGCCGCCAGCCAGCCCAGCATGTCTGCATTGTCGGCCAGCGTCTCGATGCCGACCGCCCCCTGCGACGGGGCCGGCAGCATGGTGTCGATCTCGACCGTGGCGCCAATGTCCGCCTGGCCCAGCCGGTCGAGGCCGGCAGCCGCGAGCAACGTCGCATGGGCCTCGCCCGCTTCCAGCTTGGCCAGCCGCGTGGCGACATTGCCGCGGAACAGGATGATCTGCGCATCGGGGCGCAGCCGTTTCACCTGTGCGGCGCGGCGCGGCGAACTGGTCCCGACGATCGGTTGCGGCGGCAGCGCGGCAAGATTTTCCGCGCCGACCAGCCGATCGCGCACATCGGCGCGCGGCAGCATCGCTGCGACATGGATCGCCTCGGGCCGGATCGTCTCGACATCCTTCATGCTGTGGACGGCGCAGTCGATCTCGCCCTCCACCAGCGCCCGGTCCAGTTCCTTGGTCCAGAGCGCTTTTCCGCCGATTTCCGCCAGTGCGCGGTCCTGAATCCGGTCGCCGCTGGTCTGGACGATGACGGTGACGATAGCGTCCTGATCCCATCCATGGGCATCGCGCAGTGCCTGCGCGGTCATATGAGCCTGGGCCAGCGCAAGCGGCGATCCCCTGGTGCCCAGGCGCAACGGTCGTTCGGGTCTTTTCATAAGCGGCTTGCTCTAATGGCCACGGGCACTAGATGGAAGCGGCAATGACCATCATCCTCGGCCTGGAATCAAGCTGCGACGAAACCGCGGCGGCGCTGGTGACGGCTGACGGGCAGATATTGGCCCATCGCCTCGCCACGCAGGAAGACGCGCACCGTCCCTATGGCGGCGTCGTGCCTGAAATCGCGGCCCGTGCCCATGTCGAGGCTTTGGCCCCGCTGGTCGAAGCCGCGCTGGCGGACGCAAAGATGACTTTGGCCGATGTCGATGTTATCGCCGCCACCGCCGGCCCCGGCCTGATCGGCGGCGTGATGGTCGGTCTCGTCACCGGCAAGGCGCTCGCCCATGCCACCGGCAAGCCGCTAGTCGCGGTCAATCATCTGGAGGGGCATGCGCTCTCGCCGCGCCTCGCCGATCAGGATCTGCAATTCCCCTATCTGCTGCTGCTCGTGTCGGGCGGTCATTGCCAGTTGCTGCGGGTGGACGGCGTCGGCCAGTATCGCCGCCTGGCGACCACCATCGACGATGCGGCGGGCGAAGCGTTCGACAAGACTGCCAAGCTGCTCGGCCTCGGCTTCCCCGGCGGTCCGGCGGTGGAAAAGGCGGCGGCTAGGGGCAATCCGCGCGCCGTGCCGCTGCCGCGTCCACTGGTCGGCACCGAAGAACCCCATTTCTCCTTCGCTGGCCTCAAGAGCGCGGTGATGCGCGCCGCCCAGTCGGGCCAATATGCGGTCGAGGATATCGCGGCGAGCTTCCAGCAGGCGGTGATCGACTGCCTGCTCGACCGGACCCGGCGCGCGCTCGCCGCCAGTGAAGGCGTGACCGCGCTGGTCGTGGCCGGCGGGGTCGCCGCCAACCAGTCGGTGCGCGGCGCATTGACCACGCTGGCGCAGGACCATGGCCTGCCCTTCGTCGCGCCGCCTTTGTGGCTCTGCACCGACAATGCGGCGATGATCGCCTGGGCCGGGGCGGAGCGCTATGCTGCGGGCATGACCGACGATCTCACCATCCCCGCCCGGCCGCGCTGGCCGCTCGATCCGACGGCGGAAAAGGCCCGTGGGGCAGGAGTGAAGGCATGAAGGCGGGAGTCATCGGAGCAGGGGCCTGGGGCACCGCGCTGGCGCAATTGCTGGCGGCCGACGGGCAGGATGTGCGCCTCTGGGCGCTGGAGGCCGATGTGGTCGATGCGATCAATGGCGCACATGAAAATCCGCTCTATCTGCCCGGCCTGCCGCTTTCGCCTTCGATCCGCGCGACCGGCGCCATGGCGGATCTGGCCGATCGTGACTTGATCCTGGTGGTCAGCCCGGCCCAGCATCTGCGCAGCGTTGTCGCGCAGGCGCCGGCCGGCGTGCCGTTGGTCCTCTGTTCCAAGGGGATTGAGGCGGGCACCGGCCTGTTGATGTCGGAAGTCGCGGCACAGGCGCAGCCAAGCTCGCCGATCGCCGTCCTCTCCGGCCCGACCTTCGCCCATGAAGTGGCCAAAGGGCTGCCGACCGCCGTCACCTTCGCCTGCGCCGACCAGGCGCTGGCCGAGAAGCTGGCAGCGCGCATCGCCCGCCCGACCTTCCGCCCTTATCTGTCCGACGATGTCGTCGGCGCGGAAATCGGCGGTGCTGTCAAGAATGTGCTGGCCATCGCCTGCGGCGTGTCGGAAGGCGCGGGCCTGGGCCTCAACGCGCGCGCCTCGCTCATCAGCCGGGGTTTTGCCGAAATGACCCGCTTTGGTCTCGCGCGTGGCGCCCGCGCCGAAACGCTGGGCGGCCTGTCGGGCCTGGGCGACCTCGTCCTGACCTGTTCCTCCACCAATTCGCGCAACTTCTCGCTCGGCAAGGGGCTGGGCGAGGGGCAGAGCGCCGCCGACCTTCTCTCCAACCGTCGCACCGTGGCCGAAGGCGCGCATACCGCGCCGGTCCTGCGCGATGCGGCCCGCGCGGCGGGCGTGGAAATGCCGGTGGTCGAAGCCGTCTGTGCCTTGCTCGGCGATGCCGCACCATTGGCACAGGTCATCGACGCGTTGCTGGCGCGTCCGTTGCGGCCCGAATAAACATCGCCGCGACACAATAGATCGCCTATAGCCATGAGCATGACAATCGAGGGGGACCAGGGGCCTGTGACCGCGCAGGCGACCCCTGCCGAACAGAAGGATGACATCGCCGCCCTGGCCAAGGGGGGGCGGACCAACATCTTCGGCTTCCTGCTACGCCTCGCCGCGCGCCTGCCTTTCCTGTTCATCGCCGGGCGCTGGTATGGCGCTGACGCGCTCGGGCGCTTCGCCTATGCCGTGCTGGTGGTGGAGTTCGTCGCCCAGATCGCGACGCTGGGGTTGAAGCGGGGCCTTGCCGGCGCGCTCGCCCAGACCGAACGGCCGCATAGCCATGTCGTGACCGATGCGATGGTGGTGACGCTGATCGCGTCGCTGCTGGGCGCGGGCCTGTTGATCGCCTTCCCCCAGGCGATGTTCCCCAATAGCGGCATCAACGGGCTCGACCGGCTGCTGGCGCTGATCGTCATCGCCGTCGCCACCTCCGACGTCGCGCTCGCCGCCTGCGCCTATCGCTTCGATATTGGGGCCACGGTGCGTGCGCGGTCGATCATCGAACCCTGGGCGATCAGCATCGGCGCCTTCGGTTTTGCTTATTATTCGCTGCGCGACGGTCTCATCCTCTCCTATGTCGTGTCGATGGTCGCGGCGATGATCGCCTCGATCATTCCGATGCTGCGGCATTATGGTCGACCGCATGGCTGGCGCCCCGATGCCGGGCGGCTCTGGCGCCTGGCCCGCCGCAACCTGCCGCTCGCCGCAGCGGATGGCGTCGAATGGGGCTCGCGGCGGCTCGACATGGCGATCCTCGGCCTGTTCGTCAGCCCGGCGATCGTCGGCATCTATTATGTCGCGCAACAGGTCGCCTCGTTGCCGCAGAAATTGAAGACCAGCTTCGACCCCATCCTCGGCCCGGTCATCACCCGCAACCTTGCCGAGGGCAATCTGGCGGCGATCGCGCGCCAGGTCAGCCAGGTCGGTTTCTGGATCATCGCGGCGCAGGCCGGCATTGCGCTGGCGCTCGGCATTCCGGGCGAGGCCGTCATGGGGCTGGTCGGCCCGCATTTCGTCGGCGGCACTGGCGCGCTGGCCTTCCTGCTGCTGGCCGAAGTCGTCGCCGCCACCGCCGTGGTCAGCGAATCCGCGCTGGTCTATATCGCCCGCCACCGCAATCTCATGATCTCGCTCAGCATGATTGCGCTGCAGGCGGCGCTCAGCTTCGGCCTGATCCTGCTCGGCAAGCGGTTTGGCCTGACGGGGCAGGAGCTGGCTGCCGCTCCGGCACTGGGCCTCTGTATCGCACTGGGCGCCAGTGCCTTCGTCAAGGCGCGGCTGCTGTCCAGCCTGCTCCACGCCCGCATCAATGCCTGGCGCTGGCCCCTGCTCAGCGCCTCGGGTGTCGCCTGCATCGTCGGCGCGGCCTTCGTCGCCCTGCCGGCGCGTTTCGAATGGGTGGAACTGGCGGTCGGCGTGTGGGCGATATTGGCCGCCTACGGCTTTGTCATCTGGCGCTGGGGCTTTGGCCCGGACGATCGCGCTTTGTTCCGCAAGCAGAAGAGCCCCGCCTGATCCTGCCAAATAAAAAGGCCCGCCTCCCGGATGGAGAGGCGGGCCTTTTTGTCAGTGTCTGTCTCGATCAGGCGAACAGCTTGGCGCGGATCAGGTTCAGGTCTTCTTCGGGACGCGCGCCCCAGTGTGAGATCACTTCGGCGGCGGCCGCCGCGCCCAGCGCCAGGCAATCCTCGACGCTGCGCTCTTCCAGATGGCCGGCCAGATAGCCGGCGGCGAACAGGTCGCCTGCGCCGGTGGTGTCGATGATCTGGCTGACGGGAGCGGCAGGCGCCTCGTGACGGACGCCATCGACGATGGCGACCGCGCCCTTTTCGCTGCGGGTCGATACCAGCACCGGCACCTTGTCGGCGAAGCGGGCCAGCGCCTTGTCGAAATCATCGACCTGCGCCAGCGACTGGATCTCGCCCTCGTTCGAGAAGAGGATGTCGATCAACCCCTGTTCGATCAGGTCGACGAAGTCGGCGCGATGGCGGTCGATCACGAAATTGTCGGACAGGGTGAAGGCAACCTTGCGGCCGGCATTGCGGGCGGCGTCGATCGCGGCGCGCATCGCGGCGCGCGGCTGCTCGGGATCCCACAGATAGCCTTCCAGATACAGGATGCGGGCCGACCGGATCAGTTCCAGGTCCAGTGCCGCTTCGGGCAGGAACTGCGATGCGCCCAGGAAGGTGTTCATGGTGCGTTGCGCGTCAGGCGTCACCAGGATCAGGCAGCGGGCGGTCGGGATGTCGCCCTGCACGACGGGCGTGTCGAACTTGATGCCCAGCGCGCGCACGTCATGGGCGAAGACCGCGCCGAGCTGGTCGTCATTGACCTGGCCGATGAAGCCGCACTTGGCGCCCAGCGCGGCGAGGCCGGCCAGCGTGTTGGCGGCCGAACCGCCGCTGATTTCCTTGGCCTGGGGCATGTCGGCATAAAGGGTTTCGGCCATTTCGGCGTCGATCAGCTGCATGCCGCCCTTGGTCAGCGCATGCTGCGCCAGGAAGGCGTCGTCGCTGCGGGCCAGAACGTCGACAATGGCATTGCCGATCGCGACAACGTCAAGCGTGGGGGAAGAAGTCACGCGGGCTCCTGTGAAAGATGATGGGAAAATAGCGGTAAATTGGGCCGTCTCTACCGGGCCGGGGGCCGCCGCGCAACGCTGCTGATTGACGGGCGCGCCGGGGCGCAGGATATCGGGCCATGATCATCACCGCGGCGCTGCGCGCCTTCCCCCTGATCTTCCATGCCGCTGCGCGCCGGCTGCTGGCGAAGACATTGGCGCTGACCCTGTTGCTCTTCGTCCTGCTGGGTGTCGGGCTATGGGCGGCCTTTCACGCAACGCGCCTGCATTTCGGCTGGGGCGAGGGGGGTAGCTGGGGCGGCATGGCGGAGGCTGCAGCGACCGGCCTTGCCCTGATCGCGGCCAGTTGGCTGCTGTTCCGTACCATCGCCATGCTGGTCATGGGCCTGTTCGCCGACGATGTGATCGAGGCGGTGGAGCGCGATACTTATCCACAGGCTCTGGGCCGGCCGGTCGGCTTCACCCGCAGCCTTCGTTATGCGCTACGCTCGGTCGGTCGCACGCTCGGCTGGAACCTGCTGGCGTTGCCCGCCTATGTGCTGCTGCTGGTCACGGGGATCGGCACGATCGGGCTGTTCCTGGCTGTGAACGCCTATCTGCTCGGCCGCGACCTAGCTGACATGGTCGAGCCGCGCCATCCCGCCCTGCCGCCGATCGGCCGTGGCAGCCGGTGGCTCCTGGGCCTCGTTTCGGCGCTTCTCTTCCTCATCCCCCTGGTCAACCTGCTTGCGCCGATCTGGAGCGCGGCTATGGCGGTCCACATGTTGCTAGGGTCCAAGAGGAAGCCGGTCTGATGTCGCCCCGTTTCGCGCTCGCCGCGCTCCTGTCGCTGTCGCTCGCGGCCTGTGGCGGCGTCGTCCCGCCCGCCACCAGCTATACCCCGCCGCCCGCCGGTCCGCCGGCCAGCGCCTTCACCAAGACCGGACCGCTGATGGGCATGGATGCCAGGCGCCTGACCCAGATGTTCGGTACGCCGCGCCTCGACATTCGCGAAACGACCGTGCGCAAGCTGCAATTCGGCAATGGCCGCTGCGTGCTCGACGCCTATCTCTATTCGCCCGGCAAGGGGAAGGAGCCGGTGGTGACCCATGTCGATGCCCGCACGCCCGCCGGCACCGATGTCGACCACGCTTCCTGCGCCGCTACGCTCCAGCAACGCTGAGCAGGCGACCAAGCGCCCATTCGGCCGCCTCCGCCACCACCGGATCGGGATCGGATGTCAGCGGCCGCAAACGATCGACCAGCCGCAGGTCGCCGCTATTGCCCGCCGCGATCGCGGCGTTGCGCACCATCCGGTCGCGCCCGATCCGCTTGATCGGCGATCCGGAGAAAATCTCGCGAAAGCCCGCATCGTCAAGGTCGAGCAGATCGCCCAGCGCCGGCGCCGCCAGCTCCGCCCGGCCGATAAAGGCGCGATTGGCCGCCGCCCCTTGCGCGAACTTGTTCCAGGGGCAGGCCGCCAGACAATCGTCGCAGCCATAGATGCGGTTGCCCATCCGTGCCCGGAACTCCTCGGGGATCGGCCCCTTATGCTCGATCGTCAGGTATGAGATGCAGCGTCGCGCATCGACGATATAGGGCGCGGGAAAGGCATCGGTCGGGCAGGATGACAGGCAGGCGGTGCAACTGCCGCAATGGTCCACTTCCGGCGCATCGGGCTCCAGCGCGATCTCGGTATAGATGGCGCCCAGGAACAGCCAGCTGCCATGTTGGCGGCTCACCAGATTGCTGTGCTTGCCCTGCCAGCCCAGCCCCGCGCCCTGCGCCAGCGGCTTTTCCATCACCGGGGCGGTATCGACGAACACCTTGAGCGCGGTCGGCTGCTGGTCGACCAGCCAGCGGGCCAGTGCCTTCAGCGCCTTCTTGACCACATCATGATAGTCGCGGCCCTGGGCATAGACGGAAATGCGGCCCCGGTCGCCGACATCGGCCAGCGCCAGCGGATCACGGCCGGGGGCATAGCTCATACCCAGCATGATGACGCTCTGCGCCTGCGGCCACAGGCCTGTGGGCGATCCACGCTGCTCGGCCCGCTCCTCCATCCACAGCATGTCGCCATGATGGCCGGCCTCCAGCCATTGGCGCAGCCGCTCGGCCGTGCGCGGCGCGGCATCGGCGCGCGCGATCGCACAGGCGGCGAAGCCCAACTGCGCGGCCTGCGCTTTCAGGCGCTGCTCCAATGTTTCGTTTTGCACTGGCATGGTCCGGGATTATCAGGGGCGGATGATCGGTGACACTCCGGCTCCTGCCGCCCCCTATGCCGTCGAAGGCCATGCCCTTGTCAAGGTGTTCGGCGATTTTCGCGCGGTGAACGGCGTCGACATCGCCGTGCCCGCTGGCACCATCTATGGCATATTGGGGCCGAACGGCGCGGGCAAGACCACCTTGTTGCGCACCCTGCTGGGGATCATCGATCCTGACGAAGGCCACCGCACCCTGCTCGGCGATGCCGCGCCGCTGCGCATGGCCAGGCAGGTCGGCTATCTGCCCGAGGAGCGCGGCCTCTATCCGTCGATGAAGGCCTATGAGGCGATTGCTTTCATGGGGGCGCTGCGTGGCCTGCCGCTCCATGTCGGGCGCGAACGGGCGCGCGCCATGCTCCAGGACTATGGCATGGGCGCATCGGTCGAAAAGCCGATCCGCCAGCTCTCCAAGGGCATGGCCCAGACGGTGCAATTGTTCGGCACGATCGTCCATGAACCGCGCCTCATCGTCCTCGACGAGCCCTTCTCCGGCCTCGACGCGATGAATCAGGAGAAGCTGGAGGCGCTGATCCGCGATCAGGCGCGCAAGGGCGTCACCATCCTCTTTTCCACCCATGTCATCGCCCATGCCGAAAGGCTGTGCGAACGCATTGCCATCGTCGCGGGCGGCCGCATCCGGTTCGAAGGATCGGTCAGCGACGCGCGCGACCGTCTGCCGCCCCAGGTGACGTTGCGCACGCGGCTGAGCGACGGCGCCTGGCGCCGCGCCTTGCCGACTGACACGCTGGCACAGGATGGCGCCTGGCATTTCGCGCTGCCCGATGACGGCATAGAGCCGCTACTGCGCGCCCTGCTCGACGGTCAGGCCGGCATCGAAAGCCTGTCGATCGAACGGCCGGGCCTGCATGACGCCTTCGTCGCGATCGCGGGGGAGGCCGCCGCCCGTCAGATGCGCGATGACGCCACGCAGGAGGCCGGGGCATGAAGGAATTGCTGCGCGCCGCCAGCGTCATCGCCCGACGGGATTTCACCGCCGTCGTGCTGTCGCGCACCTTCATCCTGTTCCTGATCGGGCCGCTGGTGCCGATCGTCATCGGCATGGTGTTCGCCGGTTTCACCCAGAAGATTTCCAGCACCGACCTGCGCCCGGTCGTCGGCATCGCCATGACGCCGGCCGATGTCGGCGCGCTCGAACGGGCGCACAAGCGCCTGACCGAACGCATGGGTCCGCAGGCGCTGCCGCGGCTTCACGCTGTGCCGCTCGGTCTCCCGCCGCGCACCCAGCTGGCCAGGCCCGATTCCGACGTCGTCGCCATTCTCTCGGGCACGGTATCGCGCCCGGTCCTGACCGGAAAGCCCGAGGATCTGGACCGGTTGCAGGGTGATCTCAGCCTGATCGCCAGCGCGGCGCAGGCCGAAAAGGTGCTGCACATGGTCAAGGTCGAACGGCAAGAAGTGTCGACCAGTCTCGGCGCCCAGTCGCAGGCCCGGCTGCTGATCGGCCGCACCGGCCAGATCGTCATCTTCTTCCTCACCATCCTGCTCGCGGGCATGATCCTGTCCAATCTGGTCGAAGAGAAGACGAACAAGATCATCGAGATATTGGCCGCCGCCGTGCCGGTGGACGCGATCTTCCTCGGCAAGCTGATCGCCATGCTGGGGATGAGCTTCGTCGGGATCGTCTTCTGGGGCGGCACCGCCTTCGCCATCTTCATGGCGCTGAAGGCGCCCGGCACGGTGCTGCCCGACCCGGCAGTCGGCTGGCCCGCTTTCATCGCGCTTGGCATCGTCTATTTCGCCATGGCCTATACGCTGCTCGGCTCGCTGTTCCTGGGCATCGGCGCACAGGCGGCGACCGTGCGCGAGGTGCAGACGCTCAACATGCCGATCACCATGGGTCAGATGATGATCTTCTTCTTCGTCTCCTACACGGTCGACCATATGGGATCGCCGCTGGAAGTGGCGTCGGTGGTCTTTCCCTTCTCCTCCCCCTTCGCGATGATCGCACGGGCGGCGCAGGACGCGGCGCTGTGGCCGCATCTGGTGGCGATCCTGTGGCAGGGCGCGTGGGTGGCGCTCATCATCCGCATCGGCGTGCTCCTGTTCCGCCGCCATGTGCTGAAATCGGGTGGCCGCTGGTGGAAGCAGTTGTTCAGGGGCTCGACAGGCTGAGCAGGCTAAGGAGAATCAATGAACCGGCGGCATTTTCTCTATGGCGTCGCGACCGGCGCCTCTGCATTGGCCCTGTGGCAATTCCGCCCCGACGCGGCACAGGCCGCCTATCCCTATCGCCTGACCGACGCGCAATGGCGCAGCAGGCTCAGCCCCTGGGCCTATAAGGTGCTGCGCCAGGGCGCGACCGAATTTCCCGACAGCAGCCCGCTCAACCGCGAACATCGCGCCGGCACCTTCACCTGCGCCGGCTGCGCGCAGAATCTGTTCAGTTCGAAGACCAAGTTCGACAGCGGCACCGGCTGGCCCAGCTTCTATGCGCCCTTGCCCCGTGCCATCGGCACGTCGCGCGACTTCAGCCTGGGCGTGCCCCGGACCGAAGTGCATTGCGCCCGCTGCGGTGGCCATCTGGGCCATGTGTTCGACGACGGGCCGAAACCCACCGGCCTGCGCTACTGCATGAACGGCGTCGCACTGGCCTTCAGTCCCGCCTGACCTTGTAGATGCGCAGCGGCCCCTTGCCCGGCAGCGGTTGCAGCCAGCCAGGTACATTACCCCGCATCAGTTGCGCCGACAGGCTCTGGGGCTGATCCTTGGCATAGAGCGCATATTCGGTAAGCCCCGCGCAGGTCACGACATAGTCTGCGCCATGCCCGCCGTTGACCGATCGGATCACCGCGCGCGCCGTGTCGGGCGTCGCCATGAACCCTTCGATCACGGCGGTGATGCCCGCGGCATTGCGATGATGAGCGGTGCCGATCACGCGATGCGGCGTCTGCACCAATATGTCGGGGCCAAGGTCCAGCGGCGCGAACAGGGTGGATGGGGGCAGGGCGTGCAGTGGCGCCAGCGTGGCGGCGGCCCGGCAATTGACGACGCTGGTCTTGGCCGACGGGGTTTCGGGGATCAGGGCAATCCACAATGCGCTGATCCCGGCAGGGGTCAGCAGGATCAGCGCCACCGATCCCAGGACGCGCACTAGCGCCTGCGATGATGCTTGTACCTTGCGGAACAGGGCGATCAGCAACCAGGCGACACCGGGCAGGGCATAGACATGGGCGACCGACACGGCGCGCATAACCAGCAGCGACACCGCCATCGCCCCCAGCAAAAACAGGGCCAACGCCAGCCAGCGCATGCGCGCATCCCTGTTGGCGGCCAGGCGAGCGGCGGACAAGGCCCCTGCCAGTCCGACCAGCGCGGGCAACAGGATCACGCCCCGCAGCGACAGGCTCTGGTCCCAGATCGGCCGGCCCTCCATCACCTGCAAATACCAATATTTATAGGCCAGCGGCCCCAGCGCCTGGAACGGATCGCCTGACAGGCAGGGGCCACCGATCGCCAGCAGGATCGCGATTGCGGCCGCGCCGCCGATTGCGGCGATCAGGAAGCGCCGGGTCATGCTGCCGGTCCCAATCACTATGCCGGCCAGAGGCACCAGCACGGCCAGCGCGACGAGCGGCCAGACATAGGCGGCCGACAGCGCATCGCATTGGTCATGCAGCAAGGCCGCCTGTCCGCGCAGCAAGGCCAGCAGCGCAAGCGCCGCCCCGCCCAGCGTCGCCGCAAAGGCCATGAAGCGCGACGCTTCCCGGCCGTCGAGCCATTGGCACAGCGCAAACAGCCCGGCAAACAGCGCGACATAGGGCAGGGCTTCACTCGAAATCTGCAACCAGATCGCCAGCGCCAGCGCGCTCGTCACGCCACCGCGGACACGTCGATCATCCAGTGCGCCGGCCAGCGCGATCGTCGCCATCCAGATCTGCCAGCCATGATGGTCGATCCGCAGCGGCGTGAACTGCACCAGGATCGACGGTGTCGTCAGCAGCAAGACTATCGTCACCAGCGCCAGAACAGGATCGCCCAGTCGCCGGGCGGCCAGATGCACGGCGCCGGCCAACCCGCCCAGCAACAGCAGCGGCACGGTGATGCAGGCGACCAGTTCTGCGGTCGCAGGGCCCAACAACGGCCGCGCCAGTAGGATCAACGCCGCCACCGGCATGTCGACGATCCGCGACCAGTGCATCGGTCCGCCCAGTGGCGGGTTCACCCGATGCTGGCTGACATCCCAGAAGCCTTGTCCACCGATCCAGTCGCGCACCTGCACCAGCCGCATTGCATCGTCGGGATCGCGAAAGCCCAGCGCGGCGAAATCGCCATGGAACAGCCACAGCATGACCGCGCTGCACGCCAGCCAGGCGAGCAGGATCAGCCACAGGTTATAGCGCTCAACTACGCGCGAAAATGCCATATTTGCGGATCGCATAGACGCTCAGGAAACTGGCGGGCACGGATATCAGCTTGGCGATCGCCGGGGCGACGCCGACGGCGCTCAGCCCGCCGACCATGGCGATGGTGATCCCCATGCCGATCAACGCGCTGACAACGAAAGCGACACGTTGCGCGTTGCTCGGGCCAGCGCCCGTGTCGAACACGAAGCGGATGCTGATCACCCAATGCACGACCAGGCCAACCGCATAGCCACCAAATGCTGCCAGCATCGGCGTGGCACCAATCCGGCTCAGCATCAGGAAGGCCGCCATGTCGCTCGACAGCGCACAGATGCTGGCCAGCAGATAGCGGGCGAACATGAAGCGCGCGGCGATGCTGCCCAGCCGCGCCGTCAGGGCGCGCAACGGCTCGCCCATCGGCTCATGCGGCCTTCAGGCGAGAGGGCACCAGTCGTTCGCTGGCGAGGGCGGCGCGCTGTCCTTCGACATCCTGCCCTTCCTCGCCCGATTCATGATATTCGGCATCCTCGTTGACGCCCCAGACGTCATAGACGCGCGTGCCCGCCTCGATGTTGCGCACTGTCAACATCGCCGTCATCATTGCATGATCCTGATTGTTATAGCGGTGCATGCCGTTGCGGCCGACCAGGTGGAGCGTCGGGGCGACGGCTTCCAGCTCGGTGCGCATCGCCAGCACATGGTCGGCATAGGCGTCGTCATAGACCGGATAAGCCTTTTCCTGCCGCACCACCGCGCCGCCGACGACATCGTCGGGATTGCACAGGCCCAATATCGCCATTTCCTTCTTGGCAAGGTCGATCAAGTTGGCGTCGGCCGACGCCCACAGGCCATCGCCCTCGAAGCAGAAATATTCCAGACCGACACAGGCGACCGATTCATCGGGCACCATTTCGGGCGACCAGCTGCGGAAATTCTGGATGCGGCCGACCTGCACCTTGCTGTCGTGGATATAGATCCAGTTGTCGGGGAACAGATCCTCCGACTTGATCATCAACGCCACGGTCAGGAAATCGCGATATTTGAGTTCCATCGCCTCGGGCAGGGTTTCGGGCAGCGGATGGATGCGCGCGGCCAGTTCGCGCATCGGCGCGGACGAAATCACATGGGCGGCGTTGATGATGACATCGCCGTCCGGGCCGTCGGCGACCACGCGCCAGCGCTCGGTGCCCTGGTCCTGTGCCAGCTGCTTCAGGCTGTGCGCCATCAAGATCTGGTTGCCGCCCTCGATCACCCGATCGCGCGCGGCTTCCCACATCATGCCGGGGCCAAGGCGCGGATAGCGGAATGTTTCGAGCAGCGTCTTGGTCGCCATGCCGTCATTGGGCTTCTTGTTGAGGCCCAGCGAGCGCTTGAGGCCATCGACCACCGCGCCCCATAGCGACAGGCCCTTGATCCGCTGCGCCGCCCAGTCGGCCGACATCTCGTCGCAGGGCATGCCCCAGACCTTCTCGGTGTAGGTCTTGAAGAAGATCGAGAAGAGCTTGTGGCCGAACGCGTTGACGGTCCAGTCCTGGAAGGAGCGGACATTGCGGTTCGGGAACATCTTCGCCTTGGCAAAGCTCGCCATGCACAGGGTCGAGCGCCAGATGCCCAGATTCCACAGCGCTTCAAACGCGCGCAGGGGATAGGAGTAGAATTTCCCCTCATAATAGATGCGGCTCATGCGCGGGCGCTGGATGAAATCGTCCGGTAGAATCTCGTTCCACAGGTCGACCACTTCCTTCGACTTGGAAAAGAAGCGGTGGCCGCCAATATCGAATCGATAGCCATCCAGTTCGACCGTGCGGCTGATGCCGCCGACATAGACCGGGTCCTTCTCGATGACGGTGACGGAAAAGCCCTTTTTCGTCAGCAGATAGGCGGCGGTCAGGCCGGCCGGGCCTGCCCCGATGATGGCGACGTCCACACTCTGGTCGACACGCGACATGCTCTATATCCCCTGGATGGTCCTTCGTGTCTCGCTGAGTGCAGGAAATCCTCTAAGGAGTGGTTAATCGCTGGTAAGCATGAGCGCGCGGCCGACAGGACAAAGGGCCGCCCCGCATGTGCGGAACGGCCCCCTGCAGTCCCCGTGACGGGGAAGGCTTCCCTTGCGGGATGGGTGAAGATCAGCCCTGGCGCTGGGCCAGCGTGTTGAGGTCGCTGCGCGCGCCGTCCAGCGCATCGCCGACACAGTCGCGATAGTCGGGCGTCGCTGGCAGGATCGATCCATTGACCCAGCCGCACACTTGCTTGGCGGCGCGGCTGATGCGATAATCGGCGCGGCGCAGGCCATTGGTGCTGGCCAGGTTCAGGTCCGCCACCGATACGGCGATGGTGCGGGTGGTGAGGCCGGTGGTGCCGTCAACGACGACTTCGCTGCTGCTGTTGCCGGCGATTGCCATGCCAGGCAGCGCAAGGGCCATGGTGGCGGCCATCGCCACCAGCGTCTTCTTGGTCATCCTATTCTCCTGTCGAACATGCTTTTTCTTATGTCGTGCCCAACGCCTGACGTGGGTGCGGGGTCATCGTTATAAATAGGCCTCGCCGGTGATGTTGAAAAGAGGCCAATTGCCAAAAAATGGCAGTTTTCTGCGATTTTGCGGGTGCGAACAGGATCGTTTCGCACCCGCATAAACTTTGCCGCGTGGCTGTCCCGACCCGCCGTCTAGCGCGTTGGGAAACAAGCCTTAATGGCGGAAGTGACGCATGCCGGTGAAGACCATCGCCAGGCCCGCTTCGTCTGCTGCGGCAATGACTTCCTCGTCACGGATCGAGCCGCCCGGCTGAATCACCGCGCTCGCGCCGGCTTCCACCGCCGCCAGCAGGCCGTCGGCGAAGGGGAAGAAGGCGTCGGAAGCGACGGCCGAACCGATCGTGCGCGGTTCGCTCCAGCCGGCCTTCTCAGCCGCATCCTTCGCCTTCCAGGCGGCGATGCGCGCCGATTCCAGACGGTTCATCTGGCCAGCGCCGACGCCGGCGGTGCTGCCGCCCTTGGCATAGACGATCGCGTTCGACTTCACATGCTTGGCCACGGTCCAGGCGAACAGGCAGTCCTTCAACTCCTGCTCGGTCGGCACGCGCTTGGTCACGACCTTGAGGGCATCGCGGTCGACCTTGCCATTGTCGCGGCTCTGGACCAGCAGGCCGCCGGCGATGCTCTTGACCATCAGGCCGGGGCGGGCCGGATCGGGCAGTTCGCCGGTCAGCAGCAGGCGCAGATTCTTCTTCTTGGCAAAGATCGCCTTGGCTTCGTCATCGGCGTCGGGCGCGGCCACGACTTCGGTGAAGATGCCGCTGATCGCCTCGGCGGTCGGGCCGTCGAGCGGGCGGTTGACGGCGATGATGCCGCCAAAGGCCGACACGCTGTCGCAGGCGAGCGCCGCTTCATAGGCTTCGATCAGCGTCTCGCCGGTGGCGACGCCGCACGGATTGGCGTGCTTCACGATCACCACGGTCGGCGGGCCGTCGCGGAATTCGCTGACCAGCTCCAGTGCCGCATCGGCGTCGTTGTAATTATTGTAGCTCAGTTCCTTGCCCTGGATCTGCTTGGCCTGGGCGATGCCGTTCGCGGTCGGGCCGTTGGGCAGGTAGAGCGCGGCCGACTGATGCGGATTCTCGCCATAGCGCAGCGTGCTGCTGAGCTTGCTCGACAGTGACAGGCTTTCGGGGAAGGCGACGCCCTGGTCGGCAAAGGCGAACCAGCTGGCGATCATCGAATCATAGGCGGCGGTGGCGGCATAGGCCTTGGCCGCCAGCATCCGGCGGAAATCATAGCTGGTGGCGCCAGCCTTTTCGGCCATTTCGGCGATCAGGCGGGCATAGTCGGCCGGATCGGTGACGATCGCGACGCTCTCATGATTCTTGGCGGCGGAACGGACCATCGACGGGCCGCCAATGTCGATATTCTCGATGATCTCGTCGCGGTCGGCGCCCTTGGCCACGGTCGCGGCGAAGGGATAGAGATTGACGATCACCAGATCGATCGCGCCGATTGCATGCTCGTCCATCGACGCGACATGCTCGGGGTTGCCCCGCACCGCCAGCAGGCCACCATGGACCTTGGGGTGCAGCGTCTTGACGCGGCCGTCCATCATTTCGGGGAAGCCGGTCAGCTCGGAAATATCCTTCACGGCCAGGCCCGCCTCGCGCAGCGCCTTGGCGGTGCCGCCGGTCGACACCAGTTCGACGCCATGCTGGCCCAGAGCCTGGCCCAGTTCGATGAGGCCGGTCTTGTCCGATACGGAAAGGAGGGCGCGCTTGATGGTGACGTCGGTGGTCATGGGGATGCTTCCTGCTGTTCGGGATGCCGCTTCAGGCTTGCCGCAGCCCTCTAGTCGCGCGCGGCGCAAAAATACAGTCCTCAAGCGCAGGGAATTTCCCGATCTTGCGGGCTTTTGCCGCTACTGTATTGTGGCTACATAACAGTTGGGGGATCTGACATGCGCTATCTGCTCGCCGCCACCGCCTTGCCCTTGCTCGCCGCCTTCCCGGCGCTGGCGCAAATTCCTACGCCGGAACGGGCAGTTACCGATCCCAAAAGCCTCACCTCGCCAGTCAATCCCGATGCCCGCGCTGTGCCGCTGGCCGATATCGGCGCCTCGCGCAGCCTGGGTAGCGTTGCATGGAGTATCGATGGCAAGCGGATATTCGTTGCGACCAACCTGACCGGGCGGACCAACATCTGGCGGACCGACGCAGCCGGCAGCTGGCCTGTCCAGCTTACCCAGTCCGATGATGCGCAGACCGGTCTTACCGCATCGGCCGATGGCCAATATCTCTATTTCCAGCAGGATGTCGGCGGCAACGAATATAGCGATATCTACCGCGTGCCGGTGAATGGCGGCGCGGTCGAAAATCTTACCAATACCCCCGACCGACGTGAAAGCGGTATGTTACCTGGTCCCAGCGGCGGGCTCGTGGCGTTGTCGACCAAGCTCCGGTCCGAAGGCCAGTCGAACGTCGCGGTGATGGATGCGAATGGTGTGGTCAGGGTGCTGACCAAGGAAGCCGATCCGCAATATGGCTGGTCGCCGATCGCTTGGATCGATGGCGGCAAGGCGCTGATCGCCAATCGTGACCGCGTCGATTCCAAGGTAGGGGAGGTCTGGCGGATCGATATCGCGACCGGTGCCGCAACCAAGCTGATGGCCAAGGCCGATACAATCTATACCGCCGCGGACGCCACCGCCGACGGCCGGTGGATTGCGGTCAACACCGACGTCGATACCGGCCAGATTCATGCTGGCCTGTACGATAGCGTCTCCAGGCAGTGGAAATGGCTGAAGCCCACGCCTTGGGAACAGACCGCCAGCATCTTCACGCGGGATGGCAGGACGCTGATTTTCGGCACCAATGCGGACACGCGCAGCACGCTCTATCGCTATGATCTGGCGACCGGGACCGAAATCCCATTGGCGATCCCGCCTGGCGTGAACTATCCCGTCGGCAGCGAGCCCCGCTCGCCTGATGGCCGGACCCTGATGGTCAATCATTCGGGGGCGGATTCGCCGGCCAATCTCTATCTCTATGATCTGACGGCTGGCACTGCGCGTCCCGCGACCCAACTCGCCATCGCCAGCCTCCAGCCCGCCGCGCTGCCCAAGTCCGATGTCGTCACCTACAAGAGTTTCGACGGCACGCTGATCAGCGCGATCGTGACCATGCCCGCCAATCTGAAGCGCGACGGCAGAAACCCCGCCATCGTCCTGCCCCATGGCGGCCCCACCGGTCAGGCGCAGGATGGTTACAGCCGCTACGCCACCGCCTTCGCCAGCCGCGGCTATGTCGTGATCCAGCCCAATTTCCGCGGCTCGACCGGCTATGGCAAGGCGTTCCAGGACGGCAATGTCAAGGATCTGGGCGGCGCCGATCTCAAGGACACGGTCGCGGCCAAGCATTTCCTGGTCGATAGTGGCTATGTCGATGCCAAGCGGGTCGGCATTTTCGGCGGCAGCTATGGCGGCTTCATGACCCTGATGGCGATCGGCCGGGCGCCCGATGAGTTCGCCGCGGCCGTCCAATGGTTCGGCATCATCAACTGGCGCACCATGTATCGCGATCAGGACGAACAGCTGAAGGCCTATCAGCGCAGCCTGCTCGGCACGCCGGACAGCGATCCCCGGGTCTATGACGCCGCCTCGCCGCTCACCTATATCCGTGCGGCGAAGGCGCCCCTGCTCACCATCCAGGGCGAGAATGACATTCGCGTGCCGCGCGGGCAGGCGCAGGAGGTGCATGACATCCTCAAGGCCAAGGGCAATGTGGTGGAAACGATCTTCTACCCGGCCGAGGGCCATGGCTTCCAGAAGAAGGAGAATCAGCTCGATTCGCTGACCCGCACCGTTGCCTGGTTCGATACTTATCTCAAGCCGTCGTCCGCCAGATAGGGTGCGCGCTGCAGGCCGGCGCCGAGCAGCGCCGGCCACAAGGCCAAAGCGCCCAGCGCGACGCCGCTCATCAGCGCCAGCGGCGCGGCGAACAAGGGCATCGCCAGCAACAGCGCCATCCGCCCGCGCAACTGCGCCGTCGCCCGTGGCCACAGCCACAGCGCGGCGAGCAGTGCCATGACGCAATCATAGTCGCTGACATAGAGCGACCCTGCCAGCACGCCCAGCACCAGCAGCGCCTTGGCCCGCGCCGTCGGCCCCTCGCGATGCCAGACCCGCAGCACCAGCAGGGCGACCGTCAGGCTGGCGATTGCCTGCGCCGCATAGGCCAACGGGGTTGGTGCGCCGCCATGCCGGACCAGCACGAAGATGGACAGCATCCGGTGCCAGGTGCCGTCGCCATGTTCCAGGATGACGCTCTTGAGCAGGCTGCCCTGCTGCGCATAGGCGATCCAGGCATCAAGGCCGAACAGCGGCAGGGTCGCCAGGATCAGCGCCAGAGCCGACCCTATGAACGCGCCCAGCGCCCGATATTGCCGGCCGGCCAGCAGGGCGAGCGGGATCAGCCAGCCCAGTTGCGGCTTCACCACGAACAAGGCCAGGATCATGCCCGCCGCCACCGGCCGGTCGCGCAGCAGGATGAGGCCCCAGCCGATCATCGCTGCTGTCCAGCAGCCATTCTGGCCGCCCATCGCATTGATGAACACCGCCGGCGGCGCCAGCGCGACCAGCACCCAATGCCCCGGTGCCAATCGCCGCACCGCCAGCGCGAACGCACCCCAGCCCAGCAACTGCCAGGCCGCCCAAGCCAGCGGATAGGGCAGCAGGCCGAAGGGGGCGGAGATTAGCCACATCACCGGCGGGTAGCTGTAATGATAGAGGTCGATCGGCGCGCCGGCGATCCCGGTCTCGAACGCATGGAAACGGGCCAGATCATAGATGATACCGGCGTGCCCCGTCACCGCCAGATGCGCACCCGACCAGAAGTTCAGGAAATCCTCGCCAAAGGGATGGCCGGCGCCATCGGTCATGCCCTGGCGCAGCTGTCGCACCAGATAGGCGAGGAACAAAATGCCCGCGACCAGACACCAGATGCGCGCAATCCGTCGCAACCGCACCGTCGGGATCAATCCCATCCGGTCATAAATGCCCGCCATCATGCGGGGTGCCTAGAATGAAAGAATGAAGATCGGATTAGGCGCGACTGAAGGGGGGCTAGCGGCCCGGCCGCTGAAAGTGGCCGGGCCTGAGAGCGAGGTCGTTGATTGGTAGCAAACGGGCCTCGGGTCGCTCATCTTGCATGCGCCGATGTCTGCGTCGTTCATAGGATAAAACGGACATCGATGGCCGGCTGAACAATAGCGCCCGCGTGATGGTCAATGCGATGCGGGTCAGCCGACCCGCTTGAACAGCCAGCCGATGCTGGAGCCGCCCGGCAATGCCTCGCTCGTCACCACCAACTGCCTCGTGGGGTGGGGGCGGCCGTCGCCATCGACCCACAGACTATCCTCGACGCTCAGCACGCCGGCACCGGTCCGGAACTGCCACAGCGCGCCCAGCTCGATCCGCAGCAGCGCGCCCTGGCTGTCGGCGGTCAGCGTCGGTTCCACGCCGGGCGCCAGATGGAAGCGCAGCTGCACCGGCCGCTTGACCGGTTTCTTGCCGCGCGTCGCCGGGGTCAGCATGTCCTCGCCCCGGATTTCCTTGCCGTCGCCGCTCATCATCAGCAGGCGGCGGTGGACATAGCCCATGCGGCGGACATAGCCGTCATGGCTCAGCTCCACCCGGCTGCCATTGTCCAGTTCCTGCCGGTTCAGCTCGACCTCGGTCACGCCCTTGCCCAGCGTGCCGTCGGGCATCAGCGCGGTCGAATTGCTGTCGTCCAGCACTAGCGTGCTGTGCGCCGCGGTGGAGCGCAGTGCCTGGGCCAGGTCGCGGGGGATATAGGCCCCTTCCAGCGCCGCGCCGCCGCAGTTGATGACCAGCCGCAGCCGCCCGTCACTGATCTCGATCGCACCGGTGGAGGCGCAGCCGGACTCGGCCAGGCGCGCGACCGGCGGCGGCGCCGCATCGATCTGCACCACCGTATTGCCGGCGCTGATCCGCTGATAGCCCCAGTCGCGCGCCTGGCGCAGCGGCCGGGTCCGCACCCGGCTGGCCTGCACCAGCGCCTCGACCATGTCGGCATCGACCGCGCCCGCACCCTGCCAGTTGCCCAGGCCGCCATCGCCATGGGTCAGGCCCAGCAGCGCCGGCACCGCGCGGGTCAGCCCGTCGACCAGGAAGCCGGGCACCTGTTCGCGCCGTACTTCATAGACCGCGACCACCATCGCCAGCAGCATCACGCCTTCCAGCTGCGCCAGCGGCGATCGGGAAATGATGCCGCCATCGCCGTGGAAGGCGCTATCGATCGCGCGCTTGAGCCCCGCTTCGCCGAACAGCTTGCGCGGATTGCCGCCGGGCATCAGCATCGACGCCGCGACGATCCCGCCCCAGGCGACCAGGCGCGGCAGGCCCGGTGCGGCCTTGTCCGCGCTCTGGTCCAGATGGCGCGCGGTGCGGGCGATGCAGTTGAGCACCAGCGACCGGTAGACCAGGTCGCTCGACGACAGGATCAGCGGCGCATGGGCGGTCCAGAACAACAACCGCCAGGCCGCATTGTCGGCGCGCCAGGCCGGATCGCTCGGCGTTTCGGCATGGGCGGCGAGCCATTTGCGCATCAGCGCCTCGGCTACCGGCGCGCCCTGTTCGCGCGTCGCCGCGGTCGACAGGTCGCGCAGCCAGCGGAAACTGTGCAGATAGTCGGTGAAAGCCGGGCCGACCGCCAACTTGCCGAAATCGACCGTGTCGATCGCCAGCTTCTGGCCCCGGAACAGGAAATAGCCGGCACGGATCGCCTGGCCGGCGCGCGGGTCGCCGGGCATGACATCATCGGGCACTGCCAGCAGCTTGAGCGGATATTTGCCCTTCAGCCGCCGGCTGTGCAGCGGCGTCTTCCAGCTCAGCCGATAGAAATGATTGGCGATCCGCTCGGCCAGCGACAGGCCCTTGTCATCCGCGACGCGGATGAGCCGCTTACCCTGTTCGATGCCGTCGTCGGCCGGTTCATGCCCGGCCTCGACGGCGACAGGGGAGGACTGGCGCCGCTGGTTCGTCACCCGCCCCGCAGCGTCCTGATATTATCGGCATAGGCGGTCGGGCCGCCACGGAAGGTCGCGGTGCCGGCGACCAGCACGTCGGCGCCCGCCGCGATCGCCTTGGGCGCGGTGTTGATGTCGATGCCGCCATCGACCTGCAGGCGGATATCACGACCGCTCTTCTCGATCATCTTGCGGCAAGCCTCGATCTTGCGCAGCTGATTCTCGATGAAGCTCTGGCCGCCAAAGCCGGGATTGACGCTCATCACCAAGATCAGGTCGATATCGTCGATCAGATAGTCCAGCATCTTGGCCGGGGTGCCGGGGTTCAGCACCACGCCCGCCTGCACGCCCAGCGACTTGATATGCTGCACGCTGCGGTGGATGTGCGGGCCGGCCTCGGGATGGACGGTGATGATGTCGGCGCCGGCCTGGGCGAAGGCGTCGAGATACAGGTCCACCGGCGAGATCATCAGATGCACGTCGAACGGTTTCTTGGTGTGCGGGCGCAGCGCCTTCACCACGGCGGGGCCGATGGTGATGTTGGGCACAAAATGGCCGTCCATGACGTCGATATGGATCCAGTCGCAACCGGCTTCGTCGATGGCGCGGACTTCCTCGCCCAGCCGTGCGAAATCGGCGGACAGGATGGATGGAGAGATGAGAATGGGATGGGTCATTTGACCGCCCGCATTAGCCCTCCCTCGGGGCGAGGGCAACGCATGATTTGCGCGGCGCGGCGATGAGTCGCGTCAGGGGATGAAGAAGGTCGTCGGTTCCAGCCGGACGGGCGCGCCAACGTCCCTTGGCAGCCATTGCTTGACCCCGCGCAGCGCCACCGTCTCCCCATCCAGCAGCACCGGCGCGGCGATCAGCCGCATCGCGCAATCGCTGCCATCCGGGCGGTGGATATCGACATCCAGGGTGAAACCGCGCTGGTGGCGGATGGCATAGGCGCGCAGCCGCTCCATCGCTTCGCGACTATCGTTGGCATAGAGCGATACCGACAGCAGCCGGGGCACGATGCTGCCGGGCTCCAGTCCGAATATGTCATAGACGCCGTGGGTCCAACTGATGCTGCTATCGGCCAGGTTGCAATGCCACAGGCCCAGCCCCCGGTCTGCCAGTGCTGCTTCATTGCCCGCAATCTCCTGGTCCAGCACCACCGGCGCGAGATGTTCGCGCAGGTCGTAGAGCGGCCAGCTATGGTGCAGGGGCAGGGGTTCGGTCGGACGCAAGGTGGGCCTTTCCAGCGAAGGGCCAAACCTTAAGCCCCTCATGGTTAAGCCTTAGTTCCCGATGCGCACGATCCTTGCAACGAAAAAGCCGTCGGCGCCGCCCTGATCGGCCAGCGTGTCGGGCAGGGTGCGCAGGCAGCCGTCGGCGGTCGGCGCCATGCCGTCGGGCAGTTCGCCTGCCGTCACCGGCTGGGCCGCAAAATCGGGCCGTGCTTCCAGGAAGCGCGCCAGCTGCTCCTCGCCCTCGGCGCGTTCCAGCGAGCAGGTGGCATAGACCAGCGTCCCGCCCGGCTTCACCCAATCGGCGACGCGGGCGAGCAGTTCGCCCTGCAACTCGGCCAGTTCCGCAATCTGGCGCGGTCCGATGCGATGCAGCACGTCGGGGTGGCGGCGATAGATGCCGGTCGCGGTGCAGGGCGCGTCGAGCAGCAGTGCGTCGGCCGGCGCGTCCGGCGCCCATTGGCGCAGATCCGCCGGCACGACATCGGCCGACAGGCCGGTGCGCGCCAGATTCTCGCTCAGCCGCTCCAGCCTTTTCTTGGACTGGTCGACCGCGGTGACGGCCCAGCCGGCGGCGGCCAGCTGCATCGTCTTGCCGCCCGGCGCGGCGCACAGGTCCAGCACGGTTCGCCCTTCGCCCGCGCCCAGCAGCCGGGCCGGGCAGGACGCGGCGAGATCCTGCACCCACCAGGCGCCCTCGGCGAAACCGGGCAGTTCGGGCACGATAGCCCCTTCGGGCAGGCGGACATGGCCGGGTGCGAAGCTGCGGCCGCCCAGCGCCTCGGTCCATTTCGCTGTCTCGGCCGGATCGCGCAGGCTGACATCGACCGGCGGACGCACGGCATAGGCATGGGCGGCGGCCAATGGCATCGCCTCGCCCCATTGCCCGGTCCAGCGCTCGGCGACTTCGGCGGGCAGGGTGGGCGGCACCGGCAGGCTCGGCTCGGCACGGGTCACGGTGCCGAACACGCCATGGACCAGCTTGCGCGGGCCGCCATCGACCAGCGGCAGCGCGGTGGCGATCGCCGCATGGGGCGCGGTGCCCAACGCCAGCACCTGGATGAGCGCGATGCGCAGCACCATCCGCGCCTTGGCATCGTCGGGCAGGAGCTGCTTGGTCGCCCCGTCGATCAGCGCGTCGAGATCGGGCAGGTGGCGCAGCGTCTCGGCCACGATGGCATGGACCAGCGCGCGGTCGGCCCGGTCGGCCAGTCCCTGGGTTGCACCATGCAGCGCGATTTCCAGCGGATCGCCCCGACGCAAGACGGCGTCCAGCAGCTTCAGTGCAGCACGGCGCGCGGGCAGGCCGGGGACATCATCGGCGCGCGGGGCACCGGAACGGGCGTTAGGACGACGGGACATCAGCGGCCCCTACGCGCTTTTGGCCCTGGGGTCATCTTCAAACGAAGCAGATGACCGTGTAGATCGCTGCCGCAACCAGGGCGATGCTGGTCGCGACGCCGACCCATAGCGCCAACCAGTCCGATCGGCGCGGGCGCGGCACCATCCCCTTCGGCACGACCCGCAGGGACGAGGGGATGCGCTTACGCCCCAGCGTGGCGATCGCGATGGTGCGACGACCGATGGCGTGGAACAGGCGCGGCGTATGGCGGGAGAATATATATTCGACGGCAATGTCGACGGCCAGGCCGCCCGCCTCACGCGCTACAAAGCCGGCGGCGCGGAAGGCGATCTCGCCAATCTCGTCGACCGGCATCAGCGCCCGTGCGGATCGAGCGCGCTGCGGCGCCGTTTCGGCGCTGTCGCCGGCGACGCCACCGGAGACAGGGCCGATGCCCGCGTCGAAGTCTGCGACGGCACGCTCATGGGCGGCGGGCTGCCATTCTGGCCCATATCCTGCGCAATCTCCTCCAGCGCGGCGATGCGCTTCTCGGTCGCGGGATGGGTGGAGAACAACTCGCTCACATGCACTGGCACGATATAGAGCTGGGCGGCGGCCGGATTGCGCTCGGCCACCGGGTTGGGGATCAACTCGGCCCGGCCGGAAATCTTGGCGAGGGCGGAGGCGAGTGCGCGCGGATTGCCGCTGATCTCCGCCCCGGCCTGGTCGGCGCCATATTCGCGCGTGCGGCTGATCGCCATCTGCACGATCATCGCGGCAAAGGGGGCGACGATCACCGCCAGCAAGGTCGCGATCATGTTACCATGGCCATTTTCATTATTGCCGCCGCCGCGGAAGAAGAGGCCGAAATTGGCCAGCATCGAAATCGCGCCGGCAATGGTCGCGACCATCGTCATGATCAGCGTATCGCGATTCTTCACATGGCCCAGCTCATGCGCCATCACGCCCGCCACTTCGTCGCGGGTCAGCATGTTGAGCAGGCCGGTGGTCGCCGCCACGGCGGCATTTTCGGGATTGCGGCCAGTGGCAAAGGCATTGGGCGCATCCTGGTCGATCACATAGACGCGCGGCATCGGCAGGCCGGCGCGCTGGCTCAGCGCCTGCACCAGGCTGTAAAATTCAGGTGCGCTCTGGGCATCGACCTCGCGCGCATTGTGCATGCGGAGCACGATCTTGTCGGCATTCCAGAAGGTGAACAGGTTCATCCCCGCCGCCACCAGCAGGGCGATCACCGCGCCGCCGCTGCCGCCCAGCGTATAGCCCAGCGCCATGAACAGCGCCGTCAGCGCCGACAACAGCATTACCGTGCGAAAACCACTCACTTGCACATCGCTCCTTTGCGGCCCAGATAGCGGGCCTGACACTGAATATGGGGTTGCCGCGCGCGCTCCGCAATCGAAAGGCCCACCATGGGACATTTCAACGGCAAGCGCCCGGCGCATGTGAAGGCGCCCGAGCATCTCTCCAAGAGCCCGCCCGTGCCCCAGCCCGATCCGGTCGACCAGCCGCCGGCGCTGGACGAGGAACTGAGCCCCGTTCGCTATGGCGACTGGGAGCGCAAGGGCATCGCCATAGATTTCTGATTTGGCGACTTCTGATCGGCCACCGCTGAACGCAACTTGTTCGGCTTACCGACGTTTCAGCACATATTCCGCTGGCCCGTGCCCGGGCAGCGGGCGAGCGCGACTCCTCGCTCTGGCCTTTCCGGGCGGGTCTGCGCAGATTCATAGGCATGAGGAGTATGCGGGGCGTGAGCGCGGAATTGGCGCAGGACGACAAGGTGAAGCCGGCGACGGCCTATGCGCCGGAAGATGCGGCATTATTATGCGGTATCGGGCGACTGGTCTGTGCCTGGACGATGCTGGAACAGAGTCTGGAGGCGCGGCTGGCCGAATTGCGTGAGACCATGGGCGACGTCCGCACCGTGGGAGCCCGCACGCGCCCGGCCATGACGAAGCTGATGACCGAATTGCGCACCACTGTCGCCATGCGTGACCGTCGCAACGCGGCGGCGCTGACCGAAATTGCGGAGGTCGAGCGCGACCTCCAGCGAATTGACCGTTTCCGTGCATTGATCATCGGCGGTTTTCAGCAGCCAGCGCCCGACGGCTTTCTCTGCCGCGATCTACGTAATAATGCTCAGCATGTCAGTCTGGAACATTTGGACGAAGAAATCGCCGCGCTTGAACAAGTGGCGCAGCGCCTGCTGAATATCTGACAGATAAAAGACAAGTAGTCGCACCACTTGACCTTTTCCTCCCGGTTCGCGATCCCCAGCGGACCGGTATTCATCGAGAACGGAGTCCCATGTCGAACAAGCCGATTCGCAAAGCTGTCTTTCCTGTTGCCGGTCTTGGCACGCGCTTTCTGCCCGCGACCAAGTCGGTGCCCAAGGAATTGCTGCCCGTGGTCGACCGTCCGCTGATCCAATATGCCGTGGATGAAGCGCGCGAGGCGGGGATCGAGCAGATGATCTTCGTCACCGGACGCGGCAAGGGCGCGATCGAGGACTATTTCGATATCGCCTTCGAATGTGAGATCACCCAGCGCGAGCGCGGCAAGGATCTTTCGGCGCTCGAAGGCACACGCCTCGCGCCCGGCGATGCGGTGTTCCTGCGCCAGCAGGAGCCGCTGGGCCTTGGCCACGCCATCTGGTGCGCCCGCGACATCGTCGGCGACGAGCCCTTCGCCATCATCCTGCCCGACGAGTTCATGAAGGGCGCGCCCGGCAATGGCTGCATGAAGCAGATGGTCGAGGCCTATGAAAAGGTCGGCGGCAACCTCGTCTGCGCCCTCGAAATCCCGATGGACCAGACGCCCAGCTATGGCGTGATCGATCCGGGCGCGCGCGACGGCGCCCTGACCGAAGTGAAGGGCCTGGTGGAAAAGCCCAAGCTCGGCACCGCCCCCTCCAACCTCATTCTGCCCGGCCGCTATATCCTGCAGCCCGATGTCATGAAGATCCTGGAAACCCAGGAAAAGGGTGCGGGTGGCGAGATTCAGCTGACCGACGCGATGGCCGCGCTGATCGGCAAGCAGCCCTTCCACGGGGTCACCTTCGACGGCCGCCGCTTCGACTGCGGTTCCAAGGCCGGTTATGTCGAGGCGAACCTGGCTCTCGCGCTGGAGCGTGAGGATATCGGCGCCCATATTCGCGACTTCGCCAGGGCCGAACTGGCCAACTGATCGATTGACCCGATGGGGTGGCTGCGCAGGCTACCCCATCGGCGCCTCAGGCCACGCTGGCTGCTTGCGCCAGCAGCAGCGCCATCCCCGACAGGGCGATCACACCGCCGATGGCGAATTGCAGCGGGTTGACCATTTGCCGGATTGGCAGGGCGATGGCGGTTTCAATCTTACTCATGCGAACCATTATCATGTATGACTCGCGTGAAGTCACACGCATCCTGCCATTCACACTGATGTAGCGGATCGATCATCATTCGTGATTTAAAGTAATGAATGATCGGAATGGGTGCTCTCAAATCAGTAACGCAGCACCATGCTCAAACTGTCAGCTTCGTTGTCAATTTTGCACGGCTGGCGACACATAATCGGCATCATGGATGAACGGCATCGCTGCATCGTTCGCCAGCGCCGTCAGGATCGCGGCAAAGTCCGTCTCGCAGCGAAACCCCATCTGGCGCTCGGCCAACCCCGCATCATAGACCCGGCCGATCGAAGCCGGCAGTTGCCAGCCACGCCGGGTATAAAGCTCGACTGCCTCCGGGAAATGGCGCGCGATCACCGCTGCCGCATCGCGCTTCAGTTCCTCGGTCTCCTCCCGGACGAAGGGCGTCGGCGCGGATACCAGATAGGTTTCGCAGCGCGCCGGCGGCGTCCGTTCCAGCGCGACCAGATGCGCCCGCGCCGCATCCTCGACCGTCAACCGCCGATGGAGAAATTCATTCGCCTTCAGATTCTGCCCCGACAGGCTGGCGTCGCTGTCGTCATCTTCCGGGAAGAAGCGGGCGGTGCGCAATATGGTGCAGCCGATGCCCTGCTCCAGTTGCTGCACCCGGCACAGCCCCTCCGCCGCCAGCTTGGTCACGCCATAGATGTTGCGCGGTTCCAGCGGGCTGCTCTGCTCGTCCAGCCACACCGCCGCGTCGCCGGCCTCGTCGCGCACCGCCTGGCTGATCATCAGCGATGTGGTGGATGTCATGACGAAGCGGTCATGCCCCGCCGCGACCGCCGCTTCCAGCAGGTTGAGTGTGCCGGTGACATTGACGTCGATGAAGGCCTGGGCGGGGTAGCGGACGATGTCCGGCTTGTGCAGCGCGCCGCCATGGATCACCGCCTCGATGCCGCGTTCGGCAAAGATCCGGTCGATCAGCGCCCGGTCGGCGACCGATCCGATGATGTCGGTGTCCTGGCCCGGCGCGACGTCCAGGCCGGTCATAGCATGTCCCGCCGCGCGCAGCATCGGCGCCAGGAAACGGCTCAGCCAGCTCGACGATCCGGTCAGCAGGACATGCATGTCAGGTCAATCTCTGGGAAAAGGACCGATCAAAAGGGTACTTCGTCGTCCAGATCATTGTCGAAGTTCGGGCCGCCCTGACCGCCACCCGAGGAGCGTCCGCCGCCAAAGCCGCCACCCTGGTTGCCGCCGCCCGAGGAGCGCCCGCCACCAAAGCCGCCGCCGCTGTTGCCGCCGCCGAAATCGTCATAATCGCCGCCGCCAAAGCCGCTGCTGCCTGCGCCCCAGTCGCTCACGCCCTGGTTGCCGCCACCCGACGAGCGCCCGCCGCCAAAGCCGCCGCCCTGGCCACCACCGCCGCCGGGCGCGCCGTCCAGCATGGTCAGCACCGCGCCGGGGCCGGACAGGGCAACCTCGGTGGTGTAACGGTCATTGCCATTATTGTCCTGCCACTTGCGGGTGCGCAGCTGGCCTTCGATGTAGATCTTCGATCCCTTGCGCAGGAAGCGCTCGGCGACGCCCACCAGACCTTCGGAATTGATGACGACGCTATGCCATTCGGTGCGCTCCTTGCGCTCCCCCGACATGCGGTCCTTCCAGCTTTCCGAGGTCGCGATCCGCAGGTTGCAGATCTTGCCGCCATTCTGGAAGCTCTTCACTTCCGGGTCGGCCCCCAGATTCCCGATGAGAATGACCTTGTTGACCGAGCCTGCCATGATTCCTCCGAAAGCACTAAAGGCGCCGTTATAGAAGCCTCGCCTTGGCGGTAAAGAACAAAGCTAGGCCAAATGTCCGCGACTTGGGCTCAGCCGAGTCCCATCGCCACTGCCGCCCAATATGTCACGCCCGCCGCGGCATAGGCCAGCACGAACAGATAGAAGATCATGAACAAAGGCCATTTCCAGCCATTGGTCTCGCGCCGGGTGACGGCGATGGTGGAGATGCACTGCGGCGCGAACACGAACCAGGCCAGGAAGGCGAGGGCGGTGGCCAGGCTCCAGCGGCCCGCCAGCCGGTCGCCCAAGCCTTGTTCCAGCGCCTCGGCATCATCCTCGGCATCGATCGCATAGACGGTGGCGATGGCGGACACCGCCACTTCGCGCGCCGCCATGCTCGGCAGCAGGGCGAGCGAAATGTCGCGGTTGAAGCCGATCGGCTCGACCAGCACATTGATGCCGCCCGCGATCCGCCCGGCGATCGAATATTCGCTCTGGCGCACGCCTTCGGGCGCATGGGGGAAGCTGGCCAGCACCCACAGCACGATATTGGTGGCCAGGATGATGGTGCCGGCGCGCTTCAGGAAGATGACGCCGCGCTGCCACAGGCCGATCAATATGTCCTGCGGCCGGGGCCACTGATATTTCGGCATCTCCATCAGGAATCCGCCGCTGCGTCCCTTGGCCACGGTCAGGCGCAGCGCCCAGGCGGCCAGCATGGCGCCGACGATGCCGGCGACATAGAGCAGGAACAGCACCAGCCCCTGCAGGCCGATGCCCGGCCCCACGCTGCGCGCCGGAATGAAGGCGGCGATGATCAGGCCATAGACTGGCAGCCGCGCCGAACAGGTCATCAGTGGCGCGATCAGGATCGTGGTCAACCGATCCTTGGGATCGCTGATCGTGCGCGTCGCCATGATGCCCGGGACCGCGCAGGCGAAGGAGGAAAGGAGCGGAATGAACGCCCGGCCCGACAGGCCGACCTTCGCCATGATGCCATCCATCAGGAAGGCGGCACGGGCCATATAGCCGGTCGCTTCCAGCATCAGGATGAAGAAGAAGAGGATCAGGATCTGCGGCAGGCACACGATCACCGCGCCGACGCCGCCGACCACGCCTTGCAGCAGGAAATCGTGGAGGATGCCCGGCGGCAGGGTGTTGGTCACGGCCTCGCCCAGTGCCGTGACCCAGCCTTCCAGAATGTCGGCGGGCACTGACGCCCAGGAGAAGACCGCCTGGAACATCACGAACAACAGGCCCAGCAGAAGGGCGAGGCCCAATACCGGATGCAACGCGACCCTGTCGACCGCCGCCGTCAGCCGCCGCGACGGGGTTTCGCGCACGATCGCGGCGCGGGCGATCCGGCGCGCCTCGCGGCGCACGGCGTCGAAATCGGGTTCGCCGGCCGAGGGGCGCAGCATGCCCATCTGGGCGCCCAGCAGCGTCTCCAGTTCGGTCTTGAGATGATCCAGGCCACGCTTGCGCACCGCCACGGTGGACACCACCGGCACGCCCAGTTCCTGCGCCAGTACATTGGCGTCCAGTTCCAGCCCGTCGCGGGTGGCCAGGTCGACCATGTTGAGCGCGACCACGGTGGGCAGGCCCAGCGCGATCAGTTCCAGCGCAAAGCGCAGATGATTGTCGAGGTTCGAGGCGTCGACCACGATCACCAGCGCGTCGGGCAGCTTCTCGCCCGCCTGCTTGCCCAGCACGAAGTCGCGCGTCACCTGCTCGTCGGGGCTGGCCGGGGACAGGCTGTAGGTACCGGGCAGATCGACCAGTTCGACCGGCCGGCCGTCGGCCAGCGACAGGCGGCCCGCCTTGCGCTCCACCGTGACGCCCGGATAATTGCCCAGCTTCTGTCGCGCGCCGGTCAGCGCATTGAACAGCGCGCTCTTGCCCGCATTGGGATTGCCGACCAGCGCGACGAGGGGGAGGCCGCTCATGCCTGCGCCTCCTGCGGGCCGGTGCTGACCTCCACGGCGGCGGCATGGTTGCGGCGCATCGCCACCGTCATCCGCCCGATCTTGACCGCCAGCGGCCCGCGACCCAGCAGCCCGCCATGGTGCAGCGCCTCGACGCTGGCGCCTTCGCACAGGCCGAACTCGCGCAGGCGCTGTCCTTCCACGGACGACAGCGACTCCCAGTCGATGGTTTCAACAAAAGCGGGTTGGCGCAGGGGCAGATCGGTCAGGCGCAAGGAGGATGGACTCTTAACCAGAAATCAGATTTGCGACTGACTATCAATTACGTCTGGTGAAGGCCAGCCCGAACTTCACACCGCCGGGTAGCGCAGCCGGCCGATGAAGCGCGACAGACTGAGATGCTCGCCATCGCCCACGCCCTTGAAACGGGCTTTCATCTTCTCGAAGCGCATGATCCCCTCGATCCGCCGGGCCAGGAAGGCGCGGCTGTCGGTATGATCCTCGCTCTCGTCATTGACGAAGGTCAGCAGCGTCGCGGCATAGATGCTGCCTAGCGTCGCGCGCTTGCTATAATGGTTGAGGTCGGTGGCGGTATCGCCCGCCGCGCGCCACATGATATCGGCGGCGTGCCAGCCCAGCTTGGCGGCGCGCACGGCATTGGTCGGCATCGCCAGGATCGCCTGCGCCCGGCGCAGCGCTTCGCGGTCGGGTGCCAGCAGCGCCAGGCGGGTCTCGATCAGCGCGCTGATCTTCTTGCGGATCGACATGGCGGCCAGCCTTTCGGGCGGCAACGCCTCCAGCATCCGCGTGTCGATGCTGGCGAACCAGGCCTCGATCATGCCCATGGCGCCACCGTCGAAGGCCAGCGCGGCAACATCGGCATCGATGCCCTTTTCCGCCGCCGCCATCGCCACCGCTTCGGGGCGCCAGCCGTCAAAGGCGGCGTGGCGCGGCAGGATCGGCGCCAGCAGTGCGCGGATTTCGTCCAGGGTCAGGTCTTGGGTCTGGTCGGTCATGGCGACAATCTAGGCCCGCCGGGGCAGGCGCACAAGCACCAGTGCGACCGCAACGGCCACGCCGCCGACAATGTCGGTCGTGCTCAATGTCTCGCCGAACAGCAGCCAACCGGCGAGCGCTGCGATGGCGGGTTGTAACAACAGGCTGAGGCCCAGCACCAGCGGCGAGAAACAGCCCAGCGCATAGGTCAGCAGCCCCTGTCCGACGATCTGGCTGGACAAGGCGAGGATGACCAGTGGCGTCCAGTCCTGCGGCATCACCGCCTCGCCCATCGCACTGGCGGCAAGCAGCAGCGGCAGCGCGCCGACCGCGCTGACGATCGCCAGCACCGACCAGCTGTCCAGCCGCTTGCGCGCATCCTGGATCAGCAGAAGATAGGTGGTGTAGAGCAGCCCGGCGAGCAGGCAGAAAAGATCGCCCTTCAGGTTGGCAGGCGACAGTTCATAGCTGCTGCCCATCAAGATGCTCGCGCCGATCGCGGCCAGAACCAGCGCCCCGATTTGCAGCTTCGACACATGATCGCGCAGCACGATGAGGCCCCAGAGCGGCAGCATCAATGCGCTCATATTGCCGAACAGCGTCGCATTGGCGACCTTGGTATGGCCGATACCCAGATGCCAGGCGGCCAGATCGGCGGCAAAGCAGACCCCGGCCAGAATCACAATCGTCCATTGGCTGCGCGACAATCGGCTCTTGCGCAGCTTCGGCAGTGCCAGGATGAACAGGAAGGGCATGGCGATCGTCAGCCGCCAGAACGCCGCCGCCACCGGCCCGACATCGGCCAGCCGAACCAGCACCGGCCCTAGCGCCAAAATAATATTGGCCAGGATCAGTGCGGGAAAAGCGAGTTTGGGCGTTGCGATATGCGCCATAGGGGTTGAAGCGGCCATGGCGGCTCCCTAGCTGGCTTTCTGCATCACGTCCCGTTGCAAATTGCAACGTTAATGAGGGAGGTTTCATGACCACTATCTTCGATCCGATAAAGCTCGGCGCCGACACTGCCGCCAACCGCGCCATCATGGCGCCGCTCACCCGTGGCCGCGCCACTCGCGGTCATGTCCCGACCCCGATCATGGTCGATTATTATGCGCAGCGCGCCTCGGCCGGCCTCATCATCAGCGAGGCGACCGGCATTTCGCACCAGGGGTTGGGCTGGCCCTATGCGCCGGGCCTCTGGGCCGACGAACAGGTCGAAGCCTGGAAGCCGGTCACCCAGGCTGTGCATGACAAGGGCGGGCTGATCGTCGCCCAGCTCTGGCATATGGGCCGCGCCGTTCATTCGGCCGTCACCGGCGAGCAGCCGGTTTCGTCCAGTGCCACCGCGACACCGGGTGACGCCCATACCTATGAGGGCAAGAAGCCCTATGAGGTTGCTCGTCCGCTCGCGATCGACGAAATCCCCGGCATTATCGCCGACTATGTGACGGCGGCCAACAACGCGATCGCCGCTGGTTTCGACGGGGTTCAGATCCACGCCGCGAACGGCTATCTGATCGACCAGTTCCTGCGCGACAACAGCAATTTCCGCGATGACATCTATGGCGGCAGCATCGAAAATCGTGTCCGCCTGCTGCGCGAAGTGACGCAGGCGGTGGTCGATGCGATCGGCGCGGATCGCGTGTCCGTGCGCCTGTCGCCCAATGGCGATAGCCAGGGCGTCAATGACAGCAACCCCGAGCCGCTGTTTGCTGCCGCCGCCGATGTGCTGAACCAGATCGGCATCGCCTTCCTCGAACTGCGCGAGCCCGGACCGGACGGCACCTTCGGCGCCACCGACGTGCCGCGCCTGTCGCCGCTGATCCGCCAGCATTTCAAGGGACCGCTGATCCTCAACAGCGACTATGGGCTGGGCCGCGCCCAGGCCGATCTCGCCTCTGGGCTGGCCGACGCGATCAGCTTCGGTCGTCCCTTCCTCGCCAATCCCGATCTGGTCGATCGCCTGCGCGACGGTGCGCCGCTGACCCAGGCACAGATGGCGACCTTCTACAGCCAGGGCGCGGAAGGCTATATCGACTATCCGACCCTGGCCGAGGAAAAGGCAGCCGCCTGATCCTTCGTCACCAATGAAGAAGGGCGCGTTCCTCGCGGAGCGCGCCCTTCCTTGTGTCTGCCAAAAGGCCGCGGATCAGATCGCGAAACGCTCGCGCAGGCCCAGCATGGCGATCGCCGCCTTGGCCGCCTCGCCGCCCTTGTCCTTCTGATCGGGGCGGGCGCGGACCAGGGCCTGCTCCTCATTCTCGACGGTCAGGATGCCATTGCCGATCGCGATCGCGTCCATGCTGAGGGCCATCAGGCCGCGCGCGCTTTCGTTCGACACCACTTCGAAATGATAGGTTTCGCCGCGGATAACCACGCCGATCGCGACGAAACCGTCAAAGCGGCCGGTCTCGGCGGCCAGCGCGATCGCACCGGGGATTTCCAGCGCGCCCGGCACGGTCACGACCTCATATTTGTGGCCGGCCTCGTCCAGCGCGGCCTTCGCGCCTTCGATCAGCAGGTCGTTGAGATGGTCGTAGAAGCGGGCTTCGACGATGAGAAACTTGGCCATGCGAATATCCTTCAGAGCTCGATCGGACGCTGCCCAACCACGGCCAGGTCATAGCCGTCAAGGGCGATCAGGCTGTGCTGGGTGTTGCTGAGCAGGATCATGTCATGCACGCCCAGTTCCGCCAGGATCTGCGCGCCCACGCCATAGTCGCGCAGTTCGTCCATGCCGCCGGGCTGCTTGCCGGCATGGGCCTGGATCATGCGGGTCAGCATGTCAGGTTCGCCGTCACGCAGCAGCACGACCACGCCAGCGCCTTCCTTGGCGATGATTTCCATCGACCGAGCGAGCACGTCGCCACGTGGCCCCTCGCCGCCGAAAATGTCGCTCAGCGGGGCCAGCTGGTGCATGCGGACCAGAGTCGGCTGGTCGGGATCGACCTTGCCCTTCTGCAGTACCAGCTGTTCCGACTGGGTTGCCTTGTTGAAGAAGGTGATCGCCTTCCAGTCACCGCCCCACTTGCTTTCGAAGGCCGTTTCGGCGCGACGCTCGACGACATGGTCGTGGCGGCGGCGATAGGCGATCAGGTCGCGGATCGTGCCGATCTTCATCTTGTGCTTGGCGGCGAAGGGGATGAGGTCGTCGAGGCGCGCCATCGTACCGTCATCCTTCATCACCTCGCAGATGACGCCCGATGGGTTGAGGCCGGCCAGGCGCGCAACGTCGACCGCCGCTTCGGTATGGCCGGTGCGCACCAACACGCCGCCATCCTTGGCGATCAGCGGGAAGATATGGCCGGGCGTGACGATGTCCTGCTTGCTCTTGCTCGAATCGATCGCGACCGAAACGGTGCGCGCGCGATCGGCGGCGCTGATGCCGGTGGTGACGCCTTCGCGCGCCTCGATCGACACGGTGAAGGCGGTTTCATGGCGGGTGCCGTTGTTGCGGCTCATCAGGTCCAGGCCCAGTTCCTCGACCCGGCTCTTGGTCAGCGCCAGGCAGATGAGGCCACGACCATGGGTGGCCATGAAGTTGATCGCGTCCGGGGTTGCCATCTGGGCAGGGATGACCAGATCGCCTTCATTTTCGCGATCCTCGTCATCGACCAGGATGAACATGCGGCCGTTGCGGGCCTCGTTGATGATTTCCTCGGGGCTGGCGAGCGCGGTGCCGCCCTCGCGCTTGAGCAGATAGGCTTCCAGCTTGCCGAGTGTCTCGGCGGTTGGATTCCAGTCGCCTTCGCCCAGCTTGCGCAAGCTGTTGGCGTGCAGGCCGGCGGCGCGCGCCAGGCCCGATCGGGACATGCCGCCATCGGTGACGAGGGCGCGGACGGAATCGATAAGCGAGGACGACATAGTTACTCCTTCCCGGATCGGGGATGAGAGCTATATCACACTACAATGTGATTTCTTCAAGGGTGGAATCACATCATTTGCTGCGAAGGCTCTGCATCCGGTCGAGATAGCGGGCCAGCACATCGATCTCCAGATTGAACGTCCGGCCATCGGGCAGGCTGTCCAGCGTGGTGGCGATCGCGGTGTGCGGGATGATGTTGAGGCCGAAATGCACGCTGCCGTCGAGCTGATCCTCGACGCTGTTCACGGTCAGCGAGATGCCGTCCAATGTGATCGAGCCCTTGGCGGCCAGCGCGGCGGCCAGTTCCGCCGGCGCGCTGATGACCAGACGGAACGAATCGCCCTCGCGGCTGGCCGACACCAGATGGCCGATGCCGTCGACATGGCCAGTGACGATATGGCCGCCCAGTTCGTCGCCGACCTTCAATGCGCGTTCAAGGTTCAGCTTGCCGTCCTGTGCCCACAGGCCCGGCGCGGTGCGGGCGACGGTCTCGGCCGACAGGTCGACCGCGAACCAGCCCGGCCCCTTTTCCACCACCGTCAGACAGGCGCCCGAACAGGCGATCGATGCGCCGATCGCGACCGTCTCCATGTCATAGCCGCTTTCGATGACCAGCCGCAGGTCGCCGCGCTGCTCATGGGTGCGAATGGTGCCGATGTCGGTGATGATGCCGGTGAACATGGTGCCCAGATCCTTGGGAAAGAAATTTGCGCTGATCTAGGCGCTGCGCGTCCGCGCGTAAACCTCCAGCCGGTCCGGGCCGAACCGGCGCTCCTCCGTCTGGCGCCAGCGGCCATGGGCATCGGCCAGGTCGACAAGACCGATGTCGCCGATCCCGGCCATGCCCGAGCCGATCAGGATCGGCGCGCGATAGAGCAGCAACCGGTCGATCAGATCGGCGCGCAGGAAGGCGGCGGCGGCCTCGGCTCCGCCCTCGACCATCAGATGATCGACCCGGTCGAGCGTCGCGATATCCTCCGGATCGGCAATCGCGCTCCAGCCTTCGGGCGCCGGGCTGCGGCTCAGCAGCAGCCGGCGGGGCGATCGATCCTCTAGCCCTGGCAGGCGCACGTCCAGGCTTGGGGCGTCGGCGCGCAGCGTGCCGCCGCCGACCAATATGGCGTCATGCCGCGCTCGCTCCAGATGGGCATGGGCGCGGGCATCGGGGCCGGTGATCCAGCGGCTCGACCCGTCGGCGAGCGCAATCCGCCCGTCGAGCGAGAGGCCGAGCTTCAACGTGACCGCCGGGCGTCCCAGCGTCTGGCGTAGCACGAAACCGCGCATCGCCTCGGCCGCCTCGGCCGCCATCAGCCCCATCTCGACCGTCACGCCGCGCTCACGCAGCCAGGTTGCGCCCTGGCCATCGGTGCGTGGATCGGGATCGCGCAGCGCGATCACGACTCGGGCGACGCCGGCGCGCGCCATCAGGTCGGCGCAGCGGGGGCCGCGTGGGCTGAGGTGGAAACAGGGCTCCAGCGTGACATAGGCGGTGGCCCCCTCCGCCCGGTCAAGCGCCTCGTCCAGCGCCTGCGCCTCGGCATGGGGGCGGCCTCCCTTCTGGGTCCAGCCACGCCCGACGACATGACCGTCGCGCACGATCAGGCAGCCTACATTGGGGTTGGGGGTGGACAGGCCCCGGCCACGTTCCGACAGAGCAATCGCCGCCGCCATGTAGCGACGGTCGGCGGCGATGTCGTTCATCATGGTCAGGGTTGCGCAGTCGCCGGCTTGGCCTTGCCCTCGGCTTTGGCCAGCCGCTCGTCCAGCAAGCCATTGATCTGGCGGACGGCTTCCTTGCGGCGTGCGGTGTTGCGCGCCTCTTCGTCGCGCCATTCGATGCCGAATGCGTCGGCAAAGCCCTGCATCTTCTTCTGCTGCTTGACGAGGGCCGCCTCGCGCTTGGCGAAGTCGATCTTCTGCTGCAGGATCACCGCCGCATCGGATCGGTTCGCGTCCCAGCTCTGGACATAGATGATCTTGTTGCGGGTCGGCATCGTGTTGGTGTTCGCATCGACGATGAAGGCCCAGACGATCACATAGGTGAAGGCCGCGGACACGCCGAGCAGCGGCCATTTATGCTTCCGCTGCTGCCGGAAATAGCTCCAGAAGTCGCCAAAGGCGCTCTTGGGAGAAACGGGACGGGGAAATATCGCCATGCCGCGCTTATAGGGCAGGGCGGGCGCGGATGCAAAATGATCCATCGAACATCCCTCCATGAAAGGGACGGGCGGGGCTTGCCCGCCCGTTCTTTGCTCAGCGATCGGTCAGGGTGAAACGGACGGTCAGCGTCTTGATGCTGCTCACCGCCACGCCGTCGCGTGTCGCCGGGCGGAAGCGCCATTTGCGTAGCGCATGCTTCTGGGTGGCGAGCCAGAAGCTCTCGTCAGTGGCCGATACCTTGACGATGTCGGTGACGCGGCCTTCCGGGCTGATGGTAACGCGCACGGTGACGTTGCCTTCCAGCCCTTGGCGGATCATCGTGCCGGGGTAATCGGGCTGAAAAGTGCCCAGCGCATTGGGCGCTATGCTGGCTTCGACCAGTACCGGGATATGTAGCGGAGGCAGGGGCGGATCGATGACCGTCCCGGTTCCGGAGCCGTCAAAGGGTGAGGATGGACCGGTTTCCACCGTCGGGCCGGCCGGCACGGGCATCGGCACGATCGGATCGGTGGTCGTCGGCTTTTGCGGTAGCGGGTTGGTCTGCACCGTCTGGTTGTTCGGTTCCGGTGGCGCCGGTTCGGGCGGCGGAGGGAGCGGGACGGGATAGCCAGTGATCGGCGGTGCCGGACGCACCCAGTCGATGACCTCCTTGGGCATCAGCAGGAAGGCGCCCACCACCACCGCATGGACGGCGATCGCGCCGCCTATCCCGACCGGTGACTTGCGCCGTGCGGCATAGCCCGACCGGGTCGCATCATGTGCCGGTTGCATCGTCATATACATGGACTGCACCCTCCTCTTGTGGCGCCGTCCCTGCGGCGCTCATGCAATGATACAACATCAATTTATGATATGTTGCAACATCAATTTTCAGACCGGGTCCGCTTGAAACATTCGCGTCGCCTTGGGACATATCGGGGCAAAGCGGCGATGCGAGGAACTGGGGTAACGCCAATCCAGGAGCCCCGATGCGCCTTCCCACGATGCTGCTATTGTCGACCTTGTTGCTGCCGGTGCCGCTGTTCGCCCAGCAACCGGCCGACCTGTCTGCGCGGATGGAAGGGTCGCAAGGCGACAAGGGCCGGCCCGATGGCCTCTGGGCCGCCGATGCCGACGGCGACGGCCGGATCACGCGGGACGAGATGCAGGCCTGGCTCGACCACCGCTTTTCGGCGATGGATTCGGACGCCGATGGCGCGATCTCGGCCGAAGCGATGCAGCAGATGCTGGGCCATCAGCGCGGTTCGCGCGAGGAAGGGCAGGGGGAACGCGGGCATGGCCGTGGCGGTCCTGGAGGCCCCGGCGGTGCCGGTGGCTCTTCGCCCGGCGGACCACCGCCCGGGCCGCCTCCTGGCAGCCAGCGCAGCGAGACCGCCCCACCACCGCCGCCAGGCCGGGCCATGCCCTATCCCGAGGATGGCAATGAGGATGGCGTGATCGACCGCGCCGAATTTTCCGCGCCATCGCTCGCCATGTTCCATGATCTCGACCGCAATGGCGACGGCGTGCTGAGCGCCGACGAACTGCCGCCATCGCCGCCGCCGGGTGGAGAGGGCGGCCCCGAAGACTGATTTTCAGCTAGGAACCGGAAGCCGTCTCCTCTGTGCGACCGGTTCCGGTCGGGGCGCGTCGTTTTTGGCCCGATGCGCCCCGACCATTTCTCAGAAGAATGTGTCGATCGCGTGGATCGCCAGCCCCACCAGTCCGCCCACCAGGGTGCCGTTGATGCGGATATATTGCAGATCGCGGCCGACCGCATTCTCCAGCCGGCTGGTGACCGTGCCGGCATCCCATCCGCGCACGGTCTCGCTCACCAGCTTGACGATCGAATCGCCATAGGTTGCCGTTGCCCCGACCGCGCCGCGCCGCACGAAGCGATTGATCACCAGCTTCAGCCGCGCATCCTCCTGCAGGGTGCCGCCCAGTTGCTGCAACGCCTCGCCCAGTCGCCCCGCCATCGCCTTGCCCGGATCGCGCACCGCGCGCAGCAGGCCGGTGCGGGCCTGTTCCCACATCCCCTCGATCCAGCGCTGCATCGCCGGATTGTCGAGTATCTCGTCGCGAATCTTCGCGGCCTTCGCCTGCATCTCGATGTCGAACTGCAGATCGAAGGCGAGCTTGGCCATGCCTTCCTCGGCCTTGAGGCGCAGGCTGTGGCCGGGATCGGCAGCCATGTCCGCCAACAGCTTGCGCAGGCCACCCAGAATCGCGTTAGCCAGATTTTCGTCCAGTCCGGTCCAGCGCAGCACCGTGCCTGCGCGTTCATGCACCATCTGGCGGATCAGATGGTCGTTCGCCTCCAGTGCTTTGTCTGCCCATTGGATGATGCCGTCCATCACCGGTGCGTGACGGCCATCGCGCATCGCCGCCTCGATCGCCTGGCCGACCAACGGGCCGATATTGATGGCGCGTAGCCGCTGGCCGATTGCGCCCTTCACCATCCCGCCCAGCCGCTCCTGGTCCAGTGCCTCCAGCATGTCGGCGAGCAGCCGCGATGCGCCCATGCGCAATCGCCCGTCACCCGCCGACGGGCTGGCGAGGAAACGGCCGGCCGCGCCCGCCACGTCCATGCCGCGCATCCGCCGCGCGACCACGGCCGGGGTCAGGAAATTGTCGCGCAGGAAGATCGCCAGCGTGTCGCCGATTCGGTCCTTGTTGCGCGGAATAATCGCGGTGTGGGGAATCGGCAGGCCCAGCGGATGGCGGAACAGGGCGGTAACCGCGAACCAGTCGGCCAGGCCGCCGACCATCGCCGCCTCGGCAAAGGCCTGGACGAAGCCGATCGCGGGGTGGAGATGGACGGTGGCGCGCGCCGCGATGAAAATCGCTGCCATCGCCAGCAACATCCCCGTCGCCACCAGCCGCATGCGCCGCGCGGGATGGGCAGCGGCGTCGAGGGGCGAACGGGGCATGCGCAGCAGCTTCATGACGGTGAAACGGTTACGCGCCCGTTTCGTTCAGGCAAGCCCCATATTTTGCCATGGGGCTGCCCGCGCGAACCCGGCTCCTTATTCCGCCGGCTGGGCATGGCTGCCCGAATGGCCGTCATGCGACTTGTGGGTCAGGAAGCGGCGGCTGAGCCGCGGCCCGGCCCATTGCTCGACGCCCAGCGCCAGACTGAACACGGCCGGCACGATCACCAGTGTCAGCACTGTCGACAATAGCAAGCCGCCGATCACTGTGATGCCCATTGGCGCGCGCCAGGCGGCGTCACCCGACAGCGACAGGGCAGTCGGCACCATGCCCGCGACCATTGCGACCGTGGTCATCACGATCGGCTGGGCGCGCTTGTGGCCGGCGTCGATGATCGCCTCCTGCTTGGGCACGCCCTTTTCCATTTCCTCCAGCGCGAAGTCGATCACCAGGATCGAATTCTTGGCGACGATGCCCAGCAGCATCAGCAGGCCAATGAACACGGGCAGGGACATGGGCTGGCCGGCAATGTGCAGTGCGATCGCCCCGCCCAGCGGCGCCAGCAGCAGCGACCCCAGGTTCACGAAGGGCGGCATGATCCGCTTGTAGAGCAGCACCAGCACGGCGAGTACCAGCATGATGCCGGAGAAGACGGCGATCACGAAGTTGGTCAGCATTTCCGCTTGGAACTTGCTGTCGCCGGCCTCGATCTTCTGCACGCCTTGGATGCGGCCTTCCTTGATGGCCTTCATCGTCGGCAGTGCGTTGATCTTCTGGTTGGCCTGGCTTGTGACGATGCCGGGCGCCAGGTCCGCGCCGACGACGACGCGGCGAATCTGGTTGTAGCGGCGGATCTGCGTCGGGCCTGCGCCAAAGCTGATGTCGGCAACCACCTTGAGCGGCACCGATCCGCCCGACACCGTCGGCACCGGCATATTCTCAATCGTCGACATGTCCTTGCGGCTGTCCTCGGCCAGCGCGACGCGGATCGGGATCTGGCGATCGGACAGCGAGAATTTGGCGACATTCTGGTCGATATCGCCGATCGTCGCAATGCGGATCGACTGGCTGAGCGCGGCCGTCGTCACGCCCATGCTGGCAGCCAGGTCAAGGCGCGGCTTGATGATGATTTCCGGTCGCTGCATGTCGCCCTGCACGCGTGGCGCGCGCAATTCGCGAATGCCGGCCATTTCATGCACCAACTGGTTGGCGGTCTTTTCCAGTAGTTCCGGATCGTCCGAACCATACATCATGATGATGTCTCGGCCGAAACCACCGCCCGACTGCGACTGGAAATTGACCCGCGCGTCGGCGATCGTCTGGAACTGGGGCGCGACCTTGCGCTCCCATTCCACCGACGACATCGGCCGGGTCTTCTTGAGGGTCAGGAAGATGTCGGCACTGGTCGGCTCGATATCGGCAAAGGCGGCCTCGACAACATCCGTGTCGGCGGCCAGCATGTCGGCGACCTTGCGGGTGATGGCGGTGGTCTGTGCCAGCGTGCTGCCCGGCACGGTCTCGATCTTTACCTGGCTGAAATCGGTGTTGATCGTCGGCTGGAAGGTCATGGGCAGCGTGCCAAAGGCGACCAGCGTGGCAAGAAAAGCCAGTATGCCGATGCCCATCGTCCAGACGCGATGGTCGACGAAAAAGCCGACGAAGCGGTTGCGGAACCCGCCCCGGGCGCGCCGGGCCTTCGCCTTGCGCTGGTCCAGCGACCAGTGGAGCACGTTCATATAGCGGTCCATCAGCCAGCCTTCGCCGTGGCTCGCTTCGCCATGGGCCTTCAGGAAATAGGCGGCTATCATCGGCGTGATCAGGCGCGCCACGGCCAGGCTCATCAGCACCGACACGACCACGGTCATGCCGAATTGGATGAAGAACTGGCCCGAAATACCAGGCATCAGCGCGACCGGCAGGAACACCGCAACGATCGCCATGGTGGTCGCCAGCACGGCGAGGCCGATTTCGTCGGCCGCGTCGATCGACGCCTGATAGGCCGATTTGCCCATGCGCATGTGGCGCACGATATTCTCGATCTCCACGATCGCGTCATCGACCAGCACGCCCGCCACCAGGCTAAGCGCCAGCAGCGAAATGCCGTTCAGCGTGAAGCCCAGCATGTCCATGAACCAGAAGGACGGGATCGCGGACAATGGAATGGCAAGGGCCGAGATCATCGTCGCGCGCCAGTCGCGCAGGAACAGGAAGACGATGACGACCGCCAGCACCGCGCCCTCGATCATCGCCGACATGGCGCTGTGATACTGGCCACGGGTATATTCGACGCTGGAATAGAGTTGCTTGAACTGGACCTTGGGATTTTCCTTTTTCAGCTTGTCCAACACCTTCATCGCATCGTCATAGACGGTGACGTCGGACGAACCCTTGGCCTTTTCCAGGCTGAAGCTGGTCACCTGGCGGCCGTTCATCAGCGCCAGGCTGCGCTGTTCGGCATACATGTCGCGAACTTCGGCAATGTCGGCCAGCTTGACCGTGCGGCCGCCGGAAATGGCGATCTGAGTCTGGCCCAGGTCATGGGCATTGCGGGCATTGCCCAGCACACGGATCGACTGTTCGGCGCCGGCAATCTCGGTGCGGCCACCGGCCGCGTTGAGGTTCACTTGGCTCAGCTGCGCATTCACCTGCGCGGCGGTGACGCCATAGGCCTGCAGGCGTGCGGGTGCCAGGATGACACGGATCTCGCGGCTGACGCCGCCGCCGCGCCGCACCGCCGCCATGCCGCTGACCGACAGCAAGCGCTTGGCGACCGTATTGTCGACATACCAGGACAATTCCTCCAGCGTCAGGTCGGTCGCTTCGGCGCTGAAATAGGCGATCGGGCCGCCATCCACGTCAATGCGCTGGACCTGCGGCTCCAGAATACCGTCGGGCAGGTCGCTGCGGATCTGGTCGACGGCATTCTTGACGTCATTGACCGCGCGATCGACCGGCGTGCCGATCTTGAACTGCACGTTGGTCAGCGACTGTCCCTCGGACGCGAAGGAGGTGATGTCCTCCACTCCGCTGATGCCGCGCACCGCGGCCTCGACCCGCTGGGTCACCTGGGTTTCCAGTTCGGTCGGCGCCGCGCCCGGCTGGGCCACGGTGACGCTGACCATCGGGAAGCTGATGTCGGGATTCTGGTTGATGTCCATCCGCATGAAGCTGACGACGCCAGCCAGCATCAGCGCAGCGAACATGACCAGCGGCGGCACCGGATTGCGGATCGCCCATGCGGAGATATTGCGAAAACTCATGATGGGCTTCCCTCACCGGACGCTGTCGCGCCCGCTTCCAATTCATTCAGTCCTGCCGGCGCGGGCGCGCTGGCCCGGCCGGGACTCGTGTGTCAGCGCGCCTTCAGCGCTTCAGGCTTGACCTTCTGACCCACGGTCAGGAAGGCACCGGCCGATGTCACGATGCGTTCCGCGCCGGTGATACCGCTGGTGACGGCGACGCCAGTGTCGGATACCTGGCCTATCTTCACATCGCGCCGCTCGACCTGGTTCTTGCCGTTGATGATATAGACATAGCTGCCCTTGGCATCGCTCTGCACCGCCGATTCCGGCAGCAGCGGCGCATTGCCCGACCCGCTGGTGATGGTGGCGGAGGCAAAGCCGCCCGGGCGGATCGCGTCATTATAGGACAGGGCAATGCGGGCGATGCCCTGGCGGGTCTGCGGATCGACGACCGGCGATACCTGCCAGAGCCGGCCGCTGAAGCGCTGGTTACTGCCGATCGGCGTCACCACCGCGCTGTTGCCGGCACGCAGCGATACCAGATCGCCTTCGCTGACCTGCGCCTGCATCTCCATCTCGCCATCCTTGGCCATGCGGAACAGCACGCCGCCGCCGGCTTGGACGATCTGGCCGGGCTCGACCGTGCGGGTCAACACCAGGCCGGATGCCGGCGCGCGGATATCCAGGCGACCGGTGCGGGCGCGCTGTTCGGCCAGTTGGGCTTCGGCGACACGCACCTGAGCGATCGCCTGGTCGCGTGTCGCGGTACGCTGGTCGATATCGGCGGCGCTGATGAAGCCCCGGCCGACCAGCGCCTTGGCGCGTTCCAACTGGGCCTGGGCCAGCTTGGCATTGGCGCGCTGCACTTCGACCTGCGCGGCCAGCGAGTTGACCTGTTCGCTCTGGACCGAACGTTCGACCGTCGCCAGCACCTGACCAGCGCGGACCCAGTCGCCCGGCTGCACCAGCACGCGCGTCACCATGCCGCCTTCGCCAACCACGCCGACCGGCATGTCTACACGTGCGGCCAACGAGCCGGTGGCGCTCACGGTGCGGGCTACCATCGTCTGGCCTGGGCTGGTCACAGTCACGACAGGGGCCTGCGGCGCAGCATCGGGCGTAGCGGCTCCCTTGCCCCGCATCGACAATGCTGCGGCCACAGCGATCAGCGCAATCGCCACCACCCCACCGATAATCAGCAGCCGGCGACGGCGTCGGGACCGCTCTTCCTCATCGATGAGGATCGCGGACGATTCGCCCGTCAGCGTAGTTTCGTAATTCATGCCGTTTCCATCTCTCCGGCGGGTTCCGCCCAAACTCGGAACTGTGTTATATGAATATATCACCGCCCTCAAGTCCCATTATCACGGTTGAATGGGGCTTCGCAAAGCCAATTGTGCTGTTGCGAAAGGGCTGGCGGGCTCTTGCATCTTGTCCGTCTCTTGCCAAAAGGGCCTGACTATGTCGCTACGCCGCGCCTTGGGGCGGGTTGGGCAGTGCAAGAGGATACGCGCCATGGAATTGCTCGGATGGATCATGACGGGCCTGCTCGCCGGAGCATTGGCGCGGCTGGTCATGCCGGGGCGCGATCCCGGGGGGTGTGTCGTCACGATATTATTGGGGATGGCCGGTGCCCTGCTGGCGGCCTTTGTCGGCCAGATCATGGGCTTTTATGCGCCTGGTCAGCGTGCCAGCTTCATCGCAGCCGTGCTGGGCGCGATCACGGTGCTGGCGCTCTATCGCTGGTTCAGCGTCCGGCGCTGACGCAAAAAAAAAGGCCGCGCTCTTCCTGGGAAGGGCGCGGCCTTTGACGTTGAAAGTCGGGTTTTTAGCGGACGGATCCGCGCCGTACCAGGTTGACGATCGCCAGCAGGATGACTGCGCCGACCAGCGACACAAGGAAGCTGTACAGTGTCAGTCCGGCGTTGTTGATCGAACCGCCGCTGAAGATCAGGCCGCCGATGAAGGCGCCGACGATGCCGACGACGATGTTCAGCAAAATACCCTGCTGCGCGTCCGTGCGCATGATCATGCTGGCGAGCCAGCCAATGACGCCGCCCACGATAAGCCACAAGATGATGCCCATGTTACTCTCCTTGACCACACCCCCAACGGGTTGCTGGCTATTCAACCCGGAACATGGCTTCGCGTTCCCGCAGAAAATGATTCCGCTTTAGAAACCATCCCCGGGGCGCAATACGAAAGAGGCCGCCGGACGGTGTGTCCGGCGGCCCCTGCATCATCCTCTCCGGCGCCTGCCTGTCGGCGGTGCCTGATCCGTCAATATTTCTGCTGCCGCTCGTAGAGCGACTTATAATATTGGATACGCGTCACGCGCAGGCCATGCATGCCCGAACGGTCGACCGCCCGTTGCCAGCTGGCGAATTCTTCGAGCGTCAGGCTGTAACGGGCGCATGCCTCGTCTACGGTCAGCAGACCCCCATTGACGGCAGCGACGACCTCCGCCTTGCGACGCACGACCCAGCGGGTCGTGTTCACGGGAGGCAGATTTTCCAGCGTCAGGGGTTCGCCGAGCGGTCCTACGACCTGTGCAGGCCTGATTTTCTGGTTCTCTATCATCTTTACCCTCAATTAGCGGCATTGGCGTTGCCGAATTCAGCAGCGAAACCTTGGTGTCACATCAGCCCTGAAGATCGGCTAAAGCCCCAAGGTAAACACGGGCTTCATCATTCTTGCCCCACCCCTAAATGGCTCGCGATCAACGGGTTAAAGCTTCCCGCGAGACGGACGGCCTCGATCTTGCCGTCGGAACGTGGCGCGAAAATCTCGCCCAGTTCCTGGATCCAGTCCTCCATTCCGTCCTGCCCCCGCAGGACGCCCGCGACCGCAAGGGCCGTGGGACTGGCCGCCTGCGCCGCAGCAGAAGCTGCCCGCAGGAAAGGCCATGCCGGGACGCGTGCCCGGCCCGTCGGCCTTGTCAGAGCGGGCTTCAGCCCGCCTGTCCGGAGAAAACTCAAATCCATGTCCGGCTTTTATCGGGCCAATGGATAAGGTCCGGTAAATGTCGGACACATTTTCGTAATCGAAACGACGAAGCGTGGGGAAGGCGCTGGAACGCGCGCGCGCCTGCGACTATATGAGCCGTCATGCAGCCCGAATTTCAGCTCCCAGAGCCGCTCTCGCAGCGGCGCATTGTCGTTGCCATGTCCGGCGGCGTGGATAGCAGCGTGGTCGCTGCGCTGGCCGCCAAGACCGGCGCGGAAGTGATCGGCGTGACGCTTCAGCTCTACGATCATGGCGCCGCCGTGGGCCGCACCGGCAGCTGCTGCGCAGGCCAGGACATCCGCGATGCGCGCGCCGTTGCCGACCGCATCGGCATCGCCCACTATGTCTTTGATTATGAAACCCAGTTCCGCGATTCGGTGATCGCCGACTTTGCCGATGAATATATGGCCGGGCGCACCCCCATTCCTTGCGTCAAATGCAATATGGGCGTGAAGTTCACCGACCTGTTCCAGATCGCGCGCGATCTGGGTGCCGACTGCCTCGCCACGGGCCATTATGTCCGCCGGGTTGAAGGGGCGCAGGGCGCGGAACTGCACCGCGCCGCCGATCCGGCCCGCGACCAGAGCTATTTCCTCTTCGCCACGACTCAGGTGCAGCTCGACTATCTGCGTTTTCCGCTGGGTGGCCTGCCCAAGCCCCAGGTGCGGGAAATCGCCGCCGAACTTGGCCTGTCGGTGGCGTTGAAGCCCGACAGCCAGGACATCTGCTTCGTGCCCGATGGCGATTATGCCAAGATCGTGCGCAAGCTGCGTCCCGATGCGGACGAGAGGGGCGACATCGTCCATGTCGATGGCCGGGTACTGGGCCGGCACAAGGGGCTGATCCACTATACTGTGGGCCAGCGAAAGGGATTGGAAATCGGCGGTCAGGCCGAGCCGCTCTATGTCGTGCGCCTCGATCCGGAAGGGCGCCGAGTGATCGTCGGGCCGAAGGTGGCGCTGGCTGTGTCGGGCGCGCGCCTTAGCGACATCAACTGGCTTGGCCGCGACTTTGCCGGGCCGCTGACCGCCAAGGTCCGCTCCATGGCAAAGCCGGTCCCCGCGCGTCTCGAAGGCGATCGTCTGATCTTCGACGCACCCGAATATGGCGTGGCGCCGGGGCAGGCGGCGGTTCTCTATGCCGGCGACCAGGTGCTGGGCGGCGGCTGGATCGCCGCGACCGAGGCGGCGCTGGCGGAGGCGGCCTAAGCCGGCGGCGCGGCCAATTGTGACAATTATATTTCCTTTCGCGCCCGATTCGATCTAGCGTCGCGGCCCCGGGAGCTTCGCTCGCAACAAGGGGCGCACGGATGGACAATCGCGAAGTCGAGCTGAAGCTGGAATTCGACCCAGCGGATTGCGCCCTGCTGGCTCAGGCGCCATTGTTTGCAGGACAGGAAGGGCAAGTGGCGCATCTCGTCGCCACCTATTTCGATACGCCCGCGCTCGACCTGCATCGTGCCGGTTTTTCCCTGCGCGTCCGGCGCAAGGGGCGTGCCCATGTCCAGACGATCAAGGCGGATGGCGGCAAGGCGGCTGGTCTCTTCGCCCGGTCCGAATGGGAAAGGCCGGTAGAGGGCAATGTCCCGCTGCTCGATATGATTCCGGATATTTTGGAACGGGCAGTGGGCAGGGCCACGGTGGCAACCGCCGACAAAATCTTTGTCACCGATATCGAACGCACCGTGCACCGACTCGATCGGGACGGGCAGGGGATCGAGTGCGCGATCGACATTGGCCGGGTGCGGGTCGGTCGTCGCGCCACAGGGCTGGCGGAGGTCGAACTGGAATTGCTGTCGGGCGAACCGGCACTGCTCTTTTCGATGGCGCGCCAGCTCAATGACCTCGTGCCGCTGCGCCTGGGCATGCGTTCAAAGTCGGAACGCGGCTACGCCCTGTTGGCGAAGGAACGGCGCAAGCCGGCAAAGGCCGAAATCATTGCCATCCCAACCGACGCGACCGTCGAACAGGCGTTTCGCGCCATCGCTTATGGCTGCATCCGCCAGTTCCGCCTGAACGAGGATTTGCTGCTCGCCACCGGCGCGCCCGGCGCTTTGCATCAGGCGCGGGTAGGGCTGCGTCGGCTGCGCTCGGCGCTATCGATCTTTGCGCCGGTGCTTGTCGGCGATCCGGCACTCGCGCCGCTCAAGGATGGTCTGCATGCGCTCGCCGCCACGCTTGGCCGGGTCCGCAATATCGACGTGCTTCTGCCCAGGCTGCCGGACGATGCCGCTGCCCGCCTCTCGCTCGTCCGAGCGGAAGCGCTGGCTGATGCCGAACTCTGCCTTCAGGCGCGAGAGACCCGCATCCTGATGCTGGACCTCGCTGAATGGCTGGCGCTGGGCGACTGGTGTAGCCGACCGGCCGATTCCGCGTTGCTGCGTTCGCCTGCCAGGCCCTTCGCTGCCGAAATCCTGTCGGATCGACGCAAGCGGCTGAAGCGCAAGGGGAAGCATCTTGCCAAGCGAAGCGACGAGCGGCGCCATCAGGCCCGCATCGCGGCCAAGAAGCTGCGCTACGCCAGCGAATTTTTCGCGCCGCTGTTCCCGAAGAACAAGCCGCAGCGGCGTCACGCTGCCTTCTCCGCCATGCTGGAAAAGCTGCAGGATGATCTGGGGGGACTCAACGATCTGGCGACCGCGCCCGTCACCCTCGCGGCGGCCGGCATCGGCTTCGATCTGCCTGCACCGGATGACAAAACTCGCCGCCGCCGTCTGCGCCGCGCGGAAAAGGCCTATGCGACGCTGCTAGATACAAAGCGCTTCTGGGGCTGACGTTTGCGCCCTTCATGCCCGAAAATCTTGTGCTTTGGTGCTTCGATAGCTAAGGCCCGCCGGTCATGACTCGCCCGATCACCTTCGCCATCCCCAAGGGGCGCATCCTCGAAGAGGCGCTGCCCCTGCTCGCCAAAGCCGGTATCGAACCGGAGGCGGAATTCCATGACAAGAAGAGCCGGGCGCTGCGCTTCGCCACCAACCGGCCCGACGTGTCGATCATTCGCGTGCGCGCCTTCGACGTGGCGACCTTCGTCGCCCATGGCGCAGCCCAGATCGGTATCGTCGGTTCCGACGTGGTCGACGAGTTCGATTATTCCGAACTCTACGCCCCGGTTGACCTCAATATCGGCCATTGCCGCCTGTCGGTCGCCGAACCGGCGGATGCGGGGGACGAGGATCAGGCGGCGATGAGCCATGTCCGCGTCGCCACCAAATATCCGCACCTCACCCGCAAATATTATGAGGCGCGCGGGCTGCAGGCCGAATGCGTGAAGCTCAATGGCGCGATGGAACTGGCGCCCTCGCTCGGCCTGTCGCGCCGCATTGTCGACCTTGTGTCCTCGGGCGCCACGCTCAAGGCCAATGGTCTGGTTGAAACCGCGATCATCATGCCGGTCTCGGCGCGGCTGATCGTCAATCGCGCCGCCTACAAGATGCGCTCGGCTGATCTGACCACCCTGGTGGAGGCTTTCCGCAAGGCCGTGGAGGTGCGCGATGCCGCTTAGGCTCGACAGCAAGGCTGCCGGCTTCGCGGCCGATTTCACCGCCCTGGTCGATGCCCGGCGCGAGGCGGATGAGGATGTGTCGCGCGACGTCGGCGCCATCCTGAAGGCCGTGCGCGCCCATGGCGACACGGCGCTCGCCGATTATACCAGCCGCTTCGACCATCATGACCTGAACGTCAGCGGCTGGGCGGTCGACCCGGCCGATTGCCGCGCTGCGCTCGATGGCCTGTCCACCGAACTGCGCGACGCGCTCGAACTCGCCGCTGCACGCATCACCGCCTATCATGAAAAGCAGAAGCCGGTGGACAGCGACGGCATTGATGCCGCCGGTGTGCGCCTCGGCGCGCGCTGGACCGCCGTGGATGCTGCCGGCCTTTACGTGCCGGGTGGCCGCGCCGCCTATCCCAGCTCGCTGCTGATGAATGTCATCCCAGCCAAGGTCGCCGGCGTGCAGCGCATCGCCATGGTGACGCCGACGCCCAAGGGCGAGATCAACCCGCTGGTGTTGGCCGCCGCACAGATTGCGGGGATCGAGGAAATCTGGCGCGTCGGCGGGGCACAGGCCGTCGCTTCGCTCGCCTATGGCACCGATCGCATCAAGCCGGTCGACGTCATCACCGGCCCCGGCAATGCCTGGGTCGCCGAAGCCAAGCGCCAGCTTTACGGCGTGGTCGGTATCGACATGGTTGCCGGCCCGTCCGAAATCGTCGTCGTCGCCGATGGCCAGAATGACGCCGACTGGATCGCCGCCGATCTCTTGAGCCAGTCGGAACATGACCCGACCAGCCAGTCGATCCTCTTCACCGACGATGCCGCCTTCGCCGATGCCGTCGAACAGGCAGTCATGCGCCGCCTGCCGCTGCTGTCGACGCAGGCCGTCGCCACCACCAGTTGGGCGGCCAACGGCGCGATCATCCTGGTCCGCGACCTGGACGAAGCGATGCCGCTGGTCGATCGGCTCGCGCCCGAACATCTCGAACTGGCGGTGGATGATCCCGACCGCTATTTCGCGCAGGTCCGCCATGCCGGTTCGGTCTTCCTTGGCCGGATGACGCCGGAGGCGGTGGGCGATTATGTCGCCGGCCCCAATCATGTGCTGCCGACCGGCCGTCGCGCGCGCTTCTCCTCGGGCCTCTCTGTGCTCGATTTCATGAAGCGCACCAGCTTCCTGGGTCTCACGCCCGAAGCGATCCGCGCGATCGGTCCCGCTGCCGTTGCCCTCGCGGAGGCGGAAGGCCTGCCCGCGCACGCGGCATCGGTCGCGTTGCGGTTCTAGAAATTCCATGCGCCCTGGACGCAGTCGAAGGGCGGACATCTCACTGCGTTTGGTCATGGGCTTCGACAAGCCCGGCCCGAACGGTTATGGACAGATTGATATGACCGAACGTTCCAAATCCCGCTCCGCCGCGCGCCTCGCTGCGGTCCAGGCGCTTTACCAGCTCGAAATGGAGGGCACGCCGCTCCATCTGCTGCTGCACGAATTCCACGAACATCGCCTGGGCGCGACGATCGAGGACGTGACCTATGCCGATGCCGAACAGAATTTCTTCGACGATGTCGTGTCGGGCGTCGATCGCCGCCGCGCCGAAATTGACGGGCTGATCGCCGCCCGCCTGTCGAGCGGCTGGACCCTTGACCGCCTCGACAAGCCGATGCGCCAGATTCTGCGCGCGGGCGCCTATGAACTGCTCGCCCGCAAGGATGTCGCGACCGGCACCGTCATCAGTGAATATGTCGATGTCGCCCACGCCTTCTACGACAAGCGCGAGGCTGGCTTCGTCAACGGCCTGCTCGACGGCGTGTCGAAGGACGTGCGGAAATAATAAGCCGCAGGGGCGTCCTGGCACATGATCGACGTCATCCCGGACTTGATCCGGGATTCATTCCGCGCTCCGGATCGACTGTAGCGGCGAATGGATTCCGCATCCGCGGGGATGACGGATTATTTTTTGTAGAAGCGGATGCTGGGATAGAGATTGCATCATGTCCGCCGAATCCCGCTTCCTCACCCTGCTGCGCCTGCTCGCCCATGATCCCGCGGCGCAGGGGTTGCAGGACGATGTCGCGGTGCTGCCGGTCGGCGATGCGCGCCTTATCCTCACCAGCGACACGATGGTGGAGGGCGTCCATTATCTCGCCACCGATCCGCCGGCCGATATCGGCTGGAAACTGGCGGCGGTGAATCTGTCCGACCTTGCCGCCAAGGGCGCGAAGCCCGTGGGCTGTCTGCTTAACTACAGCTTGTCGGGCGACGATGGCTGGGACGCGGCTTTTCTCGAAGGTCTGGGGGAGGCGCTGGAACGCCATGCCATGCCGCTGCTCGGCGGCGATACCGTCAGCATGCCGGCCGGCGCACCGCGCAGCTACAGCCTGACCGCGATCGGTGAGGCGACCAGCACACCCGTGCCCAGTCGCGCTGGCGCGCGGGCGGGCGATCGCCTCTATGTCACCGGGCCGGTCGGCGATGGCGGCATCGGCCTCGACCTTGCCCGCGCCGATCCCGCCGCATCCGGCCCGCTGGTCGCCGCCTATCGCCGCCCGCGCCCGCGTCTGGCAGAGGGGGCCTTGCTCGCCCGGGTCGCGACCGCGATGATGGACCTGTCGGACGGGTTGCTGATCGACGCCGCGCGTATGGGGGCGGCCAGCAACCTTGCCGTCACGATCGATCATATCCCTCTTTCCCCCGCGCTCGAAAGCGTGCGCGGCGCCAGCACCGCGACCCAACTCGCCGCTGCCCGCGCCGGCGACGACTATGAACTGCTCTTCGCGCTGCCCCCCGGCGTGTCTTCGCCGGTGCGCGCTATCCCGATCGGCCGTCTGGCAGAAGGGGCGGGCCTTACGCTGCTGATCGACGGCGCAGTCATGCCGCTGCCCGACCGGCTCGGTTGGGAACATTGATTCTCTGCAAGGCGGGATGATAACTCCCGGCAAATGTCCGATGTGAACAAGGGCCGGGCGTGGCTCCCTTTCTGGAAGGCTACGCCGGTCAGGAGGTTTGGGCGGAAAGCCGAATAGGAGCAGTGCCGAAAGCGGCTTCATCCCCGCTTCCAAATCTCCCGATGATCGCAGGCCGTCGCTCCGGCCGTCAGTGGAAATCGCGGGACTTGGGCAGGATGCGCACGTCGCGGGGATGGCGGGCGGCGGCTGGTGCGCTCTGCGCTGGCAGTTCGGATTGTGACAATCGGTTGAGGTCGGCGGTGCGGTCGTGGATGCGGCTGGCCATCAAATGGACGACGCCCTCCTTGCTGCGCTGCACCTCGCCCTCGACCAGCATCAGCCGGCTGGCCATGACCGGGCGGCGCTGCAGCTCGAACAGGCGCGCCCAGAGCAGGATATTGGTGATGCCGGTCTCATCCTCGATGGTGATGAAGACGGCATTGCCCTTGCCCGGCCGCTGGCGCACCAGCACCACGCCGGCGGTGCGGACGCGCGCGCCGTTCTTCACCGCGCTGGTCTGGGCACAGCTCAGCACGCCTTCGGCCGCGAAGACCGGGCGCAGGAACTGCATCGGATGGCCCTTGAGCGACAGCCGCGTCACCGCATAATCGTCCATCACCTGTTCGGCGAGCGGCATGGCGGGCAGCATCGCATCCGCCTCCTCCCCCAGTTCACGCGCGGCGCGATCGTGCCGGCGGGCGGCGGCGAACAGGGGCAGTTCGTCCGACGGGGTGCGCCGCGCCTCCCATAGAGCGGTGCGCCGGTCCTGTCCCAGCGAGCGGCAGGCATCGGCATCGGCCAGCAGCCGCAGCGCCCGCGCGGGGAGGCCGGCGCGCCGGGCCATATCCTCGATACTGGTGAAGAGGCCGCCCGTCGCCCGCGCGTCCACCATTTGGGTTGCCCATTGTTCGCGGAAGCCATCGACCTGACGCAGGCCGAGGCGCAGCGCCAGCGCCCGGCCGGTTCCTTCGCCCTTGTCTGCGCGACGGCTGCGCAACAGCGGTTCCAGGCCATTGTCCCAGTCGCTCATATTGACGTCGACATCATGGATGGCGACGCCATGCTCGCGCGCGTCGCGGACCAGCTGGGCCGGGGCATAGAAGCCCATCGGCTGGGAATTGAGCAGGGCGCAGGCGAAAATAGCGGGCTGGTGGCATTTGATCCAGGCCGAGACATAGACCAGCCGGGCGAAGGACAGGGCATGGCTTTCGGGAAAGCCATAGCTGCCGAAACCCTCGATCTGCTTGAAGCAGCGCGCGGCGAACTCCGCCTCATAACCGCGCGCGGTCATGCCGTTGATCATCTTCTCGCGGAAATGATGGATGGTGCCGACATTGCGAAAGGTCGCCATCGCGCGGCGGAGCTGGTTGGCTTCAACATTGGAAAATTCGGCGGCCGTAATGGCAAGTTTCATCGCCTGCTCCTGGAACAGGGGCACGCCATAGGTCTTGCCGAGCAGGCTCTTGAGTTCGTCGGCTGGACCATGTTGCGGGCCGGGCGAGGGATAGGTCACTGCCTCCTCGCCGCAGCGACGACGCAGATAGGGATGGACCATGTCGCCCTCGATCGGGCCGGGCCGCACGATCGCCACCTGCACCGTCAGGTCATAGAGGGTGCGGGGCCTGAGGCGTGGCAGCATGTTGATCTGCGCCCGGCTTTCGACCTGGAACACGCCGATGCTCTCGCCCTTGCAGAGCATGTCATAGACGGCCGGGTCGCTGGAGTTGAGGTCGACCGTCAGGCGATGGTCGCCCAGCCCTTGGCCGCGCATCAGATCGAATGCCTTGCGGATGCAGGTCAGCATGCCAAGCGCCAATATGTCGACCTTCATCAGGCCAAGCGCGTCAATGTCATCCTTGTCCCATTCGATGAAGCTGCGATCCGCCATCGCCGCATGATGGAGCGGCACTGTCTCGTCGAGCCGGTTCTGGGTCAGCACGAAACCGCCGACATGCTGGGACAGGTGACGGGGAAAGGGGGCGTCCAGCAACTGGCCGATCAGCGCGCGCAACTGCATGATCTGGGGATTGTCGAGCACGAAGCCGGCTTCGATGATGCGCTGGTCGCCGACATCGCCCGAATAGCTGCCCCAGACAGTGCTGGAGAGGCGGGTCGCGACATCTTCGCTGAGGCCCAGCACCTTGGCGACCTCGCGCACGGCGCTGCGCGAGCGATAATGGATCACGGTCGCGGCGATGCCCGCGCGATGGCGGCCATAGCGCTCATAGATATATTGCATCACCTCCTCGCGCCGCTCATGTTCGAAATCGACGTCGATGTCGGGTGGTTCGTCCCGCTCTTCCGACACGAAGCGGGAAAAGAGCAGGTCATGCTGCTGCGGATCGACCGAGGTCACGCCGAGCAGGAAGCAGACCATCGAATTGGCCGCCGATCCGCGCCCCTGGCACAATATGCCCTTGCTGCGCGCGAAGGCGACGATGTCGTGTACGGTCAGGAAATAATAGGCATAGTTGCGCTCGCCGATCAGCTTGAACTCCTCGTCCATCAGCGTGCGCACCTTGTGGGGGATGACCGGGCCATAGCGGGCATGGGCGGCGCTGACGGTCAGTTCCTCCAGCCATTGCTGCGCGCTCCAGCCCTCCGGCACCGGCTCGTGTGGATATTCGTAGCGCAGCTGGTCCAGGGTGAAGCGGATGGTGGAGAGGAAGCGGATCGTTTCGGCCACTGCCTGCGGACAGGTTCGGAACAGATGGGCGATCGCTGCCGGGGCATGGATATGGCGCTCGGCATTGGCTTCCAGTTTCTTGCCTGTCCTGGCGATGGTCGTTCCCTCGCGAATGCAGCTCAGCACATCCTGCAGCGGTCGCTGCTCGGGACTGGCGTAGAGGGCGTCCATCGTCGCCAGCAGCGGCACGCCGGTCCGCGCCGCCAGATCGGTGAAACCGGCCAGCCGCCGCGCATCGCGCCCGTCGCGACGCAGCGCTGCGCCCAGCCAGATACGACCGGGCGCCAGGCGATGGAGGCGCAGCAGCAGGGCTTCCAGTTCGGTCGGGCGCGGCGGCGGGACCAGGCTTAGATGCTTCTGGCGGACCGCCTCGCCGGGCGGCCGATCCGCAAAATCATAATCGACCGGATGGCGATGCGCCTGCTGCTCGGTCGCGCTGGCATAGGGCAGGACGATCAGTTGCAATTCGTCGAGATGGCCGGTCAGATCCTCATAGCGCAGGATGCAGTCGCCCTTGATCGAGCGGAGATTGCCGACCGTCAGCAATTTGGTGAGTTCGCCCCAGCCGCGCCGGGTGCGCGGATAGGCGATGATGTCGGGGGTGCCGTCGACGAACACCAGCCGGGCGCCGACCACCAGGCGCAGATCGTTCTCGCAGCCCTGTTCCTCTTCCGGGCTGAGCATGAGCGGCAGGCCGGCCGCTTCCCTGGCCTTCATCAGGGCGGCGCGCGCCTTTTCCGGGGCCTTTTTGAGGGCGACATGGGCGCGGACCACGCCGGCGACGCTGTTGCGGTCGGCAATGCCGATGCCGGTGAGACCCAATGCCATGGCGCGTTCCACCATGTCGCTGGCGTGGGAGGCGCCGCGCAGGAAGGAGAAATTGGTGGCGGCGACCAGTTCGGCAAAGGGCGGTTCAGCCGGTGCCGGGCTCGGCGGGGCGGGTTTCGTTTTTTCTCGCGCTGCTTCGATCGCATTGAGTTCGCGCCGGTCGATTGATCGCGGCCTGGCGGGATCGGGCGGCGGGCGCCGGCCGCTCATGCGAACAGGCCGTGGATATACCAGCCGGGATGGACCGTCTCCGCGCCATAGAGGCCGTGGCGGAAGATCCAGTAGCGGCGGCCGCGGGCATCCTCGACCCGGTAATAGTCGCGGGTGCGGCCGGTGCTTTCGCCCTCGATCGCGCCGTCCCTGGCCTGCCACCATTGCGGTGCGATCCGCTCCGGCCCCTCGAACCGGGTGACTTCGTGCAGGGTACGGCGCCAGCGAAAGCGATGGGGTGGGCCATCGGGCACGTCCGCGATCACATCGATCGGCTGGGGCGGATCGAACAGATGGAGCGGGCGCATCGGCGGGTCGCCGGGCTCACCGACCGGCGCCCAGCCTTCGGGCGCACGATGTTCGACCGCCGGCAGCGCCAGCTGTGCCTGTTCGGGAATATGGCTGTCGCGTGGTTCCAGTCGCTGGATGCGGGCGCGCCCGGCGCGGATCGACAGGCGATCGACCAGCGCCTCCACGCCCTCGCTCTTGCGCGCCTCGCCCCCTTCAAGCGCGAGCTGGGTCGGCGCCATCGGATCGGCGCGCGGCACGGTGAGGCGCAGCATGTCGAAGCCGAAGCCGGGATCGAGCGGGTCGGACAGGCTGTCGATCCGTTCCTGGAACAGACGCATGATCGCCGGCGCGTCGCGGATCGGCAGGCTGGTTTCGACCCGGATCGGGAAGGCGAGGCCGTCGCTGCGGAAGAAGACCGCCTCGAACCGGCGGCCGCCCTGGCCGCGCTCGGCGAGTTGTTCGCCCGCTTCCGCCGCCATCTCAGCCACGACCTTGATCGCATGAGCGCTGCTGCCCATCGGTTCGGCAAAGCGCCGTTCGACCCGGATTGCCGGGCGCGGGCGGCGGGGGGCAAGCGGGCGATGGCCCAGGCCCAGCAGCGCATGGAGCGCGTCCACAGCCTCCTCGCCGAAGCGGGCGGCGAGCGCGGCGGCCGGGCGCGCGGCGAGATCGCCGACGGTGCGCAGCCCCGCCCGGCGCAACGCCACCGCGCTCTCCGCCTCCAGCTCCAACGCCTCGACCGGCAGCCGGCGCACCGCCGCATCCTCGTCCGGCGCGGGGGCAGCGGGGAAGCGGGCGAGCGCATGGGCGGCCTCGGGCGATGCGGCGATGGCGTGGAGCACGCGCATGCCATGCCGTTCCAGCCGGTCGGTCGCGGCCTGCGCCAGTTCCGCCTCGCCATCCCACAGATGGGCGCAGCCGCTGATGTCGAGCATCAGGCCATGGCCGGAATCGAGCGCGGCATTGGGGGTGTAGCGGGCGCAGCCGTCGCACAGTCGCTCCAGCCAGTCCTGGTCGCCATGGGGATCGGCCTCGAACACGCGCAGCTCCGGCTCGCGGGCGCGCGCATCGGCCAGCGTCATGCCGGGGGTGAGGCCCGCCGCCAGCGCATCGGCATCCAGCGTCGCGAGCCGCATCGCGCCGCGGACATTTTCCACCACCACCGCCGGCGCATCGCCCTGCGCCGCCCAGAGATCAGGCCGCGCGATCCGCAGCCGATCGATCGGCAGGAAGGGGAACCAGAGCGCCAGATAGCGGCGCGTGGCCCTGCTGTCCGTCCTGTCCATGCTCATGGCGTTCATGCCGTCCGTCTCCAAAAGCCCCCTTTTCGCCATCCCATATCAGCCGCCAAGCCAGCCCGTCCGGTCCCGCCCGTCGCCGCAGCAGGCTGAGGGCGAAGGCGCTGTGTCCCGGCGCATTGCCGGGCAGCGGATCGGATGGGGCGGCCGCCACCTGCCAGCGGGTTTCCGCCGCGCTGGGCACCGGATCGCCGCCGACCCGCAGCAGGAAGGCGGTGACGCCGGATTGTTCGGCCGCCAGCGCCAATCGCCGGCTGGCGGTGAGGTCGAGCAGCGGCGCGCGCCCGCGCAATTCGATCAGCAGCGCACCGAGCGCGGGGCAGCGCAGCCCCTCCACCGCGGCGCGCAGCAGCATCGCATCATCGGCCATCAGCCCGATCAGCAGCCGGGCCGGGTTCAGCCCCAGCGCGGCGAGGCCGGGACCATAGGGCGATCCGCCCGCCCTGGCCGATGCCGTGGTGCGCAGCCAGAGCAGGGGCGCCTCATCCGCCGCCAGCCGGGCGAGGATCAGCGCCAGACCGGCCGCCGCCCCTTCCTCCTCCGCCGCGCCGAACAGTTCATGCACGCGCCCGCGCAGGAGGCCGCCGTCGAGCGCCGCGTCGAGCCCGGCATGACCGGTCGCAAGCCGGGCACAGCCGACCGTCGGCGCTGGCGTCCGGTCCAGCGCCGCGATATGCCGCTTCAATGCGGCGAGGCTGTTGATCGACTCGCTCATTGCATTTGTTCCTGATATGTTCTTATTTCACGCCATTGGCTTCCCGTGTCAATCCGCTTGCCAATCCAGAGGACAAAGAAGGATTTCCCAATGACCGACACCGCCCGCAAACGCACCGATTTCCGTGCCCTGCATCAGGATGGCTTCTTCCTGCTGCCCAATGCCTGGGACGCGGGCAGCGCGGTGCGGCTGGCGAAGAAGGGCTTTCGCGCGATCGCGTCGACCAGTGCCGGCGCGGCCTGGGCGGCGGGCAAGGATGATGGTGAACTGGGCCGCGACGCGGTGCTGGCGCATCTGGAGATGCTGGTCGCGGCGACCGACCTGCCGATCAACGCCGATTTCGAAAATGGCTTTGCCGATGCGCCCGAGGATGTCGCCGCCAATGTGACGCTGGCGGCGCAGACCGGCATCGCAGCCCTGTCGATCGAGGATTGGTCGGGCAGCGCGCTATATGACCTGCCGCTGGCGGTGGAGCGGATCGCGGCCGCGCGCGAGGCGATCGACCGGGTCGATCCGGCGCTGATGCTGGTCGGGCGCAGCGAGAATTTCCGCGTGCCCGGCATGGCTCCGAGCGAGAGCATCGCCCGCGCCGTTGCCTATGCGGAGGGGGGCGCCGACTGTCTGTTCGTGCCTTTCCTGCTGGACCATGGCGCCGTTGCCGAACTGGTGGCGGCGGTCGCGCCCAGGCCGGTCAATGTCGTCATACATGACTATGACGCGGCCGGCATCGCCGCACTGGCGGCGCTGGGCGTGCGCCGTTGCAGCATCGGCGCCAGCCTGGCCCAGATCAGCTGGGCGGCGTTCGACGATGCGGCCGGGCGGTTGAAGGCGGCCGAGGGGTAAGGCTCCGGAGGTGGATGGAATAAGGGGCTAGGCGTCCTTACTCCACCGTCACCAATGTCACCGACTTGGACGGCAGGGTCAGCGCGACCTGACCCTGCGTCAGCCGCGCCGGCAGCGGGCTGGGCACGAAGGGATCGGCGCCCTCGAAGCGGATGCGGGTGTCGATGGTCGCGGCGGTCAGTGTCCGGGCGCTGGCCTTGCGCCAAGCGCCGCCCTTCAGGTCGATGCGCACCGGCCGGGCGGCGGCGGGGTCGAGATTGACGATGCTGAGGTGCAGCGCGCCCGCTGCATCCTTCGACGCCGACACGCTGAGCCCCGGCAGCCGCACCGCGCCCTCGACATAGTCGGGCGCCTGCACATCGACCGGGATCATCGTCGCATTCTGATGGACCTTGTAGAGGTCGAACACATGCCAGGTCGGCGTCACCACCATCTTTGCGCCCTGTGTCAGCACCAGCGACTGGATCACATTCACCATCTGCGCGACATTGGCCATGCGCACCCGGTCGGCATGATTGTTGAAGATGTTGAGGCTCATCCCCGCAATCACCGCGTCGCGCAGCGTGCTTTCGAGGTAGAGTTGCGAGGGCGCGTCCTTCTCGCTGTCGAACCAGGCGCCCCATTCATCGACCGCGATCGCCACCTGCTTTTTCGGATCATAGCGGTCCATGATCGCGGCATGGCGGCGGATCAGTTCGTCGGTCAGATGGGCGCGGGCCAGCGCGGAGGCCCATTGGTCGGTGCCAAAGCCGATATTGCGCCCCTTGTTGCGCCAGTCATTGCCAGCGAAGCTGTAGAAATGGAGCGAGAGGCCCCACATCAGCGGGCGTTCGGTGTTGTAGGCGAGCGGCGTCGGGTTGGGACGCCATTTCATCGCCTGCGCCATGACCTTTTCGGTCCATTCATAATCGTCGGTATCCGCGCCCACCGCGATCAGCTTCGCCCGCTCGCCCGAATAGGCGCGCAGGAAGGCGGCATAATGGCGGAAGGCGGTGGCATAGGTGTCGGCGGTCATGTTGCCGCCACAGCCCCAGCTTTCGTTGCCCACACCGATGAAGGGCACGGTCCAGGGCGCGGCATGGCCATTGGCGGCGCGTTCCTTGCCCGGCTGGCTGTCGGCCGGCGCGGTCATGTAGCGCATCCAGTCGTCCGCCTCGCGCACGCTGCCCGACCCGACATTGACCGATACGAATGCTTTGGAGCCAATCTGGTCCAGGAAATCCATATATTCATGAGTGCCGAACGCATTGGTTTCGGCCGACTTGTCCCAGGCGGCGTTGATGCCGGCGGGGCGCTGCGCGGACGGGCCGATGCCGTCGCGCCAATGATAACCATCGGCAAAGCAGCCGCCCGGCCAGCGGATCACCGGCACCTTCACCTGGCTCAGCGCGGTGACCACGTCGCTGCGGATGCCGCGCACATTGGGGATGGGGCTGTCCGGCCCGACCCAGATGCCTTCATAGACGCCGCGGCCCAGATGCTCGACGAACTGGCCATAGATATTGGGATCGATGGTGGCGCCGGGCTTGCCGGTGTCGACGGTTAGGACGGCGCTGTCGCCGGGCGCTGCCGCCGGGGCCGATGCGCCGGCAAGGCCGGCGAGCAGGCCCGCCGTCGCCGCCAGCAGCGCCCGCCGCGTCCGCGCCCAAGCCCGTCCTGAAAGCTGCACGACCATGCCATCCCCTTCCTCAATTTGTCTGAGTATAGGCTAGGCGGGCGGCAGGGCCGGGGTCAAGGGGCCGTGCCGTCCCTTGGATCTTCCACCCGCGTCACATGGATCGCCTGTTCGTTCATCTGGGCGCTGCCGAAGATGGTCATGAAGGCGATGTCGGTGGCGTCGCGGCCGACGGCGATGCGCACCATGCCCTCGATCGGCGCAAGTCCTGTCGCGTCGACGATATGCCAGGCGCCGTCCAGCCACACCTCCACCACGGCATGGAAATCGGGCGGGTCGAGATCGGCGGCATAGACCGACACCAGCCGGGCGGGAATGTCGCGCGCGCGGATCAGCGCGGCGGTGAGGTGCGCGAAGTCGCGGCACACGCCACGCTGGGCGACGAAGGTATCGGCAGCGGTGGTGGTGATGTCCGAACTGCCCGGTACATATTGCAGATTGTCATGCACCCAGCCGACCAGCGCCTGCACCAGCGGGCCACCGTCCAACCCCTCGAAATGGCCGCAGACGAAGCTGACGAAACGGTCCGCCTCGCAATAGCGGCTGGGCCAGATGAAGGGCAGCACATCCTGCGGCAGGCTGGGCAGCGGCGAGCGTTGTAGCTGGAAAAGATCGGGCGCGGGCCGATCGACATCGACCAGCGCCTTGTAGCGGCTGAGCATCCGCCCGGTGCCGCTGCGCGTCCAGGTGCGCCGGCCGATCGCGCTGCCGCCCATCAAATTGGTCAGCGGCCCCGCATTGTCGATGATGTGCGATTGTTCGACGATGCGCTGGTCGGCCATGGCGGCCGCCTCGACGGCCATCAATACGTCGGTCGGCCCGGCAAATTCATAGTCGAGGGTCGCTTCGATCGCGAGGCGCATGGCGATATGTCCTGATGGAGGGCCGGAGAATCGGTCAATTGCCATCCTGTCGATCTTTCAGGAGGATGTCGCGCTATTCCGCCAGCCGGCCGAAGGGCAGCAGCTTGCGCGCCTGGGCGGCGGCCGCCTTGCCATTGCCGGCGCGCAGCGCGGGCAGGATGGCGGCGGCATTGCGCTTCATCAACTGGTCGAGCGGGGCGGGGGCAGGCGCATTGGCCGCCCGTTCGGCCAGCGCCAGCGCGCCGGCGACATCATTATGATCGGCCCGGATGCGCATCAAGGCGGCGAGGCCGGGATAGAAGGCGCGGTTGCCGCCCAGCGCCACCGCCCTGCCCAGCGCCGCTTCGCCCACCTGTTCCTTGGCGCCCAGCACGGTGCGGGCGACGAAGCTGCCCAACTGGTCGATCGCATCGAGATGCCAGCCGGCGATCACCATCTGCGCCTCGGCATCGCGCGGGTTGCGGGCGGCAAGCGCCTCGAAGGTACCGAGCGAGGCGCGCGCATCGGCTCGGCTGCGGGTCAGCTTGGCGCGATAGCCGATCGCGACCGCGCGTTGTAGCACCGCCTCATGATCATTGGGGGCGGTCATCAATATGCGGTCGGCCGCGCTGATGGCCTGGCCAATCAGGCTCAGCGCCCGCGCCTTGTCGCTGGTCTGGAAGGCCGCTGCGGTCAGCAGCTCGCGCGGGGTTTCCGCCAGCGCGGCGGGCGCGGTAGACAGGGCGACGGCACAGATGAGCGGGCTGCAGAGCGACGGGGCGAAGGGCACATATTCTCCTGTTGTGGCGGCGCCACCCTGGCGCCGGATCAATAGTCCCTGGAATAACGAAGTGCGGCGGAAGATCCCGCATTGGTGCCGGTCTTTGACAGGATGCTCAGCGTCTTCGACAGGGCGACTTCCAGCTGGGTCGCGGTAAAGCCCTTCGAGTCCGTCACCACCTCCACATAGATATTGTTGGAGATATGCTGGCCGACGGCGAGTGACGTGCCGCGCCCGGTATCCTCGTCACCGCCGACGATGCCGATCCGGTCGAGGCCCGATGCGCCCTGCAGCTTGCCCATCGGATTGAGCCCGCCGCTGCCGCCGCGCAGGCCGTTGAGCGCGGCCGCCAACTGGATCGCCTGGGTGGCGGAGAGGTTGGCGACATTGTCGCCGAACAGGATGCGCGAGAGAATCTCGTCCTGCGGCAACGTCGGCGTCGACACGAATGTGATGTCGGGCTGTTGCGCGGTACCGGCGACGGCGATGCCGGCGCTGACATCGTCAATCTCGGTCAGCGCCTTGATCGCCAGCGTCGGGTTCATCATGTCGCCGTTGAAGGTGATGACGCCCTGATCCAGGTCGAACTGGTGGCCCGAGAAGCTGTAGCGGCCGCGGATCACCTCGATCTTGCCGCTGACGCGCGGCTTGGTCGCGGTGCCCGTGACGCGCATGTCGGTCTTCCATTCGGAATCGAGGCCCATGCCGGTCACATAGATCTGGTTGTCGGCGCGCAGGCGGATGTCGAGTTTCCAGTTGGTCGGCGATGCCGCAGCGGCCTTGCGGTCGGCGATGCGCTGCGCCAGCACATCCTGGCCCTCGCCCTTGCGGCGGACGCCCTGCAATTCGCGGATCTCGGTGCCGCCTTGCCAGGCGACGCGATAGCGGGTTTCGGGGAGGGACAGGTCGCCCTTGATCAGGCCGCCATTTTCCGCGCTGTTGGTGATGGCGAGCGTGCCGCTGACCACGCTGGTGATCGCTTCGCTGCGGGCGAGGCGGGCATGGTCCATCTTGACCGCGATGTTCATCGGGAAGCCGCTGTCTGCGGCCAGGCCGACGGCGCCGCTGGCCTGGACGGTGCCGTTGCCGGCGCGGCCGGAAAAGTCGCGAATGTCGAGCCGGTCGTTGGTGAAGCGGCCGTCGAGCTTCATCTGGGTGACACGGGTGCCGAAGCTCGTATTGTCATAGGTCAGCGCATTGGCGCGGACCAGGCCGTTGAGTTGCGGCGCGGTCAGCCGGCCGCCGAAATCGGCCGCGACCGCGATACCGCCGCTCAGCCGCTGGTCGGAAAGGCCGGCGAAGGAGAAGAGCACATCGGCGGGGCCGGCATAGCGGATGCCGCCGCCCAGCGGCGCGGCCATCAGCTGTTCCGACCAGCTGTCACCAGGTCCCGGCGGGGCCATGGTGGCGACGAAGCGGCCGATCGTGCTGTTGCCCTTGCGGATAAGGCCGCGCATGTCGCCACCGGCCGAGGACAGCTTGCCCTCGACATTCATCGACACCGCGTCGGACACGGCCGCCAGGCTCGACCGGCGGAAATCGCTGATGGCAAGGCGCGTGGTCGCGGTCGGGAAGGCGGTGCCGCTCTGGCTATAATCGACCATGCCGGTCGCCTTGCCGCCGATGCCCAGGCCCGGATTGGCGACATTGGCGATGGCGAGGTCGAAATCCTTGAAGCGGGCCTGCAGCGCCGTGTCCGTGCCGAAATGGCCGGCCAGATCGACCTTGCCCTGCGGCAGCACCAGACTGACCGGTTCAAGCCGATAGCCGGTCTTTTCAACGCGGATGATCGCGGGCTGGTTCAGGCGGAAATCGACATTGCTCGCCTTGCCCTGCAGCGCGACGGCATAGAGGTCGGGGCGCAGCGCGGCGTTGACCGCGACCGAGAAGGGCACGCCGCTGGAGCCGTCGGCGACCAGCTGGGCCTTGCCCCGGCCGCCCTGATAATCGAACTTCGCCCGTGCCTTGCGCACGACATAGTCGCCATAGGCGGCGTTCGCCATCTGCACGTCGGCGATCACCTTGGGCTGGTCGCTCAATAGCATGGAGGCGGTGACGACGGCGCGGCCGATGACGATGTCGGCCTCGCCCGGCAGCTTGGCATTGCTGGCGACGGCGTTGACGTCGACGCCCTGCAGCTTGCCGACGGCGTTGAGCTTCACCGCGCCGGTGATGCCCGATCCGTTCATCGCCAGCTGGCCGGTGAAGGGGCCGGCACTGGATTGCTGGATGCGGCCGTTCATGTCGACCCCGGCGAAGCGCGCCTTGGTCACGTCGATCGTCAGCGGCCCTTGTGCGGTGCGGATCAGCACATTGGCGAAGAAGGGGCCATAGGGCGATCCGCCGGTGGCATCGAGGCGATAGCCGGCCGGTTCGCCATTCAGCTTGGCGACGACATCGGTCAGCTGCACCCCGACATTGGGACGCGGCGCGCGCAGCACCGCCTGCGGCCGGTCCGCCGTGCCGCGCACGGTCAGGAACAGCGGGCCATATTGTTTCGAATAGGCTTCGGTGTCGAAGGCGAGCTGGCCGTTGGTGTCATAGCTGCCCGAACCGGACTTGATCTGGAAATTGGGCGCGGCGCCCTTGAGCCCCGCCAGGGTGAACCTGCCCTCCGGCGTCATGCCGATCCGGCCGGACATCACCGCATTGCCGCCCAGGAAGTCGCGGACCGAGGCATTTTCCCAGCGCGCGGTGCGCACGCCGAACATGCCCGACAGGCCGAAGCCGCCCTTGGGACCGGGGATCAGCTTGACGTCGGTGTTGAGGTTGACGATGCCGACGCCGTCGATCCGATAGTCGTTGACCCGGCCCTTGAGCGCGCCGCGATAGATGGCGTTGTCGAGATCGGCGAGGATGATGGCGGTGGCGTCGATCTTGTCGCTGTCGAGCTTGAGATTGTCGCTGATCAGCTTGCCGCCGGCATAGGCGAAATCGCCCTTCACCCGCAAATTGGTCATCAGGCCGCCGGCGGCGGCATTGAGGCCGGTGACGCGCTTGGCCGTCGCATTGACCGGGATGCGGATGCGATCGGCATCGATCACGGCGCGGCCATTGGCCTTCAGATTCTCGATGCCGGTGGCGTCGAAGGCGAGGGACGTGGCGCTGATGTCATAATCGATGAACGGCGTCGCCATCGGCCCGTCGAGGATGATCGAGGCACGGGCATCCTTACCCTTCACCTTGTCCATGAAGGCGCCCGGCTGCAGCAGCGCGGCGTTGATCTTGAGCGCGCTGAATGTGCTCTTGCCCAGGTCCACCAGGCCCTGCGCATCGGCCGACATGGCGGGCGAGCGCAGCGACCCCTTGAGGTTGACGCGCCGTTCGTTGAGGCCGGCGAACAGGTCGACGTCGAGCTGCGGCCGGGTCAGCCGGTCCGCAATGTCGCCATAGACGAGGCCGGGGCGCAGCGGCCCCTTGGCGGTGAAGCTGCCGTCGCGGGCGGCGAGCGCGATATTGGCCAGTTCGCCCTTGGGCGTGGTGGCGATCAGCTTGCCGTTCCAGGCCTGCCAGGTGCCCTTGCCGTCGAGCGACGCGGTCATGCCGTCGGGCAGACCGCTCATCGCCGCGATCACGCCGCCCTTGGGCGCGGTCAGCGTGCCGCTCATCGCCAGGCGATTCTGTGCCGGCACCGCGTCCAGCTTCGCCTGCAGCCGGTCGCCGCTGTCGACCACCGCATTGGCGGACAGCTGGGCACGGCCGTCGGCGATATGGACGATGCTGTCGATCGCGATCTCGCGCTTCTGGCCGATCACCGGCTTGGCGAGCAGGAAACGGTCGAGCCGCATCCGGTCGACGTCGATGTCGAGGTCGGGCAGGATCGGTGCATTGGGATCGGTCGGCGTCTGGTTGAATTGCGGGCTGCGCGCCAGCACCACCAGCGGGCTTTCCAGATTCTGGACCGAGATGTGATTTTGCAGATAGCGGAACGGGCGCCAGACGACATGGACCCTGGGGCTGACCGCGAACACGCCCTTGGGATCGCGCAGGATCAGGTCGTGGATGGTCATGTCGCTGTAGATCGATCCCTCGATCCGGCCGACCTCGATCCCCATGCCCGATTCCATCTTGAGCGCGGCGATCTGCTTGATGAGGAAGCGCTTGCCCGGCTGGGTATCGAGGAACAGCAGCAGGCCCGCGACCAGCACCACCAGCCCGACGATCAGGCCGGCCAGGCCGATGGCGATCTTCTGCCACAGCGGGCGGCCCTGGCGGATCACCACGGTCTCGGTCGCTTCGGGCGCGGGGGGAGGGGTATCTTTCGCCATCAGAAGGCCTGTCCGATGCCGATGTAGAGGGCGAATTTGGATTCACCGGGCTGACGGTTGATCGGCATGGCTATATCTGCGCGGAAGGGGCCGAAATTGGTGTAGAAACGTCCGCCCAGGCCCACGCCATAGCGGATGTCGGAAAATTGCGGGATCTGGCTTTCATAGACCTGGCCCGCATCGACGAAGGCGACGACGCCATAATTGCCGAAGCGATAGCGGCCCTCGACCGCAAATTCATTGACCGAGCGGCCGCCGATCGGATCATTGTTCGCGTCCTTTGGCCCCAGTTCCTGATAGCCATAGCCGCGCACCGACCCGCCACCACCGGCATAGATGCGCCGCGAAGGGGCGACATCGTCGCGGGCGACGCCGTTGATCGTGCCGATCTTGGTCCGCGCCGCCAGCACGAAACTGTCGGAAATCGGATAATAGCCGGCTAGGTCGAAGCTGGCGCGGACATAGGGCGAGACATTGCCCTGCAACGACGCTTCGGGCGACACGCGCAGATTGGCGCGGAAGCCGCTGGTGGGGTTGAGCAGGTCGTTGGAGCGGTCATAGCCGACCTGCACCGGCAGGGCGCCGATGAAATAGGTCAGCCGCTTGTTTTCGCCGCTTTCGTCGATCGTGGTATTTTCGTTCGAAAGCAGGATTTCGCCGCCATAGGTATAGGTCCAGCGCTTCTGGAAGATCGGTGTCGACTGGCGCGACCAGCTGGCGTTGAGGCCCAGGGTGAAGGCTTCATAGGCGTCATATTTCTGGTGGTTGACGCCGGCGCCGGCCTGGAAGGTCTTGTCGCGCTTGCCCGCATTGGACCGGCGGAAGGTGCCCGATACGCCCTGCTCCTGGGTGCCGGCGATGACGCTGGCGATCAGGGCGCCTTCGGGCGGGAACAGGTTGCGATGGGTCCAGCTGCCTTCGGCGCGGAAGCCCTGTCCGGTGCCATAGCCCAGTTCGCCGGCCAGCCGCCGGGCCGGGCCGGCTTCCTGATCGACATGCAGGTCGACATATTCGGTGCCATCCGGGCCGGGCTCGCCGGTCTGGACCGGATCGACCGCGACGCTGGCGAACAGGCCGGTCGCGACCAGCGCCTTGCGCAGATCGTCGACCTTGCGGCTGTCATAAAGGTCGTCTTTGTCGAAGCGGGCGATGACCGCCATATGGTCGGCGCCGAACGCCTGCTTCTCGCCGCTGGTGGTGATGGTGCGGAATGTGCCGCGCGGGCCCGGCTCGACCGGCAGCGTATAGTCGCCGGTCACGGTCGCGGGATCGAGCAAGATGTCGCGGTCGCCGATCCTGGCGAAGGCATAGCCCTGTTCCGGCAGCTTGAGCGCGACATTGGCCTCCGCCGCCTCGACCGCAGTGGCGACGATATAGTCGCCGGTCTTCAAGGTCAGGCTGTCGCGGATCAGGCCGGGCGGGATCGTCTCGGGCGCATGGATGACGATCTCGTTGATCTTGTAGCGCTTGCCCGGCGTCACCGACAGGATCGCCGTCAGCGTGCCATCCTGCTGCTGGTCGAGCGAGGCGAGGGCGGTCGCATCATAATAGCCCTCCGAATGGAACAGCCGCACCGCCAGTTGTTCGTCGGCCTGGGCGCGCTGCTGCACCATCGATGCGGTCTCGGCCTTTCCCTTGCCGTCGACCAGGGCTGACGCGGCGCGGAACTCATCCTCCAGACCGGTCTTGCCGAAGCCGTCGAGCTGGGTCGCGTAGCGGACCTCGGGCGTCTTTTCATCGCTGTCATCATCGGCGACATTTTCGGGCACGGTCACGCTGTCGAGCGCGGGCAGCGGCTGGGCCAGTTCGGTTTCGACCGGCGGTTCGGTGGCGGGGGGCAGTTCGGCGCCGGTCGCGGGCGCCGTGCCGCTGGCCGGCGCGCTGCCCTGGGCCGGCATCTGCTGGTCGAGCCAGTCGTCGATCGAGGGCAAGGCGGCCTTGCTGTCGGTCCCGCTATTGCTGGCCTTGTTGTCGACGCTGCTGGCGCCGGGCAGGCGCGCGTTGAACTCGTCGTCGGGCAGGATCGGTTCTTCGTCGGCGGGCGCTGTGGTGCTGGGGGCGCTGGCCGGAACCGTCTGCGCCATCAGGGGCAGGGGAGAGGCGGCTGCCATGATCATGCCCAGCGCATGCCGAACATATCTCGCCTGCCGCTTCTTCATCTGTCTGCGATGCCCCTTTCGCACCGGGCATCCCATATGTCCGGCAAACTGGCAATACGCCCAATGACTTGCGACGGTTCCGCCTGCGTGACGATTTCGCCCGGCGGTGCAGTGCTTCCATCGGTGCCCCGGCCGGTCTAGAGCCGTCTCATGACATTTGCGCTGAACATTGCCCGATCGATCACTGGCCAGCCCTGGCGCTGGCGCGGCCTGGGGGCGGACGCGCGTTCGCCCGGCTATCAGCCCGACGATCTGGTGGCGCAACTGCTGCTGGCGCGCGGCTGTCCGCCCGACGGGGTGGAGGCGCATCGCAACCCGACCATCCGCCATTTCATGCCCGACCCCAGCCTGTTCCGCGACATGGATGCGGCGGCCGAGCGGCTGGCCGATGCGGTCCAGCGCGGCGAGGATGTGCGCATCTTCGGCGATTATGACGTCGACGGCGCGACCAGCGCGGCGCTGCTGATCCGGTTGCTGCGTGACATTGGCCTGGATGCCCGGCCCTATATCCCCGACCGGCTGATGGAGGGCTATGGCCCCTCGGGCGAGGCGCTGGTGCGGCTCGCAGGCGAAGGGGCGCAGCTGATCGTCACCGTCGATTGCGGCGCGCAGGCGTTCGAGGCGCTCGACATGGCGAAGGCCGCCGGGGTCGATGTCGTCGTCGTCGATCATCATAAATGCGCGGCGGCGCTGCCGGTGGCGCTGGCCCTGGTCAATCCCAACCGGTTGGATGAGAATGCCGACGCCGCCATCCATGGCCATCTCGCCGCCGTCGGCATGGCCTTTCTGCTGGGGGCGGCCCTGTTGCGGACGCTGCGCGCGCGCGGCTGGTTCGCGACCCGGCCGGAACCGGCGATCATGGAGTTGCTCGATATCGTCGCGCTGGGCACCGTCGCCGACGTCGCGCAGCTGAAAGGGCTCAACCGCGCCTTCGTGGCGCAGGGGCTCAAGGTCATGGCCAAGCGACGCAATATCGGTCTCGCCGCGCTGATGGACGCCAGTCGCCTCAATCGTGCGCCGCTCTGCCATGATCTGGGCTTCGCGCTCGGTCCGCGCATCAATGCCGGTGGGCGTGTCGGCAAGGCGGATCTGGGGGTGCGGCTGCTCACCACCGAAGATCCGGCCGAGGCCGCGCGAATCGCCGCCGAACTGGATCGGTTGAACGAGGAACGGCGCGCGATCGAATCGATCGTGCAGGAACAGGCGGAAGAATTGCTCGGGGCGCAGGGCAATCGCGCCGTGGCGCTGGTCGCAGGACCCGGCTGGCATCCCGGCGTCATCGGCATCGTCGCCGGGCGTCTCAAGGAACGGGCCGGTCGCCCCGCCATCGTCGTCGCGCTGGACGAGGATGGCGTGGGCAAGGGGTCGGGCCGGTCCATTTTCGGCGTCGACCTGGGCGCGGCGGTGCTGGCGGCCAAGGATAGCGGCCTGCTGGTCGCGGGCGGCGGTCATGCAATGGCGGCAGGCCTCACCGTGATGGCGGACAAGGTCAATGCGCTGGCCGACTTCCTGGATGAGCGGCTGTCGGCTGCCGTCGCTCGTGCCCGCGACGATCGCGCTTTGCTGATCGATGCGGTGCTTGCGCCAGCCGGGGTCAATCCCGACTTCGTCGCCGCGATCGAGGCGGGCGGCCCCTATGGCGCGGGCTGGCCCGCGCCGCTGATCGCCGCCGGCCCGATGCGCGTGATCAAGGCGGATGTCGTCGGCAATGGCCATTTGCGCGCGATCATGGCGGGCGATGACGGCCGGTCGATCAAGACGATCGCCTTCCGCAAGGCCGATTCGGAACTGGGCCAGGCGATTCTGGGGGCGCCGCGTGATCGCCGCCTGTGGGTGGCAGGCCGTGCGAAGATCGATGATTGGGGCAGCCGACCCGCGGCAGAGCTGCATCTGGAGGACGCCGCCTGGGCGGATTGAGAAAGATTGCAATTTTCTTGGCGTTAGGGGTTGACCCTTTCGCCGTCCCCGCCTAATTGCGCCCTCGCTTCGCAGCGCTGCCACGGCGGCGACAACGAACGGCCCCTTCGTCTAGCGGTTAGGACGCGGCCCTTTCACGGCTGAAACACGGGTTCGATTCCCGTAGGGGTCACCACCTTAAGAGCAAGGTGGTGCATCGCTCTGATAGCGAACCTGTCCCTGTGAGGAACCATCCAGCAGCAGATATTCCCGATCAGTTTACGCAACGGCATCTGGTTTCCACGCGCGGCGCGACCTCTTGTGGTTGATGGCCGAAACGCATGGAGATTGCGAAAAAAAAAGGCCCGAAGCCATATGAAGCTCCGGGCCAAGAAAAGGTTGCCCCAACGGGGCCTCCTTCGGGTCGCGCTGATTCCCTAGGGAATTTTCATCGGCATGGCCGTGACGCAGATCACATATTTTCCGAGAATCATCCTGCCCTCCTGTTCATCCGGAGCGCATAGGCTATGCCGGTAACGGAACGATCCATCGTCACCGAGGAGCGGAGGATTTGCAGGTCGAGGAACAGGTCGAGGTGCTGGCGGCGGTTTTCCGATGCGATCGGAAGGCGGCGGACCTGCTGCGCCGCGTGCTGGTCCCGCAGCAGGTTGGTGCGAAGCAGATATTGGCCCGGCAAGGCGAGGCATCGCACCATTGCTGGCTGATCGTCGACGGTTGCGTGGCGGTGCAGACCTTTGGCATCGACGGCCAGCGCCAGCAATTGGCGCGCCACGGACCAGGGGAGTTTTTTGGCGCCTATCCCGCACCGACGACACACCGAGCGGAGATCGAGGTGCTGGTCGAGAGTCGCCTGTTGCGCGCGGAGGCGCAATCGCTGGCCGCGTTGGTGGTGGGCGATGCGCAGATCGGTGCGGGCATGGCGTGGCTGCTGGCGCGCCAGCTCGACCGGGCACTGGATCGAATGGCGACCCGCTCCACCTATAGTGCGGCCGGGCGGGTCTATAGCGAATTGCTCGCATTGGCGGATGGCCGCGACCATATCGTGCCCGCGCCGCAGGTCACCACCCTGGCGCTGAGCGCGAACACGACCCGCGAGACCGCGTCGCGCGCGATCGCCGTACTGATCCGGCGCGGCATCGTCAGTCGGGAAGATGGTCAGATGCAGATCCACGCGCCACGCATGCTGGCGGACATGGTGGTTTAGGTGCGCGCCGTTAGCCTGATGGTGGATAATAATGGCCGACCGGGCAATCGCCCTGGCGGGTCATCACTTCGCCGGCAATCTCGAACCGATAGCCGGGGCCTTGCAGCGCCATGGCGGCAGCCTGTGGCCAGGGCATGCAGATGCTGCCGGCCGGTGCGGCCGGCGCCAGGAGCAGCGCCAGGCATTCCTCGCCATCAAGCGGATCGTTCGGCATAACCGTTTGATATTCCAGTGCCAGCCCATGGTCCGGCCAGTCCCTCAGGATCAGGCTGGCCTGGAGCATGGCGGTCGCCACATCGTCGAAAGCCTGGAAATGCAGGCCATTGGCGCTTTCCCACATGGTTGGCGCGAGGCGTGTTGTCGATGCCAGGACAGCCTTGTTGGCGGCCATGGGCAGCGTATCGCCAGGGGGAGGGATCGATTGTTCGAGGATGATCCTGTGTACGGGCAGTGTGCGTGATTGCCACAGCCGATAGGCAAAGGCAGGCAGATCCGAGGCGCGGCCGACATGCAGGGCAATGGCTTGGGTGGCGAAGGCTTCGGCCCGGCGCAGTGCCAGTCCCATGGCGATCTCGCTGCCCTTGTCGATCGCCGCGTTGGACAGGGTGGTGATGGCGTCGGGCGCTTCCAGACTGTCAGCCATTTCGATCAGGCGGTCGAACCGGGTGAACCAACGGTCGCCGAACTGCCCGACCGAGGTCTGGCGAAAGACGTCGAGGGTTGTCGGCAGGACGATATGTAACTGGATACCACGGGCGAGGGCGCATTCGGCGATCAGGATATCGGCGCCCGCCGCCAACGCTCCGAAGGCGGCGCCCGGCGCAATCTGGTCGAGCGCGGTTTCGATCTTCTCGCGCGCTTCCCGCTCATTTTCCGGTAGGCCGATGATGCCGCTGAAATAGAGGCTGGGCGGCGGACGCAGGGGGTCCAGAATTGCCGTCGAGCGCCCTTGCCAGGTCAATATCTCGTGGAATTGCCGCAATGTCGCGGCATGATCTTCCCAGGCGTCCGGCGCGGCCGTCATGGCCTGTACCAAGGCGGCCTGGGCTGCGGCTTCGTCACCCAGCAGCAGGTGGGCTTCGGCCGCTGTCGCGGCCAGCCAGTAGCGCGTTTCCTGCACATGATCGCCGCTGTCGAGCAGCGCCAGCACCTGGCGGGCGAGGACGGCCGCGTCGGCGGGGCGATTGTTCAGAAAGGCGAGGGTGGCGGCATTGATCAGCGGATAGGTCGCACGGCAGCCGCTAGCGGCCTGGAGATAGGCCTGTTGCGCCTCGTCCAGCAGCGCGCTTCGTTCCGCGCTTTCGCTGCGCAGGGCTTGATCCTTGAGCAGCCGGCCCTTGAGAGTCAGCGCATCGGCATCGCGTGACTGCAGCAGGCCGGCCGCGCCGAACATTGTCCAGGCGCGAACGGTGTCGCCACTGCGTGCGACCCTGCGGATCTGCGCAAGGATCGGAAGGATCATGTTGCCACCACCCCGTTGCTGCGCTCAGTCTTCCTTGGGCGGCGGATTCTTGATGTCGGGGTCGATCGACAGCGGGATCCATTTGGGTTCCGTGGCACTGGGATCTTGCAGCAGGTCGATATTGATGTTGAAGCCGTGCCGCGTGCCATATTTGCCGCCCTGGTTGTAGCGTGCCTGGAACCGGACGGTCTTGTAGCGGTCCTGATCGGCGTGATAATCATCATAGATCAAGCCGCCGTAAAAGGAAGACAGTGGCTCTTCGGTCGTGATGGCGTCGTAATTTTTCGAGAAGAACAACTGATCGCCGATCAGGTTGATTTCCACGATCGAATTCTCGGTGATGGCGATATAGTCATGATCGGTCACGCCGGGCTGTTCGTAACGCAGCGAGACCCAGCCCTCCTCACCCTTCAGCGTAACATTGAACTGCAGCGGCGCGACGCCATCCTCCAGTTCGATCTCGGTCAATGGCGCCAGGCCATATTGGGTATAATTCAGCGTCGACATTTTATTTGCTTCCCTTCGTCAATGGTTTGGCCAGCTTGTTCTGCCAGACCCGCCAGTCCTTGTTTGCCGGATCGCGCATCACCAGGTCAGCGATGTCGGCACGGGCCTCGGATCGCAGCGCCCTGGCGCGATCCGTTTCGCCCAGATCATAGAGCAGGTTCGACATGGAATAGCGCGCCAGCATCCCGTCCTGCAGATAGCCGGCATTTTTGGGATCGCGTTGCAGCAACGACCGCAGGATCGCGTCCTGCTTCTCGCGCTGCGCCAGTGCCGCACGGTCGGCTCCCTGCAGGCGCAGCGCGTCCGCCATCCACGCATGGCGATTGGCAAGGTCCGCGGCGATCGCCGGATCGTCGGGGGCCAGACGCTGGACCCGCATCATGGTGTCGAGCGCGCCCTTGCAGCTTTGGAGCGTGTTGTCAGGGCTCTTCTTTGCAAGAGCGATGGTGCAGATATTGCCCTGCGCATAGCCCAGTTCACGCCAGTAAGCGCCGTTCGCCGGGCGCAACTGCACCAGCCTTTCGGCAAGCGCCCGATAAGATTGGAAACGCGTAAGGGCGGCATCATTCCGGTCGCGTATAAAATCGACATAGCCGAGCCAGAATTCGCTCTGGGCATGGGCGAACAGGCGTTGAGGATCGTTCGGCGCGGCGGCCAGCAGAGTAGCAGTGACGCGATAGGCCTCGCGGAACTGGGCGATGGCTTCGGACGTGTCACCGCGCTTGAAATCATCCTCGCCCATGGCCTGCAGGATGCGAGCGCGCCGCTCCAGCGAGTCGCTCGGCAATGTTTCCAGGTCGGGTTGGTCGGCATAATAAGCCAGGGCGCGCTTGTTCACCGTCTGCAGCACGTCAAGCCGGCCAACGCCCTCCAGCTTTTCGCGCAGATCGGTCAGCATGAATTCGATCAGTCCCTCTGCCTGCTGGCGCTGGCTTTCTGCCTCGCTCCTTGCCCGCGCGACAAAGACCAGCATCGCCGCCATTAATAGGACAAGAAAAAGCGCAACAAATGTGACGGCAATCACACGGCGCAACTGACGTTGGGCGTCGCGCTGGATGATCTGGTCGAGCGGTACGCCGGTCAGGCCGGCGACGATCTTCAACCGCGCCAGTTTTGGTCCGTCGCTGTCGGCGCGAAAATCGGCGGCGATCGGTTCATGCTCGATGCCATCGGCATCGCGCGCGATCAGTGCGGCGGGAAAGCTGTCGGCCGGATCGCCCGCGACCAACGCGGCGATGATCGGCCGGTCGGGATGGAGTTCGCGGAACAGCGCGATTTCCGCATTGACCCAGCGCGAGGCCTTTGCCGCCGGCGAGCATAGCACCAGCAAGGCTTCCGACTGGGACAAGGCCAGGCGCACTTGTTCGTCGAGACTGGAGGCGGCCGGCAATTCGGCCCGATCGCGAAAGATCGGGGTCAGCCAGCGCGGGACCGCGGTCCGGCCGGCCTGTGTGCCGACCAGGCGTTTGGGCATCCGATAGGTTTCCAGCCAATGATGCAGTTTCCCTGCCGCGCGCTCGTCGGCATGGCTGTAGCTTAGAAAAGCACGATATTGGCGCGCGCCTACCGTGGCGGGCGCCTCCTTGACCTTGTTCATGCGCGACCCGCACTCACTTCATTGTCCCCACCTGCTACTGTCGGCGTCGGTTCGGCACGCGATATATGGTCGCGATTTTACCGAGCCTGGGCTGCGCCCTCGATGGGTGTGCCAGAAAAACATGATTCATCAAAGGGAAGGGGAGGGTTAACGCTGTCTATGCCTTGATCCTGCAAGCCTTGATGCGAGAAGCTCAGGAGGATTCGGAAGTTGGCGCTTCGGTCGACTGGGCAATGATCAAACGCAACGGCGGCGGCGTCGCGTTGGGGAGTGACTTGCCTTCGACAAGATCGATCAGTTGATGGGTTGCGATCTCGGCCATCTCGCCAAATGGTCGCGCCACGGTTGTCAGGGCTGGGGTCAGCAATTCGGCAACCAGACTGCCGTCAAATCCGACGACGGAAAGCGGCCGTGGCACGGAAATGCGGCGTTCTGATGCAACCTTCAGTACGCCCGCTGCCATGATGTCGTTGGCGGCGAAAATGGCAGTGGGCAGCGGCGAAAGGGACAGAAGCTGTTCGGCGGCTGCGACGCCAGAGGCCAGGCTGTAATCACCCTCGATTTCGTGCAGCAAGGCAACCTCGTTCCGGTCGAGCGCTTCGATGAAGCCACGACGTCGTTCGATGGCGGATATCATGGTTTGAGGACCAGTGACCATCGCGATCCGCTGGTGACCGAGTGCAACCAGATAATCCGCAACCGCGCCGGCTGCATCGCCTTCGCGAGACAATATGACGCTGCCATAACCAGCGATTGGCACGGCTGACAGCGCCACGGTGGCAACCTGTTCGGCTTGCAAGGCTTGGGGCAAGCCGATGATGCCGGACACGGGGGGGCAGCACGATCAGGCCATCGATGCGAGACCTGCGGGCAAAGGCCAGCACATCCTCGATCGCGCCTTCTTCTTCCAGCGGCGTGGAATGGCAGATGACCTCATAGCCGCGCCGTGTCGCTTCTCGTCCGACGCCACGCTGCACGGTGTCGAGGACCAGGGCGTTGCGATCATTATGGACGATGCCGATCAGGAAGGATCGACCCTTGGCCAACGCCCGTGCGCGCAGGCTGGGCCTGAAATTCAGGGCGGAAATAGCCTGTTCGATGCGTTCGCGGGTGTCGTCGCTGACGCGCGGCGAATTGTTGAGAACGCGCGAAACCGTCCGAATCGAAACGCCGGCGCGATCCGCAACGTCCGAAATGGTCGGCTCATGTCCGTTGTTGAACGACGCATTGCTATTCATGGTCGGACGCTATGCTGCCTGACAGCTTCTGTCACGCGCTACCATCATGCCGATCTATTTGACTTGACGGGTGAGATTGAGAGGCATAATCCACGGCCATGAATGATAGCGCTAACTAAGGCGCATCGAGCAATTTGCGACGGAGCAGTTCAAGGCTCCAATTGGCCATTGCAAGAAGAAGGGGAGGATCGAATGAAGCAGATGCAATCGTTGCGCGTGCGTTTCCTGACGGGAGCCGCGCTTATTTTTTGCCCGACCGTGCCAGCGCTGGCACAGTCAGCAGGTCCCGCTGCAACGTCGGCCGTCGCGGCTGCCGAACAGGCGCAGAACGGCTCGGATAGCGCAACTGCGGACATCGTCGTCACCGGTTCGCGTATCGCGCGCAATGGCTTCGACGCCTCGACCCCGGTCAGCGTGGTGGGCTCCGAAGACATCAAGCTCTCGGGCAATGTGAACGTCGAAAAGACGCTGGCGCAGTTGCCGCAGGTGGTCGGTTCGCAATTGGGTAGCGCGACGTCAAATACCGTTCCCGGCGGCTTCGCCGACGTCAACCTGCGTGGCTTTGGATCGACCCGCAATCTGGTGCTGGTCAATGGTCGGCGCTATGCCATTTACGGTCCCGAGCAGGTCACAGATCTCAATACGATCCCGTCGAGCCTGATTGCGCGGACGGAAATCGTGACGGGTGGTTCGTCGGCCGTCTACGGCTCCGATGCCATCACCGGCGTCATCAACTTCATCATGCGCGACGATTTCGAAGGCGTGGAAGCGCGTGCTCAACTCAACATGGATCGCCCCACGGGTACGCCCGTCTATACCGTCGATCTGACGCTGGGCGGCAATTTCGCCGATGGTCGTGGCAATCTGGTGGTGTCGGGCAATTATCTCAAGCGCGGGTCGATTACGCGTGGGCAGCGGGGCAGCTTTGCCTATGACTCGCTCAACGACGGATGCATCGTGTCGGGGAGTGGCGGCCATGACCGAGCGGGCACGCCCTTCACGCCTGCCTCCGGGCTGGGCTGCGTCGCGGGTGGCGGTGAACTGGGCTTCGTCGCCGGTGGCAGCGGCGACATTCCCAATGGACGCTTTTCCGGTATTCCCGCAGCGGGTGGCACCAATGCGGCGCTGAATGCGGCCTATGCCAATGCCGGCCTTTCCGCGATGACCTCGCGTGGCTTCACCTTCAATGATGAAGGCACGGTTGCCCGACCACAGATCACGCCGCAGGATGATTTTAATCTTGGCCCCGACAATTATCTGATCCAGCCGCAGAAGCGCTGGATGATCAACAGCTTCGGCCATTATGATTTCACCGATGACATCACCGGCTATATGGAGCTTCACTATAGCAATAATGTGGTGAATGCTCGGCTGGCACCGACCAATGTCGGGTCGCCGACGCTGTTCAACATCAATAATCCCTATCTGACGCCGCAACTGCAGGAAGTGTTGCGCCAGCTTGATCTGGCCGAAACCGGAACGACCACCGTTACCAGCGGCACCGCGACGCGCACGACGACGGCGGGAGACGGTCTTGCTGTTCTGACCGCCGGTCGGCGTTATCGCGAAGTAGGGCCGCGATTGGCCAGCGAACGGCGCAACGTGTTCCGTGGCGCCTGGGGCTTGAAGGGCAATCTGGGTAGCGTGTCGGACAATGTCCTGACCGATCTCAAGTTCGACGCCTATTATACCTATGCGCGCAGTGAAGACACGCTGCTGCTGCAGAATGCGATTTCGCGCAGTCGGTTGCAGGCTGCCCTGTTGTCGGTCAATGGCGCTGCTCCGGTCTGCAACATCTTCGGCCAGAATATTTCCGAAGCCTGCGCGAGTGCGATCCGCATCAACGCCACCAACTCGACCATCGCCACCCAGCAGGTCGCACAGGCGAGCGTCACCGGCACCCTGTTCCAGCTTCCCGCCGGCCCGGTCGGTTTCTCCAGCGGCTATGAATGGCGCAAGACCAGCGCAACCTTCACGCCGGACTCCTTCCTGGCCTCGGGCGACGTCGCTGGTTTTAATCCTGGCCTGCCCACCCAGGGCAGCGTGTCGGTAAACGAGATTTTCGGCGAATTGCGGGTGCCGTTGATCCACGACACGCCGTTCATGGAGAGTTTGGTTGCCAATGGCGGCTTCCGCTATTCCGACTATAGCCTGTCCGGCATTGGCGGCCAGTGGACCTATCTGGGCGGGCTCGACTGGCGGGTGAACCGCGATCTGGCCTTCCGCGGCCAGTATCAGCGGGCGATCCGTGCGCCCAATGTGAACGAGCTTTACGGTGGCGTGACCCGCGTGGTCGGTGTCGCGACCGATCCTTGTTCCTCGCGCGCTTCGGCGGCGCAGCGGACCGATGCCGTCCGCGCGGTCTGCATCGCGACGGGAGTTCCAGCCGGCGCGGTCTTCACCGATGCGGTCCAGCCCAACAACATCATGCCGGCAGACTTTGGCGGCAACGTCAATCTGGGTGCGGAAAAGTCCGACACGTTCACCGTCGGCGCCGTGTTCACGCCCAGCTTCGCGCCCAAACTCTATTTCAGCGTCGATTATTTCAATATCTCGCTGGACGGCGCGATCTCGTCGCTGGGCGGTGGTCTGCAGAACACGCTCAACCTCTGCTATACCGTTATTCAGGACGCCAATAGCGAGTTCTGCCGGGCGATCGTGCGCAATCCCAATACGGGTGAGATCAACGATCCCTATGTGGCGCAGATCCGCAATGCCAATACTGGCAAGCTCAAGACCTCGGGCATCGATTTTGCGATGCGCTATTCCTTCGACGTCGGTTTCGGCTTCCCGGGTCTGGGCAGTAGCAGTTCTTTCGATATCAGCAGCAACCTGACCTATCTGGACGAGTTCACGTCGACGCCGGTCGCGGCGCTGCCTAACATCAAGAATGAATGTGCCGGAGCTTATGGCCCGACCTGCGGCCAGCCGCTGCCGCGCTGGCGGGCGACGTCGCGCATCACCTGGAATGTCGAGGATCTGAGCCTCAGCCTGCGGCATCGCTATATCGGCAAGGTCACGACCGACCGCTATGTCGTGCCGCATCGTCAGGGGGCGGCAAACGCGCCCAGCCTCGACAGCTTTGCCTATCCGGTACTGAACGATCAGAATTATTTCGACCTGTCGTTCAACTACAAGCTGCGCGAAGGGATGGAGATTTTCGGCGGCGCGAACAACATGTTCAACAACAAGCCGCCGGTTACTACTCAGGGGCCGAACGCCAACACCTTCTCGGCGACCTATGACGTGTTGGGGACCGAGTTCTTCATCGGCGCATCGCTGAAATTCTGAGACTGAGACAGGAAGGCGGGGGTGGCAAGGTCGCTCCCGCCTTCATCATGACAAGGGGACAGATGATGGGTTTTGACCGGCGAAGCTTCCTGCAAGGCGGCGCATGGGCAGGCATGGCCGGGAGCGCGCAACCGGCTTTTGCGGCCTCCGGTGCGAGCTTGCGATCGGCTGCCGGTATTTTTGGCGGGATCGTCGATGTGCGTCAGTTCGGCGCCAAGGGCAATGGCACGGCGATCGACAGCGGCGCGATCAACAAGGCGATCGATCATGTCGCCGGGCTGGGCGGCGGAACCGTCTATTTTCCCGCCGGTTCCTATGCCAGCTACACGATCCGGATGAAGAGCCGGGTCACGCTGTTCCTGGCGGATGGCGCCGTCCTGCTGGCGGCCGCCCCGACCGACACGCAAGGCTATGACCATGCCGAACCGATCGGGGAGTGGGGTGCTTATCAGGATTTCGGACATAGCCATTGGCGCAACAGCCTGATCTGGGGCGAGGGGCTGAACGACATCGCCATCCTTGGTCCGGGGCTGATCTGGGGCAAGGGCTTGGGCCGGGGCGACGGCAAGGATAATTGGCTGAAGGATCCGACCGGTCCTGGCACCGGCAACAAGGCGATCGCGCTCAAAAATTGTCGCAACGTCCTGCTGCGCGATATCAAGATATTGGAGGGAGGCTGGTTCGCGCTGCTCGCCACCGGAGTCGATAATCTCACCATCGACAATGTGCTGGTGGACACCAACCGCGACGGCTTCGACATTGACTGCTGCCGCAATGTGCGGATCAGCAATTGCACCGTCAATTCGCCCTGGGACGACGGCATTTGCCCCAAGAGCAGCTATGCGCTGGGCCATCCCCGCATTACCGAAAATCTCACCATTTCCGAGTGTTTCGTCACCGGAAATTATGAAGTCGGGTCGGTGCTGGATGGTAGCTGGCGCAAGATGCCGCCATCCTTCGCGCCCAAGATCCACGGACGCATCAAGTTCGGTACCGAATCCAATGGTGGCTTCCGCAACATCACCATCAGCAACTGCATCTTCGAGGATAGCCGGGGGCTGGCGTTCGAGACGGTCGATGGCGCGGTGGTCGAGGATGTGACGGTCAGCAACATCACCATGCGGGGCATCATCGACGCGCCGCTGTTCCTGCGGCTGGGCAAGCGGATGCGCGGGCCTGCGGGCGTGCCGATCGGCACGATGAAGCGCATCCTGATCCAGAATGTGGTGAGTTCGGGCGCCAATATGCTGCCATCGGTGATTGCGGGGCTGATTGATCACCCGATCAAGGATGTCTCGATTGCCGACTGCCATTTTCAGCATGTCGGTGGTGCGCCGGCGGCGATGGCCAAGGTGCGCCCGCCCGAGGCCGAACTGGCCTATCCCGAAGCGACGATGTTTGGCGATCTGCCCGCCACCGGCTTCTTCGTCCGCCACGCGCGCAATATCCGCTTCAGCAATGTCGAGGTGGCCGTGGCCGCGCCCGATCCGCGCGCGGCCTTCCGGCTGGAGGATGTGCAGGATGCCGATTTCATCGGCCTGCGCGCGCCACGTGGCACGACCTGGTCGCTTGACCGGGTCACCGGCTTCCGCAGCAGTGGTGCGCGTTGGATCGCGGACCGCCGGAGCGATGGCCCACTGTCCGGCGACTTTTAGCTTCTGCGGTCCGGTGCGGCGGCGAAGGCCGCCGCGATCGCATCGCGGAAGGGCTTGGGGCGGAAGTCGGCATCGAAGGGGCAGGGCCGCTTGGCCATGCCGTCGGGCCGCAGCCGCATGCCGCTGAGCCAGCTATAGCGGTCGGACAGGCCCCAGCACATCACCGTCTTCGTCTGGGGATAGGATAGCATCAGGTCGAGATAGGCTTTGGCATGGGCGGCGACCTGCGCATCGCGCGGGCCGATGGCGCCGGGCAGCGGATTGTCATGCACGTCCATTTCCGTGACCAGCAGGTCAAGGCCCATGCCGGTGACCTCGTCCAGGAAGCGGCGGAAGGCCGGTTCATCCAACGATCCCAGCCCCGTCGGCGTGTCGCTGAACTTGCTGCCGAGATGGCTCTGTATGCCGAGGGCATCGACGGGTGTGCCACGCTTGCGCATCTGTTCCAGCAGGCGCAGCACCGCATCCCGGTGCAGCCCCTCATCGGCGCGCCAGCCCATATAGTCATTATAGACCAACTGGGCCTTGGGCGCTGCCGCGCGTGCGGTGCGAAAGGCGATGTCGATGGTTTCGAACGCGCCGATATGTCGGGACAGGGCGGTATCGCGCAGCGCGCCGGTTTCGGAATCGATCGCTTCGTTGACGACATCGAAGCTGTCGATCCGGTCGGCATAGCGCCCGGCGACCGTGGCGACATGATCGGTCAGCAGCCGTTCCGCCTCCGCCTTCGGATTGGCGCCATAATCATGCTCCGCGACCCATTGCGGCATCCATCGCTCGCTGTGCCATAGCAAGGTGTGGCCGCGCACGCCGAGGCCATTGGCCCCCGCCCAATCGACGATCCGGTCGGCCGCGCGAAAGTCGAAGCGCTGCGCATCGGGACGCGTGATCGACCATTTCATTTCATTCTCGGGCACGACCAGCGCACATTGCGCGGCATTGAGTGCGCGATAGCGGGAATCGGCGAAATTATCCTTGCCGACCGTGCTGCCGAAGCGGATGCCCTTGGCGGCGCCCAGCGTAGCGAGGGAACTTGCCGATCGTGCCGATGCAGGAATCGGCAGGGCCAGGGCGGCGGCGCCCGCGATCAGGCTGCGGCGGTCGATCACCCGGTTCACAGCGTCACCCGTTCATTGGCGTGCAGGGTCAGTTGGCGGACGGGCTGTCCCGCCAGGCGCAGGCGGACCGTCTGGGCCTGCGGCTCGATACCGATCAGATGGTGCGGCTTGCCCTGCTTGTCGGTGACGAGGCGCGCGGCCCCGCCCTCGATCCGGCCGATGGGCGTCCCCGCAAGGCTGAGGTCGGCGCCCCCGGCGCGATAGGCCATGACGGCGCTGCGGCCCGCATCTGTCGACATCGACAGATGGGTGGCCTGCGCCGCCTCATGGCCGGGGCGGACATTCCAGTGCAGGTCGTCGGCTTCCTCGCAGACGCCGACAAGGCGCCAGCTATAATCGACCATCACCAGCGCGGCGGGGGAATAGCCGGCGGCCTCGGCATGGGTGAAGGCACCGGTGCGCGGGTCCATCTGCTGGCGGAAGGTCATGTCGCGGATCAGTGCTGCGCACCAGGGATTCATCATCTGGCTGAACTCGGCGGCGCGGCCATAATGATCGAACCAGCGGCCGGCGCGCAATGCCGTCAGCGCCTGGGTGGCGCCGCCCCAGCTGTTGGCGGGAATCGACCCGACAAAGGCAGGGTCGTCCATCGCCACTGACGTCAGCGGATAGGGCGCCCAGAACGCTGCCGGATTATGCAGTTGCCGGGGCCAGAGCGTGTCGAACAGCGCTTGGTCGGGCACATGTTCGCCACAGACGCGCGAAAGAATGTCGGAGCGCACGCGCACGAAATCGCCCTTCGCGTCGAGATCGTAGAAGGCCGCATCCTCCGGCACATAGAGTTTGGAGAGGATCAGGCCGCGAATATGCTCGGCCTGCGCTGCCCAGCGGTCGGACTCGTCCGTCTTGCCAAGCGCCTTTGCCATTTCGGCCAAGGCCCTGCGCCCGCCATAAACGGTTGCGGACAGGTCCGGGCACAGGCGGGGCAGGGTGGCGATCGGGTGATGGGTGCGGGCATCCTTGTTCGGGCACTGGTTGGGCATGCCGGCCCAGCGCGGGCTGTTGTCATGGCCGGTGTCATAGGTGCAAAATCCTTCGACCAGTCCGGTGCCGCGCGTATTGCGATAGCGCATCAGCCAGCCATCCCAGGCCGAACAGGCGCGGTAGCTGGCCTCCAGCAGCGCGCTGTCGCCAGTCGCCCGCGCCAGTTCCCAGGCGGTGGCAGCGATCGGCACCACCATCTGGATCTGGCCAAAGCCGGTTTCGACGATCTTGTTGTTGGCGGGCAACTGGCCGTCCGCCCGCTGCAATTCGAAGAACGTCATATGGCTGTTACGGGCCACGTCCGGCCGGAACTTGCGATAGACCAACGCCTCGTGCGGCCCGCATTCCTGCCAGATGCCCTGATAGACGGCGCCTTCGATCAGCACCGGCTTGCTGACATAGGGCATGACCTGAACATTGGCGGCCAATACCGCCAGCGCCTTGTCATAGGCCGCCTGCCAAAGATGGTTGGCGGTGTTGAAGCGCGGCGCTTCAGCGGCCGGTTCGGCATAGGCCATCCGACTTGCGCCAGCGCTGGCAAGGCCGCTCGCCGCGGTGAGTAGGAAGGAACGTCGATCCATTTATATCCCCTGAGAGCTGGCTTTAAGGCGCGACCGGCGCGGGATGATCGACCCGGACCCAATCCACGTCGATTGATCCACCCGCGCCGCCGCGGGTGAAGGTGAACAGGCCCGGCCGTGATCCTTTCCACCAGGAAAAGCGGGCAAGGCCAATGGCATCGCCGAACGGCTGGAAGGCGCGCCCGTCGAGACTGTAACTATAGCGGACCGTCTGGTCTGCGCCGACGTCCGCTCGCAATTCGATGGATGAACTGGTGAGGGCAGGGCCGGTGGTTTCATCCCCGGCCGACGCCAGGGCCAGGTATGTCTTTCCACTCTGCCGGACGATGCCGATCCAGCTTGGCTTTACGCCGAACAGGGTAAGCCCCGCCCGCTGGCCATCGGTCATCCGGCTGATCTCGATCCGGGTCGTGATCCGGCTGCTCGGTCCTTGTAATATCTGGGTCAGCGTGTTGCGGGCGGTTACCAGATGGTCGGCGGGCAGGGCGTGGAGACGCAGGAAACCGGAGCGTGCGGTGAGGCTCCAGGCACGGTCGTCCGGATTATGGTTCCATTCCCATTGTGGCCCCAGTTTCGCGCTGCCGAAAGCATCCGTGTCCTGGAGCCGATCCTTCGTTGGGGGCGATCCCGTGTCCGGCATGGCATGGCGTTCGACCGGCTGGCCGACATCACTGCCAGGGCGCAGGTCGCCTATCACCGGCCAGTCATCGACCCATTTGAGCGGCTCCAGATAGGTGATGCGGCCAAAGGCGCCGCTACTGTTGAAGTGGATGAACCAGCCCTGGCCCGACGGTGTTTCGATCCAACCGCCCTGATGCGGCCCTTGCAGCGCGCTGCTGCCCTGGGCCAGCACGGTTTTCGCTTCATAGGGGCCACGAATGTCGCGCGCACGCAGCGCGACCTGCGCGCCCTTTTCGACGCCGCCATAGGGCGCCAGGATATAATAATAGCCGTTGCGCTTGTAGAATTTGGGGCCTTCCAGAATCGGCAGCTTCTGCTTGTCCTCGACGATCACCGTCCCGGCATCGAGCACGCTCTTCCCGTCCGCGCTCATGCGATGGAGGATCAGCGGGCCGGCGCCATGGCGAGAATGGACCAGCCAGGCCTGGCCATCATCGTCCCAGAAGGGGCAGGGATCTTCCAGCATCGGCTGGTCGATGACCTTGACCGGGGCGCTCCAAGGGCCTTCCGCTTTGCTGGCGGTTGCCATGAAGATGCCTTCGTCTGGCGTCGCCCAATAGACGTAGAACAGGCCGGCATGATGGCGGATCGAGGGTGCCCAGACACCGCCGGCATAGCGGGTGCCGCCGATCGGCTTGGAAATCGCGTCGGTCAGGCTGTGGGGGCCGGGCATGTCATATTCGGGCGCGAAGGGCAGGCGCGGCAGCACATGGCCAAGGATCGACCAGTGGACCAGATCGCGGGAATGGAGGATCGGGATGCCGGGCGAGAAATGGAAGCTCGACGCCACCATATAATAATCCTGTCCGACGCGGATGACGTCGGGGTCGGAATAATCGGCGTAGAGAATGGGATTGCTATATTCCGCGTCGGCGGCGCTGGCCGACGATAGGACAGAAGCAAAGGCAACCGCGCTTCCGATCAATCCGACATAATGCGCGCGCATTTTCGATACCACTTGCCTCTCCCTCCCAGATGGATCGAGTGAAGTCGTTCGCAACGACGCCGAACCTCTGTTTCTTATCGTCCGTTCTGGCGCGATTATCTCGCCGAGGCAATGGTTTTCGGTAGCGCTATCATCGTGCCGCTGCAGGATGTCTGCCGTTAGTGAATGACCAAGCCCGGCTTGCGCTCGCCCAGAATGATGCGCGCCAGCAGCGCGGCGTTCCGGTTGAAATGATGGTCGCCGGGAACGAGGAACTGATCGGCATGACCGCGCGGGATCGCTGTGCATGCGCTGCCTTGCTCGATCTGTCCGCGCACGCAGCGCAACGGGATGCCTTGAATGCGCTGAATGGCGGGGATCGTCGACAGCGCCTCGTCCGATGCAATGTCCAGCCATGACGACAGGTGGAATTGAAAGTCGGCGCTGGCGCTGAGGCCCAGCAGCGAGACGCTGGCGATCCGGCTGCGCGTCTGGGCATCTAGCGTGTCGATCATGTGCGGCAGCACGTCTGCGCCGAAACTATAGCCGATCAGCAGCACGCGCTTCTTGTGCCAGCGCTCGCCAAAGCCATGGATCAATTGTGCCAGATCATGGCCAGCGCCTTGCGGCGTGCGGGCGGTCCAGAAATAGGAAAGGCTGTCGACGCCCACGACCGGAATGCCGGCTGCGGCGATCTGGGCCGCGATGTCTCGGTCGATGCCAACCCAGCCGCCATCACCGGAATAGGCGATGGCCATCAGGTCTTGCGGTCCATGACCCGTTGCCGGGACCAGGGTCAGCGGCATGTCGGGCAGCGGGATCTGGCCGGGCGGTGGGGATGGTGTTGGGGTTGGCAGGAGAGAGAGGGCGGCGTTGCTCAATTGATTACGCAACTGAACCATACCGTCTCGTGCATTGCTGGAACGTGGCAATTGGATAAGGCGCGCGCCGGGGACGGAAGAGGCGAAGCGCAGCAGGGGTTTGGGCGCGATTCTACTGACGTCGGCTTGCTGCAATATGATCCACCCAACGCGGTTGCGCGGGTTGGGGGCGAAGCGCCATCCCGGTTGAGGTTTTGTAACATGCCCGGTCGCAAAACCGGGAGCCGCGCACCAGGGCTTGTGCCCAGTGACGCTCGACGTCGGGTTGATCGATATCACGCCCTGATAGCTGGCGTCGGGCCATTGGGCGAGCGCGCCAAAGGCCAAAGTCGCGCCAGCGCCATAGCCGATGAGCACGGGTTGCCGATAGCGCACGACGCCTGCGCGATGCTGGATGTCTCGCGCCAGGGCAATCAGCGCATAATTGGGATTGATGCATTTGCCCGGTGCCTTTTCCAGGCCATGGATCAAGGCCGGTGCCGACGCGCCCGCTACCAGCAGGCCGTGATCGGTGAGGCTCTGTGCCAGTTCTGTTTCGTCTTGGGTCCAGCCGTCATGGTCGGACAAGAGCAGAACGGCCCCCTTAGGATCGCTGGCGGGCCGATAAAGATGAATCTGGGCGAAGGGCGCAAAACTGTAACCATTGTTACGCCCATAGGGTGCTTTGCCATGGCTGCTGCTTGGTAACAAAAACAGTAGGGTGATGGAGGCGCCAATCTGGCGGATGCGCCTCATGATTTTCCCCTGCTTGATGCCCGTTGCCATATTGATATCGCTATCCTGCTCGCCCCCGACTCCGCAAGAAGAGCCAATTCTCCTCTCGTCTGAACATTTCTAAAAATTAGAACATTCTAGATAATTTTATGCGCCTGTTTCGCAAAGATGCTTCGCCATAGACCTGTTTTCAGCCCAGACGCACCGGGCGCCACAGAGTTTCAGGAAGGAGTTTCAACCATGTCGATCACCGCCACCCCGACCCCCGCCAAGGCCCTGCTGAACCCCAGCAACCATGCGCTTGTCCTCATCGATTTTCAGTCGCAGATGGCCTTCGCCACCAAGTCGATCGCGCCGGAATTGCTGCGCAACAATGCCGCGCTGGTGTCCAATGCCGCCGCCGGTTTCAAGGTTCCCACCATCCTCACCACGGTCGCCGAAAAGAGCTTTTCCGGCCCGATGTTCAGCGAAATTACCGAAGCCTTCGACAATCAGCCGATGCTCGACCGCACCTCGATGAACACCTGGGAAGATGCGGCGGTGATCGAGGAGGTCAACCGCATCGGCAAGGATCGCCTGGTCTTCGCCGGCCTGTGGACCAGCGTCTGCATCGTCGGTCCGGTCCTCTCGGCGCTGGAGCAGGGTTTCGAAGCCTATGTCATCACCGATGCGAGCGGCGACATCAGCGAAGAAGCGCATGAACGTGCTGTCGAACGGATGATTCAGGCCGGCGCCAAGCCCATCACTTCGCTGCAATATCTGCTCGAACTGCAGCGCGACTGGGCGCGCACCGAAACCTACGACATGACCACCGGCATCGCCCGCAATTGGGGGGGCGCCTATGGGCTGGGCATCACCTACGCCAAGGCCATGTTCAACGCCTCCGAAGGCGGTCACTAAATACCCCTTGGCCGGGCGTTTCCTCCCTTCGCCCGGCCGCCCCTCTTCCCGGCATTTTCTCCGAAAGGATTTCATCATGACCAATTTCGTCACCACCAAGGACGGCGTCCAGATCTTCTACAAGGATTGGGGCAGCAAGGATGCCCAGCCGATCATGTTCCACCATGGCTGGCCGCTCTCGTCGGATGACTGGGACGCGCAGATGCTATTCTTCCTGTCGAAGGGCTATCGCGTCATCGCCCATGACCGCCGTGGCCATGGCCGTTCCGCCCAGGTCGATTTCGGTCATGACATGGATCATTATGCCGCCGATGCCGCTGCCGTCGCCGAGCATCTGGACCTGCGCAATGCCATCCATATCGGCCATTCGACCGGTGGTGGCGAAGTGGCCGCCTATGTTGCCCGCCATGGCCTGCCGCAGCGCCGGGTCGCCAAGGCGGTGCTGGTCAGCGCGGTGCCGCCGATCATGTTGAAGACCGATCGCTATCCGGATGGCCTGCCGATCGAGGTGTTTGACGGTCTTCGCTCTGGCCTGGCCGCCAACCGCGCGCAATTCTTCCACGATGTCGCCGCCGGCCCCTTCTATGGCTATAATCGTGACGGTGCCGATGTGAAGCCTGCCGTCATCGACAATTGGTGGCGCCAGGGCATGATGGGCAGCGCCCTTGCCCATTATGAGGGGATCAAGGCTTTCTCGGAAACCGATCAGACCGACGATCTTGCCGCGATCACTGTGCCGACGCTGGTTCTGCATGGCGACGATGACCAGGTCGTGCCCTACAAGAATGCCGGTGTGCTGCAGGCTGAAATCCTGCCGAACGCGACACTCAAAATCTATGAAGGCTATTCGCATGGCATGCTGACGGTGAATGCCGATGTGCTGAACGCCGACATCCTCGCCTTCATCCAGGCCTGATCGAAACAGGGGAGAACGGACCCATGAAAGCCTATCTTCTCTCGCTGGGCGCAGGTCTGCTGGTCGGCATCGTCTACAGCCTGCTTGGTGTCCGTTCTCCCGCCCCGCCGGTCATCGCCCTGATCGGGCTGGCCGGGATCCTGGTCGGCGAACAGATCGTCCCGGTCGCCAAGCGTCTGTTCGATCGCAAGGAACTGGCCACCTTCGTTACCACCGACTGCGCCCATCACATACTCGGGCAATTGCCGACAAACCGAAAGCAGGACGCATGATTAACCGTCGTCAGGTGCTCGCCAGCGCTGCCACCACCGCCTTTCTCACCGCCACCGAAAGCTTCGCCATGACCCGCAAGGATATCCTCATCACCAATGCCAAGGTCACCACGCTGGACCGGGAAAATCCCGTGGCTGACACGGTGGCGATCCGCGATGGCAAGTTTCTGGCGGTCGGAACCGAAGGCGAAGTCCGCGCCGCCGCCGGCAGCGACGCGATCGTTATCGATGCCAAGGGCCGTCGCCTGATCCCCGGCCTGATCGACAGCCACATCCATGTCATCCGGGGTGGGCTCAACTATAATATGGAACTGCGCTGGGAAGGCGTACCGAGCCTGGCGGAGGCGATGGCGATGCTGAAGCGCCAGGCCGAGAACACGCCGCCGCCGCAATGGGTGCGCGTTGTCGGCGGCTTCACCGAGCATCAGTTTGCCGAAAAGCGCTTGCCCACGATCGACGAGATCAATGCGGTTGCGCCGGAGACCCCGGTCTTCATCCTGCACCTTTATGATCGCGCTCTGCTGAACGCTGCTGCGCTGCGGGCGGTCGGCTATACCAGGGACACACCCAATCCGCCGGGCGGCGAGATTGTCCGCGATGCGCAAGGTAACCCGACCGGTCTGCTGCTGGCCCAGCCCAATGCGACGATCCTCTATGCGACGCTGGCCAAGGGGCCGAAGCTGCCGCCGGAATATCAGCTGAACAGCACGAAGCATTTCATGCGCGAGCTGAATTCGCTCGGCGTCACCAGCGTGATCGACGCAGGCGGCGGGTCGCAAAATTATCCGGACGATTATGAGATCATCGACAAGCTGCACAAGGATGGCGAGCTGACGCTGCGCATCGCCTATAATCTCTTCACCCAGAAGCCCAAGGAAGAGCTGAAGGACTTCGCCACCTGGTCGACCAAGATCAAGCCGGGCGACGGCGATGACAGCTACCGCCACAATGGCGCGGGCGAGATGCTGGTCTATTCGGCCGCCGACTTCGAGGATTTCCGCGTCGCCCGTCCCGACATGCCGCCGCAGATGGAAGGCGATCTGGAACCGGTCATCCGCCTGCTCGCCGAACGCCGCTGGCCTTGGCGGATGCACGCCACCTATGACCAGACGATCGGCCGCGCCCTCGACGTGTTCGAGAAGGTCAATCGCGACATCCCGCTGCAGGGCCTGAACTGGTTCTTCGACCATGCCGAGACGATCAGCGAGCGCAATATCGACCGGATCGCGGCGCTGGGCGGCGGCATTGCCGTGCAGCATCGCATGGCTTTCCAGGGTGAATATTTCGTCGAACGCTATGGTGCCAAAGCGGCCGAGTCGACACCGCCGATCAAGCGGATGATGGCGGCCGGCCTGCCCGTGGGCGCTGGTACGGATGCGACGCGGGTGGCGAGCTATAATCCTTGGGTATCGCTATCCTGGCTGGTCACGTCGAAGACGGTTGGTGGGCTGGCCCTCTACCCGGTTCGCAACCGGCTGGATCGCGAGACGGCGCTGCGCCTGTGGACCGAGAAGAACACCTGGTTCTCGAACGAGGTCGGCAAGAAGGGGCAGATCAAGGCCGGGCAACTGGCCGACTTTGCCCTGCTGTCGGACGACTATTTCTCCGTGCCCGAGGACGAGATCGCCCATCTTCGTTCAGTCCTGACCATGCTGGGCGGCAAGATCGTCTATGGCGAGGGCGATTATGGCCCGCTGGCGCCGGTCGCGCCCAAGGCGATGCCGGACTGGTCGCCGGTCGCGACATTTGGCGGCTATTATCGCCGGGACGAGACTGCCAAGAAGCTCGCTTCGGCCTGCGGCTGCCATTCGGCCTGTGGCGTGCATGGCCATGATCATGCCGCCGCGCTGGGCGCCAATGTGCCTGCGGCCGATGTCCAGAGTTTCTGGGGCACGCTGGGCTGCGGCTGCTGGGCCGTTTGACTTGAACCGGCCCCGCTCGACAGGGTGGGGCCGGTTTGTTCGAAAATTTGGAATGTTATCATCGATATTATTCGGATCGATCGTCTTCTGACCTCTGCCTAGACAGGCTTTGCCACATCGACCGAGAGGCCTGGTCCTCTCCAACCGGAGCAACAGACATGAAGCGTTTCACCCTGATGGTGGCGACCGCCCTGGTCGCCATCAGCCCTGCCGTCGCGCCTGCGAAAGGCCCCGCACCCACGACCGTCGATTATTCGGTCGGTCCGCAATATGACACCACCCATGTCTATGTCGCGTCGGAGGATTTCGATCGCTTCGTCGCCAGCTTCACCGCGACCTTTGGCGGCACGACCAGCAAGCAGGGCGAGTTCCAGGTCACGCCGACCGCCAGTAGGACCAAGTCGCAACTCGCGCTGACGCCGGCCGGCACCATCTCCGTCTTCGGTTTCCTGACGCCGGTCCCCTATCCCTTCGGTGCGGAGCGGACCGGCTATCTTGTCAGTGACATGGACGGGGCGGTCGCATCGGCGGTCAAGCATGGCGCGACCCGCCTGATCACGACCTTTCCCGATCCGATTGGTCGCGACGTCGTGGTGCAATGGGCCGGCGGCGTGAACATGCAACTCTATTGGCACACCACCAAGCCCAGCTATCCGGCCTTGGCCACCGTGCCGGAAAACCGTGTCTACCTGACTGCCGATGCAGCCGACACCTTCATCAAGCAGTGGACCGGTTTTGCCCATGCCAGGGTGACGTCCGAGGACAAGGCTGCACCGGGCGCAGAGATCGGCCAGCCGGGCAAGACCTATCGGCGGGTCCGCCTGACGTCGGGCTATGGCAAGATGAGCGTGATCGTTTCGGACGGGCAATTGCCCTGGCCCTATGGCCGCGAAATGACCGGCTATGAAGTCGCCAACCTGTCCGTCACGCTGGACAAGGCGAAGGCGGCCGGTGTCGAGATGCTGGTCCCGGCCCATGCCGAGGGCGATCGCCAGGCCGCGATCGTGCGTTTCCCAGGCGGCTATATCGCCGAAGTTCACAGTGTCGCTGGGGAGTGAGGGGCATGATCAATAGACCTTCCTTTGTCTCCGCCATCTTGGAATGGCGGCCGACCTGGCTCCTCGCGCGGCTGGCGCTGACCAGCGCCTATCTGTTGGGTGGCATCGTCAAGCTGACCGACTGGCAGGGTGCCGTTGCCGAACAGGCGCATTTTGGCATGAGCCCGCCGGCCTTCTGGGCGGGGCTGACGATCGCGCTTGAGCTTGTCGGCCCGTTGTTGATCCTGACCGGCCGTCTGGTCTGGCTGGGGGCGGGGATGCTGGGCGTCTTCACCCTGCTGGCTGCCTTTACCGCCAACGCCTTCTGGGCGATGCCGGCCGGGCAGGACCGTTTCATGGCGACCAATGCCTTTTTCGAGCATATCGGCCTGATCGGCGGTTTCATCGCGATCGCCATGATCGCGCAGCGGCGTGAGGCCAATGCCTAAGCTTTGGCTGCCCTTCTTCGCGCTGCTGGCGCTGCCGGTTCCGGCCGCTGCCCAGCAGCGCGAGGCATGGCAGGCGCCGACACTCAGCATCACCCGCTATGACGAGGACTGGTCCGACTTGGCCGATGCCGAGAAACGGGCGCATCACTGGACTGGTCCGCTCAAATATATTCCGCTGGGCGACGATAGCTGGTTATCGACCGGCTTCGAGCTGCGCGCCCGGGTCGAAAGCTATGACGACAATCTCTGGGGCGGGGCACAGGCGCCCGACGACGCCTATCTCTGGCTGCGGGCGCTGCCCTATGCCGATTTGCACGTCGGCAAGGTCCGCGCTTTTGTTCAGCCGATGCTTGCCTATGCCGTCGGCGTCGCGCCGTCGGCCGGTCCGGTGGATCAGAGCCGCGTCGATCTGTTGCAGGGCTTTGCAGAGGCCGAGCTTGGTGCGGTCACGCTGCGCGCCGGGCGGCAGATGCTGTCGCTCGGCACCGAACGGCTGGTGGGCACGCGCTATGGCCCTAATGTGCCGCTGGCCTTTGATGGCGCCCGGGCAGACATGCGGATTGGCAAGGCGACCGTCAGCCTGCTGGCGGTGAAGCCCGTGCAATCCGGTCTCCACAATTTCGACGATGCGACGTCCGACACCAAGGCCCTGTGGGGCGCCTACGCGACCCTGCCCGAACTCGACCTTTACTATCTGGGCTACCGCAACCGCGCGGCCCGGTTCGGTAGAAATGAGGGGCGGGAAGTGCGGCACAGCCTGGGGCTGCGCAGTCATGGCGCACGCGCGAACTGGCACTGGAATGTCGAGGGTGTCTATCAGTTCGGCGACTATGACGGCCAGCGGATCGCCGCCTGGACGCTGGGTACCGAAATCGGCCGCACCTTTCCCGCCCTGCCCATGACGCCGGACGCGACACTCCGCCTCAATGTCGTCAGCGGTGACAGGAAGGCGGATGATGGTCGCCTCGGCACCTTCAACGCGCTGTTCCCGAAGGGAAAATATTTCGGCGAATTGTCGCCGGTCGGCCCGACCAACATCATCAGCCTCAATCCGCGGGTCAGCGCCAATCTGGGCAAGGACGTTTCTGCCAGCGTCGCCGGCATGGCCTATTGGCGCTATTCCACGGGGGATGGCGTCTATGACATTCCCGGCAATCTGATCCGCGCGCCGGGCGACAGCGACGCGCGCTTCATCGGCAAGGAAGCCGAGGCGACGATCGCCTGGCAGGCCAGCGCCGAATGGGAATTGTCCGCCTCCTTATCCGCCTTCGCGCCCGGTGCCTTCATTCGCGACACCGGCCCGGCCAAGACGATCACCATGCTGGGCCTGGAAAGCAATTTCCGTTTCTGACGGCCATTTTTGACATTGAACCAAGGGATAGTGCCATGACCGCCACCAAAGCCTCCGCTGCGCCATTGCCCTGGCTGCTATTGCTCCTGTCCGTGACCACGGGCCTGGTCGACGCGATCAGCGTGCTGGGGCTGGGCAAGGTGTTTACGGCGAACATGACAGGCAACATCGTCTTTCTGGGCTTTGCCGCGGCCGGCACGTCGGGCTTCCGCGTCGCCCCCTATCTGGTGGCGATCGCCGCTTTCCTGATCGGCGCGCTCGTGGCAGGGCGCGTGGGGAAGGGGCATGCCGGTCTGCCGCTGCGTCGCTGGCTGATGCTGGCTGCCCTGATCGAGGCGGTGCTCCTGTGGATCGCGGCCGGTGTCGCCGTCGGTTTCGACATTCCCGCCCAGTCGCCCGGCACCAGCCTTTACGCGATCATCGCGCTGACCGGCCTCGCCATGGGCTTTCGCAATTCGACGATCCGCCAGCTCAAGGTGCCCGACCTGACGACGACGGTATTGACGCTCACCCTGACCGGCCTCGCCGCCGATTCTAGTCTGGCCGGCGGTAGCAATCCCAACATCGCGCGCCGTATCGGCAGCGTGGCCGCCATCTTCCTGGGGGCGGCGATCGGTGCGGCGATGGTCACCCATGGCGGGTTGGTTGCGCCGCTGATCCTGGCCGGTGCGCTGGTCCTTGCAGGCACGGCAGCCTGCGCGCTGCATCCAGCCGCCAGCGAACCCGCTTAGACGTCGCTCATCCCGGTCGCCTCGCGATCGTCGGCGCCCAATGCCATGAACTGGTCGATCAACCAGGACGCGGCCGGGCCGGGCGGGGTGTCGCGACGCCAGATGCCGGAGAAGCGATAGGTGCCGCCGGGATGATCGGGCATGGCGAGGCGCACCAATGTGCCCGCGACCAGATCTGCCTCGATCATCGGCAGCGGCATATTGCCCCAGCCAATGCCTTCGCGCAGCAGCGCATGTTTGGCGCCCAGATCGGCGAGGCGCCAGGTCTTGGGGCTGCTGACCGAGAAATCGCGGCCTTCGGTGAAGCGCGACCGGTCGGTCAGCACCAGCTGCGTATAGTCGCGCCCGGCGCCCGGTGCGATCACCTCCATCCGGCCGAGCGGATGATCGGGCGCGGCCACCGGGACCATCGGCACCAGGCCGGCCGACATGCTCTCAATCCCCTCGACCCCGGCCGATAGCGGGCCGGAAAGGCCGATCACCGCGCCCCGGTCCAGCACCATCGCCACGATCGCGCCCAGCGCCTCGGCATGGAGGCGCAGTTGCACCGTGGGAAATTCCTTGGCGAAGGCGCGCAGCACCTTGCCCAGTCGCTCGGCCGGCAACATCACGTCGACGGCCAGATTGACCTCGGCTTCCAGCCCGTCGAGCAATCCTTTCACCTTGGCGCGCAGCCCGTCGATACCATGGGCGATGCTGCGGGCCTCGGCCAGCAGCGCGCGGCCGGCGACGGTCAGTTGCGGCTTGCGCGTGCCTTCGCGCTCGAACAGCAACACGCCCAGTTGCGTTTCCAGATTGGCGATACCATAGCTGATGACCGACACGGCGCGGTTGAGCTTGCGCCCGGCGGCGGCGAAGCTGCCGGTGTCGACGATAGTGAGGAAGATGCGCAACTGGTCGAAGGTCGGGGTGCCGGGATTGTTCACTGTTCGATTTCCTGGAACGTTTCGATGGATTTTATCCATCTGAACGGAAATGCGTTCAAGCGCTAATTGGGTCTTCGACCGGGCGGCCCCATCATGGATGCGCCGCCCGCAGGAGACACAAGATGATCGAACTTCGTCCTTTTGATAGCCTGGGCGGCGCCAATCATGGTTGGCTGGATGCCAAGCATCATTTCTCGTTCGCCGGCTATCATGATCCCGCCCGCGTCCATTGGGGCAATCTGCGCGTCTGGAATGACGACACGATCGCACCTGGCACCGGCTTTCCGCCGCATCCGCACCGCGACATGGAAATCATCACCTATGTCCGCGAAGGCGCGATCACCCATCAGGACAATCTGGGCAACAAGGGCCGGACCGAGGCAGGCGATGTGCAGGTCATGTCGGCCGGCACCGGCATCACCCATTCGGAATATAATCGCGAGGATGTGACGACGCAGATCTTCCAGATCTGGATCATCCCGACCCGCGACGGCGAAGCGCCGAGCTGGGGCTCGCGTCCCTTCCCCAAGGGTGAGCGCAGCGGTCAGTTCGTGACACTGGCGTCGGGTTACGGGAATGACAATGATGCGCTGCCGATCCGCACCGATGCGCGGGTTGTCGCCGCGACCCTGAAGGCTGGCGAGACCGCCGAATATCCGATCGGCAAGGATCGCAAGGCCTATCTGGTGCCGGCGACCGGCGTGATCCAGATCGACGATGTGCGGGCCAATGCCCGTGACGGCGTGGCGATCCAGGATCTGGATGTCATTCGCGTGACGGCGATCGAGGATAGCGAGATCGTGCTGGTCGATGCGGCCTGATGATAAAGGGGAGGGGCGCCAATATTGCGCCCCTTCTTTTCCAGAATATAGAACAGAGTGACCGATTTTATCCGGCTGATCCTGAAAGCATCGTCGCGCTAGAAGGAGGCCAACGAAACGGTCAAGACGAACAGGGAGCCTTCTCATGCTGAACATCGCCATACCGCGCCTCAGCTCCGCCGAATGGCAGGACGTGAAGGCCACCCTGAGCGCCGTTGCCGATTGCGGCTGTGGCGAACCGGCGGCTGCCGGCCCGGTCCGCTCGCGGATCGGCCATGCGCTCGACGCGATCCTGGGGCCGAAAAAGGTCCATCCGGTGACGCTGGCCCCGCATCTGCATGATGTCCGTGCATTTCTCTGCGAATCCGGCCGCACCCGCGCGATCGCCGAACGCCATGTCCCCACACTCGCCGCGCAGGGCTATAGCCGCGCCCAGATCGAAGCACTGGCGCTGCTCGGCGCCTGACCCCATTTCTCGAAAAGAGGATAAGTCCCATGTCCATCCGCACTTCAGAGGTCGACGGCGTCGATCTGGTCATCCTGCCCCCGGTCCGCGATCTGGGCGATGGCTTCTCGGTCCGCCGGGCGTTGCCGTCCGCGCATCGCCGTATGGTCGGCCCGTTCATCTTCTTCGACCAGATGGGCGAGGCGACCTTCAACAGCGGCGAGGGGCTGGACGTGCGGCCGCACCCGCATATCGGCCTTGCCACCGTCACCTATCTGCTGGAGGGCGAAATCCTGCACCGCGACAGCGTCGGATCGGTCCAGTCGATCCGCCCCGGCGAGGTCAACTGGATGACTGCGGGCAGTGGCATCGTCCATAGCGAGCGCACCAGCGATGAAAATCGCGCCAAGGGCGGCAAGCTGTTCGGTCTTCAGACCTGGGTTGCGCTGCCGACGCAGGCGGAAGAGGTCGATCCGGGCTTCGCCCATCACAAGGCCGACGAAATCCCGACGATCGAGGATGCGGGCACCCGCCTGACCCTGATCGCCGGCAGTTCCGATGGTCTGGTCTCGCCGGTGAAGACCTTCTCCGACATGGTCTATGCCGATATCGTGCTGCAGGACGGCGCCCGCTATCAATTGAAGGCCGAACATGTCGAACGGGCCATCTATGTGGTGCAAGGCGAAGTCGAAGTGATCGGCGAGACCGGCGGCTTTACGACCGGTGAACTGGTGGTGTTCAAGCCCGGCGCGGAGATCATCCTGCGCGCCAGGGGCGCGACCCGGCTGATGCTGATGGGCGGCGAACCGCTGCCTGAGAAGCGCCATATCTTCTGGAATTTCGTCTCTTCCTCGCCCGATCGGATCGAGCAGGCCAAGGCCGACTGGCAGGCCCAGCGCTTCGCCCCGGTGCCGCAAGAGCATGAATTCATCCCCCTCCCGGTATAAGGAACAGCATCATGGCCCAGGGTAGCGCCCATATCGGCAAGGACCGGTATCGCACGGAGATCGTCGTCGGCGGTCATGCCATCACCGCCGACGAGCCGGAGGCGTTGGGCGGCGCCAATCTTGGCCCGGCCCCCTATGACCTGCTGCTGGCGGCCTTGGGGGCCTGCACCGCGATCACGCTACGCATGTATGCGGAAAAGAAGGGCTGGCCGCTTGAATCGCTCGACGTGGATTTACGCCTGTCGGGCAAGGAGGAAAAGCGGATCGACCGGACGCTGACGATCGTCGGGCTGGACGCGGAGCAGCGGGCGCGGTTGGCCGATGTTGCCGAGCGGACCCCGGTCACGATGACCTTGAAGCAGGGCCTGCCGATCGCGACGAGCTTGGCCTGATTGGGGTGGTGGTCAGGCCTGGAGCCTGGCCACGATTGCCCTGGCGGCGCGGGTGACATCGTCCCAGGTGATATCGAAACCGGCATCATCGCCATAATAGGGGTCGGTGACCCCGCTGCCTTCCCGTCCCGGCACCAGGTCCATCAGCAGCGACAGGCTGGCGGTGCCGTCGGCGGGGCGGATGCGGCGCAGATTGGCGAGATTGTCGCTGTCGAGCGCGAAGACATGGGTGAAGCGGTGGAAATCCGCCGGCTTCGCCTGCCGCCCGCGATAGAGGCTGATGTCGATGCCATGGCGCCGCGCCACCGCCTGCGCGCGTGGATCGGGCGCATCGCCGACATGCCAGTCGCCGGTGCCGGCCGAATCCACGACGATGTCGAGTCCTGCTTTTTCGGCCTCTGCCCGCAGCGCGGCTTCGGCCAGCGGGGAGCGACAGATATTGCCGAGGCAGACGAACAGGACCGACGCCTGCGTCATTCGGCGGCGGCCGTGCTGAGGCCGAGCGCGGGGATGCCGATCGAGCGGCGGCCGCCAAAATCGGTCCGCGCGACGATCACGCCCAGTTTCTCCATATATTCGATCAAGCGGCGGACGCGGCCGGGCGAACTGGTGCCATAGGCGCGGGCCAGCACCGTGTCCTCGGGGCAGGGCTCGCCCTCCATCGCCGCGCGGGCGATCAGCAGGAAGGGTGCCAGCATATCTTCCGGCACCGGATCGGCGGCGCGGATCGGTTCTTCCCAGCGCGGGTCGGCCGAATCGCTCATGCCGGCGAGCGCCATGGCGAAACGCTTGCGGAAGGCGGGCAGGTCGAGCGGCGGCTTGCGCAGCCCCTTCATCCGACAGCGGACGCCGAAATCCTGGAACAGGGCAGCGACGCTGGGGACGGCTTCGCCCAGGTCCGCGACGATCTCGTCCAGCACGGCGATCACGATCGGCTCATTCTCGCCGAAATCCAGTTCCGGCGCAGTGGGCTTGGCCGACGGCACATCGGCGAGCTGGCGCATGATCTCCTCGGCCGGGCGGGCAGGCGGTTCGGCGCGGGGCGGGGGCGGCGGCATCGATTCCTCCTCGACCCGCGCGAACAGCAATTCCTGAAAATCCTCGCCGGTAGTGATCGGCGGCGGCATCAGCTTGTGGGTGCCACCGCGCGTGCCGGTCTTGACCGAACCGATCTTCACCGCCACCGGGCGGCGCGCGATCGCCGGGCCGAGCCCCAGGAAACGGCCACGCTCCAGATCGCGGATCTGCTCCGCCTGGCGCCGTTCCATGCCCAGCAGGTCGGCGGCACGGGCCATGTCGATATCCAGGAAGGTGCGGCCCATCAGGAAGTTGGAGGCTTCGGCCGCGACATTCTTGGCCAGCTTGGCCAGGCGCTGGGTGGCGATGACGCCGGCCAGGCCGCGCTTGCGGCCACGACACATCAGGTTGGTCATGGCCGCGAGCGACAGGCGCCGGGCCTCGTCCGACACGTCGCCGGCGGCGACCGGGGCGAACATCTGCGCCTCGTCCACCACCACCAGCGCGGGATACCAATGGTCGCGCGGCGCATCGAACAGGGTCGACAGGAAGGTCGCGGCGCAGCGCATCTGCGCTTCCAGTTCCAGCGACTCGAGGCTCAGCACCACCGACGCGCGATGCTCGCGGATGCGGGCCGCCATCTTTACGATCTCGCGCTCATTATAGTCGCCGGCGTCGATCACGACGTGACCATATTCGTCGGCCAGGGTGACGAAGTCGCCTTCCGGGTCGATCACCACCTGCTGCACCATCGGCGCGCTTTCCTCCAGCAGGCGGCGCAGAAGATGCGACTTGCCCGACCCGGAATTGCCCTGGACGAGCAGACGGGTGGCAAGCAGTTCCTCGACATCGACCAGCACGGGATTGCCCGTGCCGTCATTTCCTATGCTGATGCTGGCGGTCACGAACGTCCTTTGGCCCAGCCTGTGGCCTGCGCGCAACCCGTATTGGGCAGTTTGCCAGCGTTGGCCGCGTAATATCTTGACCATCGCATTGTTGCGATGCAGCATCGATCCATCATGGAGAGCATAAACCCCGCCCAATCCGCGCCTGCGATCACGCAGAATCCCGACATCCGTTATCTCGGACGCCTGCTGGGCGATGTCATTCGGGCCTATGGCGGGGAGAAACTCTACAAGCAGACCGAATATATCCGGTCCGCCTCGGTCGACCGCGCGCGCGGGTTGCAGGGCGCGGACCTGACCGACACAGGTCTCGATGCCCTCAATCTAGACGACACGCTCAATTTCACCCGCGGCTTCATGCTGTTCTCGATGCTCGCCAATCTGGCCGAGGATCGGCAGGGCGTGGCGGCGGAGCCGGGCGCCGATGTCGCGTCGGCGGTGGCCAAGCTCGAATCGCATGGCATCGGCAAGGATGCGGTGCTGGAATTGCTGTCGCACAGCCTGATCGTGCCGGTGCTGACCGCCCACCCGACCGAGGTGCGGCGCAAGAGCATGATCGATCACAAGAATCGCATCGCCGACCTGATGCAGCTCAAGGATGCCGGACGGACCGAGACGGATGACGGCGAAAATCTGGACGAGGCGATCTTCCGCCAGATCGCGCTGCTGTGGCAGACGCGCCCGCTGCGCCGCGAAAAGCTGTTCGTGCAGGACGAGATCGACAATGTCCTGACCTATTTCCGTGACATCTTCCTGCCGACACTGCCGGCGCTCTATGGCCGGTGGGAACGGGTGCTGGGCGCGCGGCCCCACAGCTTCCTGCGGGTCGGCAACTGGATCGGCGGCGATCGCGACGGCAACCCGTTCGTCCAGGCACCGCAGCTGCGATCGGCACTGGGACGCGGCTGCGAGGCGGCGCTGGCCTATTATATGGATGCGATCCATGCGCTGGGCGCAGAGCTGTCGGTCTCGACCGAATTGGCGCATGTGCCCGAAGCGGTGCTGGCGCTGGCCGAGGCGAGCGGCGATGCATCGCCGAGCCGGCAGGACGAGCCCTATCGCCGGGCCATTTCGGGCATCTATGCGCGACTGGCGACCACCTATGTCCATCTGGTCGGCAAGGCGCCGCCGCGCCCGTCGGCGCTGAAGGGCGAGCCTTATGCCGCGCCGGGCGATTTCCGCCGCGACCTCGTCACCGTGGCGCAGGGGCTGGCGAGCGAGGGCGATGGTGCGCTGTCGACCGGCGGCGCGCTCGGCCGGCTGATCCGCGCGGTGGAAACCTTCGGCTTCCATCTCGCGACGCTCGACATGCGGCAGAATAGCGATGTGCATCAGCGCGTGGTCGCCGAACTGCTGAAGGTGGCCGGGGTCGAGGCGGATTATGCGGGGCTGGACGAATTTGCCCGCATCGCCCTGTTGCGCAGGGAACTGGCGACCAACCGGCCGCTCGGCACGCGCTTTGCGGAATATTCGGAGGAGACCGCATCGGAGCTGGCGATCGTCCATGCCGCGGCCGAGGCGCACCGCACCTATGGGCCGCAGTGCATCACCCATTATATCATTTCCAAGGCCGAAAGCGTGTCCGACATGCTGGAGGTCAATATCCTGCTGAAGGAAGCCGGGCTGTGGCGCGCGCCGGAAAATGGCGACCCGGCCAAGGCGGCGATCATGTCGATCCCGCTGTTCGAGACGATCGGCGACCTTGAGGCCGCGCCCAAGATCATGACCGCCTATTTCGGCCTGCCCGAAATTGCCGGGGTGGTGCAGGCGCGCGGTCATCAGGAAGTGATGATCGGCTATTCCGACAGCAACAAGGATGGCGGCTACATCACCTCGACCTGGAGCCTCTACAAGGCGAGCCAGGCGCTGGAACCGGTCTTTGCCGAGGCCGGAGCGGCGATGCAGCTGTTCCATGGCCGTGGCGGCGCGGTCGGGCGCGGTGGCGGCTCCGCCTTCAAGGCGATCCAGGCGCAGCCGCGCGGCAGCGTGCAGGGGCGCATCCGTATCACCGAACAGGGCGAGGTGATCGCCGCCAAGTTCGGCACGCGCGACGTGGCGATGACCAATCTGGAAGCGATGACCAGCGCGACCTTGCTTGCCAGCCTGGAACCCGAAGGCGTGTCGGCCAGGGACGCCGCCCGTTTCAGCGCGGCGATGGACGAGCTGTCGAAGAATGCCTTCACCGCCTATCGCGATCTGGTCTACGGCACCGAGGGGTTCAAGGAGTTCTTCCGCCAGCTGACCCCGATCCAGGAAATCTCCGGCCTCAAGATCGGGTCGCGCCCGGCAAGCCGGACCAAGAGCACCGCGATAGAGGATCTGCGCGCCATTCCCTGGGTGTTCAGCTGGGCGCAGGCACGCGTGATGCTGCCGGGCTGGTATGGCTTTGGCCACGCGATCGCCGCGTTCGAGGACAAGGCGCTGCTGGCCGACATGGCCCAGCATTGGTCCTTCCTCCAGTCGGCGCTCGCCAATCTGGAGATGGTGCTGGCCAAATCCGACCTGGGCATCGCCGCGCGATACCTGCCGCTGGTCGAGGACCAGGCGCAGGCGGAGATGCTGTTCGGTCGCATCCGCGAGGGCTGGTCGCTGACCCATGATGGGCTGCTGGCGGTGACCGGCCAGTCCCGCCTGCTGGAAAAGAGTCCGACGACAGAGACGTCGATCCGGCTTCGGCTTCCCTATATCGAGCCATTGAACCTGCTGCAGGTCGAACTGCTCAAACGCTATCGTGCCGGCGAGGATGATTCCCGGATCAAGGAAGGCATCGAACTGTCGATCAACGCGATCGCGACCGCGCTGCGCAACAGCGGCTGAACCGCAACCCCCGGAGCGGGCAGGTCGAGCCGGCCCGCTCTGTAGGATTTTCATCGCTTAACTTCGCACATTTCCCGCACATTTTGATCTTATCGATCAATTGTGGGAAATCATGTTACGCAAGGCCAGCCTGGGCCATCCCCTTATAGCATCGCCGTGCGGCGTAGGACAGGCGCGGTCAGGGGAGGAGTGTGACGCGCCAGGTTTCGCCTTCGATCGGGTCGCCAAAGACGGTGTGGACATCGCTCGACACGCAGACGAAGCCGTGGCGGGCATAGATGCGGCGGGCGGGTTCCAATATCTTGTGGGTCCAGAGCGTGACGGCGCGGTAACCCTTGTCGCGGGCGAATTGCAGGCAGGTGGCGACCAGTGCGTCGCCAATGCCGCGCCGCCGGGCAAAGGGTTCGACATGGAGCAGGCGCAGCCGGGCGAAGCCGTCGCCCTCGTCGGTCAGGAATATCGCGCCGGCCATGACGCCGTCGATCTCCGCGATCCAGCATTGTTCCCGATCGGGCTTGAAGTCGCGCAGGAAGGCGGCGACGGTTTCGGCCTCCAGCGTTTCGAGCGGCCGGCCCCAGCCATGGCTGGCGGCGTAGAGGATCGACTGGCGGGTGACGACCTGGCTGACCTCGCCGGTGCGGAACGGGCGGATGGTGAAGGGGCCGCCGCTGGCCGGATCGAGCAGCAGCCGCGCGCGGGTGAGCGCCTGGAGCAGATCCTGCTGTTCGACACTGTCGAGCCGTTCCAGATCCTGGGCGACGACGGCGCGCTGGCGGCTGTCGATCTGGTCGAAGGCGGCGCGGCCGGTGGCGGTGAGGCGGATCGGGCGGGCGCGGGCATCCTCCGCCTCCTGATCGCGGATGATCCAGTCCTTCTTTTCGAAGCGGGCGATCATACGGCTGAGATAGCCGCGATCCAGGTTCAGTTCGGCCTGGAGGGTGCTGGCGAGGACGGGTTCCAGCCGGGCGATCTCGAACAGCAGCCGTGCCTCTGGCAGGTTGGCGTCGCTGTCGAGGAAGCGCGCGTCGATCGCGCCCACATGGCGGGTGAAGAAGCGGTTGAACGTGCGGATGGTTGCGATGGCCTGTTCCATGCCGATCCATCAGCATGGAATGTTGACGGAGTCAACTATATTTGGAAAGGCGAATGCGGAACGGCCGCAGTCCATGGCCGTCCCGCACCCCAAATCCCTCAGGAGAGGGATGAAGCCTTGGCAGACGGGCCGATCAGTGACCGGCCCGTCCGTTCATGCGATCAATATTTGACGACGACGCCGGCCATCGGGCGGATCGAGTGGAAATTGCCGGTCGTGTCGGCCTGGACGCGCAGGCGGACATTGCTGCGCTCGGCCGAACTGCCAAGGTCGGCCGGCGAGAGTTCGAGGCCCGCGCCATAGGTCATGCCATGATAGTCGCGGCTATCCTTGCCCAGTGCGTCGAAATTGGTCCACTGATAGCCGACCTTGCCGAAGAACATGCTGTCCTTGCCGGCCTTCACGCCGACGCGGCCGGCCGCGCCATATTCCCAGTCGATATCGCCGCTGACGCCCTTTGACACGGTGCCTTCGACGCCGAGCACGAGCGGACCGGCGACATTATAGTTCACGCCCGCCACGCCTTCGACCATGCGGCCCTTGTAGCCGACGGGGGGAATACCCTCCTTGCTGGTCTCGTTGTCATAATTATGCACGCCCGCCATCACGCCGACATAGGGTTCGATGCGACGGGTGGAGCCGCTGTCTTCCTGCGCCATCGCGGCAGCAGGCAACAGGGTGGCGGCAGCAACTGCCGTGAAAAGCAGTGTCTTCATGGGGGTGACCCTTTATCTGTTTCTGAAAATTGGGCCGGGGTGTGGACCCGCCGGCATGTCCCGTGCGCTGCAAGCGTCTGCAAGGACATGGGGGATCAATGGACGGGGCGGCAGGAAGGTTTCCTGAACGAAATGCGAAATATCGATCGAACCATGATTATGTGTTGGAAACGACACGGTTTCTGTCAGGAAGATGAACGAAAGTCGGTCTTTCTGAACGACAGATAAACGTCCGATCTTGAACCGCTTTTCATTCACCACCAATTCAACCGCGGGGCGTTAACCGGGGTCATGAACGATATGAGGAGACAGGCAATGAAGCGGACCGGATCACGATTCCTGGCTGCGCTTGGTCTCGCGAGCGCGATGGCCCTGGGGGGCTGCGCCTATGATGACGGCTATGGTTATGGCGGCGTGAACGTCGGCACCGGCTATTATGGCGGTGGTGGCTATTATGGCGACGGCTATTACGGCCCTTATGGCTATGCGCCGGGCGGCTATGGCGGCTGGTATAACGACTATTATTATCCCGGCAGCGGCTATTATGTCTATGATCGTGGCGGCGCCCGCCATCGCTGGAACGACGGCCAGCGTCGCTATTGGGAGGCACGCCGCAAGGACCGGCCAGGCAATGGTCGTCCCGGTGACGGGCGACCAGGCAATGGGCGACCGGGCTGGGACCGCCCCGGTGATGGCCGTCCCGATGGCGATCGGCCGGGTAATGGACGGCCCGGCAACGGCCGGCCCGGCTGGAATGGCGGCGATGGCCGGCCCAATGACGGCAATTGGAGCCGTCCGCGTCCGCCGCGCGGCAATGATGCGCCCGGTCGCGGGCGTCCGCCGGGCGCCAGCGGTGGTGATCAGCGCTATGTGCCGCAGCCCGGCCAGCGCCCGCCCCAGGCGAGCCGCCCGCCGCGCGACATGGGCGGCAGCGCCCGTCCGGCACCGCGCATGCGGAGTGGTGGTGAAATAAGGGGTGGCCGGGAGCCGGAACGGACCCGGCCCCAGTGATGCGGGAGACGTTCATGAGGGGGATGGCTGGCGCCGCGTTGTTGCTGGGCCTGGTGAGTCTGGCCGCCTGTGACGGGCGGGAGGAAAGTGCGATCGACAATCTGGCCAATGGCGCCAATGCCAGCCAGGTCGAGAATAATGTCCGGGCCGAGGCGCAGGCGCTGATGGAGCCGCTGGCGCCGCCGGCGCCCGGCACGCCCGGCGGCCTGCCGGTCGAACCGGCGCCGGCCGAGGAAGGGGCGATCGATCCCGACAGCGCGCAGGGCGCGGCGCAGGTGGTGCAGGGCTATTATGGCTTGCTGGAGGAAAAGCGCTTCAGCGACGCGCAGGATCTGTGGAACGATCAGAGTGTGATCGGCGCGCAGGATGATGCGCATTTCGCCGCGCGCTTCCGTGGTTTCAGCGAGATCCATGCCAATATCGGCAGCCCGGCCGAGATCGAGGGTGCGGCGGGATCGAGCTTCGTGACGGTGCCGGTGCAGGTCTATGGCCGGCTGAAGGCGAACGGCAAGCCCTGGTATCGGCTGCGCCAGGTGGTGCTGCGTCGGGTCGATGAGGTGCCGGGCGCGAGCGAGGCGGATCGGCGCTGGCATATCGAATCGATCGGCGCCTATGTCGCGCCGCCGGCGGACGAGGCGGACAATGCGACCCAGACCGCGCAGTTGATTTCCGCGACCGACGGCCTGGCCCGGAAACACTGACGCGCAAACGCAGACACCGGCGCGGCAGGGCCGCACCGGTGTCGAGGCTGGGCCTGCCGCCATGCCCATGAGGGCTGACGGTGGCCTTGACGGCGTATCGCTTAGGCGACGGTCGCCTTGACGATCTTGCCCGGAGTCTTGGGCGGCTCACCCTTGGGCAGCGCGTCGACATGTTCCATGCCCGAGGTGACTTCGCCCCAAACGGTATATTGGCCGTCGAGGAAGGTGGCGTCGTCGAAGCAGATGAAGAACTGGCTGTTGGCGCTGTTCGGGTTCATCGCGCGGGCCATCGAGCACACGCCGCGGACATGCGGTTCGCGGCTGAATTCGGCCTTGATGTCGGGCAGCTTGGAACCGCCCATGCCGGTGCCGGTCGGATCGCCGCCCTGCGCCATGAAGCCGGGGATGACGCGGTGGAAGACCACGCCGTCATAGAAGCCGTCCTTGGCAAGGCTGGTGATGCGTTCGACATGGCCGGGCGCCAGATCCGGGCGCAGCTTGATCACGACGTCGCCGCCGCTGTCGAGGGAAAGGGTAAGGGTTTCGTCGGCCATGAAAGATCCTCTCATTGGGGAAGGCGTTGATGGCCCCATATAGAGGCTTGGGATGGGGATGGAAGCGGCTGTTTGGCAAAGCCTGTCCCATCTGTTGCCAAAGCGCGTCCAAGCCCATTGCAATTATATTGTGCATCGGCGAAAGCATCGCAATGTTACAGGAACCGGACAGTTGCGCGCGCCATGACCGAACGTGGCGATTTGGCCGAGCCGCGGCCGCACGAGGAGCTTGCTGACGAGAGCCTGATCTCGGCCGGTATGGAGCAGGCCGAGTCGAGCCTGGACGAGGATGACCGGCTGAAGCCCGAATTCCTGTCCGCCGTGCTGGATGCGGTGGACGAAGGCGACATCGACCATGCGCGCGAGCTGGTATCGCCGCTGCACCCCGCCGACATCGCCGACCTTCTGGAACTGACCCCGTCGGAACAGCGCGGCGACGTGGCGGCTGCGCTGGGCGACCTGGTCGGCGCGGAGGTTCTGTCCGAACTCAACGACTATGTGCGCGACGACCTGATCGGGTCGCTGGCGCCCGAGCAGGTTGCCGAATTCGCCTCCGAACTCGATACTGACGACGCCGTCGCGATCATCGAGGATATGGAGGAGGCCGACCAGCAGGCGGTGCTGGAGGCGATGGAGCCGGAAGATCGCGCCGCGATCGAATCCGCGCTTTCCTATCCCGAAGAATCCGCCGGCCGCCTGATGCAGCGCGACCTGGTCGCGGTGCCCGAGCATATGACGGTCGGCCAGGTGATCGACTATCTGCGCGACAATGGCGACCTGACCCGTGATTTCTGGGAAATCTTCGTCGTCGATGAAGGCCATAAGCCGATCGGCACCTGTCAGCTCAGCTGGGTGCTGACCTGTCCGCGCGGCGTTGCCATGGCCGACCTGATGAAGCGCGAGCAGACGCTGATCCCGGTCGACATGGATCAGGAAGAAGTGGCGCTGCGCTTTCAGAAATATGCGCTGATTTCCGCCGCTGTGGTCGATGGCAGCGGCCGGCTGGTCGGCATGATCACGGTCGACGACATCGTCCACATCATTTCCGAGGAAGCGGGCGAGGATATCCTGCGCCTGTCGGGTGCGGGCGAAGGCGACATCAACGAGCCGGTGATGGACAGCTATCGCGCGCGCGTGCGCTGGCTGCTGACCAATTTGCTGACCGCGCTGGTCGCGTCGACGATCATCGGCATTTTCGAGCATACGATCGAGCAGATGGTGGCGCTCGCCACGCTGATGCCGATCGTCGCGGGCGTGGGCGGCAATGCCGGCAGCCAGACCATGGCGGTGACGGTGCGCGCGCTTGCCACCAACCAGATTACCGGGTCGAACGCCCGCCGCACCATATTGCGCGAAATTCGCGTGGCGCTGCTCAACGGCTGCACCGTGGCGCTGGTGCTGGGGCTGGGCGTGGGGCTGGTGTTCCACAATGTCGCGCTGGGCGGCGTGATTGCCGCGGCGATGATGACCAATATCGTGACGGCCGGGTTGGCCGGCGCGGCGGTGCCGTTGGCGTTCGACCGGATGAACCTCGACCCGGCGGTGGCATCCTCCATCTTCGTCACCATGATCACGGATTCGATGGGCTTCTTCGCTTTTCTGGGGCTGGCGACGGCGGCGGGATTGACCGGCTGAACCGCCGCCCCATCTAGACGCCAATGCCGCTGCACCTGACCAAGATCGCCTTCCAGAGCGAAAGCCCCGCGACCCTCAAGGCCTGGCTGGAAAGCCATGCGGACGAGGCGCACCTGACCACCCGCTATCTGCCCAAGCGGCTGGAGGAGATGGAGGGCGGATCGCTCTACTGGATTCACGGCCATGCGCTGGTCGGGCGCAGTCCGATCCTGGGTTTCCAGGAGACCGGGCAGGGGCGCTATTGGATCCGGCTGGCGCCACGGCTGATCCCGGTACGGACGGCGCCCAAGCGCGCGCATCAGGGCTGGCGCTATCTGGAGGACAAGGACGCGCCGCCCGATCTGGGCGGCGGCGAGGCGGACGATCTGGAAGCGATGCCGCCCGCCATGCTGAACGAACTGGCGCGGCTGGGGCTGGTCTGACGCCAGCCCCAGCACGGGATCAGATCATCGGCTTGCCGTCGGCCTTCACCACGGCGCCGCCCTTCATCACGAAGCCGACCTTTTCGAGCTGGCGGACATCGGCCAGCGGATCGCCGTCGACCGCGATCAGGTCGGCATAGCGGCCGGCCTGCAACGTGCCGACATCGGCGCTGCCCAACAGGTCGGCGGCATTGGCGGTGGCGGCCTTGATCGCCTCCATCGCCGGCATGCCCGCGCGCACCATCAGCGCGAATTCCTGGGCATTTTCGCCATGGTCGGACAGGCCGAACGTGTCGGTGCCGAAGGCGATCTTGACCCCGGCGGCATAGGCATCGCGCAGATTCTTCTGCAGCAGCGGGCCGATCACCAATGCCTTTTCGGCGGTCGAGGGATTGAGCTGTTCGGGATGTTCCCTGGCGCGCTGATAGACGCGCTCGCCCACCAGCATGGTCGGCACCAGATAGGCGCCATATTGCTTGAAGATCTTGTAGCTGCCGGCGTCGGCATAGGAGCCATGCTCGATCGAATCGACACCCAGTGCGATCGTGTGGTCGATCGCCTCCTTGCCATGGGCATGGGCCGCGACCTTCATGCCCAGGCTATGGGCGGTGTCGATCACCGCCTTGATCTCCTCGTCGGTCATCAGCTGATGCTTGGGATCGTCGCCGATCGACATGACCCCGCCTGACGGCATGATCTTGATGAGGTCGGCGCCCTCGCGCTTCAGCCGGCGCACGGCGATGCGGGCGGCTTCCGGGCTGTCGATCACATTGTCGCTGATATGGGGAATGTCGGCAAATTCGACGCGCAGGCCGTTGACCGCGTCGCCATGGCCGCCGGTGGGGCCGAGCGGCGTGCCCGCCACCCACAGGCGCGGGCCGGGAATGACGGCGCCGTCGATCGATTTCTTGAGCGCGACGATCACCTGGGTATCGGCGCCGCAGTCGCGGACCGAGGTGAAGCCCGCCAGCAGCGTGTTGCGCACGAAGCCGGTCGCCTCGATCGCGTCCTCATAGGCGCTGCGCGTCACGGCGTTGCGGATCGGGTCGCCGGCGTGCCAGCCGGCGGTGATATGGTCATGGGTGTCGATGAGGCCGGGCAGCACGGTCTTGGCCGACAGGTCGATCACTTCCGCACCGGCGGGCGTGACGAAGCCCGACTGGATCGCGGTGATGCGATCGTCATGAATCAGGATCGACACTTTCTCGCGCGCGGCGGCGCCGGTGCCGTCGATCATCCGTCCGGCATGGACCACGACATCCTTGGCCATCGCGGCCGGTGCCGACACTGCGACCAGTGCCGCCATGCTGCATGCGGCCAGCGCCGCTGCCTTCCCCCAGATCATGTAACCCCCTGTTTAATTTGATGGCGGCAGCGTCGCGCGCACCGAGCCGGCCGTCAACGGATTTATATCAGGTGCGAGCGTGGAGCCGTTCGCCGACCATCCGCAGATCGGCGACGAAGCGGGCCTGTTCTTCCGCCTGACGATCGGGGTCGGGCAGGCGCAGCAGGTAGCTGGGATGGACGGTGATCCAGGCTTCGGCGCCGTCGTCGAGCGGGATGGGACGACCGCGCATCTGGCTGATCGTCACCGGCTTGCCCAGCAGGGCGCGGGCGGCGGTGGCGCCCAGGGCGACGATGATGCGCGGGCGGATCAGGTCCAGTTCCTGCTCCAGCCACCAGCGGCAGGCCCTGATCTCCGGCACGTCGGGCGTCTGGTGCAGGCGGCGCTTGCCGCGCTGTTCATATTTGAAATGCTTGACGGCGTTGGTGACATAGGCGCGCGCCCGATCCACGCCGGCCTCGGCCAGCGCGGCGTCGAACAAGTGGCCGGCGGGGCCGACAAAGGGGCGGCCGGCCAGATCTTCCTGATCGCCCGGCTGTTCGCCGATGAAGAGCAGCGATGCGTCGAGCGGACCTTCGCCAAACACGGTCTGCGTGGCTGGCCCGTGCAAGGGGCAGCGGGTGCAGGCCATCGCCTCGTCGCGCAGCGCCTGCCAGGCGGCGCGGCTATTGCCGGTGCGGGCTGCACGACGCGGCGCGGTGGCGATCATCGCCGCCTCGCGCGCCTGGGCGCCGGCGATCAGATCGGGGATGAGGGCGGCTTCGGGCAGGTTGCGCCAATATTTGCGCGGCATTTCCGACAGCATCGCCCCGGTCTTCAGTCGGGCCGGGTTGAAGATGGCGGCATAATAGCCCTTCCACACATCTTCGACGGGATCCTCTGCCGGGGCGTCGCCGCGCTGCGCCCCGGGGCCTTCGGTCAGCACTTCGCCATCCCAATGGATACTGATTTCCGGTGTCAGGATCGACCAGCGCATCGACGCGAAGCGGCGGGTGAAGAAGCCGGCATTGGCGCGGACGATATGATGGTCCGGCTCGAACCAGGCGATGAAGCGGGGGGCGTCGCCTTCATCCAGTTCTCGGAAGCGGACGAAGGCGCGCATCTTGTGGATATCGCGCCGCACCGCCTTGGCCAGATCCTCGACACGGCGCAGCAGCGGGTCAGCGCGGTCGTCCATCCGGCCCGGCCGAGCACGCACCGCCAGCAACAGGCTGTAGAGCAGCGCGAAGCGGGCGGGATCGCAATGCAGGATCGCGCTTTGCGCCAGTTCGACGAAGGCGCGCGGCACGGGAAAGGCTGCGTTCGCCGGGGTGGCGGGCAGGGGCGTCGCATCGCTGCCGAACAGGTCGGGCGCAGCGCTGCCCGCAACATCCCACAGGATGGCGTCGGCGGGAACGGTGGCGAGAGCCAGCGCGCGGGCGGCGTCGCGCCAGCCTTCGAAATCGTCCGGCCCCGCCAGCGTCACCCGATACATGGTGGTCCGGTCAGTCCTCCGCCTCGGCGCGGGCCAGTTCGGCGGGCTTGCGCTTGGCGAAGAGCTTCGCCAGTTCCTCCTCCTTGGCCTTGCTCAGTTCCTTGGCCGCAGCCGGGAACATCTCCTCCTCTTCCTCGTCGATATGGTGGAGATAGCGTTTCTTGAGCTGGTCGAAGGTGCGGCGCCAGGCGTCGCCGTTGAATTTGAGGCCGTCCAGCTCCTCCAGATAATCGTCGATTTCCTTATGCTCGGACACGCTGTGCTGGGCGTCCTCGCGCAGGTCCGGCTGGGCGAGCATGGTGGCGTAGAGGGTTTCCTCCTCGGCGGCGGCATGGGCGGTCACTTCGACCCTGAACTGGTCGAACAGCTTTTCCAGTCGTTCGTCATCCTTTTCGCGCATGGCTTCCGCCATCTTGGCGAACAGCTGGCGATGGGCGTCATGATCCTGTTTCAGGCGATCGAAGATATCGGCGTCGGCCACGGGCAATCCTCCTTCAAGCGATGAAGGAGGAAACGAGAATTGGGCGGAAAGGGTCCGGCGCCTAGCCGAACAGCGCGTGGAAGATGATCGCGACCGGAATCCAGAGCAGCGCGCCCAACAGGCTGGTGGCCCAGAGCTGAAGCAGGTCGCGCCGGAAGCGCAGGCGCAGCCCGGCATGGGACAGGCCACTATGGTCGAGCATCTGCCAGCGATGTTCGAGCGCGCGCGCGGCGATGGCGAAACCGCCGATCGCGATGATGACGCCGAGGTGCAGGACCAGCGAGCCGCCCATCTTCGCGACGATGAAGATCTGAAGCAGGCAGAAGACGACAAGGGCGGCCGCAAGGTGGGTGCTGATCCGCTTGGCAAAGCCGGTGCCGTTGCGCCCGGTGGCCTGAATGTCGAAAAGTGTCGCCAAAGTCCCGATCCCCTTGCTGATCGTGTTACAAGAGTTTCATGAACTGTGCTTGCGATCAACCGCAAAATTGCCTCGCTTCCCCTTAAAAAAGTTCCATCTGCGTGGCCGGACGCCGCAACTGCGCGGACAGATCGACTCGGTCGGCCAACTGGACCGGGCGCCAGTCGGCGGTGATGAGGAAGGGGCGCAGCTTGACGATCGATGTGGTCAGGCGACCGACATCCTCCAGTCGCAGCCGGCGATGGCTGCGGCTGGCAAGGATGCGGTCGACCGCCTTTACCCCCAGGCCGGGCACGCGCAGCAGCAGTTCGCGTGGTGCGCGGTTGACGTCGACCGGGAAGCTGGCGCGATGCTGCAACGCCCAGGCGAGCTTGGGATCGATGTCGAGCGGCAGGCAGCCGCTGTCCCTGTCGGTCGCGGCGGCGATCTCCGTGGCGGAATAGCCGTAGAAGCGCATCATCCAGTCCGACTGGTAGAGCCGATGTTCGCGCATCAGCGGCGGACGCTGGAGCGGCAGCACACTGCTGGGCGAGGGGATGGGGGAGAAGGCGCTGTAATAGACGCGGCGCAGCCGGTGCCGGTCATAGAGGCTGCTGGCCCGCTGGATGATGGCGCGATCGTCGGCGGCATCGGCACCGACGATCATCTGGGTCGACTGGCCGGCCGGGGCAAAGCGCGGGGCATGGCGATATTTGCGGCGGGCGTCGCCCATATCGTCCATCTGGTTGCGCATCTGCGCCATCGCGTCCTCGATCCGGCCGCCGTCCTTTTCGGGGGCCAGGCGCTTGAGGCCCGGTTCGGTCGGCAGTTCGACGTTGATCGACAGCCGGTCGGCGTGCAGCCCTGCCTGACGCAGCAGTTCCGGATCGGCGTCGGGAATGGTCTTCAAATGGATATAGCCGCGAAACTCATGATCCTCGCGCAGGCTGCGGGCGACCTCGACCATCTGCTCCATCGTATAGTCGGACGAGCGGATGATGCCGGAGGAGAGGAACAGCCCCTCGATATAGTTGCGGCGATAGAAGCTGAGCGTGAGATCGACCACCTCGCGCGCGGTGAAGCGGGCGCGGCGGACATCGCTCGACCGGCGGTTGATGCAATAATGGCAGTCGAAGATGCAGCTGTTGGTCAGCAGGATTTTCAGCAGTGAGATGCAGCGGCCGTCGGGCGCATAGGCATGGCAAATGCCCATGCCTTCGGTCGAGCCTATCCCCTTGCCGTCGCGCGAATCCCGCTTGGTCGTGCCGGACGAGGCGCAGGACGCATCATATTTGGCGGCATCGGCAAGGATTTCGAGCTTTTCACGGGTGGACAGGGCGGACATATGTTCATGTTACGTTCCTGAATCCGGCTTGTCCATAATCCAGATCAGGCTGGTTCCTCGTCCAGCACCTGGCGCACCTTGCCGGCGAGCTGGTCCATGGTGAAGGGCTTGGCCAGGAAGGCGACGCCGGGATCGAGCATGCCGTTATGGACGATGGCGTTGCGGGTATAGCCGGTGGTGTAGAGGACGCGCAGCTCTGGTCGGTCGGCACGGGCGCGGTCGGCCAGGATGCGGCCGTTGATGCCGGGCATGACGATGTCGGTGAACAGCAGGTCGACCCGCGGTTCGATCGCCAGCATCGCCAGCGCCTGCTCGCCGTCGGCCGCCTGAACGATGGTGTAGCCAAGTTCGCGTAGCGAATCGACGGACATGTGGCGCACCCGATCCTCATCCTCGACCACCAGGATGATCTCATCCCCCTGAGCGCGGGGCAGGTCTGGCGCGATGGCAGGCGCAACGGGATCGGTGGCTATCGTGCCATAATGGCGCGGCAGGTAGATCTTGATCGTGCTGCCCTGACCGGGTTCGGAATAGATTTTCACATGGCCGTGCGACTGGCGGACGAAGCCGAACACCTGGCTGAGGCCCAGACCCGTGCCCTTGCCCACGCCCTTGGTGGTGAAGAAGGGATCGAAGGCGCGCTCGACCACGTCGGGCGTCATGCCGGTGCCGCTGTCGGTGACCGATACCAGCACATATTGGCCGGGAACGACCTCCGCATGGGCGGCGGCATAGGCATCGTCCAGATAGGCATTGCCGGTCTCGACAGTCAGTCGGCCGCCACCGGGCATGGCGTCGCGGCCGTTGACGCACAGGTTCAGGATCGCCGCTTCCAGCTGGCCGGGGTCGATGCTGGCCCGCCACAGGCCGCCGGCCAGCACGGTTTCCACCCGCACCCGCTCGCCGATCGTCCGGCGCAGCATGTCCGACATGCCGCCCACCAGCTTGTTGAGGTCGGTCGGCTGCGGCGCCAGTGGTTGCTGGCGGGAAAAGGCGAGCAGCCGCGCGGTCAGTTGCGCGGCGCGCTGTGCGCCCTCGGTCGCATTGTCGAGGCCGCTGCTGATGCGTCGGTCGGTATCGGCGGGCAGGCGGCGGCGCGCCATGTCGAGCGAACCGATGACGACCGCAAGCATATTGTTGAAGTCATGGGCGATGCCGCCGGTGAGCTGGCCGATCGATTCCATCTTCTGTAACTGACGGACCTGGGCCTCCATCGCCGTGCGCTGTTCCGCTTCGCTGACCAGCCGGGCATTGGCGTCGGTGAGCGCTCGTTCGCTGACGACCGCCTCGATCATGCGGCGACGCGCATTGCGCAGCGCCAGCAGGCCCAGGATGATGACCAAAGCCGCGCTGATGGCCAGGCTGGTGGTGACCCAGAAGCTCAGCCGGTTGGCCTCGATACTGCGCAGGCGCAGCAGGTCGGTCTCGCGCGCCTTCATGGCGGTGATATGGGCATGGATGCCGGCCATCGACATCAGCCCCGGCGCGAAGGCGTTGGGATCGACCGGTCCGTTACGCCGCCGCAGTTCGATCCCGCCTTCCAGCAGGGTCAGGCGCTGCGCCAGCATCTGGCCCAGTCGGTCTGTCGCCTGCGCCTGGTCCGGATTGTCGCGGACATCGGCACGCAATTGCGCGACCTCTCGCCGCCAGTCCGCCTTGAACGCGTCGAACGGCCCCAGGAAGGGATCCTGCCGGGTCAGCATATAGCCGCGCTGGGCGCTTTCGGCGGCCTGGACTCGCGACAGGATGACCGACAGGCGGTTTTCGACGCGCAGCGTATGATTGACCCAGCCGATTTCGGCCTGTTGGCTGCGGTAGAGCCAGATGGTGCCGCTCACCGCAACGACGACGGTGGCAAGAGCGAGCAGCAGAACGACGAGGGATCGTTCGGGACGGAGCGCGTTCATCTGGCCTTAATGGGCAATTAACAACGGTGGGGCAACCCGCTTGTGTCCGTTCCGCGACGGACCGTTACGGTTATGTTCGGGCGCTTCGTTGAACCGGTCGGCAAAGAGGGGGCAGGATCATGGACAGACGCGATTTTCTGACGCGGGGCCTGGGCGGGCTGGGCGCCCTGTCGCTGGCGGCGGGGGCCGATGCGGCCACGTTGTTCGATCCGCTGGCCGGGCTGGAGCCGATCCGTGCGACGCCCGACCGCATCTTCCGCATCACCGTCTGCCTGCGGCCCTTCCGTGCCGCCGGGCCGCGCATCGCAGTGGAAGAGGTCGGGCGCAAGCGGGTCGTCCATCATTATGGCCATGGCGGCAGCGGCTGGTCCTTGTCCTGGGGATCGGCCGAGGTCGCGGTCGGCATGGCGCTGGCCGAGGGGATGACGGATATTGCCGTGATCGGCGCCGGCGCGATCGGCCTTACCACCGCGCTCACGGCGCAGCGCGCCGGGGCGAAGGTGACGATCTATGCCAGGGAGCAATTTCCCGACGTGCGATCGGCGCGGGCAACCGGCACCTGGTCGCCCGATTCACGGATCGCGATGGAAGGCGGTGTCGATGCCGGCTTTAGCGATCGCTGGGAGGCGATGGCGCGGCGGTCCTTCGCTTTCTATCAGGGGCTGCTCGGCCTGCCGGGCGATCCGGTGGAATGGACCGACCGTTACATGCTGTCGGATGGTCCGGCCGTTGCGCCTACTGTCGAGATGGTGACGCCGGAGCGGCCCGATCGCTTCATTCGGCTGGAGGAGCGGCTGCATGACATCATGCCGCGATCGGTCGAGCTGGCGCCGGGCACGCATCCCTTCAGCACGCAGCGGGCACGGCGCAGCAGTTCGCTGACCTTCAATGTCGCCGACCTCGCCCATCAACTGACCACCGATTTCCTGATCGGCGGCGGCCGCATCGTGCCGATGGAATTGCACCAACCCAATGACGTGACGCGGCTGAAGCAGAAGACGGTCATCAACTGCACCGGCTATGGCGCGCGGGCGCTGTGGCGCGACGAGAGTGTCGTGCCGGTACGCGGCCAGATCGCCTGGCTGATCCCGCAGCCGGGCGCCACCTATGGCGTCTATCATGACAAGCTGGCGATGCTGGCCCGGCGCGACGGCATTGTCGTGCAGGAGGTCGGTGAGGACGACTGGTTCGGCTATGGCGACGCCAACGAAGCCCCCGACCGCGCCGCTGCCGAGGCATCGGTGCGCAAGCTGGCGGGCTTCTGGAAATAGCGCGCCCCGGCGTCGCCCTTGCCAACCGGCTGTGGCGCGGCCATCAGGCGGGGCATGCAATGGCAATTCTGGATCGACCGCGGCGGCACCTTTACCGACGTGGTGGCACGCGACCCGCAAGGGGTTCTTCACACCGCCAAGCTGCTGTCGAGCGACCCTGAACGCTATGCCGACGCGGCGGTGGAGGCGATCCGGCGGCTGACCGGCGCGGGCGACGGGGCGATCCCGTCCTGCACGCTGCGGATCGGCACGACCATCGCCACCAATGCGCTGCTGGAGCGCAAGGGCGAGCCGGTGCTGCTGGCGATTACGAAGGGATTCCGCGACGCCATCCGCATCGGTTATCAGGACCGGCCGGACCTGTTCGCGCGGCGGATCGACCTGCCGTCGCCGCTCCATGCCGATGTCGTGGAGATGGACGAGCGGCTGATGCAGGATGGCACTATCCTGACGCCGCTGGACGAGGCGGCGGCGCAGGCGGCGTTGCAGCGTGGCTATGATGCCGGGCTGCGCGCGGTCGCGATCGTGCTGATGCACGGCTATCGCTATCCCGCCCATGAGCAGGCGCTGGCGCGGATCGCCCGGCAGATCGGCTTTACCCAGATATCGGTCAGTCATGAGGTCGCGCCGCTCATCAAGCTGGTCGGGCGGGGCGATACGGTGCTGGCCGACGCCTATCTCTCGCCGGTGCTGCGCGCCTATGTCGACGGGCTGGGCGCGGCGCTGGGCGAGGATGCCGACATGCTGTTCATGCAGTCCAATGGCGGGCTGACGCGGGGCGACCTGTTCCGCGGCAAGGATGCGGTATTGTCCGGCCCGGCCGGCGGCATCGTCGGCCTGGCCCGCACCGCCGAGCAGGCGGGCTTTGGCGAGGTGATCGGTTTCGACATGGGCGGCACGTCGACCGACGTGTCCCATTATGCCGGTAGCTATGAACGCGACAATGAGGCGCGGGTGGCGGGCGTGCGGCTGCGCGCGCCGATGATGCGCATCCACACCATCGCGGCGGGCGGCGGCTCCATCTGTTCGGTGGTCGACGGGCGTTTTCGCGTCGGGCCTGAATCGGCCGGCGCGGTGCCGGGGCCAGCCTGCTACCGGCGCGGCGGGCCGCTGACCATCACCGATTGCAATGTCATGCTGGGCAAGGTGCAGCCCGATTTCTTCCCCAGCCTGTTCGGCCCCAGGGGCGACCAGCCGCTCGACCGGGACGCGGTCGAGGCGCGCTTTGCCGACATCTGTGCGCAGGTGGAGGCGCAGACCGGCCGGGTGATGAGCGCGCAGGAGGCGGCGCAGGGCTTCATCGCCGTCGCCGTCGCCAGCATGGCCAATGCGATCAAGCGCATCTCGGTCGCGCGCGGCCATGATGTGGCGCGCTATACGCTGGCGAGCTTTGGCGGGGCGGGCGGGCAGCATGCCTGTCTGGTCGCCGACGCGCTGGGCATGGACCGGGTGATGATCCATCCGCTGGGCGGCGTCCTGTCCGCCTATGGCATGGGCCTGGCCGACCGGCGTGCGGTGCGCGAGCGGACGCTGGCACTGCCGCTGGACGATGCGGGCGCCGACGCGCTGACGGCGGCGATCGCCGAGCTGGCAGAGCAGGCGCGCGCCGACCTGCCCGAGGCGGAGCGGAGCGAGACGGTGCTGCGGCTGCGCTATGATGGCACCGACAGCCTGTTCGATGTGATGCTGGGCGATCGGGCGGCGATGCTGGCCGATTTCGAGGCACAATATCAGGCCCGCTTCGGCTATGGCGGCACCGGCACCATATTGGTCGACATGGTGCGGGTCGAGGCGATCGCGCCGACCGCCGAGGATATGGGCAAGGTGGCGACCATCGCGACCCAGCCGGCCGCGCCGCTGGCGCAGGTGACGCTGGCGGGGGTGCAGGCGCCGGTGTTCGACCGGGCCGGGCTGACGCTGGACAGCATCGTCGATGGCCCGGCGCTGATCAGCGACCCGGTGTCGACCACGGTGGTCGAGCCGGGCTGGCGCGCGCGGCTCGATGCGATCGGCAATCTGGTCCTGACCCGTCATGCGCCGCGCCCGGCGCCCGCCGCCGATGACGGCACCGCCGTCGATCCGGTCCGGCTGGAGGTGATGGGCGGCCTGTTCATGGCGATCGCCGAGGAAATGGGCGCCGCGCTCCAGCACAGCGCCTCCTCGGTCAATATTCGCGAGCGGCTCGATTTCTCCTGCGCCCTGTTCGACGCGGCCGGCAATCTGGTCGCCAATGCGCCGCACATGCCGGTTCACCTGGGCAGCATGGGGGAAAGCATCCGCGCGGTCATGCGCCGGCGCGGGATCGGCGCCGATGGCCGGGCGATCGACGGGCGCGGCATGTTGCCGGGCGACGTCTATGCGCTCAACGCGCCCTATGATGGCGGCACGCACTTGCCCGACGTGACGGTGGTGATGCCGGTGTTCGTCGACGGAGCGGCGCACGCGCCTGCCTTCTATGTCGCGGCGCGCGGCCATCATGCCGATATTGGCGGCATCTCGCCCGGCTCCATGCCGCCCGACAGCCGCAGCATCGAGGAAGAGGGCATCGTCCTCGATAATGTCCTCGTGGTCGATCAGGGCCGCTTCCTGGAGGGCGATCTGCGGACGCTGCTGGGCGCCGGCCGCTGGCCCTCGCGCAATATCGACCAGAATATTGCTGACCTGTCCGCCCAGATCGCCGCCTGCGCCAAGGGCGCGGCCGAGTTGCAGCGGATCAGCGGCGATTATGGCGCCGATGTCGTGGCCGCCTATATGGGCCATGTGCAGGATCAGGCCGAGGCGGCGGTGCGCCGGCTGATCGATCGCCTGTCCGACGGGCACTATCGCTATGCGATGGACAATGGGGCGGAGGTGGTCGTCAATGTGACGATCGACCGGGCGGCACGCGGCGCGACGGTGGATTTCACCGGCACCTCGGGCCAGTTGCCGGGCAATTTCAACGCGCCCTTGTCGGTCGCGCGTGCGGCCCTGCTCTATGTCGTGCGGACGCTGGTGGACGAGGCCGTGCCGATGAATGACGGCTGCCTCAAGCCCATGACTTTGGTGGTGCCGGAGGGATCGCTGCTGCGGCCGCTTTATCCCGCGGCGGTGGTCGCCGGCAATGTCGAGACCAGTCAGGTCGTCACAGACGCGCTGTTCGGCGCGCTGGGCGTGATGGCGGGCGCGCAGGGGACGATGAACAATTTCACCTTCGGCAATGCGCGCCACCAATATTATGAGACGATCTCGGGCGGATCGGGCGCCGGGCCGGATTTCGACGGCGCCGATGTAGTGCAGACCCACATGACGAACAGCCGCCTGACCGACCCCGAAATATTGGAAAGCCGATTCCCGGTGCTGCTGGAGGAATTTTCGATTCGGCCCGGATCGGGCGGCGCGGGCGCCCATCAGGGCGGCAATGGCGGGCTGCGCCGCATCCGCTTCCTGGAGGATATGACCGCCGGCATCCTGGCCAACCGGCGCAGCGTGCCGCCCTTTGGCCTCGACGGCGGCGCGCCCGGCGGGCTGGGGCGCAACTGGGTCGAGCGTGGCGACGGCCGGATCGAGATGCTGGGCGCGACCGGATCGGCGCAGATGGCACCGGGCGACGTCTTCGTGATCGAGACGCCGGGGGGCGGCGGATTCGGCAAGGGCTGATCCGCCTCCGCCCGCAGCCAGCGAACGGAGGCGGGGAGGCGGAGTGCGCTAGTCCCGCCAGCTCTTGTCGGTGCGGTCGATCAGGCGGACCATCGCCTGGAAATCGGGCACGCCGACGCCCACCGGCAATTGTACGCCGGCGAGATCCCGCTGATGCACGGCGATGACATCGGCCGGGATCTCCACCGGCGTGCCGGCGGCGCAGGCCGCGACCTGAATCTCGCAGGCGCGCTGGAGCATCCATTGCATCAGGAAGGCTTCGGGCAGGCTCTTGGCCATCACCAGCGTGCCATGGTTGCGCAGCATCATGATTCGCCGCTCGCCGAGGTTGGCGATCAGCCTTTCCCCTTCCTCCGGCCGGATCGTGACGCCTTCAAAGTCATGATAGGCGATCCGCCCGGCAAAGGCGGCGGCGTAGAAATTGATCGGCCGCAACCCTTCGCGCGTGGCGCTGACCGCCATGCCCGCCGTGCTATGGGTGTGGATGATGCAATGGGCGTCGGCCAGGTGGCGGTGGAACACGCTATGCTGGGTGAAGCCGGCGCGATTGACCGGATAGGGGCTACCGTCCAGCACATGGCCGTCAATGTCGATCTTGACCAGGTTGGATGCGGTGACCTCGCTGTAGAGCAGGCCGAACGGGTTGATGAGGAAGGCGTTCTCCTCATCGGGGACGCGCAGGGTAATATGGTTGTAGATGAGTTCCGACCAGCCGAGATGGTCGAAGATGCGGTAGCAGGCGGCGAGCTGCTGGCGCGCCTCCCATTCGGCGGGCGACATGTCGGGCTGTCTGGCGGCACTTGCCATGGCCATCCTCCTTTATATTATGGGCGCCACTATCCTCCGCTCGACGCAATCTGTCGAGGGAAAGGGCGTGAAAGCCCTGCAGGGGTTGAATTTGCCCGACTCTGCTGATAGGGCGCGCCCCACATGCCTCAGGGTGACCTGTGGCGACTCACGGATTTTTATATTCGGTCGGCCCGTCGGGAGGGTTTCATTCCTGGCGATCCGCCCGTTTTCGATTGGAGATTGACGGACTTATGCAGATCATCGTTCGCGACAACAATGTCGACCAGGCCCTCCGCGCGCTCAAGAAGAAGCTGCAGCGTGAAGGCGTGTATCGCGAAATGAAGCTGCGTCGTCACTACGAGAAGCCTTCGGAAAAGCGTGCGCGCGAAAAGGCGGCTGCTGTCCGCCGCGCCCGCAAGCTGGAGCGCAAGCGCGCCGAGCGCGACGGCGTCCGTTAAGGATTGCCGATATCAGGACGGCCGGTTCGCGGTCGTCCTGACTCTTTGCTGATTTCCCGTTCTTCATTGCGAGGCGTTCGCCCATGTCCACGACGGCTGTCCCCCTTCGTCCTATCGCCAAGGGGTCGCTGACGCGACTCTGGATCGGCGTCGCCGCGATCGCGCTGGCGGCCGGTGGTTTGGCCTGGGCAGGGCAGCAGGGCGTGGAAGCATCGCCAGCAGCCTTCCTGACGCAGAACACCCATGCCGCTGGCGTGGTGACGACCGAGTCGGGCCTTCAGTACAAGGTGCTGGAGGAAGGCAGCGGGCCAAGCCCGACGACCACCGACGTCGCGCTGGTGGGCTATAAGGGCACGCTGCTCGACGGCACCGTGTTCGACGAGAATCCGCAGACGCCGATGCCCGTCGACGGCGTCGTGCCCGGCTTCTCGGAAGGCCTGCAGAAGATGAAGAAGGGCGGCAAGTACCGCCTGTGGATCCCGCCGCAGCTTGGCTATGGCGAGCAGGCGGCCGGTCCGATCCCGGCCAATTCGGTGCTGGTGTTCGATGTCCAGCTGCACGACTTCAAGTCGCGGGCGGAAATCATGCAGATGCAGCAGCAGATGCAGCAGATGCAGGGTGGCCTGCCCCAGGGCGCCGTTCCGCAGGGCGCCGTCCCGCAAGGTATCCCCGGTAACTGATCCGATCGATCCGCGAGTAGAAAAGGGCCTGGTTTCCAGGCCCTTTTTCTTTGGTGATCAGAGGCTGGCCTGATCGCCGGGCGCTGATGGCGGGAAAGCCAATCCTTCGGCATTGCCGACCTTCTCCTCTCCGGTGAACAGGCGGTCGAGGCGTGCCTTCACGTCGCGCCGATATTCGACGCAGGACACCGAACGGGGGGCGCCGATGTCGATATCGTCGGCGATCGCCGACTTGATCCGTTCCAGCGCGTCATTGTCGAGGATGCCGGCCCGATGCAGTTCCCGGCAGAGCTGCACCATTCCGGCGGCGGTCGCCTGAGCCCGCATGCCGACATTGGTCAGTTCGAAATGCAGCTTCTTCTGCTGCTCCATAGCCACGGTCATGCCATTCTCTCCTTTCGCTTTAGGATAGAAGCGCAGGAGCGATCGTTACGTTCCGGGAAGCATTCGTCAATCGCCGTTTTTATCGTCGCTTTTCAGGATGGTCGTTCCAGCCAGCGCCTTGGAGCGTTCCTCCAGATAGACCTTGATCATGGCAACGATCGGATCGGCCAGGAACAGGCCCATGATGCCGAACAGCGCGCCGAGCAGGATCTGCGCCGCCAGCACCAGTGCGGGTGCCAGATCGGTCGCGCGCTTGGCCACCATCGGCACGATCAGATAGCCGTCGATGATCTGCACCGCCATGTAGACGCCAAAGGCATAGAGGCCGGTATGGGTGCCGCCGGAAAAGCCGACGAGGACGATCAGCACGCCCGAGATGATCGCGCCGATATTGGGCAGGAAGGCGAGCAGGCCGGTGAGGATGCCGAGCAGGCCGGCCATCGGTACGCCACCGGCCCACAGCAGCAGCCATACGCCCACGCCCTCCACCGCCATGCCGATCAGCCGGCCGAACATCAGCCGGCGCAGGGTGAAGGCCATCTTGTCGGCGACGGTGTAGAAATGGGCGCGCTTGTCCATCGGCAGCATCCAGGCGACGCCGCGCTCATAGAGCTTGGGTTCGACCGCGATGAAGATCGCCAGCACCAGCATCATGACGCCGCTGGTGATCGCGCCGACGGCGGTGCCGACGGCGGCGGTGACCCGGCCCATGGAACTCATCGCCTGCTGGGCCAGGCTCTTGAGGTCTTCGGGCGTGGTGGTGATGCCCAGTTGCTGCATCCAGCCGCCGACGCGCTCCACCTGCGCCTCGACGATGGTGCGCATCGCCTGCGCCTGGGCGGCCAGGCTGGAGCCGGTGAGGTAGAAGGTATAGGCGAGGAAGGCGACGACGGCGAGCAGGACGATCGTCAGGCGCCAGCCCCGGCCGATCGGCAGCACGCGGCCCAAGAGGCGGGTGCCGCCATCCATCATGGTGGTGAAGACCAGCGCGCCCAGGATCAGCATGATCGGCTGGGCCAGCAGCACGATCAGGGCGATGCCGATCGCCATCGCGAACCAGACGCCCGCCCGCTTGATCTCATGCTGGACCAGCGGGCTGCGCAATTCGCTGGGGCCGGGTTGCTCGATATGCTGCTGCTGCGCGTCGCTCAAACCCGGAACCCCCAATTAATCGCTGTGAACTATTTCGCCTCGGTAACGCTCTGGGGGCGCAGGCTGTTCCCGGCGCGGCCGCCACGGAAGGCATGGAACCAGCTGATCGGATTCCAGCTCGAATCGCCGTCCAGGCTGAAGGTGATGAATTCGGCGCGGCCGCCGATCGCTTCCCACGGCACCGGGCCGCCCAGGCCGTTTTCCTCTAGCGGGGCGCGGCTGTCGGCGCTGTTGTCGCGATTGTCGCCCATCAGGAAGACATGGTCGGCGGGCACGCGGACCGGACCATACCAGTCGAGCGCGCTCGGCCCCATGTCGATCGTCACATAGGTCTTGCCGTTGGGCAGGACTTCCTGTCGCACCGGCAGTTCGCACCAGCTCTTGCCCGCCTTGTCAGTCACCAGCGCGCCGGGGAACTGCATCGGCGGGCAGGGGGCGTTGCCGTCGACCGCTATGCGCAGGGGCTTGAGCACCTTCTGTGGCACCGGCACGCCGTTCAGGATCACCTGGCCGCCGCGCACTTCGATAATGTCGCCGGGCAGGCCGATGACGCGCTTGATATAATCCTCGCGCCGGTTCTTGGGGCTGACGATGACGATGTCGCCACGTTCGGGCAGATGGCCCAGGATCCGGCCCTTCAGGAAGGGCAGCGGATGGAAGCTGGGGCTGACATAGGACCAGCCATAGGGAAATTTGCTGACCACCAGCCGGTCGCCCTTCAGCAGCACCGGCATCATCGATTCCGACGGGATGTAGAAGGGCTTGGCGACGAAGCTGTGGAAGGCCAGCACGGCGAGGATGAGCAGCACGATGCTCTTCACCTCATGCCACCAATTCACTCCGCTGCTGCCGGCCCCGCTGTTGCCTGCCTCGTTGTCGTCGACTGTCGTTTCGGGCGCGGCGGGGGGCAGGGGGTCGGTTTGTGTCATGTCGACTGCCGTCATGGAAGGGCTATGCTCGGATGGGGAGGGCGGCCCGCTCAAAGCGGCAGCGCCTCGATGATGACGAAGGCCTGCGCCCATGGATGATCGTCCGTGAGCGTCAGGTGAATGACCGGCTTGTAACCCGCCGGCACCATCGATGCCAGCCGCTGTGCCGCGCCGCCGGTCAGCGCCAAAGTGGGCGCGCCGCTGGGCGCGTTGACGACGCCGATATCCTTCATGAAGACCCCGGCCTTGAAGCCGGTGCCGACGGCCTTGGAAAAGGCCTCCTTGGCAGCGAAGCGCTTGGCCAGCGTGCCGGCCCTGGTGAAGGGGCGACGTTCCGCCTTGGCCTGCTCGACATCGGTGAAGACGCGCTGGACGAACCGGTCCCCGAAACGGTCGAGCGAATTCTGGATCCGCTCGATATTACAGAGATCGGAGCCGAGGCCGATGATCACGCTTTGGCGGCCTTCATCGGGCCAGGTCCATTTGGCGGCGCATTTCGCGGATGCTGGCTTCCAGTCCGCCGAAAATCGCCTCGCCGATCAGGAAATGGCCGATATTGAGTTCGGCGATCTGCGGGATGGCGGCGATCGGCGCGACATTGTCGAAGGTGAGGCCATGGCCGGCGTGGGGTTCGATGCCGTTCTTGGCGGCGAGCGCGGCGGCGTCGGCGATGCGGCGCAGCTCGACCGCGCGCGCCTCGCCGGTCAGATGGGCGTAGGCACCGGTGTGAAATTCGACCACGGGCGCGCCAAGCTGGATCGCGGCCTCGATCTGGGCGGCGTCGGCCTCGATGAACAGGCTGACGCGGATGCCGGCGTCGGTGAGCGCCGTGACGATCGGGCGCAGCACCGCGATCTGGCCGGCGGCGTCGAGGCCGCCCTCGGTCGTGCGCTCCTCGCGCTTTTCCGGCACGATGCAGGCGGCGTGCGGCTTGTGCTTGAGGGCGATGCCCAGCATTTCCTGCGTCGCCGCCATTTCCAGGTTCAGCGGCACGTCGAGCGAAGCCATCAGCATCGCGATATCCGCGTCGCGGATGTGGCGGCGATCCTCGCGCAGATGCGCGGTGATGCCGTTGGCGCCGGCCTTCACCGCCAGCAGCGCGGCCTTGACCGGATCGGGATGTTCGCCGCCCCGCGCGTTGCGGATCGTCGCCACATGGTCGATATTGACCCCCAGGCGCAGCGGAACGGCGGCCATCTTACTGCTTCCGGCTGCCGGGCTTGATCGCCGGCACCGCTTCCAGTTCGGGCGGCAGCTGATCGGCGTCATAGACCGGGAAATTGATGCTCACGAGCGGGTAGAAGGGAACACCCAGGTCCACTTCGCCGGCCGAACGATCGACCAGCGCCACTTCGGCGACGACGATGCCGCCTTCACGCTCGACCGCCTCGATCGCCTGGCGCGAGGACAAGCCGGTGGTGACGACGTCTTCCACCATCAGCACTTTCTGCCCCGGCGATATGGCAAAGCCACGGCGCAGTTCGAACACGCCCTCGGGGCGCTCCAGGAACACCGCATCCTTGTCGAGCGCCCGGCCGACTTCATGGCCGACGATCAGGCCGCCCATGGCGGGCGAAACGACCAGGTCGATCTCCTGGCGCAGTTCGCGCGGCAACTGCTGCACGATCGCGCGGGCCAGCTTGCCGGCGCGCTCGGCATTCATCAGCACGCGGGCGCACTGCAGGTAATTGGCGCTGCGGCGGCCCGACGACAGGATGAAATGTCCTTCGAGCAGCGCACCTGCCGCCCGGAATTCTGCCAATACTTCTTCGTCGGTCATTCCGCCCTGTTCCAATATTCCGTTGCGGGGGATGCTCGAAACGGCTCCCGACCCGCCATATCGCACGGGCACGACATGCCCATGATCGCGCTCCTGTGCGCGAGGTGCGAGATAGGCGGGAGCGGGAGGCGTTGCAACAGCGAAGAAAATCTGGTCCACACTGACTTGAGGCGGAAAAATTCCGTGCCTATAAGCCGCGACAGACCGAACGGGCGGCAACGACGTGAAAAGCGGACGTTGATCGTTGCAGCGGCAACAAGGGGTTAGGGGTAGATGAGGCTATGAAAAAGGTGAAATCGCTCGTTCTAGCCGCTTTGCTGGCATGTGTTCCGGCGGCGATGATGAGCCCGATGGCGATGGCGCAGGACAATGTCGCCGCCGCCGCGCCCGCAGCGGACAATGCAGCCGCTCCGGCCGAATCACCCGCCAATGCAACGGCACCTGCCGCCGAAGCCGCTCCCGTCGCCAAGGTCGCCGCCCCGCCGCGGATGAAGCCGACCGAAGGCATCGGCATGCCCAAGCCCGGCGAAATCACGCTGCAGGAACAGTTTACCTCCACCGGCCACACCGCGCGCTGGCTGCACGACAAGATGCTGCTGCCGCTCATCACCATCATCTCGGTCTTCGTGCTGCTGCTGATGCTCTATGTGATGGTGCGCTATCGCCGTTCCGCCAATCCGGTGCCGTCCAAGACGTCGCACAACACCGTCATCGAAGTGGTGTGGACGCTGGTTCCGGTCCTCATCCTGCTGGTGATCGCGATCCCGTCGATCGGGCTGCTCGCGGACCAGTATAAGCCTGCGCCCAAGGATGCGCTGACCGTCAAGGTCACGGGTTATCAATGGTATTGGGGCTATGAATATCCCGACAACGGCATCCCTGAGTTCGTGTCGAACATGCTGCCCGAGGACAAGGCCAAGGAAAATGGCGAGCCCTATCTGCTCGCGCCCGACAATCGCCTGGTCCTGCCGGCCGGTCGTCCGGTCAAGCTGATCATCACCGGCGCGGATGTGATCCACAGCTTTGCCGTGCCGTCGCTGTGGGTGAAGATGGACGCCGTGCCCGGACGCCTCAACGAGAAGAGCTTCACCATCGAGAAGCCGGGCGTCTATTATGGCCAATGTTCGGAACTGTGCGGCGCGCGCCACGGCTTCATGCCGATCGCGATCGAGGCACTGCCCCCGGCCCAGTTCGACCAGTGGGTCCAGTCTCAGGGTGGCACGCTGAAGGGCGCAGCGGCGGAGAAGACGGCTGACGCCGCGCCCGTCACTGCTGAAAAGAAGATCTGAGGGGTAGGAACGTCATGACCACCATCACCGCCGACCATCATGGCGACGCTCACGGCCATGAGGCCCATGATCATCATGATGCCGATCACAAGCCGGCCTTCTTCCAGCGCTGGTTCATGTCCACCAACCACAAGGACATCGGCACCCTCTATCTGATCTTCGCGATCGTTGCCGGCATTATCGGCGGCGGCATTTCGGGTCTGATGCGTGCCGAACTGGCGCATCCGGGCATCCAGTATCTGCACCTGTGGGCGCAGTGGAGCGACGGTCCCGCCGCGACGCTCGACCAGGCCTATCATCTGTGGAACGTGCTGATCACCGCCCACGGCCTCATCATGGTCTTCTTCATGGTGATGCCTGCGATGATCGGCGGCTTTGGCAACTGGTTCGTGCCGATCATGATCGGCGCGCCGGACATGGCCTTCCCGCGGATGAACAATGTCAGCTTCTGGCTGCTCATTCCCGCCTTCGCCCTGCTCCTGGGGTCGACCTTCGTCCCCGGCGGCACCGGCAATGGCGCGGGCACCGGCTGGACCGTCTATGCCCCGCTCTCGACCAGCGGCTCCGCCGGCCCCGCCGTCGACATGGCGATCCTGTCGCTGCATATCGCGGGTGCCAGCTCGATCCTGGGCGCGATCAACTTCATCACCACCATTTTGAACATGCGCGCGCCGGGCATGACCCTGCACAAGATGCCGTTGTTCGTCTGGTCGGTGCTGGTCACCGCCTTCCTGCTGCTGCTCGCGCTGCCGGTGCTGGCCGCCGCCATCACCATGCTGCTGACCGACCGCAACTTCGGTACCACCTTCTATGATGCCGCCGGTGGTGGCGATCCCGAACTCTACCAGCATCTCTTCTGGTTCTTCGGCCACCCCGAAGTCTATATCATGATCCTGCCGGGCTTCGGCATCGTCAGCCAGATCATCTCGACCTTCAGCCGCAAGCCGGTGTTCGGCTATCTCGGCATGGCCTATGCCATGGTCGCGATCGGCGTGGTCGGCTTCGTGGTCTGGGCGCACCATATGTTCACCACTGGCATGTCGGTGAATGTGAAGATGTATTTCACCGCCGCCACCATGGTCATCGCGGTGCCGACCGGCATCAAGATCTTCTCGTGGATCGCCACCATCTGGGGCGGCTCGATCAGCTTCAAGACGCCGATGATGTGGGCGCTCGGCTTCATCTTCCTGTTCACCGTGGGCGGCGTGACCGGCGTGGTGCTGGCCAATGGCGGCGTCGACGATGTGCTGCACGACACCTATTATGTCGTCGCGCACTTCCACTATGTGCTGTCGCTGGGCGCGGTGTTCGGCCTGTTCGCCGGCTTCTACTACTGGTTCCCGAAGATGTCGGGGAAGATGTATAACGAGTTCCTGGGGCACCTGCACTTCTGGGTGTTCTTCGTGGGCGTGAACGTGCTGTTCTTCCCGATGCACTTCCTGGGTCTGTCGGGCATGCCGCGCCGCTATCCCGATTATCCGGAGGCCTTCGCCTATTGGAACAAGATCGCCAGCCACGGCTATGAGATCATGGCAGCGGGCATGCTGATCTTCTTCATCAACCTGATCTGGTCGCTCGCGGCCGGTAAGAAGGCCGAAGCCAATCCCTGGGGCGAGGGCGCCACGACGCTGGAATGGACGCTGACCAGCCCGCCGCCCTATCACCAGTTCGAGACCCTGCCGGTCATCGACTGATCGCCATGCGGGTGCCCGGTCCCGACCGGGCACTCCGTCCCCCTGCGGCGGGCAGAAGGGTAGGACCGTCTGTCCATTTGCCGGAATCGGTCAGGGCCTGTATGGGGCGCCGGCTGATCGAAGAGGAGTTTATGGCCAGTTCGCCGCTTTCGTCCGGGGCTAATGCCCCCGTCCTGCCCGCTCATTGGCGCGATTTCGTCGCGCTGACCAAGCCGCGGGTGATGACGCTTGTGGTGTTCACGGGCCTGTGCGGGCTGCTCGCCGCGCCCGGCCATATCCATCCGGTGCTGGGCTTTACCGCGATATTGTGCATCGCGCTGGGCGCCGGCGCAGCCGCCGCGCTCAACCAGTGGTGGGAAGCCGATATCGACGCCAAGATGAAGCGCACCGCCAGCCGGCCGCTGCCCGCCGGGCGGATGGAGCGGCAGACGGCGCTGCATTTCGGCGTCGGCCTGTCCTTCTTCTCGGTGATCCTGATGGGGATGGCGACCAACTGGCTGGCCGCCGCGGTGCTGACCGTCTCGATCCTCTTCTACGTCTTCATCTACACCATCTGGCTGAAACCCCGGACGGCGCAGAATATCGTCATCGGCGGCGCGGCCGGCGCCTTTCCGCCGGTGATCGGCTGGGCGGCGGTGACGGGCGACATCACCGCGCTGCCCGTCGCGCTCTTCATGCTGATCTTCTTCTGGACGCCGCCCCATTTCTGGGCGCTCGCGCTGTTCGTGAAGACCGATTACGCCGCCGCCGGCATTCCGATGCTGCCGGTCGTTTCGGGCGAGGTCGTGACCCGGCGCCAGATCCTCTTCTACACCTTCATCATGGCGGTTGCGGCGCTGGCCCCGGTCGCGCTGCACCTGACCGGTGCGATCTATGGCACCGCTGCGCTTGTCGGCACCGCGATCTTCGCCGCCATGGCCTTCCAGGTCTATCTGCGCCGCGAGAGCGATCCCGCGCGGATGGCGCCGGAAAAGCGATTGTTCAAATATTCGATCCTCTATCTCTTCCTCCTGTTCGGGGCAGTGGTCGTCGACCGCTGGCTGCTGGCATGAGCCCGGAGGAGCAGGACCAGGTGCGCGCGCGGCAGAAGTCCCGCGCGCTGGTGACCGGGCTGCTGCTCGGCTTCCTTGCCATCCTCTTCTTCGCCATCACTTTGGCGAAGATCGGCGCGAGCCATAATATCTGATGGCCTCGCTCCCGCCCTCGCCCTTTGACCGCGACCGCCGCAACCGGCGGACGCTGGTGGCGATGGCGGGCATCGGCCTGGCGATGCTTGCTTTGGGCTTCGCTTCGGTCCCGCTCTACCGCATCTTCTGTCAGACGACCGGTTTTGGCGGCACGACCCAGCGGGCGGCCGCCGATGTGAAGCTGACCCCGGTGGCCGGGCGGACCATGTCGATCCGCTTCGATTCCAATGTCCAGCCCGGCATGCCCTGGGAATTTCGGCCCGAACATCGCACCGACACGGTGACCGTGGGCGCCCGCGACATGGCGATTTTCATTGCCAAGAACCTGTCCGACAAGCCGGTGACCGGCACGGCCAGCTTCAACGTCACGCCGACCCAGGCCGGTGCCTATTTCACCAAGATCCAGTGTTTCTGCTTCACCCAGCAGACGCTGCAACCCGGTGAGGAAGTGCGCATGCCGGTGATCTATTATGTCGATCCCAAGATATTGCAGGATCCCGACAACAAGGACACGCAGCAGATTACGCTCAGCTATACCTTCTACCCTGTTGAGCAGGGGAAGCAGCCAAGCTAAGCATATAACGATAAACGCGATAAGACAGGGAAGAGAGAGCATCATGGCAGGCGCCAAGAACCACGATTATCATATCCTTCCGCCCAGCATCTGGCCGCTGTTCGGTTCGATGTCGGCGCTGGTGATGGCGATGGGCGCAATCATGTGGATGCATCCCGATGCCATGCCGGCCGGTGGTGGCTGGATCTTCCTGATCGGCGTCGCCGGGGTTCTCTTCACCATGTTCAGCTGGTGGAGCAATGTGATCGCGGAGGCGCATGCTGGCGACCATACGCCGGTAGTCCAGCTGCATCTGCGCTATGGTATGATCCTGTTCATCGCGTCGGAAGTCATGTTCTTCGTCGGCTGGTTCTGGGCCTTTTTCGACTTCTCCCTCTTCCCCAGCGAACTGGCGCCGATCGAGGGCCTGTTCCCCTCCAAGGGGATCGAGGTGATGAACGCGTTCGAGCTGCCTTTGCTCAACACGCTGATCCTGCTCTGCTCCGGCACCACCGTCACCTGGGCGCATCATGCGCTGATCCATGGCGATCGCGAAGGGCTGAAGAAGGGGCTGTGGTGCACGGTGATCCTGGGCGCGCTGTTCAGCTGCATCCAGGCCTATGAATATATGCATGCGCCCTTCCCGTTCGGCGGTTCGCCCTACAGTTCGGCCTTCTACATGGCGACCGGCTTTCACGGCTTCCATGTGCTGATCGGCACCATCTTCCTGGTGGTCAACCTGGTCCGCGTCTATAAGGGCGACTTCACCCCGCGACAGCATTTCGGCTTCGAAGCGGCTGCCTGGTACTGGCATTTCGTCGACGTGGTGTGGCTGTTCCTGTTCGCCGCCATCTATGTCTGGGGTGGCTGGGGCGCGCCGGTCCACGGCGGCTGATGGTTCAAGGATGACGGCGAAGGCGACAGGCATGGACCTGCTTGCGGCCTCCGCCCGCGGCCTTTGCCCCCGTTGCAGCGCACCGACCCTGTTCGACGGGCCGGTGCGTTTTGCGTCGAGCTGTCGCCAGTGCGGGCTCGACTATGGCCAATATAATGTCGGCGACGGGCCGGCGGCTTTCCTGACGCTGATCATCGGCGCGGTCATGGTCGCGCTGGCGCTGACGCTGGAACTGACCGTCCATCCGCCGCTGTGGCTGCACCTGCTGCTCTGGACGCCGCTGACCGCCGGCGCGGTGGTCGGCAGCCTGCGCATCGCCAAGGGCGCGCTGCTGACGGTCGAATATCGCAAGAATGCCCGCGAGGGGCGGGTGGTGGAGAAGGGCAACGCATGAGCGGACGGCGCATCCCGATTGTCCCGACCCTGCTGGTCTGTGTCGCGATCGTAGTCATGATCGCGCTCGGCATCTGGCAGTTGCAGCGCCGGGGCGAGAAGGAATCGATGCTGGCGCTGGCCGCCAGCAATGTGTCGCGCCCGGCCGTCACCTTCCCCAAGATGCCGCCGGTGCCCGACGAACTGCTGTTCCGGCCATCCTCGGTCCATTGCCTGCGGGTCGTGGGCTGGCAGGTGGAGGCCGGGCGCGCCGCCGATGGATCGACCGGCTATCGCCATATCGCCCAATGCACCACCGGCGCCGAAGGGCCGGGCGCGCTGGTCGCGATCGGGGTCGGGCAGAAGCCCGACGACAAGCCGGCATGGACCGGCGGGCAGGTCGAAGGCTGGATTTCGCAGGAGCCCGATCATCGCTCGCTGATCGCGCGGGCAGGGGGCAAGACCATGCCGCTGCGACCGATGCTGATCGCGCGCGTCGCACCGTCGGGCCTCAAGCCGATGGCGCCGCCCAGCACGGCGGACGTGCCTAACAATCATCTCGCCTATGCGGTGCAATGGTTCATTTTTGCGGCGTTGGCGGCAATAATCTATCTGCTTGTCCTGCGCCGACGCAATGCGGAGCCGGCAAGGCCGTCGTAAAGGCTTGCCCCGGCGCGCGCGCGTCGCTACCGCGCTTTCCCATTATGCAATATGTCAGCACCAGGGGCAGCGCACCGGCGCTCGGTTTTGAAGATGTCACGCTGGCGGGCCTGGCGTCCGACGGTGGGCTTTATGTGCCGGAGAGCTGGCCGCAATTTTCCACCGCCGATATTCGCGCCCTCGCCGGCCTCTCCTATGTCGAGACCGCCGTGCGGGTCATGGCGCCCTTCGTCGCCGGATCGCTGAGCGAAGAGGAACTGCGCGAGCTTTGCACCGCCGCCTATGGCCGGTTCAGCCATGACGCGGTGACGCCGCTGGTCCAGCTCGACAATCGCCACTGGATGCTGGAGCTGTTCCATGGTCCGACGCTGGCGTTCAAGGATGTCGCGCTCCAGCTGCTCGGCCAGTTGTTCGAACGGTTCCTGTCGCGCCGCGACGACCATCTGACCATCGTCGGCGCCACATCGGGCGATACCGGTTCGGCCGCGATCGATGCGGTCGCCGGGCGCGAAAAGGTCGACATCTTCATGCTGCATCCAGAGGGCCGCGTGTCCGACGTGCAACGTCGCCAGATGACCACGGTGCTGGCGCCCAATGTCTACAACATCGCGATCGACGGCAGCTTCGACGATGCGCAGGCGCTGGTGAAGCGCATGTTCAACGATGCGGACTTCAAGGCGCGCTTCAACCTGTCGGCGGTGAACAGCATCAACTGGGCGCGGCTGATGGCGCAGGTCGTCTATTATTTCTACGCCGCCGTGCGGCTGGGCGCGCCCGAACGCCCGATCGCCTTCTCGGTGCCGACCGGCAATTTCGGCGATGTCTTCGCCGGCTATGTCGCGTCGAAAATGGGCCTGCCGGTCGCCAGGCTGGTGGTCGCCACCAACGTCAACGACATCCTGCACCGCGCTTTGTCGGACGGCGACTATAGCCAGGGCCAGGTCGTGCCGACCGCGACGCCCAGCATGGACATCCAGGTCAGCTCCAATTTCGAGCGGCTGCTGTTCGATGCCGGCGGCCGTGACGGCATTGCGCTCGCCCAGCAGATGCAGGGCTTTGAAGCGAGCAAGGCGATGCGCCTCACCAATGCCCAGCGCGAGGGCGCGGCGAACCTGTTCACCTCCGCCCGGATCGATGCCGACGGCATGACCATGGCGATGCGCTGGGCGTTCGACGCCGCTGGGCAGGTGATCGATCCGCACAGCGCCATTGGCCTGGCCGCCGCGCGCGCGGCGGACATTGATCCGTCGATCCCCGTGGTGACGCTGGCGACCGCCCATGCCGCCAAGTTCCGCGACGCGGTGGAGCGGGCGACCGGCACGCGGCCGCCGCTGCCCGCGCGGGTCGGCGACCTGTTCGCGCGCGAGGAAAGCTATGCCAAGCTGCCCGGCACGTTCGAGGCGGTGACCGCCTATGTCGCGGAGCGGGCGACGCCGCGCGACTGATCGCGGGTTGATCCCCTCTCGACAGGAGCGGCGCAAGAGACGATGAGGCCCCAATGGAACTCAAGACTCTCATCGGCGAAGCATGGTCCGACTATGGCCTGATCGACTCGGGCAATGGCCGCAAGCTCGAACGCTATGGCCGTTTCCGCTTCATTCGCCCCGAACCGCAGGCGATGTGGGCGCCGGCGACCGAAGACTGGCGCGCCGACGGCGAATTCATCCCCGGCTCTGACGAGGATGGCGGCGGCCGCTGGTATTATGACAAGCCGGTCCCGGCCGAGGGCTGGCCGCTGCACTGGAAGGAAGTGACCTTCCAGTCGAGCTGCACCCCCTTCCGCCATCTCGGCTTCTTCCCCGACATGGCACCGGTGTGGGATTTCATGCGCGCCAGCACGGCCGACAAGCCCGAGGCCGAGGTGATGAACCTGTTCGGCTATACCGGCGTCGGCACGCTGGGCATGTCGGCCGCCGGTGCGCGCATGGTCCATGTCGATGCGTCGAAGAAATCGGTGGCGCAGGCGCGGGCCAACGCCGACCTGTCGGGCATGGGCGACCGGCCGATCCGCTGGATCGTCGAGGATGCGGCCAAATTCGTCGCGCGCGAAGTGCGGCGCGGCCGCCGCTATGACGGCATATTGCTCGACCCGCCGAAATATGGACGCGGCCCCGACGGCGAAGTCTGGCGGCTGGAAGAGGATCTGCCCGGCCTGATCGCCAATTGCCGCCAGTTGCTGGACGCGGACAGCCGCTTCCTGTTCCTCACCGTCTATGCGGTGCGCATGTCGGCGCTGGCGATCGGCGAATTGCTGCGCCAGGCCTTTGCCGACCTACCCGGCGAGGTGGAAGCGGGCGAACTGACCGTGCGCGAGGAAGCCCGTGGCCTGCTGCTCCCGACCGCCATCTGGGCGCGCTGGAAGCGCTAGGCATATCCTTGGCTGGTGGGCGCTATCGGCGAGCCGATCGTCGTGCCCACCAGTAGAAGGGCAGGCCGCCCGTCATCAGCAGGAAGCTGGCGCCGCTGGGAATGAGGCCCGCGCCCCATAGCGTCCAGCAGGCATAGGCGAGGCCAATCGCTGCCGCTGGCACCGCGATCCGCAAGCGCAGCGCGGCCAGCGCACAACCCACATAGAGCCACAGGGTCGCCGATGTCGCGAGCAGCGCCATGGCGGTGAACAATGCCACCAGCCCCTGCAGGCTGTTGGCGATCAGCAGCAGGCTGGCAAGGATGCTGGACAGTATCAGTCCGCGTACCGGCGTGCCGCGCGCATCCGTGCCCGCCAGCCAGGCTGGCAGTTCGCCGGCGCGCGCCATCGCCAGCGGCACTTCCCCCTGCAACAGGGTCCAGCCATTGAGCGCGCCGAGGCAACTGATGACGACGAAGGTCGCGATCAGGCTGGCGGGACCGGCCGACCAATAATGGGTGACATAGGCGCCGAAGGGCGATCCGGTCTGGGTTTCCGCGCCGGGCAGGGTGAGGGCGATGCCGGAACAGACGAACAGATAGAGCAGGCCCGTGACCGCCGTGCCGATCATCGTTGCGCGCGGCACGGTGCGGGCGGGATCCTTGACCTTGTCGGCGGCGACAGAGGCGGATTCGAAACCGAGCAGCGCCCAGAGCGTCAGCGCGGCGGCGGCGGTGATGCCGCTGCCGGTAAAGCCCTGGGCCGGGAAGGGCACGATTTCCGCCGTGCCGCGCCCGATCGTCAGCGCCAGCAGCACCAGCACGACCAGGATGGGCAAGACCTTGATGATCGTCGTCACCAGTTGCGCCGTGCCGGCGGCATGGGCGCCGCGCAGGTTGATCGCCGTGGTCAGCCAGATGAAGCCGATCGAACAGAGCGCGCCCATGCCCGGCCGGTTCAGCGCCGGCAACAGGCTGGACAGGTTGGCGGTGGCCGCGACCGCGATCGTGACATTGGTGATGATGATCGACAGCCAGTAGATCCAGCCGATCGCAAAGCCGGCCAGCGGGCCATAGGCGCGGGCGCTCATCTGCGCGGCATTGGCGTCGGGCATGGCGACGGTCAGCCGGGCGATGACGAAGGCCAGGATCAGGGAGCCGGCGATGGTGAAGACCCAGGCGGCGATCGCATCCCAGCCGAAGGGCGCGAGCGCAGCGGGCAGCAGGAACACGCCCGATCCGATCATATTGCCCATGACGAGCGCGATGCAGGCGGCCAGCCCCAGCGTCCGCACCGGGCGGTGGGGGATCACATCCTGTGCCGGCGGCGGGCTGTCCATCGTCCCTGTCTATCGGTGAAAACGGGGCAGGGCCAGAGCGGATCGTTGCGCCTTCGTTCGGACTTGCATGGCGGCGCGCTTCGGGTGATCCTTGGCCAAGGACAGAGCAGGAGAGGCGGGGCATGCGACCGATCGCGACAGGCGCGTTGATGCTTCTGTCCTCGTCGCTCGTCGCGGCCGATGCGGACGATCCGATCGTCGTCACTGCCGCCAAGCTGCGCAAGGTCGGTATCGACTATGATGTGCGCGGCCGTGACCTCGTCCGCTGCACGATCACGCGCAGCAGCGGCGAGGATCGGGTCGATCAGGCGATGTGCGAGTTCGTGCGCCAGTGCGTGGCCGATGGCCATGGCCGGCGGCGCGAGGCGCAGGCCTGCGTCAGCGACCGGATCGCGGCGCTGGTCGATGCGGATATGGAGGCGGAGGATGTGGTCCTTGTTCGTCCCGCTGCGCTGGAACAGGCGCGACAACCGGCCGAAACGGTGGCGCTGCCCGGTCCGCAGATCAGCTTGCCGCCGGCCGAGCGGGATGGGGACATCCTCGTGACCGGATCGCGCTACCGGATCAGGCCGGGTCTGTGGGAGATCGAGAAGGGGCGGATGTTCAGCCAGATGGTAGGGCGGCAGGTGATCGGTGCCCGTCCGCAGAGCAGCCTGCCGCCGGCGCCGCCGGGCTATCGCTATCAGCTATGCCTCAGTCGCAGCGATGCGGAGACGCTGCAGCAATTTGTCGATGATCATTTCGAACGCGAGGGGCTCAAGGGCTGCATGCTGGGACGCATGGAGGTGGAGGAGGGGCGGCTGAGTGTCACCCGCTCCTGTCCGTCGCGCTATGGCAGCACCGACATGCGCCTGAGTGCGATATTGTCCGCCGAGACAATCGAGGGGGTGATGCTCGCGGCGATCGAAATGGAGCGGGTTCGCGGCGAGACGCGCTACCTGCTCAACGGCCGCCGCATCGGCGAATGCCCGCCCTCCCGGCCCGAAGGCGCGACAGGGCGGGATTAGGTTTGTTTAGAGCGCGCTGCGTTATATCCGATGCAGCGCGCTCTCAGTTTTTGTTGTCGCATCGTTTTAAGCGCAAAACCGGTTCCCACTTTTGCGCACGATGCTCTAGGCCGCCAGGAACATGTCCGGGTCGAGCGCCATCAGCGTGTCGGCGCCGCCCTCGATCTTGCGACGGAGCGAACCGGCGTCGGGCATGATGCGTTCGGCAAAGAAGCGCGCGGTGACCAGCTTGGCTTCCAGGAAGCCGGCATCGCCCTCGCCCGCGTCGAGCAGGCCGGTGGCGGCCTTCGCCATGCGCAGCCACATCAGGCCGGTGGCGACGATGCCCAGGATGTGCATGTAATGATGCGCGCCGGCCCCGGCATTGTCGGGGTTCTTCATCGCGTTCTGCATCAGCCACATGGTCGCCGCTTCCAGCTGGCCCTTGGCCTTTTCAAGCGCATCGGCGAAGCTCGCCAGCTTCTCGTTGGTCTTGGCCTCGGCGATTTCGGTGGCCAGGATCTTGAGGAAGGCCTGGAGCGCGCGACCGCCATTCATCGGCAGCTTGCGGCCGACCAGGTCCATCGCCTGCACGCCATTGGTGCCTTCGTAGATCTGGGCGATGCGGGCGTCGCGGACATACTGCTCGACGCCATTTTCCCAGATATAGCCATGGCCGCCGAACACCTGCTGGCTGGAAACGGCAACGTCGAAGCCCTTGTCGGTGCCATAGCCCTTGATCACCGGGGTGAGCAGTTGCAGCAGATCGTCGGCCGCCTGGCGCTCTTCCTCGGTCGCGGCGCTGTGCGACAGGTCATGCTGCAATGCGCCCCACAGGATGAGGGCACGCAGACCTTCGGTCAGCGCCTTGGCTTCCATCAGCATGCGGCGGACATCGGCATGGACGAACAGCGTGTCTGCCTTTTCTTCCGGCTCCTTGGGGCCGGTGAGGGCGCGGCCCTGGCGGCGGTCCTTGGCATAATGGACGGCGTTCTGGAACGCGATCTCGCCCTGGCCAAGGCCCTGCAGGCCGACGCCCAGGCGCGCGGCGTTCATCATGATGAACATGGCGGCCAGGCCCTTATTTTCCTCGCCGACCAGCCAGCCCTTGGCGCCGTCATAGTTCATGACGCAGGTGGCGTTGCCGTGGATACCCATCTTATGTTCGAGCGAGCCGCAGGACACGGCATTGCGTGTCCCCAGCGAGCCGTCTTCATTGACGATGAACTTGGGCACGACGAACAGCGAAATGCCCTTGCTGCTGTCGGGGGCGCCCGGCGTCTTGGCGAGGACGAGGTGGATGATGTTTTCCGCCAGGTCATGTTCGCCGGCCGAGATGAAGATCTTGGTGCCGCTGATCGCGAAGCTGCCATCGTCGTTCGGCACGGCCTTGGTCTTGATGAGGCCAAGGTCGGTGCCGGAATGGGGCTCGGTCAGGTTCATCGTGCCGGTCCAGACGCCCGACACCATGTTCGGCAGATAGGTGGCCTTCTGCTCGTCGCTGCCCTTGGCGATCAGCGCGGCGATCGCGCCGGCGGTCAGGCCATGATACATTTCGAACGCCTGGTTGGCCGACAGCACATATTCGGTGACGGCGGTGGCGACGACATTGGGCAGGCCCTGGCCGCCAAATTCGGTCGGCGCGTGCAGCGTGGTCCAGCCGCCCTCGACAAACTGGTCATAGGCCGCCTTGAAACCGGTCGGCGTGGTGACGCTGCCGTCGGCATGACGGGTACAGCCTTCCTTGTCACCCACGGCGTTGATCGGGAACAGCACTTCCGACGCGATCTTGCCGCCTTCGGTCAGGATCGCCTCGACCAGGTCGGGGGTCGCATTCTCGAAACCGGGCAGATTGGCGTAGCGCTCCAGCCCGACGACATGGTCGAGCACGAAGCGGGTGTCGCGGACAGGGGCGTTGTAGCTGGGCATGAATCTTCTCCAGGCGTTTTTGTTCTGCTGCGGGGGAGCCGACGATGCGGCTCCGGCTTATTTCTCGATCGTTCCGATGAAGCTCGCCAGTTCGGCGATGGCGGCATCGATATCGTCCTTCTGGCGGGTCAAAAGGTCGATGCGCGCGCGGCACTTGTCGATCGTCACGCGGCGCTGTTCCTCATGACCCTCGTCGGCGTCATAGAGGTCGATCATCTCGCGAATGTCGTTGAGGCTGAAGCCCACGCGCTTGCCGCGCAGGATCCAGGCGAGGCGGGCGCGGTCGCGGCGCGAATAGACGCGGGCCAGGCCCTGGCGCTCCGGTGCGATCAACCCTTCATCTTCGTAGAAGCGCAGGGCACGGGCGGTGACGCCGAACTCCTCGCTGAGGTCGGTGATGCTGTAGCTCTGCTGGTCACGGTCATCGGGAAGCTCGATGCCGGCAATGCTGGTGCGCGTGTTCATGCGCGAAGACTATGACGGCTTTACGTTTACGTCAAGGTTAGAAGATGCGCGGGACGATCGGCCGTGCCACCGCCTCGGGGAATAGCATTTCGGGCGATTTGCGATTATGGGCGGCGCCATGATCCGTCTTTCCGGTTTGAAACTGCCCCTCGACCACCCGGCCGAGGCGATGCCCGTCGCCATCTGCGAACGCCTGGGTCTGGAGTCGCAGGAACTGCTTGGCCACAGCGTCGTGCGGCGCGGCAATGATGCGCGCCGCCGCAGCGCGATCCAGCTGGTCTATACGCTCGACATCGAGGTGGCCGACGAGGCCGCGGTGCTGGAGCGCTTTGCCAAGGACCATGATGTCCGGCCGACGCCCGACACCAGCTACAAGTTCGTCGCCCATGTGCCCGACGGCTGGCAGGGCAAGCGCCCGGTGGTGATCGGGGCGGGGCCGTGCGGCCTGTTCGCCGGTCTGATCCTGGCGCAGATGGGGTTCAAGCCGATCATCCTGGATCGCGGCAAGGTGGTGCGCGAGCGGACCAAGGACACCTGGGGCTTGTGGCGCCGGGCCGAACTCAACCCCGACTCCAACGTCCAGTTCGGGGAGGGCGGAGCGGGCACCTTCTCCGACGGCAAACTCTATTGCCGGGTGAAGGATCCCCGTTTCCTCGGCCGCAAGGTGCTGGAGGAGTTCGTCGCTGCCGGCGCACCCGACGATATCTTGTGGGAAGCGCATCCCCATATCGGCACTTTCCGGCTGGTTTCGATGGTCGAAGCCATGCGCAAGCAGATCGAGTCGCTGGGCGGCGAATATCGCTGGCAGCAGCGCGTCGACGATCTGGTGCTGGAGCGACAGGGCGACGGCACGCAGAAGCTGCGCGGGCTGGTGCTGCACGACGGCAGCGTGATCGAGGCGGACCATGTCGTCCTGGCCGTGGGCCACAGCGCCCGCCCGACCTTCACGATGCTGCATGGCAAGGGCGTGCATATCGAACCCAAGCCCTTTTCGATCGGCGTGCGGATCGAGCATCCGCAAAGCTGGGTCGACAAGGCGCGTTATGGCAACTGCGCCGGCCATCCCGATCTGGGGGCGGCGGCCTATAGCCTAGCCCATCACTGCGCCAATGGTCGCACCGTCTACAGCTTCTGCATGTGTCCGGGTGGCCGGGTGGTCGCCGCCACCTCGGAAGAAGGCCGCGTCGTCACCAATGGCATGAGCCAGTATAGCCGGGCCGAATTCAACGCCAATTCGGGGCTGGTCGTCGGCATCGATCCGGCGCGCGATTTCCCGGAGGGGCCATTGGCCGGAATCGAACTACAGCGCCATTGGGAAAGCCTGGCCTATGTCGCGGGCGGTTCTTCCTACTGGGCGCCGGGGCAGACGGTCGGCGACTTCCTCGCGCGTCGGCCTTCGACCCAGCTGGGGTCGGTCGTGCCCTCCTACAAGCCGGGGGTCACGCCGACCGATCTGTCGCTCTGCCTGCCCGACTATGTGATCGAGGCGTTCCATGAGGCGCTGCCCGCCTTTGGTCGCCAGATCGCCCGCTATGATGATCCCGACGCGGTGATGACCGGCGTGGAAACCCGCACATCCTCGCCGATCCGCATCACGCGCGGCAAGGATTTTCAGAGCCTCAACGTCGCCGGCCTCTACCCGGCGGGTGAGGGCGCGGGCTATGCCGGCGGCATCCTGTCGGCGGCGATCGACGGCATCAAGGTGGCCGAAGCGGTGGCCGTGCAGATGGTCGCGGCGTGACCGAAATCCTGTCGAGCCGCGCCCTGTATGAAGGCTGGCTCAACCTGCGGCTGATGCGGCTGCGGATGGACGATGGCGTGGAATGCGATCGCCATGTGGTGGAGATGCGCCGCGCCGTCGCGGTGCTGCCCTATGATCCGGACCGCCGGGTTGCACTGGTCGTGTCCATGCCGCGGACGCCGGTGATGCTCGCGGGCCTGCCCGACATGCTGGAGGCGATCGCCGGCATATTGGAGGATGAACCGGCCGATTGCGCCCGGCGCGAAGCGCTGGAGGAAGCGGGCGTGGCGCTCGACATAGTGGAGCCGGTCGGCCAGATCTGGAGCATCCCCAGCGTCGTCACCGAGAAGATCGACTATTTCCTGGCGCCCTATTGCTCGGCGGACCGTGTCGCGGATGGCGGCGGTCTGGTCGAGGAGCAGGAGAATATCCTGGTCCATGAACTGTCGCTCGCCGACCTGTGGCGACGGTTCGAGGCGCAGCAATTGCAGGACGGCAAGCTGGTGATCCTGTTGCTGACGCTTCGCGCGCGCCACCCGGCCCTGTTTGAGGCGCTGTCCGAAAACTGAAGCCATTTCGTAACCGCCCTGTCGCCGGATCGACCAAGCGGCGTCATCGGACCGTCAATCCAGCGTAACGGGCGCACGCTATTGCGGTGCCATGCTGAACCCGACCGATCGTTGCATGCGCATCTCCCCGGCCGACAAGGCCCGGCTGCGCCTCCTGTTCCTGGCCAAGCATGCCTGCAAGGGCGGCGGGGCCGACAGCGTGGATGGCAATCATGCCATCTACCATCATGAGATGCGATCGACGCTGGAGGCGATTGGTCTCCATGTCGCGGTCGCCGACAGCTATGAGGCGCTGTTCGACAAGCCGGATGTCGACTTCGTCGTCACCCTGCTCAATCGCGGTGGCTTCCAGAATAGCGAGATGCTGGCGCCGCTGCTGCTGTCCTGGCGCGGCGTGCCCTTCCTGGGCGCAAGCCCGATCGTGCGCGGCGTGTCGGACGACAAATATCTCTCCAAGCTGATCGCCCGCGCCCATGGCGTGCCGACCATGCCGGCGCGCATCCTGCGTCGGGGCGCCATGCCCGCCGGGTCGGAATTCCAGGCGGAGCGGTTGGTGGTGAAGCCCAATGCATCCTCGGCCTCCTGGGGGCTGGCGATGGTCGATAGCTGGGCGGAGGCCCATGCCCATGCCGATCATCTCCATGGCCTGGGCCATGATGTGCTGGTCGAGGCCTGGGCGCCCTTGCTCGACGTGGCCGTGCCGGTCGTCGGCGGCAGCGGTGGCCAGCCCTGGATTCTCCCGCCGATGATGTATGTGCCGGCCGATCCGCATCGCGAGCGCAGCTATGAGGAAAAGCGCGGCCTGATCGATGCGGGCGATGATCCGCTGATCCTGGTCGAGGATCGCGACCTGCGCGCGCGGCTGGAGGATATGACCCGCCGTCTGCTGCCCGAACTCTGGCCGTTCGACTATGGCCGGTTCGAGTTTCGCTACGATCCTGCATCTGGCGAATTGCTGTTCATGGAGGTCAATCTTTCCTGCAATCTCTGGTCGAAGAAGACGATCTCGCGCTCGGCCGCGTCGATCGGTGTCGATCATCAGAGCCTGGTCGAAACGATCGTCGCGCACAGCCTGGGCCGACACGGTCTGCTGACCGAAATGCCGGTGCGGGAAGCGGCCTGATGCCCGCTATGGCGACGGCGCTGGTGTTGGCCGGCAAGCGTGACGGTGCGACCGATCCGCTCGCACTGGAAGCGGGCGTCACCCATAAATGCCTGGTTCCGGTGGTCGGCCAGCCGATGCTGGTCCATGTGATCGAGGCGCTGGCGGCCAGCCCGCGTATCGGCGAGATCCGGGTCGCGATCGAGGATGTGGTGGTGCTTGACACGTTGCCGCAACTGCGCGGGCTACGGAATACCGGGCGGCTGGTCGCTATTCCTGCCCGGCCCAATCTGGTCGATTCCGTGTTGGCGGCGGCCGATGGCGCGCGCTTCCCGTTACTGATCACCACCGCCGACAATGTGCTGCTGACCCCCGATGCGCTGGCCGAGATGCTGGACGGCTGCGCCGCACAGGGGGCCAATGCCGGCGTCGCCTTCACCCGGCGCGCCTCGGTGCTCGCCGCGCATCCGCAGGGACAGCGCAAATTCTATCGCTTCGCCGACGACGAATTTTCCAACTGCAACACCTATTGGCTGAAGGATGCAAAGGCGCTGGCGGCGGCCGAGACCTTCCGCTCGGGCGGGCAGTTCGTGAAGCATCCGATGCGGATCATCGGCGCCTTCGGCCTTATCAACCTGATCCGCTTCCGTTTCGGCATCGGCACGCTGGGCCAGGCCTTTGCGCGTTTCTCCCGCCGCTTCCGCATGGTGATCGCGCCGGTGATCCTCAGCGATGGCGCGATCGCGATCGATGTCGACAATGCGCGCAGCCATGGCGTGGCGAGCGAATTGCTGGAACAGCGCATGGCGCGGGTCGAGGCGGCCTGACCCTTGTTCACGCTGCGCGCGTTACCCCCGGCTGACGGCAATGTCCTGCTGGCGGCCTATCATGACGGATTGCGTCACCACTGGTCGGTCGGTCGCCGGACCATCGCGCGGCTGATCGCGGCGAGCGGGCGCAGTGGCTGGGCCGCATCGGAACGGCGCCTGCTGTGCGATGCGGTGCGGGCGCAGGGCCTCAGCATGCGCGATCGCAAGGGGCTGCATCGGCTGCTCAATCCCGGCGCCTTCCCGACCGAGGCCAATCCGCTCAAGAACAAGCAGCTTTTCGCCCGCCATGCCGCTGCGGCTGGATTGCCGGTGCCCGATAGTTTCGCGCTGGAGGCCATCGATATCGCCAGCTGGCTTCATCGCCAGAGCATCATCATCGCCAAGCCCAGCTATTGCTCCAAGGGGCAGGGCGTGGTGCGCTTCGAGAGGAAGGGCGGACGCTGGGAAGGCGCGGAAGGTCCGATCGCCGACGACGCGCTGCGTGCGCGCCTGCTGGCGCTCTGGGCGGCCGGCGGAGTGATCCAGCGCTGCCTGGCCACCCATGATGCGCTGGCGGATATGTCGCCGGGCGCGCTGCCGACCTTGCGCGTCGTCACCTGCCTGGACGAGGTCGGCACGCCCGAGGCCTGCGCGCTGGCGCTGCGCCTGTCTGCCGGCGGCGGGCGCCCTGTGGATAATTTCAATGCGGGCAATCTGGTGCTGTCGGTCGATACCGACGGACGCTGTGGCCCGGTATGGCGGGCGGGACCGGACTGCGCGCCGATCCGCTGCGATCGGCATCCGCTGACCGGCGCGATCATCAGCGGCCGGCCGGTGCCCGATCTCGATGCTGCCGTGGCGCTGGCGCTGCGCGCGCATCTCGCCTTTCGATCGGGCTTTACCGTGATCGGCTGGGATGTTGGCCTGACGCCGGAAGGCCCGGTGCTGGTGGAGGGCAACTGGAACCCCGGCACCGACATCATGCAACTGGTGAGCGGCCGGGGGCTGGCGGATAGCCGGCTCGGCGCGCTCTATTGCCATCATCTGCGCCACCTGCCGCCGCAGCGCTGGCAGGCGGCCGGCGCGATCGAGCGCGACCCGCGCCGGGCGTGATCATCCTCTATGTCCATGCGCTGGCCGCGACCGGTGTGGTGCGCAATGTCCGTATCCTGGCCGCCGAACTGGCGGCGCGCGGTCTGGCGGTCGAACTGGTGACGGCGCTGCCGGGTGGCGAGGGCGTGACCGGCGTGCCGCATCATGCGCTGCTGGCCAAGCCGAATCCGTCGCGCCCGCGCGAGAAGCGGCAGGCGATCGCGGCACTGCGGCGACATTTGCGATCTCGTGGGCAAGCGACGTTGATCTCGGCGGGCAATCATGGCCATGGCACCGCCTGGGCGGCGAGCCAGGGGCTGCGGCACGTTCGGCGCATCTATCGCATCAGCAACGATATCATGCGCAATGCGGCGGGCGCGCCGTCGGGCGGGCTCGGGCGCCTCAGCCGCACCGCGATGGCGCGGCTGCTGGCGCGCGACGCCGATCATCTGGTGCTGGTGTCGCCGACCTTGGCGGATACGCCCGCCTTTGCCGGCGCGGCGCGGGCGGGCAAGGTGGCGGTGATCCCCAATGGCATCGACGCCGATGCCGCCCGCTTCCTGGCCGACGGGCCGGTGCCGCACCGCTGGATGGGGCGCATGCCGCCAGTGATCCTGGCGATCGGCCGGCTGGCGCCGCAGAAGAATTTCGCCACCCTGCTTGCCGCCTTCGCGATCCTGCGGCGGCAAAGGCCGGCGCGGCTCATCATCCTGGGCGAAAGCCGCGACCGCGCCTGCGACAGCCTGCGGGCGCAGGCGCGGGGGCTGGGCATAGCCGACGATCTCGACCTGCCCGGCACGGTCGACAATGTCTTTCCCTGGCTGGCCCATGCCGATGCCTTCGTCCTGCCCAGCTGGTGGGAGGGATCGCCCAACGTGTTGCTGGAGGCGATGGCCGTGGACGTGCCGATCGTCGCGTCGCGCAGCGCCGGCAACGCCGTCGACCTGCTGGATCATGGGCGCTGCGGCCTGCTGGTCGACCCGGCCGATGCGGCGGCGATGGCCGATGCGCTGGCACGGCAGCTGGATCTCGCTACCGCGATCCGCCCCGGCGACCGGATCGACCATTTCGGCCTGGATGCGCTGTCCGATGCCTGGGTGCGGCTGCTGCGCTAGGCGTTGCGGAACTGTCGGGGCGTCTGGCCGGTCCAGCGTTTGAACGCACGGCCAAAGCTGGTCTGTTCGGCATAGCCCAGCCGCTCCGCTACCTCGTCAATCGGCATCGGCGTCTGGCGCAGATAGATGCGGGCGAGTTGCTCGCGCTGTTCCTCGACCAGATCGCTGAAATGCAGACCATGGGCGGCAAGCCGGCTTTGCAGCGTCCGCACCGACAGGCCCATCCGGTCGGCGCAGCGTTCGATCGCGCAGGTGCCCGCCGGCAGCGCGCCGCGCACATAGGATCGCGCCCGTTCCGCCATGTCGGCATGGTTGAACAGGCGCAGCCGGCCCAGATAGCCGCCGACCAGCCGATAGGTCAGCCGATTGGCCGTTGCGATCGGCAGGTCGAGCAAGGCTACCGAAAAGCCGATCGCGCTGCCCGGCGCGCGCGGGCGGACGGCCGTGCCCAGCAAGGCCTCTATCTCGATCAGTTCGCGCGGGCTGGGATCGGCGGAAAATTGCACCCAGACGGCGCGGAAGCGCTGGCTGCTGACGGTCCGCAACAGCAGCAGGATCAGCATCATCGCCTGATAATTGGCCTGGTCGTTGAAACCGAGATCGGCGCCGACCACCCAGCGCAGTTCGGCCATGCCGCCATCTTCCACCAGTTCCAGCTGCGCCTCGGGCGAATGGGCGACCGGCAGGTAGCGGATCAGGCTGGCGATCGCGGCGCGCAGGTCCGGCGCGGCCCGGCAGACGGCGGTGACGCTGCCGAAAATGTCGGCGTCCTGGGTGGCGGCAAGGTGCAGGCCGAACAGCGGATCGTCGAACAACAGGCTGCAATATTCGAACATCGCCGCCACCTGCTGGCAGGCGATATGGCTGTCCGGATCGGCCAGCACCATCGGGTCGAGGCCATGCTGGGCCAGAATGCGGCGCGGCGCCCCACCGCGCGCGCGGACATAGTCGGAAAAGCCGCGCAGATTGGCCGCGCGCATCTGGCCGGCGGCCGGCACCGCCTCCAGCGGGCCTTCCAGCCCGAAGAAAAAATCCTGCTCCTCCATCGCGCGCCTGTCTGCCTCGTCGTCGCTTTGCTGCGTATCATATCGATAAAGCTGCGCCTAATGCCAATACGCCATCGCCGCCCCATGCCAGCCTGCCGGGCATAAGAGAGATGGGAGAGAGCGGCATGGCCAGGGCAAGCGCGGCAGCGCTGAAGCGCGAGGCGGCGCAGTTCGTGCATTATGAGAAGGACCGGGCGCGCAAGATCGCGACCATCACCTTCGACCGGCCCGGCAAGGCCAACACGACGACGATCGGCATGCGCCTGCTGTTCGGCGAGATCGTCCACAAGGCGAATATCGACGATGATGTAAAGGTGCTGGTGATCCGTGGCGCCGGCCAGGATCTGGGATCGGGCGGCGACATCAACGAGCATGGCGACATGTATCTGCATCCCGGCGCGGAGGATGATTTCCTGCCCGACCTGGAAATTGACGATCCCGACGTGCGCTATCCGCCACCCGGTTCCTACCGCTTCCTCCACGGTCTGACCGACCATTATGCCAAGGGCTATGCCGGCAACCGGCCGCTGCAGGAATTCAAGAAGATCAGCATCGTCGAGGCCAAGGGCTATTGCTATGGCTGGCATTTCTACCAGTGCGCCGATGCCGACCTTATCGTCTCGTCCGACGACGCGCTCTTTGGCCATCCCTCCTTCCGCTATGCCGGCTGGGGGCCGCGCATGTGGCAATGGCTGGAAATGGTCGGCATCCGCCGCTTTTCCGAAATGCTGTTCACCGGCCGCCCCTTCACCGCCGCCGAGATGATGGACTGCAACTTCGTCAACAGCGTCGTGCCGCGCGACGCGCTGGAGGCGGAGACGGACAAATATGCCGATGCCTGCTGTCGCACCCGGCCGCTCGACGTGGTGGTCGCGCAGAAGACCTTCATCGAGGCCTATAAGCAATATCGCGGCGAATATATGGGCAGCCTGCTCACCGGCTGGCTGGAAGGCATGCTGCCGCTGATGAAGAGCGACCGGCCGACTGACATTGATCTGGGCGCTGGCGGCTTCGACCAGGGCATCGCCCATACCGTCAAGAATAACGACCTCAACTATCCCCCGGAATGGCGGCTGAGCCGCGCCGGCCGGGCGCAGCGCTGAAAGGAGCGGATACGATGATCGAGACGCTCTTCGCCCTCGACCGGGGCAATTATCGCGAATGCCAGCACCTGTTTCGCGGCGAACGCGAGCAGGAATATTATCGCGGCGATTACTGGATGGAGGAAGGCTCCATCATCGACGTCGAGGCACGGCGCAAGCCCGCCGGCCCCAGCGCGGCGATCCTGCTGCGATCGGCCACCCGCCTCTTCTTTCGCCGCACCCGCCAGCATATCCGCGAGGATGGCACCGACCTCACCGTCCTGTGGTTCGTCAAGCGCGGCCGGCTGGTCTTTTCCAACCAGCTTGGCAGCCGCGCCGCCCAATATGGCGATTTCCTGATGACGCGCTCGACCGCGCCCTTCCTGATCGAATGCCAGCCCGATGCGCAGGGCGTGCATGAGGTTCTGCATGTGACGGTGCCGACCCATGTGCTGCGCGGCTTCGTCGATTGCGATGCCGGTGCGGGGATTTTGCTGCCGATGCAGCGGGCGGAACTGGGGATCGCCGATGGCATCCTGGCCGGCCTGTTCCAGCGCGACGCCGATGTGGCGGAGGAGACCACGCGGACGCTGGTGGAGGCGGCGCTGGCGGTGATCGGCCAGGGGCTGCGCCATGATGTGCGCGCGGTGCCGCCGCGCCCATCCGTCGCGGAGAAGCGCTTTGCCGACGTGCGCCGCTTCGTCGAGGTTCATCTGTCCGATCCGGGCCTGTCCGCCGCGATGACGGCCAAGGGCTGCGGCATTTCACCGCGCTATCTCACCACCCTGCTCAAGCAGAATGGCACCAGCTTTTCCGACCTGATCTGGCAGCGCCGGCTGGAACAGGCGCGGGCCTGGATGGCGCGATCGGACGCGGCCAGCATCTCGATCAGCGAGATCGCCTATGCCGTCGGCTTCAAGAGCCCGGCCCATTTCAGCCGTATGTTCAAGCGCGTCTATGCCCGCAACCCCAGCGACTATCGCGCGGAGGCTGCGCCGCCGCCGCCGGTTGCGCTGCATTGAGCGGCAGGGATACATGACCATGCAGGGCAACATCACCCAACCGCCGGTACTGATCGGCAATGACGCCTATGTCTCGCAATCCTATGCCGATGCCGAGGCCGCGAAACTATGGCCCAAAGTCTGGCAGGTTGCCTGTCGCGAAGAGGAAATCCCGGAGGTCGGCGACTATGTCACCTATGACATTGTCGATGACTCGATCATCGTCGTGCGCGCCGCGCCCGACCGGATCGCCGCCTATTTCAACGTCTGCCGCCATCGTGGCCGGCAACTGACCGAAGGGTGCGGCAATGCGAAGCGGCTGGTCTGCCCCTTCCATGCCTGGAGCTGGGATCTGGACGGCAATAATGTCGGCGTGGTCCGCAAGGATGCCTGGGGCGACTGCCTGAAGGCCGATGACCTGCGCCTGCGCGACGTGCGCGTCGACAGCTGGGGCGGCTGGCTGTTCGTCTGCATGGACCCGGACGCGCCGCCGCTGCGTGACTATCTGGAGCCGGCGGCATCGATGCTCGACCCGTTCGAGCTGGAGCAGATGCGCTATCGCTGGCGCCAATGGCTGCATTTCCCCTGCAACTGGAAGGTCGCGATCGAGGCGTTCAACGAGGGCTATCATGTTGCCGGCACCCATCCGCAACTGACCAAATATTCGCCCAAGCCGACCTGGAGCGACGGGCGTGGCATCCATGGCGTGTTCGGATCGCAGGCGCGCGAGGGCACGGGCGGGGCGACCGCCGGCGCGGCCGGCGCGGCGGACATGCGCCAGGGGCTGGCGGATTCACTCAACCAGTTGTGGGAGGAGGTGAACGGCACCACCACCGAGACGATGGTGCGGGTCGCCAATCTGCTGGTCGAGGAACTGCCCGAAGGGACGCCGCCCGCCGAGGTGCAGATGCACCTGATGCGCCGCACGGTGGAGGAGGATGCCAGGCGCGGGGTGAACTGGCCGCGCATCGACCCGGCCCATTTCGCCGCGGCAGGCAATGTCTGGCACATCTTCCCCAATACGGTGATCATCCACGGACCGACCTTCGCGCTCTGCTATCGCGCACGGCCCGACGGCCATGATCCCGATCGCTGCATCTTCGAGGTCTATACGCTCGAACGCTTCCCCGAAGGCACCGAGCCGCGCCCCGCCAATCTCCACAAGCCCGACATGGACGAGGCAAGCTGGCGCAAGGTGCTGTGCCAGGATTTCTCCAACATGGGCGCGGTGCAGCGCGGCCTGCGCTCGCGCGGCTGCGACGGGCTGCGGCCCAGCCCGGTCGAGGAACGGGCGATCATCAATTTCCACCGCGTGCTGGCCGACTATCTCGGCACCGGCGCGCCGCAAGTGATCGAGTAGGACATCATGGCCGATATGGATGTGCAGGACAGCAAGCTGACGCTGGATACCAGCGATGTCGACCAATGGATCGGCAAGCCGGTGATCTTCGCCGAGATGTGGGACGCCTGCAATGCGACCGACATTCGTCGCTGGGTGCAGGCGATGGACTATCCCAACCCGATTCATTGGGACGAGAATTTCGCCCGCGCCTCCCGCTTCGGCGGCATCGTCGCGCCGCAGAGCTTCACCGTGGCGATGGACTATGGCCATGGCTGCCACCCCGCCTGCGTCGGCAAGGTGCCGGGCACCCACCTGATCTTTGCCGGCGAGGAATGGTGGTTCTACGGCACCCCCGTGCGCCCCGGCGACAAGCTGGTGCAGAGCCGCCGCTTCGACGGCTATTCGATTGCCGACACCGGCTTTGCCGGGCCGACCATGTTCGCGCGCGGCGACACCATCCACCGCAACCAGCATGGCGCGCTGGTGGCCAAGGAACAGGCGACGGCGATCCGCTATCTGGTCGATGAAGCGAACAAGCGCGGCGTCTATGCCAAGGAGAAGCGCAGTCCGCGGCGCTGGACCAAGGCGGAACTGGCGGAGATTCACAAGGCGCGCCACGACTGGATCCTGTCCAACCGCGACGGCCATTCGCCTGCCTATGGCGATGTAAAGGTCGGCGACCGGCTGCCGCGCCGGGTGATCGGCCCGCATTCGGTGGTCAGCTTCGCCAATGAATGCCGCGCCCATCGCCAGAATATCTGGGGGACTTGGGCGTGGAACGCGCCCGAAGGCATTCATGATCCCGCGACCGAGGATGCCGGCTTCGGCGCCGACATGAGCTACGACCATGACGCGCGCAAGATCGACCCGCGCATGGGTGATGGCCTCTATCACGGCCCGTCATCGGGCCATATCAATGCCGAAAAGGCAGAGAATGTCGGCATGGGCGGCGCCTATGGCTATGGCGCGTCGATGAATGCCTGGCATCTCGACACGGTCGCCTATTGGGCCGGCCATGGCGGCTATGTCTGGCACAGCAAGACCCAGTTCCGCTCCCCCGCGTTCGAGGGTGACGTCACCTGGGTCGATGGCGAAGTGGTGGAGAAGATCGACCGGTCCCCCTTCGGCATGCCGGTGGTGAAGGTCCGCACGGTGATGACCACCCAGGATGGCGAGGAGATATTGAAGGGCACGGCGCAGGTGGAGTTGCCCTATTGAGCGCGCCGCTTTCGCTGGTCCATGGCCCCCCGCTGGCACAGGAGTCGCGGCAGGGCGCGCAGACCATCCCCGCCTATCTGGATGCGGTGCGGGCGCGGCACGGCGCGCGCGACGCGGTCGTGATGCGCACGGCGGATCGGCGCATTTGCTGGAGCTATGACGAACTCCACGCCCGGTCCGTCGCGGTGGCGAGGGCGCTGATCGCGGCCGGCCTCGGCAAGGACGGCCGGGTCGGCGTGCTGATGGCGAACCGGCCCGAATATCTGGCCAGCGTCTTCGGCATCGCGATGGCGGGGGGCGTCACCGTGGCGCTCAGCAGCTTTTCGAGCGCGGAGGAGCTGGCACATCTGATCCAGGCCTCGGCGATCGGCATCCTCCTCTTCGACACGCGGGTGATGAAGAAGGATTTTGCCGCCATGCTGGCCGGCATCGACAAGGGGCCGTTTCTCCACCGGCTGATCCAGCTCGACAGCGTGACCGATACCGATCCGGCAGCGCCGGGCTATGAAGGCTGGGATGCTTTCCTCGCCAGCGGCGCGGCGGTGCCCGATGCGCAGGTGGCACAGCGCGCCGCCACCGTCACGCCGTCCGATCATGGCGGTATCTTCTTCTCGTCCGGCACCACCAGCCTGCCCAAGGGCATCGTCCATGCCCAGCGCGCCTTCTGCATCCAGTGGTGGCGCTGGCCACGCGTCTTCGCGATGCGCGAACCGGTGGTAAGCTGGACCGGCAATGGCCTGTTCTGGTCGGGCAATATCAGCCTGGTGATCGGCACCGCGCTGTCGACCGGCGGCACCGCCGTGCTGCAACCGGTGTTCGATGCCGCCGCGGCGCTGGATGTGATCGAGCAGGAGCGCGTCACCTTCCTCACCGGCCGGCCGCACCAATGGGCGCGGGTCCAGGCGGCGGACAATTGGGCCAGCGCGGACCTTTCCAGCCTCAAATATGTGACCAAGGGCGAGCTGATCGGCGAACATCCCACGGTCGACACCGACTGGACCACGCCCATGGCCTTCGGCACGACCGAGACGATGACGATCTGCACGGCGTTCGATGCGGACACGTCCGACGCGGATTATGGCGGCAGCGCCGGCGCGCCGCTGCCGGGCAACAGCCTCAAGATCGTCGATCCGCTGACCCGCGCGATCCTGCCGGTCGGCCAGCATGGCGAAATGTGCATCAAGGGGCCGACCCTGATGTCGGGCTATCTGGGCAAGGCGCCGGAAGAATGTTTCGACGCGGAAGGCTATTATTGCACCGGCGACGGCGGACGGGTGGACGGACAGGGGCGCTTCTTCTGGGAAGGGCGCCTGACCGACATGATCAAGACCGGCGGCGCCAATGTCGCGCCGGAGGAAGTGGACGCGGCGATCGCCAGCTTCCCCGGCGTCAAGCGCAGCCAGACGGTCGGCGTGCCCGATGATCTGCTGGGCGAGATGGTGGTCGCCTGCATCGTCTCGGTCGATGGCGCGCGGGTGACGGAAAGCGACCTGATCGCCCATCTCAAGGCGCGCATGGCGAGCTTCAAGGTGCCGCGCCGGGTGCTGCTGCTGGACGAGGCGGATTTTGCCCTGACCGGCAATGAAAAGGCCAAGGCCGCCGACATTCGTGCGGTCGCGGTGGCGCGGCTCAGCCATCCATAGCTCGGGCCTATGGGCACCCCGAAAATCGCTATTTGACCCTTTGGCCGCCCCATGCCAGCCCTCGGCCCAGATAGGGGAGAGGCATGCGGACTGTGATCAATCGGCGCGGGTTCATCGCAGCGGGCGCCAGCCTGATGATCGGCACGGCCGCCCGATCCGCGCTGCCGGTGATCCGGCAGGCGCCCAAGGCGCGCATCATCATCGACAATGATTTTGCCGGCGATCCCGACGGCCTGATCGCGCTCGCGCATCAACTGGCGACGAAGGCGGCGCGGCCGGTGCTGGTCACGACATCGGCGCTCGACGCGAAGCTGGCGGCGCTGGGCGGACAGCCGGCCGGCGCAACCGCCGCGGCGGGTAAAGAGGCGGCGATCGACCTGATGAAGATCATGGGTCTGGCGAACCGCTGCCCGGTGATCGCGGGCAGCGAGCGCTTCGGCGTCGCCGGGGCACAGGCGTCGGCGGCGGCACGGGCGATCGTGGCGGAGGCGATGCGGGACGATCCGCTGCCGCTCTTCTTCACCTGCGGCGGGCCGCTCACCAATCTTGCCCAGGCGTTGCAGCTGGAGCCGGCGATCGCCGATCGCATGACCCTGGTCTGGATCGGCGGCGCCGATTATCCGCAGGGCGGCACCGAATATAATCTGTCCACCGATCTGGAAGCCGCGCGCGCCGTGATCGAACGGAGCCGCATGCCGATCTGGCAGATAGCCGCCGGCGCCTATCGCCAGCTACAGATGTCGGTGGCGGAAATGACGGCGACCTTGCGGCCGATGTCGCCCACGACCGCATGGCTCTATGGCCGCTATGCCGACCTGCCGCTCTTCGTTCAGCTGGGCGGCGCCATCACTCTGGGCGACAGTCCGATGGTGTTGCTGACGTCGGTGTCTGCGGAGAGCAGCGCCTCGTCGATCATCGCCGGCCGGCGGCTGCTGGATGATTCCCGCTATGGCGCGGAAATCCCCGGCCGCTCGATCCGCCTCTTCACCCAGCTCGATGTACGGCTGGCGCTGGCCGATTTCCTGGCCCTGATGCAGTCGCAGACGGACTAGCGGGCGATCTCGATCCGGTCGTCCACAACCCGCACCTCATAGACCCTGATCGGCGTCTTGGCCGGCGGGTTCATGGCGCGGCCGGTTTCCAGATCGAAGCGTGCGCCATGGACCGGGCAGGCGATCCAGCCCGCGCGCACCCGGCCGCAGGCGAGCGGCTCGTCGGCATGGGAGCAGCGATTGGCGACCGCGAACAGCCGGCCATTGCTGTGGCACAGGAGAATGCTCTCGCCATCGACAGCGACGGCCTTGGCAGTGCCCGGCGGCACATCGTCGACATGGGCGACGGCGGTGAAGGTCAGCATGGTCATGGCCCCATTCATCATGGGCCGGCGGGCGCGGCAATTGCCCGCAATCCGATGCGCGTGCCGGTGCAAGCGGCGCTGCCGCTCGGGTCATTCCGCTTCGCTGTCCCGGCTTCGATAGTGGCCGGCAGCAGAACAGAGTGGGAGAGGGCGATCCGTGCGCCGGGACTATTATCAGCATGCCTATGTGACCACCGACTGGCGCCGGGCGATGGACGAGATCGGCGCGCTGCACGGCATCGGCCATTATATGGAAATGCCCGACGCGCTGTTCGACACCGGGCAGGACCGGCAGGCGGTCGCCCATTTCGCGCTGGCGACCAGGGATGAACTGCAGTTCGAGATCATCCAGCCCCTGTCGGGCGACATTGCCGTCTATCAATGGGGCCTGCTGGCACAGGGCTTTGGCCTTCATTATCATCATCAGGGCCGGCATTTCGGCGATCGCGCCGCCTTTGACGCGGCAGTCGTGGCGGCCAAAGCCCGCTGGGCGATGCCGATCGCCTGGGACACGATGGGCGGCACCTATGCCTATTTCGATGCGCGGGCGGATCTGGGCCATTTCCTTGAATATTTCTGCTTCCCGCCCGGATCGCATCTCGACGCGGTGCCGAGCTTCTGATGATGGAAAGCTTCGATATCCTCGTCGTCGGATCAGGCGCGGCCGGCGCGATGGCGGCCCTGCGCGGTGCCGATCTGGGCCTGTCCGTCCTGATCGTGGAGAAGGCGCATCAATTTGGCGGCACGTCAGCGACCTCGGGCGGGGTGATGTGGGTGCCGGATCATGGGCTGGACGGCGACCGGGGCGACAGCGGGGCCGAAGCGTTGCGCTATCTGCGCAGCGTCATCGGCGTGCCGGTCGATGCGGAACGGCTGGCGGCCTATGTCGATCGCGCGCCGGAGATGCTGCGTTTCCTGAAGGACAGCGGCGTGCCGGTGATGGCGGCGGCCTGGCCCGATTATTTTCCCGATGCGCCGGGCGCGCGGGCCGATCGCTCGATCATCTGTCCCACCTTCGACGGGCGGCAATTGGGTGATGAACGCTATCCGCTGATGCGGGCGCAATATGGCCGGTTCACGCTGTTCCGCCGCTATGCGATGGACCTTGGCCAGACCTTTGCCCTGATGATGCAGCAGCGCGGCTGGCGCTGGACGGCGGCGAAGATGATCGCCCGCTACTGGCTCGACATCGGCACGCGGCGGCTGTCGGCGCGGGATCGGCGCTTCACCCAGGGGGCGGGGCTGATGGGCGCGCTCTACCAGCAATTGTTCGCGCGCGGTGTCGACCTGCGGCTGGAAACCGCGCTGGAAGGGCTGACGCTGGGTGCCGACGGCCGCGTGTCGGGCATCACCGTCCGCCGCTTCGGGCAGGTGCAGCAGATTGGCGCGCGCCATGGCGTAGTGCTGGCGGCCGGCGGCTTTGAATGGAATCAGGCGCTGCGCGATCGTTTCTATCCGGTGCCCGGTCTCGCCCGCCACAGTTCCACCCCGGAGGAAGGCAATCGCGGCGACGCATTGATCGCGGCGGAAGCGATCGGCGCATCGCTCGCCCATACCGACCAGGGCTGGTGGATACCGACCATGACCCTGCCGACGCCGGGCGCCGCCAATTTCCACGAAATCCATCAGGCCGCCTTCGATGTCGGCCGGCCCTGGAGCGTGTGCGTCAACCGGCTGGGGCTGCGCTTCGTCAATGAAGCGACCGGCTATGACCGGTTCGGCCAGGCGATGGTGGCGGATCAGCTAAAGACCGGCGCCAACATGCCCTGCTGGCTGATCTTCGATGCCAAGTTCCGGGCGAAGTTCAGCGCCGGCGGGCTGATGCCCACGGTGCACACGCCCGACCATCGCATCCCCGGCCATTGGTGGGACCATTATGTCTTCCGCGCCGGATCGATCGAGGAACTGGCGCGCAAGATCGGCATCGCGCCGCAGGCGCTGAGCGAAACCGTGCAGGTGATGAACGGCTATGCACAGACCGGTGTCGACCCCGAATTTGGCCGGGGCGGCAATATCTATGATCGCTTCTTCGGCGATCCGGGCGTCACGCCCAATCCCAATCTGGGGCCGATCGACACCGCACCCTTCTATGCCGTGCCGATCAACAATGGCGATTTGGGCACCAAGGGCGGGCTGCGCTGCGATGCGCAGGCGCGAGTGCTGGACAGCGGCGGCCGGCCGATCCCGCATCTCTATGCCGCCGGCAATTGCGCCGCGAGTCCCTTTGGCGACTGCTATCCCGGCGCCGGTGCGACGATCGGTCCGGCGCTGACCTTCGGCTTTGTCGCAGCCGAGGACATTGCGGCGCGGGCGAACGACCAACAAAGGATGACGGCATGACGGAACAGAAGGTCGCGATCGTCACCGGCGCGGCGGGCGGCATTGGCGCGGCGATCGTGCGCGCGCTGTGCGCCGATGGCGTGGCCGTGCTGGGCACCGGCCGCAGCGCGGACAAGCTCGCCGCGCTCGCATCCGCGCTGCCGCAGGACGCTGCCTTTGCCTTTGTCGCGGCGGACATCGGCGATGACGATGCGCCGGACAGGATCGTGGCGGAGGCACTGGCACGGTTCGGGCGAGTCGATCATCTGGTCAACAATGCCGGCGCGGGGGTCTGGGCGCCGGTGCATGACACCAGCGACGCCATGCTGGACGAGGTGATCGGCCTGTCGCTGCGCGCACCGTTCCGCCTGTGCCGGGCCGTCCTGCCGCATATGGGCATGGGATCGGCGATCGTCACCATCGGGTCCACCTTCGGCATCATGGGTGGGATGGATGGCGGCATTTATTGCGCGGTGAAGGCAGGGCTGACCGGCCTGACCCAGACGATGGCGGCGCAATATGGCGAGCAGGGCATCCGCTCCAACATCGTCGCGCCGACCGTGGTGCGCACGCCGATGACCGATGCCGCCTGGGACTATCCCGCCTTCCAGCGGATCAACCAGGGGCTGACCCCTTTCTACCGCGATTGCGCGCCGGAGGATGTCGCCCATGTTGTCGCCTTCCTCTGTTCCGACAAAGGCGAATATATCAATGGCCAGGTGATCGCGGTGGATGGCGGCTGGTCGACTACCCGGATGATCAACAGCCGCTTTACTGGCTGAGATCGTCGCGCAGCGCGCCCTCGTCCCGGTCCAGCGCATCGAGCGTCGCCAGCGCCATCGCGCGATAGGCCGGCAGCAGTTCGGGTGCATGTGCGCGCAGAGCCGTCAGATGATTGCCGATCGTCTCCCGGTCGCCGCGCAGCAGCGGGCCGGACAGGGCGTTCATCCCGCGATCCAGGCTGTTGTCGAGCGCGGCCCGGACCAGCGGCGTCAGCAGCGCGCCGGGTTCGGTGACGCCGGCTGAGATCAACGCGTCGGAGGCGCCGGCGATCAGCGTCACCAGATGATTGGCCGCATGGCAGAGGGCTGCATGATAGAGGGCACGATGTTCTTCCGCGACTTCGACCGCCACACCGCCCAGCAGCGCGACGAGCCTGCGCGCTTCCGCGATCGCCGGCGCGTCGGCCCCGGTAATGGCGAAGCGGGCGCCTTGCATCCGCGCGACTTCAGCCATCGGATCGCCGGTGAAGGTCATGGCGGGATGGACGGCGGCAGTGATCGCGCCCTGCATCCGCAATGGATCGAGCAGCGCCGCGCCGCTGCGCCCGCTGACATGGCAGATGGTGGCGGACAGGGGCGTGCTGGCCAGGTCGGCAATCACCGCAGGCAGGGCGTCGTCGGCCACCGCCAGCAGGATCAGGTCGCAATTGGATGACAGCGAAGATGACAGGGTAACGGCCTGCGCACGGCCGATCGCGGCAACCGCTGCGGCGGCATGGTCCGGGTTGCGGCCATGCACCAGGATCGGCGCGGCGCTGTGCGGCGCCAGCGCCAGACCCAGCGCGCGCGCGACCCGGCCGGTGCCGATGAGGCCGATCTGGCGATAGGCGGGATGTTCGGTCATGGCGCGCCTATATCCCGGCCGGTGGGGCTACTCTAGCCCGGATTGGTGGCGGTCACGATCCAGGCGGCGCCGTCGATCAGGATCGCCGTCTCGCCCGGTCGCGCGGCGAAGGCCTGGCGCACCGCCTGCGCGGCGCGATCCCGCACATCGGCAGGCTGATCGGCCAGCGCGCGGGAGAGCGGGCCGACCTCGAACGCCATGGCGAGCGCATCGTCCAGCGCCGCCTCGCGATCGGCGCCCTGGCCGAAGGGGATGACGCCATCGATCGGGGTAAGGTCGATTTCGGCAAAGCCGGCGTCGGACAGGATGCGCGTTACCCGCGCCGGATCGCCGAAGGAGAAGGGACCGGGCGCTTCGGGATCGGGCGGCGCCAGCGGCGGCACGATGTCGCGGATCGCGCCCATCGGCAGGCGCACCCAGTCATTGTCCGCCGCCGCGCGCCAGCAGACGAAGGCGATCCGGCCGCCCGGCCGCAGCCAGCGCCGCATATGGACAAAGCTGGCCACGGGATCATCGAAGAACATCACGCCAAAGCGGGAGAAGAGCAGGTTGAAGCCGTGGGTGGTCAATGTCGCGCTGCCGGCATCGGCCAGCGCGTAGCGGACCGGCAGGTCGGTGGGCTGCTGCGATTGGGCAAGCCCGATCAGCGGCCCGGAAATGTCGAGGCCGAGCACTTCACCGGTCGCGCCGACCTGGCGGGCAAGGGCGATGCTGCTGGTGCCCGCGCCACATCCCACATCCAGCACGCGCTCGCCCGGCCGGACCGCCGCCGCCGCGATCGCCGCATCGCCAAAGGGCGCGAGCATGGCGTCGAGCCGCTGCCGGTGCGTGACCCAGCGTTCGCCGCTCGATCCGTTCCAGTCCGACACCTGATAGACATTGGGCTGCGCCATCTTCTTTCCTTTTTGCGAATCGTTCGCAAAAATCTAATGACTGCGGATAAACTTGCAAGGGCGCGCTAATTACCAAATGACGCGACGGGCGATCAGGTCGTCAATTTCGCTGTCACTCAACCCCAATATCTCGCCATAGACCAGATGGTTATGCTCGCCGAGCAAAGGTGCGCCACGGGTGATGCTGGCCTCGTCTGGTGTCATGCGCCAGCCCGGCCCGATGATCGGTCGGGGCTCGCCCTTCGCGTCGCTCACCATGCGATAGGCGCCCAGCGCCCAGAGCGCCTCGCTGCCGATCAGGTCGAGCGAGGATTGGCTGCGAAAGGCCGGCACGCCCGCCAGAAGCAGCGCCTGCGCCATCGCCTCGGCATTCCATTCGGGACTGCGTTGGGCGATCGTCGCATCGAGCGCGTCCCGGTTGGCCAGCCGGTCGGACGCATGGGCGAAGCGGGGATCGGCGGCCAGCGCCTGCGCGTCGATCGTGGTGCAGAAGGCGCGCCATTCCCGGTCATCGGCGATGGCGAGACTGAGCCATTGCCCCTCCGCGCACGGGTAGCAGCCATGGGGCGCCATGTCGGCATGGGCATTGCCCGTCGCCTGCGGCATCTCGCCGGTCAGGCCATAGGCGAACAGGCTGTCACCGACCATCATCGACAGCGTCTCGACCGCTGACAGGTCGATAAACTGGCCCTCGCCGCTCGTTTCGCGATGATGGAGCGCGGCGACGATCGCCAGTGCGGCGGCGGCGCCGACGGTCGAATCGCCATAGCGGATACTCATCCCCGCCGGCGTCTCGTCGGCATGGCCGACCAGTGCATTCAGCCCGCCCAGCGCCGCGAAACAGGGGGCATAGCCGGTCTGGTAGCCGAGCGGCCCGTCACTGCCATACATTTTGATCGAGAGCTGGATGATGTCGGGGCGGATCGCGCGGACATCCTCATAGCCAAGTCCCGATCGCTCCATCGCGCCGGGCCGCAGATTGTCGATCAGCACATCGGACGCGGCGATCATCGCGCGCAGATGGGCCATGCCCTCGTCCGACTTCATGTCGAGCTGGACGCTCAGCACCTCCTGATTGATGCTGCGGAAATAGGGTGCGCTGTCGATATCGACCCCGCCATAGGCGCGCATCTCGTCCAGATTGGCGCGGCTTTCGACCTTGATGACCTCCGCGCCGAGGAAGGCGAGCAGCTTGCCGGCATAGGGACCGGCCCAGACCTTGGCGATCTCCAGCACGCGGATGCCGGCGAGCGGTCCGCCCCGGCTCATGCCAGCATCACCTGGTCAGCGCCGGGTGTCGGGGCCGGGCTGTGCAGCCGCACCGGCGAGGCGCTCATGCGATAGGGCACGGTGGGATGCAGCGCGCCGCCCAGCGACTGGAAGAAGCCGCGATGCCGATATTGGACATGGTCGATCAGGTCGGCGGCGCTGTTGACCTGCACCAGCGGCACGCCAGCCTGCTGCGCCGCCTGTGCCACGACATCCTTGGCCTGAGTTGCGATCCAGGCGCGGAAATGCCGGCGAAAATCGGCGACCCGATCGGGCGTGCAATGATATTCCAGCCAGTCTTCGGGGAAGGCCGTCGCCCAGTCGGGATTGCCCATTAGCGCGCACAGTCCCCGCCAGTGCGCGCGCGTCGTCATCAGCAGATAGACATGGCCGTCGGCGCAGGCAAAGGCCGCGCCGGGTCCGCCCATGTCATAGCGGGTGCGCTCCGGCCCCGGCTCCGCATCCCCGGCAAGCATCCGCCCCAGCACGCAGTCGGCGCGCGACAGCTGGACCGCGACCTCGCTGATGTCGATCGCCTGTCCTGCGCCGGTGCGCCGTTTGCGCAGCAGCGACGCGGCGGTGCAGAGCGCGGCCTCCAGCCCCGTCTCATAATCGCTCATGAAGCGGCCAGCCCCCATCAGCGGCGGCCGGTCGGGCGCGCTCTCGCTGGGCGTGTGCCAGGCCCAGCCACCGGCATTCATCACGTTGATCGGCCGGGCGACCTGCCAATGGGGCGGGGCGTCCTGGCCAAAGGGCGTGATCGCGCAATGGACGATGGCGGGCTGGCTGCCGAGCGCCAGTCCGTGCTGCGTCGCCCAGTCCGGCCCATGATCGTCGATCAGCGCATCGGCGCGCGCCAGCAGCCGGTCGAGCAGGGCGCGGTCGCCAGGCGCCGCAAGATCGAGCTGCACCGATTTCTTGTTGCTGTTGAGATAGCGGAACAGCGTGCTGGCACCCTCATGGAACGGCCCGATGGCGCGGGTCGGGGCGCCGCCGGGTGCTTCGACCTTGATGACCTCGGCGCCGAAATCGGCGAGCAGACGGGCGGCAAATTCGCCCGTCACCCGCTCCGCCGTCTCCACGATCACCAGCCCGGCCAGCGCCGTCATGACTGGCGCACCAGCAGATAGTCGCCGACATCATCGACCCGCGCCTGCCAGCCGGGATAGACGGCGATGGTGGTGAAGATTTCCTCGATGATTGCCGGGCCGGTGATGCGCGCGCCGGGGATCAGGGCCGGCCCCTTGTGGATCGCGACATCGGCAAAGCCATCGCCCAGATTGGCGCGGCGATAACCATGCGGTGCGGGCTCCACGACCGGTGCGGTAAAGCCGCCGCCAGCGGGCGGCATCGGTGTTTCGACCTGAGCGGTCAGGCGCACGCCGGTGATCTCCGGCACCTCGCCGTCGCGGACATGGCCATATTCGGCCAGATGCCGCGCGTTGAAGGCGGCGATGGCGCGGGCCGACAGCGTGTCGTCGACGAAGCCGAAATCATCGAGGCCCCGGCCTTCATGCAGGTCGAAGGTCAGCGCCCAATTCTGCCCGGCATAGCGCATCGCTACCCGCCAGCGCGCCTGCACCGCATCGGCGGCAAAGCCGGCTTCGGCAAAATGCGCGGCGGCATCGGCGGCCAGATCGGCCCACAGGCCGCGCAGCCGGTCGAGGTCCAGCGCATCGGCGCGCGCGCTGCACGATCGTTCCTCGTCGATCGCGGGATGGGCGACCAGCGTGCCGAGCGCCGAGAAAGTGGGCGAGGCACGGGGCACCAGCACCTGGCTGATCCCTAGATCCTGCGCCTGGATCGCAGCGAAGGCCGGGCCGTTGCCGCCATAGGCCAGCATCACCATGTCGGCCGGGTCCATGCCCTTGGCCGCTGTGGTGCGCCGCACCGCCTGGGTCATATTGGCATTGACCAGCCGCCAGCAATCGAACGCCGCCTGCTGCGCATCATAGCCCAGCTCCGCGCCCAATGCCGCGAACGCTTCCGCCACGCCTTCGTCGCGCAGGCGGAAGCTGCCGCCGGCAAAGCCCTCGCCGGTTGAGAGGATGCCCAGGATCAGCAGTGCGTCGGTGACCGTCGGCCGCAGCCCGCCCCGGCCATAGCAGATCGGACCCGGCGCCGCGCCGGCGGAGGCGGGGCCGACCTTCAGTTCGCCCTTGTCGACATGGCAGATCGATCCGCCGCCCGCGCCCAGTGTTTCCACCTGCACCATCGGCACGCCGACCAGATAGCGGTGATGCATGTTCCATCCCGCCTCGGCCGGGGCGGCGCCATCCCGCACCACCGACATGTCGTAACTGGTGCCGCCCATGTCGACGCATAGCAGGTTGCGATAGCCCTTGGCGCCGCCGGTCCGGGCCGATGCGATGACGCCGCCGGCGGGACCGGAAGCGAGCAGGCGGATCGGCGCGGCTTCGATATAGGCGCGGGTCATGACACCGCCGGATGCCTGCATCACCATCAGTTGCCGGGCATAGCCGGCCTCGGCGAGGCGGCTGACCAGCCGTTCGAGATAGGCGTTCACGCGCGGCGCGACATAGGCGTTCACCACCGTCGTGCTGATCCGGTCATATTCCGGCGCGCGCGACAGGATGCGGTGGCCGAGCGAGACGGGAATGCCAGGCATTTCCTCCGCCACGATCTGTGCCACCCGGTCCTCATGATCGCCATTCACATGGGCGAAGATCAGGCCGATCGCGACGGATTCGACTCCCTGTTTGCGCAGCTTGGCGCAGGCCTCACGCACCGCCGCCTCGTCCAGCGCCTCATGCACGCTGCCATCGGCCAGCACCCGTTCGGGCACGGTCAGGCGGCGGCGGCGCGGCACGATCGGGATCGGCGGTTCCAGCCGCACGTCCCAGATGCTTTCCTTGTAGCCGCGCCGATATTCCATCTCGTCGCGGAAACCCTGGGTGGTGATAAGGCCGGTGACGGCGCCGTCCATCTCGATCAATATATTGTCCGCGACCGTGGTGCCGTGGACGATCGCCTCGCAGCGGGCGAGGAAGGCGCCGAGCGACAGTCCCTCCTTGCCGGCCAGCGTCTCCAGCCCCTCCATCACGCCGATCGAGCGGTCGTGCGGGGTGCTGAGATTCTTGTGCAGGATGACCTGTCCGTCTTTCACCCTCTCTTTCAACAGCGCGAAATCGGTGAAGGTGCCGCCAATGTCGATGCCGACGCGATAGCTCATGCCGCGATCCGCTCCCCGCGCAGTGCTGCCGTGGCGGCAGGATCGACCGCCAGGTTGTAATCTTCCAGACTGCCGGTCAGCACCACGCCATAAAGGTCGCGGGCGGCGGCGATGCTCACCAGTTCGTCCAGCACATCCTCGCACACCGCCTGCGGATCGCGGCGCAGCGCCGGGCCGAAACCGGCGCCGCCGCCATGCTGATAGGCAATGACCGCGCCGGCCGGCAGTTGCGCCCGCGCCGTCAGTTCGACCCGATATTCATCGGGCGTCCCGACCTGAAAATGATTGAGATAGGGGGTGCCGTCGGCGCCACCGGCCAGGCCGCTGATCGGATGATCGTGGCTGACCATCCAGGCCATCGCCATCGCCGGTTCCAATATCCGTTTCACATTGCGGCTGCCGGGCATGCCGCGCCATTGGCCTGCGCCGCCGCTGTCGGTGACCAGCTCGCGGCTGATGTTGATGACCGGGAAGCGCGCCTCGCCATCCTCCGCCTGCGACAGCAGCAGATTGCCGAGCGAGACCGGGCAACTGCCCCAGCCGTCAATGCCCTGCACGGCGGATACATCCATCGACCGGCAATCGACGCCCTGGTCCATCCACATCTGCCCGTGCGGATCGAAGCCGATCACCGCATTGGGCATGCCGATCTTGTAGACCTGTGGCGCGGACCGGTCCGGCGCGACCTGCGACAAGGCGACGCACAGCGCCTCGGTAATCTCGCATGCGGGATGGAAGGAACCGAGCGCCGCCGGGCGATTGGGGGCGGGGTGGGCGATGCAGCCTTCGGGCAGGATGATCTCGACCGCGTTGAACAGCCCTTCATTCTTGACGATGTCGGGGTCGATGCTGGCGGCGATCTGGGTCATGATATAGCCGCGCGAATTGGCAAAAGTGTTCCACACCCCGACCAGATCCTGCCGATCGTCGGTGCCGCTGAGGTCTACGGTCAGCTGGTCGCCTGCGATGGTGCAGCCGACCTGGACGCGGATATCCTTGGTCCCCATCGTGTCATGATCGATATGGACGGTCGCGTCATAGCGGCCGTCGCGCCAGGCGGAGACAGTGGCGCGCATCTGCCGTTCCGACTGGTCGATCGCATGATTGACCGCCGCGCGCACCATGTCCGCACCCCATTTGTCGAGGATCGCGCGGATCGAGACGGTCGCCTTTTCGACCGCGCCGATCATCGCGGCGAGATCGCCGGCGAAGCTGGGGAAACGATTGTTGCGTTCGAGCAGATGGATGGCGTCGCGCCGCTTCTCGCCGCGATGGACCAGCTTCAGGCAGGGGATGGCGAGGCCTTCGGTGAAGATGTCGGTGGCGTCGAGGGTGAAGCCGCCCGGATCCTTGCCGCCGGTATCGCCCTGATGCGCCTGAAGCGCCTGCACGAGCACCAGTTCGCCCGCCGCGTCATAGACCGGGGCGTAGACATTATAGTCGGGCAGGTGGCCGCCGCCATAATCGGGGTCGTTGCCGACGAAGACGTCTCCCGGCCCCCAGTCATAATCCTGCTGCTGCATCAGGCCGTAGCGCACCGTGAGCTGCGACACGAAGGTCAGATGCGGCGTGCCGATCGACCCCATGGCCAGCCGCCCATGGGCATCGACGATCGCCGCGTTGCGCTCGTTCGACTGGTTGATGATCGGCGAGGACGCAGCGCGGCCGAGATGGGTCGTCGCTTCATGGCAGACGGTTTCCAGCGCGCCGCGAATGATGCTGGCGGTGACCGGATCGATCACCGTTGCGGTCGGCAGGGGCGGGCGCCTGGCGGCCAGTTGGGCGTTGAGGGCAAAGGACATGGGCCTGCCTCAGCGTCCGGGCCGCAGCGGCGGCATGGCGACATAGCGGTCGACCGCCTGCTCGAAATGGCGGATGCGGATTTCCTGATAATTGCCCAGTGTCAGGCCGCGCTTGGCGCTCGCCTCTATCCCTTCCTGTTGCAGAAACAGATTGTCGGTATCCTGATCGAGGATTCTGCCAAAGCCGGCATCCATGCCGGGCGCCTCGCAGAAGCTCTGATCGTCGGTCAGCAGGATCGGCTCGGCCGGTTCGGGGCGGGCGCCGCCGTCCGGCACCGGGCGCAGGAAGAACACCTCATAGATGCAGCGGCGATGGTCCTTCGGGTCCGGGCGGAAGCGATAGACCATCGGCAGCGACACGCCGGGGAAGAGATAGGTGTTGGGGAAGAGCGTATAGGAGAAGCAGTCGAGCATCTCGCTGTCGGATGTAGCGCTCAGGTCGCTGCCGGTAGCCGTGCCGAACATGGTGCGGAACAGGTCGGCCATCGCCTGCCGCGCGGTGCCCTCGCCCACCTGCGGCCGATCCTCGCTCAACACGGACGCGTCGCCAACGGTGAACTGGTCGAGAATATCCTGCTCGGAAAAGCGCCCTTCCAGATGCGGCGAGGCGACACCCAGGCAGGAGATGAAGCGGTTCACATGGTCGCCATAGACATCATATTGGCTGTTCGCGTCGGCATTGGACGGGGCGACCTGCGGATGGGTCTCGATCACATGATAGGCCTCCATGAAGGCCTCGATCGTCAGCTTCCAGTTGGCCGGGAAGCTCTTCTGGACATGGAGGTGGATATAGCGGTCCTCCAGCTTCCAGGCCTTTATATGGGCCAGCGCCTCGGCGCCCAGATACTCCTCTAGGCTGGGTGCGTCCGGGTTCATGTTGATCCACACGAAGCCGCCCAGCGTCTGCACGCGGACCTGCGGCAAGCTGTTGTTCGCCGGGTCGACATGGGGGAAGTCCCAGGGGCAGTTGATGCTCTTGCTGGAGCCATCGATGTGCCAGCTCCAGCCATGGAAGCTGCATTTGAACTCGCTGGCACAGCCGGCCGATCCCGAGGCGCGCAACTTGGTGCCGCGATGCAGGCAGGCATTATAATAGGTGCGGATATCGTCCGCCGCGACGCGGGTGATGATGAAGCTGTGGCGGCCGATCTCATAGACCTGATAGTCGCCGATTTCCGGTATATGCTCCTCACGGCAGGCGAATTGCCAGCTGCGCGTCCACAGGCTTTCCATCTCGCGCCGGGCGAAATCGGGGTCGATATAGCGATCGGTGGAAATGTCCTCGCTGCCGAGGAAGGCATAGGATTCGCTGCGGACCCAGCCGGGCGCGGCGATCCTGTCGCGGGCGATGATATCCTGCGTGCTGATCGCCGGGCAGCGGGCGTCGCCCGCCGCCATTGGGCCGCTTTCCATGTTCATGCAACTCTCCGTTGGGCGGGCGTGGCACAGTCGATCAGGCCGGGCGCGATGCGGTGGATCGCGCCGTCCTTCATCACCATGGCCAGCCGGTTCTTGTCTTCGAGGATGGTGACGTCGGCCAGCGGATCGCCGTCCACCAGCAGCATGTCGGCCAGCGCCCCGGGCACCAAAGTGCCAAGGTCGCCCTGGTCGCGCATCGCCTGCCCGCCGTTCCGGGTGGCACAGGTCAGCGCGCCGGCCGCGTCATAGCCATAATAGTCGATCATGAGCTGGATATCGCGGGCATTGGTGCCCTGCGGGTTCCAGGCGAGGCCATAATCGCCACCGATCAGGTGGCGGATGCCGCGCTTGCGCAATGCGCTATGCGTCTCGACCGATGCCTCGATCAGCGCGGCTATGCCCATCGCGTCGCAGGCGGCCCGGCTGATCCACGGTTCGCCATGATGGATCATGGCGTGGGACAGCCCGATCGAGGGCGCGATGACGATCCGGTCCTTCGCTTCCTCCAGCATGTCGAGCAGTTCGCTGTCGGCATATTCGACATGGAACAGGCCATCGACCCCGGCGCGGACGCAATATTTGCTGCCCTCTATCGACCGGCTATGGGCGTTGACCTTGCGGCCGAAGGCATGGGCGGTGTCGACCGCCATCTGCACTTCCTCGAACGCCATCGGCGTCACATGGGCCGGGCTGCTGGGATAGAAGGGGTCGCCCGAGACATCGAGCTTGATATTGTCGCAGCCCTCGCGGATCGCGAGCCGCACCGCGCGACGCATCTCCTCCGGGCCATCGACGACGCAGGAAATGCCGATGCGCGGATTGTGCAGCCTGCTCTCGTCGCCCATGCCGCCGGTGACGGTGATCTCGGTCGATCCGGCGCGGATGCGGGGGCCGGGAATATGGCCGGCATCGACCGCATCGCGCACCGCGACGTCCAGTTTCAGCTTGGCCGCCGACGCGCCATAGCAGCTGGTGAACCCCTGATCGATCAGGCGCCCGGCCATGCGTGCGGTGATAAGGGTATGCGCTTCGGGCGAGGGCGCGATCAAATCCTCGGTCGAGGCAGCGTCGCCGAAGGAGATATGGGCATGGCCTTCGGTCAAGCCCGGCATCAGCGTCTTGCCTTTGCCGTCGATGACCTGATCGGCCGGCGCGCGACCGGCGGTGGCATCCGGTCCGACCGCAAGGATGCGATTGCCCTCGACCAGCAGGTCGCCGGCAAAGGCAGGCGCGCCCGTGGCGTCCCAGATGGTGGCGTTGGCGATGAGCGTCGTCGGCACGAATGGCATCCTCTTCTGCTGTGAAGACTAGGCCGCGCCCTTTCCTGACCCAATGACTGCACGCGCACTTGGCGTTTCCTCTCGCCGCCGCCCGGCCTGCCGCGCCAGTCAAGCGGCTGCGCGGCGCCATGCCTTTCCGCCCCGGCCCGCGTCCGCCATCCTGCCCCTTCATAAGGAGAAGGATGGCGATGGTGCGGGTCACCTTTGTGGATGTGCATGGCGTGGAGCAGGCGGTCGCCGGGGAAGGCGACCTGTCGCTGATGGAACTGGCCAAGGCGAACGGGATCGACGGGATCGCCGCCGATTGCGGCGGCGCCTGTTCCTGCGCGACCTGCCTGGTCCATGTCGATCCGGCCTGGGTCGATCGCACCGGCGCGCCCGACGATGTCGAATATGCGATGCTCGACATGGTGTCCGATGTCGCCGGCGACACCAGCCGTCTTGCCTGTCAGATCCGCCTGACGCCGACGCTTGATGGCCTGCGCGTCGTGGTGGCCCAGCAATGACGCAAGGCACCCTGGCGCCCGAAGCGCGTAGCCTGCTCGACACCGCATCGATGACCGACCCGATCATCTCGGCCCGGCCGCGCGCTTATTATGCGGCGATGCGGCGCCATGACCCGGTCCATTGGGACGAGAAGCTCGGCATGTATCTGGTGTCCCGCTATGAGGATATCGCGACGATCCAGCAGGATCCGATCACCTATTCGGTCAACAAGGGCTATCACAGCCAGCAGGCCAAGGGCTTCCAGCAGGAGTTCCAGCAAATATTGGAACGCGACGGCGGCGGCTATTTCCCCGACGCGATCATGTCTGATCCGCCCTATCACACCCGCATCCGCAAGCTGATGGAAAAGGCGTTCAGCGCCCATCGGGTGAAGGCACTGGAACCGCGGATCACCAAGGTGGTGACCGACCTGATCGACAGCGTCGCCGACCGGGGCGAGGCGGACGCGGTGCAGGATTTCGCCGTGCCGCTGACGGTGCGGATCATCTGCGAGCAGCTTGGCCTCGACTGGAATATGAAGGATCGCATCGCGCGCTGGTCGATTGCCGTCACGGCCCAGATCGGCCGGATGCAGGATCGCGCGCAGATGCTGGGCCATGCGCGCGAGATTTGCGACCTGCAACATTATCTGATCGCCAAGATGCGCGAGCGCGAGGCCGATCCGCGCGAGGACATGATTTCCGACCTGGTCCATGCCCGCGATGCCGAGGGTCAGGCGCTGACCTTTGCCGAGGCGGTGTCGCTGATCCGGGCGCTGCTGATCGCCGGCAATGAGACGACGGCGACGGCGCTCGGCAATCTCTTCTATATCCTCGCGACCCGGCCGGAGATTGCCACCTTGCTGCAAGCGTCGGTGGATGACGACCGGCTGATGAACCGCTTTGTCGAGGAGTTGCTGCGGATCGAACCACCGGTGCGCGGCCTGTCGCGCATGACCACGCGCGAAGTGGAATTGGGCGGCAAGACGCTGCCCGCTGGCGCGCATCTGCTGCTGATGTATGCCTCCGCCAATGATCAGGAAGATGTGTTCCCCGATCCGCGCCGCTTCGACCTCGACCGGCCCAATATCGGCCGGCATCTGTCGTTCGGCGGCGGCGTTCATCGCTGCATCGGCCTGGCGCTGGCGCGGATGGAGATTAAGGTCGCCGCCCGCGAGATCGTCCGGCGCATCGGCGATATTCAGCTCGCGATTCCGCCCGAGGAGATACGCTATCTGCCCACGGTCGCGACCCAGTCGATCGAGCGGCTGCCGATCCGCTTCACCCGGCGGGGCTGAGCGGCATGGCAGGGGAGCTGGCGGGCAAGGTCGCCATCGTCACCGGCGGCGCGGGCGGCATCGGCCGGGCCACGGTGGAATTGTTCGTGGCGGAAGGGGCCAAAGTGCTGATCGCCGACCGCGATGTGACGGCCGGCACGGCGCTGGCCGCCGCGCTCGGACCATCGGCGCTGTTCATGGCGGTCGATGTCGCCGACCGGGCGCAGGTGCAGGCGATGGTCGCGCGCGCGGCCGATGCGTTCGGCGGGCTGCACATATTGTTCAACAATGCCGGGATCAGTTGCGCGCCCTTCCCGCACTTTCTGGATGACAGCCTGGCCGATTTCGACCGGGTGATGGGCGTCAATCTGCTGGGGCCAATGCTGGGGACGCAGGCGGCGGCGCGGCACATGAAGGATCATGGCGGCGGCGTCATCCTCAACAATGCCTCGATCGCGGGGCTGCTCGCGGGGCAGGCGATGATGAGCTATCGCGCGTCCAAGGCGGGGCTAATCCAATTCTCCAAGTCGGTGGCGATCGACCTGGCGCAGCATGGTATCCGCGTGAACTGCCTGGTGCCCGGCCATATCCGCACCAGCCTGTCTTCCTTCAGCGCGCAAGGGGCAGAGGCAGACCGGGCGGCGCGCGTCGACGCCGCGATCGATGCGGTCTACCTGTCCAACCAGCCCTTGAAGCGGCGCGGCGTGCCGGAGGATGTGGCGCAGGCGGCGCTGTTCCTGGCCAGCGACCGGGCGCGACAGATCACCGGCATCGCCATGCCGGTCGAGGGCGGTGTGGTCGCCGGCGATCCGGTCAACCATCTGGAAGATATATTGGCGGCGCGGGCTCAGGTGCTTTCGGACTGAGCCGCGTCCGCAGCAGCGCGCACCATCGTGCGCAGGTCGAGCATGGTCTGTGCGCCGGCTTTCGCGGCTTCGGCCGGCGTCAGGCCGAAACAGGTCTTGCGTTGGCCCGATATGAAGCCGGAAAAAATGGCTGCCTCCAATGGCGTGACGTCGCGGCCCAGGATCGCGCGCAGCAGGCCGCCGCTGGTGCGACCACGCCGATAGCGCAACTGCGGCGCAAAATCGCGCAGGTTGTCGTCGCGCGCCGCCGCGAGCATCAGTTCGTCGATCGCCGGCAGTATCCGGTCGTTGCGCGGCGGGGGATTGGAATAGCGCGCGAGCAACTGCTCGTCGGTCAGGATCGCGGCCTCCGGCACGGTGCCGCCGCCCGATTCCACCGCCTTGCGATAGATCATCTCGAACGCCGCGCGGACCAGTTCGGCGCTGGACCGGAAATTATAGGAGACGACGCCCAGGGTCAGGCCGGCGCGCGCGGCGACGGCGCGATGGGTGAGAGCCGCCATGCCGTCCTGCGCCAGCACGTCGGCCGCCGCCTCCGCAATCTGTTCCATCGTGCCGCTGCTGATCGTCTGCTCGGGGAGCGCAAGGTCGGCCTGTTCGCGGGCGAAATGCCGCCAATGGCTGTGGCGCACCGGACGGCCGCACAGCCAGTCGTTCCAGCCCGCGCACACCTCTTCCAGCGCGGCGCGGTCGACCGGGCGGCGCCAGCGCATCAGATGGAGCGAGGCTTCGCCGTCGAACAGATAGGCGGTATGGGCGCCGCGTCCCCGATGACCGCAGCGGGTACAAATCTCTTCCCAGAAGGCACGCCACATCGCTGCCCAGTGATCGCAGACCGGCACATAGCGCAGCTCGCGCGCGGCGATCAGTTGGCATTCCCGCCAGGCGAAGGCGAGCCGGCGTGCCTCCTCGCACCATTGGTCGATCAGGGCCGCGAACAGGGCAGGGAAAGCGTCGCGCGATAATGGCAAGGCGCCGTCCAGTTCCGCCAGGCGTGCTGCGCACCAGCGTTCCGAATCGCGCTGGGCCTGTTCATGTGCGAATAGAAACAACTGTTCCAGGCCGCCAAAGTGATGGTAGATTCCGGACGCAGGTGTCTGGGCAATGCGACTGATTGCGCGCGCTGACGCGCTGCTGGCGCCGTTATGTTCCCATATCTCCAGAACGGCCTGGCTGAGTCGTTCCATCGCACCGATTTCTGCGGTTTTTTCAAAATATCCAGCCGTCGCCATAGCGCCCTTTATGCCATATCCGGCTTAACTGGCAAAGGTCGCACAGGGGCTGATCTTCCTGTCTTGTCCTTGTCATATTCCCCCAGTTCTTGTCATTAAACTGAGATACATATGTAACTGCGAATGCATACAGGCGTTCTAACTGCCCCTTCGAATTCAACATCATTCGGGGGATAAGCATCATGAATCGTTCGTCCGTCCTGCGCCGTCGCGCGCTCATTCTTGCCGGCGCCATGTTGATCGGCGCGGGTTTCACGGCCCAGGCCCATGCGGAGGAAGCGCCGCTTGACGAGGGAGATGCCGGCCTTGGGTCGATTGTCGTCACTGCGCAAAAGACCGAGACCAATCTGCAGAAGACGCCGATTGCCATTTCCGTGCTGGGCGCCGACGACCTCAAGGCACGCAGCGTGGTGAGCCTCAAGGATCTGGGCGATGGCGCGGTGCCCTCGCTGCGTATCGCCCCCTTCGCCTCGCGCAATTCGGCGCTGACCGTGGGCATTCGCGGCATCGTGCCGTTCGACGCCAACCAGCCCAGCCGTGACGCGGGCGTCGGCGTCTATATCGACGGCATCTATCTCGGCCGATCGCAGGGCCTGGGCACCGCCCTGTTCGATATTGAGCGGATTGAGGTGCTGAAGGGACCGCAGGGCACGCTGTTCGGTCGCAACTCGACCGGCGGCGCGCTCAGCCTTGTCAGCAAGAAGCCCACCGGCGAGTTCCATCTGACCCAGACCATGGGCGTGATGAACTATGACGGCTACAAGGTCGAAACCCATCTCGATCTGCCCAGCTTCGCCAATATCAGCGTCAAGCTGGATGCACTTGCCACCAAGCGTGGCGGCACCACCGACAATCCGATGGCGGGCGAGGAGGATTATAACCAGCTCGATCAGCGCGGCATGCATGGCGCCGTGCTGTGGGAACCGAGCAGCAGTTTCAGCGCGCAATATGACTTCGACACCTCCTATGATGCGAGCACGCCTTATTATTTCCAGATGCTGGGCAAGTCGGACCGCCTGCCGGTTGCGGACATGGTCGAAGTCCAGCCCGATCGCGCCAAGACAGCCGATATCGGAGTGCCGATCCAGAAGAGCATCGGCAAGACCCATGGCCATGCGCTGCACATGGACTGGCAGGTCGCCGATGGCATCAATCTGCGTTCCATCACCTCCTATCGTGAACTGAGCCAGAGCCAATATGATAATGGCGGCGCGCATCAGGGCGCGTTCGCGCCCAATGCCAAGTTCGCGCGCTACAGCCTGGCTGGCTTGAACCAGAATCAGTTCAGCCAGGAAGTGCAACTGGTCGGTTCGCTCTCTCGCGTCGATTTCGTGGCCGGCGCCTATTATTATCATGAAAAGGGGGATGACTGGGCCTGGGCGCCCTATACCATGCAGTGGGGCGCCACCGCCGCCGCCGCACCGACCCGGCTGCCGACGCTGGAGGCCGGGCAGGTCACGCCCTATCCCGACCGCGCCAGCGACGCCAAGGCGGACAGCTTTGCCCTTTATGGCCAGGCGACCTGGACCCCGGCGATCCTCGATGATGCGCTGCATCTGACCGGCGGCGCGCGCTACACCCATGACAAGAAGAGCGGCGACCTGTTCAAGGTCAACGGCGTCGACAAGGATTTCCGTTTCGATATTTCCAGCAGCCGGATCGATCCGACCTTCACTCTGGCGTTCGACGCGGCTGACAATATCCATCTCTACGGCAAATGGGGCACCGCCTATCGTGCCGGCGGCGCCAATTCGCGCTCCGTCACCTATCGCGCCTATAAGCCCGAAGAGGTCGAAACCTCCGAAGTCGGCTTCAAGGGCGAGTTTCTCGACCATCATGTCCGCCTGAACCTGGCCGCCTACAAGACGATCTACAAGAATCAGCAGATCGATTTCAACGCGGTGCTGTCCGAAGTGCCGGGCGGCCCGACCCGCACCACGATCGAGACGGTCAATGTCGATGGCAATGGCACGATCAAGGGCTTTGAAGCAGACTTGGTCGTCATGCCGGTCGAGGGTCTGACTTTGACCGCGGCCTATGCCTACACCAAGGGCGACCTGGCACAGGCGGCCAATCCGTTCGCCGGCAATGCCCTTCAGACCGTCTATGTGGTCTATACGCCCAAGAACGCGTTCAGCGGCGCAATCGACTATAGCCTGCCGCTCGACTGGGCGACGTTGCGTGCCCATGTCGATGCCAATGGCGGCGATGGCTATCATTCCCAGTCCAGCGACGCGGCCCTGACCGACTCCGCCTTCCTGGTGAATGCCCGCCTGTCGTTCGCCGACATCACGCTCAAGGGCGACGCCAAGCTCCAGATTTCGGCCTGGTCGCGCAACCTGTTCAATGAACAGCACACCTTCTTCCAGACCGGCTCCTCGTCACTGCAACTGGGCATTTTCAACGAACCGCGCACCTACGGCCTGGAAGCCACGGTCCGCTTCTAAAATCAGGGAGAGAGAAAAGATTATGCGCAAGATGATGATCCGCGCCGCACTGGCGGCGCTGCCCCTGGTAGTGCCCGCCGCAGCCCTTGCCGGCACCATCGTCGATCCGGTGGTGGAACGGCTTGCACCCGACAAGCTGACGATCCGCTGGAACGATACCGATGCCGTCGATGTGCTGCAGGCTGACCGGCCCGATGCCGTAGTCGCCGGCGCGACTTTGGTGTCGGCCAGGGCCAAGGACGGCGTGCAGGAGGTACAGGTGGCGCCCGGCACGCGGCCCTATTTCCTGCTGCGCGACAGCAAGAGCGGCGCGGTGACCCGCGTGGCCGAGCGTGTCCTGGTGATGGAGCAGTCCTCCAATTTCCGAGACCTGGGCGGCTATCCGGCGGCCGGCGGCAAGCATGTCCGCTGGGGCCAGATCTACCGCTCGGGCGGCCAGGCGATGCTGACCCCGACCGACGTGGCGCAGGTGAAGGCACTGGGCGTCGCCAATCTGGTCGACCTGCGCTCGGACGAGGAACGGCTGTTCGCCCCGACCAAGCTGGACGGCATCCCCTATAATGCGGTCGGCTATTCGATGGCCGCGATGATGCAGGGCATGAAGTTCGACCCCAAGAATATGGACCCGGCCAAGCAGGTCGAAGCTTATGCCGGCACTTATCGCAGCCTGCCGACCCAGTTGAAGCCGCAACTGCGCATCCTTTTCGCCCGTCTGCTGTCTCAGGACGGACCGCTGCTCTATAATTGCTCGGCCGGGCAGGACCGCACCGGCTTTGCCAGCGCGATGATCCTGTCGGCGCTGGGTGTGCCGCGCGATGTCATCTATCGCGACTATGTGCTGTCGACGCCGTCGCGCCGCCCGCAATATGAAGTGCCGCCGATGAGCGACGCGGTGGCGCAGAGCAGCCCGATCGCCGGCATGTTCGCGCAGATGCAGAAGGGCGGAGCGATGGCCAAGGCCAATCCGCTGGTGCTGCCCGACGGCACGCCCTTCCTGACCTATGCCTTTGCCGAGATCGACAAGCGCTGGGGGGCGGTGGACGCCTATCTGGCCCAGGAAATCGGCCTGACGCCGGTGGACATCGCGGCGCTGCGCGCCACCTATCTGGAATAGGCATCGCTTATTCCGGATCGGCATGAAGGGCGCGGCGGGATTCATTATCCCGTCGCGCCCGCATGGCGCTAGGAGGCTGAAAAAGGGTACGCTATCCTTGTCCCGCTTTCTGGAGGCCATATGATTTTCCGTTCGATCGACCCGGCCAGCGACACGCTCCTGTGGGAAGGGGAGGCGGCCGATGCCGCGAACTGCGCGGCGGCCGTCGCCCGTGCCCGAGCCGCCTTTCCGGCCTGGGCCGCGCTGCCGCAGGCGGAACGCGAGGATCATGTGCGGCGCTACAAGATACTGTTGTCGGACCGCAGCGACATCTTTGCCCATGCGATCGCGCGTGAAACCGGCAAGCCGCTGTGGGAAGCGAAGACCGAAATCGCCTCGATGATCGGCAAGGTCGACATCTCGATCGCGGCCCAGGCGGAACGTGCCGGATCGCGCGAGCAGGCGACCCCATTCGGCCGGGCGGTGCTGCGCCACAAGCCGCATGGCCTGATGGCGGTGCTTGGCCCCTATAATTTCCCCGGTCATCTGCCCAATGGCCATATCGTGCCAGCCCTGCTGGCGGGCGACGTGGTCATCTTCAAGCCGTCCGAACTGACCCCGTTGGTGGGCGAATTGATGGCAGAGGCTTTTCGTGATGCGGGCCTGCCCGATGGCGTCTTCACTTTGCTGCAGGGCGGGCGGGACACTGGCGCAGCGCTGATCGCACAGGATATCGATGGCCTGCTGTTCACCGGATCGGCTGCGGCGGGCGCGCATTTCGCGCGCGTCATGGCCGATCGACCGGGCGTGATCCTGGCGCTGGAACTGGGCGGCAATAATCCGCTGGTCGCCTGGGATGGCGATGCCCAGGCGGTGGCCTCGATCATCGTCCAGTCGGCGTTCATCACCGCGGGCCAGCGCTGTTCCTGCGCGCGCCGGCTGATTCTGCCGCAGGGCGCGGCGGGCGACGCGATCCTCGACGCGACCGTGGCGCTCGCCCGGCGGCTGACGATCGGCGCCTGGGATAGCCAGCCCGAACCCTATATGGGCGCGCTGATCTCGGCTGATGCAGCGGCCCATGCCAGGGCGCGCTATGCTGCGCTGGTGGCGCTGGGCGGCGTCGAACTGCTGCCGCTGGAACAGCCGGCGGGACTGGGCGCGGCTTTCCTGACGCCGGGCATCATCGACATGACCGGGGTGGATGCGCCCGACGAGGAGATTTTCGCGCCGTTGCTGCAGGTGATCCGCGTCGCTGATTTCGATGCGGCGATCGCGGCCGCCAATGCGACCCGCTATGGTCTGGCGGCCGGGCTGGTTTCCGCCGATGATGCGCTGTGGGACCGGTTCCTGCTGGAAAGCCGGGCGGGCGTGGTAAATCGCAACCGGCCGACCACCGGAGCCAGCGGTGCCATGCCGTTCGGCGGTCTGGGCGCATCGGGCAACCACCGCCCCAGCGCCTATTATGCCGCCGACTATTGCGCCTATCCGGTCGCCAGTTTCGAGGCGAGCGAGGTGCTGGACCTGACTGCCGATATCAAGGGCCTGGCGCGTTGATACAGGTGCTCCATATGAAATTCTAAGAATAATGCGCCTCCGGCGCATTCGCACCGGCCCACACCCCCCACCCGGCCACCCATCAGGATACCATGTCTGGGCGGCCGGGTGGGGGGGGCGGTGCCGCTCTTAAAAATACGCTCTTTCGCGCCTTTCAAAACAGCTTCAGCGATGGAAGAAGATAAAGGCCGCACATGGATGATGACATGACAGCGATTGCCTTTCTGCTATGGCCAGGGACATGTCGTCCTATCGCCTGATTCCGAGCGCCGTCGAAAAACCTTGGGGACGCAGGGATTTGCCTGCCCCGTTCGACATGGTTACCGATCGACGCATCGGCGAAATCTGGTTCACCGCGGAAGCGCGATTCGCACAGTCGCTGCTGGTCAAATATCTGTTCACCAGCGAAAAATTGTCGGTGCAGGTCCATCCCGACGATGCCCAGGCACAGGCTATGGGTCTGGCTGGCGGCAAGTCGGAGTGCTGGTATGTGCTGGCAACCGAAGGGGACGCCCGGCTGGGCATCGGTCTTACACGGAAGGTTGATGCCGATGCGCTGAGGGCAGCCGCGCTGGATGGCTCGATCGAGGCGTTGATCGACTGGAAGCCGGTGAAGCCTGGCGATTTCTATTATATTCCGGCCGGCACGATCCATGCCATTGGCGGCGGCATCACGCTGGTTGAAGTGCAGCAGAATAACGACGTGACCTACCGCCTGTTTGATTATGGGCGCCCCCGCGAATTGCATCTGGACGCGGGCATGGCTGTCAGTGCGCCCGAGCCCTATGGCCGGCTGCCGCAGCATGTGGCCGGCGACAACTCCGTGATGCTGGTGGAGGAGGCCGGAGCGCCGTTCACGCTCGAAAGCCTGGTCCATGATACCGGTGGGATCGTGCGACGGGATCAGGGGCCGTTCTGGTTCATGCCGTTGCAGGGGAGCGGCCTGATCGACGGCCAGCCCTGGGTGGCGGGCGAATGCTGGTTGATCGAGGATAGGGCGGACATCGCCGTCGAACAGCCATTGCACGCTTTGTTGGCGCGACCCTCCGTCTGAACAATATGCCTCATTTCACAATCTGAAATGCGCTGGCGTTCGATCCGCCAGACGATTTTGCGCGGCTGGAGCATCCAGATTCGCGGCTCAGTTGCTGACAATATTTCATGGTCCATATAGTGGAACTGTGGTCCGTTATCTAAACGGTTCGGCGATGATATTGCTCGTTTCATCGCAAAGGCAGCGCCAATCTTGTGTGTCCATATATAGATATAAAGACCCAATATATGGGATATCAAAGGGTTGCCGCGGCGGGGTCTGGTCGCGAACAACCTCAAACCCGTGCCCAAACGGGGGGGCACGCATAGGGAGGATGTTTAAGTGAGGTTTTCCAATTATCGCGCCTTGTTGTCGACGTCGGCCGTCGCCGCCGTCCTGCTGGGCGCCATGCCGGCCGCGGCACAAGACCAGCAGCAGGCCGAACAGCCCCAGCAGGCGCCCGAAGCGAGCAGCGAAGATATCGTCGTCACCGGTATCCGTTCCAGCCTGCAGGGCGCACTCAACGCCAAGCGCAACGCTGCCCAGGTTCTGGACGCCATTTCGGCCGAGGATATCGGCAAGTTCCCGGACAAGAATGTCGGCGAAGCGTTGCAGCGCGTCACCGGCGTCCAACTGACCCGGTCCGATGGCGAAGGCTCCGGCATCACCATCCGCGGCGCTGATCCGTCACTGAACCGTGTTGAAATCAACGGTGTCACTGCCTTGTCCACCACCGTGGGCGGCGGCCGCGACGTCGATTTCCGCGATCTGCCTTCCGAATTCGTCAACCGCCTGGAAGTGGTGAAGTCGGCGACCGCCGACATGACCGAAGGCGGCGTCGGCGGCACCGTGCGCGTCATCACCCGCCGGCCGTTCGACAATGGCGGCAAGCCCTATCTGGCCGGCTCCGCCCAGGCCATCTATGCCGATATCGGCGACCATATGGACCCACGTCTGGCGCTGATCGGCAGCGATACCTTCGCCAATGGCACGATCGGCGTGCTGGTGTCGGGCACGTTCGAGAACCGCAATGTCGAGAGCCATCAGGCGCGCACCACCGGCTGGGTCCAGTTGGACAGCGATCCGAATACGGCCGGTATGCAGGCCTATGACCTCAACAATGACGGCGTCGGCGATTTCTTCCCCGACATTCCGCGCTATGTCATCAATCGCCTCGAAACCCGCCGTTATGCGCTGAACGGCATCCTGGAATGGCGCCCGAGCGACGATTTCAAGGCCTATGTCGAAAGCAACTGGACTAAGTCGATCCAGTCGGTGACCTCGCAATATCTGCAGACCGGCACCAGCGGCGGCATCGTCGATACCGCAAACACCATCATCGGGCCGGACAACACGGTCGACTATCTGGTGATGACCAACAATACGTCGAAGGCGCAGACCAGCCAGCTGGGCGTGTCCTATCGCAACATTTTGGGCGACATCAAGCGCACCACCTATAACATCGCGCTGGGCGCCGACTGGACGACGGGCAACCTGACGCTGACGCCGAAAGTCTCGCTGTCCAAGGCCAAGGCCTATAATAACGAGATCAATGCGACCGCTGCCGTTACCGGCATGTCCAGCCTGATCGTCGACTACCGCAATGGCCAGAATGCGCCGCAGATCATCCTGCCCAATGATCCGACCACCACGGCCGGCATCAACCAGCTGACCGTGCTGCGCCGTCCGCGCTATGACGACCAGACCGAGAAGATGGCCAAGCTGGACGCGGAATATAAGACCGACGGCGGCCTGTTCACCGCGTTCAAGATCGGTGGCCAATATCGCGACCTGACGGTCAAGAGCCGTTTTTACACCCGCACCACGACGCTCAATGGCTTCAGCGATCCGGCGGTGCAGTCGCGGATCGACAGCATCGTCAGCGGCAATGCGGCGCTCGGCACCTCGCCTTTCTTCCACACCGGCGATCTGGGCTTTACCGGCGACTATAGCGGCTGGCTGAACATGACCCAGGGCGTGGCCGATGCGGTCGGTATCCCCGATCCGTTTGCGGAAGGCGGCTGCCCGGCCAATGCCGACGGCACCTGCCAGGTCTATACCGACACCTGGAAGGTCGGCGAACGCAACCTGGCCGGCTATGGCCAGGCGAACTTCGCCTTCGATGTTGGCCCTGTGCCGGTCAGCGGCGTGATCGGCGCCCGCGTCGTCAATACCAAAGTCAACACCTCGGGCTATCTCAGCACCGGTGGCGTGATTTCACCGGTATCCTATGACAGCAACAACACCGAATTCCTGCCCTCGATCAACATGAAGGCGGAACTCATCCCCAACAAGCTGATGGCGCGTGCGACCGCGACCGAAGTGATGGCCCGTCCGCTGCCACAGCAGCTGGCACCGCGCTTCACCATCGACGTGGTCGGCCTGTCGGGTTCGCGCGGCAACCCCGATCTCCAGCCGTTCCGTGCTCGCCAATATGATGCCGGCCTGGAATATTATATCAATCGCACCAGCTTCGCGTCGGTCACCTATTTCCGTAAGGAAATCAGCTCGTTCATCCAGAACACGACCGAGCCCTACACCGATGCCAGCGGCGTCACCTACGCCATCACCGTGCCCACCAACGGCACGCAGAAGGTGACGATCAACGGCGTGGAAGCCGGCGCGCAGATCGCGTTCGACTTCATCGACGTGCCGGTGCTCAAGCAGATGGGCGTGGTCGCCAACTATACCTATTCCAAGGATAGCGGATACGAAGGGAAGGATTATTTCACCGGCGATTCCCTGCCGTTCCAGGGCCTGTCGCGCAAAGCCTACAATATCTCGGCCTATTATGAGGACGACGTCGTCAGCCTGCGGGGCGCCTATAACTGGCGGTCCAAATATCTGATCACGGCGCAGGGCCGCGGCAACAATCCCGAGTTTGGCGAAGCCTATGGCCAGCTCGACGCGTCGCTCAACGTCACGCTGATGCCGGGCATCTCGATGTTCCTGGAAGGCGTCAACCTGCTCGACGCGACGCGCAAGGAAAATGCCAACAGCGTCGAACGCCGCACCATCATCGAGACGGTCGGCCGCCGCGTCTATGGCGGTATCCGCTTCAAGCTCTGACGTGCGCGCATGGCCTGGCCTCCCCCAGGTCATGCGACAGGCTGCGGGTCGGGACATGCCCGACCCGCAGCATCATTTTTTCAAGATATAGCGGGACAGGTCGCCATGTTCTCTCGCCGCACCCTCCTTGCATCGCTGGCCCTCGCGCCGATCGCCGGCCCGTTGAACGCCGCCGCGCGCAAGCCGCTGTGGCGCGACGATTTCCGCCATGGCCTCAAACAATGGCAGCTGGAGGCCGTGGGCGACGCGCGCGTGAGCGCACAGGACGGGCTGCTCGACATCGTCGCGCCCAAGGGACTGACGCTCTGGTTCCGCAAGCAACTGAGCGGCCCGGTCGCGATCCGCTATGATGTGCGCGCCGTGTCGGCCGACGGCCCCTATGACGAGGTCAGCGACGTCAACGCCTTCTGGATGGCGCGCGACCCGGCGGCGCCCGGCGGATCGGCGCTCGGCCGCATGCGCAGCGGCACGTTCGAGGATTATGACAGCCTCCAGACCTATTATGTCGGCATCGGCGGCAACCGGAACAGCACCACGCGGATGCGTCGCTATGTAGGTGAGCCGGGCCATCGTCCGCTGCTGCCGGAGCATGACCGCACCGACAAGGCGGCGATGCTGGTGCCCAATCAGTGGCTTTCGATCGGCCTGATCGCCAACGACTCTCATATCGCGGTGGAGCGGGACGGGGCGACCCTGTTCACGCTCGACGATCCCGATCCCTATCGCAGCGGCCATTTCGGCCTGCGCACGACGCAGAGCCATCTCCAGGTCCGCAACTTCACCATCACCAAGATCTGAACAACAAAACAAGGGAGAGCAACGTGGATATCAGGGCGGGGATCAGCCGGCGCGACAGCCTGAAGGCCGGATTGATGGCGAGCGCGACCGCGCTGTTGCCGGGCGCTGCGCAGGCGGCAACCAGCGCGCGTGGCGGCGCGATGCCGGAAACCCCGGTCCGCTGGATCGACGATGCTGCCCCGCCGCTCTCGCTCGGCCAGACCTTCGGCGTGCCATGGCCGCGCGGCGTGCTGCGCGCGGGCAAGCCGCTGTCGGTGCAGGGCGCCGATGGCACCGCTCTGCCCTCGCAACACTGGACGCTGGCCACCTGGCCTGACGGCTCGATCAAATGGACCGCCCATGCGCTGGCCGCCGGTAGCGGCCAGCCCGGCGCGCTGCGGGTGGTGCAGGGCAAGCCCGCCGCGCCGCAGGCGCCGGTACTGGTGCGCGAACTCGCCGACCGGATCGAGATTCAGGTCGGGGCGCTGCGCTGGAGCATCGGCCGTTCGGGGAATGCGATCATCCAGTCGGCGCAGCAGGGCGGTCGCACCGTCGTTGGTCCCCTGACCCTGGTCGCCAGCGTCGACAGCGCGCCCGAAGGTGGCACCCGCACGCAATTTACCGGTCGCATCACCAGCGCCACGGTCGAGCAGAAGGGACCGATCCGTGCGGTGGTCAAGCTCACCGGCATACATGAAGGACAGGGGCATGAAGGGCAGGGGCGACAGATATTGCCCTTCACCCTGCGCCTCTATGCCCATGCCGGCGGCGATCATCTGCGCATCGTCCACAGCTTCATCTTCGATGGCGATCCGGCGAAGGATTTCATCAGCGGCATCGGCCTGACCGCCGCCGTGCCGATGGCGGGCGCCGCGCATGACCGTCATGTCCGCCTCGCCACCGCCGACGACGGCCTGTTCAGCGAAGCGGTGCGGCCGCTCACCGGCCTGCGCCGCGATCCGGGCAAGGCCGTGCGCGCCGCGCAGATCGCCGGCAAGGCGGTGCCGATGGACGCGATGGCGCCGGGCGTCGCCAAGCTGCTCGATCGCATCCCGACCTGGGGCGATTTCGACCTGACCCAATTGTCGGCCGACGGCTTTGCCGTCGCCAAGCGCACGCAGGACGGCCATGCCTGGGTCGATTCCGTCGCCGGCAGCCGGTCGCAGGGCCTGGGCTATATCGGTTCGCCCCAGGGCGGCGCGGCGATCGCCACCCGCTATTTCTGGCAGCGCCATCCTTCCCAGATCAGCATTCGTGACGCCGAAAGCGACACCGCGACACTGACAGCCTGGCTCTGGTCGCCCGACGCCAAGCCGATGGACATGCGCTCCTATCGCGGCGTCCTGGGGATGGAGGGCTATGACGCCCAGAATGAAGGGCTCGACATCACCTATGAGGATTATGAGCCCGGCTGGGATGCCGCGACCGGCGTCGCCCGCACCAGCGAGCTGACGCTGTGGGCCTGCGCCGCCACCCCCTCGGCCGATGCGCTGGCGGCGATGGCGCAGGCGAACGCCGTGCCGCCGCAGCTGATGGTGACGCCCGATCGCATCCATGCCGCCGGCGTCTTCGGCATCTGGAGCCTGCCCGACCGGTCCAGCCCCATGAAGGCGCGGATCGAGGACCAGAATGCCAATCTGGTCGACTTCTATGTGGGTGAGGTGGATCGCCGCCGCTGGTATGGCTTCTGGAACCATGGCGACATCATGCACACCTATGATTTCGACCGGCATGTCTGGCGTTACGACATTGGCGGCTTCGCCTGGGACAATAGCGAGCTGTCGCCCGACCTGTGGTTCTGGACCAGCGTGCTGCGCACCGGCAATGCCGCCGCCTTCCGCTTTGCCGAGGCGCTGACCCGCCATACCGGCGAGGTCGACGTCTATCATCTCGGCCGGTTCAAGGGGCTGGGCACCCGCCATGGCGTCCAGCACTGGAGCGACAGCAGCAAGCAGCCGCGCGTCAGCAATGCCATGTATCGCCGCATCTTCTATTATCTGACCGCCGACGAGCGGGCCGGTGATTTGATGCGCGATCTGGTCACGTCCGACCTGTCGCTGGAGCATGTCGAGATCGGCCGCAAGGTGCCGGGCGCGCAGCGCAATCCGCTGCCGGCTGGCGTCATCGATTTGAGCTTCGGCACCATGTGGTGCTCGGTCGCCTCGGCCTGGCTCACCGAATGGGAGCGGACCGGCGACAAGAAGTGGCGCGAGCGACTGCTGAACGGCATGGATAGCATCGGTCGCCTCAAATATGGCTGGCTGGCGGGCAGCGCCCCCTATGACCTCAAGACCGGGCGCTTCATGGGGGCGGGGGACAAGATGTCCATCTCGCACCTCAATGCCGTGTTCGGTGCGCTGGAGGTGAATGCCGAGCTTCTCGACCTGCTCGACGTGCCGCGCTATCGCACCGCCTGGCTCGATTATTGCCGCTGGTTCAATGCCTCGCCGCAGGAGTGGAAGGCGAAGTTCGATCAGCCCTTCGGCCGCCGCAACCTGAAGGAAGGCCATTCGCGCCTGACCGCCTATGTCGCGCGCGCGACCGGCGACAGGGAACTGGCGGTCCGGGCCTGGAAGGAGTTTCTGGGCGGCGAAGCGGGGCTTGGCCTGTCGACCGGCGATCCGCGCGTGGCGCTGAAGGGGCCGGCCTATGTCCGCCCGATCGTCGAATGGCCGGACGTTTCCACCAATGCGGCGTCGCAATGGGGCCTTGCCGCGATACAGAATCTGGCGCTCATTCCCGACGCGCTCGCCGACGCTGCCAAGTGATGAAGGGCCTTAAGATGAAGACGATGATGATCGCCCTGATGGCGGGGCTGATGGTGAGCGGGACCGCGCCGGCGCTGGCCAAGCCCGTGGCCGAATGGGTCGACCAGACCACCGGCCACCGCGTGCTGCGGCTGACCGATGTACCGGGCAGCGCCAGCCTTTATTTCCACCAGAACAGCTATACGCCGCAGGGCGACAAGATGCTGATCTCCACCCCCGACGGCATTTCGGTGCTGACCTTGGCCGACTGGAGCATCAGGCCGCTGGTCAAGGGCAAGGATATCCAGCTGCTCTTCACCGGGCGCAAGACGCGCACGGCCTATTATGCCAGCCACAGGCGCGACGATGGCGCCGGCGCGACGACGCTTTATGCTGTCGATATCGACAGCGGCAAGGTGCGCAAGATCGCGACCGTCGATCGCGGTTCGATCGGCTCGATCAATGCGGACGAGACGCTGCTGCTCGGCCAGTGGGCGGCGAGCGACAAGCCGCTCCAGCCCGACGGCACCCAGAAGCGCGCCGCGCCGGAGATCAAGCAGCAGTTCGGCCAGGCCAATTATGCTGCCAACGGCCCGGACGGAAAGCCGCTCAGCTTTGCCGAGGCGAAGGAAGTGCGCCTCAACGAGCGGCTGGAAGCGCGCATCCCGATGGAGATCTTCACCATCGACATCCGCACCGGGGAGCGCAAGGTGGTGGTCGCCTCGACCGACTGGCTCAACCATATCCAGTTTTCGCCGACCGACCCCGGCCTCATCATGTATTGCCATGAAGGCCCCTGGCACAAGGTCGACCGGATCTGGACGATCCGCACCGACGGCAGTGGCCAGCAACTGGTCCACAAGCGCACCATGAACATGGAAATTGCCGGCCACGAGTTCTTCTCGCCCGACGGCAAGTGGATCTGGTATGATCTCCAGACGCCGCGTGGCGAGGTGTTCTGGCTGGCCGGCTATGAACTGGCGACCGGGCATCGGCAATGGTTCAAGGTCGACCGCAACCAATGGTCGGTCCATTATAACCAGGCCCCCGACCTCCAGCATTTCTCCGGCGATGGCGGCGACAGCGAAATGGTCGCCCATGCCCCTGACGGCAAATATCTCTATCTCTTCACGCCCCAGGCCATTCCCGACGTTGCCGGCATCCATGCCGACAATGCCGCCGACCTGATCGCGCCGGGCACCTTCGGCATCGAGAAGATCGTCGACATGCGACGCCATGACTATCGGCTGGAGCCCAACATCACCTTCACCCCCGACGGCAAGTGGATGATCTTCCGCTCCAACATGGACGGCGCGCCGCAAATCTACGCGGCGGAGATCGCCAAGCCGGCGCACTGACGACGGGCGATTGCCGGGCGGGGCGTCGCTGGCCTATGGTCGGGGCGCCCCGCGTGAAAAGGCTGACGTCATGATGCGTGCCCGGCTCTGCTATCTGCTGTTGTTCCTGACGCCGGTTGCTGCCGATGCCGTGCCGCCGCCGACCCCGGCCGATCTCGCCGGCTGCGAAGGATCGGCCTTCGTCGTGGACACGCTGGTCTGCGCCGATCCGGCGCTCAAGGCGGCCGATGCCCGTGTCCGGGTGCCCAGCGCGGATCAAGCCCGCCTGCTTGATGCCGCATCCGACTATGTCGAGCGGCAGGAAGCCTGGTTCCAGCGCCGCAACCGCTGCGCCTTCGCCGCCGACCAGCCCGCCTGCCTGCGCGACGCCTATGTCGAACGGACGGTGGTGCTGGCGGCGCTGGCCCATGATCCTGCGCAGGACCGGGCCGGACAGTGCGGCACAATGGCGGTAAGGATCGGCATGGTGGAGGGCGCGACCATCATCCGCGACGACAATCGCCTGGTTGCGGTGGCGCTGCCGGCGCCCCGCTCGTCGTGGCGCAATTTCGTAACGATGGACGCGCGCGGCAAGACATTGCGTCTGCGCCGGCCGGACGGCGCGCATATGGATTGTCGCTAATCCGTCCCGTCCTCGCTGTGCATGATGTCGGCGCGGGTGATGGTGCCGCCCTGGCTGTGGACCACGGCCAGTCGCTTGCGGCCCTTGTCGCGGAAGCTGATCTCGCCGCTGTCGATCGCCGGATCGGCAATCATGATAAGCGCATCGAACACGCCGCGCGCCTCGCGCAATTCGGTCAGGATCGTCAGCAGTTCGTGCGAGGTGATGCGGGTGCCGCCTTCGCTGTCGGGCATCTGCTTCTCGATGATGCGGTGCAGCGCCTCGACGATCGCCAGCGTCGGGTGCAGCCGTTCGACCGAGACGGGCGCGGCCAGCGGCACGGCGCGAACATCGGCCAGCGCCAGATAGGGGTCGATCGCGCCGGGGCCGAACACCTGTTCGATATTGGCAAGGGTCACGGCGTCCAGGTTGCTCGCCTCGTTGCGGGCATTCTTGACCGTGCCGGCCGAACAGCCGATCCGCTCCGCCAGCTGGCTGTCGGACAGGCCATGGGCCTTCTGGATGCGCCGCACGATGGTGGCGACCGCTTCCCGATAGATGCCGTTCGATAGCCGCGTTCCGGCCATGTCCCGCTTCTCCCGCTTCGACGTGCCCCGCCCCAACAGGAATGCCGGGCCGGACGGGCGTGCGCAAGAGTTTGTGCGCTGCGCCCGATTCCGGCAAAGACCTTGGCGGGCCATGCACCCTAGTTGCACGATCCATGAACCCGGATCGCCGTCGTTTTCTCCTTTCCGCTTCCGCTGTGGTCGCGGGTGCTGTGGGCACTGCGCGTGCCACGGCGCCGGGACCGATTCGCGCCCTCAAGCCGATGTTGCCGGTCCAGCCTGCGGTCCCGACCGCGACGCCAACGCCGCCCGCGCTGGTCAGGCCCGCCCTGTTTGCGCAGGCGCGCGCCGCGATGGAACGGCATCCGCAGATCCGCAACCGGCATCGCATGGCGCTGGTCGATTTCACGGCGCCCTCGTCCGACCCGCGGTTGCACATCGTCAACATGCTCGATGGCACCACCACCTCCTATCTGGTGGCGCATGGCAGCGGATCGGACCCGGACCATAGCGGCTGGCTGGAACGCTTCTCCAACGCGCCCGGCTCCAATGCATCCTGTTCGGGCGCCTTCCTGACGGCCGATCCCTATGTCGGAAAGCATGGCCCGTCGCAGCGGCTTATCGGGCTCGATCCGACCAACGACAATGCGCTCAGCCGCGCGATCGTGTTGCATGGCGCCTGGTATGCCGAACCCACATTGGCCAGCGCGCGCGGCAAGCTGGGGCGCAGCCAGGGCTGCTTCGCGGTCGGTGACAGCGTCCGGTCGCAGGTTATGGCCCAGCTTGGCCGAGGCAGCCTGATCTACGCGGCCAAGCTGGTCGTCTGAATTTTGCAGTTGAGCGCGTCGCCCCAATCGACGCGCAGGTCCGTGCCGCCGCTTAACCCCTTTCGCGGTTGGCGCCATGGCCGTCCGGGAGCGGTCCTCGCATCGCTCCCGGATATCATTCCTCGGTATTTTTCCTGAGCGCTATCCACGGCTTTGCCGAATGCGTCGCACCGCCACTGCTGTAGCATGCGCCTGTCTGCGACTCCGCCGTCCGGCGTTGCAGGAACAGGGGAACTGAGGATGAAGCGCTTCTCGACCATCATGTCGGCGACGGCCTTGCTGGCTGCCGCCTTTCCGATCCTGCCGGCCCATGCCGCGCCACCGCGCGATGTCGACGATCTCGTCGGCGCGCGTGGCTCGTCCGGCGAAAGCGCGCTCCAGTCGCGCGGCTATCGCATCGCCAAACAGAATGGGCTTACCAACTATTGGTGGAACAGCGCGAAGGACCAGTGCATCCGCGTCGTCACCTATAATGGCCGCTATGATGCGATCGACAGCGCGTCGGACGGCGATTGCGGCCATGGCGGCGGCAATACGGCGGCAGCGGCGGTTGCCGGCGTCGCGGCGATCGGCCTGATCGCGGCGCTCGCCAGTCACAAGAAGAGCCATGGTGACAGTTCCGCCCAGCATGATAGCGAATATGAGCGCGGCTATCATGACGGCCTCTATGGCGGCGACTATGACCGCAACGACAGCGAAGCCTATCATTCGGGTTACTCGGCCGGCGAGGCGGAGCGGGATAATCGCCTGGCAGCCAACAGCCAGATCGTGCGCGGCGCCCCGGCGGCCGCACAGCGCGCCTGCGCGCGGCGCGGCGACGAGTATCAGAATGTGCCGGCGGGCAGTTCCGTGCCGGTCAGCGTCTATCCGCAGGGCGGCAATCGCTACGAGATCATCATTGCATCGGGCCATTATCGCGCGCGGTGCAGCGTAACGGGCGATGGCAATGTGATCTCGATGGATCCCTATTGATTGGAAGGAAGCGCGTCATGAGGAATGCAATGATCGCGACCGGCGCATTGGCGGCACTGGCCATGCCGGCCATTGCCCAGGCGCCGGTGCGCAGCGAGCGGGTGCAATTTTCCAGGGGGGCCGCGTCAAAGGTCATCAAGGCATCGCTCAAGGGCTATGACATCGTCGATTATCTGGTCGGCGCGCGCGCCGGCCAGACGATGAATGTGACCTTCAGGACCAGCAACGCCTCCAGCTATTTCAACCTGATGGCACCCGGCGCAGGGGAGACGGCGATGTTCGTCGGCTCGACCGCCGGCAACAGCTTTTCCGGCCGCCTGCCCGCCAATGGCGATTATCGAATCCGCGTCTATCTGATGCGCAACGCCGCGCGCCGCAATGAAGTCGCCAATTATACGCTGACTGTGGGCATTGCTGCGGCGGCCGCCACCGCTGCGCAGGCGATGCCGCCGGCAACCGGCCCCGCGCTGACGCCGGGCAATATGCCCGCTTATTGCCGGGGAGAGGCATCCAGCCAATATGGCACCCGCCCGGCCTATGTGAAGACCGGTGCGATCGCCAAGGCGCCCGGTGGCTTCTTCATCGACGGCACGGTCGACAAGGGCAGGGAAGGGATCAAGCGTTTCCGCTGTCGTTTCGATGCAGGGCGCCGCTTCGTCGATGTGATGGCGATGACGCCGGACGGCGAATAGCCGGTTCAGCCGCCTAGGATCAGGTAGCTCGCCGCGCTGTTGATCAGCGAGGCGAGCAGCCAGGTGCCCAGCACCGATCGGAACGCCTTGCCGGTCGATTTCCGGGTGCGACTGCGCAGCCAGATCGTCTCGATCCGCAAATACCAGATGATGGTGATGAGGCTGACGACCAACGCTGCGATCGTCACCTCGGCCTGGTTGAAGCGAGCGAGAATCGAGGCGATGCCCAGCACCAGCGCGGCCGGCCCGGCAATATAGCATTGGGCGTAGAAGGGCCGGCGCAGCGTGTCGCGATTGAGTTCCAGGCCCTGTGCTTTCAACCGTCGCACAGCGAACATCAGCGGATAGATGGCGAAGAGGAAGGCGCGCAGCACCAGCAGGTTCATTTCCGACGCGGTGATTGCCTTGCCAAGCCCGGTGGTCGCAACTTCGGGCATCTTCTGGTGCGACGCCACCTCGATCAGGTGCGACAGCAATATGGTCAGCATCAGGAACAGGGGCGGGCTCAGCATGTCGGTAAATTGCTGGTCAGGCGCATCCTCCAGTTCCTTGTCGGAATAGCGCAGCATCTGGATGGGATGGCGGATGGTCCGCCACAAGGTGCGGGGATAGAAGACCAGCCAGCTCATCGCCTCATAGAGAAATTCCTCCAGCGACTGGAACAGGCGTAGGAAATCCATCGACACTCCCGATATCTGCGGGCTGGGGATCCGCCGATCATGCCAGCCAACGGGGATCGACGCAAACAGGCCAAATTGTCGCCGCTCAACGCGGGACAGTGCAGCGTTAGCGGCTATTGGCGCGTTGCTGATCTGCCCGCACCGCCGGCTTGTCCGACGTCAGATTGTCGAGCCAGGGCAGGGCCGGTGGCGCCAGCCTGACGGTGGGCGTTGCATCCTGCGGTGCGCTCATGCCGCTTGCCGTGACCAGGGCAACACAAATGCCGGCGCCCGCTGCAACCATGGCAGACCAGTCTCTCACCATCGCACACAGCTCCCTCTGCTGGGCTGCGATCGGCAGGAAAGTTTCGCGATTGGCGCCGCGACTCACCCGTCCGAACGCTGGAATAAAGGGATGATCGCGCATTCCGAGGTGTCGCGCCATAGTGGATTTTGCGGGCCTATCCGGATCGTCCCGCGTTGGTGCGACAAGGGCGTCTGAGTAAGATTTTTGTCCTCCGGCTAGGGATATAAGGGGCGGTCCCTAGGGGAGAATCCCGATGGCTGGCCGGGTGCCGGCTTGGCTATGCCCAGGGATATTCCAAGGGAGGTCGCGACATGTTCAGGCGCATATTCGTCACCGGTCTGCTGCTGGCGCTGGCCGGCTGTGCCACCACGCCGCGGGTCAATTATGATGCCGATCCCGCCGCCAATTTCACCGGCTATCGCAGCTATAGCTGGGCGTCGATCACCGTGCCTCAGGGCATGAACCCGCTGCTGTTCCAGCGCGTGAAGGCGTCGATCGACGCTGCGCTTGCGGCGCGGGGCTATAGCCAGGCCAATCCCGGCGAGTTCGCCATCGGCTTCACCCTGGGCGCGCGCGACCGGGTCGAAGTGACCGATTTCGGTCCCTATGCCACCTATTATCGCCCCTGGGGTGGTTGGGCCGGCTGGGGCGGCTATCGCAATGTCGATGTGCGCAACGTGACCGACGGCACGCTGACGGTCGACATCTATGATACCGGGACCAAGCAGCCGGTCTGGCATGGCACGGCCACCCAGGAGGTCAGCCGCAAGAGCCCCGATCAGGCAGTGATCGACAAGGCGGTGACCGCCGTGCTCGCCAATTTTCCGCCGCCGATCAAGACCAGGTGACGGGAGCGACCCATGGCTGAAACGCAGGAACCCAAAGGCGTGCCCGCCCGCCCCGCCCGCAATATGGGTGAGCCTGTCCCGCCCATTCCCGAAGCGGAAGCGGCGGCGTCCGACGACGCGTCGACGGTCTTTTCGCATTTCCGCACCGGTCTGTCGCGCCACCGCACGGGCCTGTCGGAACATCGCACCGACCTGTCCGAATATCGCACCGACCTGTCCGGGCATCGCACCGAAATGTCGATGCGCCGGACCGGCATGTCGTTCCAGCGCACCCGGATGAGCGCAGACCGCACCCTGATGTCGGAAATGCGCACCGCGCTGTCGCTGATCGGCTTCGGCTTCACCATCAATCAGGCATTCCAGAAGATGCAGGACGCGGGTAGCATCCAGAATATCAACGCGCCGCGCAATTTCGGCGTGGCGCTGCTGATCTTCGGCATCGTGCTGCTGGCCGGCGGTATCGTGCGTCATGTCCAGTTCGCCACCGAATTGCGCGACCGGCGCAAGATCATGACGGAAGACGGGCTGATCTATTCCGACAGCCGCTTCCCGATCTCGGTAACTTTGGTGATTGCCGTCTGCCTGCTGGCGCTGGCGCTGGCGCTGGCAGCGGTGCTGGGCATCGTCTTCAACCTCGCGCTGCTGGGCTGAATCGCGGGGCCGGCGGTCCCGCTTCCCTTAGCTCTGCAGCATGTCCTGCCCACTATTATAATGGTGCCAGGCCATGATCGCGGCGGCACCGCGATGCGGGCGCCAGGCTTCGGCGAGGTCGCGGGTCAATTTCTCGCTCGGCCGCTCGCCCAGCCCCAATATCCGCCCGACCGCGATCTGCACGGCCAGGTCGCCGGCCGGCCAGATGTCGGGGCGGCCTTCGGCGAACAGCAGATAGATTTCCGCCGACCAGCGGCCGATGCCCTTGATCTGCACCAGTTGCGCGATCGCGACCTCGTCGTCGGCGGGCAGGGCATGGAGGTCCAACGTGCCGTCCACCACCAGTTCGGCCAGGCTGCGGGCATAGCCCTGTTTCTGCCGCGACAGGCCACACGCCCGCAGCGCATCGAAATCGCGCGCCAGCAGCGCTTCGGGCGTGCAGCCGATACCCAGCTCCGCCTCCAGCTTGCGCCAGACCGCCGCGGCGGACGCGACGCTGACCTGCTGGCCGACGATGGTGCGCAGCAACGTCTCATAGCCCGGCTCGCGCACACGTGGCACCGGATAACCGACGCTGGCGATCGCCGCACCGAACGCCGGCTCCGCCGCAGCGATAAAGTCCAGGCTGACGCGCAATTCTTCCGCCGTGCTCACCATGTCCGCCCGTCCAGCCCTTGATTTCGCCGCCGCTGTCCGTCAGAGCGGCGGAGATAAGTCCAAAAGGAATGGGTAGATGCCGAAGCTGATCGTGGTCAACCGTGATGGTGCTGAACAGACTGTTGAGGGGGACAAGGGTCTCTCGGTGATGGAAGTCATTCGCGATCATGGCTTTGACGAGCTGCTTGCGCTGTGCGGCGGCTGCTGCTCCTGCGCGACCTGCCATGTCTATGTCGACCCGGCCTTTGCCGACGCCCTGCCGGCGATGAGCGAGGACGAGAATGACCTGCTCGACAGCAGCGATCATCGCAACGACACCAGCCGCCTGTCCTGTCAGGTCGTGCTGAGCGACGCGCTCGACGGCCTGCGCGTCACCATCGCGCCGGAAGACTGATTCCTTACTTCAGGGCCTGACCCGTAACGTCGCGGCTGGCGCATCGCCGGTCAGCGGCGTGATGGTCCATATGATGCGCTTGCCCTCCGGCACGGTGGTTGCGCCCTCTTCCTGATTCTGGCTGACGATCTCCGCATCGGTGGTCAGCGTGAACGTGCCGTTGAGCGCCTTGGCGGCGGCGTCGCCCGATCCGCCACCCATGCCGGCCGGCCCCTGGCTCTTGTCGAAACCGTTGGAAAAGCCCGGTGCCTTCACCCGGACCCGGTCCGCCCCGCGCATTTCCACCGCGACGAAGGGCAGGACGATCTGCGCGTCGATGTTGAAGGGGAAGAGGAAGGCATGGTCCAGCCTTCCGCTGATCACATAGTCGATCGCGAATTTATGATCGCCCAGATACTGGACCGACCGGAACCCCCTTTCCTTGGTCAGGGCGCTCGCCATCGCCTGCATCTGTGCGTCGTCGCCGCTGGCCTTGTCGAACTGGGTGGTGGCAGGTGGCGCGGGCGTCTTGCTCTGGTTCTGCGCCACCTTCTGCAACACGGCCTCCTCGCCCTCGGGCGGGGCGACGCCCTCCAGCGGATCATCCTCTGCGTCGCTGTTCAGGCCGCCCAGCGCCTTGTCCATGTCCGACGCCAATATCTCGCCCTTATAGGCAAAGGCGAAGCTGCGGTCGGCGCGAATGTCGAGGGTGGAGGTGAAGCTGCCGGGTGTCACCAGGCATCCGGGCAACATCAGCAGCGCAGCCAGTGCGCCCGCCGCGCGGGACAATAGGACCATGGCGAACCCCCGCTCGTCTGCGCGACGATCCGGCAGGGCAGGGCGCCCTTGCCGGATCGTCGCAGATGGTGCCCGGCGGCCGCTTACCGGCTGGTGGCGGCGTAGAGGGCGATCGCCGCGGCGTTGGAGACGTTCAGGCTCTCCATGCGCGGGCTGATCGGCAGCTTAGCGATAATGTCGCAATGCGCCATGGTGTTGTGGCGCAGCCCTTCGCCCTCGGCGCCCAGCACCAGCGCGACGCGCAATTCGCCGATCGCGTCGGCCAGCACGGTGTCGCAGTCGCCATCCAGGCCGATGCGCCAATAACCGGCCTCGGCAATCTCTTCGAGCGCGCGGGCCAGGTTCACCACCCGCACCCAGGGCACGGTTTCCAGCGCGCCCGACGCGGCGCGGGCCAGCACGCCCGATTCGGGCGGCGCATGCCGGTCCTGCGTGACGATGCACAGTGCGTCGAACGCGGCGGCCGAACGCAGGATCGCGCCGACATTATGCGGGTCGGTCACCTGGTCGAGCACCAGAATCGGGCGCCGGTCGTCTCGTCCCTGTTCCAGCACGTCGCCCAGCCAGACATCGTCCAGCGGTTCGACTTCGGCGACGATGCCCTGATGCGGCGCATCCGACGGCACCATGCGACCCATGTCGGCGACGTCGGAATAGACGATCGGCAACACGGGCGGCAGGTCGAGCGCGCCGATGGCTTCGCGCGTGCCCCAGATCTTGCGCACGATGCGGTTCGGGTTGGCGAGCGCGGCCGTGATGGCGTGGCGTCCGTAGAAGCGGGGGAAGGCGCCTTTCGGCTTGCCGGTACGATGTCCTCTTTTCATGTTTTCGCTCTTTTCACATCACCCCATTGACAGGCAAGCCTCCTTTCGCCATTGAGCCGCCTCCAGCGCGGCGGGACAGCAATTTTCCTCCGTGCAGGGCACTGGACAGGTGGCCGAGTGGTTAAAGGCAGCAGACTGTAAATCTGCCGGGGTTTCCCCTACGTTGGTTCGAACCCAACCCTGTCCACCATTGCCCTATTCGGCGCGCCGCCTCTTTCGGGTTTCCGGTCCGCGCGCCGCACCAGCCGAGCCCGTTACCGCAAGAGGAACGTCGCTTGGCCTGGGTCATTCTCGGCATCGCCGTATTCACCGAAATCATCTGGGCATTGAGCCTGAAATGGGCCGCCACCGTCGGCAGCTGGCAAGCGTCGGCCGTGCCGATCACGCTCAGCTTCCTCAACATGGGCCTGCTGGCGCTGGCGATGAGGGATCTGCCGGCCGGCACCGCCTATGCGATCTGGACGGGCCTTGGCGCCGTGGGTGTCATCATCGGCGGCATGATTCTCTATGGCGATCGGGTCAACATGGCCCAGATCGGCTTCATGGCGCTGATCGTGATCGGCGTGGTCGGCACCAAATTGTCGGCCCAGGCCTGATATCAGCCCCTGATTCGCGTAACATGATTCGCCCGGTGGCCTGATCGCGGCATCGGGGCGTCGCGCCGCAGGCTTATTGCCGCAGCGCAACAAAAACGGCGGAAGTCCGTTTGTCTTTGGACAAGCCCCGTTCATTCTTCCCCGGTTACGTCTCTCCCGCATGACTCTCAATCGCCGCGACCTTCTGATCCGCACCCTGGGCGGTGTCCTCGCCCTTGGCATTCCCCGCCGCGCGCTGGCGCAGGCCGACGTTGCCCGCGTCGACGCGCTGATCGCGAAGATGACGCTGGAGGAAAAGGCCGGGCAGATGACCTGCCTCGCCGACAGCTTCCGGCCTTTCAATCCGCCCAATCCCAGCGTTGGCATCCAGGACGAGAAAAGGCTGGCGCAGGAGATCGCCAAGGGTCGGGTCGGCTGCCTGTTCAACGGCATCGGCGTCGCGGGTGGTCGCCGCGCTCAGGAGATCGCGGTCAAGGACAGCCGTCTCGGCATTCCGCTATTGCTGGCGGGCGACGTGATCCACGGCCTCAAGACCATCTTTCCCGTGCCGCTGGGCGAAGCGTCCTGCTTCGATCCCGCGCTGGTGGAAAAGACCGCGCGGGTCATGGCGGTGGAGGCGACGGCGGCCGGCCTGCACCTCACCTTCGCGCCGATGGTCGATGTCGCGCGCGACCAGCGCTGGGGCCGGGTGGTCGAGGGCGCGGGCGAGGATGTCTATCTGACCGGCCTGTTGTCGGCGGCACGCATTCGCGGCTTCCAGGGGCGCGACCTGCGCCGCGACGATTCGCTGCTCGCCTGTCCCAAGCATTTCGCCGCCTATGGCGCGGTCGCGGCCGGCCTGGAATATGGCAGCGTCGACATCAGTGACGAGACGCTGCGCGAAACCCATTTGCCGCCCTTCGGCAAGGCCTTTACCGCCGGTGCGCTCACCACCATGGCCGCCTTCAACGAGATTAACGGCGTGCCCGCGACCGCCGACCGCGAGTTGCTGACGGACATCTTGCGCGGCGAATTGCAGTTCCGCGGTTTCGTCTTCTCCGACTACACCGCCGACGAGGAACTGATCGCCCATGGCTTTGCCGAGGATGAGCGCGACGCCGCCCGCCTTGCTGTGCTGGCCGGGGTCGACATGTCGATGCAGAGCGGCCTCTATATCCGCCATATCCCCGATCTGGTGAAGAGCGGCGCGGTGCCGATGGCGACGGTCGACGTCGCCGTGCGCCGCATCCTTTATGTGAAGACGGCGATGGGTCTGTTCGACAATCCCTGGCGATCGCTCGACGCGGCGGTGGAAAAGACCCGCATTGCCACGCCCGCCCATCATGCGCTGGCGCGTGAGGCGGCGGCGCGATCGGTGGTGCTGCTCAGGAATGACGGGGTGCTGCCGCTCGATCCCGCCGCCGGGCAGAAGATCGCGCTGATCGGCCCGTTCGGCGAGGACAAGGCCAATCTCTACGGCCCCTGGGCCTTTTACGGCGATCCCGACAAGGGCGTCGACATCGCCACCGGCCTGCGCGCGGCGATGCCCGATCCGGCGAAGCTGACGGTCGAACTGGGCTGCGCGGTCAACGGCCCGATCAAGGACGGGATCGCCCGTGCCGTTGCGGCGGCGAAGGCGGCGGATGTGGTGATCCTGGCGGTTGGCGAATCCCAGGCGATGTCGGGCGAGGCGCAATCGCGCACCAGCATCGAACTCCCGTCCTCGCAACAGGCGCTGGCCGATGCGATCGCCGCCACCGGCAAGCCAGTGATCGTTCTGCTGCGCCATGGCCGTGCGCTCGCCCTGCATGACGGCGTCGCCAATGCGCAGGCCTTGCTCGCGACCTGGTTCCTCGGCTCGGAAACGGGCCATGCGCTGGCCGACATATTGTTCGGCAAGGTCGATCCCTCGGCCAAGCTGCCGGTCAGCTTCCCCTGGGAAAGCGGGCAGGAGCCTTTCTTCTACGACCGCAAGTCGACCGGCCGACCGACGGTGGACAATGGCAGCACCGAATATAAGGCGCGCTACGCCACCACCGACAATAGCGCCCGTTTCCCCTTCGGCCATGGCCTCAGCTACACCGATTTCGCCCTCAGCGACCTCAAGCTCTCCGACACCGCGCTGCGCTGGGACGGCGCGGTCGAGATCACCGCGCGCCTCACCAACAAGGGCAAGCGCAAGGGCAGCGAGGTGGTGCAGCTCTATATCCGCGACCGCGTCGCCAGCCGCACCCGCCCGATCCGCGAATTGAAGCGCATCCAGCGAGTCACTTTGTCGCCGGGCGATTCCACCCAGGTCCGTTTCACCTTGTCGCGCACCGACCTCGAATTTGTCGGTGCCGGCAACCGCCGCCTCGCCGAACCGGGCCTGTTCGACCTGTGGGTCGGCCAGTCCTCGACCGGCGGCCTGCACGGCCAGTTCACCCTCTATGCGGCATCTCCAACGTCCTCGTCACCCCGGGCTTGACCCGGGGTCCCGCTTTGCAAATGTTCGCATCATGGCGCGCGAACGGCAGGGCGGATGGGTCTATATCATGGCCGATCGGTATCGGGGCACCCTCTATGTCGGCGTGACCGCCGATCTTGCTGCCCGAATCCATCAACATCGATCCGGTTCAGGGTCCGACTTCTGCGCCCGCTATGGATTATTCCGGCTTGTGTGGGCCGAGCATGGCGACGACATGCTGCGCTGCATCGCTCATGAGAAGCGCCTCAAGCATTGGCGCCGGCAATGGAAGTTCGACCTGATCGAAGGCGCCAATCCGGACTGGCAGGATCTGTTCGACCAGATTGTCTGACGCAGTAGCGGGACCCCGGGTCAAGCCCGGGGTGACGGGTAGAAACGGGCGGCCCCTCCGATCCACCCTCTCTCATAGGAAAATCCGATCACTGTGACGGATTCGATTCGTTTCGATCCGGCGCCGCGCAGGACTACCCCTTTTCGCGCCTTGAACAGGCAGAACAGGACAGGGGAGAGAAACATGTCCACGACCCGCATTTCCACATTCGCTTTGGCGTGTGCGCTGCTCGCCAGCCCGGCGCTCGCCGCCGATCCCAAGCCGTCGCCGCAGGCCGACACCGTGACCGAGGCGCCCAAGCCGCCCGTCAATGAGAAGCTCGGCGGCATGACCAACAAGGACTGGTGGCCCAATCGCCTGGACCTCACTGCGCTGCGCCAGCATGAGGCGACCCGCGCCAATCCCTATGGCGCCGACTATGACTATGTGAAGGAATTCAACAGCCTCGACCTGGACGCGGTCAAGGCCGACATCCGCAAGGTGCTGACCACGTCGCAGCCCTGGTGGCCGGCCGACTATGGCCATTATGGCCCCTTCTTCATCCGCATGGCCTGGCACAGCGCCGGCACCTATCGCGTCGGCGACGGCCGTGGCGGCTCGGACGGCGGCGAGCAGCGGTTCGATCCGCTCAACAGCTGGCCCGACAATGTCAGCCTCGACAAGGCGCGCCGCCTGGTCTGGCCGATCAAGCAGAAATATGGCCGCAAGCTCAGCTGGGGCGACCTCATGGTCCTGTCCGGCAATGTCGCGCTGGAGGATATGGGCTTCAAGACCGTGGGCTTTGCCGGCGGCCGCATCGACGCCTGGCAGCCGGACGTCGTCTATTGGGGGCCGGAAACCAAGATGATGGGGACCGAGCGCTCCAATCCCGACGGTTCGCTCAAGCGCTCGCTCGCCGCGACCACCATGGGCCTCATCTATGTGAACCCCGAAGGCCCCGGCGCGAATCATGATCCCAAGGGTGCCGCCGCCGACATCCGCCGCGCCTTCGGCAACATGGCGATGGATGACGAGGAGACGCTGGCGCTGATCGCGGGTGGCCACACCTTCGGCAAGGCGCATGGCGCCAAGAAGCCCGAGGAATGCCTGGGCGCGGAACCCGCCGCCGCCGGCATCGAGGACCAGGGCCTTGGCTGGAAGAACAAGTGCGGCAAGGGCAATGCCGAGGATACGCTGACCTCGGGCCTGGAAGGCGCCTGGTCCGCCACGCCGACCCAGTTCACTACCCAATATATCGACAATCTGCTGAACTTCGACTGGGTCAAGAGCAAGAGCCCGGCCGGCGCGACCCAGTGGATCCCGACCGATCCCGCCACCGCGCAGATGGTCCCCGACGCGCATGTGAAGGACAAGCGGCACGCGCCGATCATGTTCACCACCGACATCGCGCTCAAGGAAGATCCCGGTTTCCGCAAGGTGCTGGAAAGCTGGCAGAAGGATCCCGAGCTGTTCAGCAAGGCATTCGCCCGCGCCTGGTTCAAGCTGACCCATCGCGATCTCGGCCCGCAGGCCCGCTATCTCGGCAAGGACATCCCGTCCGAAAGCTATAGCTGGCAGGATCCGCTGCCCAAGGCGAGCTTCGCCCCCGTCAGCGCCGCCGATCAGGCCAAGCTGAAGGCCGCCGTGCTGGCGTCGGGCCTGACCGGGCCGGAACTGGTGCGCACCGCCTGGGCCTCGGCCGCGACCTTCCGCAGCACCGACATGCGCGGCGGCGCCAATGGCGCGCGCCTGCGGCTCGACCCGCAGCGGGGCTGGGCGGTCAACGACCCGGCGGAACTCAACAAGGTGCTGACGAAGCTGACCGCGATCCAGAAGGATTTCGCGAAATCGGGTCAGCAGGTGTCGATGGCCGACCTCATCGTCCTGGGCGGTAACGCCGCAATCGAGCAGGCAGCGCAGAAGGGCGGTTACAGCATCACCGTGCCCTTCACGCCCGGCCGGGTCGACGCCGCGCAGGCGCAGACCGATGTCGCCTCCTTCGCCTATCTGGAGCCCAAGGCGGACGGCTTCCGCAACTGGTATGGCCCCAAGGCGGAGGTCAGCCCGGCCGATGCGCTGGTGGACAAGGCCGACGCGCTCGACCTCACCGTGCCGGAAATGACCGTGCTGGTCGGCGGCATGCGGGCGCTCGGCGGCAATAGCGGCGGATCGAAGCATGGCGTGCTGACGACCCGTCCAGGCACGCTCAGCAACGACTTCTTCGTCAATTTGCTGACGATGGACACGGTGTGGAGCAAGTCGGCGACGCCGGGCCTCTATGACGGCAAGGACCGCGCCAGCGGCGCGGCGAAGTGGACGGCCACCCCGGTCGACCTGATCTTCGGCTCCAATTCCGAACTGCGCGCCGTCGCCGAAGTCTATGCCGAGGACGACGCGAAGGAGAAGTTCGTCACCGACTTCGCCGCCGCCTGGACCAAGGTCATGAACGCGGATCGCTTCTGAAAATGAGGAGCCCGGCGGCGCATAACGTCGCCGGGTTCTTCGGATCGGATTGGCCGGAAGCGGCTGTAAAATCCTCCCCTGCAAGGGGAGGGGGACCACGAAGTGGTGGAGGGGTGTCGCCCTATCGAGAGGGGGGACACCCCTCCGTCTGGCCTACGGCCAGCCACCTCCACTTGCAGGGGAGGATAGTCTGAAAGCGACCGAGGCTGTGTAAAAACGCCTTTGTATGATAGGGTTTTCTGGCGTCTCGGGAGACTTGGTCATGGGCCGTTTCGTCGAAGGGGAAGATCGCCGTCAAACCAGTTTTCTGCCT